>JACCDN010855516.1_pt1 | contig 131676 bp, 114 predicted proteins | sample 7441691 | NCBI WGS metagenome assembly JACCDN01 (sample SAMN15323439, study PRJNA562643) | freshwater metagenome | isolation source: river surface water | place: USA:Blue River Watershed | collected 2017-08-16 | reverse complement strand
GTTCCTTCCGATATCTACGCATTTCACCGCTACACCGGAAATTCCACTTCCCTCTATCCTACTCTAGCTATTTAGTTTTGGATGCAGTTCCCAGGTTAAGCCTGGGGCTTTCACACCCAACTTAAATTGCCACCTACGCACCCTTTACGCCCAGTAATTCCGATTAACGCTTGCACCCTCTGTATTACCGCGGCTGCTGGCACAGAGTTAGCCGGTGCTTCTTCTTTGGGTAGCGTCAACTGTTGTTGGTATTAACAACAACCATTTCCTCCCCACTGAAAGTGCTTTACAACCCGCAGGCCTTCTTCACACACGCGGTATCGCTGGATCAGGCTTGCGCCCATTGTCCAATATTCCCCACTGCTGCCTCCCGTAGGAGTCTGGGCCGTGTCTCAGTCCCAGTGTGACTGGTCATCCTCTCAGACCAGTTACGGATCGTCGCCTTGGTAGGCCTTTACCCCACCAACTAGCTAATCCGACGCAGGCTCCTCTTAGAGCACCAGGTCCCGAAGGATCCCCAGCTTTCTTCCGTAGAAGGTATGCGGTATTAGCCCGGGTTTCCCCGGGTTATTCCCCACTCTAAGGCAGATTCCTACGCGTTACTCACCCGTCCGCCACTCGTCAGCAAACTAGTAAACTAGTTTCTGCTACCGTTCGACTTGCATGTGTTAAGCGTACCGCCAGCGTTCAATCTGAGCCAGGATCAAACTCTTCAATTAATATCAATCGCCTGCTCGCTTACGCTAACAGACTATTTTGGCTCAAGTATGTACTTTATTTACCGTAAAAGGTTTTAACAGTTCACACTTGTATAAAATGTCTTTACAGACATACACACAAGTGCCCACACATATTGCTTGGCTCTCTATTTTTAAGGAACAGGCTGCATCTATTCATCGCAGCTAAGGAAAACGGATTGTATACTTTCGCCACGCTTTGTCAACTGTTTTTTCATACTTTTTTGCGTAGCTGGTATACATACCGAAAACCATATAGCCAGCATTGTAACTTTTATGTGGGAAAAGGCAACAATCCGTAGGGTAGGATTAGCATACCCCTTATGGGCGAACGCACCGTTGGTCAAGGCGCAGCACGCTGTCATCTGCTGGGTTTACTGTTTGGGTTTGGGTTGACGCTGCTTGCTGAGTTTCTCAAAGATGTTTTCTTCTATCCAATCGTCTTCTAAGGTTTCATCATCAGGCGCAACACGCTGATCGCTTGGTTTTAAGTCCACAGCACTTTGTTCCACAATAATTTCGATACGTCGATTAGATGCTCTATTCTCATCTGAGTTGTTAGCAACACGTGGCTTAACGCCCGCGTATCCTACCACCGCAAAACGCGCCGCATCCAACTTGATTTGTTCTGGATGCAAGGGATTATGTTCCATGAGAACTTGCGCAACAGACACTGCACGTGCCGCAGATAAATCCCAATTAGAACGGAACTTATGACTCACCACCACCCCATCATCCGTATGTCCCGCAATAATAATTTTGCCTTCCACATCAGCCAATGACACACGAATCTTATCTAACACAGGGTAAAAATCATAGTTAAATTCCGCCAAACCAGGTGAGAATGCGTTCTTTTCTAAAAGTCGTATAACGATCTTGTTGTCTTCTGTTTCGACTTCAACTTTGGATGATTCGATTTCTTTCTTCAACATTTCCTTCACGCGTTGTGCCGCTGGCGTATCTTGCTTCTTTACTTCTTTTGCGGGTACAGGAACAACACTCACTTCTTGTTTTTTATCGGCCACATCTTGCTTCTTTTGCTTATTTTTACCTTCATTAATATCGAGGTTTTTTTTCTCTATTTCTGTCGTTTTCTGCTTAACTTGTGGCGCAATAGTCGGTTGCGGCTTGGCTGCACTAAAGTGTTGCGCCACCACACTAATACCCATCGGAATATCCGAAGCGGACGTGTCGCGTTGCACCCCAAATGCTTGTTTCATTGAGCCTGCTAGCTGTTTGAATTTCTCTACTTTTAATTCGGAAAAAGTGAGTAACAAGACGAAAAAACACATTAGCAACGACATTAAATCCGCAAAAGTAGCCAGCCAACCTGGCAACGAAGCAGGAGCATCAGCCGGTATTTCATCATCGTCATCCAAAATATATCTCCTGACTAAGTCTCTTCCGATTTAGCTTCCTTCTGAATATCGCGACGTGACCCGGGTAAATAGGTCTTAAGTAACTCTTCTAACAGACGTGGATTCTGGCCAGCCTGTATCGCCAAAATCGCATCGATAATTAATGCCTTATTTTGCCGCTCTTCTTTACTACGTAAAGACAACTTGTCTGCCACGGGAATCGCTAGCATATTAGCTAACATGGAACCATAGAGCGTCGTCAGCAAGGCAACCGCCATTGAGGGCCCAATGGTACTGGGGTCGTCCATGGATGCGAGCATTTGTACTAGTCCAACTAAGGTACCAATCATCCCCAGAGCCGGGCCCACGTCCGCTAACGCTCTAAAAATCAATTGGCCCTGAGAGTGTCGTTCTACCGTTTGTAACATATCTTTTTTCAAAGTAGAACGTACGGTCTCTGCATCCAAACCATCCACGATGTATTGAATACCCTTGGCCATAAACTCATTAGGCATTTCCATGTTCTCAAGAGATAATAATCCTGCTTTACGTGCGGAGGCAGCCATCTGCACACAAATAGGAATTAAATCTTCTGGCTTATGTGATTTGACTAAGAAGGCCCTTGCGCCTATTTTTACTGCACCTAAAAATTGTTTCAGATCAAATTTCATCAGCACAACAAAAATAGAACCCACAAGAACGATCAATATCGAGGGAATATCAATAAATAACAACATGCTAGGCCCTAATGCCATAGCATAGAATACAACAGCGTAGCTGCCTATAAGACCAATCAGGGTAGCTAAGTCCACTTACGATCTCCTGATACAGCGAACCATCCACGTAAACACGCGACTCCGCACTGTCTACTCCTTATAAGTGTAGTCAAAAATTAATAATTCGCTAACCGGGGAGACAATTTAGGATGAAAGTTGACGGGAAAACACAGCCGCCAATAAATGAACATTTATCGGCTTGCCTATTCATTAAAAAATGTTACTCTTAGCCACTCACCCGCGAGTTAGCTAGGTTGGATTGTCTCGTGAACAAACTGTTGCAATACATACTGTTGACGCTGTTGCTGTGTATCAATCCTAACACACAGGCTGAAATGGTGAGCAGCCGCGATCAGTCAGATCATACACCGTTTGGCATGTGGCTTGGTCATTACACGATCAAACAACTACACCAAGATTACACGGCCATCTCCGTGGGAACCCATGAGGCCAGCGAAGGCCAGATGTATCTGGTAGATATCCGTTCGATAAAAAAGACTGGATTAACTAAACTAACCGTTATTTTTGATCAACAACACCTTCTGCAAGCCATACTCGCCGAGTTTGATAAAGTCTATTACGAACAACTTTATGCTGAATTATCAGAGAAATACACCTTGCTAACCCAAACGGTATCACAACAAGGCGATAGAAAAGCGCAGTTTATTGCTAAAAATGACACTACCGTCACCTTGGAAGCGGCACAAAACAGTTTTAAGGCTAACGTCTTTTACAAAACCAATACGTTCGTTCGCGCCACAGCACTAGCACCGGCGGGACAATAACGGGTCGTTACGTTGAGTAACCACTTAGCCGCTTTGCGGCTTTTATGCCTGTGGGGCTGCAACACCTAACGCATTCGTTAACGGTATATGCTATGCTCTCGCTACTTTTATTTAAACAAGAAACTCATATGTCACGTAAAAAAACCGATTCCCCCCAATTTGAAACAGCGCTAGATGAACTCATGCAACTGGTCGACAAGATGGAGCATGGCAACTTAAGTTTAGAAGAGTCTCTGGCCCACTTTGAACGCGGCATTCACCTTACTAAATTATGCCAAACGACGCTAGCAGCAGCCGAACAAAAGATACAATTGCTCACCCAACAAAGCACACAAGAGACGCTGCAACCCTACACAATGAACCAAGACCTACACGATGATGCCCCTACCTGAGTACATAGCTACTTGCCAACAGCGGCTCAACCAAACCTTGCAAGGCTGTCTACCTGCGCCAGACGCAGAACCGTCGCGACTACACCAAGCCATGCACTACGCTACGCACAGTGGAGGGAAACGAATTCGTCCATTGCTGGTATACGCTACGGGGGAAGCCTTTGGCACATCACTTTCTTGTTTAGACATTCCCGCAGTAGCCATAGAATTGATTCACACCTATTCCTTAATCCATGACGACCTACCGGCTATGGATGACGATGATTACCGTCGCAACATGCCTACCTGCCACCGCGCTTTTGACGAAGCCACGGCTATTTTAGCCGGTGACGCACTGCAAAGCTTGGCATTCGATGTGTTGAGCACGGCACCGGAGCTAACGGCCGAACAACGGATTGCAATGATCCATCTGCTCGCCAATGCGAGTGGCTCACTGGGTATGGCTGGGGGACAGGCACAAGACTTACAAGCCACTCCCAACATTAACCAAGCAACACTAGAGGCTATTCATCAACGTAAAACCGGCGCATTGTTGCAAGCCAGCGTGGGTTTGGGCATGCTTGCCAGTGAGAATGTAAGTCCAACCCGCTACCAGCAATTGCAAACCTACGCCCGTGCACTGGGTCTAGCCTTTCAACTCCAGGATGACTTGTTCGATCACAAAGAAACAACTGTTGATGGCACAACAAATTATGTGCAGTTACTAGGTATCAGCGGCACGCAACGTAAAATCCAACAACTTTTCCACACCGCACTACAACAACTAGGCTCCTACGATGCGCAACACCACGCTCTGCACCAGTTAACACACTATTTACTTGACCGCACCCATTAATGATACACTAGCCCTCCCGTTCATACTGCAAGACAAATACTATGTTAAATGAGATGGATTCGTTCCCTTTACTCAGTCGCATTAGTTCGCCGGCCGATTTACGTCAATATAGCGAGCATCAATTGCCCGCGCTCGCCGTGGAGATGCGCGAATTTTTATTGCAGTCTACCAATATTTCTGGCGGGCATCTGGCGGCTGGCTTGGGCACTGTCGAATTAACGATTGCCTTGCACTATGTGTTCCATACGCCAGACGATGCATTGATATGGGACGTAGGCCATCAAGCCTACCCCCATAAATTACTCACGGGGCGCCGTGCCCAATTACCCACGATTCGACAAACCGACGGATTGGCACCGTTCCCCAGCCGCAGTGAAAGTATTTACGATTGTTTCGGTGTCGGACACTCCAGCACGTCGATCAGCGCCGCCTTAGGATTTTCCGTGGCAAATCACTTAAACCAATGCGCCCATAAATCCATTGCAGTGATCGGTGACGGTGCCATGACTGCGGGCATGGCCTTTGAAGCCCTGAATCATGCCGGCGATTTACACGCTAATCTACTGGTTATCTTGAATGATAATGACATGTCTATCTCCCACAATGTCGGCGCACTCTCGAATTATTTAACCAAAATACTCTCGGGCAAGATCTACAGCCATGTACGCGCTGGTGGCAAAAAAGTATTACGCAACGTGCCGCCGATGTGGGAATTGGCCAAGCGCACCGAACAACATATCAAAGGTATGGTGGTACCCGGTACCTTATTTGAAGAATTGGGATTTTATTATCTGGGCCCCATTGATGGGCATGACATCCCCAGCCTGCTCACCGTATTGCGTAACATGCAACAGCAACAAGGACCGCAATTACTGCATGTCACCACACGCAAAGGCAAAGGCTACCCGCCGGCAGAACAACATCCCATTGCGTATCATGGCGTAACGCCCGGTTTCTATGCGACATCCTCCACGACCAAGCCACCCACCAAGCCAACTTACTCTAACGTCTTTGGTCAGTGGTTATGTGACATGGCAGCACAAGATCCCGATTTGGTTGCCATTACCCCCGCCATGCGCGAAGGCTCTGATATGGTTGCCTTTTCTGAGCATTATCCCGATCGCTACTTCGATGTAGGCATCGCCGAACAACACAGCGTCACCTTTGCGGCGGGCCTGGCCTGCGCGGGGAAGAAACCCGTCGTTGCCATTTATTCCACTTTCTTGCAACGCGCATACGATCAACTCATTCACGACGTATGCCTACAAAATTTGCCGGTGCTCTTCGCCGTGGATCGCGCCGGCTTAGTGGGTGGCGATGGCTGCACTCACAACGGTAATTTTGATTTGAGTTTTTTGCGTTGCATTCCCAATCTGCTGATCATGGCGCCCAGTGATGAAAATGAATGTCGACAGATGTTATACACGGGTTTTGTGCACGGCGCACCCGCCGTGGTCCGTTACCCACGCGGTGTGGGTAGGGACGTGGCGATTAACCCACAGATGACAGCGCTAGCCATCGGCAAAGCCCAGCTGTCGCGCCAAGGAAAAGGCATTGCACTCTTGGCCTTTGGCAGTATGCTCAGCCCGGCATTGGCTGCCGGAGAAACCTTAGATGCCACCGTGATTAACATGCGTTTTGTCAAACCGCTGGATGAAACGCTATTGTCTGAATTGGCTCAGCACTACAGCTTACTGGTGACCATAGAAGAAAACGCCGTCGCTGGCGGTGCGGGCAGTGCCGTAGCCAGTTACTTGGCAAGCCAAAGTCTGAGTTGTCCCCTACTGCAGTTGGGCCTGCCCGATAGCTTTTTAGGACACGGGAATGTACCCGAATTACTGCAACAAATAGGCTTAGATCATCAAGGTATCGTGCATGCGGTACAACAGCGTTTAGCACGCATGCACAGCAGTCGATCACAGCCCAATGCAACACAGCGTGCGTAGCCAAGACTAACTTAGGCACCGTAACCCAATAATTGCGCTGCCGTACACGGAGTTCCAACTATGCCCGTAGTATCGGCGGCTGTGGCGACTGATCCCGTTTAGATCCAGGCGTTTGTGCTTCAGTCCCGTCAAAAGCAGATAGCGGTGCAAACAGACCCTTCGCCGCAAGTAGCGCTCCCGGAGGAGGCATTTCTCCCCAATTAGCAGCCCTTCCCACATCTGATTTCCCTGGCGCAACAACCACTTGCTCTGCTTCTACCATATTTGCATTTGTTTCAGCTAATAAAGACTGCCTTTCTTCGGCTTGCTCCCAAGTAAGCTTGCTGTCGTTTACAGCATGAGTGCCACTCACCGGTGTCACTTTGACGGTCACCGCTCCCGTTGCGCGCGCCATCGCTTCGCCCGCATTTTTGATGGCGTTGGGTAAGTGCTGGGTCAATAAACTCAAGCCTAGCTGGTGCTTCACCGCGCCACCTACCACGTAACACAGCAGTTTGCACGGCAAACTGATCGGCTTGAAGACTTGCTTCCAACCGTTGCTTGCCCACTCGTCGAAACGCCTGCCGACATCTTGTATGCCGAGTCCAGCCATCGGTATGGCATTAGCAACGACCACACCCAGCAACGCGATACCTTTGCCCAAGGTCGTCAACGCCGTGCGTCCCCATGAATTTTCAGGGAGTTTTCCCCCTAGCTTATGCACAAAACTCCCAACACCCGAGAGGATCTTACCTAGCGTATAGAACACATCTAGGCATTCCAACGCCACAGCCACGACGCGCGCCACTCCTTTGATCGCAAACGCGGCGCCTCTGTGCAATATCCCCTGGGGCTGTGTTTCAAGGTGACGACCGTGTTGTTCTAACACCGCACGCAAGCCTCTACACAAGGCGGAACCGCTCTCTGCTTCGGCCAACTCACGGTAACGGCTCTCCACATAGTCCAGTGCCGCTTGATACAAATCTTTGTTACTCACATCCTCCGGCGAGATAGCCGCCAACCAGCGCACATGACCACGTAGATCTTGGGCCAAACCGTGTTGCCTACGCGTTCTAAATGCCATGATGTCGGACTTTTCACGATCGTATTGGTACATGACCTGCATGAGATTGCGTTCTAAGGTATCTAACTTTTTTTCGTACGGATCTACTGCCGCTTGCGACTTTGCCGCCACGCGTGCAGGATCGAGTTGTTGCATTAAATGGCAACGCTCGGTACGCGCATGACCGCGCGGCTCTTGTAGCGTGATTTTACCATCCTTTAGCTCAGTAACACCGCGATTACTCTTACACAGGCGGTTGAATAGCGCTGAATTATCGGCTTTTAACTCAGCCAATTCTGCCACCACATCCTCAGCTTTCGCTCCATCTTTCACGCCAGTGTTCGCTATGTCGTTCGGATCAACGCGACCCTTTTCAAATAAATAATTAAATACTTTGGGATACGCTAGCTTCATCGCTTCGCGTTCCAATTGATTCATGAAGAAATCGCTACCCAACACGTAATTTTCGCGTTGCATGTTAAACGTGCGTTGCCCACGAAACACAGGTAAGCCATCTACCAGCTTTATGGCGCGACCCGACGTCAAGTAAGCACCACGCTTTGCGTGGGCATGGGCAAAAAGTTTTAATAAATCCTTGGACTCTACACCCTTTGCTTTATCGACCATCGGGTCTACTATTTCACTTTTTGAATTGACTAATTTTGAACTGACTAATGCAGGCATTTCATTGTTTTGAAATTGCGTGCCATTTGTAGCTAAAAACTGATGCAGCATCCTCCAACTGACTTCGGGAACAGCCGCCATCTTCTTAGACTTCACTTTAGTACCGTCAGAGTGATTGCCGTAGAACGGCAAAAAAGTCACACGCGTTGCCGCACTTTCGACGAGTACACGTGACTTATCTTGCGGCTTAAAATCGCGCCGCATCTCATCCATCTGCAATGTAGCCACGTAATTTTTTACATTCGGCGCAATGACCCTGGCATCCGCATCACTCTTGTCTGTCAACCCAGCTACGGGGTCAAATTCCATGATGTTGAATCTGACCTGCGCCAAATTCCGTAACATTTTTGCATCGTTCGTGTAGGGTTCTGGAATCAAATGTGGATTGTCTGCTAACTGCTGTATGGCATAAGCGATACGCGTACAGGTCACGGCGCCACGGCTAAAACCGGTCGCGTTAACCGTCAGCTTTTCGCCCTCTGGCAGCGCGGTCAACTGTTTAAGGATCTCAGTAACGCCTTTGTCTACGTTGCCTTTGACCTCTAGACCCAATAGCCCAGGGCCTTCTAATACCAACTTAGGTGACGTACATGCTTGTGAAAAACGTGTGATAATATTGTCTTTTTTCATCGTCGAGCTTTCGCCCGTACCAAACGCGAAAATCGTATAAACACCCATGCCATGTCACCTATTGCTACCTACATAGGTACAATAGTAGCCAGCATTTCTTAAGGATTGCTTAACAAGTATGCAAGACTTAAAAAATAATTGGCTGATCGGTAGAGAAATAGGGGACAAACCTCTGATTAAGCCAGCTTGTGGATCGGAATGGGAAGCAGCCAGGATAAGCGTTTAGGCGCTATCGTTTACGTGCACGATAACGCGCGACGGCAAGGCGATGCGCCGCTAATGTGGTTGAAAAGACATGGCTACCATCACCTCTGGCGACAAAGTATAACGCCTGAGTCAATTGCGGATGCAAGGCCGCATGCAAGGCATCAGCACCGGGCATCGCGATGGGCGTAGGTGGCAAACCCCGATGCCGGTAAGTATTGTAGGGAGTATCGTCACGTAAATCCGCACGCCGCAACTGACCACTGAAGCGATTGCCCAAGCCATAGATCACCGTGGGATCACACTGCAGCGGCATGTGCTGCTGCAAGCGTCGAATGAATACCCCGGCTACTTGCGGCTTTTCCTGGGGCAGCCCCGTTTCCTTCTCCACCAAGGATGCCATGATCAATGCCTCGTAGGGATTACGATAGGGCAAGCCCGCCGCGCGATGTTGCCACGCGTCTTGCAAACGTACTTGCATCTGTTGATACGCTTGCTGCAGTAGCGCTGACTCTGTGGTCCCGCGCGTCACATGATAGGTGTCTGGGAAAAATAATCCCTCCGGATGGGTGCGATCGTCACCCCATTGTTGCATCACCGTCTCTGTCGCTGGCAACAAGAGATCGTGTTGTAAATACTCTTTAGCATGCATCGCCTGTAGAAATTGCGCGAACGTCCAACCCTCTACAAATAACACCTCATGGTAAAGCACTTTACCCGCAGCCAGTTGTTGCAAGAACTGCTGTGCCGTGGTCGTGCCAGTAATACGATATTCCCCCGCTTTGAGTACAGTCGCCTCGCTATTCCATTTGGCTAATTGCAAAAAGTAATAGCGATAACGGGGTTGACGCAAGATGCCGTGCTGCGCCAAATCATGCACGGTTTGGCGTAAGCTAAATCCCGCAGGCAATACGTAGTCGATAGTCTGCTTGTACAGTAAGGGCGATTGCGCAAAATGGTAAATGTCGGCGAGTAACACCAACAATGCGCTGAGCAGCATCAATGGCAGGTAATACAATAACTGATATAGAGTGCGCTTCACGTCCGTCTCTGTTGGTTCATAAAATCAGGCGCTGGCACACGCACCAATTCGTAACACACGATTGCAACCACTCGGCCGCAAACGCGATGGTTACGCTGTCTTTAAATAAACATCACAACTGACGAAACAACAACGCACCGTTAGTACCACCAAAACCAAACGAATTAGACATGGCTGCCGTAATGCGCATGGGACGTGCGGTATGTGGCACAAAATCCAAATCACATGACTCACTCGGCTGATCCAGATTAATGGTCGGCGGCGCTACTTGATCCCGAATGGCTAACACCGTGAAAATCGCCTCTACCGCGCCCGCGGCACCTAGCAAGTGGCCAATCATCGATTTAGTGGAGCTGACTGCCAACTGTTTTTGTTGGTTGGCAAATACTTTTTTAATGGCAAATGCTTCTAATTCATCACCTGCCGGCGTAGACGTGGCGTGCGCATTGATATACTGCACCTCGCTTACATCTTGACGCGCATCACGTAACGCAGCACGCATCGCTTGTTGAGCACCACGCCCTTCTTGATCGGGCAAAGTCATATGAAATGCATCCGCACTCAAACCAAAACCTGCTAATTCAGCGTAAATAGTCGCACCGCGTTTTTTGGCGTGTTCATATTCTTCTAATACTAAGACCCCCGCACCATCACCCAACACAAAACCATCACGGTCTTTGTCCCAGGGACGACTCGCACGCTGCGGATCATCGTTACGTTTAGACAAGGCACGTAATGCAGAAAAACCTGCCATACCCAATGGACTGCTGCCTTTTTCGGCCCCGCCCGCGAGCATCACGTCCGCATCCCCATAGGCAATAGTACGCGCCGCATAACCGATGTTATGTGTGCCCGTGGTACAAGCGGTCACAACGGAAATATTCGGGCCTTGCAAACCATGCAAAATGGAAATGTGGCCGGAAGCCATGTTGATGATCGACGCTGGAATGAAAAACGGACTTACCTTGCGTGAACCTTGCGCGACCAGCACAGTATGATTATTTTCAATTGTCGACAAACCACCTATGCCTGAACCCACCGCCACACCAATGCGCGACACATCTTCGCGCGCAAAGTCTAAGCCCGCATCGACAACCGCTTCTGCTGCAGCAGCGATGGCGTACTGAATGAATAAGTCAACTTTACGCGCCTCTTTTGCAGAAAGGTACAAACCAATGTCGAATTTTTTCACCGTTCCACAAATAGTGGTGCTATAACCCTGAGTATCAAACTCATCGATAACCGCAACACCACTTTTTCCTGCGAGGATCCCTTGCCACGATTCCGCAACCGACAATCCCAACGGCGTAATGGCGCCCAATCCGGTGATGACTACACGTCTACTACTCAAAAGCTCGCTCCCCATTTTGCTTAGCGGGCAATCGCACTTGGCACGGCCAACCGCTTACGCTTTCTCTCTTGCTGCAATGAAGTCAATGGCTTCTTGCACGGTGGTAATCTTTTCCGCCTTGTCATCAGGAATTTCAATATCAAATTCTTCTTCTAAGGCCATAACCAACTCAACTGTATCCAACGAATCAGCGCCCAGATCATCGACAAAAGATGAGTCCAGAGAAATACTTTGCTGAATGTCTAATTGATCTGCGACTACTTTTTTAACTCTCTCTTCAACGGTACTCATACTTCTTCCTCTTAAAATAATAAATTAATCAGCGCGCATTATACCCAGGCTAATGCACTCCTCACCACTTGTTCCCGTATAAAGGCAGCTAGTTTAGTCAAAAAACGCCGACTTGCAAGCAAATTCCTTACCTGCTGGCAATAAGGCGTACAGCTAAACTTAACCCATGAACATACCCCCATTGACGTGTATCGTTTGCCCGGTCACATAAGCAGCCTCCGCGGAGGCTAAAAAGCCCACCAGATGAGCCACTTCTTGCGCCTGACCCAAGCGCTGCATAGGAATTGCGCTCATGATGTTTGCCCTTTGTTGTTCGCTCAGCTCACGCGTCATATCCGTGTCAATGAATCCAGGGGCCACTATATTCACCGTAATATTACGCTCAGCCACTTCCGCAGCCAACGATCTACTCAAGCCACCCAACGCCGCCTTGGCTGCAGCATAGTTGGCTTGGCCTGGATTGCCGGTCGCACCGACCACTGAGCCGACGCTGATGATACGCCCCCAGCGCGCTTTTAGCATAGGCCGTACGCAGGCTTTAGTCAGGTAATAAACCGCAGACAAATTCGTCGCAATGACGTCGTCCCATTCTTCTGTTTTCATGCGTAAAAATAAATTATCGCGGGTGATGCCGGCATTGTTTATCAAGATCGTGGGAGCACCCACCTGTTGCGTCACTTCTTCCAACAGGCTATCGACAGACTCTCTCTGCCTGACATCCAACACTTTGCCCATGCCCGATAAGCCTTGCTCATGCAATAAGGTACTGATCGCTGCCGCACCTTGTTCCGTCGTCGCTGTGCCGATAACCACGCATTGCGCACGCGCCAACTGCAATAAAATCGCTTGCCCTATACCACGGCTCGCACCCGTAACCAACGCAACACGTGCCCCTTGCTCTACTTGCATAAACGCGACCCTTCCTCTGTCCACATAACTATAACGCTAACGCGCGTTGCAAATCATCGGGCTGTTCTATGGACAGCCAACGCAACGCCGGCGCAATGCGCTTACCTAACCCCGTCAACACTTGCTTCGGGCCGCACTCAATCACCACATCCACGCCCGCAGCAGCAAAATACTGCATAGACTCCACCCAGCGCACCGGGCTATACAATTGGCGCAATAATGCTTGTTTGATCAACGCACCCTCTTCTACAATCGCAACATCCACATTGTTGAGTACAGGAATCGTCGGTCGTGTTAAGGTGACTGTCTGCAGCACGTCCGCCAACGACTCCGCCGCGCTACGCATCAATTCACAATGCGATGGCACACTCACCGGTAATTGCTTCACGAGCTTAGCACCCCGCTCCTTGGCTAACTGCATGCTACGCATCACTGCCGGCGTATGGCCAGCCACCACCACCTGCCCCGGTGCATTGTAATTGGCAGGCGTAACCTCATGCTGCGCATCCGATGCCGCCACACACAATGCCAGCACTTCTGCATCCGTTAAACCGACTACGGCAGCCATAGCGCCGGCGCCCTCTGCCACGGCCGCTTGCATGCAACGCCCCCGCGCCGCCACTAACTGCACTGCAGTAGAAAAGGCGAGACTGCCCGCACAGGTCAGTGCCGTATATTCTCCCAGACTATGTCCTGCTAACAATGCGGGTTGTGTACCGCGCTCAGCGCACCACACTCGCCACAATGCAACGCTCGCAGCCAACAGAACAGGCTGCGTATTTGCTGTTTGATCCAATTCTACTGAGCTACTCGCGCACGTCATCTGCCACAGGTCACAACCGATTGCAGCGCTGGCCTCAGCAAATGTCGCACCAATCACGGGATAACGCGCCGCCATTGCCGCTAAGATACCTAATGCCTGTGAACCCTGTCCGGGGAATACTAAGCCTAGCTTCATCACGCCTATCCTCAGTAGGTAACCAACGCGGCACCCCAGGTCAAACCGGCACCGAACGCTTCTAATAACAACCTATCACCTTTTTTAATTTTATGGCTGCGTATCCCCTCATTCAGCGCGAGCGGTAAAGACGCTGCAGACGTATTGGCGTGTTGACTCACTGTGGTAATCACGCGTTCCATTGGCAAATTGAGTTTTTTTGCCATCGCAGAAATAATGCGGATATTCGCTTGATGCGGTATCAGCCAATCAATGGAATCTTGCTCTAACTTATTGGCAGCTAATACTTCTTCAACTAAAGCACCCATGTGCTTCACAGCATACCTGAAAATTTCATTGCCACGCATCGTTAAATACGGATTTTGACAATCTTTATCAACATTACAACCATTTACATACAGCAACTCATCATGCACACCAGAACCGTGCAAATGTGCGGAATGTATGCCAGGTTGATCACTGCGACTCAAAACAACAGCCCCTGCACCATCACCGAACAATACACAGGTACTGCGATCCGTCCAATCCAATACCCTAGACATTATCTCGCTACCGACCACCAACGCATGTTGTACCATGCCATTTTCAATGAACTGTTGCGCTGTCACCAACGCGTAAATAAAACCGGAACATGCAGCATTCAAATCAAACACCACACAGTTGTTTATCTGCAATGCTTTCTGTAATAAGCACGCCGTGCTAGGAAACACTTTATCGGGTGTAGACGTTGCAACAATAATTAAACCGATTTCATCGGCTGCAAGCCCACCCGCTTGCAATGCTTGCTGCGCGGCAAAGTAAGACATATCCACGGTCGTTTCAGTCACCGCAATATGGCGTTGGCAAATACCCGTGCGTTCCACTATCCACGCATCCGTAGTATCAACACGTTGTTCTAATTCCTTGTTAGTGACTACCTTTTGCGGTAAGTAACCACCGGTACCCACAATGCGCGCATAAACCATCAGCACTTCACCCTGTCTTGTAGCAAGTGTTCCACTTGACGATTGATCAGCTGGGGAATAGCTTGCGCGGCGTGATCAGCCGCGCGATTAATCGCGTTAACAAATGCCTCTCGCTGCGCATTACCGTGACTCTTAATAACAATTCCTTGTAGACCTAATAAACTCGCCCCATTATAATGCACCGGATCCACGCGCTGCATGGCACGTTTAAGGCTGGTTTTAACTAACAGCCCCAGCACACGTTGCCACCCACCCTGACTAAATTCAGCCTTTATGTATCCCGCCATCATACAAGCAATACCCTCGCTTGCTTTCAACACAACATTACCTACAAAACCATCACAGACCACAACGTCAACAGTACCTTTATAAATATCATCGCCTTCAACATAACCCACGTAATGAATCTGGTCCTTATACTGCATGAGTTTTTCGGCAGTGGCTTTCACCAACTCATTACCCTTGATGTCTTCGGCACCTATGTTAAGTAAACCAATACTAGGGCGCGCTATGCCCATTACGGCGGCGGCATACACCGATCCCATCACAGCAAACTGACACAAGTGATCAGGCGTGGCATCCACATTGGCACCCAAATCCAGCATCTGTACACTTTTACCTAGCTGAGTAGTGGGTAGGGAAGAGATAATCGCCGGTCGATCGATGCCTGGAATCATTTTCAATACAAAACGTGCTATTGCCATCAAAGCGCCGGTGTTACCGCCGCTGACGCAGGCACCGGCCTCGCCCGCCTTGACTAGCTCGATAGCCACACGCATAGAGGAATCTTTTTTATTACGCAGCGCCAACGCAGGAGGTTCATCCATGGCTACCTGCTCACTCGCATGACGCAACATCATGCGTGGGTGATCGAGCAAACCGTGCTGGCGCAATACCGGCTGCAACGCAGCCTGCTCGCCCACCAAAATAATGCGCAAAGCCTCGCGCCGCTGCAATGCCATCGCCACGGCAGGAACCGTCACTATAGGCCCATGATCACCGCCCATAGCATCCACAGCGATCGTTATTTTACTCACCGCGATCCTTGTTTGGTTGTGCATCGTAGACTTTATTACCTTTATAATAGCCTTTCGCTGTCACATGGTGGCGCAAATGCGTTTCGCCAGACAACACATCAATCGATAACGTAGGATTACTCAAACTATCATGTGCGCGTCTCATTCCACGTTTCGAACGAGACTTACGCGTCTTCTGTACTGCCATTTCTAAACTCCTCAATATCCCATGCACCACATACTAGGCGATCTTTCACAGGATGCATAGCTGCCACGGGAAAACAAAGCAATAATTCATCTTCTACCATGGCCCACAACGACACTTGCCTGGACGTTACTAACCACGGTTCATAATGGTTGGGCAAGGATTCCGCCTCTGCTTCCGTCGCAACGGGACTCAGGCAAAAATCATGCGCAACCGGCCACCACATCTGTTGCATGCAGCGCTGGCAACACACCGGCAACTGCGCCTGCAGTTGACCCGTTACACACAGGTAACGCTGCTCATCATAGGAAAAATGCACGCTCGCGAACACTTCGCCCACTTCACCCACCAATAAATCATGTAGGCGCACCAAATCCATTAACTGCACATAGCCGCTTACTCTCGCACTCGCTTGAGCCAAACGCACCGGATCAGCAAACTGAGGTAAATGATCTATAGACATGGCGCGCTATGGTATATGTCTACTCCAAAACTGTCAAAATTTTATAGCATTTTATCGAGCAATAGCGCTTAAACACCCCACCATCTTGCGGGCAGCGTCATTTTTACCTCATTTAGCCCATGGTCTCTAACCACGCAGGCAACTGCCTAATATGATCGAAACATGCCATCGGTTTATATTTGAGCAAATCGGCCGCGCTGTGCACCCCATAACTGACCGCGCACGCCGCTACATTCGCATTTGCAGCAAGCTGCATATCATGTACGGTGTCACCTATCAGCAGCGTCCGCGCCGCAACAGCACCGGTCGCAGATAAAATTTGTTCTACCATCAACGGGTGGGGTTTGGGGAAGGCATCATCCACGCAACGCGTAATGACAAACAATGAGGCCAATTGGGTCGTTATTAATGCCGCCTCTAAACCCGCACGTCCCTTGCCGGTGGCAATCGCTAACGGATATCCTCGCGCGTGTAAATCCGTTAGCACCTCGCGTACACCCTCAAATAAAACTTCCTGCCCGCACACCGCGGCTGCATACAAGGCTTTATAACGTTGGTAGATCTGTTGGCGCTTAGTTTCGGGTAAATCGGCAAATAGATGCTGCATTACCGTTTGCTGGCCTAAACCTATCACCTCACGTATCGCACTTTCAGCCACGCTCACACCGGACTCCCCCGCCGCTTGCTGTATGGCCTGCACTACGCTCGCTAAGGAATCCATGAGCGTGCCATCCCAATCAAAAATTAAAAGTTCAAATGTGCTAGACAATACATACCCTCCTCTTGTAAGACGGCCTCCCAAGCCGCATGCAAAGGTGCCGTCAGCGTCATCAATTGCATACTTCCCATGGGGTAGGCAAACGATAAATGATAGGCGTGCAAAAACAATCCATTATACCCGCGTGCGCGTATTTCTCGATCACGAACACTGTCACCGTATTTTTGATCGCCCACGATCGGGTGGCCTAGGTACGCGGCGTGCACGCGAATTTGGTGCGTACGCCCCGTCGCCGGCATCGCGCACAACAGGCTATGTTCCTCACCTAGGTGGCATAACAAGCGAAAATGTGTCGTTGCATGCTGCCCTTCGGTATCCACTACCACCATACGTTCACCCGAACGTGGCTGGTTTTTGAGTAATGGCACATCGACGGTGCGATCTCCACACTGCCAACGCCCGTGGACCACCAACAAATAATACTTATGCACTTTGCCCAGCCGTAATAATTCGTGTAAATACAACAAGATCTGCCGTTGCTTAGCCAACAGTAGACATCCCGACGTATCCCTATCTAAACGATGCACCAATTCCACGTAATCATCTGCCGTCTTTTGACGCGACCGTATGACCTCTATGATGCCGTGATCTACCCCACTACCCGCGTGAACAGCCAAACCTGACGGTTTATTTAACACCAACAAAGCCTCATCCTCAAACAAAACACACTGCTCTAAACTAGCTGACAAGCGCTCACCAGGGCTCCATTTAGCACTTGCTTCCTCCTTGTGCAGCGGTGGTAAGCGCACACTATCATTCAGCTGTAAACGGTAATCGGGCTTGATCCGGCCCTTATTTACACGCACTTCTCCGGTACGCAACGCCCGGTAAATCCGACTCTTGGGTACTTTTTTACAATGACTCACCAAATAATTGTCGATACGCTGTCCCACGTACGCCGCAGAAATGGTTAAATAAGAAACCTGTGCCATACATTCGCCCTACTCGAGTTGATTTTGCTGCAACTATTCAGCAAAAGTGTTGGATTTTTACATTTTTTATACATTGGATAAACACCTTCATTTAAGTTCCATACCCATTTGATAAGACTAGCAAATTTTGCTACCATTCGGGCTGTTTTGTTGTGGGTTTGCATAGCGAAAGCAGCACAAAATGTAGCTTGCTGAAACGAATGGTACAACATCTATAGTTAGCCGGGACAACCAAAGCCCGTGATTTGGGGCATAAGCAAAGCCAACAGTCGGCGCCCCGACAGAAATAGCTAGATAGACGGCCCGATGGTAACAAAAAACAGTATATTGACGATAGAGAGATAAGCATATTACTAACACTAACTTGTATTTGAGGTAAGTACTGGCATGCACTGGGCAAGCCAAAACATAATAACATAGCGTTGAACGCCTTTACTTTGTAGTGATACAGGAATGATTTTTCAATGGGTAGCCGAGTTGCCGCAGTAAACGCTCTCGGTAATGGTAGTGACGATTACCAGTACCTTAGCCTGAATCGTGGCAAAGCCACGACTCAGGCTGACTCATACACTTCAACGCACAACGCTGCGTTTTCTGTGGCTGATATGACTTACGCTACGGAGTATGCGCCTCAATGCATTAAACACATAACAGGGAACCCATGGAAAAAATACTCATTAATGCACACCAAGCCGACGAAATACGCATCGCATTGGTGGAAGGTCGTAATCTTTATGATTTAGACACCGAACGTTTAGGCAAGGAACAACGTAAAGCCAATGTATACAAGGGTGTTATCACCCACATAGAAGCAAGCCTAGGGGCGGCGTTTGTCAATTACGGCAGTGAGCGCCACGGCTTCTTACCGCTCAAAGAGATTTCGCCCGAATATTTCAAAAAACCGTGCAACCCCGATCAAGAAAGAGTGAACATCAAGGATGTATTAGAAGAGAACCAACAGATTTTGGTGCAAATTGAAAAAGATGAACGTGGCAGTAAGGGTGCTGCACTTACTACGTTTATCAGTTTAGCCGGCTGTTACTTGGTCCTCATGCCCAATAATCCTAGCGCCGGCGGTATCTCTAGACGCATAGAGGGCGAGGGACGCGCGGAATTGCAGGAGCGCTTGTCCGGACTCACCTTACCAGAAGGCATGGGACTGATCATTCGCACCGCGGGTGAAGGCAAGGAAGTGGAAGAATTGCAGTGGGATATGGAAATCTTACTCAAGCAATGGCAAGCCATTCAAGAGGCGTTTACTAACCTCGCCACCCCCGGGCTGATCTACCGTGAGAGCGACGTGATTTTACGCACTATTCGCGATTATCTGCGCAAAGATATCGATGAAATCATCATCGATGACCAAGATACCTATGAAAAAACCCTGGCCTACATCCGTTATGTGCGCCCTGAATACGTGGATCGGGTGAAGCTGTACCAAAATAAAGTGCCGCTCTTTACTCACTATCACATCGAGTCACAAATCGAGTCCGCCTTGCAACGCGAAGTCCGCTTGACATCAGGCGGCGCCATCGTGATCGATCACACCGAAGCGCTGGTGTCTATCGACATTAACTCCGCACGTTCGACGAAAGGCAGTGATATAGAAGAGACTGCTTTAAACACCAACTTAGAAGCCGCGGACGAAATCGCGCGCCAATTACGTCTGCGTGATATCGGCGGTTTGATTGTCATTGATTTTATCGACATGTCACCCATCCGCAATCAGCGTGAAGTGGAATCGCGTTTACGCGATGCACTAAAGAGCGATCGTGCGCGGGTGCAAATAGGCCGTATTTCGCGTTTTGGTTTGCTGGAAATGTCGCGTCAACGCCTGCGACCCACGATGGGTGAAAGTTCGCAAGTACCCTGCCCACGTTGCCACGGACAAGGCAACATCAGCAGTCCAGATGCCTTTGCACTCACCATGATCCGTGCGATAGAAGACAATGCAACCAAAGCGCATGTCGCGCAGATTCAAGTTCAATTACCCTTGGATGTGGCCACGTTTATTTTAAACGAGAAGCGTCACCTCCTACAAAACATAGAGCAGCGCGCACATATTAAAATTGTCGTTATTCCGAATCCGCATCTAGAAATTCCGCATTATAAAATCAGACGCTTGCGCGAAGAAGACACCGTTACACAAACCAGCGGTGCAAATAGCAACTATGCGTTACACAAAGTAGAAGAAAAATCGATCTCGCTGAACACCGAAGCCAATAAACCGGAAAAAGCAGCCGTGCAACCGGTCATTCCGGAGAACCCCAATCCGGGAAAAGTAAAAAAAAACCTGCTGCAACGCCTACTCGGACGTTGGTTTAGCACAGGCAAAAGCACCACGCGGGAAAAATCGGTGAGTAAAACCACGGCTAATCCAAGCAGCAGCGCGGGACGAGGCAAAACAACAACGCCACAGCGTAGACGTAGTCCCGATAATAATCGCAGTCCACGCAGACGCACCCACGCCGATGGCAATACGCAACGTCAGCGTCGTGTCGCACCTACGCCTACGAAGCAAAGCACAGAAGAAGCGACGGATAGCTAGTCTGCGTAATCCTCCCTGCACGTGTAGGGAGGAGGTAAATTGCTGCCGTCCGCCCTTCGAGACGACACTACGTGTCCCTCAGGGCGAACGGCGTTTTTTCAAGAACCGCTGCTACTGCCATTCCTCCACCGCGTTGCGGTGTTCGGGATAACAGCAACATCACCTAACCCAACGACATAGCAACTGCGGCCATTAAAAAGAAATCCTTTTTACTCAAGCCATTATTACTGGCGGTGAAGATGGCATCTTTAGAATAATATTGTCTGGCTTCTAAGCGTAAGGTCGTATTCTTATTCGGTGTATGCTCTAGGGTTGCCGTGACATCTTGGGTTTGGAAACCGTGCGCCGTACCTGTGATAAAATCGGGAACGATCTCGTGTGGGTCGTAAATCTTTTCATAACGCAAAGCAACCGCGTACTGTGGCGCAAATTGGTAACGCGTGATTAAGCCCGATGACGTCCAATAATCGTAACTAGGCGCCCCACTCTTACTTTTTCCAAGCCTATATCCAATAAAGGAATGATGGTCCATTTATCAAAATACAGCTTAGTGAAAAAGTTGTTGTAATAGCGCGGTAGTGACGGTGCTGCCTTGGGCTGTTCGTTAGTACGCATAAATACCCAATGCACATTCACTTTATTTGGTTGGTCATACACAGTGTGCGCGTCTACGTACGCCGAAATAGCAACAGGACTGCGATTAAACACATTACGCATGTCCTCAATGGAAGAGGTAACAAACACTGTCGTTGCTGACACGTAGTCTACTGGAGATATGCGATATATACCCCTTACACTTCAAAATGCGATTTTTGCATTTTGCAGTGTTCTCTACGCGATGGGGTTTCCAAACAATAAATATACCGCGTAAACAAATAACTAAAGTTCGCATGTCAAAGTACGAGCGGTACATTATAAGACTATCGTTAACCCACCGACTCCGCAGGCGCAGATTCTTCCAACAACGTGCCACCGACTAAACGTAACACTCTGTCCATGCGTCGCGCGAGCGTGAGATCATGCGTGACTAACAAAAAACTGGTACCGTACTCGCGATTAATTTGCAACAACAACTCGTAGACTGACAACGCCGTTGCTTCGTCTAAATTACCCGTGGGTTCATCCGCCAATACACAACGTGGCCTACCCACAACGGCACGCGCAATGGCAACACGCTGACGCTCGCCACCAGAAAGCTCGCCTATGCTGTGCGACAAACGCTGCGCCAAACCCAAACGCTGTAATATGTCGCGCGCCCGTGCCATCGCTTGCTGCGTACGCATACCGCCAATTAACAACGGAATACACACATTTTCCACGGCGTTAAATTCCGGGAGTAAATGATGAAATTGATACACGAAACCCAATTGTTGATTGCGTAACTGGCAACGTTGCCGTTCGGATAAGGTATAGATGGCACGCCCATCGACTAACACCCGTCCCGCCGTGGGTTGCGCTAATCCTCCCAAAATATGCAACAAGGTACTCTTGCCTGCACCCGACGCCCCGATGATGGCCACACACTCGCCCGCACGCAACTGCAACTGCACCTCACTGAATAACGACGTTTGCACTTGACCTTGCACAAAAGACTGACTTAATGACTCACCCTGTAATACATAAGCACTGTTATTCATAACGCAAGGCCTCTGCCGGAAGCGTGCACGCTGCGCGCCACGCTGGATATATTGTCGCTAACACCGATAAACCAAACGCAATCGCACTGATCCGCAACACATCCATCCACCGCAATTCAGACGGCAAGAAATCCACGTAATAGGCATCAGACGCAAATAATTTCACGTGCAATAGCGCCTCTAACCACGCCACCACTTCGGTCACATGCAGTGCCAACAACACACCGCCTAACACACCTAGCAACGTCCCCACTAAACCAATGACACTGCCTTGCACCATGAAAATAGCCATCACCCTCGAGGGCGTAGCACCTAAGGTACGCAAGATAGCAATCTCGGCTTGTTTATCGGTGACGACCATCACTAAAGAAGAGATAAGATTAAATACGGCAATCATGATAATCAGGAGTAACGTCAAAAACATCATGGTTTTTTCCATCGCCACCGCTTTGAATAGTTCGCCATACTGTTGACTCCAGTTGCTGATCTGATAATCCGCATAACCATGCTGAAGTAACGACTGCGCGACTTGCGGGGCGTGGTATAGCGTATCGATGCGCAAACGCAGCCCACTCACCCACTGCGGTGCTAAACCATACAGCACCTGGGCATCACGTAAATGCACGAAGGCGTATTGGCTATCAAAACCAAATCCATTGCCTACCTTGAAGATACCCACCACCGTGAAACGCTTGAAGGTGGGGATTAAGCCGACGACAGTCACCGCCGCTTTCGGCGTCACCAACACCACTTTATCGCCCACGCGCGCACCCAAATCGGCCGCCAACTGCTGACCCAACAACACCCCAAATTCCCCGGGATGTAATCCGTTGGCTGAACCCTGAATTAATTTATCCGTCAACTGCGTCACGCTGCGTTGTAATGTGGGCTCTATACCCGTCACCAACACACTGTGTACTCTACCGCGATGCGTGAGTATACCCTGCCCAGCGACAAACGGTGCAGCGGCTTGCACCCGTGGTTCACGCAATAACTGCGCGCGTAACGCAGGCCAATCACCAATCCCTTGCGGGTGCGTGATGGTGACGTGGTTTGCCATGTGAAAAATACGCTGCTGAATTTGCTGATCAAAACCATTCATCACCGATAACACGGTAATCAACACCATCACACCCAAGGCAATTCCCAACATAGAGGCAAACGACATAAAGGAGATAAAACGATGGCGCCGTTTGGCACGTAAGTAACGTAAGCCGATGCATACGGCAATTGGGTTAAACATACACGCAACCTCTTCCGGGAAAAGTGCTAAACTTAACGGTAACCTGTAGGCAAAAGGAGCCGCTTACCATGAGACCAACCGCCCCTGCTGACCAAGAAAGACGCGAATTCTATCGCGTCGACGACGATATCATATTCGAGTATCACATACTAGACAGCTTGCATGGCAGCAGTCCCCTCAACCACAGTGAGCCATTGTTGGAGTTGCAAAAAATAGGCAATACGCTCAAAGAAATTGATCTCGTCCATCAAACCACGCTGCACGAAATTAGCTTGCGTAATCCCAACATTGCTGAATACCTACGTGCTATCAATAAAAAAATTGAGGTTTTCAGTAATTTCCTTGCCCAAGATTTCCTCGCCAAGTTTCTGTTTAAAGCCGATGAAAAACCCGTGCAACGTGTCAACCTCAGTGCCGGAGGCGTGGGCTTTGCCGCACAAGAGTCGATTGCGGAAGGACGCTATGTACGTTGCAAGCTCGTGTTGCAACCGCATTACGACTGCGTGCTCGTCACCGGTGAAGTGGTGCATTGCAAACAACAAACCGAAGAAAATGCGGATCCTTCTTATCGCATTTCCCTAAAATTTGTCGACCTCAATCACCACAACGAACAAATCATTACCCGCTATATTTTCCAGAAACAAGTTGCCATGCGCAAAAAAGGCGATTGATTCGCGCCCAAAAACCATTAGAATGGAGGCTCATTTGTATAAGTCCTCTTGGAACATAGAAACAACGAATCATGCCAAACTACTATCTACCGCCCGAATGGGCCACACAATCTGCCGTTATGCTGACTTGGCCACGACCACAAGGCACTTGGGCCGCACATTTTGCCGCAGTGGAAGCAACCTATCTCAATCTCACCATGGCCATAGCCGCACAGCAACGCGTGATCATCAGCTGTCACGATGCAACACAACTGGCACAAGCCCGACATAAGCTAGCCACACAAGGCAACCCGCGTCATGCCATCGATTGGTATATAGTCCCCAATCAAGACACCTGGGCACGCGATCACGGACCCATCACTGTGTGCAGCGAGCAACAAGCGCTGTTATTGGATTTTACGTTCAACGGTTGGGGCAATAAATACCCCTCTGACGTAGACAATCACATCACCCGCGCGCTGTATCAACAACACGCTTTTCCCGGCTACGCGTTGCATAGTCATGACATGGTGCTAGAAGGCGGCAGCATAGAGACAGACGGCGCAGGCACATTGCTCACGACAGAAAAATGTTTATTGTCCGCTTCACGTAACCCGCAACTGACTAAAACCGATATCGAAAAACAATTACAGTCCTATTTCGGTGTGCAACGCATTTTGTGGTTGCAACACGGCGCACTACCGGGTGACGACACCGACAGTCATGTGGATACACTCGCACGTTTTTGTGATGCCCACACCCTGTGTTATAACGCGTGCCCTTCTGCTACTGATCCACGCTATGCAGGGCTGGTTGAATTAGAAGAAGAACTCATCGCATTAAGCCAGCAACATCACTACAAACGAGTAGCACTACCATTGCCGAGTCCGCGTTACAATGCCGAAGGACTGTGTTTGCCCGCTAACTACGTTAATTTTCTCATTATCAATAACGCCGTGCTGGTGCCCACGTACGCTGATCCCGCTGATGCGATTGCGCTAACGACCTTACAAACTTGTTTTCCAACACGTCAAGTAATCGGCATAGATTGCTTGGCTCTGGTCGAGCAATTCGGTAGTTTACACTGCGCTACCATGCAAATCCCCCAACTACCTAACGCGAGATGAGGCCATGTCAAATCTATCGGTTGCACTACTGCAAAAACATTATCACAATCAAACCCATACGCCGTTAGATGAATTAATAGCGATGATAGAACAAGCCGCCGCAGAAGGTGCCGAGCTGATTGTGCTACCGGAATTACACAACGGTTTGTATTTTTGTCAGCAAGAAGATTACCAAGTATTCAATCAAGCCGAGAGCATCCCAGGACCCACGACGAAAACACTCGCCGCCTTAGCGCAACGACTGCAGGTCGTGATTGTTGGCTCCTTGTTTGAACGTCGCGGCAGTGGCTTGTATCACAATACCGCCGTCGTACTCGAGCGTGATGGGCACTTGGCGGGATGTTATCGCAAAATGCATATCCCCGATGATCCGGGTTATTACGAAAAATTTTATTTCACGCCAGGTGACCTAGGCTTCACGCCGATTCATACCTCAGTAGGCTGCTTAGGCGTTTTGGTGTGTTGGGATCAATGGTTTCCGGAAGCCGCACGCGCCATGGCACTGGCAGGTGCCGACGTCTTGATTTACCCCACCGCGATAGGTTGGGATAAACAAGAAAGCAGTGCCGAACAACAACGCGGTTATGACGCATGGCTCACGATACAACGCAGCCACGCCATTGCGAACGGCTTACCCGTACTCAGTTGCAATCGTGTAGGCTTTGAATCCGATCCCGCGAATACGTCCCACGGCATAGACTTTTGGGGCAGCAGTTTTGTGTGCGGTGCACAAGGCGAATACTTAGCCCAAGCCAGCAGCACGCAACAACAAATCATACATGCGCAGATCGATAAGCACGCCAGCGAACACACGCGTAGGCGTTGGCCGTTTTTACGGGATCGCCGCATTGAAGCCTATGCTGGATTGACGCGACGGTTTATTGATTAATCCGCCGATCTGCTACTGACTCAGGCCTTTCTTGCTTATTATAATTTGCAAGAATTTATTGCTAAATATCTTTAGCACTTCTATACTTACACCTTGAGAGGTGTAAAATGCGCGAAAAACTATCACAAAAGCTCATCGGGTACCGCGTTAAAGCAGCACGCGACGCACGAGGCTGGACCCAAGAACAGGTAGCCCAAGGCCTAGGCTTAAATGACCGACAATCGATATCAGACATCGAGAACGGCAAACGCGCACTGAAGCCGGATGAACTACTGCAACTGTCAGATTTGCTGGATCACGACATCGACTATTTCCTAGATCCCTTCGCGATCGCGGGTGAAGCAAATTTTTCGTGGCGTGCTCCCCCGGAAATTGCCGAAGACAAACTCCACGCTTTTGAACTAAAAACAGGCCGCTGGATCGGTCTACTGCGCTGGCTACGTGCACAGCAAGACAACCGGCCCAGTGTGCTTAAATCTACCCTGCGCCTGTCAGCACAGTCTTCGTTCGAAGACGCCCAGGAGTGTGCGGAAAGCTTATCCATCGAACTTAACCTAGGCATCATACCCGCAGAGGCTTTGCTCGATAAAATCGAAAATAAACTCGGCATTCCAGTACTGTTTGTGGATGTTGTGACAATGGACCACGACAAATCCATCTCCGGTGCGACCTGCCACCTCGAAGACATGAACGTCATCCTGATTAATCGCCATGAAACAGAAGGACGGCGCTTTTACGATCTCGCGCACGAACTTTTTCACGCCCTGACTTGGGATGCAATGAAGCCCGAGCACCGCGAATCCAATGCCATGGAACAACGCCATAAACCCAAACGCATAGAGCAACTCGCCGATAACTTTGCCGCCGCGCTACTCATGCCGCTTACTTCTATCGATCAACTGATAGCGCATGATCGACAACATGACATCAGGCATCTCAGCGCAGTCGCAACACGACTGCGCGTGACACCACTCGCACTCGCATGGCGTCTATACAATCTCAAACGCATAGACAGCGATACCCGCGAACACCTCGGCAAACAACGCGCAGCCACAGGGAATCCGCCCCAACAGTTTTCGATCGCTTTCGTGCGTATGCTGCACGATGCACTGGAACACGGGCGTGTCTCGGCACGCAAAGTAGCTAAAACCATGGAGCTGGAACTAGAAGATTTAACGGCGCTCTTTGCAGAATACGATCTTGCTGCACCGTTTGAGTTGTGACGCATGTCATGCAGGTAAAAGAGGCGACGCATTCCACCAACATCCAAATTTTCGCTGACACCAATGTGATCCTAGAAGCATTCCGCACCCACTGCTGGGCAGCAATCAGTAAACATTTTTCTATTGTAACTGTAGACAAATGTGTGGAAGAAACCTTGACGGGTAATCCCACTAATCCACGTCACATTCCAGTATCAGCAACAGATTTAAAAACAGGTCTTGCAGCACAGTACGCGGTGACACGCAAACAACTGGCGACGTTGGTGCTGACTCATCCCATCTGTAGTACCTTGGACGATGGAGAACAACACCTCCTCGCCTGGTTGCTTGCCAGCGAATTACAACCTTCGCTACGCATCGCCATCACCACAGCCGATAAGGCGGCGTTGATCGCAACGTACCACATTGGCTGGCTAGACTATACATGGTCACTCGAAAATCTTGCACGCAGCGCCGGGGTCAGCAAAACCAACATCGCCGCACTCGCCTTGCAATACCGCGATAACTGGCTATCTGGTATCAAAACCAAGATTCGATTAGGCGTCATGCCGTGATAATGATAATTGAGAAAGCAAAAACTGTTTAACATGACAAGGGAGGTTTTAATTTAATGAATACTGATGTGATAATGAGTTTTTTGGCGGTTTTACTCACCGGCTATGCATTAATTTCGGAGGAGGAAAGACTGGCATTTAAGATTAGGATATCGTGGTTTGAGTACGCTATACTTTTTTCTGTATTTTTAATCCCGCTTGGCTTCATCTACAAAGGTGTATTTAAATATTTTTTTATGGGCAAGGTAACCAAACCTATAGTCTTTCCGTATGGCCTCAATGAAGAGTCGATCGCTTGCTTTTATCTCTTGTTTATTTTGCTTATATTATTTGACAGCATGCGGAGAAACTATTTGAGTAATACTTCATTAAAGAAATGGTTTTTTATCTCTGGGAAACTGATGCTTGAAAATAAGTTGACACAACTAGGCTATTTATTCGATAAATACCACCAGCAATTAGCCGAATTAATCACAACAAAAATTTGGCATGACGAAAAGCAGAATCGCGAGAAAAATTGGCCTGGTAAAATTGGCCACTCAATGAGAAAATTTTTAAGTTTTTCCGAGCAAAAATATAATAGAACATTATGTAATGAAGTCAGCGACAACACAGCAAGACTGCTCCGCTCAGAAAATTTCGTTACACACCTAGTCACGGTTTACCCTAGCGTAGCGGCTAAATTTTCTGTGATTCTATTTGATGAACAGCTGGAGTATAACAAGCTACTTTTCACCGAACTCATGGAAAACCGTCACAGTCATCTATACCAAGAGTTAAAAAACAATACCTCTGGTAGCGATTGGAATCGCTACCTTATTGACCCGAGCAATATCTTGCTTCACTTCTACTTTGCAGATATAAACAACGCCATTCGTGCACAAGTATGGAAACCCGTAGGTGATTATGCCCTTACCTACATCGAGCAACAAACAGGGTCTACTAATTTTTATAACCAAGCTTACACGAGTTCCTTTGGCGACAAAGGTTGTTGGCAATGCCCCATCTTCATCGCGATTACTTTTTTCAAGATCATGATCCTGGAGCGGCTCTACCAGCACGCCACCATTGAGGGTGAAACCGTTCACCTGTGGCCTTCTTATATTCTGCATTTCATCACCGCTATTTTAGACAAGCTTGAGCTGACAGCAAACGATGCTATGAATGCCACCCCCTTTCACACTTTGCTATACCACTGTGTGGAAACCAGCGCCAAGTGGATAGAAGCGCTTATTGAGATTCATAAAACTGATACAACATTCATTACTAGCAATACAGCTAAGCACATCAGTCAACTGTTTGGCGTGATTATCCATGAGATCATTGCATCCGATAAGCTGTTACTCGAACAAAAAAGAGAATTTCTCCAGACAGCACTTTGCAAAATAGACCATCTAGACTTACAACTCAATGATGTTTCATCGCTAGTCGTTGATCATATCTTCTTTGGAGAAAAAAAATATTCATGGGAAGAATACCCAACTGACTATACCGTAGATCTTGCGTTTGCCGAAAAACTCAAAACGGTGTACGAACTGAGAAATAAGCCTGCTTTCCACGGCAAAGCACCCACATTTGTAAATAAATACAAGGATAAAATAACACTAACCTCTAAAACGCTAACATAAACCCGATTGCTACTGCACGGCGTAACGCCAGCCGCACGCAGCATTTCCTGCCTGTTAGTTTTTAGGCCTGGGCAGAGTGGAAAATATACCCTACCCTGATTAAGCTAGTGCACACCGCCAAAGGGATGATATATACTCTCACGGTATTGCGCTTATAGATCCACAAGGAATCATCATGCACATCCTGCTCGTTGAAGACGATGAAATGCTAGGCCACGGTACCCAGGCTGGCATCGTGCAATGTGGTTACAAGACCACCTGGGTTAAAGACGGGTACCTGGCATTAGAAACCGTCAAACAAAACCCTAACACCTACGATGCGATCGTGCTCGATCTGGGGCTGCCCAAACTCAGCGGACTCAAAGTGTTGCGCCAATGGCGTGCGGATGGCTTAACCATTCCCGTGATTATTCTCACCGCACGCGACGGTATAGAGGACAGGGTGAATGGCTTAGATACCGGCGCCGATGACTATCTCATCAAACCGATTGATCTCGATGAACTCTGCGCCCGCATACGCGCCTTACAACGCCGTGGCATGGCCAAAATCCAACAAGAATTGACGTCCGTGCTGCACTACCGCAATCTGCGCATTGACACCAATGCCCATGTGGTAACGCTGAACGGCGAAATCATTAGCACCTCACGCCGCGAATTCAGCTTACTGCAAAAATTAGTTGAGCACGCCGGGCAAGTGTTGTCGCGTGAGCAACTGAGTAAGTCGGTATACGGTTGGCACGAAGAAATAGACAGTAACACCTTAGAAGTACACGTGCATAATTTACGTAAAAAACTCAACGCCGACTACATCCGTACCATACGCGGTGTTGGATACATGATTGATAAAGAAGCATGAATCTCTCCATCCGCAAATTTTTATTTATCAATCTGCTACTCACGCTGAGCGTGGTGACGCTCATTATCGTGATGGGCGATTACTACTCCGATCAACGCAAGCTTGAATTGCACTCAGATAACGTCCTCAGCCAATCGGCATTAACCACCCAAGCCTTGTTAGAATCCCATTTCGATCGCGACGCGCTCGCCACGCGGCAACAACAACTCAATCACATTCCGCTGTCGTTTTACCCTCCCTATAATAACTACGTCAATGAGGGCATACAATTTCAGCTGTGGGATAAAAATGGCGTGTTGTTACTGCATTCCGCACAAGCGCCTCGTGTCCCCTTATCTAAGGGTAATTTGGGCTTTAGCACGCAAACTATCGGCAACAATACCTGGCGTATTTTCGCTATTTATGACGCAAAACTCGATTCATTGCTCGAATTGGCAGAAAGCCGTGAAGCACAACATACCCTGCTGCGCATGATCGCCATCGACAATTTTTATATCCTGTTATGGACTTACCCACTCTGTGGCTCATTGATTTGGCTGATCGTAGGACGTGGCCTACGTAGCTTACGTAAAGTCACACAAGAAGTAGCATCGCGCAATCCAAATAACTTAGAACCCGTGGATGCGGCGCGTTTTCCCATGGAAATTACCCCGCTCGCTGTTGAATTAAACAAATTATTTGCGCGCTTAAATCACATGATTATGCGCGAACAACGCTTCGCGAGCGACGCGGCACACGAGCTGCGTACACCGCTTGCGGCGTTACGCACACAAACTCAGGTGGCACTCAATACCAAAGACGAAAAAGAACTGCGTGAGACCTTACGCAATATTTTAACCTGTGTTGATCGCAGCACCCATGTCGTACAACAGTTGTTAACACTCAGTAGGCTGAGTCCAACGGGCACGACAACCGACGACAGCAAACCACTGGACTTAGGCAAACTCGCGGCTGAGTTGATGACACAGCTCGTTATTCCCGCCATAGAAAAAAATATTGATATCGCACTACATAGCGATGATGACGTCATCATCCTGGCCAATACCACGGCGATCAGCATCCTCATGCGTAATCTGATCGACAACGCGATACGCTATACCCCAGAGCACGGGAAAATACTCGTCGATGTCTATGCGCAACGCGAAGACGCGGTGTTTCGCGTCACCGATGACGGTCCAGGTATCGCTACCGAATTGCATGAGCGTGTGTTCGAACGTTTTTACCGGGTGATTGGTACGCAAGCCACTGGCAGCGGTTTAGGCTTGTCTATCGTACAGCAAATTGCAAGCCTCTATCAGGGCAAGATCACGCTGAACAAACCGAAATTAAGTAGGGGATTAGAAATTGAAGTCCGTTTCCCACGCACCCTATCCTGATCCTAAACTAGAGCTCGCTCTGAGTCAGGGTAAGACAATCGTCACCGCTAACCAACGCCTAGCCAATTATCTACGCCAACAACACGATCAGCATAGGCTACAACAACACGCTGCTTGGCCCAGCGCAGACATCTTGCCCCTGGACAATTGGCTAGAACGTTGTTGGCAAGCATTACAAGAAGAGGAACGCATTACACCGACCTGCCTGTTGAACGATTACCAAAGCTTAACGCTGTGGGAAAACATCATTCGCGCCAGCGGTGACAGCACCGCCTTATTGCAACTGCATGCAACCGCGCAGCAAGCACAACAAGCGTGGCACTTGAGCCACTATTGGCAAATAGACATTCAGCATCCAGCCTTCAAGCGCCAACCGGACTGTCACACCTGGCAGCAGTGGGCCATCATGTTTGCCCAACACTGTGCTCAGCAACACCTTATCGATAAAGGCGCACTCGTCACCTTACTCACCCACGTGGCTAGCACGCAAAATTTTGCGGCAATCAATGACCTGGTGTTGCTTGGGTTAGATGAGATCCCCACACAATTACACACCCTCTTTACCCTGCTACGCACACAAGGCTATAGCATCGAGTGCTTACCGCCGCCACAGCAAGCTTCTACTCGTTACCATATCGCACTGGCGGATACGGAAGATGAACTGTGGCATATGGCCGCATGGACCAAGCACTGCCTAGACCAAGACCCCACGCTCACCCTCGCTTGCATTGTGCCTAATCTCACTGAATTACGTGCACGCGTTGCGACTATTTTCCAACAAACCCATAGCCCGTTAGCGCTGTTACCACAACAACCTGTGCATCCCCCTGTGTTTAATATTTCTGCCGGCCAACATCTACTCGACTTCCCCTTAGTGCAATGCGCTCACTTGATACTACGCCTAGGCACAGGCACGCTGCCGCTCAACGCATGGGGACTCTTGTTACGTTCGCCGTTTTGGGCTGCCGCCACCGCCGAATACGATGCGCGTGCCAATCTAGACTGCGTACTGCGCGAATACGGTGAAACAACACTGACGCTAGGCACACTACTCCGTTTATGCCGCAGCAAAAAACGTCATGGCTTCAACATAGATTGCCCAGCGTTGCATGCACACCTACAACAACTACACGCGCTATCACCACCTACGCACGCAACGCCCAGTGACTGGTCGCGGTATTTTGCGCTGCAGCTTACACGTGCGGGATGGCCCGGTGACGCGACACTCGATAGTCACGAATACCAACTGTTACAACGCACCCAACAATTATTCGAGGAATTAGCCCATCTGGATTTGGTGCAAGACACACTGTCTCATGCCCAAGCGCTGACACACTGGCAACAACTTGCTAATCACTGCGTATTTCAATTTAAAAGTGCAGAACCGCGCATTCATATCTTAGGCACCTTAGAGGCGGTAGGTTTGTGTTTTGATAAAGTGTGGTTGATGGGTTTGCACGATGGCGCTTGGCCCGCGCCGGCTGCTCCCCATCCGTTTCTACCACTGACCTTGCAACGCGCCAACAACGTACCACGTGCCTGTGCGCAACGCGAATTACGCTTTGCGCAGCAATTACTGCAACACATAGCGTACAGTGGAACGGAGCTTATCTTCAGCCATCCGCGCAGCGATAAAGACCATGCCTTACACGTCAGTCCCTTACTGCAACACCTACTACCACTGCATACGCCCACGTTGGTGACGCCCACGCCATATGCGCTAATGCAACAACTGTATGCGACACAAACCCTGGAACATATTGTAGATATCCAAGCACCCCCGCTACAAGCGCACGAAAAAATCACGGGGGGTAGTCGTGTGCTCAAGCTACAAGCGGCATGTCCGTTTCGCGCATTTGCCGAATTACGTTTACACGCGCAAGGACTACAGGAGCCTAGCATGGGTTTGGATGCCTTAGCACGTGGCAAACTCGTGCATCGCAGCCTGGAACTGATTTGGCACGTATTGGGTGATCAAGCGAGCTTACGCCAATACCCACCGGCGCAATTAACGCAATTAGTGCAAACCTACATTCAACAAAGTCTGGATGAAATCAACGCGTCCTATCTCTATCCGCGCTCACCTATGCTATTGCACTTAGAAAAGCAACGCCTACAACAACTCATTATGCAGTGGCTACACCTAGAAAAAGAACGCGTACCGTTTTGCGTGGTCGCGACCGAGCAACGCTGCGCAATCCAACTCGGCGAACTGAGCCTACATGTTGTACTCGATCGCATGGATAAGGTAGAAGGTGAACACGTGATCATCGATTATAAAACCAATGACAATAGCATCTATGCCTGGTTTGATGAGCGCCCGGATGAACCGCAATTACCGCTGTATTGCATCAGCAGTACAACCCCCATTGCCGGATTGCTGTTCGCACAACTGCGCAGTGAAAAACTAGAGTTCAAAGGCATTGTCACCGATCCCAGCTGGATCCCCAACAGTGTGGCTGCCAGCACATTTAGCAACGCAACACCAGCATGGCACGCGCTACAACAAGACTGGCAACGCGTATTACACCATCTCGCTACCGATTTCAGTCAAGGCAACGCCCGTGTTGATCCGAAACGTCAGCAACACACTTGCCAATATTGCACGCTCAGCACACTCTGTCGTATTCGTGAACTAACGCTAGGAAATGACTATGCCACAGCATGACACACCTATCGCTGACGCAACACAACGCCAACGTGCATTGGACACACAACACTCTTTCATTGTGCAAGCACCCGCTGGTTCCGGTAAAACAGAACTGCTCACCCAACGCATGTTGGCCTTGTTGGCGCAAGCCAAGCAACCCGAAGACATACTCGCTATCACCTTCACCCGCAAAGCCGCACATGAAATGCAGGCGCGTTTACTCCGCGCCTTACACCTGGCCGAGGGTGACGCGCCACACGCAGCACACGCCCTCACAACCTGGCAATTAGCCCGTCGCGTCCTCGCGCAAGATCAACAACACGCCTGGCAATTGCGCCAAAACCCACAACGCTTACGCGTGCACACCATCGATGCGTTCTGCGCGAGTATCGCCAAACAATTACCGATACTCTCTGGCTTTGGCGCTTACCCTGACATCCTAGAAGACGCCACGCCACTGTATCAACAAACCGCGCGCGATTGCTTATCCGAACTAGACAGCACCCAAGCCTTTGCACCCGCGCTGGCGAATCTGCTCAGCCACTTAGACAATCGCTATCAACGTGCAGAAAACTTATTGGCTGACATGCTGGCGTGCCGTGATCAGTGGCTACCTTATTTAGGCTATAGGCAACAACCCGAGCAATTACGCGCGCACCTAGAAGCCGGGTTGGCACAGCTCGCTACCGATCAACTCACCCAGTTGCAACCCTTAATCGCACCGTACCTAGCTACATTGACTGAATTAGTTGCGTTTGCACAACATAACCAACCAGACACCACTCACCCCGCGCTGACGCACTGGACCTTCACAGCAGAGCACTTAAGTGCATGGCGCACGCTGGCGCAACGGCTACTAACGACAGAAGGACAATGGCGATCACGCGTGCAACAGCAACACGGATTCCCTGCCCCCAGCAGTAGCCGAGATAAACAACAAAAAGCACTGCGGCAACAGATGAAACAACGCATGCATGATCTCTTAGCACAACTGGCTGATGCGGATGCGCTACGCCAATGCCTGCAACAAATCGTGCAATTACCAGATAGGCACTACACGACTCAGCAATGGGAATTGGTCAGCGCACTCATCGAATTGCTACCCGTGTTAGCCGCACAGTTATTAGTAAATTTTCAGCAACGTGGTGCCGTTGATTACGTGGAAGTCACACAACGCGCCCTGCTTGCACTCGGCGATGAAGAACAGCCCACCGATTTAGCCTTGTTACTCGACTATCGCATTCAACATATTTTAATGGACGAGTTTCAAGACACCTCGAGTACACAATTTCGTTTACTGCAACGCTTAACTACTGGCTGGCAGCCTGAAGATGGCCGTACTTTATTTTTGGTCGGCGATCCGATGCAATCCATTTATCGATTTCGTAAGGCAGAAGTCGGATTATTTTTGCAAGCACGCGTCTATGGCATAGGCGCAGTAGCCTTAGAAAACCTGACCTTATCCAGCAACTTTCGCGCACACGCGGGTCTGATCACCTGGCTCAATACCACCTTCACTGCCTTATTTCCGACGCAATGCGATATGACCAGCGGTGCCATCGATTACAGTAACGCACAGGCCGTCATCCCGGCTAGAAGCCAAGCTGCCGTGATCGTGCATGCGCATCAACAAACTGCGGATGAAGCACACACCACCGTCGCGATTATTCAAGACATTCAACAACACACCCCCACAGCCAGCATAGCGATCTTAGTCAAGGCACGTGCCCATCTCGCCCACATCGTCCCTGCGCTGCAACAAGCAAATATAGCGTATCATGCCAACGAGATTGAAAAACTAAGCGACAAGCCGATCATTGACGATCTCCTCAGCCTCACCCAAGCCCTGTTGCATCGGGGTAACCGCCTGGCTTGGCTCAGCCTACTGCGCGCGCCGTGGTGCGGCCTCACGCTCGCCGATTTGCACGCCCTTACCTACCAACAACCGAGCATTACGCTTTGGCAATGCCTCTTGCAGCATGCCACGCTGCCCTTAAGCGTTGACGGCCAACAACGTTGTCAACGCATCGTGGCTGTGTTAGCCGATAGCTTACGCGCGCGTAAACGCCACACCTTGCGTGGCTACATAGAAGGCGCTTGGATAGCCTTAGGTGGCCCCGCATGCGTGACCCAACAGGAGAGTTTACAACAGGCCCAAGCCTTCTTTGCTGTGTTAGATGAAAACGCGGAAGGTAACGATATCGCGGATTGGGCCGCTCTCACCACGCGCCTAACCCAAGTTACCATTAGCGCACCCAAACCGGCCGATGCCCACGTGGAAATCATGACGATTCACAAAGCCAAAGGCTTAGAGTTTGATTATGTTATATTGCCTCACCTCGGCGCCAGTACGCGTCACGCACAGAGTCAGTTATTACTGTGGCGCGAATACACCGGTCAACAACAACGTTATCTCTTACTCGCACCCATTCGCCACACCCAAGTCAGCCATGACCCCATTTACCGTTACTTGCAACGCATAGAACAATCCCACGAGCAATTAGAACAAACCCGTTTGCTCTATGTGGCCGCCACCCGTGCACGCCAACAATTGCATCTGTTAGGCAGCGCTAACTACCTCACTGAGGCAGATGGCACTCCTCGCGTTAAAGTACACAACGCGAGCTTTTTACACCAACTGTGGCCCTGCATAGCCACTGAATTCACCGCACAGTTGCACGCGCAACCCACCCCATCGATCGCTGCCGCACCGCTCACGCCGCGCCTCACCCTCGCGCGCCTGCCCAGCACGTGGACCTTGCCCCCAACCTGGCACTACCACGGTCTGCCATCCACCACAGATACACCCACACTGACGCGCTATGACATGACGCCGCCCACCACTCATCCTGCCCATATCGGCAGTGTGGCACACAAGTTATTACAACGGATCAGCGTGCAAGGCGTAGCGACGTGGTCACGCGCACGCATTGACGCACAATATCCCTGGATCAAAACGCAACTTCTTAGCCTGGGTACACGGCCTCAGACCGTGGCAACAGCCACGCACTGTATCATGCGTGCCATCGAGCAAACATTAGATGACCCACGCGGACGCTGGATCCTAGCGCAACATCCAAATGCCGCCAGTGAATACCCCCTCACTGCATACATTGAGGGAGAATGTCAGCATTTTGTTATCGATAGAACCTTCATCGATGAACAACAACGCTGGATTATCGATTATAAAATAAGCCTAGATGACACCTCGCTACCTGATACCTTGACACGCAAAATAGCCAACTATCGCCAACAATTGGAAACCTATGCAAAAGCCTTTCGCCTGATTGAGCAACGCGTGATACAACTGGGATTATATTTCCCACTGCAGCAACAGTGGTACACGTGGCAATACTTAGGTTAATATACCGCTAGCGAATCAGATTTAGGTAATGTAGCCCTAACTCATTCAGGAGAAATATACTTATGGATGCCGCGTTATGTCAGAAGATATCAGCCATAAATTAGTCATTGCTATTTCATCACGTGCGTTATTCGACTTGGATGCCAGTCACCGCGTGTTTGAAACGCAAGGCATAGAAGCCTACGCCAACTACCAAATTGCGCATGAAGACGATATGTTGCAACGCGGCGTCGCTTTTCATTTAGTGAAAAAACTACTGTCTCTACGTTCACCCACCACGCAACAAGCCCTGGTCGAGGTCGTATTGATTTCACGTAACAGTGCCGATACCGGCTTACGTATTTTTAACAGCATACAACATTATCAATTAGACATTACGCGTGCGGTGTTTACCCGTGGCGAAAGCCCATACCATTACCTCACTGCCTTTGGTGCACAACTGTTTTTATCCGCGCACCCAGAAGACGTAGAAAAAGCCATTGCAGCCGGTTGTGCGGCGGCAACCATTCTGTCACAAAGTGCGGTGGGCAATGAAGACGAACAACTGCGTATTGCGTTCGATGGAGATGCCGTACTTTTTTCCGATGAAGCCGAACGCGTTTTTCAAACAGAAGGAATAGCCGCATTCAACCAACAAGAAAGTCTGTCGGCCAAGCAACCGTTGTCCGGTGGACCGTTTAAAGGATTCCTGGCCGGACTGCACCGCTTGCAAAAACAATTTCCGGCACACCTGTGCCCGATTCGCACCGCACTCGTCACAGCGCGTGCGGCACCCGCACACGAACGCGTGATTCGCACACTACGTGAATGGAACATACGCATTGACGAAGCTATTTTTCTCGGCGGATTAGACAAAGCCAATTTCCTAGAAGCCTTTGCTGCCGACTTTTTCTTTGATGACAAACAAAATTATTGCCAATCGGCCAGTCACAAAGTCCCCACCGCGCATGTCCCCTTTGGCATTATCAACGAGTAACCGCGCGCGCTTGCTTAACGTGTTGCGACAATACAGTGTAGATTACCAGTAACTATTCAGCAAATTGCTAAGCTGTTTTTTGCCGGTAAATGCAGGTTATTCATTACGCGATGAGGATTCTCAAGGGGAGAATCGCGATTCTCCCTTGAGAGCCGTTACGCCCAGTTTTACTGGGCTAGGCGTAAAATCAAGGGTCACTATTCAGCGTTTTTGCCGCTGAATAGTTACAATTATCACACTCAACAACAATGCCAATATACAATACGCCACACCCAAGGCGATTACCCCAACCTGTGCGAACAGCGCCATCAACACACTGCTCACACACGCAACTACCATTTGTGCACCACCAAATAATGCGCCGGCAGCCCCACGTTTGTCATGAAACGGCGTCAACGCGCGGCCCACCAACATAGGCATAATGAGCATTTGTCCGGTGACGCTGACAATAACCATGCCGATAACCCACGACACGCCCAATAGATGACAGAGAGCAGCCAACAAGATTAAAGCCCCCGCCACAAAAATCATGCCCGTGCCGATCCACAAAGTACTATCCCGACCGTAACGTCGTATGATCATGGGGCCAAAAAATTTGCCCAGAATATTCGCGGCACCCACCAACATCATCGCCCAACTGTAATGCACCACCGATAAGTGAAATTCCATTTGTAAGATGAACGCACTGCTGGTAGCGTAGACCACGCCCACTGCCGCACACATGCCACTGAGCAGCGCGCACGCTATAAATAAACGATGGCACAACAACTCACGATAGTCGCGCCATACACCCAACAGGCTAAACGCTTTTTTGCCTTTGTGGGTATTGGTCTCACCGCAACAGAGTGCGTAAGCAACCAACGCACATAACACCAGCAGCGCTAGCAAAAAGAAATTGGCGCGCCAACCCCAATACACTTGCACATAGCCTCCCAACACGGGAGCAAGCAACGGCGACACACCCAAAAACATCGCAAAATACGCGCCTACCAAGGCATAGCGCTCATGCAACACATCCACGATGATGGTGCGTCCCAATCCCATGCACACACCCAAACCCACACCTTGCACCACACGCCAGATTAAAAATGCCATCACCGTATGGCTAAGTGCGCAACCAATGCTGGCACACACTGCCGTAGCTAATCCCAGCAGCACCACGGGTTTACGTCCATACACATCGGATAACGGACCGTAAAAAAGTAAACTGACGCCTAAGCCTAATAAAAACCAAGAAACCGATTGTTGCATGTGTAATTGATCGGTATGCAACTGGCGCATGATCTCTGGCATAGAAGGTAAATAAATATCGATACCTATCATGCTGCAACACGCCATAAACGTCGTTATCGCAAGCACAATAAACTCAGCACGTGTGATAGGAGACATGACACCCGATGTACGCATAACTCAATGTCCTCTTGGTGACACCACAAACTCGAATGTATACCGCAAGCGGTATATCGCCGTTGTGCCTGTCCCTATGGCCATACCCCTTGGGCGATGGGAAATCGCGTCGCCCCATCTCTTCGCGTCAACAAAACAGCGTCATTATTAAAATTAACTGTTTAGTTAAAAATATACGTGGCGTGGATGCGCTTGTCAAGCACGAGTTAACTGTTTAGTTAAAAATACACTTGACCGAACCCAGCGCGTCCATTACGCTGTGCTGCAATAACCGTAAAGGAGAATGCGATGGATACGCCACTGCTGGCTAAGGGCGAACAGACCCGCATAACAATTTTGAATGCCGCTACCGAAATCTTTATTGTCAAAGGATTTGATGGTACGGCAATGTTAGACATCGCCAAGCAGGCGGGGGTTAACTCGGCGTTGCTGTATCACTATTTCGATAATAAAAAGAACCTGTGGAAAGCGGTCAAAGGCCATATTTTTAATCAATGTCACACCCTACCTCCCACTCACGTAGCCACTAACCTCGAGGAATTTATCACAACGATCGTGAATCACCACATGCGCCTGTATCAAAACCCCACCGTGCGTCGTCTCTTGCAGTGGCAACAATTAGAAAATGATGAAACGCTACAAGGCACCACGGATTTCTCACCCAAGCTATGGACCACGCACATCAGCAAGCTACAACAACGCCAGCTGATACGGCATGACTGGCCGGCTGAGGCCATTAAAATCTTGATCCACAGCATGACCTGCGGCGCCTTACTCAATCACGTCAATACCTTCGCCAAACACCCGAAAAAATTACAGCAGTACCAAAACATCATCACCACATCGCTCATGCAACTGCTGGCGCCGCCGTCTCGCTAACGGAGCGACATACCGCGAGCGAATGAATTTTAGGGGTGATGCCAAAAGCTAACAGATTTAATTTAATGTGCGATATAACGTCCATAGGGTGCCATGATTTGTTCGTAAATAGGCTGGAAAACCAAGAATTTAGTTATTCTAAATGACGCCGTTTTTTAGCCCGTTTTCGGGCAAAGAATGCTGCTCTATGGGCGTTACAGCACCTAATTTTCATTCGCTCTCGGTATATATCGGCCAGGTTCGGCAAAATCACATCGAGGCCCCTGCCACACATCCCCGTGTCCCCACGAGGATGTTGTACTATGACACTTAACGACTCACATCACCGCACACCACCGACGAGGCGCTGAATTACCCGCAACGTCGTCTATTTGTGATACTTCTAGATCCCTACCTGCAGCATCCTGCGCCGCTAATGGCGTTACTCGACTACCTCCAAACAGTGCCGGTGTCCATGCACATACACGCGAAAAGCACGAGGTTTGATTGCCGTCTGGTTCTTGCTGCAATGCAAGCGGAATCGCGGGTATCGCTGCGATAGGCAAAGCGCGCTGCTCAGCCTGTTGCTGTTCCACCGCTATTTCTACCTCTTTGAGTAAATTCTCGATATTGGAACCCGCAAGAATCGACGCCATGTAAAGTGTAGAGCCTATGACTGCACCCGCTTTAGCAACTGGATTATCTAACCAAGAATATTTAGCACAACCAGGCAAAATCAACAATCCCAACGCCAAACAATCCGCTGCCAAAAATCCACCTTTTAATAACGCAGAGACACTGGCTACCTCCGTTAATTTATCCTTCACTTTTTCCCAATCAATTGTGCCATGAACATTTCTAAATAACTCAAACCACAACGCCAACGCTTTTGATAGCTTATAGACCTTATCCATTGAAAAAGACAACAACGTCAGTGTCGCCGCACTCGAAGCGATTAACGCACGGTTATCAGATAACGAAAGACCAAGCCAATCCTTGGCAAAATCTTGCATTTGTCCTTGATTAAAGATCGTTCTCACCACATTGCTAAACAAAATAGGAAGCATCGTCGTAAAGAAAACACCACGATAAGCCCTGGTCATTCTGGGTATCATGGCCTGTGGCAAATGCATTGGGTTATCTTCTGTCGGCAAAAATGGGTGCAAATAGCGATTTACATTAACGCCTTTATCCAATAGCGCATTAAATCCATGCGTGTACAACATTTCTAATACCCAAAAATGCGCCGCACTCATCAGCACACCACTGGCATCTCTGGCAATTGGATAATCAGGCAATTGACGCAGTGGCCACGAATAATACTCTTGCTGATGCGCTGCATTAAACGGAGGCGTTGAGTTAAACAAAGCGGCCCAAATAGCAAATGCATGGCTCAGCAATAATTTCGCCCCAGCAACTACACCGTTTGGCAACGTAGGTTTAGCCATCCACTCCGCATATTCAAACAGTGCATCTTTGACTGCAGGCAACATCTGATACCCCGCAACGGCAGAAATCATATAAAACAGCACCACTTCTAGCTCTGTTACTACTGATAACTTCTTAGCTGGATCTCTATCGTCGTTTGCATCATCTAACGCAACTTTCGCAATAGAATAACCCGTCTCCACCATCAGTGCCGCGGCAAAAAACAGCGTCAACCCAAACGCAGTACGACTAGCAATCTTATCGGGCATGCTTGTTAGTTGATTAAACGTCTGCTGCACTTCATATCTGCGTGATTCCTGATGCGTCACAGCAATACCAGAATCTCCTAAAATTCTTTCGATTCTTTTCGCCATGCGCGCGCCCTTTCTATTGCGCGAATCTGCTGGGATCAGCAACTGGCGCTTTTTATCGTCTATACGCAGTTCCTGATGGGTATGCCCTGTTGCCACGGTAATGGCTTGTAATTGCTCGTCCGTCAATGATTTTTTGCCTACGTTTTCGATGGCAGTGAGCGTCGCATCAAAACCATCGATCTCTCCCACATTCTCTGTGACACGCACACATTGCTGCCGCGTTTTATTCACATAATACAATTCATTATCCACGTGAATATAAGCCGCATTGGCTTTAATAGATACATCACCTAACGCATCTGCCCGCGGGGCTGTGCCAGATCGTAAATACACGCAGCCACCATTATTCGTCAACTCACGCGCGTCTGTGCAAACCTGCAATAATACATCGCGCACTTCCGCTGAAATTTCTACTGCCTGTGTTGCTGCACCCGATTGCACTGCAGCAGCATCTAACACCGCCGTGATGGCTTTACTTATCTTCGCACTGATTTTTTTCAGTCTTTTTTCTAAGCGTTGCCCTTCTGTGGTGAAAGACTGCGTTGCCTTAACCATCGCATCATTGGTACTAAACCACGTACTGAGTGTTACGTCCTGCTGATCAACTGACGGCAAGGCCTGCACTGCTTGCTGCAAATTCACGATGGTAGGCGCAATGCGCGCCGCCATGGCGGTTCTAATGCGTGCTACTTCCGCTTGGTTGACGTCTAGTTCACGTTGCAATTGTCGTATGGCTGTTGCAAATGCGGGAGAAACAGACGTTAAAATAATTGCTGTTGGTTCTTGCATGATACGCCCCTTTATTGTTACTATTGCGCGCTTTGTTTATGCTGGTCTTTATTTTCTTAAAATAAAAGCCAGAGCAGCAAGCTAACATATTTTTTTCGTGCTGTATAGCGCCGCACCAGTATCAACCTTGGCGCTAATAACATCGCTAGCAAGACCTATGCTGATTTTGCTTGTATCACGCAGAATTTTTGAGCGTCCGCGTGTAACGAGAAGTCTCTAAGCAGCGCTATTATTACAAACACAAACGATGGATCTCGAACCAAAAACCACGGTAAAAACACACCTACATGCAGTCGTCACGAGACGCGCCCACACACATCGATTGGTAAAATTTACTCGCACAGATGCGCTGCGTAGATTATTGCAGTGTTAGGATGACGGAGTGGGTTGTGAGGTTAAGAAGATGTGTTGCATGAACGCTGGATAACAATCCTGAGGAAGCACAGCCTCCCCAGCTGACACACCCCCAGGATGAACGACCGAACAGCGTAACCTCTACAAACAGACAATCGCCGCCGCCACAATCTGGAAGACGGCGATAAATCCTAATGCACTAGACCAAAGGTGCGCTGTGCAGTCACTGTTGGCTGTTGTGATTCTTGCGCACAGGAGGAACCCGGCTTGAAGAAAGCACTGGCATTACCTGTTGTTGCAAGGGGCGCCGTCACCACACACTGATAGATGGTATCCATGTTTGCCGCAGCGTGTACGAGCACATGCAATAATTCGTCTCGCCCAAGTGGCTGACGCGCCGCACGTGCTAAATAATCGCTGTTGTGTGTTTTGTTGATTCTATCGCTGATTTCTTGCTGTAAAGCCCGCGCAAACAAGGCTTGTAACTGTGGCTGCGTGTAGCGTGCTAAGGCAATAGACACTCTTACTTTGCGGTGTTCTAACATCTCGTCAGCCTGACGCACTTGTTTTTTTATCTCTGCCTCAAGCACACCCTGCTGTGTTGCCGCAACGGGTACTGCTTGCACCGTGGTTGCTGATAAGGCTGACACGCGCTGGGTTAAACCAGGCATCGCCTGCAACGCCTGCGAAACATGCGCATCTGCAATTGCCGCCACCGTGTGGTACCCACAACTGCCATCACCCGCCACCGCATGGACCTTGCCGCCAATAACAGGTTCCCAATGCGCGCCGCCATCGGCCACACTGCCTGCGCCACCCAGGTTACGCACGAAGGCCTGCGCCAACGGGGAAACGGCCTGCTTCACATAGCTAAAACCAGCACGCACAATTTGCATATACATATCAAAACCAAAGCGGTTTAATAGACGGTGCATGGTATCGTCGCTGGCCCACGTTCCCTGTTTGCGTATATTGGATATTTCTGCCTGAGCGTACTCACACTTATGACGCAGCACGCGCGCTTCTCTTTGCTTATTTTCGATGGAAACAAATACCGCACCATCCAGCGACGTGACAGAAGTCCGTTGCAACACAGCGATATCCTGTTCGAGTTGCGCTAGCTGCTCTCTTGTTTGTGCCAACTCTTGCGTCAGCATCACCGCGGCTTGCCCGCGTAACCAGTCCACCATCTGAGGGGACTGCGCGCCGTAGCGTTGTCGCATCACAATAAACTGCGCCCAAAAGGCGGCCCTTTGTTCTTCTTCCGGCTGAACGGATCCCTGCGCCACTGCTACATCCACCATAGAATTTTTCCCCAATTTAAAGAAAAGACGCAGGTGCCAGTCTAGCATCCCCCAAGGGGTTTGGCAAATTAATATACTGCCCACCAGGCTAGCGTTGGCGCGGCTGCCACTTCTGTGGCATGATCGCCGACCTTGTGCTCGGCAGGCCTCATCATTAAAACAGTAAGGAAAACCATCACTATGCGACGCCAATCCAACCAATCCCGCCTCTGCGTATCCGGCGTACTTTTTACTTGGCTGCTCGCTACCTATTTCGCGTGTGCGTTGAATATTCCTTTTGTAACCAAGCTCTATCATGTGCTGCATACGGTAAATTCGACCAGCCCTGGCTTTATTGCCTCTATCCCTCTGCTATTTATTGCGTTATTTAATCTACTGTTTACACCGTTTTCGTTTAAATACCTGGAGAAAGGCCTATTTATCACCTTGCTACTCAGCGCCGCGATCGTCAACTATGCGAGTTATCAGTATGGCGTGATCTTTGATATCAACATGATCGTGAATGTGTTACAAACCAGCCCTGCGGAAACGGCGTCGTATCTTAGCCCAGCATTGTTCATCTGGGTTATCGGCTTAGGCGTAATACCCAGCCTATTGGTCTATAAAATTCGCATCATCCACCCACGCTGGCCTAGGGATATCGCTTACAAGCTGTTGTCACTGTTACTATCTATACTCATCATCGCCGGCATAGGGGCGCTGTATTACAAGGACTATGCGTATATTGGCCGGGAAAACAATTATTTAAACAAATTGATCATCCCTAACTTTTACACATACAGCCTGTATAAATACATCCATCAACGTTACTTTGCCAGACCCAAGCCTTATCAAACCATCGCGCTAGATGCCACTCAAACCCGCAAAAATAGCAAAAACACCCTGTTGATTCTAGTGGTAGGTGAAACGGCTAGAGCCATGAATTACGAAAGCAACGGTTACGCACGTCCAACCAACCAACACACCCGCGACCTAGGCGTAGTCTCTTATCAAAACGTCACGTCGTGCGGTACGGCTACCGCGATTTCTGTTCCGTGTATGTTTACCCGCACCTTACGCCAAGATTTTTCACGCGGCAACGCCGACAATCAAGACAATTTGGTCGACATATTGAAGCGTGCCGGTTTAGGCGTGATGTGGCTAGATAACGATGGTGGGTGCAAAAACATGTGCCGCAGCGCAGAAAATATTACCATAGACACCAGTAAACGTCCCTGGTGTAATGGTTCTGTCTGTGTCGATGAAGTATTGTTGGAAAATTTACAAAGTAAAATTGATACCTTACGTGGTAAGAACAGCGTATTGGTACTTCATATCATGGGCAGTCATGGTCCCACCTATTATCAACGTTACCCGCAGCAACACCAATATTTTAAACCTGACTGCGTTCGTAGTGACATTCAAAACTGCTCCAAACAAACGTTGATTAACAGTTATGATAACACTATCTTATATACCGATTTCATCATCAGTCGCTTGATTAAATTGTTACAAACAAATACGCGCGAGTGGGATACGGCATTAATCTATTTGTCTGACCACGGTGAATCACTGGGAGAAAATGGCTTATTCCTGCATGGCATTCCCTACGCCGTTGCACCACCACAACAAACCCATGTGCCCTTGATGACGTGGTTCTCACCGACGTTTATTCAACAAAAAAATATCGATATGCGCTGCGTGCAGCAAGCCGCACAGCACAATGCGTATTCGCACGATAATTTGTTTGATTCGATGCTAGGCTTGCTGGATATCAACACGAAAGATTACAGAAAAGAATGGGATATGTTTGCGCCTTGCCGGGGCAATTAAACAACTCGGCCACAAGCGGGTGAGGATTGTTTCTTTAAAATCAACCCAACAAGGGAGCTCAACCGCTCCCTTGTGGTAAGACATCCCTAGAAGTACACACCAAACTTAGCTGTCACTGCGTTTTGTGCACGACTGTACGGCGATGTGTCTAGTGCTCTCAACCTAGACGTGTCACTCGCTTTGTAGTTGCGATCATGATAAAACTCCACGCTTTGGATGGTAGATTTGAACAACGACGTATTGAATACAGCGACATAACGCTGCTTCGCCAGACCCAAATCCAGCGCTTCATTGGTCTGACCATAACCCACCGCGACGCTGCTAGGATAATCGCCTAAACTGAAGTTATAACCCAGCTCGGTATTCAATGCCGTTGGCTTGGCACCGTGGTTATTGTAGGTCAAGTCATTCACTGAAAACGCTTTGGCGGCAGCCACATATTCAGCTAAAACAAATACATCTTGCATATTGGCACGCACGTGTATGTCAAATGCGCCTACGCGATGGTCTATTGCTTCACCGTGAACACTCTGGCCCGCCACTACGGAATTGCCAAATACATAATTTCTTTGCATGCCCTCTGAATCCGCGAGGTTATTGATTAAACTCACACCCACATCGGCATTAACACCGTGCGTATCAATCAGATAATCCGCATTGACACCGACCGTTTGCACTTTGTTTTGCCTGGTATTATGCACCGCCGTATCACCTTTAAACGCAAATACTGAGGCATAAGGACCTACGGTACCACCACTGCTGTCATAGCCCAATAACAACGCTCTAGCATGGGTACGTCCTAATGCTAAGGTCAACGGTGAACTGATCATCGCACTCGCGTAGCGACCAAACGGCACAAACATTTGTCCCACACTTCCATAAAACGGCGAACGATTTAAATTACCTACCGTCATAAAACCCTTCTTCAGAAAAATACGTGAACTCTGAGTACGTACGGGCGTGCGTGCGGGATTAGTTACCGATGAATCATACGACAGTGCAAGATAACCCGTCACATAAGGGTTGATCGCCATCAACAAGTCTATCTCAGCCTCATCTAAATCGATGTCGTTAGACGATCCTTTGGGCTTATGGTTACGTACAGCTTGCGTGATGCCTTCTGCTTTACCACTGATCTTGATATAAGGACTGCTGGGTAACTCTTGATGCGCTTGCAACAAGGTGCTTTCAATATTTTTGTTAAAATACAACAAACGTAAATCTTCATTCACGCTGGGCACCATCACCAACAAGTCACCCGCATCAAAGCGCGACTGTACACCCAAATAAGGCGAGGTTGTTACTGGCATACCGCCCAATCGACTAGTGAACTGATTGCGCTTATCCCAGCTGGTATAGCGCTGCGTTTGTGCTTCTTCACTTTGCCATACCTTGAATTCTTCTTTTAATTTTTTGACTTGCGCCGCTAAACTTTGGGTAGTCTCTGCTGATGCTACATTCTTTTCTGTTGGCTTAGCCTGCACCGTTGCACCTAACCCAACACTACTGACTAGGCAAAATGCCGCAGTGGTTATCACTCTGTTTCGTAATTTCATTAGCTTACCTCTTTGCTTTACCGTGAATATTTTATTAAAAACGCTTACTCCTCGGTTATAAAGACCCATACCCAGCAACGGCAGGCTGCCTGCCGCGAGCCTTCCTTAGAAAGAATGAATAAGTCCCTGTTAAATTGCAGGGACATCCGTGAGAAGCTGAATATAAGAACAACAATTATGCTGTCTTTAGCGAGGCGTTGCAAGCGTCACGCACGTAATATTGCGGATGTAATCATGTGCCAAACCAACATTGTACAAGCTTGGCTGGCGCTCAACATCCCTTACGCACTTACCCATTTAATTAAATAATTGAATATGTGCCCGACTGCCTTCGCGATTTTTACCGATTAACAGGTAACGTGAAAACACATCTTCTATCTGTACTGTTTCAGGTTTGATACCATTATTCACGAAGTAGGCCTTAACTGCTTGCGCGCGTCTACCAGCCAAACGTCGATTATGATTGTAATCTGCCTCACTATCGGCATAACCTTTCACGACAATTTTAGTGATTTTTGCCCCGGCCTCCACGTAGTGCACGATGCGCGACAACTGCTGGCGTGCCGTCAGTGATAATGCTTCACTGCCCTCATCAAAATACACGTTGCTATGTCTGACGGTTTCAAAATCATAAGGCAGCAACTTAGCGAGACATGCATTGTATTGCGCAAATGCCTGTTGCCAAGCTACCGGTAAGGTCTCAACAACAATGAATTCTTTACCTAAAGACTCACGCTTATACGTCAAACGTAGGGTAAAGCCCGACGAAAAGGCAGACAATACATTTTGAGTTTGTCGCGCATTCAAAGAGAGCATGTGCGGCTGACCCGTTTTAAGTTGCACGGTATCTAGCGTCTTAGACGCCAGATCATGACGCCATACCGGCGCTATGGCCTGCAAATAGCCTGGCGTGTCGTGCGCGAGTCCTTGCCAACTCTGCAACGTAAAGAATGTGGCTGTCCCCGGTTTAGTGGTAAATGCAACACGCCCATAACCCTGCACTGTTTGCATGAGTTTACAGCCGTAAGGATCGCCGCTATTTTCCCAATGACTGACACTTGCATCATTAGCAAAACGGTATTCTCGGACAAATTCAGCAACACCTGCTTTTGGCGCTTTAGGTACATTGTCCGCTGCAACGGCAGTCAAAAACCACAGACCCATGCACAATCCGTATAGGTAGCCTGTCATATAAACACTCCCTGTTCTACACCTCGCCGCAAGCGAGTTCTTTTTTAATGTTGCGGGAACTATTCAGCAAAATGCTGAATAGTTACCCTTGATTTGACGCCTACTCAGTAAAACCGGGCTTAACGGCATTCTACGGGGAGAATCCCCATCGCGTAGAGAAAACACTGCATTTTCAGGCAAAATAGTAATGCCTTGCAACTTTGCTGAATAGTTACTTAGTTTTTATATTAGTTGGTGCTTATGTTACAGTAAGCGCCAAAGCACGTCCAACCTAGGCTGTCTCTATGAAAAAACATGCGTTACGCACCCGTTTCCGCGGCTTTTTGCCGGTAGTCATTGATGTGGAAACTGCCGGCTTTGATGCACAAACGGATGCGTTATTAGAAATTGCGGCTGTCTGTTTGAATATGGATGCGCAACAGCAACTCTACATTGAGGATATTTATCACGAACACATAGAACCGTTTCCTGGCGCTAATTTAGTTCCCGCCGCGTTAGAATTCACCGGCATTCAACCCTATCAAGCGCTGCGCTTTGCGTTACCCGAGGCACAAGCCTTAACCCATATTTTTGCTGGCATAAAAAAACAAATCGCACAGCATCGCTGCCAACGTGCCGTATTAGTAGGACATAATCCCTTTTTTGATTTGAGTTTCATCCTGGCCGCCAGCGCACGCAGCGCATTGGTGTGTCCATTGCATCGCTTCACGACCTTTGACACAGCCACCTTAGCCGCTATGGCCGTGGGACAAACGGTATTGGCAAAGTCCTGTTTGGCTGCCAATATCGCATTTGATACACAACAAGCACACTCAGCACTGTACGATGCGCAACGCACCGCTGAATTGTTTTGTTATATAGTCAATCGCTGGCAAGAGATAACAATGAGGGTATAGTCTTAAACGTGGCTTGCGAAATGAGATTCTTCGCTGCGCTCTGAATGACATTCTTGCACGAGATCCCTCGTTACACTAGTGATGACACCCAATACTTACAAAAAAAAAGGCCCACCGAAGTGGGCCTTTTTCACTACAAGTTATGCGAATTAAGCAAACTTGAAGGTAGCACGAACGATACCTGTGGTTGCGTTCTTGCCTGTACCGCCGACATCGGCTTTATAGTCTCTGTCGTTACGTACTTGCAATGCAACATTGGCTGTTCTGCCTAAGTCTACATCGTACTGACCTAACACACGCTTTCTTGGCATGTTGTCAAACGTAGTGGTGTTACCTAAACCAACTGCTTGCCAGCTTTGAGCATAACCCAAGGAAACTTTGGATGGCATGCCGAACGAAGCAACCTTATAACCGGCCACTAAGTCCATCGCACGTGGCTTAGCACCTGCGCTGTTGTAAGCTACGTCAGCACTGTCAAAACGGGATCCGGCGGTAACATAATCGGCACTGCCGAAGAAGTCACGGTAAGCCGCACCACCGTGCAAGCTAACTGCGCCTACGCGCTTGGTATAGCCATTTGTGTTGAAGTCATGAGCTGACTTAGCGATGTAATTAGCGTCAGCCATGTTATTGTCGTACGCTGCATTCACATCGTAGCTAACATCGGCAACACCGCCCACGTAACCCACCTGCGCACCACCGGTGTTAAGACGACGCTTGGTATTGTCGCTAGCCTTGTTTACACCGTTGTAGGTGTACAATGCACCGTTGAAGCCGCTGGCATCGTTGAAACCTAAGGTCAACGCATTTTGTGCTTTTTCACTCAGCAACTGGGTGAAAGAAGCAACGATTGGGAATGGTGTGTAAGTACCGAAGGCAACACGTTGTTTACCAATACGTGCATAGACTGGGGACACTGCAAAGTTAGAGACTACGCCGTAAGCTTCATCTACGTTAACTTGATTAGCGCTACCCAAATACGCTTGCGCATTGTTGCTGTTGTGTTCTTGCCAGTAAGCCAAACCTACGTGTACACGCGTCCAGCAGTTAACGTCGCCGTCTAAGAATAAATTGGCGCTACCGATGTTCATATCGGAGTAGGTTTTGTTGTTGCCGTTTGTGTGACTGTCGTCTATGCCATATATGCTGGTGTTAGTTGGGGTGTAATTAGCCCAGCTACCATCAACGTTTACCTTACCACTCACACTGACGTTATGAAACCAGTCTTCTTTGGACTGACCGAATGAAACGACTTGTGCTTGGTTGCGATCCAGTACAGACTCCAGCTTAGCATTACGCTCGCTGCCTGCTTGTACATCGCCGTCTAATGCCACTGCATGGCCAGCGAACAACAACCCGCCGGACAAACCTAAAATTGATAACGCTACAGTTGGTTTCAACTTCATGCTCTTGAATCTCCCTAATTAAACTCATTCAATATGGGAAATGCCAAAACACCTTTCTTGGTAATCAACTCAAGCTAAGCTAGGTTGACTACCAACAAATGGATGTACCTTACCATTTCCCACCGTAAAGCACTCCACTTCATACGTTAGAGCTATGCAAGCTGGCTTGCATCACGCCCCGCAAAAGTGCAGGTATACACTACACCGCCTCTGCTGTTGCCACCGCATGTAACAACAATATGTTATTCATTCATCTAAACTATTTTGCTTAACTTAAAATTTTGCTAACCAAAATTAGAGTTTTCGTATTCTAATCACGCACTTTTCTTTCTGCAACTACATTTGCATATTTTTTTGAAAAAAATGTTAAATACTTTTTTTCTTGTACCCTGTTTACACAAAAATAATTGCATTATGTTTTATTTTTGTAACTATTCAGCAAACACGCCAACTACAGCCACGCTTGCTTCTCTGCCTAGCCCAGTAAAACTGGGCTAGGCAGCGGCCAAACATAATTACACTACGCTTTAAAAATTTTTCGAATTACTACGTGTTTACTAAATCTCTCGACTGCACAGCCCGTAACCTTATAGTTTGGTCTGATTGCTGCTGAGATAGGAGGCCACACCATCAGCCGTTGGCTTCATGCCTACATCACCTTTCTTCCAACCTGCAGGACAAACCTCACCATGCTCTTCGGTAAATTGCAAGGCATCGACTAAACGTAATAGTTCGTCCATGTTACGCCCTAACGGCAAATCGTTAACAACTTGTGAACGCACTGTGCCTTGCTTATCTAGCAAAAATGCACCGCGCAACGCAACACCTGCTTCAGGATGCTCTACACCATAGGCTTTAACAATCGAATGCTTTACATCGGCAACCAACGTGTAACGCACGGGACCAATACCGCCCTCACTCACTGGCGTATTGCGCCAAGCTGTGTGCGTAAATTGCGAATCAATCGACACGCCAATGACTTCTACGTGGCGTTGTTTGAAATCATCCATACGATGATCTAAGGCAATTAATTCGGAAGGACAAACAAAAGTAAAATCCAAAGGGTAAAAGAAAATCAAGCCATATTTGCCTTGCACGGCATCTTTCAGATGAAAGTTATTGACGATCTCGCCATTACCCAACACTGCAGCCGCACAGAAATCCGGCGCCTTTCTGCCTACTAACACACTACCTACGGGGTTTAATACTTCGCTCATTTTCTCTCTCTCCGAATGACAGGTTCCATGTAAATTAAGAGCATACTACACACTTCTTGCGATAATGCAATTGTCAGTTACTGTTCAATTAACGTGTTAAGCAACGCTTGTAACTCGCCTGACTCGTGCATCTCGATCATAATATCGCAACCACCCACTAATTCGCGCTTTACATACAGCTGGGGGAAAGTCGGCCAATTTGCATATTGAGGTAAGGTCTGTCTAATTGCGGGTTGCGCTAATACGTCAACCGACGCAAATTTCACACCACAACTTTTTAAAATCTGCACGGCCCTGGCTGAAAAACCACACTGCGGCGACTCCGGCGTGCCTTTCATGTAAAGGATCACCGGGTTATCTGCAATTTGTTGTTTAATCGCTTCTAATGTTTCATTCATTTCTTTCTCCCCTATAGGTGCGTAAATTTTGCATTCCAACGACATGCAGATGCCTTGCATCGGACTACATGCACGCTACCATAACACAACACCACGCCTTGCTTAAACGCCTCCGCTTAAATTACACTTAGGCGCTCATCTAACCATTGAAGGAATACCACCATGCAGTATGAATTGCCCTCTCTCCCCTACACACTCGACGCGTTGGTGCCGCATATCTCCGCAGAAACACTGGAATACCACTACGGTAAGCACCATCAAACCTATGTCACTAATCTGAATAATCTCATCAAAGACACCGAGCACGACGGAAAATCATTGGAAGATCTGATCAAAACCACACAAGGCCCACTATTCAATAATGCTGCCCAAGTGTGGAATCACACGTTCTATTGGCACAGCTTGAGTCCGCAAGGTGGTGGTGAGCCCAAAGGCGCACTGGCACAAGCCCTTACGCAACAATTCGGCTCAATTGCCGCCTTCAAAGAGAACTTCAGCAAAACAGCAGCCACCACGTTCGGCTCAGGCTGGGCATGGTTGGTAAAAAAAGCCGACGGCACGCTGGCCATCACCAGCACGAGCAATGCCGGCAATCCATTAACCGCAGGTGAAACCCCACTGCTAACCTGTGATGTGTGGGAACATGCCTATTACATTGATTACCGCAATGCAAGACCACAATACATCAATGCATTTTGGGAATTAGTTAACTGGGATTTTGCAGCACAGAATTTTTAATAGGTGACTCTCCCGAGAAGCGCTAGCGCTTCTCGGGTACGCTTACACTTAACAGCGACCCATCAATATGATCTACGACATCAGCCCGCGCATTGATCCGCATACACCGGTTTATCCCGGTGATCAAGCCTTTGTGCGTCATTCCAGTAAAGACATGACAGCAGGAGATAATTACAGTTTATCGGCAATCACCAGCACACTGCATATCGGTGCGCATGCCGACGCACCCAGCCATTATGCTGTAGACGGTGTTGGCATCGATCAACGCGACTTGCACTTTTATCTGGGCCGTTGTCAAGTCATCAGTGTACCTGCCGTACCCGCGCCCTTTCGCTTGCAACCCGCACACGTGGCGCACTGCCCACTGCAAGCACCGCGCATTCTATTGCGCACCGAATCTTTTGCTGGCGACCACTGGCACGATCACTTCACTGCGCTATCTGCAGAATTAGTTCGCTATCTCGCCGCACAACACGTTAGACTGATTGGCATCGATACGCCATCGGTGGATCCGGCCACCGAGCCAGAACTCTCCAGCCATCACATGCTGCATCACTATGACATGGCGGTGCTGGAAAATTTATTACTGCATGATGTCCCGGACGGTATTTACACCTTGATCGCATTACCCTTAAAAATAAGCAATGCAGACGCGTCACCGGTGCGTGCTATTTTACTCACGGCGGATCATCGTTGCGACGATGTACCCGTAATAAATAATTTCTAGGAAGCAGGAGAAATAAGTATGATGGACTTACAATTAACGGGTAAACGTGCACTGGTGTGCGGTGCTTCTCACGGGATAGGCGCGGCTTGCGCCTTAGCATTGGCTGAATTAGGCTGCCGAGTGATTGCACTGGCACGTCAGGAACACACATTACAACAACTGATAGAGACCCTGCCAGGACAAGGACACAGTTACCTGGTCGCGGACTTGACGCAACACTCGAACTTAACCCAGCTCATTGAAAATGAATTGAAAACCAACGGTGACATAGCCATATTGCTCAATAACAGCGGCGGACCTACACCAGGGCCCATACGCGACGCACAACTGGAACAGTTCCAACGCGCGTTTGATCAACACCTCAAAGCCAACGTACTGCTCGCGCAGCACCTATTGCCCGGCATGCAACAAGCAGGTTACGGTCGTATCATCAATATTATTTCTACTTCCGTCAAAGCGCCTATACCCAACCTAGGCGTGTCCAATACGATACGCTGGGCCGTAGCCAGTTGGGCAAAAACACTCGCCAGTGAAGTGGCACCCTTTGGCATCACCGTCAACAGTGTATTGCCCGGCGCTACACAAACCGCACGCTTGGATGCGCTGCTGGTGGAACTCGCCCAACGCAATCAACACTCCGTAGAAGAAGAAGCACAGCATTGGCGTCAAGAAATTCCGTGCCGACGTTTTGGCAAACCGTCTGAAATCGCCAACGTGGTGGCTTTTCTCGCCAGCCCAGCAGCCAGTTATGTTAATGGGGTCGCACTCGCCGTTGACGGTGGCAGAACGGCGAGTTTGTAACTGAAAAAAGGTGTCATTCAGAACGCAACAATGTCATCCCTCGTTACGCTCGGGATGACACCCGTTAGATAGCCGCATCCCGCACGGCATCTGCTAATTGCTCTGCTAAGCATTGCACCAAACTAGCGTCTTCTCCTTCTACCATCACTCGCACTACGGGTTCAGTGCCCGAACGACGTAACAACACACGTCCGCGTTGTTGCAACTGCCGCTCAACTTGGGTTACGACATCTTGTACTGCCTTGCTATTCAGTGGATTGGATTGCGCGCCCGCTAATTCAATATTCACTAAACTTTGCGGAAACTTGCGCATGCGTTTTTTTAAGCTGTGTAGATCGGCATGTTGGCGTCGCATTGCAGTCAACACTTGCAAAGCAGCAATCACTGCATCACCCGTCATGGCTTTTTCTAAACAAATAATATGCCCAGACGTCTCGCCGCCCAAGATCCAACCCAATTGCCGCATGCTTTCTAGCACGTGGCGATCACCGACCTTGGCACGCACAAAATCCACCGACAATTCCTGCAATGCTAGTTGTAAACCTAAATTGCTCATGGCAGTACCCACAACACCGGCCAGTTTGCCTTGATGACGCTGATAATCTTCCGCCAATATATACAACAACTCGTCACCATCGACGATTTCACCGTGACTATCAACCATCACCACCCGATCGCCATCACCGTCGAAGGCTATACCCAAATCTGCCTGCACCGCTAACACAGCATCGCGTAACGTGGCCGGATAGGTAGAACCGCAATTCTCGTTGATATTCAATCCGTTTGGTTCTACTGCCATTTCCACCACGTGTGCACCCAACTCACGAAACACCGGCGGTGCAATGTGGTAATTAGCGCCATTCGCACAATCGATCACGATAATCAAGCCACGTAAATCAATGTGATTAGGGATAGTGCTCTTGCAAAATTCAATGTAACGTCCTGGGGCATCCACGATGCGTGATGCTTTACCCAACTGCGATGAACTGACCGTACGCATCGGTAACTCCAATTGCGCTTCGATAGCAAGCTCTACGGCATCGGGTAATTTGGATCCTTGTGCAGAAAAAAATTTAATGCCATTGTCGTAGTACGGATTGTGTGAAGCACTGATCATGATCCCAGCACTGGCGCCTAAGGTACGCGTCAAGTAGGCAACGGCTGGTGTGGGCATAGGACCTAACAAATGAATATTGACGCCGGCCGCAGATAAGCCCGCCTCTAACGCTGACTCCAGCATATAACCGGAAATACGCGTGTCTTTGCCAATCAACACCTTACTGGCACCCTGATTACCTAAAATAATGCCCACAGCCCAACCTAGCTTCAAAATAAAATCCGGAGCTATCGGGAATTCACCCACACGACCACGGATCCCATCGGTACCAAAATAACGCCTTTCTTGTGTCACGCTATATCCTCTTCTAAAACCGCTTGCACCACCGTGAGTGCATCCACCGTCGCACGCACGTCGTGGGTTCTGATCACGCTAGCTCCTTGCAACCACGCGAATACGTGTAAGGCAATACTGCCAGCCAAACGCGCGTCGGGGGGACAATGCAATACGTCGCCAATAAATGTTTTACGCGACAAACCCACGAGCAAAGGCAAGCCTAGCACGTGCAAACGCGACAACTGTTGGAGTAAATGTAGGTTTTGCGCCGTAGACTTACCAAAACTACCATTGCCGAAGCCGGGATCTAACACAAGCCGCTGCCTAGCAATACCTGCTTGCTCACACGCAGCGATACGCTGCTGCAGAAAATCGATAACACTGGGCAATACATCGTGCCGCCCCGCCACCTGCGCGGGTGCTTGGGTTATGTCTGGATACGCCATATGCATCAAGCACACTGGTACACTGCTCTGTGCGATAACCTCCATTGCACCCGGCAAACGTAACGCACGCACGTCATTGATCAAGCCCGCACCCACAGCAATAGCCTCGCGCATCACCTGTGCCTGACTGGTATCTACCGAGATCGGTACTGACAACTCCTGCGCTAATAACTCAACCACGGGAATAACGCGATCGAGTTCCTGTTGCAACGACACCGGCTGCGCACCGGGACCTGTCGCTTCACCACCCACATCAATAATCGTCGCACCCTCTGTCACCATGGACAAAGCACGCTGATAAATCTGATCGGGTTGTTGCAAGCGGCTGGGAGCATAAAAAGAATCGGGGGTAAGATTAATAACGCCCATCACCTGTGGCTTACGCAAGTTCAAACATTTTCCCGCACAGTCCAACGTCTCTATCGCCATAGGTCGACGCGTATCAATCATCATCGTTAATCCCACTGTACTACTACTGACTTAGTGTTCCTGCGCCGGCGCGTCACCCAAAGGATTATCAACGTTGTCTTCTGGATCCGATGCCGGCGTGGCCTCTTGTATACGCAAACCCGCGTCTTCTGACCAATCAGCCGGTGGTGTAGGCTTGTTGCCCTGCATGATATCATCAATCTGTTGACTATCCAGGGTCTCATACTTGATCAAGCCTTCAGCCATCGCATGCAATTTATCGATATTTTCACGCAAAATCGACTCTGCACGCGCATAGTTGCGATCAATAATCGCGCGCACTTCTTCATCGATGGCGTTAGCCGTGTCATCTGAAATCTCTTTGTGGCGCGTCACCGAATGGCCGAGAAACACTTGACCTTCATCTTCACCATAGACCAGAGGCCCAAGACGGAATGACAATCCCCATTTGGTTACCATGTTACGTGCAATCTCCGTAGCACGCTGAATATCATTCGAAGCACCGGTTGTCACGCGCTCTACACCAAAGATAATTTCCTCAGCTATACGTCCGCCAAATAAAGAAGACAACTGACTTTCTAAACGCTGACGACTGTGGCTATAGCGATCCTCTTTGGGCAGAAACATCGTCACGCCCAACGCACGACCACGCGGAATAATCGTCACCTTGTGTACCGGATCATGTTCCGGTACCAAACGCCCCACGATGGCGTGACCCGATTCGTGGTACGCCGTTAATTTCTTTTCATCGTCGCTCATCACCATGGAGCGCCGTTCAGCACCCATCATAATTTTATCTTTGGCTTTCTCGAAGTGCTCCATGCTGACTTCACGCTTATTAGAACGCGCAGCAAACAACGCCGCTTCGTTAACCAAGTTAGCTAAATCGGCACCGGAAAAACCCGGCGTTCCGCGCGCAATCACCACCGCTTTAACATCAGTGGCTATGGGAACTTTGCGCATATGCACGGTGAGGATCTGCTCGCGACCACGAATATCCGGCAACGGCACCACCACTTGCCGATCAAAACGACCTGGCCGCAGTAAAGCGGGGTCTAATACATCCGGCCGATTCGTAGCCGCCATGACGATCACACCTTCATTACCCTCAAAACCATCCATCTCTACCAATAATTGGTTGAGGGTTTGTTCGCGCTCATCATGTCCGCCACCTAAGCCTGCCCCACGATGACGCCCCACCGCATCAATTTCATCGATGAAAATAATGCATGGTGCTTGTTTCTTGGCTTGTTCGAACATATCGCGCACCCGGGATGCGCCTACACCTACAAACATTTCCACAAAATCAGAACCTGAAATAGTGAAAAAAGGCACCTTGGCTTCTCCAGCAACCGCTTTCGCCAATAAGGTTTTACCCGTACCTGGCGAACCAACCAGCAACACGCCGCGCGGAATCTTACCGCCTAAACGTTGAAATTTAGCGGGATCACGCAAAAAGTCCACTAACTCTTTTACTTCATCTTTCGCTTCTTCTACGCCCGCAACATCATTGAATGTCACTTTGACTTGATCCTCACCCAACAAGCGCGCACGACTACGACCAAACGACATCGCACCACGGCCACCAGAACCGCCCTGCATCTGACGCATAAAGAACACCCATACGCCGATAAGTAACAACATGGGAAACCAATTGATAAAGATATGCAGTAATATGTTTTGTTGTTGCGGCCGCATACCTTGGATCTCTACCGATTTCTTTTGTAGATCACCCAACAAATAGGGATCAGGCATTGGCATATACGTGACAAACGCTTTACCGTCTTGGGTCATGCCTTGTATGGAGCGCTGATCGATCACCACCGATTTTATGTTGTTCTGATAGACCTCACGCAAAAAATCAGAATAGTTGATGGTTAACTGGCTGTTCCTGGTCATCCCAAAGTTATTAAATACAGCAATAACCACCACCACAATGACCAACCACAACAATAAATTTTTTAGCATGTCATTCAAGGGAGTACCTCTTCATAATAATGGGTAAGAAACACGACTCACACGGCAGCTGCCACCGCCTATAGTAATGTAATTTCTTAGCTAGCGAAAGTTGCTGAGTCAATCCTAGTCTGTTTTCTTGCAGCCTTGCGCTAATAAATACAATTCGCGCGAACTAGCCCGCGAGGCTGCCGGTTTACGCACCACAACGCGTGTAAATTGTGCAGCAACTTGCTGCTTATATGTATCAAAACCAGCACCTTGAAATAACTTAATCAACAAGCTGCCACCTGGTTTCAGTACATCTTGTGCAAACAACAACGCCAATTTTGCGAGATACAACGCACGCGGCTGATCGATCGCCTTCATCCCACTCATATTGGGGGCCATATCAGAAAGCACAAGGTCGACACGCAGCAAAGCTAAATTATCTTTGATGTGTTGCAGCACTGCATCGTCACTGAAATCGCCCTGGATAAACTCCACACCCATGACAGGCAACATAGGCAATAAATCGATAGCAAACACACGCCCCTGCTCACCCACACATTGTGCGGCCACTTGCGACCAGCCACCCGGCGCGGCGCCTAAATCAATCACCGTCGCACCCCGTGTCATGAGTTTATCGCGGGCTTGGATTTCTAATAATTTATAGGCTGCTCGCGAACGCAGCCCTGCTTGATTCGCGCGTTGTACATACGGATCACTAAAGTGAGCCTTCAGCCATTGCTGGCTGCTCTTGGATCTGGGCATGCCTTTTCCTAAATATTACGCAGGACAATCACGCTGTTTCTCATCCATCCGAACACGTCGCCATGACACAACAGAAAATCAGATGTAGTCTACTTGATTGATCTCATACTCTACTGCACCCGCTGGCACCGCTATTTCCGCAGTGTCGCCCTGCTCTTTGCCGATAATCGCGCGCGCGATCGGCGTGCTCACCGAGATTTTACCTTGTTTAATATCAGACTCATCATCGCCTACAATTTGGTAGGTCACCATCTCATCGGTCTGCAGATTAATGAGCTGTACCGTCGCGCCAAACACCACCTTACCGGTCTGTGGCAAACTCTTCACATCAATGACTTGGGCATTCGACAACTTAGCTTCGATCTCGGCAATACGCCCCTCAATGAAACTCTGCTGCTCACGCGCCGCATGATATTCCGCATTTTCTTTTAAATCACCGTGCGCCCTTGCCTCCGCGATGGCATTAATCACGGTGTGGCGATCTTTACCCTTGAGGCGATCTAATTCTTCGCGCAACTGTCTAGCACCGGTAACGGTCATAGGTATTTTTGGCATTGTTTGTTAACCTTCATTGAACTTACGAATAACTGCATCTTCTTGCTTTCTCATTTTTACCATCAGATACACCTATTGGATCCCAAAATGCGATTTTGCATTTTGCAGTGTTCTTAACGCGATGGCGTTTCCCAAGGGGAGAATCGTGATTCTACCCTTGGGTGACCGTGCATAAATTTACTGTGTGCCGGTCATTAAAACAATAAAGCACAAGCGGAAATTGTAGCATCTTGATGCTGTCTAGGCTAGCGGTATACCGCTAGCGCATGCATTTTAGGCGTGATGCCAAAAGACTGACTCATCTACGCTGCAGCCTCAGCGCACGTGCCGCCAGAATAATAGCATCCCCAACGCAGCAAACAATAACATCGGCATGCTAGCGGCAAGCAGCGGCGGGACTTGATACACTAAGCTGACCGGGCCAACCACCTGATTTACCAAGAAGAAACTAAACCCCAGACAAATACCAACAAATAAACGCAGTCCCATCGATGCCTTGCGTAATGAGCCAAATACGAAAGGCACCGCAAGCAATATCATCACCAAGGTCACGCCAGGCTGCAACACGCGCTGCCAAAACGTGAAAGCAAAACTACCTTCAAGCAAACCGTTGACATGGCGATAACGCCGCAAATAGCCGTGTAACTTCAACAGACTCATATCGCTAGGCCGCGTGCGATTGAGTCCCAATAAATTCGGTTTTACCGTCGTCATCCATGGCATGGATTTAGCGTGCATAATCTGAGTTTGTTGCGGGAGAAACGTCGTTTGTACAACATCATACAATACCCAACTCAATTCTCGATATCGTGCAGAACGCGCTGCACGTGCAAACAACAAACGCGAACTATCATCAAATTGATACAAGGTGACGCCCGCTAAGCTTTCGTCGGGTAACACCTGCTCGATGTGAATAAAGGTATGATCATCTCGCAACCATAATCCGTGCACCGTATTAATCGCCTGTCCACTGCTCAATGCGATCGCTTTGTCATGCCGTGCGCGATCGTCAGCACCTGGCGCCACCACTTCGCCTAATACCGTCACCACCAGTATCATCAATACACTAATCTTCAATAACGCAAACAAAATATTTAACCGGCTAAAACCAGCAGCCTGCATCACGATTAATTCACTGTGCGCCGCTAATAAACCGAGACCCAATAAACTACCGAGCAAACTCGCAATGGGAAATAGTTGATACAGTTGCCCCGGTAATTCCAACAATACCACTTTAATCGCAGACCAGATGTGATATTCGCCGATAGATACACTGTGCAGCTCATGCAATAAAGAAACTAAGAGTTGGACTGAGACAAACACTAATAACACCAACAAAGTGGTGCGTAAAATAGTAATAGCCAAATAACGCTCTAATTGATTCATGTCACACTCACCCACAGCCGTCGCCAGCGGTAACCCCGTTCTTGCACATACCACAGCGTAATACTGAGTAACAACGCCACCACCTGCACCCACCACAAACCCAACAACGGTGGAATCAGCGCCTTCTGCAACCACGCACGGCTCACGAACATTAAATTCACGTAGCAGGTATAACACAAGATGGCAGGCAGCAAGCGACTATACCGCCCTTGCCGTGGATTCACTCGGCTCAGACACACTGCAAGTAAGGTTAACCAGATCACAGAAAGCGGCATGCACCACCGCCACTGCCACTCCGCAATCGCACGCATGTCACCGCGTTTAACTACCTCCCATAACTTGGGTGTACTGAGTACATCGGTATCCGCCGTATACGCGGCCGTGTCCGCATGCCCTATGCGTACACCGTAGCGCTTGAAGTCGAACACTTGATAATCGTGTTTACCCGGAGTACCCACATAGCGATAGCCTTGTGTGGTCACGATAAAATTATCACCAGTAGCTGCATCTACCGACTGATAACCACGCTTCGCGGCTAATACCGCCCATCGGGGTGTACCATCCGCGGCTGGGGTTGCTTGTTGCTGAGCGACAAACACTCCTTCCATACTACGCCGATCACGCGCCAAGGAACGCACAAAAAACACGGCAGACCCATCGTTTGCTTGTTGAAATCGGCCCGGCAAAATAGTTGATAGTAACGAGGATAGCCCCGCGTTTTGCAATAATTTATCGCGCTGCTGCAATACATTGGGCGTCACATAAAAATTTAACCAAGCAACCATTAAGCACAAACCAGCACCCAATACGAACGTCAACCGACATAACTGACCGCGACTAAAGCCACAAGCATGTAACACCAACATTTCGCTGTCCGAGTACAGGCGGCCGTATGCCAATAAAATCGCTAAATAAAAACCCAAGGGCAACAACAATCCTAATAAATGAGGAATCTCACACAAAATCACCCGGAATAATACATCACCGGCAACCAGCCCCAATGCAGTAGCACCTAAATAATGTGCAAATTGATTGCTTAAAAAAACCAATAATAACACCATCATCACGACACCTAGGGTGAGGATCACTTCTTTTGTGAGGTAACGCACAATGAGCATGATGATTCTTCTTTGAAAAATAGCACTGAGTTGCGTATTATCTACCAAACTAATCATTCTGTCTGTAGGAGCAACCGCATGGAATATGATGTAAAAATTGGTACACTGGCCAAACAACGCAGTGCCTGTCTGCTTTTGGGTATTTTTAATGACAGACCACTGCCTGAATACGTGGACTCCTTAGACAAAGAGACCCAAAAACAACTCAAACAATATTGCACACAAGGCGACCTCGCCAAACAGGCCGGGCAAACCTGGCTGTTGCCTCAACTCGAACGCTGTGCATTTGCCCGTATTATTCTGGTAAACTGCGGCCCATACCAGGCGTTCACGGACAAGGTTTTTCGCCAAGTCACGCAACGCGCCTTAGATGTATTAAAAGAACTCAACTGCCGCGACGCCATTCACTGCTTGCCGGTACTCCCCGCGCATTCACATACCCCGCACTGGTGCCTGCGTCAAACGCTGTACTTGATAGAAGAGACGTTCTATCGTTTCGATCAATGCAAGAGTAAAAAAGCCGATGCGTATGCCTTGCGTCGCATTACGTTTATGGCACCCGATGCTAAGCACGCCAAAGACTTACGCGAACGCATACAAGAGCATCACGCCTTAGCTAAAGGCATGCGCCTCACCAAAGATCTCGGCAACCTCCCCGCCAACATCTGCACGCCTACCTACCTCGCTAAAGAAGCACGTAATCTCGCGCGCCGCTATCCTAGCCTGAAAGTCAGCGTATTAGAGGAAGCACAAATGCGTAAGCTGGGCATGGGCTCTTTGCTTTCAGTCAGTCAAGGCAGTATCCAGCCACCTAAGCTAATCATCCTAGAATACAAAGGCGGCGCAAAAAACGCAGCGCCAATTGCGTTGGTCGGCAAAGGCGTTACCTTTGATAGCGGTGGCATTAGCATCAAGCCAGCAGCAAATATGGATGAAATGAAATTTGATATGAGTGGTGCCGGTAGTGTCTTAGGTACTTTGCTGAGTACAGCCGAATTACAGTTGCCCATCAATGTCGTTGGTATTATTGCTGCCGTGGAAAACATGCCTAGTCACCAAGCAACGAAACCCGGCGACATCGTCACTAGCATGTCCGGACAAACGATAGAGATCATCAACACCGATGCCGAGGGACGTTTGATTCTGTGTGATGCATTGACTTACTGTCAGCGCTACAAACCGCACACCATCATTGACATCGCCACCTTAACCGGTGCCATCAGTATTGCGTTAGGCAAAGAAGCCGCCGGCGTGTTTACCACCGATGATACATTGGCTGCGGAAATTGCAACAGCCAGTGAACTCAGTGCCGATCGCAGTTGGCGCATGCCGTTATGGCCAGAGTTCCAAGACGCGCTACAAAGTAATTTTGCAGACTTCGTCAATTGCGGCGATCGTCAAGCCAGCAGTTGTACGGCAGCTGCGTTTCTGGCGAACTTCACCCAAAATCAACGTTGGGCGCATTTGGATATTGCAGGAGTTGCTTATCTCACCGGTAAAAACAAAGGGGCAACCGGCAGACCCGTGCCTTTATTATTGGCCTTGTTGCAGCAACGGAGCAAACGTTAGTGCCCACGCGTGTTGATTTTTATCTACTGCAACACGCTTCCACACCGGCGGCAGAGTTATTCCTCTGCCGCCTCATTGAAAAAATCTATCAACAAGATCAGTCCATTTATATCGCTGCCGCTTCTCCACAACAATTAACACGATTGGATAGTTTACTCTGGACCTTCCATGATGCCGCGTTTATTCCACATGCACTACAAAGTGCTGCAGATCCGAGTACAGCCATTATTCTAGACTATGCACAAACACCACAACGCACTTACGATGTGCTGATTAACTTAGCCGTCGATGTTCCTGGGTTCGCGCCAGACTTTCCGCGTGTCATTGAGTTAGTCCTGCAACAAGATGTCATACAACGGGATGCTGCGCGCGCGCGTTACCGTCATTACCAAACACAAGGCTGCGAGCTGCACACCCACACTATAGACCACTAGCGAATGAATTGTAGAAGTGGTACCGAAAAGTGGGATTTATTAATCTGCATTTGTAGCTATTCAGCAAAGTTGCAAAGCATTACGATTTTGCATTGAAAGTGCAGTGTTTTCTTCACGCGATGGGGATTCTCCCCTTGAGCGCCGTTAAACCCAGTTTTACTGGGTAGGCATAAAATGCAGGTAACTATTCAGCATTTTGCTGAATAGTTACCTGCATTTTTCAATAAGTCATACCAAAATTGGACGGGAACTGCTGTACATACCTTCCACCTTTGGTTTCTGACTCGGTTTCTAAATACGTGCGTGCTTTATTTTTTTATCGTTACCGCCTTTAGTCATGACCCACCTCTCGCTCAAACAATCTGGGCCAATGATAGCATTCTTTTTGCTATAAATGGCGTGCTTGGTTGAATCGTCGTGGATTCCAGAAGCTGGAATTATCCCCTAAAACCGATCTACCTAAGCGGCTAAGCTTAGATTGCGCCTACGATCTATTTCCCATTATCGATTCCGCAGGGTTTGTTTCGCAACGCAAGCTCTGGCAGAATACCCGTTTCGCTTAACCGATCAGAGAAACTTATGGAAAAACACTACGACCCACAAAGCATTGAACAGCGCTGGTACGCACATTGGGAACAGCAAGGCTACTTCACCCCCAGTGGTCACGGTGAGAATTACTGTATTATGATTCCGCCGCCCAATGTCACTGGCATTTTGCACATGGGCCATGGTTTTCAAAACAGCATACAGGACGCTCTCATTCGTTATCAGCGCATGCAAGGTAAAAACACCTTGTGGCAAGTAGGCACCGATCATGCCGGCATCGCTACCCAAATGGTGGTAGAGCGCCAATTGCAAGCACAGCAACAAACAAAACACGATATAGGCCGCGATGCATTCATTGAACGTATCTGGCAATGGCAACGCCAATCTGGCGGACACATCACCGGACAACTACGTCGCTTAGGTGTCTCTGTCGATTGGCAACGTGAACGTTTCACCTTAGATCCGGGCTTATCCCACGCGGTACAAACAGCATTTATTCAACTCTATCGCGATGGCTTGCTGTACCGAGGACAACGCTTAGTGAACTGGGATCCACACTTGTTAACGGCTATTTCTGATTTGGAAGTCATCGTGGAAGAAACCGAAGGACACTTGTGGCACTTGCGCTATCCCCTATGCGATGGCAGTGGTCATCTCACTGTCGCAACCACACGCCCCGAAACGCTGTTAGGTGATGTGGCCGTTGCCGTGCATCCAGATGATACCCGTTACCAAGCGTACATCGGCAAGCAAATCACACTGCCACTCTGTGGACGCAACATTCCTATCATCGCGGACAGTTATGTTGATCCCACCTTCGGTAGCGGCTGCGTCAAGATCACACCGGCACATGATTTTAACGACTACGCCATGGCGAAACGCCACCAGTTACCCCTACGCAATATTTTCACGCCGGATGCACACATCAACGACCAAGCACCGCTTGCCTATCAAGGGTTAAGTCGTGACGCTGCACGGGAAAAAATTGTTGCCGACATGCAAGCCCAAGGCTTACTGGAAAAAGTAGAAAAACATGTATTAAAAATGCCGCGTGGTGATCGCTCTGGCGCCATCATAGAGCCTTATTTAACGGATCAATGGTTTGTGCGTACTGCACCGTTAGCCAAACCCGCTTTGGATGCCGTACGCGACGGGCGCATCCGTTTTATTCCGGATAATTGGCAAAACACCTACAATCAATGGCTAGAAAATGTGGAAGACTGGTGTGTCAGTCGGCAACTGTGGTGGGGACACCGCATACCCGCATGGTACGATGCAGCAGGTAATATCTATGTCGGCGACAGTGAAGAGGCGGTGCGTCATGCGCATCAGTTAGATCCCTCTCTCGCCTTGACGCAAGATGAAGATGTATTGGATACGTGGTTTTCTGCCGCGTTGTGGCCATTCTCCACCTTAGGCTGGCCCGAGCAAACTACCGCGCTACAACAGTTTTATCCTACGTCTGTGCTCGTCACGGGATTTGATATCATCTTCTTCTGGGTCGCACGCATGGTGATGTTCGGCTTGTATTTCACCCAGCAAGTGCCCTTCCGTGAAGTATACATCACACCCTTGATCCGTGATGCCACGGGGCAGAAGATGTCTAAGTCTAAAGGCAATGCATTGGATCCTATTGACCTAATCGATGGCATTAGCCTCCCTGACCTCATACACAAAAACACGCAAAACCTCATGCAACCCGCCATGGCCAAACGCATAGAGCAAGGGACACGCCAACAATTTCCGGAAGGCATTCCTGCCTTCGGCACCGACGCCTTGCGCTTTACGTTTTGTGCGTTAGCCTGTCCAGGCCGCAATATCAATTTCGATCTAGAACGGATCACCGGTTACCGTAACTTCTGCAATAAACTATGGAATGCATCGCGTTACGTACTCCTCAATTGCAGCGCAACGCAGGGTAACGCGTTCACCCAAGCACCCGCGCAATTTAGTCTAGCCGATCGCTGGATCCGCTCCCAATTACAACGCACCATCAACCAGGTACATCAATACTTTGCAGAATACCGTTTTGATCTGTTATGCAAAACCTTGTACGAATTCACCTGGCATAGCTTGTGTGATTGGTATCTGGAACTCGCCAAACCCACTCTCACCGGTGACAACACAAGCCTGCAACAGGCGACACGTTATACCTTGCTGCATACCCTCGATAGTCTGCTGCGTTTACTCCATCCCATCATGCCTTTCATCACCGAAGAAATTTGGCAACGCATCGCACCACTGATAGGACAACCCGCATCGGCCACGGTGATGTTACAAGCTTATCCCCAAGCGCATGCGGCTGAAATCGATGCCGACAGCGAAACGGATATTGCTTGGGTACAAGCCGTCATTATTGGGGTACGCACCATTCGTGCAGAGATGAATATTGCACCACAACAACCGCTACCCTTGTGTCTATACAATGGCGATGACAGTGACAAACAGCGTCTGCATGCCCATCAACCGTGGCTGATGCAACTGGCTAAGCTAGCCTCTATCACGTGGCTGAATCCCGGCGATCCGCTGCCGCACGCCGCTACGGCATTAGTCGGTGAGTTAACCTTGCTGATCCCCATGGCAGGCTTAATCGATAAGCACAGCGAACTCGCCCGCTTGGATAAAGAGATCCTCAAGCTCCAACAAAATCTGCTAAAAACCAGTGCTAAATTAGATAACCCAGATTTTAGCAACAAAGCACCGCCCGCGATTGTTGTCAAAGAACGCGAGCTGTGTGCAGAATTACGCAGCGCACTGGATAAGTTACTACAACAGCGAACACGGATAGCGGAGTTGTGAGGCTCTCAACGCAACTTTAACAATAGTGCAACGCGCAGTAATAGCCTATGCCTACGGCTAGCACACCTAAGGTCATATGCCCTATGGCATAAGACACCGCTAACAGCGCGTGTTGGGCCCGCAATAACGCAAAAATGTCGTAGGCTACGCCGGAGAATGTAGTCAATCCACCCAAAAAACCCACGATTAATAGCAAACGCCATTCAGAACCCCACTGCATGCGTGTTTGCGCTAAGCCATTCGCCGCACCAATCAGCAAGCACCCCAGGGTATTCACGCACAAGGTGCCATACACGGCGATCGATGCAATCGCATAAGGAGCCAACCACATGGAAATGAGGTAACGCACACAACAACCAGAAGCGCCACCCGCAATAACATACAGTAAACTGCTAAAAGTCATGGGTAGCACACAAATCCCCTATGCTCTGTCGTCGTTTCTTTGCAAAATGGAGGCAACTAAATTACTGGGGCGAGCGATTCAATATACGTGGACGCTGCATGAAAAATGTAACCGGCTCACTCTCAGCAAGCATCTTATCATTGTCATCTAGCAACTTAGCCGCCACAGTATGTTGACCACGATCAATGTTAGTCAAGGTAAACGAAGTTGCCATCGCCGCAGCGCCGGCCGCACTACCATCTAGCAGTAATTGTACTTTTTTACGTGACCCATCAGGCTTTACTTGCACAGACACCGGGAGCGTTCCCTCCGCGTTATTTACAAAAACTTGATCGGCCGTCGGGCTGGTAATACTAACGGAGATTGCCGAATCGGGCGTTGTGCCTGCCGACGTTTGCGGTTCTGTTGTCACTTGCGGTGTCTGCTGCACATTGCTACTACGCGGTGCTGAAAAGGTCTGCGGCTCCGCCAACTTCACTTCATCAGCCATTTGACTCGGTGTATCACTGAAAGTGACAGAGCCATTGCTTTTATCAATGACTCTGTAAATCTTCGCGTATGCCAAAGACGCACTCAGCAAACCTATCAGCACAATAGGAAAAATGCGCATAGACTCCCCTTACGAGCTATAATACATTTCAAATTCTACTGGATGTGTCGTCATTTGCAAACGCTTTACTTCGGCTTGCTTTATCTTGAGATAACTGTTAATTAAATCATCAGAAAAAACATCCCCTTGTAATAAAAATTCACGATCGCTATCCAGTGCACCTAACGCTTGCTCTAATGAACTGCAAATCGTAGGCACATCTTTGGCTTCTTCCGGTGGCAAGTCATATAAATCTTTGTCTAACGGCTCACCCGGATGAATACGATTCTTGATGCCATCAATACCCGCCATCAGCATGGCAGAAAATGCGAGATAAGGATTACCCGCTGCATCCGGAAAACGTACTTCTATGCGTCTTGCCTTGGGGTTAGCAACAAAGGGCACACGGATGGAAGCAGAACGATTACGTGCTGAATAGGCCAGCATGATCGGCGCTTCAAATCCTGGCACCAAACGTTTGTAACTATTAGTCGTACTATTCGTCAATGCATTGATCGCACGCGCGTGCTTGATGATGCCGCCGATGTAATACAAAGCCGTGTCGGATAATCCCGCATACTTATCACCGGCAAATATATTTTCACCATTTTTTACTAAGGATTGATGGCAATGCATACCACTACCATTATCACCAACGAGCGGCTTAGGCATAAACGTGACACTCTTGCCGTAGGCATTCGCCACATTCTGCACGACATACTTTAAGATTTGCATCTCATCCGCTTTGCGTACCAAGGTATTAAAGCGTGTGGCAATCTCATTTTGATTACACGTCGCGACTTCATGGTGATGCGCTTCTACGATCAAACCCATTTGTTCTAGCGTCATGCACATAGCCGAACGTAGATCTTGGGAGGAATCTACCGGCGGCACCGGGAAATACCCACCTTTTACCGCAGGTCTATGCCCCAAGTTGGCGACTTTGCCACGGCGATTAGAATTCCATTCGGCTTCTTCAGAATCCACCGAGTAACTCGCGCCGCGCATGCTGACGTGCCAAGACACATCATCGAAAATAAAAAATTCAGGTTCAGGCCCCATGTAGCACGCATCCGCAATACCGGTAAATTTCAAGTATTCTTCTGCACGCTTAGCGGTAGAACGCGGATCACGTTCATAAGGCAGCATGGTGGTGGGTTCGATGATATCGCAACGTAAATTTAAAGTGCTCTCTTCGCAAAACGGATCCATCACTGCAGTATCAAGATCCGGCATTAAGATCATGTCTGAGTTTTGTATAGTCTTCCATCCGTCAATGGAGGAACCATCAAACATTTTACCTTCAGCAAAAAAAGCATTATCCAAGCAACGCGCAGGCACGGAAACGTGCTTTTCTCTGCCGTGCGTATCCGTAAAACGTAGATCAACAAATTTAACTTCGTTCTCTTCTAGTTGTTGTAAAATATGCGCGATTTCCATCTAAGCTCCCCTCGACTGCCAACGACACTGCGACTGCAGCGCCAACAAACCCATAAACTCTAGGCCGCGATTTTAGCCATAAAAAATGCATCACGCCATAAATAAAAGTGATAATTTAAAAATAAGTGTGGCCTTTGTTGCAGCCTGATGGTAAGCCTGTACGGTCTCCTCTGCGTGCTCTCCTGCGCACGCCAACGGCAAATGCAATTCCACCTCCAAAGTACCGTCCAAGTAGTGTAATAGTACACGGCTATCGGCAAACCCCGGCAAGGCATGGAAGCAGCGCTGCAGATCAGTTATGACTAAATTACGAGCAGGCAAATTCAGTGTCGGGCTTTCATTCTCATCGTTTTCCGGATCTACATGCACCGTAACATCGATTACTTTGGCAAACTGCGCCACTAATTGATGATGCACTTGGGTGCCGATGTAGTGTCCCTCTGACACACTGATGTAGGCATCAACCAATACATGCACATCCAAAATAATGTAACCCGCCATGCATCGCGTACGCAGTTGATGAATAGAACGCACACCGGCTACCTTAAGAATAGCCTGCTGGATGTCGGTCAGTTCCTGCGGACCCAATCCCGTATCCACTAACTCACGAATACCTACCCAACCTAAGTCCCAAAAACCTACTTTAAAAATCCATAAGCCAACGCCTAACGCAGCAATCAAATCACAGTGGGGATAACCCAACAAACTCACACTGATCCCTAGCAATACCAACAGGGAAGACACGGCATCACCACGACTGTGCCACGCATAGCTTTTTAGTAAAGAGGAATCCAAACGCGTTGCCATCGCTAGAATGTAACGAAAGATTCCTTCGTTCATCAGCAATGAACCGCCCGCAACCCACAACGTCACGCTGTCAGGTCGTTGCACTACCGTGTGATGCGACAATAAGTGTAATCCTGCGTCGACAAAAATACCCAATCCCGCCAAGCAAATTAACATCGCCACCGCAACCACTGCGACTGTCTCGATGCGCGCATGCCCATAAGGGTGGTCCGCGTCCGCCTTTTTATTGCCATAACGCGTGGCCAACCACACAAATACATCGATGAATACGTCAGAGAGTGAATGTACACCATCGGCAAACAATGCATGCGAATTGGCTAAACGGCCCACACTGAGTTTAAGCAGTGCCAACACGATATTCACTGAACCACACAATAAGGTGAGACGTTTCGCTTGCACGTAATGATTACTTAATTGCCGCATGTTATTGAGTTCCACTGCCACATTCCACCGCCCATTTAAGCACAAATGAAAAAAACTGCTATGCTTTGAGCATTACTTTTTCGTAACTATTCCGCATTTTGCTGAATAGTTACCCTTGATTTGACGCCTACCCAGTAACACTGGGCTTAACGGCGCTTAAAGGGAGAATCCCCATCGCGTAATGAATCATTCCTAGTTACCGGAAAAAAATAAGCAAAAAATTTTTGCACCATTACTGTTAATACTGCCTTTACGCCTACCCAGTAACACTGGGCTTAACGGCGCTTAAAGGGAGAATCGCCATCGTGTAAAGAAAATACCGCGTTTTCAAGCACAACTATAATCGCTTTTAAAATTTGCTGAATAGTTACCTTTTTCCTTTATTTGTTTGACTCGAGTTACCCCACACAAGGTTCCCAACAAATCCAGCGCTTCCCGCCGCCAAACGCAAAAAGTCGCAAATACCAACAACAAATGTATATAATAGCGCTTTGGCCTCCCCCTCCAGCGAATGCATGGAGTGAGGCACCTATAGGATAACAAGATTTGTCCGCTAGAAGTATATTTAACGCGCCGGACCATTACGCTAAAGAGGCAACACGGATGACAACGGAATTTTTCACCGAGAAGCAATCAACCTTCATCAAACCAACCTATACTAGAGAACCCGCGATGACTGCAAATACACTAGCAATTTTACCTGCAAATGAATTATTGCGTAACCATGACGCTCAATTACACTGCCATAAATTACAGGAACTGTTAAAGTTTCCTGCTCCTTATACAGCATTGTGTACGCAAACTATGGCAAACTTTGCTGCGTTTGCACAACAATTACCCGCCACAGAAAGTAGCTATTACAGTAATCACCACGGTCTACTCCTTCATGGTCTGGATCGTGCGAGCATCGCCACAACACACTATTATCATCAACTACTACCTCACACCACACAATACAACCTACTTTCTGAAACGCATGCGCTATGGTTGTACGTGGTATTTACCAGTGCCTTACTGCATCGCTTAGGCCACGTGATCACAAAACTACAGGTTCGCTTGCAGCAAACATCCGATAAAGCAACTACCAGTTGGCAACCACTCGCAGGCGCCATGTCCAGCACGACCTATCGCTATTACCATTATCAATTCGTTGCGGACAATGATGACTACTTAAGTTATGCTTTAACTCGTTATTTTGCACGACAGATCGTGCCGGAAGCAGGATTTAACTGGATTACTAGCGACAACGACGTATTAAAAATATGGTTGGCGCTACTGGAGGAGGATTGGCAGCGTACGGGATCATTAGCTAGTTTAATTCCACTGTCGCAGTTGGAATCCGTTATGCAATACTTCAACGAGAAACAACAGCAAATTGCGCAACAATACAAACAAGATGCTCAAGCCACAACACAACAAACGAATACCACACTCTTTAATAAAGATGCCGCGCAAACCAATAAGTTTGGCAAAGACAACCCTGAAGCTAACGCTGTGTTTAATGCCGCCGAAGCCGCTGCTGCCTTCTTACAATGGTTACAGAAAAATATTCAACAACAAAATAAAAATATCACCATCAATAAAGATCCGTCATCAGCCGTGCAAGTGACAAAAGAAGGCGTGTTGCTGACGTTTCCTAAATTAGCCGACCTCATTAAAGAGTTTCAGGCCAATTCCGGTAATCAAAAAATTAATGCATTGGCATGGACAGATGTCGTCAGCCAATTGACACAACTGGGCGTAAGCCGTGCCGACAACAACAACAACCATATTCGACAAGTACGCCTAGGTACTGCGGAACAAACTAAGTTAGTCAAAGCCATCTTAATAAGCAATGTCCAAACTATTTTCTTAGAAGGCACACCACCCGAAAGCAAAGTACCGTATGCGATGATCAATCCACATCCCAATATAGATCACGTGCTACCGCAAACGGGACACGGCAGCGATCACGGCATGCACTTGCGGCATGTTCCCCCTGGTTTGACACGCTGATTCGATGACTACTTACGCCATTGGTGATGTGCAAGGCTGTTATGCCGAATTACAGTTACTATTAACAAAAATAGCCTTTGATCCTAGCCGCGATCGTTTATGGTTCACCGGTGACTTAGTCAACCGCGGCCCTGACTCACTCGCAACGCTGCGTTTTTTATCCCAATTACAACCTGCACCGGTAGTCGTGTTGGGTAACCACGACCTGCATTTACTGGCGGTAGCTGCGGGTGTTGCGGCACTAAAACCAGGCGATACATTTGGCGATATCCTGCAAGCACCCGATAAATCAGCACTGTGTCAGTGGCTACGCCAACAACCCCTGTTACACCATGATCCTGATTTAGGATACACCTTGATACACGCCGGCTTAGCACCACAATGGGATCTGGCACTCAGCAGGCAATGCGCACATGAAGTAGAAACCGTGCTACGTGATGAACAACGCTACCTTGATTTTCTCCAACAGATGTATGGCAACAAACCCACTCACTGGACACCACAACTCGCCGGCTGGGATCGCCTGCGTTTCATTACCAACTGTCTCACGCGACTGCGTTTTTGTGATAGCGACGGCAATTTATCCTTGAAAGAAAAAAGCAGCCCCAATCCCGAAACACAGGCGCTAATCCCTTGGTTTGCCGTGCCTTGGCGCGCGCATGCCAATGTCACAGTCATCTTTGGACATTGGGCCGCATTAAACGGTCGCAGCGAACAAGCCAACACGCATGCATTAGATACCGGTTGTGTCTGGGGCAATAAGCTAACGGCCATGCGTCTTTGCGATCAAAAACGCTTTAGTGTGCCGGCGTTGCAGACGCGCCGTACTTGAAGACAACCGCTTATCATTGTTGAACGCTTGCTACACATAACATGCAAAAATTCTTAATTAATCCGTTCGCCCTGAGGGTCGTGTAGCGACGTCTAGAAGGGCAGCGATATTTAGTAACTTCTTATAATCAATAAAAAAGGAGGGGATCTCATGGGGAAACAATCTGCTACGTTTTCTATTTTTCTGAATCGGACAATTTTTCTTTTTCTAAAAACTCATTCAGTTCAGTAAAATAAACCAAGCGAACTGCTCTATTATTTTTTGTTTTTAACAGCGTCTTCCACTTGAGCATAATTGCAGGGTTTGGATCGATAATCGTTACACTTTCAAGCGATTTGTTTGTAAGACTAGTAAACAACGCAGTAGCTAATCGATCGGTTATAGGTAGAGAATATCCACAAATCACTAAATGTTTTGCCTCCAAAAGATAAGCGTATGCCTTAGTCCAAAGATCTTTAAAAAGCTCAATTTGTATAATTGGTTTATTAGGCAATGGTGGCATTATACAAGGACTATCTAAATCCTTATCAGAATCTAAGGAATATTTTTCTTTGTGCCAAATCTCACTAATTTTATATTGCTCTGAATTATCAGTAATATTAAACATCCCATTTATTAACTCTTTTTTACAAACCCAATTTATTGAACCGTGCAACTTTAGTAAAAGTGGATTTTCAAATTTACCTGTATATGTTTCTTCCGATAATAAGTTATTAAAATATACTTCCTGAGGTTTATTATTTTTTAGAAAGTGTTTATCGAGCATCGTATCATAGTTGAAAGTGATCACTCTATTCTTGCTTTTCTCACTAGAGCTAGTTGAACTAAAATAGCGTTCGAAAAGCTTCCTATATAACCCACTATCGTCATTTTCTCTGGTTCTTCTTAACACAAAAGTAATTATTCGAATTATGTCTTCAAGAAATTTTTTCGGATTATCACGACTAGCACGTCTTTTATGTATAGCATCGACTACATCAAAGTAGCCTAATTTCCTTATTATAGCTTCTTCAAGTCCTAGGTCTTTCATTAAGCTAGGATCTTTCCAATTTTTACGGATAGTGTCTCTGGTTTTTGAAACCCACTGTGGATTTTTACAAGTTAAGTTATCAATTGTTAAACAAAAACTTCCATCTAATGGAGCGGTTTTGGTATTCTCAGCACCTTTGTTATCTAGAGAGGCAGCATACGAAGCGCCAGCCCCCAAAAGTAAGAGAGTATCTACCGGTAAACGTTTTTTGGGACCTTGCACGTTTCGATTCCACCACTAAATTTAGTGGCTTAATTATAAAATAATCGGTTAACACATACTAATAAAAATCACCATGAAAAAATTATATCATTCTAATGTCGCGTAGAATAACGTATATACGTTCTATTTGCCATTTGCATAAGTGCAGAAGTATTACCACTATAATACAGTTTGAAACGCAGTAAAATGCAAACCAAACTGCCTTTTATCCCTTCCTGCAAAACACCCGCCTTACGCATGACTCACCGCAACCCTGGCTTTCTGCTGCAACGCGATGAGCTCACTGATGGGGATTAAGCGATAACCGTGCGCGGCTAGCTGCGGCAATTCTTGTTGTAACACACGTATCGTGCTCGGATAAGGATGACCTATGGCCACCGCACTGCCGTGACGTTTAGCGACACGCAATAAATGATAATACTGCTGACGAATGGCCTCTTCGTCTTGTACATTATCTAAAAAAATATCCCGCGTTGTCATCGGCACATGCAACGCACGCGCTTGCTGCGCCGCCACCGAATCCGCACTGGTACGACTGTCGACAAAATAAATGCCACTTGTTGCAAGGTATGTCATTAACCAATGCATACTCGACACCGACTGAGTTAACAGACTACCCATGTGATTATTCAAGCCTCGCACATGCGATAGGGAAGCCAAATCATCCTGTACAATGCGCGTGAATTCGTCTTCATCTAAACCCACACGTAAACCACCCGGACCCAAATCGTGGGGAACAATCGCTTGCATGGGCGCATGCAGCATGACCTCTTTGTGTTGATGGTGCGCCGCGCGCGCCAATGGTTTGGTCCACCGCAAACGTGGCAAAATGGAACAGGTCACCGCACCCGGTAAGGCTATGACTTGCCTATCTAGCGCGTGACGATTGCCTAAATCATCGATAATAATACTCACCACCGGTTGCGCCAGCGACGACAAAGGAACACCCCCTATCGTCGTGCAAAAAGCCGCAACGACACAACAACGTAACCAGCCACACCACATATCTATACCTCTAACCCAGCGCGCCCAAAACGTCCCAACGTATCGCGCGCGCGGTGCACAACTACTTACTGCTGGCGGCCGTCGCTGCAGCCGGTTCGGGACGCGGATCGTGCTTATGCTTTTCTTGCAACACATCTAACGCTTGCAACAACACGACAGCATGATAAAGCTGCGCATCGTCTTTAGCCAAGGTTTGTAATTCCTGCTTGGCTTTATCTTGTTGCTCGTTATGCTTATCACCACCTGCGGTTAGGTGACGTAATAAATCCGACTCTTTAACCGCATATTTTTCTTCTAACTCCTTCTCTACCTCAGCTAGCTTCGCCTCAGTAACAACAACGTCTGGCACTATACCGGTAGCTTGAATAGAACGTCCCGATGGCGTGTAGTACCGCGCCGTCGTTAATTTAATGCCATGCTTCTCGTCTAATGGCAACACCGTTTGCACCGAGCCCTTGCCAAAACTCTTGGTGCCAAGGATCACACCGCGCTTATTATCTTGCAACGCTCCCGCCACAATTTCTGATCCGGAAGCAGAGCCTTCATTAATCAACACCACTATCGGTGCACCTTGCATTAAATCACCGGCACGTGCATTGGCCGTAAATTCGGTTCCTGCAACGCGACCTTTGGTCATCACAATCACTTTTTCTTTGCCTTGTTCGCTATGAATCAAATGATCAGAAACCTCAATTGCGGTATCCAGTAAACCACCCGGATTATTGCGCAGATCAAGCACCAAACCACATAACTTATTATTTGATGCCTTGATCCGCAAACTCTCCACCGCTTTGGCAAACGCACCTGCCGTGGGTTCCTGGAAGTGACTAATGCGCACATAACCGTAGCGATCACCTAACAACTTGCTGGTCACCGTATTGATACGAATCACTTCACGCTTTAACTTAACCAATAACGGATTTTTTTTCGCTGTAGCCCTATAGATTGTCAACACAATATCACTGTTAGCCTGCCCACGCATATGTTCCACTGCTTGACGCAAGGTCAATCCCTTCACTGCTTTGTTATCCAACTTTAAAATAAGATCGCCCGATTGCAACTTCGCGCGGCTCGCTGGCGTACCATCGATCGGCGCAATGATTTTTAAAATGCCGTCTTGCATCGTAATTTCTATGCCTAATCCGCCATACTCACCTTGCGTCGCTACTTTCAAATCATTGAATTCTTCTGCGTTCAGGTAATCAGAATGCGGATCCAAACCGCTGAGCATACCACGAATCGCATCTTCAAATAATTTCTCATCTTTTATTTGTTCTACATAGAAACTTTTAATATGGCTAATAGCAGCAGAAAAACGCTGTACGTCTTGCATAGGGACCTCTTGCTGCGTTGCTTCTTCTGCACGAGCCATCCCACCCAGCATGAGAACAATACACGCCAATGCCCCAAATATGATTCGTTGCTTAATCCTTAGCATAATTCAACACTCCTGTTTTACGACACCACCGCTCGGGATTAAGTGGTTTACCTTGATGTCGAATTTCAAAGTATAACCCAGATTGATAATAACCTCCGCTATTTCCTACGGTTGCTATTAATTCACCATGCTTGACCAAATCACCCGTTTTTTTGTATAAACTCTGGTTATGTCCGTACAAGGTCATGTACTGTCCGTCGTGTTGCACGATCATAAGTAAACCAAATCCACTGAGCCAATCCGCAAATACGACTTGTCCATCGCTGATCGCACGTACCACCTGTCCGGGCTGCGCATCGATTAATACGCCGCTATACGCTAAATTACTTTGGGCAATAAGACTACCAAAATGCGTGATAATATTGCCCGCAATCGGCCACGGTAAGTGGCCTTGTTGCTTAGCAAAGCTACGTTCCCCACTAAAACCAAACTCTACTTGGGTGGATACCGCCAAACGCTGTATCACCTCTTCTAGCGCGCGCTTATTTACCAACAAACTGGCTAAGCGGTGATCTTGCGTGGCGATACTTTCATCTAACGTACCTACCACCACGCGCCGTTCGTTTAGATAATTTTCTAGCTTAGTGCGCTCTTGCTTGTCGCGCAACGTCAGCTTTTCTAAGGCTTGGCTATGACTGGCGATTTGTTGTTCGACTTGTTGCAGCTGTTGCAACGTTTGACGTAACTGCTGTGCGACAGTAAGACGTGCCTGATTTAAATAATCCACATAGATAAATGCACGGCTCAAAAACTCAATATTCTCTTGATTGAGAAATAATTTAAGATACTCATACTCGCCCAGTTGATAAGCCAAAGTAACTTGTTTAGCTAACATCTCACGTTGTTTGGCAAGCTTAAGCTGGTAACTCAGCTTTTCCGCATTCAATTGCTGCAATTGCGCTGTCTGCTCGGCTATCTCTTGCGTAGATTGCTCTATCTGTTTGCTCAAGTCACCTATGCTGATTTCTACTCGTCGCAAATCTAACTGCACATGTTGGCGCTGTAATTTTTCTTGCTGCAAATTCGCTTGCAAACCTTGAATTTGTTGGGTAATCAACTGCAACTGCTGGCGTTTATTTTGCTCCACCGTTGCCAACGCAAACGACGGAAAAATTTCTAACAAACCGATCACTAACAGACATGCGATGACTGGGTAATTTAGTTTTACCACCTCATTTTATCTCCACGCTCAATCACCCTCACTGGGTAGAACTCTCACTTTTTATGTCTTGCAACAACGCTGTGCCGGTCATTTGCTCCGGTTGCGGCAGCCCCAGCAAATATAACACAGTCGGTGCAACATCTACTAAGGAACCGTTAGCCATGCAACTCAGCACGCGCTGCCCCACATACAAAAAAGGCACAGGATTTGTCGTGTGCGCCGTATGCGGTTGTGCGTTGTGTAAATCAAACATTTGCTCCGCATTGCCGTGATCGGCCGTGATCAATAACTCTGCGCCAACAAGCGCAAGTGCCGCAACAATACGTGCAAGACACGCATCGATCGTTTCTACTGCGGCCACGGTGGCCGCAAAATTACCGGTATGACCCACCATATCCGCATTCGCGTAATTACACACAATGAGTCCATACTGCCGGCTTGCAATGGCGGCAATCAACGTATCTGTTAACGCTTCTGCACTCATCTGCGGTTGTAAGTCATAGGTTGCCACCGCAGGTGAAGGAATCAAAATGCGTTCTTCACCGCTGTAGGGGGCTTCTATCCCTCCATTGAAAAAGAAAGTAACATGCGCATATTTTTCTGTCTCGGCAATACGCAACTGACGTAAACCACACGCAGCAACATACTCACCTAAATTATTTCGCACGCGCTGTGGTGCAAACGCCACTGCTGCCGGTAAATCGTCAGCATATTCGGTTAAACATACGAATTTTCCTAAGGCCGGATGACACCTGCGCGTAAACGCATGAAACTCTGCTTGCACAAATGCACGCGTCAAGCTGCGCGCGCGGTCGGCACGAAAATTCATAAAGACAACGACATCCCCTGCCTGCATAGACACCGGCGTTGCCGCATCAGGGCAAATAACCGTAGCCTGTACAAATTCATCGGTTTCACCTCTGGCATATGCTTGCTGCAGTGCCGCGCTAGCACTACTCGCTTGAAACGGCGCATGCCCCGTCGTCAACAGATCATAAGCCTGCGCAATGCGTTCCCAACGGTTATCCCGATCCATCGCATAATAGCGCCCAACGACAGAAACAATACGTCCACACGCCAAACGCTGGCATTGCTGCTCAAGCAACGTCAAAGATGCTTGCGCCTGTTGTGGTGCGGTATCACGCCCGTCTAAAAAAACATGTAGATACACCGCTTTCACCGACGTACGACTCGCCATCTCTAACAGTGCGTGTAGATGTAACTCGTGACTGTGCACACCGCCGTCTGACAACAGTCCCATGATGTGTAACGCTGTTTGCTGCATGCACGCCTGCTCCAGTGCCTGCACCAATATCGGATTACTGAAGAATGACTGATCGGCAATAGCCTGATTAATGCGCAACAACTCCTGTGGGACCAAGCGTCCTGCTCCCATATTCAGATGCCCCACTTCAGAGTTCCCCATCTGCCCCACCGGCAAACCCACCGCCACGCCGGAACCCGTGAGCAAACCATGCGGATAAGCCGACCACAGTGCATTCCAGGTGGGTAAACTAGCGGCCGCAATGGCGTTATCTTGGGGTTCGGTGCGGTACCCCCAACCATCCAAGATTAATAAAACCACGGTTCTGTCGGCTATCGTCATCAAATTTGTCCACCCGCTTAACGCATCAGCTGCGATTCTAGCAGAAAATAGTCGGCTGACCAGTTTCGTTTGCACATTAACCCAGTGTATACTGCGCTCCTGCAAAAGAAGGACAGCATAAAAACCGTGGAAGACTACATCACTTTTTTCCTCAAACACTGGGAACTCAGCGTTGCATTGCTTGCAATAGTAAGCTTAATCATCTCGCTAGAATATAAAAGCAAGCGAGGCGGCGTACAACGTCTTTCCGCACAAGACGTCATGCTGTTGCTGAATCACCAGAACGGTGTACTCATCGACATTCGTGATATGACGCCCTACCAACAAGGGCACATCCTGCATGCTATCCACATTCCACAACAACAGGTACTAGACCAACTGCCATCACTGGAAAAATACAAAACGCAGCCCGTCATCCTAGTCTGTGCGAATGGACAACAATCAGCAACTCTGGCTAGCAAGCTCTATAAACAAGGTTTTACCCAAGTTGCTACGCTGCAAGAAGGCATGACCACCTGGCGTCAAGCCAAGCTACCTGTCGTAAAGGGGAAAAAATAATATGGCGCCATCTGTCACCATCTATAGCACGGGGATCTGCCCCTACTGCGATCGCGCAAAACAACTGTTGACAAACAAAGGTGTACCTTTTACCGAAATACGTATCGATAAAGAACGCGGGAAACTCGAGGAAATGCTCCTACGCAGCCAACAACGGCGCTCAGTTCCGCAAATTTTCATCGGCGACTATCACGTGGGCGGTTTTGATGATTTGTATGCATTAGAGCAAGCAGGTAAACTGGACGCCTTACTCACGAACGACAATACTTAAAGGAATACGCATGACCACAGAACAACCATCCAGCAGTAACGGCATAGGCTCAGAAGAAAGAACGTTCACGATCGAGCGCGTTTATCTCAAGGATTTATCGTTTGAAGCGCCCGCTACACCCGCTGTCTTCAAACAGCAATGGCAACCCAACATGAACTTGCAACTACATACGTCTTCTACCCACATCGAAGGGCATTTGTATGAAGTCGTTCTCTCCGCGACTATCACGGTCACCTCCACAGAAAAAACGGCTTTTTTAGTGGAAACTAAATATGCCGGTATTTTTACCATCAGCCAATTCAGCGACGAACAACAAAAAGTACTCATTAATAGTGTTTGTCCCAGTATACTTTTTCCTTATCTGCGTGAAGTGGTCACCGATGTGGTAACACGCGGTAGCTTCCCACAACTTATTTTAGCGCCAGTAAATTTTGATGCATTGTATGCAGAGCACATGAGACAACAGCAGCAACCTCAACTGTCTGAATCCGATACCATTAACTAACCCATCCATTGACAATGACACACACACCGCCACCCCTCATCGCTGTATTAGGAACAGGTTCCTGGGGCACCGCGTTGGCCCTGTTACTGCAACGTAACGGCAATCGCGTTAACCTGTGGGGGCACGATCAAGCAAGCACCGCGCAATTGGCCAGTTCGCGGCGCTCACCCTACCTCGCTAATGTTATCTTACCCACAAATATTGTGGTGACATCCGTCCTGGAACACGCTGTCGCAAACGCGGATAGTCTATTCCTCGCAACGCCTAGCGATGCCATTCGTCCCACGGTAGAACGTTTGCGCCCCGTGCTTTCCAGCACACAAAGTATATGCCTTGCCAGTAAAGGACTGGAACCGCATACCGGCCAGCTATTGAATCGTGTCATTAGCGACATACTCGGAGAGCAACATCCTCTTGCTATTTTATCGGGTCCTTCATTTGCTAAAGAAGTCGCGCACGACATGATCACCGCAGTGACTATCGCAACCACCGATCTCGCGCTTGGGAAAAATTTACAGCACCTACTGCAAAACCCGCAATTCCGTATTTACCTCAATCAAGATCTGATTGGTGTGCAAATCGGCGGTGCAGTGAAAAATGTATTGGCCATTGCTGCCGGTATAGGCGAAGGCTTGGGTCTAGGAGCCAACGCACGTGCCGCACTCATCACGCGTGGTCTTGCCGAAATGATCCGCTTGGGTGAAGCCATCGGTGCAAATTACGAAACGCTCATTGGCTTAGCCGGCCTCGGTGATTTGATTCTAACGTGTTGCGATAACCAATCACGTAATCGCCGTTTTGGTTTAGCACTGGGGCAAGGCGCTGACATAGCCACTGCGTTAGCTACAGTAGGGCAAGTCGTAGAGGGGCTACGCAATAGTCAAGAGATTTACCATTTGGCGCAACACCACAACGTGGATATGCCAATCATCACGCAAATCTATCGTGTGCTCTCCACACAAATTTCACCGCAAGAGGGACTGTCTGCATTAATGACCAGAGCCAATAACGAGGAATGATTCAGGATTCATTCGCTAGCAGTATCCACACTGCCCGCAAAATGCAACTGCCGCCACGCCTCATACACAACCACAGCAACCGCATTAGACAGGTTTAAACTGCGACTGTGCTCACACATAGGCAGACGAATCCAATGAGAGATACCCAATTCTTGCAACAACACACGCGGTAATCCTCGCGTTTCGGGTCCAAATAACAATGCGTCACCTGCTTGGTACGCTACCTGTGTATGCACAACACGTCCCCGCGTGGTTGCGGCCCAAAGACGCGGCGGTTTTACCGTCATCAAGAACGAGGTGAAATTTTCATGCACCTGCAATGTCGCAAATTCATGATAATCCAACCCAGCACGTTGCATGCGCTTGTCGTCTAAGGTGAAGCCCAAGGGTTCAATAAGATGCAAATTCATGCCTGTATTCGCGCATAACCGGATGATATTGCCAGTATTGGGCGGTATTTCTGGTTGATAAAGCACTACATGCAGCATAACAGGCTATGTCTTATTCTGCTTCAAAGGGATCGGGCACGGGTTCTACGAAGGTATCATTGGTAGGTTGTACACCCTGACTGCGTAAAATCATTTCTTGCCGATGCTGTAAATATGCGTTGCGTTCAAACACATAGGGATCCAAGGCGGCTTGCGTCACCAGACCTTCCATACCTAACAAGGTAGCACGCTTATCAATTGCCTTTCCTAACAATAATCCATTGCGCAATGCGACTGAATTAATATGCGTATAGACACCAAAGACTAAGAGATCAAATGGCATACCCACTGCATCACGCACGGTACTGGGTCCTAAAAAAGGCACGACAACGAAAGGCGAGTTTGTATCTCCCCAATGCACCAACGTCATACCGAAATCTTCTTCATGCCGCACTAAGCCCATGTGCGAAGCCACATCAAAAAAGCCCAGCAATCCAATTGTGCTATTAATGACAAAGCGAAAGAAGGTAAGCGATGCATGATCGGCATTGCCCTGCAACACATGATTAGCGAAAGAGGGTAATTCATTTAAATTGCTGAAGGCATGACTCACACCGGTACGTACCGGCCACGGCAAAACACCCTTATATATAGTCGTAGCCGGTTTTAAGATAACATCGTCTAGTGTTTTGTTCATCGCATACACATGCCGATTAAATGTTTCGTAAGGATCCGTTGAATTCTGTGCTGCTTGTCCCACTGCCATCAACGCCAACAACCCCATGACGACATAGCAAAGAAAACGACCATTCAACATAACTGTACTCCCTAGGTGCGCCGAGACTTTTTATCTTAGCGTATGCCTATACGCAAAGCGAATAATTTTTCTGTGTTATGCCCGTTAGGGTATGCGGCGTTACGTGGTATAAAATGCATTAATGTACTGCCATGCTTGTTCGGCAGTTTCTACGTAATGGAACAACTCCAAGTCATCCACACTAATCATGCCATCGTCAACTAACGCTTGGAAATTCACAACCCGATCCCAAAACACTTTGCCAAAAAGTAAAATGGGTAGCGGATTAATCTTTTGGGTTTGCAGTAGGGTTAATACTTCAAATAACTCATCAAGCGTCCCATAACCGCCTGGAAACACAACGATCGCGCGTGCACGCATGAGGAAATGCATTTTGCGCACAGCAAAATAATGAAACCTAAACGCCAGTTCTGGTGTCACGTAGGGATTGGGCCCCTCTTCTTTAGGTAACACAACGGTCAATCCTATCGTTTTAGCTTGTGCATCATGTGCGCCACGGTTAGCCGCCTCCATGATGCCAGGCCCCCCCCCCGTCACGATCACATCCATTAATTTTCCGGTGTTATTCGCTAAAGAGGCCTGTGATGCTTGTTTAGCAAACTCGCGCGCATGCACGTAATACTGACTCATCTGCACGGCATGTTGTGCTTGCTTCCGCTGTTGCTGCGCGTGCTTATCTGCAGGTTGTTGCTGACAACTTGCTTCTGCCTTAGTTAATTGTGCATGCGCCGCATCGGGTGTGATGATACGTGCACTACCGAAAACCACAATGGTAGACATGATACCAAAATCTTGCTGCAGTATTTCCGGCTTAAGCAATTCTAATTGTAAACGCACCGATCGTAGTGAACGCCGCAACAAAAAATCAGTATCTGTAAATGCTAAACGATAGCTAGGAGATAATGTTTGCGCCGTGTTTTGTACAGTTTTATCCGCTTTTATTTCTGCTTCTGCCGAGTGAAACAACTCACCGTCTTCTCTATTTTCCATTGCATATATCCCTATTTTGCACGATTAATTAACACTCTCTTATCCCATTGCAAGTCTCTAACTTGTTAACAACAGTCGCATGATAAGTTGATCTGATCTCGCTAACAATGCCTACTTCAAATAAAAATGTACGTAACTATTCCGCAAAATGCTGAATAGTTACCCTTGATTTGACGCCTACCCAGTAAAACTGGGCTTTACGGCGCTCAAGGGGAGAATCCCCATCGCGTAGAGAAAACAGATATTTTTATCTTGCAAATAAACAGCATCCTCAAATTTGCTGAATAGTTACAAATGCACTTTGTTTCTCATATACCGCTAGCGAATGAATTTTAGGGGTGATGCCAGAATTAATGAACTGACTCATGTGCGACGTAGCGCTCATAAATGCCGGTAACTACGCTTCAGCAACATGCTGAATCGTGACGAATGCCGTTCTATGGCTGCTATAGCACCTAACTCATTTGCTAACGGTATACCAACACGTACTCACAACAAACTGCACTGTGTGTGCTTGTGTTAACAATGCAATACCAAGGTCAAAACAACATAACAACACAGACAATCGCGGATATTTGCTAACCATTACAACGCCGTTCACAAAAAATTATACCTTTTTTAAAAATCACTTAATAAAAATGTGCAATTTCATCTTGAACCAGTTATTATTGCCCGGTGTGTATATACATTACAGCCTTAAGGAGAGAATAAACATGGCTCAAAGGAAAACTGCGACAAAGCGTACGGCGAAAAAAACCGTTGCTAAACGCAAGACTACTGCAGCAAAAACAGCAACTACTAAGGTGAAAGCCGCTGTAGTTAAACGCAAGACCGCTACCGCGAAGGCAGCGACTACCAAGGTAAAAGCCACGGTAGCTAAACGCAAGACGACAGCCAAGAAGAAAACAGCTGTTGCTGCCAAGAAGGCCCCAGTAAAGCGTAAAGTCGCTGCAGCTGGCGCCACTGCTTCTGAAGCAAGTGCAACACGTAAAGTTGTTGCCAAGCGTAAAGTGGCGGTAAAGAAGAAAACAGCAGCGAAAAAGCCCACTGCGAAACGCGCAGTCGCTGTTACTAAGCGTAAAACTACCGTCAAGAAAAAAGCAGCTACCACACGTAAAACTGCTGCTAAAAAGTAGTTAGCCTTTACAGCAAGGATCACCGCATGATGCGACGATCCTTGCTCCTTATCCTCACACCAATATGAACCCCTGCATTAAGCACCAAACTTGCGTGTTGCTGTGTTCGCTATTTTGAGCGCCGCATATCAGGTAACTGACACAATGTTTTGTAGCAACAGCTAAAGCACAACAGTACAAGCGAGCACTGCCTTGTTTTCAATTTACACATCGCGGCTCAGGCAACTGATGTAACGACCCATACCACTCATTCGCTAGCGTTATACAACTACGACACTTTTACAAAACAAAAAACAATGAGGAACACAAGAAACCGTTCGTCTTACTACAAATTAAGTTGCGCACTATTCACACAACATGTACCATGCATCTATCTGTTATACATCCTAGAATGAGAGAAACCACTATGCTATTTAATACCCCTTTGGAGAAACACGATGAGAAACGTGCGGCGATCAACGCCGCTTACCACGCAGATGAAAATACCTGCATGACCCTGCTCATCCAAGAGCTCGCGTCATTGGATACTGACACCCTCCATAGAATACAAGATTTCGCCCATCAAATTGTCAGCAAAATACGTGCGGAGCAACTCAACAAAAATGGCTTAGATGCGCTGCTACACGAATACGACCTGTCCAGCGACGAAGGCATTGCACTCATGTGTTTAGCCGAAGCATTTTTACGTATACCTGATACGCAAACCATTAACCGGCTGATTCGAGACAAAATTACTGCCGCCGATTGGCAAGCGCGACTAAATCAAAGTGACTCATTGTGGGTAAATACGGCAAGCTGGGCGCTCATGCTAACCGGCAAGGTGTTGTCACATAACGAAAACCAACAACATGCGCTACACATCAATAACATCTTTAAAAAAATGATTCAGCGCAGCGGTGAACCCATCATTCGCAAATGTGTACAACAAGCCATGCATGTACTCAGCCAGCAATTTGTCATGGGAGCGACCATCACACAGGCACTAAAGCGCTCCACGCATTACGAGAATAAAGGCTTTCGTTACTCCTACGACATGCTGGGTGAAGCGGCTTACACACAGGATGATGCAAACACCTATTTCCAGGCTTACTTAGACGCTATACAACAAATCGGCGGGCACCACCAACAACGTCAAGTCTTCGATGCCCCGAGTATTTCCATCAAACTGTCAGCACTGCATCCACGTTATGAATTCGCACAACGCGATAGAGTCCTGCAAGAACTCACGCCGCGTCTCAGCGAACTCGCACAGCAAGCACAACGACATAATATAGGTCTCACCATTGACGCAGAAGAAAGTACTCGCCTCGAACTCTCGCTGGACCTATTCGCTGCGCTCTTTGCCGAACCCTGCTTCGCCAATTGGCCCGGCCTAGGCCTCGCGGTACAAGCCTATCAAAAACGTGCGCCTTATGTGATCGATTGGCTCATTGAATTAGCACAACGTTATCGTCGTCGCATTATGTTACGTCTCGTCAAAGGCGCTTATTGGGACAGTGAAATCAAATACTGCCAAGAACGCGGACTCGCCGACTACTCTGTCTTTACGCGCAAAGCCAATACGGATATCTCTTATCTGGCCTGCGCCAAACGCATATTGACAGCAACCGATGCATTTTATCCACAGTTTGCCACCCACAACGCCCACACCATAGCCGCTATTTTAGAAATGGCACAAGGACGTAATGACATGGAGTTTCAATGTTTACATGGCATGGGACACAATCTATATGATCATATCGTAGGCGCTGAAGGCATAGCCGTGAGTTGCCGCATTTACGCACCGGTTGGTAGCTATAAAGAATTATTGCCCTACTTGGTCAGACGCTTGTTAGAGAACGGTGCGAATACCTCTTTCGTTAACCGCATTGCCAATGCCAAAGAACCGATTATGCAACTGATTGCTGATCCCATTGCCAGCACCGCGGCCCTCGCCGATAAGCGCCACCCACATATCCCGCTGCCCCATGCTATTTACGGCGACTCGCGCCGCAATGCGATGGGGATTGATCTCACCGATCGCGCAGTACTGCTGACACTAGCACAACAGCTAGAAACAACCATCGCTGATCCCGCAGCGTGGCAAGCCGCTCCACTACTCGAGGCCAAAACACTCTCGCAACACCACCAACCGCTGTACCAACCCCATGATCGACGCCAAACTATCGGCCACGTCACGGTAAGCTCCATCGACGATGTCAGCGAAGCAGTCTCTGTCGCCTGTAATGCGTACCCGGCCTGGTCCTCTACCCCGGTGGAACAACGTGCCGCGTGTTTAGAAACTGCTGCGGATTTACTCGAGCAACAGGCTGCCGCATTCATCGCCGTCATCATACGCGAAGCAGGAAAAACCATTCCCGACGCAGTGGCTGAAATGCGTGAAGCGGTAGATTTCCTACGCTACTACGCGCAACAAGCACGAACACAGCTCAGCACACAAGTCCTGCAAGGCGCAACCGGCGAATACAATCAACTCTCATTGCATGGCCGCGGCGCGTTTGTGTGTATCAGTCCGTGGAATTTTCCACTCGCCATTTTCATCGGTCAAGTCAGTGCAGCGCTAGCCGCGGGCAACACCGTGTTAGCAAAACCAGCCGAACAAACACCACTCACGGCATATCATGCGGTCAAGCTACTGCATAGCGCAGGAATTCCACGCACCGTACTACAGTACCTGCCTGGCAGCGGCCACAGTATAGGGCATGCCTTAGTGGCCGACCCACGCATCGCCGGCGTGATGTTCACTGGATCCACACAAACTGCTAAACACATTAACCAAACCTTAGCGAATCGGCCAGGTGCCATCATCCCATTCATCGCAGAAACCGGTGGTCAAAATGCCATGCTAGTGGATTCCTCTGCTCTACCCGAACAAGTTGTCACCGATGTACTACATTCTGCTTTCGGCAGCGCAGGACAACGTTGCTCTGCACTACGCGTACTCTTTTTGCAAGAAGACATTGCCACTAAAATCATTCATATGCTGCGCGGCGCCATGGCTGAGTTACGTGTGGGAGATCCCGGGTGTTTGGCCACTGACATAGGACCCGTCATCGATCAAGCAGCGCACACGATGCTGACGCGCCACTTTATCGACATGCAAGAACAAGGCGAACTCATTTACCAAGTCAAGCTAGATAAAGCACAAACCCAACACGGCACTTTCTTCGCGCCTTGTGCGTTCAGTATTAAAAGCATTACCCAACTCAGCGGCGAAATTTTCGGACCGTTTTTACACGTAGTGCGCTACCAACAACAACACTTGCCGCAGATTTTACAAGAAATCAATGCAACCGGTTATGGTCTCACCCTGGGGATACACAGTCGCATTAACGAAACCATCGATTATATTCAACAACGCTTACACGTGGGCAACACCTACGTCAATCGTAATATGATAGGTGCAGTAGTGGGCGTACAACCCTTTGGTGGTGAAGGCCTATCGGGAACCGGACCCAAAGCCGGCGGGCCACATTATTTGCCGCGTTTATGCACTGAACGCACACTCAGCATCAACACCGCTGCCGCGGGAGGCAATGCCAGCTTGATGTCACTGAATGAATAAGTTATATAGTCCGTGTACTTTAGGCGTTACCTGATACCGATTAGTTATATACCCATTCCACTTCAAAATGCAAAAAGCGCATTTTGAAGTGTTCTCTACGTGATGGGGTTTCCAAAGGGGAGAATCGCGTATCGATCCTTTGGTGACCGTGCACAAATTTACTTTGTATAGGTCTAGAAACAGGATATACCACGCGACTTACCCATCAAAGTTGGCATCTTGAAGTACGAGCGGTATAGTTACACAAGCTATCAAGGAGTAGAAGCAATGGATTTGCAAGGAAAAAAAATATTGGTAACTGGCGCCGATGGTTTCATCGGCTCGCACTTAACCGAAGCCTTAGTGCAACGCGGATGCGATGTACACGCATTCGTGCCCTATAACTCATTTGGCACGTGGGGTTGGTTAGAACACTCGCCGCATAAACACGACATCGCGGTATTCGCCGGTGATATCCGCAATGCCGATGCGATAAAAGCCGCGATGCAGGGTTGCGCCATCGTATTACACCTAGCGGCTTTAGTTGCCATTCCTTATTCCTACTTTTCTCCCAGCTCCTACGTAGACACCAACATCACCGGCACACTCAATGTGCTGCAAGCCGCGCGTGAATTAGGCGTAGAAAAGATCATACATACCTCTACCAGCGAGGTCTACGGTTCAGCACGGTTCGTACCGATCACAGAAGATCACCCACTGCAAGCACAGTCTCCTTACGCCGCAACTAAAATAGCTGCCGATCAGCTGGCACTGTCTTTTTTCCACGCCTTTGCTACACCGGTAATCGTAGTACGTCCATTCAATGCCTATGGACCGCGCCAATCCGCACGTGCAGTCATTCCAACGATCATCACGCAACTGTTAAACGGGCAAACGGATATTCATTTGGGCGCCTTACACCCCACCCGCGACTTCAACTTTGTCAGCGATACGGTGCGTGGTTTCATCGCCGCTGCCTCAGCCACCCAAGACGCGGTGTTGGGTGAAGTCATTAATATTGGTTCGGCTTTTGAAATTTCGGTGGGGGATACCGCCAGACTCATTGCTGAGCTCATCGGTAAACCGATTAATCTCATCTGCCAAGCAGAACGGACGCGCCCCGTGGGCAGCGAAGTCAACCGACTGTACTCCAGTAACGCTAAAGCCTATGAATTACTCGGTTGGTCACCCCAATACGGTGGCATAGCCGGATTTACGCGTGGGCTGAGTGAAACCATTGATTGGTTTGCACAACAATCCAATCTGCAACAATACAAGGCAACGATTTATAATACCTAAACCCCAACAACACCCTTAGTTATACCTATTACACGTCAAAATGCGCTTTTTTCATTTTGACGTGTTCTCTACGCGATGGGGTTTTCAAAAGGGAGACTCGCGATTCTCCCCTTGGGTGACTGTGCACAAATTTACTTTGTAGAGGTCTAGAAACAGGATATACCGCGCGACTTACCCATCAAAGTTCGCATCTTGAAGTACGAGCAGTATATACGCTGCGGGTGTTGTTCACCCATGCATGCAACACTCAAGATTATCGCTGCCGTGCCGATAAACTCAGTGACTGTACTTCAGTGAGGCACGCATGGCTTTAGAAAACGTAAACGCCGAGTTCTTAGCGGCGGTACAATCGGGAAATACCGCCCGAGTAGAAGCCCTGCTGAATCAGCCCGGTGTAGATATAAATACCTGCGATAAAGACGGTAATACCGCGTTGCATCTCGCTGCATTCGCTGATAATCCCGCGCTATTTGAAAGTCTAGTCACCCAGGGTGCAGCGACTCACATAAAAAATCAACAAGGCCAGACCGCATTAGATTGTGTAGGAGAGAATATCATCGCATATGCCCGTAGCATGGATATTACATCACTTTTCGATGATACTAAGTCGCTTAACACAGACAATCTATGGGCCATCATCATAGCCGAACAACGTCCCATCCTCACACACGCGATAGCAGCTGTTCGATCACAAGAGACACTGCAAACCATGACGCATGCAACAACTCAAATAGACCGAGAGAAAACAACCACTGAAAAATCAGGGCAAAATGCTATAAAAATAGGGGGAACGAGCAGCAAAGAATCACCGCAAAAGCCTAACATGGAAGATTGGAAAGGCAAGCCAACCGAACGTAAATGGGGTGACATTCACGCGCAACACAATACTAACGAGACAGATAACACGCAAACCTTGCAGGAATCACCCGAGGTAACGCAACCGACAATGACACGCACACCCAGAGGGCCCTAACTGACTAGCGAGTTAACTCATCTGCGCGATTGCTCTCGTCATTCATTGCCAACTTCAGAAAAAGCCTGATGGCGCACCACAGTAGAAATGGCATGCTTGTAGACCATCTGCGTCACACCGCTTTTCTCTAGCAAAATAACAAACGCGTCAAATCCTTTAATAATGCCACGCAGCTGAATACCGCTCGCGAGAAAAACAGAAACCTGCGCGCTTTGCTTACATAACTCTACTAGAAATTTCTCTTGAACATTCTTTTCTTCCATCACGTGCAATTAAATCTCCATAGTTCAGAATCTCATTTTCTGGCACACTCAATCCTAATCTTCACTCTTGAGAAAAAAATCTAAGCTCAAGCTAACGACCGTCGCCAGACGCAAATAACTCATAAGATGCGTACGTCAAACAGCCCGCGCTAAAACAAAAGCTACTAGCCGGTTGGTACCATACTATATTTTTTACTCAGTTGCAAGATAAAGTCGCCGTAAAGCCAGCGATTTCACTGCTTCCATTCATCCACATGGCTTACGTTGCTTTGAGCAAATCCGTCAACTGGGCTTGCGTCTGCGGTCCTACCAACACCCCCCAACGCTTGCCCTGCGGCGAAATAACCAGTGTCATCGGCAACTGCGTTATCTCTTCTATACCCAATTGCTTGTCTGGATTACCCGTCAGTAGAGGAAAGGCTATACCCATACGTCGCTGCAACGCAATTAATTCTGTCGTCGCAGGATGATCGGCATTGACGCCTAACATCATTGCATCTTTGCCCACATGTGCCCGATAAAATGCATTCAGTTGTGCAAGCTCCGCATGACACGTCGTACACCATTCAGCCCAGTAATGAATAAACACCCATTTCCCACGGTAGTCACGCAATGTAATGCGTTGCCCATCCGTCGTGCTAAATCGATTGTCCGCACAAGCGCACAACAACACTAAGCCTAAAACAAAATACCGCAAATAATACACGTACATGGCGCCCTCTTTTTCATACGCAACGCTATCTCCTTTGTGCCGCTAACACAATCGCTAAGACTGTGCTGTAATGCTGGAAAAATCCTTCAACATTTTTTTCGAGTCAAATGGCGCGGTGAACACCGCACGTAATTGCCCCAATGGGTTTACCAACAATAACGCATTTGTATGCACCAGATCATCACTCGATGCAGTGCCGGCGTACTTCGGTGCATACGCAATATGTAACTCGCGCGCCAGTTGCTGCACTTGTTGTTCATCTCCCGTCAAACCAATAAAATTGGCATTAAATGTATGCACGTAGCGCGCCATAGTGGCTACATCATCGTGCTGTGGATCTACCGATATCATGACAACCGTTGGTACGGGTAATGTGTGCGTCGCTTTAACCTCATGCCAAAATCGATTGAGATAAGCCATCGTCGTAGGACAAACACCAGAGCAATGGGTAAAGCCAAAAAACAAAATACTCCAGTGTCCGAGTAAATTCGCGTTAGTAAACGTATCACCGGTGTCATCACGCAAATAAAACTTATGCATGGGTACCGACTCAGCAAGCATTGGCTCTGGATAAGCAACAGAAGAAGCCGGTAAACGATGGCGCACGACCCACTGGTAATACGCTCCCATACCACTACTCACTATCAGCAGGCACACCAACAAAATCATCAAACGCTTCTTCCATACGTGTTGCATACTTTTTCCTATACGATGACGTAATGATCCACTAACAAAGTCACAAACAAAACAGTGAGATAAGCAATAGAATAGCGAAACGTTTTAAATGCCACATCAACGCGCTGTGAGACCAACAAGCGTATTGCCCAATATAAAAATACCGCATTTAATAGCGTTGCTACACCGAGGTACAACCATCCACTCATTCCAATCACAAAGGGCAACGTGGTCACCGCAGCTAATAACACGGTATATAACACGATGCTCCACCGTGTAAACGGTATGCCATGTGTAACCGGCAACATGGGAATATTGGCTTTGGCATATTCTTTGTAGCGATGAATAGCCAGCGCCCAAAAATGCGGCGGTGTCCATACAAAGATAATGAGCATTAACAATAACGCTTGTGGCTCAATGTGCCCTGTTACCGCTGTCCAACCCAACAAGGGTGGCGCAGCACCGGCAAAACCACCTATCACAATATTCTGTGGTGTCGCGCGTTTGAGGTATAAGGTATAAATCCCAGCGTAACCAATGAGTGTCAAAAACGCTAAGATAGCCGTTAATAAATTAACGTAGAAAACTAAAATCAACATGCTGAAAATTGCTAAAATTCCCGCAAAATACCACGCATGCTGTGGCAATAGCCGCCCAGCAGGTAATGGCCTGCCCTGCGTACGCACCATCACCCCATCGATTGCACTATCGACCAACTGATTAATGACCGCTGCAGAAGCGGCAGCCAATGCAATGCCTAGCACAGCGTAACACAGTAATGACCACGACACCGCATGGGGCGACGCCAAATACATTCCTACCAGCGCGGTCAATACCATTAAAGCCACCACGCGCGGCTTACATAATTCCAAATAATCGCGCCAATCTGCACGTGCATCCACCAACGGTAACGGCGATAATTCCGCCATAGTTCTCTCCTCTTGCTCGCGCAAAACCAGTCGGCTATACCGCTGATTACCATCACTAGCAATATATACCCATTCCATTTCAAAATGCGATTTTCGCATTTTGCAGTGTTCTTCTCGCGATGGGGTTCCCCAAGGGGAGAATCGCGGTTTTCCCCTTGGGTGACCGAGCGAAAACTTACTTTTCGTAGTTCTAGAAACAGGGTATACCGCGCGACTTACCCATCAAAATTCACATATTGAAGAGCTAGCGGTATATTCAGCAAAAACGCTGAATAGGTTTCCAGGCAAAATCACCCTATCTTAATGTGACTGAATCATTGCGTGCAAATAAATAGTGATTCAACGTAAGTAGCGTCAACAGTAACAGTGCCGCCACCACGTTATGACTCACAGCAACCACCAACGGTAAATACATCGCATTGATCATCCCCAAAATCACCTGCAACACTAACAACGCCGTCATCACGCCAAGCAGACGACGCACGCACGGCGCAGGAATAGCCACATAAACCTTACGTACTAACAGCAACACACTCAAAAAAGTCACCACACCACCCACTCTATGCACAAACTGAATGGTCACCCGTCCCACACTATCGAGATGCCCACCCGCATAGTTACGCCCAATGGGGGCAAATAGATTAAACGCATCGCGAAAATTTAATTCCGGTAACCACGTGCCATGGCACAAAGGAAAATCGGGACAAGCAAGCGCTGCATAATTTGCACTGGTCCAGCCACCTAACATGATCTGCGCCAATACCACACATAACACAGTAAACGCCCAACAACGCAACGACACCATCTCAATGCTATGCGGCAACATGGTACGCTGCGATCGCATGCGCAACCACACTAACCACAACAGTGACAACAACAACAGTCCACCTAACAAGTGTCCCATCACCACTAGGGGTAACAACTGCCAAGTGACCGTCCACATTCCCAACGCCGCTTGCGACGCTAGCAATAGTATTAATAACAACGGTAATAAGGTCCATTGCCGCCGCTGCCAGTGGTACAGTCCTAACAAACCACTTAACACGACAATCAACAAACCTAATGTGCCGGCCGCGTACCGATGCACCATTTCTTTCCATGCCTTACCCGTCTCTAACACCTGTTGTGGAAATGCTTGCTGTGCATGCTCCAGCGCTGGTTGCCCGCTAGGTACCACCAACTTACCATAACACCCAGGCCAGTCAGGGCAACCCAAACCGGAATCGGTCAGTCGCGTGTAAGCACCTAGACCCACCACTACTAACGCCAATAGCGCGGCACATAATGCCAAACGCGCGAGCACTGTTTGTTTAACCAATGTGAGATACTCCTAATAAACGCCGTAAATCCTTGGTGATATCACGGGGTGTTGTCCCTTGCGCATACCACATCAACATATAACCGTGCGGATCAACCAAAAATAAATGCCCTTCTTGGGCTAAGCCCGCTTCACCCAATGCATCGTTAAACACCTTGGGTTGTTGCGCTACACCCACCCGTATCTGTGGATAACGCTGTGTTAACGCCGTCATGCTATGCAAATCAGTGGGGGGCTTACCTAATACAAGTAGCGTTCGAACCCGTTGTTGATCCTTACCTAAAGCAACATGTATTTGTTGCAGCGTATGTAAGTATTGCTGACAACGTGACTCGCAGACCTCAGGCGCAACATACAGCATTAACCAGCGCCCCTGCATTGCGGCCAACGACACCGTCGTGTTATCCGCTTGCTGTAAGGCAACTTGTGTAACGCTCACCGGTGGCGCAAGTAAGTGCCCGTGCTGCAGCTGCGGTAAATGCAAGGCCGCGCGCTGCTGATACATCAGCACCGCCAACAACAGCGGCACTACGAATACGACAAACAACAACCACAACGTACGCGTCGATTTTTGCATTAACATGCTCTACTCTTCTTCCCTAATCCGTCGGCAACTCAATACCACGACAATCACACACACGGCCAAAGCCATTGCAAACCATTGCACGGCATAACCCAAATGACGCAACGGCGCCATGCCGGTGACATGCCAGTTGCGCGCAAAACCATTGCCTTGGTCGTCCCGCAACAGCAACACAAAAGGATGCACTTCATGCCCAGTCACCTGCTGCAATAAATGCGCATCGGTGTGCGAAATACGTTTAGGCCAATCGGCACCTTCTACGCGTGGTAGCCCCAGCATAAACGGCTTGCCTTCAGGAAACTTCGCCAACCCAGTTACCGTCGCCACCGGCAGCAAGGGCGGTAGCGTAGGCCATGCCGCGCGTTCCTTCGCTGCGGGGATCCACCCGCGATCGACCAACACTACACGCTGCTCCCCCTGCGGCACAAAGGGAGTCAATACGTCATACCCCACCACACCATCGCGCACGCAATTATCCAACAATAACTGCTGTTTCTCAATAAAATGTCCCTTGATAGACAAGGTGCGATACTGTAAATGTGTTTTCGTGCGTGAGGCAGCAGGCAATTTTTCCCAAGCCAGTGCTGTCGTCGCCGTTTGCAGGGTGCGCTGCCAGCTGTTTTTTTGCGCATACCGCTGTAACTGCCAACGCCCTAAGCTCAGCAATACACACACCAGCAACAGCGCCAGCACGGTAAATCCCACCTGTAATCTGCAACGACAACGTTTCTTATTTAGCATCATCCACAACACAAAGCATTGCTGAAAACCGGATACTAACACATAATAAGCGCGTGTCGCACAAGATGTCATGGTATAGGAGTAACGTAGATGTTGATCAAGATTCTGATTGTGGCGTGTATCGTCCTCATCGCGTTTACGCTGGGCAAGGGGATGTACTGCCTGGTTCACGATCGTGGACAAAGCGAGCGGACCGTCAAAGCACTGACGTGGCGCATTGGTTTATCGGTGAGTTTATTTATCCTGCTATTTGTCGCATTCCGCTTAGGCTGGATTCAACCGCATGCCTTGTGATTGCATTACCACTGGCACCATCTATACGAGGATATAAGGAAACCCCATGCACGCGACACCTCATCCCACACTGCCCACCGCTAAAGTAGGTGTGTTACTCCTGAATTTAGGCACACCGGATGCCACCGATTATTGGTCCATACGGCGTTATTTGAGCGAATTTTTAAGTGATAAGCGCGTCATCGATTATCCGGCTTGGTTATGGCAACCGCTGTTGCAAGGCATCATCCTGAGTCGGCGCCCCTTCATCAGCGCTGCAGCGTACCGCAAAATATGGAACCAAGAACGCAATGAATCCCCACTCAAAACCAATACGCGCGCGCAATGCACCAAGCTACAAACCGTGCTCCAGCAACGTTATCCACACGTGCGCGTAGACTGGGCCATGCGTTATGGCAATCCCGCCACGTCCGTTGGTCTACGCAATCTATTGCAACAAGGCTGCCGCAAAATACTGTTGTGTGCCATGTATCCGCAATACAGTGCAGCGACCGTCGCAACGGCCTATGACCATGCCTTTGCCGCGTTAAAAACCGTCCGTTGGCAACCTGCCATACGTACAGTAACTCCCTGGTGTGACGAGCCCGCCTACATCACACTACTCGCAAACAGCATACGTACTCACTTAGCCACGTTACCCACACCACCTGATTGCATACTCACCTCTTTTCACGGATTACCCAAACGCTATTTGCAAGAAGGCGATCCGTACTACTGCTTTTGTATGAAAACATCGCGTCTGCTGCGTGAACAATTGGGTTGGGCCAGCGATAAGTGGTTGACGACGTTTCAATCGCGTTTTGGTGCTGAAAAATGGCTAGAACCGTACACAGACGCTAGCGTACGCCAACTCGCGCAACAAGGCAGTCAACATATTGCCGTTGTGTCCCCCGCATTCGTCTGTGACTGTGTAGAAACATTAGAAGAGATCAACCTAGGCTTGCGCGCCACGTTCCTCGCCCACGGCGGGAAACAGTTTACTTATATTCCGTGCCTCAATGACAGCGACCCACACATCACCTTTCTCGCAGATACCATAGAAAAAGAATTACAAGGTTGGGTATAGTTAGTAGGCAACCGCCGGCCCACGCGGCACGATCTGGCTGGGATTCAAGTGCTTGTGACTTACGTAGTAATGGTGTTTGATGTGTTCGGGATGTACGGTAGACGCCACGCCGGGATGTTGCAATAAACGCCGCACATAAGCAGATAACGCAGGGTAATCTAGGATGCGTCGCAGGTTACATTTGAAGTGTCCGACGTAGACTAAGTCAAATCGAATCAAGGTCACGAACAAACGTAGATCTGCTTCGGTTACTTGCGCCCCCAACAAATACGGTCCACCCTGTTGTAAGCTAAGCTCCAGTTGATCTAAGGTCGCAAACAATGTCTCTACTGCCTCGTCATAAGCCGCTTGCGTCGCCGCAAAACCAACTTGATACACCGCATTATTAACACCGTGATAGATGGTCGCATTGAGCGTGTCTATGTCCGCTTGCAAGGGCGCAGGGTAATAATCGGTGTCATCACCGGTAAGCACATTAAATGCCTGATTAAACATACGCATGATGTCGCCCGATTCATTAGAGACTATCGTCTGGCGTTGCTTGTCCCACAACACCGGTACAGTGACGCGACCACTGTAATTCGACAGAGCTTTCACATAGATTTGATGCAGATACTTGCACGCAAATAAACTGTCGCCGGTGGTCTTGGCAAAATCAGTGGCGAACGTCCACCCCTCATCGAACATATGCGGATGCACTACCGATACGCTAATCAACGTACGTAATTGTTTGAGTTCACGTAACAACAAGGTACGATGCGCCCACGGGCATGCGTACGATACATAAAGGTGGTAGCGATCAGGTGTAGCCTGAAAGCCGGGGTCGCCGCTAGATCCTGCTGCGCCATCAGCGGTAATCCAATGCCGAAACTGCGTCACCGAGCGCTGGAATTTGCCGTCTTTGCTACTGGGCAATCCGCCCACCTGCCATATCCCGTTGACTAACGCACCCATGCCACACTCCTTCTGTATACATCTAACTATACCCATTCCACTTCAACATGCGCTTTTTGCATTTTGCAGTGTTCTCTACGCGATGGGGTTTCCCAAGGGGAAAATCGCGTATCGATCCTTGGGTGACCGTGCACACATACTTTGTGTAGGTCTAAAAACAGGGTTTACTGCGCGATCGTTCCATGAAAATTCGCACCTTGAAGTGCTAGCGGTATATACCGCTAGCAAATGAAATCGGAGTGAGAGGATTCGAACCTCCGACCCCTGCCTCCCGAAGGCAGTGCTCTACCAAGCTGAGCTACACTCCGTTTAATTATGTCGCGTCACCACGAACGTTAATAAATCTGCTAACGCCTCGCGGTAAATAGATGCGGGAAAATGCTGTAATGCGGCCTGTGCCTTAGCGGTATACTCACGCGCCACCTGGTAAGTGTAGGGTATCGCATCCACTGATGCAATCACTGCAAGAATATCGCTGAGCGCCACCAGTTGCGAGCCATCGATAGCGGCGTGAATCAATTGCCGTTGCTCCGCATTAACATGTTGTAATGCATACAACAACGGTAGCGTCAATTTCCCTTCTCGCAAATCATCACCACGATTTTTGCCCAGCGTCTCGCTCTCTGCCGCGTAATCCAACGCATCATCTATCAGTTGGAACGCTAACCCTAAATTCAAACCAAACTCGGCCAAGGCATTGATTTGCGCCTCGGTGCTCTCTGTCAATAATGCAGCGCCTTGGCTTGCAGCAACAAATAAGGTCGCTGTTTTATACTGTATGACTTGCAGATAACGCGCCACGGTAGTCTGTGCATCATTACGGTTGACTAGCTGCAACACTTCTCCTGCGGCGATATCACGCGTGGTTTGCGCCAGCAATTGTAACAAGCGCTGATTTTGCATGGGCACCAGCAGTTGAAACGCACGTGCCAGTAAAAAATCGCCCACCAATACACTGGCTTGATTGCCCCACAGGGCATTGGCACTGGGTTGGCCGCGACGCAACGAGGATTCGTCCACGACATCGTCGTGCAACAAGGTCGCCGTATGAATAAACTCAATGATCAACGCCAACTCCATCTGCTGCGCCGAGATATCACCACACGCACCCGCCGCTAACAAGGCCAGCGTCGGACGCAGACGCTTACCGCCCCCTTGCGTAATATGCTGGTAGACCAATGAAATCAGTGGAATATCACAGTCTAAGCGCTGCACGATCAGCTCAGAGATGGCCGCTAATTCTGCTTGGATAGGCGTCTGTATGGTGTGAATCTGCATAATAATCGCTAGACGTGTATTTAAGAGGGCCCCATCCTAGGCAACCCACCCCCACCTGTCAAGCACGATTTGGTCTTGCTATTGGCGACGGATTTTGCTATAAAGGTCCCCTTTTGTTCATACACAGAGGATAGTAGCTTATGTCTAGGGTGTGTCAGGTCACTGGCAAAGGGCCATTAAGTGGGCACAATGTATCGCATGCGAACAACAAAACGAAGCGACGCTTTTTGCCGAATTTGCATACGAAAACATTTTGGTTAGATGCAGAGAGGCGCTTTGTGTATTTGCGTGTAAGTGCACACGGTCTGCGTATCATCGACAAAGTGGGCATAGAAGAAGTCGTTCGCCGACTGCGTGAACGCGGTGATAACGTTTAGAGGATACCCTGAGCATGCGTGAATTAATCCGAATGATTTCTACCGAAAGCAGCTACTACTACACGACAAATAAAAACAAGCGTAACACGCCTACTAAGTTGCGCATGCGTCGTTATGATCCAGTGATACGCAAACACACCTGGTTTGAAGAAGCAAAAATCAAATAGTCGAGCTAACTATTTAGCAAAGTTGCAAGCTATGACGATTTTTCTTGGAAGTACACTGTTCTCCTTACGCGATGGGGATTCTTAAGTGGAGAATCGCGGTTCTCCACTTAAACGCCGTTAAGCCCAGTTTTACTGGGTAGGCGTCAAATTAAAGGTAACTATTCAGCATTTTTCTGAATAAGTTACTGGTCGAGATTCGTCGCTAATGCAACCGTTCGACAACGAGGCGCCCCTTGCCAGAACTACCCGAAGTTGAAACCAGCTGCCGTGGCATCGCACCATACGTCACAGGTCAGCGTATCCAACGCATTCAGGTACGACAGTGGCAATTGCGTTGGCCTATCGATAGAGCCTTGCCTCAAGCATTGCCGGGACAAACCATTAAGCAGGTAGCACGACGCGGAAAATATATTTTACTGTCCTGCAACACCGGCACACTGATTCTGCACTTAGGCATGTCGGGCTCGTTACGACTCGTTGAGCGTGACTGTCCGCTACGTAAGCACGATCACGTTGATCTGTGTCTGGCTAACCAAAAGATAGTACGTTTCAATGACCCGAGACGCTTTGGTGCTTACCTATGGACACGTGACGATCCTGAGCAACATCCCTTACTCAGCGCGTTGGGACCAGAGCCACTCAGTCCGGCGTTTAACCTCGCGTATCTGTGGGAGAAGGCACAACACCGCCAATCCGCGATTAAAACCTTTATCATGGACAGCCACATCGTCGTAGGCGTCGGTAACATCTATGCGAACGAGGCGTTGTTTCTCGCGGGCATCAAACCACAGGCTCGCACAGGCAGCATCAGCCGTATCCGCCTGCAACGTTTAATCGCAGCGATTGTGCAGGTGTTACAACAAGCGATAACACAGGGCGGCACAACCTTGCGTGATTTCATCAATCCCAGTGGACAGCCGGGTTATTTTAAACAAAAGTTACTCGTCTATGGCCGCGCGGGACAACCGTGTTATCGCTGCGGTCGTGAATTAGCAGAACTGATCTTAGGGCAACGCAGCAGTGTTTACTGCACGCAATGCCAACGTTAAGAGAGAAAATCGTATGACTCTGCACTGCAAACGTTTTGTGATATCGGGTTTGGTGCAAGGCGTTTTTTATCGCGCCAGCACGCGCCGCAAAGCACAAGAACTCGCGATCACCGGATGGGTGAGAAATTTAGCCGATGGCCGTGTGGAAGTGCTGGCATGCGCAGAAGCGCCACGTTTGTCGCGCTTGCATGATTGGTTGCTACAAGGTCCTCCCGGTGCAAGGGTCGATCACGTGTCGTGCGAAGACCTCGCCTACAGTGAACATTCGCACTTTGTCGTCAGCCGCGAATGAATTGACTGAGCGGGTATTTTATGCGACAGGCCCCTGCTGCCTCACCGCAAGGTAATACAACAGCATCGAACCACACAAAAATGCCACGTAAATGAGATTCATACTCACCGCGTCGTGAGGATGAATAAATCCCATAAGCAATGCCGCGCAGCTCGTCACAGACAACGACAACAAACTGCATGCGGCTGAACTGCTACCCCCTCGTTGTGGAAATAAAGAGAGTGCTTTGCCTAAAGCAGCTGGGTACATAATCCCACAGGCTAGAAACATACTTAGGCTTGCCACGATAACTGTTGTTGGATGTGGCACCACGTAAGCGCAGACAACACCCAATAACGCCAACGCAAAAAACACATGAATCGCCACAGCGATGACACGTTGCGCCGGATAACGAGTGACCAGATAACGACAACTGGTAGAACCACACAAAAAAATGACACCCATGCCCAAAGCCAATTGCCCAAACCGCACGGAGGACCATCCCCATTGCACTTGGAACAAAAACGGACCTACGGTATTAAATACAACTAGCAATGAATAGTTCATTCCCATGAGAACCGATAAACCAACAAAAAATCGATCGGTGAACAATACCATGAAATTCTGCGCGCTCTGTTTCAGATTAATAGCACCACGATTCACATGGGTCTCCGGAATGTAGAGGACAGTGGCCAATACCCCTAAACCACCGATCATCGCAAAAAAATAAAAGTTTGCTTGCCAATTAAAATAATATTGCAAGTAACCACCTATCACGGGACCAATGATAGGTCCAATGCCCCACATGACTGATATCATTGCCGCGAGACCGGCGAGCTTGGGAGCGGGCAATATATCAATGAATAGAGCACGCGACGCCACGGCGAGTACCGCCATCGCCATGCCTTGCAACCCACGCACACACAACAACAGTGGCGCATGAGCAAACCAAATCGGTAACACACTGACACCGCAAAACAGCGCCAGACTGCAGATAATTAACGGACGTCGCGGTAATGCATCAGCAAGTAAACCAATACCAAAATTACCCAAGGCATAACCTAATAAATAGACGGCCACTACCTGTTTAGCCAATGTAACCGTCGTGTGTAGACTGAGTTGTATCGCAGGCAACGACGGCGCAATCAAATCAATGCCCATACCGATCAAAGGATGCAAACACAAGATAATCCACACGATACGTGTAATTTGTTTATCCGTGAGTTGAAGCTGTTGCTGCATCGATTCTCCGCCTTAAGCCAGTTCACCTTGCGCCGCCAACGCATCCAATGCACCGCCCGTCACCTTATACACCGTCCACTCATCCATCGCCTTAGCACCTAGGCGCTTATAGAAATCAATGGCAGTCTCATTCCAATTGAGTACGGACCATTCCAATCGCGTGCAAGCGCGGCGTTTAGCCAGCTGGGCCACATAGGCTAACAGTTGCTTACCTATACCTTGGCCACGTGCCACAGGGCGCACATAGATATCTTCCACGTACAGACCTTGTGTCCCGGTAAATGTAGAAAAATCATGGAAGAACAAAGCAAAACCGACGGGTTCTTGTTCTACATACGCAATAATGGCTTCGATACGCGGAGACGCGCCCGATAAGGCATCGCGTAACTGGGTTTCGGTGATCACCACTTCGTGCGCCAGATGCTGATAGGCACCTAATTCGCGGATAAATGTCAGTACCAATGGCGTATCCGCGGGTGTTGCTACTTTTATTTGACTCATGCTATTTTCCCTCACTACTCATCATTCAACATCGACAGACCTATACCCATTACACGTCAAAATGCGATTTTTGCATTTTGACGTGTTCTCTACGCGATGGGGTTCCCAAAGGGGAGAAATCGCGATTCTCTCCTTTGGTTGACCGTGCACACATACTTTGTGTAGGTCTAAAAACAGAGTATACCGCGCGACTCCCCCATCAAAATTCGCATCTTGAAGTACGAGCGGTATATCACACCGTAGCCAAAAACAATGCCATACGCTGCAACAACAAACGGTATTTATCCAGATCACCCGAAAAACCATCGAGCAAAAACACAAAGGCGAGATCACCACGCTGCGGATTACGCACAAAACCACTCAGCCCCACCACACCCGTCATGCTGCCGGTCTTGGCCCGCACCAACGACAACGACGGGGTTAACCACGCATTCCAGCGCGGATTGCCTAATGCAGGCAACAAATATGCAGACAACGGCAGATTCACGTAGAGATCACGCAACACAGCTGCTAAGAAATCCGGAGAAACCTGATTATAGCGTGACAAACCGGAACCATCAACAATCTGCACGGGCGCAGCCAATGGATAAGCCGCTGACACGGTTGCTTGTGCAAACCCATCCAACGCACTGACGGCACCCTTTGTGCTGGCTAACGCTACGCGTTGACGCAGGGTTTCGGCGTATAAATTGTCGGATACCGCTAACATATGTGTGATCAGCTGCCATAACGGCGCAGAATCATGTTGCGCCACGCGTATGCCGTGCGCAGAGATAGCCTTGAATGCAACAGTATCGTGATAGACAATACCCTGCAACTGCAACGCCCGTTGTACCCGCTGCAGCAAAAATCCGGGCAACTGCTGTATGGCGATATCCACGGTGTGTGGGACACGTGGACCCAATAAGGTACCTTGCACAACATAATGCTGGCGTGCATCAACTTGCACATGCAAGGGTTGTGGCGCGAAAAACAGCGGCGCTTGCACACTGGCATTGTCCACTGCAATCAGACCCGTGGGCGTTGTCTGTACCGCATAACCCTCTCGTCCCCGCGGCACAAGTCGTATGGAGACACAATTATGTTCGAGATTACCTGCCCATGCTGGTGTCGAATAACACTCCGTTGCATCATCCCACATCCAGCCTGGGCCCAGTTGCGGCACAGCCGTCGCAGTGGTATCTAGATACACGTGACCGCTGATTTTGCGTACTCCGGCACGCGCCAAGTGCATCACCAGTTGCTGTAGATCGGCCTCTTGCAAACTGGGATCACCACTGAATGTAAGATAAACATCACCGTTTAATAGACCGTGTTGTGCTGGCCATGCCGTCGCAGACAACACGGTACTAAATCGATAGTCATAACCCAATACACGCAGTGCCGTGGCCGCGGTGTAAAGTTTAAGTGTGCTCGCAGGATTATATAAGCGGGTGTTGTGTCGCGCATACAACACACGACCATCACGCATGGCTTGCACCGTGATGCCAAGATTTAAATCTTCACCGGCATCTGCCACAATTTGATGGATGCCCTCTGCAATCTGCTGCGTGAGTGTGGCTTGCGCGCAACCAACGCAACAACCGATTAACCCAAACCATAACACACACAAACGTAAAATTAGCCGCACAGCATCAGTCATCTTGTTTCCCTTACACCAAACGCAACACGACATATACCGCTCGCACTTCAAGGTGCGCATTTTTATGGAACGGCGCGGTATACCCTGTTTTGATGGCCGGCACAGAGTACATTTGTGCACGGTGACCAAAGGATCGATACGCGATTCTCCCCTTGGGAAACCCCATCGCATAGAGAACACGTCAAAATGCAAAAAGCGCATTTTGCCCTGTAATAGGTATATAAAAACTCATTCTGCTTCCGCAAAATGTATTCTCTGCGACTCACCACTGGACGTCAACGGTGCGGCACAAGGGATCGATACAATAAATTCCGCGCCGTGCGGCATGATGCGTCGAATAATCATTTTGCCGTGATGGGCTTCGATAATAGAGCGACAAATAGATAAACCCATCCCCATGCCGGTTTTTTTGGTACTGAAAAACGGATCGAATATCTGATCAAGAATTTTCTGGCTTACACCAGGACCATTGTCAGAGAACGTGATATTAAACACTTCATTGTCCGTTTCAGCCATCGCTGTCGTAATGACAATCTCTGGCTCTTCTCCCTCTAGTTCAGTCATTGCTTCGATAGCATTCAGCATAATATTACAAAATACTTGCTGCATTTGAATGACATCGAGAAATAATACGGCAGGAATAGCACAAAAATAGTATTTAACATTTATCTTGCTGTCGTTGATCTTCGTTTGTAGCAGCTGCAGTGTTTCCTCTATCAATTCGTGGACGTTGACCGCCACCCGGCTTGCCTGCTCTTTACGTACAAAATTCTTGATACGATGAATGATAGCCCCAGCATGCTCTGCCTGTTGTTCTATGGTTCTCATCACTGCAATAATATCCGGTGAAACCTGGGGGTATTCACGCAGCTTTTGTATACAACCACCAATGTATTGCACAATACTGGATAACGGTTGATTGACTTCATGCGCCAATGCAGAAGCCATTTCACCCGTCATCGCTAAACGAGAGAAATGCGCTAACTCCAATTGGTGAGTCCGTAACTTTTGTTCTATTGTGTTCTGATAATACAGCGAGTTTTCTAATGAAATGGCCGCTTGTGTTGCCAGCAACTTCAACGTCTCTAATCGGTCATGGGTAAAAACGGTAGCGGCAATATTGCTTTCCAGATACAGTATCGCAATCAGTTTATCCTGCCTTAAGATGGGGATACATAGGATGGAAATGACATTTTTTTGCAGGATGTAGCTGTCACAGAAGATATCCGCCATTTCATCTTTATGAAAAACATAATGCCGCTTCGTGTGTATGACAAAATTCACAATTGATTTAGCCAGTAAATCACTGGCTTGCTCCAATGTTACTTGACGAAATATTTGTGCCTCATCACGTGGGTACCTGGCACGGATCACAAACTTCTCAGCCATCTCCATGATTAAAAAACCATGTTGTACATTAGCACTCTTAACGATAATTTCCATAATCGTGTCAATGAGCTTGTCCACATCCAGTTCGCTAGAAATGGCCTGTGATGCATTGATGACAGCCAACAAATTTAAATCTTTTTGTGGAACGGGATCAACCCCCATAGTCCGCATATACGCTTGGTAATAGGTTTTATGAAACAATCCGATAAAATTCATTTTTTTCAAGTGTTTTTCTTCTAACTGACTACACTTAACCACCGCACCCCATTGCGAATATAAGGAAATTGACTCAATCAGATAGATCGAAGCCGATTTATCCAAGCTTGACTCCAAACGCATCTTAGCGGCTAACTCACTTGCTAAGGCTTGATAGTAGACATAATCATTATGCTGTGCATTTAAAGTTGCTTGCGCATACAACTGACTAGCCGTGTAAAAATCACGATCGATACGTGCCCACTCGGCATTAATGAGAAGCTGAAAATATAAAAAATTGGTGGGATATGCAGCCGCCAATTTTTTAACTTTTTTACTGATTTGACGCAACCTATAGCGAATACGACTTTTTTCTAGGACAGTCGCCGTTGTGTATAGTCCAGCCAAGATAAGGAAATGATAAACATCGCACAAACCACCTTGGATATAGCCTATGAGGGCATTACCCACCGCTTGCATGTGGTGTACATGCAGCAAAGCCTCACTGTAATTTTCGTGGGTATAATACAATATCAGCTTGCAGAAATGATAATAGGCAATGCCTGACGTGTAACGGTTGCACTGCGCACTTATCAAGTAAGCTTCCGCATCAAAATCTTCACCACTTAAACTAAAGTAATCATGGGTCTTATCACGTAGACTCAACCAAAAATGACAATGCAACCGCGCAGAATCACCTAAATAGGAAAACTTAATACTGTCAATCTCAGAAACCCATGCATACATTTTAGCAATGGGAATTTTTAAATCGAGAAAGGGCTCGTAAAATAAAAGCTGTACAATCGTATAGGCGACAAATGTCAAATTGCCGGATGATTTACCCAATAAAATGCTTTTCTCTAAATACGGAATGACGGTACGAAAATGGTAGTGCCATGCATGAATATGCAACCCGTAACAATGCAATACCAGACTCTCCGCATTGGGTGAAATAAAATGTTCACTGTAACGTAGCGCCAACTTACCCACTTCTAAACCTTTTTTTGGCTTATTGTAGTAATGCACCAAGCTAGAAGCATATAACACGTACGCTTCGGAGCGCTCTACGCTATTGCCGTATTTCACCGCCATTAACATCTTTTCTATAGTCAGGAACAAGAACAAGTGAATATTGCCTGTGTTATGCGCCAACTCAAATAACTTGCCCAAAATACGAAATGCCAATCGCGTTTCATCATTAATGACCTCATGCTCCCCCATCATGCCAGCAGTCATATTTTTAAAGCGTAACAACCAATTTAAATAATGATATTTGCGCCATACCACAATAAAAGAAGGTTGCTTAGATACCTGTATGCCAAGAATGCGCAAGCCCTTAATCGCTACACCAATTGCCTCGGCAACTCTGCCCGAAAAAATAAACTGGCTCAATTGCATTCTGTAAATCTCGGCGCGTTGTAAATTCGTAGTGGCTTTTTTTAATAAAAAATGGCTGAGCCTCTCTGCCACGGCAAGATCCGCGGTAAAATACGCATTTTCCGCGCGTGCCTTGAAAATATCAAAGGCCAGCTCATATTCCATCTTCCAGACGTCTACCGGTAAACACGCGGTCGCAATCTCTAAATAAACCTGTGCGCTTTGATAAGCAGCGGATTCTTGTGCCTTGCAAGCCACGATCAAGTTAGCTCTTGCCACGGTTAATTTTTCTGTTCTATCTACCAATAAAGGAGTCGCCAAATTATAATGATTAACTGCATACATTAAAATCTCATTATAGCTATCCGCTTCCATACCGACACACAACAAACGCGCAATATCTAAATGCATCTGTCCTCGGTCTAGTTCGGATATTTGTAGATAAACGGCTTCGCGTACCCGATCATGTACGAATTGATATTTACCTTGCGTTGACAGCAGAAAGCCTAGTTCGGCTATTTCCGTTAGATTCGCCATGATGGTTACCGCAGGCAGAGGCAATATCCGCTGCAATATATCCAGCTCAAACGTACCACCCAAACAGGATAAAATATTCAAGATGCCCTTGTGGCGCACGGATAACTGATTAATACGCGTATGCAATAGCTGCGTTACATTGTCTGTCGCTGGTTTTTGTTTGATCGCCTCAAAGTCGTAAATCCACTGCTGTTGCGCATTCATACTTAAAATGTTTTCTTGGTACAACGATTGCAAAAATGACTTAATGAAAAAAGGATTACCCTTGGTTTTCTGATACACCTGTTCAGCCAGTTCCGTGCACTGGATCAATTCACAATCTAACAGATGCGACAACCAATGCTGTATATTAGCGCTGTTTAACTCGGTTAAACATAAGGTGGATAGACTAATGCCGGCCTGTTGCAATGCTGCGCTAAAGGAAATTAAAGGATGTTCACCGTCAATTTCATCTTGTCGGTAAGTGCCTACCACTATGATAGTGGCATCTCTTATCGTAAGCAGTACATGTGTGAGTAAATGCCAGCTCGATATGTCTGCCCACTGTAAATCGTCCAAAGAGATGATCAGTGGCTTTTCCCGAGTGGCAAAGACTCGAATAAAATCACAGAAGGTATTATGGAAACGGTGCTCCCTGTCTTGCACCTCAAGCGCCTCAATGTCGGGCTGGTTACCAATAATCGCCTCTATTTCTGGAATCAAATCAATGATGACCTTACCATTTGCTTTGAGTGCACCCAGCAATTTCTGACGATAAAACTGCACTGTGTCATCATTTTCTGCCAGAATTTTTTCCACTAAATGTTGGAAGCCATATTTAAATGCCGCATACGCACTGTTTTCAGTAATTTGATTGAATTTAGTTGCCACGAAATGACAGCTCTCAGCAATCGATGACTTGCGTAATTTCTTGATTAACGCCGATTTGCCAATTCCCGAAGGACCTGACACAAAAATAACACTCACACCTTGTTCCAAACCGTGCTTAGCCTTACCCAAAAAGGCGGCAACGGTCGCTTCCCTGCCGTACAGCCTATCTACAAAATACAATTTTTTAGGTAATGGTTTATCGGCCACATTGACGCAAATTTTACTGTAATTGGCTTGCATCATCGCTTGTTCCAACGCAACAATGATGTCATCACAACATTGGTAACGATCCGCTGGATTTTTCTGTAATAGCATCTGAATGATATCGCGCACGGCCACGGGAATATCTTCGCGTACATAGTCCACCGAGGCTGCTGGTTCAGTAATATGTGCGTGCACCAATTCTATGGGGTCAGCACTATTAAAGGCTTCTTGCCCAGAAATCAATTTATATAGGGTCAACCCCAGTAAGTAAAAATCGCTACGGAAATCAACGCATTCTTTGACCCGTCCGGTTAACTCCGGAGAAATGTAATGTAAATCGACCAAATTGTTTAATGACGGCATAAAAGGATACGTAGCCGAAGAGGCTAAACTAAAATCAATTATTTTTATGCGTAATGAATCAGACGACAACATCACACTACTGGGGCTTATGGCATGATGTATCACGCCTTGAGCATGAATACATTGCATTGCCTTCACCAGTTGCATAGCCACCAAGAAAAAATCATCCAGCGCCAAACCCGTCTGTGGGATCCTGTCGAGCAAACTGTGATAGCCATAGTCTTCCTGCACGATAGCAATGCCATAGGGCAAAACCTCCATCTCCAGATAACGGCCGATGTAACCTGAATTAAAGCAACTACCAATTTGGAAGTCACGTCGAAAACGCTCTATCGTCTGTGCGTTGGCAAACTCTTGGCAGGGTATCTTTACTAAGACTGCATGGCCGGTTGTCCTATGCATTGCTTGTAATAAACAAAATCGTGCATTGTCGTGCAAGGCTTTGGTAACGGCGTACTGCTGCAAATTAACGTGGTATGGCATAGCTATTCCTTCACCTGCGGTCTTTGCTTTCTAGACTGTATACGCTGTTGTACTTCCTCGTATAAATGGCTGGCTGATTTTGATGTTAGCTGCGCAGCCTGTCGATCAAACACACCATGAAATAAGCCCTGCACTGGCGCTATTTGCTTACCCAATACCGCGGTATACAGCGGCGCTATGGGGTCGTGCGCATGAACCTCACGAAAACCTTGAGCGTGCTGGGCTGCATTCTCAGCGCCGGAAATAGAAGCAATAGGTACGGTGTCGGCATCACTGACACCCAACTGATTTTTAATCAACTGCATGTGATCATCGCGCCATAGCCGTATATGCTGATATACATACACCAACTGACGCATTAGGTTAGCCTCGTCACTGTTGCTTGAATTTCGCAACAGCGTGATGGCCAAGGGATAAATCGCTGCATCGTTGCCAGCCAATGTACTGCAAAAATCTGCAATGCGTAAGCGAAATGCACGTACCAATGTCGGGTACAAACTGATAAATAATCCCTTACGCAAATCCTGTGAATGCGATCCACTGGTAACACCCAAGGCGGGGCGAATAGCAGAATATGCACGTGGTGTCAGCGTTCTAATCAGGGGTTTGATATTATCATTGACTAATACCAATAGCTGATTACTGAGTGATAACAGCTGCACTGCACCCACTAAATGCGTGGTTTGTACCGACACTAACTGTGTAATCACCTGGCAAAAATATTCATTGACCACAGCCGCCATAATTTCACTCATCTGATGATATGCGCGAAACTGCATTAGGTTGGTTTTTCTGCGCAATTCCACATCCATCACGGCATGCTGTACACACTCAGTAGCAACCATGCGATTGAAAAAAGCGTGCGCTGTCTCTGTCTCGCGTTTAAATACCCCCGGCAGCCTGACCTGCTGCAAAGCCACATTCCAGACGCTCACATAATTACAATTGACATACTCGTTAAAAAATACAAAATACGCCATATCATCTAATTCTTTATCGGCAATCGCCGTCATCAGCTCAGAGGCGTATCGTTGTAATAACAATTGTTGGAGTACGTCATTTTTCTGCTGGTAAGCTTGATACGAGGCGGAATAATCCACATCCAACACATCACCTGCTTGCTCGCCCCAATCACAGGTAATAAGCAACTGTCCTAGCTTGTGCAAAGTGTGGTGAAAATCCACCATCCAACGCATTTCCAACGCAGCCAGCGGTACGGCTTGGCATTGCATATGCTCGACGATCTTATCGGCAAGGGCAGCCATATTATGGAAACAAATCTCCGCACAACGAAACAAAGCGATAATTGCCTGAGCATTACACAGCCCGCTAAGACAATCTTGCTGCGCCGCTTGTTTTAGATAGGAGATGCCGTGTAGCCATTCGTAATTTGCCAACACGACCGTGGCATCGGTACCGGGTTGTACCACAAAATCTCGTACACGCTTAGCAATCTGCTCCTCGCTAAACCCTTTGCTCTTGAGTAGGCGATGCGCTTCTTCTGCGGTAGCGGGTAAATGGTTTGACGCCGTGCGAAACTTAGCAACCACCTGCAACAAATCCGTTATATCAGCACCATCCACAGCAGAACATTCTTCCTGCATACCTGCTCCCTCGCTAGCGCCGCAACGCTACATGCCGGTGACTATACTATACCCATTCCACTTCAAAATGCGATTTTTGTATTTTGCAGTGTTCTTCTCGCGATGGGGTTCCTCACAAGTAGGAGAATCGCGGTTCTCCCCTTGGGTGAGCCAGCGAAAATTTACTTTTCGTAGTTCTAGAAACAAGGTGTACGGCGCGACTTACCCATCACAAGTAAGCATTAAACACCTCTGCTGCCACCTTTGACAAGTCCGCCGACCCGGTTTTCATAATCAATCCGCAATAATAAGGCCGCTAGCATACAGCTCACTAATAAACTGCTACCACCGTAGCTCATGAACGGCAAAGTCAGTCCCTTGGTTGGCAACACCCCGGCATTCACCCCCAGGTTAATTGCGACTTGCAACGCAAGCCATAGACTCAAGCCATAGGCCAAATAACTCGCGAACCAGCGGGTCTGCCGATATGCAGTACGCGCTATGATAAAACCACGTGCGACAATGACGGCAAACAGTAACATCACCATCAACACGCCCAACAAACCCAATTCTTCCGCCAATACCGCAAATAAAAAATCCGTGTGCGCTTCGGGTAAATAAAATAATTTTTGTATGCTCTCACCCAGGCCTACCCCAAACCAACCGCCACGTCCGAAAGCAATGAGCGATTGTGTTAACTGATAACCACTGTCAAATTGATTGGCCCAGGGCTGTAAAAATGTCGTTAAACGCTGCAAACGATATGGCGATGAAATCGCTAACACCGCTAAGACAGATAACACGGCTATTAATAATAAGGCAAACTGCCACAAGCGAACGCCACCTAAAAATAGCATGCCTAACGCCGTTGCGACAATGACCACCGTTGCACCGAAATCCGGCTGGCACAGTAATAACAACGCTATCACACCCAGCAACAACATAGGTTTTAAAAATCCCGTTACTTGCTGCTGCAACTCTTGGGTGTGGCGCACGATATATCCCGCCAAATAGATGATTACAAATAGCTTCACTATTTCAGAAACTTGCAACCGTAAAATACCTAAGTTCAACCAGCGCATGCTGCCATTAACTTGATGTCCTATGCCGGGGATTAACACTAAAATCAATAAAGCACCGGCCGCTAGCAACAACAACGGGCCCAACTGATACCACTCTTCTATCTCTATTTTTAGCAAAGCGTAAACCATCACCGCACCTACCGCTAATAGACTCAATTGCTTAAATAAATAATGGAATGGCTGTTGATACAATTTATTAGAAATCACAATGGATGCAGAAGACACCATTAATAAACCCAGCAATATCACGCTAATTAATGCGAGTAACAAATATCTGTCATACGGTTGCGTAAGCGGCTTGCTGGTAATTCTACGGTTATTTTTTATTGGCATAGGATTAACTCATGGACTAGCTTTTGGAATAATTCACCGCGCTGCTCATAGTTAGCAAACATATCTAAACTCGCACAAGCAGGCGCTAACAATACAGCATCACCCGCTTGTGCGTGCTGCTTTGCCAGCTGTATCGCTTCCGTCAGATCGCGTGCATAACTAAAGGGGGCGTGTTCCTGCAATGCCTCTGCCAGCAACGCAGCATCTTGTCCAAACAACACCAGATGACGCACAAAACGCTGCACGGGATCTTGCAAAATTCGTAGATCGGCTTGCTTAGATTGTCCGCCCGCTAAGAGAATCACCTTACCCGCAATATGCGCGCCCACCCCCGTTAACGCGGCGCTCGCTGCACCCACATTCGTCGCTTTTGAATCGTTATACCACACCACACCTGCGCATTCAGCAATACGCTGACAACGGTGTGGTAATCCTGCAAACGCACACAGTGCCTGCAACATCACCGATACCGGCAAGGCAAGCGCCTGGCCCAGTGCCAGTGCAGCCAATGCATTGGCCCAGTTATGCTGCCCCGCTATTTGTAATGCGGACACCGGCAACACAGCCATCGTGCCGTATGCGAGATACGCGTGCTGTGCCTGCCAACGAATACCCCATTCCCCACTGTTCGGCTCACCCAAACCAAAACGCACCGTTTCACGCTGAGGGGTAGCCGTTGGTTGCGCCAGCACATCATCACGATTAATAACCCAGCGCGCACTGTGCGAATAGATCACCTGCTTTGCCGCAATGTAGTCTTGCATACTGGCATACCGATCCAAATGATCAGGGCTAATATTCAGAATAACACCTAAGGCCAGAGCCAATGAGGGAACCGTTTCTAATTGAAAACTGGATAACTCCAATACGTAATAATCGGGCGACGCTTGTTCAAGTAAGGTCAGCACAGGAATACCTATATTGCCACCGACAAGCACGCGCCGTCCCGCGGCGGCTAACATCGCCGCTAGGCATGTCGTTACAGTGCCCTTACCGTTTGACCCGGTAATACCAATCACCGGCGCAGTAACCGCACGCATAAATAATTCAATATCACCCACGATGGGGATACCTGCCTGACGTGCTGCAACAAATGCAGCATGACGTAGATCGACCCCAGGACTCACCACAATTTCTGTGGCGCGGAGTAAATAGTGGGGGTGCCAATCACCCAGATAAACGGGTACCTGTGGATAATCGCGTTGTAATTCGGCTAATCCAGGCGGATCCAGTCTGTTGTCTACTACCACGCAAGGCAACTGCTGCCGTAGCAAATAGCGCACACACGACAACCCCGTTTGGCCTAGCCCTACGATCACGCGCCAAGGTCTGTCTGTCTGCATCATCCGTTCCTTTGTCCCCAGGGTACTCTGTTACCGTAATTTTAATGTGGCCAACCCACACAACACCAAAACAACGGTAATAATCCAAAAGCGTACGATAATTTTGGGTTCTGCCCAACCTTTTAATTCAAAGTGATGATGAATAGGCGCCATGCGAAAGATACGCTTACCGGTTAATTTAAACGAGGCCACCTGCAACACCACAGACAACGTCTCGATCACAAAAATACCGCCCATAATAAACAAAATTAACTCTTGCCGTATAATCACGGCGATCACACCCAGCACTGCTCCCAAACTCAATGACCCCACATCACCCATAAACAATTGTGCAGGATACGCATTAAACCACAAAAACCCTAAACCGGCACCGACTAACGCACCACAAATCACAGCAATCTCACCCGTGCCCGCCACATAATGCATGACTAAATAGGTGGAAAACTCTTTATTACCTATCACATACGCAAACAACCCCAGCGCACCTGCAATCAATACTGTCGGCATAATCGCCAACCCATCCAGACCGTCGGTAAGATTCACCGCATTACTCGCACCCACTATCACCACGCAGGCAAAGGGAATAAAGCAAAAGCCCAACGGCAACATCATTTGTTTGACAAAAGGTAACAATAAACTGGTCTGTACCGCGATGGTTGCATTGTGATATAGCGATCCTACCACCACCAAAGACAACCCGAATTGTAAAAGGAGTTTCATGCGCGCCGATATACCGTGGGTATTGCGCTTGACTAATTTTCGGTAGTCGTCCATCCAACCGATCACGCCAAATCCCAGCATGATGCACATCACTAACCATAAATAATAATTACTCAAATTCCCCCACAATAGCACCGAACCCAATACCGCAACCAAAATCAACAAACCACCCATCGTAGGCGTGCCTGATTTTTTCAAATGCGATTGTGGTCCGAGCGCACGGATCTGTTGTCCTATTTGATAGAAGCTCAAATAACGAATCATCGCAGGCCCCAAGCATAAACTCAGTAACAAACCCGTCAACGCCGCCAGCACCACACGTAGCGTGAGATAGTGGAACACTTGAAACCCGTGATAAAACTGTACTAAATAGTGGGTAAGCCAGAACAACATGGAACATTCCTCGCAATTATTTCATTGTTCAGCAACATGCTGAATAGTTATTTATCTCGCATTAAGCAACAACGTACTTGTTCACCGTCACTAAACGGTACACGCTGCTCCCCTATTTGTTGATACGCCTCATGGCCTTTACCCGCAATCAATACCACATCACCTGACTGCGCTTGCCTAATGGCCACACGAATGGCTTGCGCACGGTCATGGATAATCGGTACATCACGTAATCGGGTAAAACCAGCGACTATCTCCGCTGCAATCTGCACAGGTGACTCATGGCGTGGATTATCGTCGGTAACTATCACCACATCCGCATGGTCCTGCGCGACCCGCGCCATCAGCGGTCGCTTGCCACGATCGCGATCACCACCACAACCAAACACACAAAACAACCGACCTTGACAATGCTCGCGTAATGCCAGCAATACCTGTTGCAGGGCATCCGGGGTATGCGCAAAGTCCACCACGACCAACGGATGCTTGTCGTCACCCACAAACGTTTGCAGTCGACCCACCACACCCATTACATCCGCCAAGCTGGTGATGGCGGCCTGCAATGGGATCCCCAATTGGCATAAACACGCTAAGCTCGCGAGTAAATTACTCAAATTGAAGCGCCCTACTAAGCGACTGTGCAGCCACGCGTCGCCCCACGGGGTAGTCACCCTGGCACGCAGTCCCTGCGCATCTAACTGTACCTGCGTCGCAGACACAACCCCCACCGCAGCAGGAAAAGGTCCATCGTTTTGTTCCTGCGTGTATGCGATCACCGGATAGTTATGGACATGCTCGGTAAGCCATTGCCAACCGTAAGCATCATCTGCATTAATCACCGCGGCACGCAGTCTTGGCCAATCAAACAATTGTTTTTTTGCCGCCGCGTACGACTGCATATCACCGTGGTAATCCAAATGGTCACGCGTGATGTTGGTCAGCACCGCAATATCAAAAGCAACGCCCGCAAGACGGCCCTGCGCCAAGCCGTGCGACGAGGCTTCGATGCAGACCGTCATAACCTGCTGCTGACTGAAAGACGCTAATTGTTCATGTAGCGTAAATATATCGGGGGTCGTTAAGCTAGGCGCACCGAGTGTAGGCCACACCCCATAGCCTAAGGTACCGATCAAGCCACAGGCACGCTGCCGCGACGCCAACGCTTGTGCGATGAAATGACTACATGAGGTTTTACCATTGGTACCCGTAATTCCAATCACCGTTAAGTGCGCACTGGGATGGTGATAGCCACGTTGCGCCAACTGCGCCAGTTGTTGCGCCAACTGCGGCACACGAATGCAAGGTACGCCCTCGCGCGCTGGCAGTGCGCTGTTTGCATCGATCAAAACAGCCACTGCACCCTGCGCCACGGCTTGTTCTATATGGCATTCTGCCGCAGGCAATGCCACAAACACATCACCTGGCCACACATCCCGACTATCGAGGCACAGTCCCGTATACATTATGTCGGCATCGACTGTCGCCATGCCGTGCAACAAGGTACGCAATGCTTGCGGTGTTCGCGCTATGTCACTCATACTGCACCTACACTCTCCCACATCACCGCCTACTTAGGCGGTAACCTGTCCGGAGGAATATCCAAAATACGCAACGCCTTGGCCATTACTTTAGAGAATACCGGCCCAGCAACCCAACCACCGTAATACGAGACTTTTAACGGATCGTTAATCACCACGGCGACCACTAAGCGTGGATGACTCGCGGGCGCAGTACCCGCGAATATAGCAATGTGGTGATTACGCATATAACCTTGCGGTCCTAGCATACGTACAGTACCGGTCTTACCGGTAACGCGATAGCCGGCTACTTTTGCCTGTGTTCCCGTACCGCCACTCTCTGACACTGTTTCTAACATTTTCAAAACCGCCTGCGCCACATTTTGTTTTAATACACGCTCTCCTTGCGGAGCTTCGCGTAAGCGCAAAAACGACACGGGATATTTAATACCATCTGTCGCTAACATGACGTACGATTGCGCCAATTGTAAGGCAGTTACTGACACACCGTAACCAAACGATAAAGTGGCCAAGGTAAACGGCTGCCACTTAGCGTGCTTAAATAATTTGCCGGCACTTTCACCCGGGAAACCACTCGCCGTTGGCGCACCAAAACCCATACGATTGAATAATTCCCACAAACTATCGGGCGGCAATGACAACACCAACTTAGCAATACCTACGTTGCTGGATTTTTGCAAAATAGTCGTGACATCTGTCACGCCTAAGGGGTGCTCGTCACGCACACGATTACCATCTAAATTAATCCAGCCCGGCGAGGTATCCACCAAGGTATGTGGCTCATAACTACCGCTGGCTAAGGCCAAAGCCACCGCGAATGGCTTGATCGTAGAGCCCGGTTCAAACATATCCGTCACCGCACGATTGCGGTAATCACTGGTGTGTTGACGCGGACGTTGATTCGGATTGAAAGAGGGTTGGTTCACCATCGCTAGCACTTCGCCAGTTTGCACGTCTAACACCACCACCGATCCCGATAAGGCTTGGTACTTATGCATAGCGGCTTGCAACTCACGATAGGCCGCATATTGGATACGCTTATCTAAACTCAGCACCAAATCCTTGCCAGGTCTGGCAGGTTGAATGACATCTAAATCTTCTACGACATGACCCAAGCGATCTTTATTCACGCGTTTTTTTCCCGGTTCACCGCGCAACCAATCGTCATACGCCAACTCCAAGCCTTCTTGACCTTGATCATCGATATTGGTGAATCCCACCACGTGCACGGCTATCTCGCCACTGGGATAATAACGGCGGTACTCACGCCGCAACGATATGCCGGGTATGTCTAATGCATTCACTTGCTTGGCTAACGCAGGTTCTACCGTGCGCTTCAAATACATGAATTCGCGCTGCTTATTGTGCGCCAGGCGTTGTTTAAATTGATCGGAGGGTACTGCCAACAAAGCCGCTAATTGTTCCAAGCGTGCATCATCCAAGTTAATTTCTTGCGGGTTAGCCACCACCGAATCAACCGGCGTACTGATCGCTAACGGCTCGCCACGCCTATCGTAAATAGTTCCCCGATACACCGGTATGCCTACCACACGCAGGGAGCGCGCATTACCTTGACTTAACAAAAAATCGCGTTGTACCACCATCAACTGAAACATGCGCCAAACTAATCCGGTCAATACCAACAACAATACAGCGATAACTAACCAATGACGCCATACTTGCTGATGATAATGCTGGCTCACGCATCCACCATGGTGATGGTATCCGCCATAGGAAACACCATATCAAGTTGGGTTTGTGCAATGTATTGCACACGTGCTTGCGTGGTTAACGCACCATGCTCCAGTAACAACTTCCCCTTTTCCACTTGCAACACATCGTATTGATGTTGCAGGCTCTGCAACTCACCCACCAAACGTCGATTGGTATCTTTCACATAAATCACCGCCAGCGCCGATAGTAACACTGCCAACAATAAACCACTCATCGACAGGGTTGCGCTAGACCAGTAAAATTCCGCCACTGCTTGGTTTACCTTGTGTTGCCCAATGGCACGTGTTGCTGTATTCATTCTAATTTCTCCGCAATTCGCAATACGGCGCTACGCGCGCGTGGATTGTGTCGTACTTCATCTGGGTGAGCTGTGATAGGCTTCCCTATACAACGCAATTGCGGCGTCAATTGCGTCTGCACCACCGGTAATTTAGCGGGAAATTTATCTCCCTTGGCTTCATTACGCATGAACTGCTTTACTATTCTATCTTCCAAAGAATGGAAGCTAATCACCACCAACCGCCCGCCCGGCGCCAGTACAGCAATGCTCTCTGCTAATGCTTTATGCAACGCACCCAATTCATCGTTGATCCAAATCCGTATCGCTTGAAAACTACGTGTCGCCGGATGCTTGCCGGTTTCCCAGCGCGGATTCGCCGCCGCCACTAATTCCGCTAACTGTCCCGTACGTACAATGGGCTGTTGCTCACGCGCATGCACCAACGCCTTGGCGATACGTCGCGCATAACGCTCTTCACCGTAAGTACGCAATACTGTAGCTATCTCATCCATCTCGGCTTGCGCTAACCACGTGGCTGCACTCATGCCCTGCTGTGGATCCATGCGCATATCCAAAGGTCCATCGTGCAAAAAACTAAAACCACGCGCTGCATTATCCAATTGCGGCGAAGACACGCCCAAATCCAGTAAGATGCCCTGCACCTGGCCTAAGACACCGTGCGTCTGCGCCACCGACGCTAACGTAGCAAACGATGCCTGCTCCACCCACAACCGAGACTCCGTCGCAGACTGCGCACGCGCCACGGCAATCGCTTCCGGATCTTTATCCAACACCAGCACGCGACCGTGATCACCCAATTGCTGCAACAACGCGCGGGTATGCCCTCCGCGCCCAAAGGTCGCATCGATGTACACGCCTGCGGTTTGCACCGCCAACCCTGCAATGGCTTCTTGAAGTAGCACCGGACAATGCGTCACGTCTCTGACTGCTGCCATTTATAAGGAAAATGCCTGCAATTCCGGCGGTAATTCATCGCTAGCCACAGCCTCTTCTTGTAACCAATCCTTACGTCCCTGCAACCACTGTTCGTCTGCCCATATTTCAAATTTTTTACCTTGTCCCACCAACATGACGCGCTTATCCAACTGCGCATACTCACGCAACAGGGGGGGCAACAAAATGCGGTGATTGGCGTCCATCTCGACTTCCGTGGCATGTCCTATCAGCAAACGCTGAATACGCCGAGCAGCCCGGTTGAAACTGGGCAGTGCCGCTAATTTTTTTTCAATGAGTTCCCATTCGGCGAGCGGGTAAAGCAACAAACACGTCGCATCGGTATCAATGGTCACAATCAAAGGGTCTTGTTGATTGTCGCACAGGCACTCACGGTGACGACTGGGCAAGGCCAAACGTCCCTTAGTGTCTAAATTAATTGCGCTAATCCCCCTGAACAATTGCCTAATCTCCAAACAGATTACCCACTTATATCCACTTTATCCCACTCAACCGGGCTATAGTAGGAATTCCAACCCAGATCTGTCAAGCCATATTGCGTTGCCACCACTTTTATCCCTGACTAAAGAAATAAAGCAATTATTCAGCACAGCTGCAAGGCATTACGATTTTGCTTGAAAATAGGGTGTTTTCTTTACGCGATGGGGATTCTCAAGGGGAGAATCGCGATTCTACCCTTGAGCGCCGTTAAGCCCAGTTTTACTGGGCAGGCGTAAAATTAAGAGTAACTATTCAGCATCTTTATGAATAGTTACGAAATAAAAAGTCAGAAACAGCACTGGGTTGCTTACCGCGCACATTGCAGCAGGAAAAACCGTGTGTGTGCTAAAATTACAAAAGCGTACGATGCAAGGAACAACGGCCTCAACTAACAGCGCACACCTGCCGCACAAACCATCGCAAATGCACGCACGACAGGTTAAGCTAGCGCCTCTTAAACAACGCGACCGCAAGCGACCGGGATGGGATTTTTTTCTTTAGTGAGAGAATGGCTCTATGACACATCTGCACCATTGGACACCTACGCATTATTCCGTACCGTTGAGTCAACACACCGGACAACAGATTTGGTTAAAAATGGAATGCTATCAGCCTAGCGGTTCGTTCAAAATCAGGGGAATAGGCAAGCTCTGTCAGCATTATGCCGCACAAGGCAGCACACGCTTTGTTGCCTCCAGTGGCGGCAATGCCGGTGCGGCTGCAGCGTATGCCAGCCGCATGTTAAGCATCCCTATCGATGTGTTCGTGCCCACCAATACGCACGGCATTTTTTTACAAGCGATTAGAAATGAGGGCGCCACCGTGCACATCGTGGGCGACAGCTGGCAAGAGGCCAACGCCGCAGCGCTCGCAGAAATAGCGTCCTCCGGTGCAGCGTATATCCCACCGTTCGATCATCCGTTGATCTGGTCGGGACACGCCACGCTGATCGACGAAATCGTGCAGGATCGCATCCCCACACCGGACGCGATCGTGGTAGCAGTTGGTGGCGGTGGCTTGGCGTGTGGTGTGTTAGAAGGATTGCACCAACACCAGCTGTCCTCTATTCCGCTGTATACGGTAGAAACCACTGGCGCGGCTTCTTTTGCTGCGTCGGTCGCACAAAATCAACGCGTCACACTCGCCAGCATCGATACTATCGCCACCACCTTGGGTGCGAAACAAGTCGCCGAAAAATTATTCCTCTGGCGCCAAACGCACCCCATGATACCGCTGATCGTCAACGACCAAGCCACCGTGCGTGCCATCACCCAGTTTGTCGATCACCACAAAGTATTGGTAGAGCCCTCCTGCGGTGCAGCGCTATCGGTACTGTATGATCAACACCCTGCCTTAGCCGCGCACCGCACTGTTTTGGTCGTGGTTTGCGGTGGCGTCGGTGCGTCGCTCGCATTGTTACGCCAATGGCAAACGCTGTTGGGAATAACGCCTTAACTGCACGTTCGAGATCCCTCGTTGCACTCGGAATGACAAAAAAAGTTGTCATCCCGAACGTAGTGAGGGATCTCAGGAATGTTTGCGTCCCGAATATCGCAGCGCGAGGGAGGTATCTCGAAACGATTGCACAGTGTTGTTAGCGAGAAAGCGCCACTTGCACGAGATCCCTCATTGCATTCGGGATGACATGCCTGCGATCATTATTCACCAAAAATCGCCGTGTAGTCGGGCATGATACGCTTCATATACTCACCGAATAAAGGCACGGTAAATGCGTTATCGCCGTGACCAGGACTGTAAATCATACCCTTGGCGATCAGTCTGTCGCGCGTAGGTGAGACGGTCTGCACTTTTTTTCGTAACAAATTGGCGATATCGCCCGAGCGCGGTTGCTCTACACCGAGCTCAGCCATGGCACGTAGGTATTTCTTTTCTGTCGGGGTCAAGCGATCGACGCGTACACGGAAAAAATTGGCGTCCAGCTCCTGTATGGCGAGCTGCGTCGCCAGCTGCACATCCTCGTGAGTAATAGGTGACGTTGTGGCACATTGCCAACTGTGCTTGCCCCATTCTTGCAAAAAATAAGGATATCCTTTGATCTGTGACAAAATCTCCTCTAACGCATCGAGGGTGTAGGCCACACCTTGCTTTTCGGCCGGTGCTACTAACGCTTGTCGTGCAGCCTCTTCATTGAGCGGGCCTATTTCTGGATATTCAAATAATCGCTCCGCGTAAGATTTGGCACGACCAGCCTGTCCCACCAACTGCGGCAATCCCGCACCAATCAATATAATCGGCAGCTTATGCTGCGCGCATCGGTGTAACGCCATAATCAGAGCGGCAAACTGCTCCTCTTTGATATACTGAATTTCATCAATGAAAAGCGCGAGCGCGGTACCTTTTTCTTTTGCTGCCCTACCTATTTCAATAAATAACTCGATTAAATCATGCTCCAAATCACCCGAGTCAGCGATGCCGGGTTGTGTTCCTAACTCCACACTAAACTCGACATCCTCATATTTGAGTTTCACTTTCTCAGCAAATCCACCTAACGTCCGAAACGCACGTTTTACTGCCTCACCCGCAGCCGCCATTCTATCCAATCTCAACAACGCAGACCTAAGTGCAGGAATAATTAACGCGGGTAAGGAACGCTTTTCAGGTGTTTCGATGAAAACCACAGCGAAACCCAGTGCTTCAGTATCGCGCTTGATACGCGTCAATAACACGGTTTTACCCACGCCGCGCAACCCAACCATTAGCAGACCACGCGCAGGTAGACCATTGCGGCATCGATTTAAGGCAATCGCGGCTTTCTCGATGATAGCATCACGACCGGTTAATTCAGGCGGCTCCGTACCCGCACCAGGAGCATAAGGGTTAGTGTATGGGTCCATATATAGCAATCTTACCTAAGGTTACTGAAAATTAGTAACTCATGATAACTTTGTTATATATTGCCGTCAAATCCAGTCAGATGCGGCGTATCACCCAGGGGGACCCACTCGACTAGAACACCGTGACGATCGTAAGAGCGCTCCCTCTTCGCCGCATAAACCATCGTGGTAATCAACCCATTACCCGTGGTGCGGCACTGCAGCCGTTTTAGATTGTGACAACACTTGCTGAGGAACTCCGTCAATCGCATGTGCTCAACAGAACGGACACACTGTCACTCGTCTCACTGACATCAAAACTATTAACAACCCATAACATCATCGCGTAAGTTCTCGACGTTACAGTGCCGCATAAACAAACGTTGCAGCAAAATTTTGTGGTGCTTACACCGCCCCATTCAAGCGCCGTCGTATTTTAATGCCTTGCTTAATGCAAAAGAACATCACCACGTATCTCACTAACAAGGCAAACAGCACGAACCCCATATATACCGTAAACTCGATGAAAAATCTGGTATGCAACACAGCCGAACCACCGAGATACAACCTAATAAAAAAATAAGCATTCGCCAGCACAAAATAAATTAACACACACAACAACGCGAGTATTTTGATTTTATGGCTGTCGAGCATTCCTGGATAGCGCTTTTCCATCCATACACCATAATATAAGCTGCCCGTAACCGTACCCACCATCCCCGGTATGTCAACCACAGGCGCGAGAGAATGCTGGGTCATTTCCGTATATACACGCAGGGCAACCACTACGACTATCACCACTACCATCTGAAATAAAAACAATAATGCGGCAAACTTAATGGGTTTGAATTTAAAATCTGTTGCGTTCGTCATGTCTTACCTCTTGATTGTGAACAGCTTTGTGTTGTATTCGGATAGTGATTGCGTTCACCCGCGAACATTACGCTGATTATTTCTCACTTCTCAACCCATTGCAAATTGGACTGATTTTTCTTGATGCATATTCGGCGTTAACCTAATGTAGCAGTAAAATAAGCACTTAAAAATACTGTATGCTCGCTATTGGCGCCTTAGACGGTGAGATGAGAATACGAAGGGGGCACAAAAGATTTGTTGTGTAATCTCGGTCTGCACGTTAAAGTGGCTATTGCAGCGACCCTGCAGTAGTTCGACTTAAGAATTAAACGCCAACCCTGAAGTGAAAGTTGTCGCATGCCCCTCAGGGTTCAATACACAAAAGGACAACGCATGTCTGAAATGAACGTAGAAGACCCCGCAACGCCGACGGCACAAACCAGTCCAAGTAAAATTCCAACGCCATGGATAGCGCTGAAACTCTGGTTTATTTCACACAAGACGTCGCGTTGGTTATGGCATGCCAGCCAATACCTTAGCCTTTCACTGTTTAACGGATTAAATGGCTGTTGGCGTTTACTCACCGACAACAGTACACACTGCTGTCGTATAGACGCGTACGCGAAACGATTACTGAGCAAACACGCAATGCTCTTAACCTTTTTCAAAGCCCTTGTTATGAATCCAAGCGCAACGGGAGCTATTTTCCCCAGTTCTAAGCGACTCGCGCAAGAGATGGCGTCACATGTTCTACTGGATGATAGTGCGCTCGTCGTGGAATTGGGGTCGGGTACTGGAGTGGTCACCGATGCATTGCTACAAGCAGGCGTCAATCCAAACCAACTTATCCTGGTTGAATACTCCCCTGATTTAGTCCAGAAATTGCGACTGCGCTTTCCCCATGTGCGCATTATTGAAGGCAACGCTGCCCAGTTGGGAACTCTGTTACGTGATGAAAACACGGTGAAAACCATTATTTCTAGCCTACCGTTACGTTCTCTGCCACCATCCACAACACACGCTATTCTCGATCAGATAAAAACCATACTGCCTAGCGGCGGTCGCTATATTCAATTTACCTATAGTCTTAGGCAAAATAAATTGGTTCCCTTTCGCAACCAACAAAAAATAATATCCAAACACATTTGGCGTAATATCCCGCCAGCACGCGTGGACGTATGGACGGTTTGAAAGTAATGTACTAGACTCGTTGGCTGCGATATTAGATGCTATTCAACCTAGATGTGAAAAGCGAAATTTATGGATATCCCACACCTTAATAATCTACTACCTAGGGAACAAGTCTTGACGCAGTTACCCGGCGCTTTCATTTAGGAAAACCTAGACTTGAAGTATCTCGCCGTTAATCTCAGCTTAGCGAAAAACTTTGGCTTTCAACAACTCGTCCGCAAGCAGATGAGATTTCTTTCTTTACATCCAAAGAAGAGATGGTGGGGCTCACCTCTCATGATATTCGCTGTCGCGCCGTAGAATACGCGGAATTTTTTTAATCAACGACAGGGAAACCATCCTCAGCGGCGCAAACTTACATACCATAGACCTGCATGTTTTTGCGGACCAACAATTAAAGATGTTCTTAGGTGAAAGAACCCCGCTAAAAGATAAAAACAAAGTCACCCTTGGCGTGTTATACCATGCGACTTACCCATCAACGTTCGCATCTTGAAGTACGAGCGGTATATACCAGAAATTTTCATTAGGCACGCTACGCGCAAATGCTTATTTGCTATCTTGTCATTTTGTATTACCATTCCCACCACCTTAATCTTTTAACCATGGACAAACTATGCTGATTTATCCCGACATCAATCCCGTGGCCATACACCTTGGCCCTATTAAAATTTTTTGGTATGGCATCATGTACGTACTCGCCTTCGCTATCGCCTGGGGCTTGTTACCGTGGCGGATCCGACAACCCAATAACCCATCGTGGAACATACAACAAGGCAAAGACCTGCTATTTTATGCCGCGTTAGGTGTCGTCGTTGGTGGCCGTGTCGGTTACATGTTGTTTTATGCCTTACCAGATTTGTTGCAACACCCGCTCAATTTATTTAAAACCTGGGAAGGTGGTATGTCATTTCACGGTGGCTTAATCGGTGTCTGTTGCGCCCTGTGGCTATTCCAACGCAAAACCCATCACTCGTTTGTGGCCACCACCGACTTTATTGCACCACTGGTGCCGCTAGGTCTCGCCGCTGGTCGATTGGGCAATTTTATCAACGGTGAATTATGGGGCCGCGCCACTGATGTACCGTGGGCCATGGTGGTGGACGGACTGGTACCACGTCACCCTTCGCAATTGTACGAGCTGATTGGCGAGGGCTTGTTGCTATTTTTGCTGCTGTGGTATTACGCGCGCAAGCCACAACCACCGGGCAAAATAACGGGCCTATTTTTATTGGGCTATGCTACAATTCGCTTTGCTCTCGAATTTGTACGCCAGCCCGACTGGCAACTGGGTTACCTGGCATTTGGCTGGCTCACCATGGGACAACTCTTGTGTGTACCCATGCTGGTGCTGGGCTTGTGGCTGGTATACCGCTCGTACTTCAAGATGTGAATTTTGAGGAGTAAGTCGCGCGGTATATCCTGTTTCTAGACCTACGCAAAATAAATTTTTGCTAGCTCACCCAAGGGTAGAAGAATACTTCAAGATGCAAGAATCGCATTTTGAAGTAGAGTAGATATATGCAAACGGCAATCACCGGTTTAGGAAAAATAATGGAATCGTATTTACGCTACTTACAAGACATACTCGATAACGGAGTCACGAAACCGGATCGCACCGGTACCGGAACCATCAGTGTCTTTAGCCGCGAATTGCGTTTTGATTTACGTCGGGGCTTTCCCTTAGTCACCACCAAAAAAATACACGTAAAAAGTGTTATCCACGAATTATTGTGGTTTTTGCAAGGCAACACCAACACCGCGTACCTGAAACAACAGGGCGTGCGCATCTGGGATGAATGGGCGGATCCTGAGGGTGAACTGGGCCCGATCTACGGCAAACAATGGCGCGCCTGGCCCACCACCGATGGTAGACACATCGATCAAATCAGCGAAGTCATTCAACGCATTCGTACCGAGCCCGATTCGCGACGCCTTATCGTCAGCGCCTGGAACGTAGGCGAATTAGACAACATGGCACTGCCGCCGTGCCATTTACTCTTTCAATTTTACGTGGCTAACCATCAGTTGTCGTGCAAACTCATCCAGCGCTCAGCCGATTCGTTTCTCGGTGTGCCTTTTAATATTGCTTCTTATGCCCTGCTCACCCACATGGTGGCACAACAATGTGATTTGACTGTCGGCGAATTTATTTGGTCGGGCGGTGATTGCCACATTTATCAAAATCATCGCGAACAAGTGGCTCTGCAATTGACACGCACGCCCTACCCGCTACCGCAACTACACATTCGACGTAGGCCAGACTCTATTTTTTCGTATCAATTTGAAGATTTCACCTTGGTAAATTATCAGCACCATCCGGCGATTACCGCAACAGTTGCGGTATGATTGTTTCACTTCACACACTCAGGGAGAGCATCATGAACGAAGAATACAAATCCACTACGGAACAAGATACGACGCAAACTACAGAAAGCCATGCGTCTCACACCCATGACAACGCTACAACGCAAGCACACGCTACGGTGTCCGCCCTACCCAGCGCACAAGAAGCCATTAGCATGGCTAAAAAATTGTTTGCGGATACGAGCAAAAGCATTACTGAAATTTACAAGGATTATAAGAGCAAACGTACATCCGATGGTGATAAGTAAACAACTATCGAACACCGTGTTTTCTTTACGCGATGGGGATTCTTAAGGGGAGAATCGCGATTCTACCCTTAAGCGCCGTTAAGCCCAG
>JACCDN010213541.1_pt1 | contig 131760 bp, 140 predicted proteins | sample 7441691 | NCBI WGS metagenome assembly JACCDN01 (sample SAMN15323439, study PRJNA562643) | freshwater metagenome | isolation source: river surface water | place: USA:Blue River Watershed | collected 2017-08-16 | reverse complement strand
GGGGTCGACAGTTCAATCCTGTCTCGGGGCTCTGCGGCTGGGTAGCTCAGGTGGTTAGAGCACACGACTCATAATCGTGGGGTCGCGGGTTCGAGTCCCGCCCTAGCTACCAACTCGACTATGACCGACCTTCGGGTCGGTCTTTTGCTTTAACTGCGACCCACCAAAGTCGATCACGCCTTTTCGTCTACGCTTGTTCTGTGGTCAATCCAAACGTTGAGGGCAAGAAATACCCAGCCACCGATCCCTATCTGGTCGGTCGCGAAAAGGTCCGCGAGTTCGCCCGCGCGGTCATGTCAAACAATCCGGTCAACTCCGATGTATTCGCTGCGCAGGCCGCCGGATACAACGACGTCGTCGCCCCGCCAACCTTCGCCGTGGTGATTCAAGAGCGCAGCCTGGCAACCGTACTTGCCGACCCCGAGGCCGACATTGACTTCAGCCGCGTCGTGCACGGAGACCAACGTTTCGTTCACGTTCGTCCGATCGTTGCAGGCGACGAACTCACCAGCGAACTTCAGGTCGCGTCGGTCAAGAGCCTCGGCGCGCATTCGATGATCACCTTCGAAACTCAAATCTTTGACGCGGCCAAGCAGCTCGTTTGCACCGCGATTTCGACCCTCGTGGTTAGGGGAGACGAATGACTCACATCAACATCGCATCGCTCGAGATCGGCCAAGAGATTGGCTCGCGCGAGTTTCAGCTAACCCGTGATTCGCTCGTGAAGTATGCAGGCGCATCCGGCGATTTCAACCCGATTCATTACCGTGACGACTTCGCCGCCGCGGTGGGACTCCCAGGCGTGCTCGCACACGGCATGCTCACCATGGGCGTTGCCGTTCAGGTGGCCGCCGACTGGGTTGGCGACGCCGGCAAAGTTGTCGACTACGGAGTGCGCTTCACCAAACCCGTGGTTGTCGACCCCAAAGATGGCGCAATCGTCACCGTCACCGGCAAGATCGGTGAAATAAACGCGGATGCTGGCGAAGTGCGCGTCGACCTGACGGTCGTGTTCAACGAAACCGCAGTTCTCGGCAAGGCACAGGCTCGCGTTCGCCTCTAGGCGACCACTGGATCGTTAGAAACCATGACCAGACAGCTGAGTGAACTCACCACGATGCAGGTTGGCGGACGCCCCGCCGAACTGCTCGAGGCGCACGGCCGCGATCAACTCATCGACTACGTCACCGGAGTTTGGGCGACGGGCGATGACTGGCTGGTTCTCGGCGGCGGCAGCAACATCGTGGCAGCCGACGACCTCAGTCACCTCACCGTGATTCGAACCCTCAATCGCGGCATCGAGCGCAATGGCAACCTCTTGCGCGTGCAGGCCGGCGAAGACTGGGATGAGTTCGTTAAGTTCACCGTCGACGCGGGGCTCAGCGGAGTCGAGGCTCTGAGCGGCATCCCCGGCTGTGTCGGCGCGGCACCCGTGCAGAACATCGGCGCTTATGGTCAAGAGGTGGCCGACACGATCGTGCGACTCGAGTTTGTCGAATACCCGAGCGGCAACATCCGCGTGATGGAGGCCGACGAACTCGGCTTCGGCTATCGCGATTCGATTTTTAAGCGAGGATGCGCCGGCGTCATCACCTGGGTCGAGTTCGAGTTGAGTGACCAACCGCCAGCGAGCCTCGCCCGTCTGACCGAGGCGCTCGGACGCGAAGTAACCAACTCGGCCGAGATTCGTCGCGAAGTGCTCGCCACCCGCGCATCCAAGGGGATGGTGCTCGACCCGGCCGACCGCGATACGGCCTCTTGCGGCTCGTTTTTCACCAACCCGATCGTTAGCGATGGGTTCTCGCGCAGCATCCCGGGTGAAGCACCGCGCTGGCTTCAACCGGACGGTTCGGTCAAGCTGAGTGCGGCCTGGCTAATCGAAAATTCGGGGCTCGGCAAGGGTTTCAAACTGGGCGACTCGCGCGCTGCGCTTTCGACCAAACACGCGCTCGCCATCACAAACCGCGGGGATGCGACTGCCGAACAGGTGCGCGAACTGGCCAGTTTCATCCAGCTCCAGGTCGCAAACCGTTGGGGCGTGAACCTCGTGCCAGAGCCTAACTTCGTAGGTTTTTAGCCGAAAAGAACGGTTTTGACCGTTTGTCCGGTCTTAGGCGAAAAGCTTCTGCAGGCGCTGAATGCCTTCGAGCAGCGGACCATCACCGAGCGCATACGACATGCGCACATAACCCGATGGGCCAAAGGCCTCACCCGGCACAAGGGCGACCTCTGCCGCATCCAAAATGTAGTCGCAAAGTTCGAGCGAGGTGTTGATTTGCTTGCCGCCCCATTCGCGACCTAGCAGGCCGGAAACGTCGGAGTAGACATAGAAAGCACCCTCAGGCATAGGGGCAACCCACCCAGGAATCTTGTTTAGCTCGGCGACCGCCAGTTTGCGGCGGCGGTCGAACGATTCACGCATGGCCTCGACCTCTTCTTGAGGCCCGGTCAGCGCGGCAATCGCTGCACGCTGCGAGATGTTCGAAACGTTCGACGACAGGTGCGACTGCAGGTTGCCTGCTGCCTTCATGGCGTCGAGCGGGCCGACCATCCAGCCCAAACGCCAACCGGTCATCGCATAAGACTTGGCAACACCATTCACCAGGATGGTGCGGTCGATCATTTCGGGAACGGCTTCGGTCACCGAAACGGCCTTGATTCCGTCGTAGGTGAGGTTCTGATAAATCTCGTCGGAGATAATCCACAAGCCGTGCTCGTGTGCCCAACGACCAATCGCTTCGACCTCGTCGCGCGAATAAACCGAACCGGTCGGGTTCGACGGTGAGCAGAACAACAAAACCTTGCTGCAGTCGGTGCGAGCAGCCTCGAGCTGTGCCACGGTGACCTTGTAGTTCTGGTCTGAACCGGCAAAAACCTCAACGGTCTTGCCGCCGGCAAGGGCGATGGCCTCGGGGTAGGTGGTCCAATAAGGCGAAGGCAGCAAAACCTCGTCGCCCGGGTCGAGCAAGGTTGCAAATGCCTGATAAACGGCCTGCTTGCCACCGTTGGTAACTACAACCTGAGCCGCGGTGTACTCGGTGCCGGAATCTTGCTTGGTCTTTGCCACGATCGCCTCGCGCAGTTCGGGCAGACCGATTGCCGGTGTATACCGGTGGTTTTTAGGGTCTCGGGCGGCCACCACAGCGGCCTCAACGATGTGGTTAGGTGTGGCAAAGTCTGGTTCACCGGCGGCATAAGAAATCACCGGACGACCGGCGGCCTGAAGGGCCTTGGCCTTTGCGTCTACTTTGAGCGTTGCCGATTCAGCGATTGCGCCGATGCGGCGAGAAATTCTTGAAGAAGTCGAGTCAGTCACCAGTCAAGCCTATCGTCTGAATAACTTGTTCTCCCTTTGCATTTCTGGGGTTCGGTGGGCTAAACTCCTAGGAGGTAGTTGACAACTTCCGGAGCCTAATCTGGCAAATTAATCACCTTAGATTTCAATCTAGAAGTCTGCCCTTTTCGGGGTGATTACGAGGATGCTCCGGCGGCACCAATCGCGAATGTGCAAGCGCTCGCGGCGGCTACTCACCGTTTAGGGCGGTGGCTCAATTGGTAGAGCAGCGGTCTCCAAAACCGCAGGTTGCAGGTTCGAGTCCTGTCCGCCCTGCAAGTTGCAACGTTGTTGCGAACTGAAACAGAAGGAAGAACGATGGCAGAAGAGTACGAGGCTTCAGAGAATCTCGTCGACAAGGCCAAGGCCGATCGTGCTGCTGCACGCGGGCCTATCGGTCGCCTCATCCTTTTCATCAAGCAGGTCATTGGTGAACTGGGCAAGGTAACCCGTCCGACTTGGGCCGAGCTTCGCAACTACACCTTTGTGGTGCTGGGCTTCGTGACCGTGGTGATGATCATCATTGCGGCTCTCGACTGGGCGTTCTTCTATGTTGTGCAGTTCCTTTTCACCCCGACTGCAACCAACTAAAACTTTAACTGCAAAAACCAAACAGACTTTTCAAACGATAGGAAGCCACCGTGAGTGAAATCGAGCGCGACGAGCTAGAAACCGCTCTTGACGCTGCCGAGGCAGTGCACGAAGCGCAAGACGCAATCGCAGACGACCTCGAGGTCGCCGAGGATGCAGCCGACGAGGTTGCTCTCGACAGCGCCGACGACGTCGTAGTCGACGTTGAAGAAGTTGCCGTCGACGACGTTGTGGCCGAAGAAGTTGTTGCCGAGTCTGCCGCTGAGGCCGCATCCGCGCCTGCCGAAGAAGACGAAGACCCTTATGCCCAGTTCAAGGCCGAGTTCCGTGCCCTGCCTGGCAAGTGGTATGTCGTTCACTCCTACGCCGGCTATGAGAAGCGCGTAAAGCAGAACGTCGAAAACCGTCGCCTCAGCCAGGCCGGTGGAGACGACGTCTATCAGATCGAGGTCATTCTCGAAGACACCGTCGAGATCAAGAATGGTCAGCGCAAGCTGGTCACCAAAGTCAAGGTTCCTGGCTATGTGTTGATTCGCATGGACCTAAACGAAGACTCATGGGCCCTGATTCGCCACACCCCAGCCGTCACCGGTTTCGTTGGCAACGCTCAGAACCCAACCCCACTTCGTCCGAGCGAAGCTTTCGAGATGCTCAAGAAGTGGCTCTACGAGCTCCCAGAAGAGGCCGCTGCCAAAGCTGCCGCCAAGGGTTCGGTTGCTGTTCGCGGCAAGTCGAAGGCGATTCCAATCTCGGTCGACTTCAAGGTTGGCGAGAGCATCATGATTCGCGACGGTTCGTTCGCTGGTCTGCCTGGAACGATCTCCGAGATCAAGCCAGAAAGCGGCAAGCTCACCGTCCTTGTTTCGCTGTTCGAGCGTGAGACCCCGGTCGAGCTCGGCTTCGAGCAGGTCGGCCCACTCAACTAGTTTTTACAAAGAGTTCCACAACTAAACCAAAGGAATAACAAATGGCACCGAAGAAAAAGATCACTGGAATGATCAAGCTTCAGATCCAAGCGGGCGCTGCTAACCCAGCTCCACCGATTGGTCCTGCACTTGGTCAGCACGGTGTAAACATCATGGAGTTCTGCACCGCGTACAACAACGCAACTGCAGACCAGCGCGGAAACGTAATCCCGGTCGAAATCACCGTTTACGAAGACCGCTCGTTCACCTTCGTTCTGAAGACCCCACCTGCAGCCGAGCTCATCAAGAAGGCTGCCGGCGTCGCAAAGGGCTCGTCGACCCCACACACCGTGAAGGTTGCCAAGCTGTCGCGCGAGCAGGTTCTGAAGATTGCAGAGCAGAAGATGGCCGACCTCAACGCAAACGACGTTGAAGCAGCAGCGAAGATCATCGCCGGAACCGCCCGCAGCATGGGAATCACCGTCGAGGCCTAAGCCCCAAAACTTGCGCGGGTTTTCCCGAGCAAAAACGGCGGATGAGCATCCCGTGTTCAACCGCCAAACCGAAATGGAAGTGGGAGTGCCAGCGCGGCACGCAGACCACAACTGTGACCAAATAGAAAAGGAATAACAGCATGGCAAAGCGCAGCAAGGCTTATGAAGCCGCAGCAGCAAAGATTCAGCCTGGAAAGTTCTATACTCCAGCTGAAGCAGTAACCCTGGTCAAGGAGACCGTCACCAGCAAGTTCGACTCGACCGTTGAGGTCGCGTTCAAGCTCGGTGTCGACCCTCGCAAGGCCGACCAGATGATCCGTGGAACCGTTTCGCTTCCAAACGGAACCGGTAAGACCGCCCGTGTAATCGTGTTTGCTACAGGTGCCGCAGCAGACGCAGCCCGCGCGGCTGGTGCCGACGAGGTCGGCGGCGACGAGCTCATCGAGAAGGTTGCCGCAGGATGGGTCGACTTCGACTCCGCAGTATCGACCCCAGAACTCATGGGTAAGGTCGGTCGCCTCGGTAAGGTTCTTGGTCCTCGCAACCTGATGCCAAACCCCAAGACCGGAACCGTAACCCCAGACGTGGCCAAGGCTGTCACCGACATCAAGGGTGGAAAGATCGAGTTCCGCGTCGACAAGCAGGCCAACCTGCACTTCATCATCGGAAAGTCCTCGTTCACCGCTAAGCAGCTCGGTGAGAACCTCGATGCAGCTCTCGAAGAGATTCTTCGTCTGAAGCCATCGTCGTCGAAGGGCAAGTACCTGATCAAGGGTGCAGTCGCAACCACCTTCGGCCCTGGTATCCCACTGGACACCAGCGTCACCAAGGTCGAGTTCTAAACTCAACCAACCAAACTCAACGTTGAGGGGATCGGGGCTTATGGCCCCGGTCCTTTCTTCATCCCGAGGATGACTGAAGTTCAGTTTCGGGTGTTATAACTGGCTTCGGCCACAAAGTTTCTGGCGGCGAGTGTCGGCAGAGCAATCGGCTTCGGCCGCAAATGTTTCACAAGGCGAAAGCCATAAAAGTAAGGCGGGATATTGTCACAGCACGCGTTTGGCGCAGCTACTCTGCTTGATCCGAAGGACCCAATGGGCTTGCGTTCCGACGCACCCCTGCTAGACGCGTGGATTCGTGACATGGAGACCGACCGGTCTCCGTTCCAGATTCCCGGACACAAGGGCCGCACCGACCTCACCGGTGCCATCGTGGATGGCGACATCCCAGTTTTGCCGGGCAATCACCCGCATCGCATCTCTCCAAGTTTGATTCTCGAAGCCGAAGCGCTTGCCGCGAGCCTTTGGGGTGCCGACCTCTGCCGATTCGGCGTGAACGGCTCGAGCGGATCGAACCACGCGGCCGTCATGGCAGTTGCCGGGCCCGGCGATAAGGTCATCGTTTCGCGAACCTTGCACAAGTCGGTGTTGGTCGGGTTGGTTTATGCCGGCGTGGTGCCGATTTGGGTTCGCCCCGAGATTAATCCGGCGACCGGTCTGCCCGAATACTTGCCGTCGAGCCGTTTGGCCGAGACCCTTGCCGAACACCCCGATGCGAAAGCCGTGTTCATCGGTGAGCCTTCGTATGTGGGCACCATGTCGAATATTCCTCGATTGGCCGAGGTAGCCCATTCGCACGGTATCCCGTTGGTGGTTGACGCCGCCTGGGCTGCGCACTTCGGTTTTCACCCGGCTTTGCCCAACCACCCGCTGGCCGAGGGGGCTGACATCGTCGTGACTTCGGCGCACAAGACCCTGCCGAGCTACTCGCAGGCTTCGTTCGTGCTGGTTCGTGGCGAGTTCGTCGACTTGCCTCGGTTCAATAAGGTGTTCGACTCGACGCAGACCACGTCGATGTCGGGGCGCATCCTTGCTTCGATCGACGCGGCGCGCGCACTTTTGGCTCGCCACGGCGAAGAGTTGATCGACCCGATCATCGAAGCCACCGGACGAGGCCGCGCCCGTTTGCGCGAGGCCGGCATCGGTGTGATTGACGGGCAATACATTGACCCGCTGAAGATGGTGATTCTGCTTTCGACCGTCGGTGCCGATGGAAACCTGGTTGAGGCCGAGTTGCTTGCCGCCAACATCGATCTCGAGATGGCTAACCGCGACGTGATCATTCCGATGATTACTTTTGCCGATACGCCCGACCGCATCGACGACCTGATTGACCGCATCATTCGAATCGTGGATGCGCACCGCGGCGAACTTCGCCCCATCAAGACTGCGGCTGCATTCTCGATTGCGCCCGAGGTGGTTGTGACTCCGCGCGAGGCGTTTTTTAGCGAATACGAGATTGTGCCGGCCGCCGAAGCTGTTGGCCGAGTCTCCGTTGAGATGATCTGCCCCTACCCGCCAGGCGTTCCGGTGTTGTCACCGGGGGAGCGCATCACTGAGGCCGCGTTGAACGCGTTGTTTGAAGCGAGGGATGCGGGCACTCGCATCGCCTATGTCGCCGATCCGACGCTCGCGACGCTCAAGGTGATGCCACTCTAGCCATAGACATTTCCGCGGTAGTCGATTCGCAAGATGTCGATAATGCCCCGTCCAACATCAATTTCAAAAACGACGCGAAGTCTTCCTAGCACTCTGAGGCGATGGCAGCCTGCCAAGTTTCCGCTAAGCGGCTTTGCCAATTTGGCCGGATCGCTTGCTGACCGCAAGGTTTCAAGATTTGCCTGAACCGCTTTTCTGATGTTCTTTGGCATTCTCGTCAGGTTCTTCCTTGCGGCTTTTGAGTAGTTCAAGTGCCAAATCACGTGCGTCGAGCTCTTTCATCAGGGTGTCGTGGTCAACCCATTCTTGCTTTTCGCCTCTCGCAACGCTCGCTCGGTATTCGCGTACAGCCTCTTGCGCCCAAAGCTCGTCTTCGAGGTCGTCGATGGCCTCAACCAGCAGCTTCTTGATGAAGTAGGTTTTGGTTCGGCCAGTTTTTTGGGCAAGCGCGGTGATGCGGTTGTTGAGTTCGTCATCGATTCGCAGGGTTAACATGGCCATAATCTTCTCCTGTATTACATGTAATACACACAGGGTAAACCCACTCTGTGCATAAGACAAGGTCTCGCTTGATCCGGGGCTAGTCGAGTTCGCGCAACACCTGAGCGAGGCGGGTGGCGTCGTCGGTGCGTGAGTCGAGAAGGTAGTTGACCATCGCCTTGTTGGCCATGTTCTTTGCCTTAACCTTCTGCCCCTGTCCGAGCAGAAGCCAATACTGCGCCTCTTCAGACTGGGCTTTGATTGCCGGGGTCACGAGGTTGGCCGGCCCATCCGAGATTGCCGAGATGTAGCGGTTGGCGACTTCGGAGTTGCCGGCTTTGGCATAGTGCAAACCGATTTCGCCGGCGGCCATCCAGAACTCGAAGCGACCCATGTTGAGTGGGTTTGCCGCGACGATTTCGTATTGGTGGACCTTGTCGTCGTGACGTTCCATGACCTCGTAGCAGATCGCCAACAGAGTGGTTGCTTCAACGAAGAAGCCGTCGAAGTCGTGTTCTTCGGCAAGGGCGATTGCTTCGACCAGCGTCTGCTCGGCCTCGAGCAACTCGCCAACGATGATCAGGTTGTGCCCCTGCATGCGAATCGCATCACAGGCCTCGAAGAATAGCTTGTGCGACTTCAATACGGGAATCAACACGTTCAGCAAAGCCGAGGCCTCGCGGCGACGGTCGAGCCCGACCAGTGCACGAGCAAACTCGAGGTCGGTGCGAGCGCGGTGCTTTTGGCGCTTGCGGTTGGTGCTGCGCGCCTTCATCTCTTCGAGAATTTTGAACGCTTCGCTGAAGCGCCCGAGCTGGTTAAGGCAGCGGGCCATCAGAAACTGTGCGCGGTCGATCTCGCGGTTGTTTTCGTCATACTTGGCCAGGTGATAGGCCTCGGTGGCCTTGGCCAGCGAGAGTTCAATGTTCGCCTCGTCGAACAGGGTCGAAGCCAACTCGTTTTCGACGCGCGGAACGATGTTCTCGAATCCGTTTTGCATGAACGTCTCTTGAGCCTCGCGCAGCAACTGTTCGGCAGCCTCGAGCTCACCCGACTTGCGCAGCATGCGAGCCAGGTCGGCCTTTAGGTGCCCGAGCATGCGGTAGTCGGTCTCAATGCCTAGGGCAACCGCATCCTTGAGAAAATCGGCGGCTTCGTTGTAGCGCTTCATGCGTCGGCACATCGAGGCGCATCCGCTGAGGCCATCGATTTCGCCCTTGGTGTGCATGGCTTTGCGGGCCTGGTCGATCATCTGCTTGTAGTAGTCCAACGCTTCTTTGAAGTGTGCGCGCTCGGACTCGACATAGCCCATCTGGTTGTATGTCCACATCAGGCCGGAGTGGTCTTCGAGCTCGCTGCGCAGGTCGGCAACGGTGGCTAGATAGACCAATGACTTCTCTGGGTTGCCCTCAAAAAAGGTCTTCTGGGCCAGGCGCTCGATGGCGTCGGCACGCACGCGCTTGTCGGGAGATGCGATCTCTTCGTTGATCTTGTTTTCATCAAAGGCATCTTCGTTTTCGTCGTAATCGCTCATATTTATCGTCTCCTTTGATGATGGAAAAGTTGGGGGAAGTCAATGATGAACCCGACCTCCGACATTTTTATTTCGACACGCCAAAAGTTTTTTGCAGGGGTTCTGTTGCAGGCGAATTTGAGGGGATGCGCTGCCCGAATCGCTCCTCGAGCAGCGCTGTTGTTGCTGGGCTCGACCCAAAAAGTGTCGAGCGGAGTCAGCTAGTTAGAAGCCGGAGAACCAAACAAAGTCGGTCTTGACGTTGTCACGCAGCACTTCATAGAACTTGCCGGCTCGGCTTTGGGCCTTGATCTTCTTGAGCATCTCGATGAAGTCGAGGTCGGGGTCGAAACCCAGTTCGACGTTCAGCTTGCGCACATCATCCGGGGTGACCTTGTAGTAGGCGTCGCGTCGCCCGTCGGTGACTTCGATCGTGTAACCAACGGGGTTGTCCCACACTCCGATGTCGTCGTAGCGGGTTGAAAAGCTGAACAACTTTTCATACTCGTCGAAGTTCTTTGGAATTTCTGTCATCTATCTCCTTTGCTTTCCGTTTGGTCCGTATTTGAGGGTTTCATAAACGAAATTGCCGAGCAGCAACACCACTGGAAAGAGCGTCCACAAGCAAACGGCACCGAACACTCTAAAAAACTTGCGGCTCGGGCTGCCGATCGTGAATGCCTTGCTGAGATGCTCCTCGCTAGCGCGCGGGGCGATAGCTGATGGGCCGAGCCAGTCGTTCATCACAAACCTTTCAATCACTGACACGTCAAAACTAAGAGCAGCCTCAGACATTTATTTGGCGGATGCACGCCCGCAGAAAAACCCCGCGCCACAGCATCCTCGGAATAAATGTCGGCGCAGATCTGTATAGTTTTCTCAGCATCAAGAGCGGTCGCAAGACCCGGCAACCTCCCCACTGGAAAGGTGCCCAAACGATGTGGCCCCCGGCAACCGCCGGGTGGCAACCAGTGGGAGCCAGCTCCCGCAAAACAGCAGGGAGCATTTTTTATGTCCGAATCATCAGAACCCCGCGTGCACCAGAGCGCAGGCGGAGGCAACTGCCAGTCCTACTGGCCGGGTCACAACACGCACTGGATCCCGGCGATCCGCAAATACGTTTCGTCACCGCGGCAGGATGTGCGCATCCGCCACATCGAAGGCAACGAGTTCGAGGTGGTGTTCGACGGCGTCACGCACCGCTGGTTCTATCACGACCCTCGTGTGCTGGCCGCACGCATCGCAGCCGACCCAGACAACTTCGTGCTGGTCACCGGAACCTCGTTCATCAACTACAACTGGCGCAACAAGGCGGGTGGCGTTGCTTGGTTCTATTTGGCCAAGGACGAAATGTCCGACTGCATCTATCCACAGGAGGATGAAATCTATGAAGACTGACCCGAACAACGGCTTCAAATATGACCCCGAAATTTTCGACGCGGTAACTACATTCAACAGGCTGCGCGAACGGTTCAATCGTGAAAAGAACAGCTTCGGCAAGTGGATGCTCGGTCGGCGCAGCGGCGACTGGCACTCATTCGCGTGGGATCAAACCAACCGTGTTCACAGGGATGTGCGAGCCAACGAAACCGAAACCTACTGTTCGTGCGGGCTCGTATTTCTCACCCCTTGCGCTAGCGACAACCCAGAAGATCGCCGAGTGAACGGACACTGGGACCACACCTCCGACTCGCTCGCCCAGGTTTACCTCTGGCGCAGGCAGTTGGTGTGTGCCGGTTGCTCTCTCACGGCGTCGGTTGAGTTCGATGAGCGGGGCATCCCGCTTGTCGACTGGGATGCAGCGCTCGCCGATCACGCAGAATGAGGGTTTTTAGGGAACTGAACACAAGGTCACAGTCAGCACCCCCTAAGTGAAGCGAGTGTTAGGCAGGACTCAGCACTGCGGATTCCAGTGAGGGAACTGAATTCTTACTGACACTCCGCACTACCTAACTGCCATGCAATGGAATAGAAGGAGAAACATGAGCACTAGATCAAACAGCCCTTGGGTGTCGATCAACATAGATACGGACATTGAGGATTTTGACGACAACATCGAGTCGCCGGTCGACAACATCCTGTTTCACGAATTTGGCTGGGTGAAACCGACACCACGAATTCTCACCTTCGATTGGAGCGTCGAAGATCTCTACGACCGCTTCTACTAATTGAGGAACGATCAAAACGTTCACCACTATTTCCCGCAGGATCGAATGCTCGGTCTGCCAGATACCCTCACAGCCATACCGTCAGCGATCCGGCGCTATCGCCATCAGGCCTGCAGCAGTGCCAAGTTGTTTCGGTGGCTGGCAGTGGATGCCGCGAAAGGAGGCCTAATGTTTGACGAGAACCTCTATAGCCTCACGGTCATCAATGCCGAAGAAAGCATTCGCAGAGCAGAAACCGCAATCAATTCGGCGAACTCAAACGTCGTAAAGTGGGGACACAGCGTGGTTCGAGCGTTCTGCAGACGTGCGATCGAGTCGCGCAGCCTCGGAGTCCATGTCGAGATCATGGGCCACGAGAACAACGAATTTGAGGTGTGTTCGTGCGGTCTTCGGTTGCACGGCAAGTCAATCGACAAGGCCGTTGGCCACTTGGATGCTCAGCAGCAGCCCACCAAAATACTCCGGCATTTCCAGTGCTTTTGTGCCTAAAACTATGCGATTCAGAAAGTGGATTCGATTAGTTCTGTGAGTCCATCGAATCTGTTCCCTTGGCCGATCTCAACATCCCATAGAACCAAGTTAATGCCAAGATGGGTGGAAAAGTTTCTTAGCTGTGGCAGATCAAGAAAAGAACCCTGGGGTAGCTCAATAAGAAGGCACTCGTGCATGGATTGATAGTCCCATTCCTTAAGAGCAAACCGGTAGGACAGGAGTTGCATAAGGCCGCTAAAAAACTGAGACTGAAAATTGCTGGTCGTTGCACTCTTAATCTCTATTAGTAAGTCATAGTTCGGCAATTGGATTGCTAAGTCGACGCTTGAACTCATCATCGGTTTGTAACCCAGTGACTGGATATGCTCTGAGGCCTCACGAAAAATAAGTTGGTGGGTCGCCTCGGCCCGCTCCAGCGCTATTCGAGACTTTTCCGGATCGACGTGTTTTCTTTGCGGGCCGAAGGTACGTGCTGCGTAGTCTGTCTCCTGGACGGCGCGGAGTAAACCATCCACCTGGGGTAATCCCACGGTTGCACCATGAAACTTGATCAAATTGTTGGCTTCTAGCCAGGATTGAATGCGTTCTGCTGTAGACCAGAATGGGTCCTCTCCCGCATCGCCCGAACTAAAGGAGACTTCATCCAGAGAGTTAGTGGACCTTAGGATCCTGTTGATGTCTCGAAGTGACTGATTTCTTTCAGCATAGGAGGCGTTTAGTGCCGACTGTACACGATTCATCAGTCGTGGATTCACCGGTCCAATCCGCACCGGAGCTCCCCTTTTTTCCGCCTTCACAAATTCCAGAACTGCAGCCGTAGAAATTTTCTCTGTGAAGACCGGAGGGAGAGGGACACTCTTTTGGGTAATCGGCAGTGGCCACGTGGGGAGGCTTCCAGACTCCCTTGAGAAATACACTCCATCGTTCTCATCGCCAACTAGTAATAGTTGCTCTCCTAATTCCACTACTTCAACGAGCGGGCTAACCGCGACCACTTTGTTGACGCTTCCCGTGACGTGAACCAAAACCGAATAATCCCAAGAAAGCGCTTCATCCAACAGTGAAGCTTTTGGGAGTATTAAATCGAAAGAGAAATCAGATTGACCCAATTTCGGCAGCAAGTTCCTGTCCGAGACGAGCACCATGCGAGAGACACCAATCTCATCCATTTAATTCTTCCAATGCTTCTTCCAGCGTTAAACCATCAGCTGCACGATCATGAAACAACTCGCCTTGAACCGATTGTTTTTGTGAAAGTCTCTCCAACTCGCGTTTTTCAATGGTGTTTCTGGCAATCAAGAAGTGGTAGCGCACTTCATTCGCCTCTTGGCCAATGCGATGGATTCGGTCCAGAGATTGCATGTAGAAGGCAGCTTGAGTTGGTAACGACACAAAAATGGCATCACTTGCTGCTGTGAGCGTGATACCAGCACCGGCAGCAGCGGGGTTTCCTATGAATACGCGCACCTTTGGGTTCTCTTGAAACGACGTGATCGCCAGCTGCCTCTCTTCTTGAGAGACTGACCCGTCGATTTTAACGGGGTTGAAATCGGCAAAAAGCTGCATCAGGTGGTCAGTGGATGTGTTGAACGAAGACCAAACAACAATCTTTTTTCCATCGCTAGCTAGTATTTGCCCAGCAAGATTCATTAATGTGCTGTACTTTGCAGAGTCCACAGTGTGTGCGCCGATTAATGAAGGGCTGATGCAAATTTGAAGCAAGGCGGCCCTCTTTTGGAAATATGTTGCAAGGGAGCGTTTGAAAATCTTGTTATCGATTCGCCGCAAGTAAAGTTCCAGCTCGTTTTTAGCAACCTCATAAAGATCCCGCTGAGTTTGGTTGAGGTCAAACTCGTGTATGAGATGCGACTTCCTAGCTAGGTCTGGCAGAACTTCAGACTTAAGACGTCGGATGTAAGTACCACGTGCATCTACAGCGCTTTGAATACGCGCCGCTTCACTGTCCGAGCCATCAAAGGCAGCACCTCTGAACGTAAAACCCATATCTGCAACGTTGAACTGATGAACCAGGTCCGATGCAGAGTTCGGTGCGGGTGTCCCACAGAGCACCAATGCGATGGTAGCGGAGCGGCGAATAGCGAGTGCTCCACGCGAGCGCTGGGCATCGGGGTTCTTTACCAAGAAAGACTCGTCAAAAACCAGAAGAAATTTCTTGCTTCCTAGTAAAGAACTAATCAAGGTTGAGTCCGTCGAGACTGTTTCATATGTCGCTACGAATACATCTGCGGATTTATACAGTGAAGCCAAGCGCTGTGCTTTGTTCCCAGCAACCTCCTGGACGGAGTACTTTCCTGGAAGGAACTCTTCAAACTCCAGCATCCATGTGCCGACAAGTGTTTTAGGTGCAACTACGAACATTGCATCAACAGATTCGTTAGCAAGCAAGGTGTCAAATGCAGCAACCGTTGTTAGGGTTTTCCCTGTCCCTTGCTCATCAAAAATACACATTCCCAGCAACCCTGGTGTTGCCAAAGCCGTCACAGCCGCAGCCTGATGTTCCTGGAGGACAGACTCCCAGTATGGAGATACAGCTGACGAACCAGATTCGAGTTGCTTGTAGAAAACTTGACGAGCTGCCTCATGACGTTCAAAAAGGATAGAAACGTCTTCTGAGCTCTCTGCAAGATCGGAAGGTACTAGAACCAGGTCCTCGCAATAAGGGGCGACCCACTCAAAATCCTCTCGGCTGAGCTGAACTTTGCCAACCCCCGGGCTGATGATGTTCGCATTCGGCCGCGCAGCGCTAACTCGGGCCTTCAGTTCAAATAGCTCAAGCGGTTTGCCGCTGATTACGACCCAACTGGCGTCAAAAGAATCAATTGTCAGCATCAGTGGGGTCAGCTGACGAGGCAGCCATTTTTGCAACCTTTTCAAGAATCACAGTGAGCGATTCGATTTCGCTTTTCTGAAGATTGCTAATTTCTTGAGCCGTCATTTTCTGTAGAAACTTCGTGAAGCTGGCTATTTGCTCTGCGGCTTTCAAAGTGCTCGTATTAGCAACTTTCTTATAGGCGACAGCAGCGCGCACATGCTCCGCGGCGTCTGGCGTATCCCCCATCAGAATCTTTCTAAGTTCGGGGTCTTCCCAAGCAGCACGGGCAACTCTAACTTCCTGGAAATTGTTAAATTTGTTTTCGGCCACCCATTTGAAGAATTGAACCTTAAAGTCAACGTCATTGAGTAGAGGCTGATAGAAGGACTTCTGCGCTTCATTGAACTGCTGATATTTACTGGAGGCATGGTTTTCCGCGTCGAGCTCTTCCCATCCAAGGCCGTCTGGCTCTTCCTCCATTGCCCATGCTATGAATTCATGGATCAGCCCCATGATCTTCTTCGTGTCGTTAACTTTGGACACGGACCAGCTGAACCTCTGAGAAACAGCCTGCGCAGTGTCGCCATTCATAAGAGCGGCATGGACGTAGGTTGCAAGCACAAAATCTGGCCATGGCTCTTTTAGGTCCTGGTAGAAATTTGTGTGAACAAGCACGTGGTGCTCGTCTTCCTTGGTTGCGGCTTCATCTAAGACAATTACCGGCACTCTCCGAATGGCCTGTGTGTCCGCGTTTTTACCGCTAGCGAGATTCAACAAATGTTTCACCGCAAAAAAGCGCCTATTGCCATCCAGGAGCGTCCCATTGAAATTCAGGATGAGAGGCATCTGAACGCCATTTTTGTGAATGTGCTCTGCCAAGGTTCTTAAGCCAAATGACTTATCTCCGAGCATGATTTCAAGAATCTCTTCTTGCCCAGGCTCCCTGCCAGCAAACTTGTTCTTGAATCGCTTAAGCTCTAGTTCCAGCCTCGGGTTGGAAACCCAACCCTCGATTTTTGTTGGGTCTGCAAAACCTTCCCAAACCATGAGCTGGCGGCCATGAAAAGAGTGAATAGTGTGCGTTGGCTCTGGCTTGGCGTCCAAAATTTTTGGAATTTTAGTCATTTGCATTCCTCTCGATCAGCCGACGTACGGTGTCAGCAAGCATTTCATTATCGTGTGACATTTTGTTCAGTGTAGTGACGTCATCTGCGTATAGAAGAACATTCTTCTTCGGCTCTGACGAGAACGGAGAGGGTGGGTAACAAGACATTCTTATCTCTTCTTCGGGTTTCACAGCAGTAAGAAAATTTAGCGGCTCACCCTCTGCCTCCCTGAAAAGGCCACGCAAAAATTCGTTGCTCTTTAGAAAAGTGTTGAAATAGCAATTCAAAATGTCTTCTGGCCCAGAATCTCTTGTCAGGCCATAAGGCGCTAAATCCATCCGACTCATGTAGAGCAAAGCGGTAGCCAAGTCTGGAAGTCGATTTTTGTACGCAAGATTCGGTGCGCCAATTCGGAGCATCAACTGCCGGTAGCCCTTTTCCTCAAACTGGAAAACAGCGGGCCAGCCTTTGCCCGAGCGAGTAAGGAAGCCTTCATCACCCGTCCACCAATGGCTTCCATTTAAAAGGCGCCCGAACACTGTGCTGAACAAATAATCTGGGGCCCGCCATTTTCCCTCTATCGGGTTGAAGACAGCTTGCCCGCCACCGCGGATTGGCGCACCTAAGTAACGCAATAACTCCTCTACGAAAGGATCGTCTAATTTTCGTGTTGGTTTGACAGTTGGCTGCACGGAAATCGCCAGGCAGTAGAAAAGCGCAATTTGGTCCCGATTTAATTCTTTGAACTGGTCAAGCGCCCACTCCAAAGCGGGCGGTGACACATAAACCCCCGAGGCATTCATGTATGAATCATAACTTCCATTCACAGCCGCGTCGAAACAGGTTTATGCGCTTTTTGCGATTACAGTTTTTGACATGAACACCCAAAAGGAGCCGTCTGCCGCCGAGTTATCAGAGGCCTTGGGCATTAGCCGCAAACGAGCAAATGGCGTCCTTACGAGCCAGGCGGCCAAGATCTTGCGGACTCGCAACTCGGGTCAACTAGGGCTGCCGGATTTGATTCCTTTCGTGCCGCCGACAGTTGACGTTTCTGCTGTTGGATTTACCGTCACCTCGTTTTTCTCGGGTTGTGGGGGATTAGACCTTGGGTTTAAGCAATCTGATTTTCATTTGGCATATGCAAATGATTTGTTTGGCTCGGCCGTTCTGACCTATGCCAAGAATCTAGGGCATGTCGATCCACGGTCTATCTATGAGGTGGAAGCGTCAGAAGTTCACGCTTCGGATGTTTTGCTAGCGGGGTTCCCTTGCCAACCATTTTCAAATGCTGGGTCCAGGCGGGGAAAGGCAGATCCCCGAGGAACTTTGTTCTGGGAGACACTAAGGTTCATAGACAGCCGAACACTATTGAACAAACCAAAAGTGGTCTTGTTTGAGAACGTGCGAGGCATACTCTCGATGAAAAACGAAGACGGCAGTAATCTGATCGATGCAATTACGGACGAGCTTCGAACCCGGGGTTATCACGTAAGTCAGGCCCTATTGAATGCATCGGAATACGGCGTGCCCCAGAACAGGCATCGGGTGATAATCATCGGGTTGAGATCAGATTTGTTTAGCACGGCATTTGACTTTGGAGATGTTGAAAAATCACCGGGACTTACGGTCGGAGAAGCTCTGGCACGGATTGAGCCTGGAAGCCAAAATCAGGAGCACTGGCCACTTAGCCCTCAAGCGCAAAGCCTTGTGAAACACATTCCCGAGGGGGGCTCCTGGAAATCAATCCCGGACGAGTTCCTGCCGCCTCGCCTACTCAAAATCAAAGCAAACATGAAGCAATATCACTCTCCAAACTTCTACCGGCGTTTTGGTGCTGACGAAATTATGGGAACTGTCACGGCTGCGGCAACCCCGGAAAATAGCGGCATCCTTCATTCGACAGAGGATCGCCGTTATACGGTGAGGGAGATCGCTACGTTCCAAACCTTTCCTCAAACATTCGTCTTTGATGGCGTGTCCCTGCAATCCATGTATAAGCAGATTGGAAATGCAGTACCTGTTGAGCTTGCTAGGAGGCTGGCTAAAGCCATTAGAGAGCGTTTAATCGAAGTTGAACTTTGAAGGGTTCACGCCTGAAGAATCACACCTCAGGGCCTCAATTAGCGCTTCAACTTTCGATTGCTCAACTCTACGAATCGAGCTTTGCTTGTCTTTGGTAGCCAAATAGAATTCCGCTTGCAATTTGTGCAACGGGTTTTGCGCCGGTTGCCAAGTGTTTTTATACCAGGCTCTAGTCGCAACAGTTTCAACTTCTTCAATCACCATGTCTCTCTCATCGTGGTGCTCTTTGCAGAAATTGCACGTGAAACCGTGACGGGTACCTGTGAGCGCAGTCCTGCGGCACTTGGGGCATTTAATTAGGCGTTTCCGGGCTGCTCGTGTGTCTAGGCCCGTCACCAAACCCGTGCCAACAACCAGGTCGTCTAGTCTCAAGAAAATTCTTGTACCTAATTGCAAGTGTCGGCTGTTCTTCACTGAATCGTCGAAGGCGTAAAAAGAGGACACTTCATCGCTGTATCCATCGTTTGCTGACCAGCGAATCAGCTCCGGTGATTTACTGAGAACCAGGAATGCGGTGCTCATTGTGTCAAGTTCACGATCGACGATTGAACATCTATCAAGTCAGCAAGCGTCGGCGGCTCACAACCCGCGCGCTCGCAGGTGATTGAGGCCGCGATGCCTGCCACATAGACGAAGTTGCGCAGAGCATCCGAGGGAATCTGGTTTAGGTCTGAGCCTAGGTAGCCCTCGTCTTGCAGCTGGCCGAGAAGGTTGGCGCAGAAGGTGTCGCCGGCTCCAACGGTGTCGACCACGTTGATCTTGCGGCTAGGCACGTCGATGCGCTCCTCGCCGCGGAACACGCTGGTGCCGTCGGCTCCGCGAGTGATGAGCACGAGCGCGTTTTGAGCCCAGTCTTTTGCCACATCGTCCACTTTGCGTTTGCCCTGATAGAGCCACTCGATGTCTTCGTCGCTGGCTTTGATGATGTGACTGAAGGCGTTGACGCGCTCAACACGGATGCGCTCGTGCTCGGGGTCGAAGCCGAGAGCGGCGCGAATGTTGATGTCGTGCGAGATGGTGATGCCCTGGGTTTGCTTGGCCCAGGCTTCGATCACGAGGTTGCCTGGCTCCATCGCCATGGTGAGACAGCCAAACTGGATGCATTTGACCCCCATGTCGGCGAGCTCCGCGTTGGTTGGCAGTTCGTTGGGGGTCCAACCCCAGTCGGCGGTGCCTTTGACATAGAACGAATAGGTCGGTGAGCCCGCCTCGTTGAGAGAGACTATGGCGAGGGTCGAGTTCTGGTCGGTGATCACCGAGTTGCCGTAGTTCACGTCGTTGTCATCGAGGCGCTTGCGAATGATGTCGCCAAACCGGTCGCGGCTCATGCGCGCATAAAAGGTGTGTGCTGCTCCGCGGCGGGCTAGCGCGAGTGCGACGTTGGCGTTAGCGCCACCCACGATTGCGTTGAACGCGCCGGGCTGGTAGCGGTTTTCGATCAGGTCGATCAGGGCCTCGCCGATAACAAGAATCATGAGTCAAGATTAGCGATTTGAAGGGCCTCGCTCGCGCCTGGTCGGGCGGAGGCTAGCCTTCGAGTTCGGCCATCCTGGCTTTAATCAGCTTGGTGAGCAGCTCTTTCGACAGCGGCTGGTCGCTCGCCACCTGGAACGACGCCTTCGACGTGACGAAACCGGTGAGGTCGTCTGCGAGGGCGGTCATCACGTCGGCGCTCTGCGGTGCATAAGAGAGGTGTGCTTTGTGGGCGCAGAGTCCGGCAACGAACTTGCCGTTGAACTTGAACATCGCCGACTTCCAGGCGAACGACTGCTCGAGGCGTGGTTCGATTTCGAGGATGCTCTGCCTCATCGCCAGCATGGTGCTGCGTTTTGGCTCGTCTTGGGCTTCGATGTATGCGGTGACTTCTTGTTCAGACACGGTTGAAGTCTAGCCCCCGAACAGGAGTAGCCTGAAGGCATGAACAAACGCTCGAGAAATGCAGTCATCCTTCCTCTGATCGGGCTGAACGCCACCTGGGTCATCTTCTGGTTTGCGAGTTATGCCGGACACCTCGAAGATTCGCTTCGCACCGACGGCATGGGCAACTGGCTGCCTGGCCCCGAGATTCGGGCATCATCGTTCCTGTTTCTAGCAGGCATTGCGGTGTTCGCGATCATCGCCAGCATCGCCCAGCACAAAGCTGAGGCCGAAGTTTTGGCAGCGCCCGAGGGCAACCGCCCAGCCCAAGCTGCCTTCAGATTTGCCTCACTCGCGGTGATAATCGCCCTGGTGGCCGGCGCAATCTATGCAATCGGAACCTTCATGGGCTCGTTCGATACCTACGCGGTCGACAATCGCGTGACGCTCGTTGGCCGCCTAGTCGGCACCTATCTGCCGATCGTTTTGGCGACCATCCTCGAGGTTTTTGTATTGCTTCGAGCCACCGTTTTTAGAAAGTCGTCATCGAACCAAAAGGACGAAGGCGGCAAGATGACCAAGCAGCAGCGCGGTCTGGTGCTCGGTTATTCGCTTCCGATCGTGGCTACCGCTCTGGGAATCATCATCGGTCTGGCCTTCTGGGACATTCAAGGACAGTCGCTCGACGCCTGGGTTTGGGTGCTGATTCAGGCGCTCATCGCCGGCGGAATCGTGCTTGGAACCCGCTTTGCCGTGGCATCTAGAAGCACCGATGCTGTCGCACCAAAGCCACGCACTCGAAACGCCGCGGCGTTGGGCGCGGTCAACCTCAACTTCGTGCTGTCGATCGTGTTTGGCGGCGTGGTTTCGATCATGTCGTTCGCCATGGCCGCCGATTCGGTCGGCATTTTGGGCAGCGAAATCTATCGCGGCATCAGCGTCGGCTGGTTCATCGACAAACTGCTGCCCGCCTATGTGCTTCTGTTCCTGGTGACCTATGGGCTCTATGCCACGATCGTCATCCGCAACCAAGCGCCTGCGGCTAGCGTTGGCGGGTCTGCTTCTGATGCCGCATCCAAGCCGGATGCACCAACCGAGGTCTAACCCCGCGTTTAGGCTAGAGGCGTGAAGTTCTATGCGTCAGGCCTGCTGTTCGATAACGACGGTGTTTTAGTCGATTCGCATGAAGCCGCATCGGTGGCTTGGGCGATTTGGTGCAGCGAGTATGCCCCGCACATCGACTGGGACAAGCCCGAAAACGCTGGGCAACGCGCAGAAGACAAGGTTCGCGAGTGGATCGCTTCGCCCGACCTGTTCGAGGTGGCAAACAATCGCATCAACGAGCTCGAACAGCTTTCGTCTGGCGAGACCGTGGCTCTCGGTGGTGCGGTTGAACTACTGAACTCGCTGCCTGCCGACACGTGGACGGTTTGCACGTCGGCGAACCCGAACCTCGGCAAGGCGCGCCTGTTGGCTGCCGGGTTGCCAGTGCCACCGCAACTCGTGACCGCTGCCGATGTGCAACGTGGAAAACCGCATCCCGACCCTTATTTGCTCGGGGCAGAGCGTCTCGGTTTTGCGAGCGAAGACTGTGTGGTGTTCGAGGATGCGGCTGCCGGAGCCGCGGCTGCGCTCGCCGCAGGTGTTGGGTTGATTGTGGGTGTCTCTGAGCGAGCGCTAGACACTGCCGCCGACATCGTCGTGCGCGACCTTGCAGGCATCACGTTCGACGGGGATGTTTTGACGATTCCCGACAAGATACGCTTGCGCTGATTTCTCGGGCGGGCACTTCGTGCATAGAGCCCTGGAGAAACTTTGTTCTTTTCTTCACAGACAACTGGGCTAGTGTGAAAGTGCGTGAACAAACTGCTTGCGCATCGTTTGGAGGGAAACATGCGCAAAAGAATCCTTATCGCACTTGCTGTGCTAGCCACCGTTTTTGTGGTTTCGGTTGTGGGAGCCTCGGTTCTCGACCTCTCGGGTTCAGACCGGGCACCAGGTGAGGGCACCACCGAAGCGGCGTGCGCCACGAACCTGACCGTCGATCATCCTGTGAGCAATGGTGGGCACGACAACAACCGCATAACGCACGTCGACATCAGCGGTGATATGACCAAGTGTGACGGGCAGACCATTCGCGTCGAAGTCGACCTGCCAAATGCTGAGCACGCCTATGCGTTCAAGAAACTGGGTGCGGGAGTCACGATGGTTTCGTTCGTGTTCGATGCCAACACCGGTGACTTCACCGATGCCTCGCCAGTCGCCCAGAACGGTGACCTAGTTGCAGCCGGAAACCTGGTTGGACCAGTGAAGGCAAAAGACTTCGGCCTGGTCAACATTCTCATCGCAACATCCTGGGAGTAGGCATTCGCGAAATGCGAAAGCCCGCGCACTTAGCTGAACCGAGTGCGTTTCGGCATGGAGCCAGGTTCTGGGTTGTTATCTGCGGCATCTTCACACTCTGGCTGGTCTTTCTCGCCCCGACCCAAATTGGCGGACCGGTATCTCTCGGGGTGGTCAAGGGCACTTCGATGCAGCCCCTGCTTCACTCGGGCGACCTAGTGGTTGCTTATCGGATGCCCGAATATCGCATCGCCGATCTCATCGTTTATGACAAATTCGGCGGGTCAATCGTTCACGAAATTATCGCCGAGTCGACCCCCGGCGTTTTTCGAACCGAGGGCATTCACAATCAACATCACGATTCTTGGAACGTGCGCTTTGCCGATGTTCGGGGCAAGGTGCTGTTCATCGTGCCCCAGCTTGGCGGGTTCTTCGTTTTGCTAGGCACCAGTCCGCTTTTTGCCGGGGTCGCCGGGGTCGCGATGGCGGCGCTTATTTTGCTGCCGGCCCGACGCCCCAAATACAGCGAGCTTTTGACGCGGTTGCTCGAGCACTCAGCGGGCGAGCACCGGCGAATCAAACGTGGTGCCGCGCTGGTAATGACACTTTTGTGGGTTCTCGTGGTCGCCAGCATCGCTGCAACGGTGCTTCAACTATTGCAGGGAATCGCTCTATATCCGAGGGTCGCAATCTCGCTTCTTGCGCTCGTGGTCGCCTTCGCCGTCTTGATTGCCTTCTGGGAATTCAACGCGGATGGTCGCAACCTGGCTGAGCCGAGCAAAAGCATCGCGATTCTCGGGCCTGTGCTGCGGCGCATCCCGCCTGAAATCGATGTCGAGGAACATGGCGTCGAGCTGATTGCGGTGAAGAGCGCTTTTAAACTTCGCGATGCGAAGGAGCACTTCAACCTGCCGGTGTTGCATCAGATTCACACCGAACCCGTGTCACATTCGTTCTATGTGGTGACCGAAAATGTCATCTATGTTTGGAGAGTAAGCGAAGTGAAGGACCAATCATGAGTGAAATCAAATTTTATGGAGCCGACCGTTGCACCGACTGCCGTCGATCGAAGGCCTTGCTCAACGCAGAAGGTGTCGAGTTCGAGCTGAACGATGTGGATGCCAATCCGGCAGCCGCAACCGAGGCCGAAGCGATCTCGGGTCGCATGAACATTCCTGTGATTCAGTTTGCCGACGGACTTGTGCTTGTCGAGCCAAGCGACGACGAGCTGCGTGCCGCGCTGGTCGAGCGCAGCCTGATCTAGTCTCAAAGGATCTCGGATTCAGCCAATGCAGCCGCTTCGTGCCGGAATCATCGGTGCTGGAGCAATGGCTGGCGCACACACCAGAGCCGTTCGCGCAGCCGGACACGAGGTGGTCGCCATCTCGAGTTCGAGCGTGGCCTCTGCCAGTCGTGCAGCCGAACAACTCGGCATCAAGCAGGTGTTTGAGAGCGCGTCCGAGTTGATTGCCGCTGATCTTGTCGACGTTGTGCACGTTTGCACGCCTAACCGCTTTCACCTTGAGCCCACCGAGGCCGCGATTCTGGCCGGCAAGCCCGTGGTTTGCGAAAAGCCGATCTCGATGACCCTGGACGAAGCCGACCAAATGCTCGCGCTGGCCGACTCCCACGGAATTCCGACCGCTGTTCCCTTTATCTATCGCTATTACGAGGTCGCAACGGGGATGCACGCACAACTGCGCGCGCTCGCCGAGGTTGGCGGTGGCTCAGGTCAGCTCAAGCACATCGAGGGTGCCTACCTGCAAGACTGGTTGCTCGCTCCCGGCTCAACCAACTGGCGAGTCGACCCTGCGCTCGGGGGAGAGTCTCGGGTGTTCGCTGACGTCGGCATCCACTGGTGTGACCTCATGGAGTTCGTCACCGGCCACCGAATCACTCGTTTGCGCGCCAGATTCTCGAACCTCTATGCCGACCGCCCAACCGAAGACACCGCCGAGGTCGAGTTCGATACCGATCGCGGGGCGACGGGGTCGGTGGTGGTCAGTCAGGTTGCCGAAGGGCACTCGAACGACCTGGTCTTCAACTTTCAAACCGCGGATGCGGGCCCCGGCGCCACGCCCCTCGCCTTCAACGAGTTCGACTCGGCCGACTACCAGCCGTCGTTCAACCGTTTCATGGTCGACGCCTATGCGTCTTTCGCGGATCGGGTCGCGACTGGGTCTGACGTCAGAGTCGAAACGGGCCTCGCCAGCGCGAAACTCCCCTCCTTCGCGGATGGTCGGCGCGCAGCATCCCTGATTGATGCCGTCGTGCGTTCTGCACGAACGGGCGAATGGGTTGTGCCGCTCTAACACAGCCCCAGAACACCTCGTTTGCAGCCCGCTTGCAGAAAGTTCTAGGTTTTTGCAGCGTTTGCATCTAGGCTTGGAGAGTTACAAAAACGTAACAGTAGTCGTTTGCAGTGCATTACTAAAAATCGCCCAGCTACCTAGATGCTGGCCGGAATGCACCAGTCTTCCTTCGTTTGAGAGTTCGCCGTATTGCGAACAGATTCTCGTGTGTGGGTTAGCGCAGTTCGACTAATGAACGCGGCTCGGAGCTACTCCCTTCGACCCACACAACTCAAAAGGAACAAAAAATCATGCCTAATTTTGGCAACTCTTCTGCGCGCACGCCGCGTGGAGCCCAGCCTGGCGAACGCCGTGGCGCAAAGAAAAACTCAGATGCCCGTGGTGCCAAAGGCGCTAAGGGTTCAAACTTCAAGGCCCGTGAAGACGGCCGTGGCGGACGAGCTCCGCACCGTGCCGACGACCGTGCACCTCGCGCCGACCGCCGCGACGACGTTCGTTCGCCGCGCGTAGAGCGCTCGGGTGTCGACGGCGCACGCAAGCCTCGTTACAACGCCGAAGATCGTGCACGTCGTGCCGAGCCACGCGAAACCCGTGACGGTCGCCCAGACAATGGTCGCGACTGGACTCCTCGCGAGAACAAGCCAGAAGGCCGTGGCGGCGACCGCCGTGGCTCTTTCGCTGGCCGTGACCGCGATGACCGTGCACCACGCAGAGACTTCGACGACCGCGCGCCACGTCGCGACGACCGTTCCGGCTCGCGTGATGACCGCGCGCCACGTCGCGAGTTTGGTGCTCGTGATGAGCGTCCGGCTCGTCGTCCGTTTGGCGACGCAGACCGTCGCGATGCTCGTTCTTCGTTCGACCGTGACCGCGACCGCGACAACCGTGGCGCGCGCCGTGACGACCGCTTCGGTGCTCGTGATGACCGTGGCCCTCGTCGTGACTTCGGTGACCGCGACAACCGTGGTCCTCGCCGCGATGACCGCTTCAGCCCTGAGCGCGACGGACGTCGCAGCGACCGAGTCGAGCGCGACCGCATCCGTGATGGTGAATTCGCCGACGCTCGCAAGAATAACGCCAACAAGAAGACCTTCGTAGAAGACGTCGTTCTTGAGCGCCTCACCGGCCTAGCCGATGAAGACGCCATGATCGAAACCACCTTCGAAGCCATGAACCTTCACCCGAAGCTCATCACCGCACTTCAGGGAATGGGTGCAGAAAACCCATTCCCGATTCAGGCTGCGACCATCCCGGCCGCAATCTCGGGTCGCGATGTGCTCGGACGAGGCAAGACCGGCTCTGGCAAGACCGTAGCCTTCTCGGCTCCGATCGTCACCAAGCTGCTTGCCGGCGGTTCGGTTCAGCGCAAGCCAGGTCAGGCACGTGCCCTGATCCTCGCGCCAACCCGTGAGCTCGCCGACCAGATCGACCGCACCATCAAGGGTCTCGCTCGTCCGGTAGGTTTCTTCACCGTCTGTATTTATGGTGGAGTGCCTCAGCGTCGTCAAGAGACCGCGATGAGCCGCGGAACCGACATCATCGTGGCAACCCCTGGTCGCCTCGAAGACCTCATGGCTCAGGGAATCGTTGACCTCAGCGCCATCGAAACCATCGTCGTTGACGAAGCAGACCACATGTGCGACCTCGGCTTCATCGAGCCGGTTCGTCGCATCATGCGCGCCTGTGGTGACTCGCAGAAGCTGCTGTTCTCGGCAACTCTCGACCGCGAGGTTGACTCGCTGGTTCGCGAATTCTTGCCAGACCCATACATCTATGAGGTCGCCGACGAAGATGAAGATCACACCAACATCACCCACCGCGTTCTCGTGGTCGACCCAGAAGACCGCAGCCAGGTGCTTCTTCGCCTGGTTCAGGGTGAAGGCAAGACCCTCATCTTCACTCGCACCAAGATGACCGCTGAGCGCCTGAGCGAATCGTTGACCACCGCCGGAGTTCCCGCGGCACGTCTGCACGGCGACCTCAACCAGAACCAGCGCAACCGCAACCTCGAGCGCTTCACGAACGGTTATGTTCGCGTGCTCGTCGCTACGGATGTGGCTGCCCGCGGCATCCACGTTGACGACATCTCGCTCGTGATTCAGGTTGATCCACCTGAGGAATACAAGACCTACCTGCACCGCTCGGGTCGCACCGGTCGTGCCGGCAAGGACGGTGTTGTGGTCACTCTGATTCCACGCAGCCGTCGTCGCCGTCTCGAAGACCTGCTTCGTCGCGCTGACCGTGACGGCATCTTCTCGGATGTTCGCCCCGCGTCACCGCTGCTTGAAGAGCTTGCTGGCCCGATCGCGCCACCACCGGCACCTGAGGTGTTGGACTTTGGCGACTCGCGTGCCGGGAGTGGACGTGGTGACCGTGATGGTGGCCGTGGACGCTCTGGCGGCGGCTATCGTGGCGACCGTGACGGCTCAAGCCGCGGCGGTTCGCGTGGTCGCAGCAACTTTGGCGGAAACGGCAAGGGTCGCTGGGCTGATCGTCCGGCAGATGTGAAGCGTCCGCGTGCTCGTCGAAACGAGAACGCCGAAGGCTAAAGCCTTTCAAAAATTGAATAAGTCGGTTGGCCCTTTGGTCGACCGGCTTTTTCATTTAACCTAGGCTTGCCTTACAAGCTTTTACATGTTTTTACATGCTTTTGCAGGCCCAACGAGGAGTCGATTTGAAACGCAAACTGGTCACCTACATCGTTCTGATCGGTCTTGCACTTGGCGCAATCGGTCTGGGTCTTGGTTCGGTCGTGGCTACCCCGCCTGCAAACGCGGCCGAAGCCACCGCCGCCAACACCGCCCCATCTTGGATGAAAAACGCCGTGATCTATCAGGTCAATGTGCGCCAGTTCTCGCAAAAAGGCGACTTCGACTCGGTCACCGCTGCCATGCCGCGCTTGAAAGCACTCGGCGTCGACATTCTGTGGCTAATGCCGATTCACCCGATCGGCGAGGTCAACCGAAAAGGTTCGCTCGGCTCTCCCTACTCGGTGAAGGACTACAAGGGCATCAATCCCGACCTCGGAACCGCAACCGACTTTCGTGAGCTGGTCACTGCCGCTCACAATTCGGGCATGAAGGTCATTCTCGACTGGGTTGCCAACCATACCGCCTGGGACAACCCTTGGATCAGCCAACACAAAGACTGGTACACCCAAGACTCGCAGGGCAACATCGTGCCTCCTATTCCCGATTGGTCTGACGTGGCCGACCTCAACTACGACAAGCCAGCGATGCGTTTGGCGATGATCGACGCGCTCAAGTATTGGGTTGGAGCGTTTGACATCGATGGCTATCGCGCCGACGTTGCCGGCAGCGTGCCTACCGATTTCTGGGATGCGGCCACCGCCCAACTTCGCACCATCAAGCCGGTGTTCATGCTGGCCGAGGCTCAGGGCAACGCTTCGCTGCGCTCGAAGTCTTTCGTTGCCGACTACGGCTGGGAGTTCAAGGATCTGTTGCGTGACTACGGAAGCGGTATTGCCGGAAAGGGCGAGTTCATCGGCTACGTTTTGCAACAACAGCTGAACTACCAGGCCGGAACCTACCCGATGCTGTTCGTGACCAACCACGACGAAAACTCCTGGAACGGCTCGTTGTCATCGATGTATGGCAAGGGCGCGAAGACCCTTGCAGTTCTTACATTCACGGTGCCTGGAATCCCGCTGATTTACAACGGTCAAGAGGTCGATTCCAATAAGCAGCTGAAATTCTTTGAAAAAGATTTGATCGACTGGAACTTCACGTCGACCCGTTCGAAAACGGCTCAGGCTTTTTACACGAAATTGATTTCACTGAAAACCAAGAACTCCGCACTGTGGAACGGCACCGCCGGTGGCTCTTATGAGCGCATCAAGAATGACAGCAGCATCATGCTCACCTACAGTCGGGTTGCAAAAAGCGGCAACAAGGTGATCGTGGTGCTGAACCCTTCGGCGATGCCGGTTTCCTCAAAGGTCGAGTTCGTCAAAGACGGCAAAACCTACTACCGCTATTCCGACGGAGCTAAGGTCAAGTTCACCGGCGCGAAGGTTACTTCGCTCAAGGCCTGGGGTTTCGAAATCTATTCGACGGTCAAGCCGTAGCCGAAGTCTTCGGGCGAAAGCCCGTGTTCGACCTGCAACTGCGGGTTGCGCATCCTCGGTGGCACGGTCTAGACTTATCACTAGCCAAAGACCGCTGGTTTCGGTCACGAGCCAATCCCAAGAATCCTCTTGAGTTTCGCTTGTGCCGACGAAGGTTCACGAAAGTGAAGGCCCGCGCAGGTGTATGCAGAAACTTCGCTCGAAAGAGCGATTTAACTCCGTGCGCTTGCGCCGGAGTTTTTTTATTTCTCGAACCCGGGGCTACCAGCACTAAGTAATCAAGGAGTGCCATGGCGAACAAGGAAGCTAACGTCGCCGAGCTCACGGAGAAATTCCAGAGCTCGACCGCCGTATTGCTAACCGAGTACCGCGGACTCACTGTGGGCCAGCTCAAGGAGCTGCGCCGCAACATCAGTGCAGACGCGACCTACGCCGTAGCAAAGAACACGCTTATCAAGATTGCTGCAGCCAACGCAGGTGTCACCGCATTTGACGGTCAACTCGTGGGCCCATCCGCTCTTGCTTTCGTTCACGGAGACGCTGTCTCGGTGGCAAAGGCTCTGCGTGACTTCGCTAAGGCAAACCCTCTGCTCGTAGTAAAGACCGGTCTCCTCGACGGAGTCGCTCTTTCTGCAGACGAGGTTAAGAAGCTTGCTGACCTCGAATCCCGCGAAGTTCTATTGGCCAAGGCCGCTGGAATCTTCAAGGCTTCGCTGTTCAAGGCTGCTTACATGTTCAACGCTCCTCTCGCTCAGGCTGCACGCGCAGTCGACGCCCTGCGTCAGAAGCAAGAGTCCGCGAACTAATCGATTTATCCGCTTTACAAAACCTGAAACAAACAAGGAGAAAACCAAATGGCAAAGCTGACTACTGACCAGCTAATCGAGGCCTTCAAGGAGCTTTCGCTCATCGAGCTCAGCGAGTTCGTGAAGAAGTTCGAAGAGGTCTTCGAAGTTACCGCCGCTGCCCCTGTTGCTGTTGCTGCTGCACCAGCCGCTGGTGGAGGCGCCGCAGAAGCCGCTGAAGAGAAGGACTCGTTCGACGTCGTTCTTGAGGCTGCTGGCGACCAGAAGATCCAGGTCATCAAGGAGGTTCGTGCACTCACCAACCTCGGCCTCGGTGAGGCTAAGGCTGTCGTTGACGGTGCCCCAGGCAACGTTCTCGAGGGCGTAAACAAGGAGACCGCAGAAAAGGCAAAGGCAGCTCTCGAAGCAGCCGGTGCAAAGGTCACCCTGAAGTAAGTTCATACTTCGAAACAAAGCCCGCTCGAGCCTCAGGTTCGGGCGGGCTTCGTTTATGCTCGGGGTAGAAAGGTTGCAAATGGCTCGCGTTCTCATCATCCACGGATGGACCAACAAACGTCCGGTCGGCCACTGGCAGCGACGCCTCGCAGCCGCGCTTCGCGCGCAGGGGCATGTAGTTTCTTATCCGCAGTTGCCCAATCCGGATGACCCGCAGCTCGACGACTGGCTCGAAGTTGTTGAGGCCGAGCTCGCGCAACTGGCCGAGGTTGAGGGCCGCGAGGGTGAAGAACTTGTTGTCGTTGCGCACTCGCTGGGTTGCGTCACTTGGATGCACGTCGCTCTACGCGAGACTCACCCCGAACTTGTTTCACGCTTGTTGCTCGTTGCGCCTCCTGAGCGGTCGCCGATCAGCCCGCTGCCGAGTTTTTTGGTGCAGCAGGACGATGCCACTCTTGCCGCGGCACTCTTCAAGTCGACCCGATCTGTGGTTTTGGTCGGGTCGGATGCTGACCCGTGGCAGCCGAGCGGAATTCAGGCCGGCGTCGGCGACCCCCTGGGGTTGCAGGCGGTTGTGGTTCACGGAGCCAAGCACTTTTCGACCCTTGATGGTTTCAGCCAGTGGCAAGGCGTGATCGACTGGGTCAACGACCCGAGTGCCGACCTAACCAAGATTTAGAGTTTCTTTCGGCTGCTGTGCTCTTCGCGGCGCTCGAACAAGCCGCTTGATAGGCTGACAGCGTAAGCTCCCGATTCTTCCCACGGAGCACGCTCAACGATTTGGATTATCAATGAGGATTCTTCTAGTCGGCGCCGGTGGCGTCGGTGACGCAATTGCAAAAATCGCCGCAGAGCGCGATTTCTTTGAAACCATGGTGGTCGCAGACTACGACCTTTCAAAAGCCGAACGAACCGTCGAGTGGATTCGCCGCAAGCACGAGGAGGCTGTTGCAGCGAAATTTGTAACCGGGCGAATCGATGCAAGCACCGCAGATGGTGTTGCAGAAGTTTGTCGCGAGTTTGCAATCACCCACGTGCTCAATGCTGTCGAACCAAAGTTTGTTCCAACGGTGTTTTCAGGCGCTTTCACGGCCGGCTGCCACTACCTAGATATGGCAATGAGCCTCAGCGAACCTCACGAGACCGACCCATATCACAAGGCGGGGCTCAAGCTAGGCGACCAGCAGTACGCGCTGAACGACCAGTGGGAGCGTGCCGGATTGCTCGCCCTCGTAGGAATCGGTGTCGAACCGGGTCTGTCGAACATCTTCGCCAGGTATGCAGTTGACTACCTGTTCAGCGAGGTCGACGAGATCAGCGTCAAAGACGGCGGCAACCTGGTCGTTCGTGACGATGAGGGCAACGAAATCTTTGCACCATCCTTCTCGATCTGGACCACCATCGAAGAGTGCCTCAACCCGCCACTGCTGTGGGAAGAAGGCAAGGGTTGGTACACAACCCGTGCGTTCAGCGAGCCAGAAGTTTTCGACTTTCCGGAGGGCATCGGGGCTGTCGAGTGCGTCAACGTTGAGCACGAAGAAGTCGCTATGCTTCCGCGCACGATGAACGCCAAGAAGTATTCGTTCAAGTATGGGCTTGGCAGCGAGTTCATCGGAGTGCTCAAGACTCTCAACCTGCTCGGGCTCGACCGCACCAAGCCGGTGCGCGTTCGTTCGGCGCAGGGACCCGTCGACGTTGCGCCTCGCGACGTGGTCGTAGCCGTTCTGCCAGAGCCTGCATCCCTTGGATCGCGCATGGAAGGCAAGACCTGTGCCGGCACGCTCGTGACCGGCAAAGATAAAGAAGGCAAGCCGCGCGCGACTTACATCTATCACGTTGCCGACAACGCTTGGGCTTATGAAAACTATGAAAGCCAGGCTGTCGTCTGGCAGACCGCTTTCAATCCGTTGATCGCGCTCGAACTTCTTGCAAATGGAACCTGGCAAGGCAAGGGCGTTGTTGCACCGGAGGAGTTTGACCCGCGCCCTTTCCTCGACCTGATGGCCTCGTCCACCGGATATCAGCAGAAGTGGGTTGCGCAGGAGCGCTTGGCTTCTAACCCGCTGAGCAACCCGAGCTAGCAGACAAGACCGAGGCGAACACGGATGACTCAGCCAGCGCACCGAGCGAACTCTGGGTCTCAAGACGCGCCTTGGAGTCAGGGTGAGCCCGGCAAGAGACCGGATGTTCGCGCTGGTTTGTGGAAAGACGCAGGGTTCGACGAATTCGACGTCGCGATCATCGGATCTGGTTTCGGTGGCTCGGTGGCCGCTCTTCGATTGGTAGAAAAGGGCTATCGCGTTCTAGTGATCGAAGCCGGTTCGCGCTATGCCGACAAGGATTTTGCAAAGAACTCTTTCCAACTGAAAAAGTTTCTGTTCTTTCCAAGGTTCGGGCTGAAAGGCATTCAGCGAATCGACTTTTTGAAAAACGTTATGGTGATGTCGGGCGCCGGAGTCGGTGGCGGATCGCTGGTTTATGCAAACACCCTTTATCGCCCACCGGCACAGTTTTTCACCACCGGAAGTTGGGCTGGAATCGCGGACTGGCAGAAGGTTCTCGACCCATATTTTGACCAAGCGGAACGCATGCTCGGCGTCGAAACCAACCCTTTCTTTAGCCCGTCGGATGCGGCACTCAAGCAAGTCGCCGAACGCATGGGCAAGGGCGACACTTTCAGAATGACTCCGCTCGGCGTGTTCTTCGGGCAGTCAGGAAAACAGGTAGGCGACCCCTATTTTGGCGGTGTCGGACCGGAACGCACTGGCTGCACCAACTGCGGCGAGTGCATGACCGGCTGCCGTCATGGCGCGAAGAACACCCTCGTCAAGAACTACCTTTATCTGGCCGAGTCCGCGGGGGCTCACGTTTGGTCGGACTGCACTGTGGTCGATATCGAAAAGCGCACTATGGACGATGGCGAGTGGTTCTGTCTCGAAACTCGTGACTCCAGCTCGTGGACGGGCAACTCCGGTCAGTGGCCCAACAAGGTCTATGCACGCCAGGTCATCGTTGCAGCGGGCGCACTCGGAACCGCAAAACTCTTGCAAAAGGTTCGCGCCAAAGGACATCTTGCCGGGCTAAGCGACCGCCTCGGCCACTTGAGTCGCACCAACAGCGAAAGCCTGCTCGGTGTGGTTGCTCGTGGGCATGACGTGGACTACTCGAGCGGCTCGGCGATTACATCGTCGATTTTCCCAAGCCCAGACACCCACATCGAGCCGGTGCGTTATGGCAAGGGCTCGAATTTCATGGCTTTGCTGCAAAGCGTGATGGCTAGCGGCAAAAACGGTGCAACTCCGAATCCCTTGCGGTTGATTTGGGTAACGCTAAAAAACTTGCATCGCCTTCCAAGTTTTTACAATCTCCGCGACTGGTCGGAGCGCACACTCATCTTGCTCGTCATGCAAGCACGTGACAATTCGCTTGTCACCAAGTTGAAGCCCGGCCTTTTCGGGCGTCGCCTAACCTCAAGCCAGGGTCACGGTGAGAAGAATCCGGCGTGGGTTCCTGCCGGGCACGAGGTTGCTCGCGAACTCGCCGCCGACATGAACGGAACCGCTGGCGCTGTCGTCACCGAACCGTTCGGCATTCCGATGACGGCGCACTTCTTGGGTGGCTGTGTGATCGCAGATGACCCGAGCAGGGGAGTCGTCGACCCATATCTTCGCGCCTTCGGGGTGCCCGGCCTGCACATCCTCGATGGTTCTACCCTGTCGGCAAACCCAGGTGTGAACCCGTCGCTCTCAATCACTGCGCAGGCTGAGTGGGCCATGGCTCACTGGCCAAACAAGAATGAGGCTGACCCGCGCCCCGCGTTGGGCGACAAGTTTGCGCTGGTGACACCGGTGGCACCCAAGTCGCCCGTTGTGCCGCGCACCGCAAGCGGTGCCCTGAAACTGCCGATCAGCGTCAAGCGGAAGTAGTGAGACCCTCGCGGTGGCGTCGTTCGATACCTTGCCCGACATAGCTCGCCGCGATGATGATGGCTGCACCCAGGTAGCCGATCCAGCCGAGTAGCTCACCACCCAGCGTTGAGCCGATGACCACGGCCCAGATCGGCTCGGTGCTCAAAAGCAGGGATGCTCGGCTCGCCGAAGTTTTCTTTATTGCCCAAAGTTGCGCGGCAAAGGCAAACACGCTGCAGAACAGCACCAAGAAAGCCATGATTGCCCATTCGCGCAGGTTGAAAGTGGTCGCGGCTGCAAATGTTCCGAGTGGATCAGCAATCAAGTAACAAATTCCACAAACCAGACACTGCATCATGATGGCGTTGAGCGAGCTAACTTTGCGCCCCTCGGTGAGGCGGCCCTGTGCGGTGACGTGAAAGGTGCGAACCAGAGCGGCAAGCAGCATCAGAGCATCGCCGTAGTTCGGTGCGGTGATTCCGTTGCCGCCAACCAGCATCACGAGACCGAGAAACGAAACAATAGTCGCGATGAAAAAGCCTCTCGGGAGCCAACTTCGCTTCCAAGCGCTTTCAAGAATCGGAGTGAAAAGGATTGTAAGGCTGATGATCAGACCGGCGTTCGTTGCAGTCGTGACTGAAAGCCCCCAGGTTTCGACCCACATGATTGATGCCTGAGTCAAACCGAAAACGGTGCCAAGCAACACATCGGTCTTACTGAAACGCTCGCGCTTGATCAGCCAGATGAGACCCAGAACTATGCCGGCTAGCAAGAATCGCACCGCCAGGAGCCCGCCAATGCTGGCAACCTTGGTTAGTTCGCGGGCAGCAAGGTAGCTTGCGCCCCAAACCACTGCCACCGCCAGAATCGTGAGGTCGACCGAGTATCTTCCTCCGCCGACCCGTGCCCCATCGACCCGTGCCCCATCGACCCGTGCCCCTTCGACCCGTGTCCCACCGCCCGCCGGCCCCGAACTCACTTTTCTAACTCATCCTTGATGCCCAGCATCCGATTTAATCTGCCCTGCGAAATCAACGCTCCGAGCACCACAATGACCGCACCGACCGGCTCATACCAGTGGAGGTTTTCGCCCAGCAACAGGAATCCCAAGATGGTGGCCACCAGAGGTGTCAGGTAGGTGACTGAGTTGGCGAGGGCCGAACCCACCTGCTTGATGATTCGGTAATAAAGGATGTAAGCGAGACCCGAGCCGACCGCGCCGAGAGTCACTAGGCAAAACACCACCGCGGCGGTTACCTGTCCGGTCGGAAGTGGAGCCATCAGGTAGAAGGGCAGAACGATGATGCTGGCCGCGCCGACCTGGCCGAGCGACATGACCTCGTTTGGAATCTTCAAAGGGGTGAGGAACCTCACGATGAAGGGTCCGCCGATTCCGTAACAGGCAATTGCGCAGATCATGGCGAGCACCGCAAGTGGATCGTTTTCACCGAATCCCTGCCATACCGCCAGAACGACCATCACGCCGACCATGCCGATTAGCAGGCCGATGATTACGTTCAACTTGAGTTTTTCGCTTCGGAAAATCGTGAGAAGCGCGAGCAAGGTCATTATCGGTGTCGCGCCGTTGATGATGCTGGCAAGGATGCTGGTGACGTGTTGTTGCGCGTAGGCAAAAAGCACAAACGGCAGGGCGTTCATGAACGCACCACCGCCGGCCATCAACAGCCAGACCTTGTAATTTTTTGGAAGCGCGATTTTGCGCGCTGCAATCACGATTGAAAGCGTTGCACCGCCCAGGAATAAGCGCCAAAACACTACTGAAACTGGCGCAAAGGCTTGCAGTGCGACGTGTGTAAACAAGAAACTAGAGCCCCAGATGACACCTAGAACAAGGTAGCTAGCCAGCCATCCGCTCGCTCGCTGTTGCTGCATCCTTGCAGTCCTATCTGTAACTCGTGCCCGTTACAGCCTAACCGTGAGAGTCGCTACGGTTTCTTGCAGATAGGCTGAAAATGATGGTCAAGGTAATCGAGCCTCGCTCTGTAAAACTTTCAACGCGAACCGAAATCGAAGTTCGCCGCAACCTTCCCCACGCCCAACTAAGGCGCGTTGGGGCCTGGGTCTTTCTCGATCATTTCGGCCCGACACCCATGGTTGAGGGAATGCAGGTTGCCGCGCATCCTCACGCTGGTTTACAAACCGTGACTTGGCCATTTCAGGGGTTGGTCGAGCACAACGATTCCGCCGGTCACCGCCAGGTGTTGCGCCCAGGACAGCTAAACCTGATGACTGCGGGACACGGAGTTGCTCACTCCGAGCGCTCACTCGCCGGCACCGAGTCGCTCCACGCGGTTCAACTTTGGCTCGCTTTGCCAGAAGCTGTGCGAGATTCGTCGGCTGATTTCGAGCACCATGGCGACCTACCGAGGTTTGACCTCGGCGGTGCATCCCTGACGCTGTTTATCGGCGAGTTCGGGGATGCGCACTCTCCGGCCAGGACATATACACCGCTAATCGGGGCGGAGATCCTCCTGCAGGGTGGTGCAACTGCGACCCGAGTGCCTCTGAACTCAACCTGGGAGCATGCGATTCTCGCCGTCGACGGAGAAGTTCGAGTTAACGGCGAAGTAGTAGCCATAAATTCGCTCGCCTATCTGCCAATCGGGGAGGCAACTGTCGAGATTTCGAGCGACACAGTCGCTCGACTCATTCTGATCGGCGGCGAACCCTTTACCGAGCCGCTGTTTTTGTGGTGGAACTTCATCGGGCGATCGCACGCCGAGATCGTTGAGATGCGCGAAAAATGGAACGCACGGGACGCCCGATTCGGCGAGGTCGAGGATGCGCTTGGCGGTTGGATTCCGGCCCCAGAACTTCCAAACGTGATTCTGAAGGCGCGCTAACCCGTGACTCTGGGCCGCTCGAACCGGTAACTCTGAGCGGCAATTCGATCACTTTCGGAGCCCTCGTCCCGACCAGAAATTGTGATAAAAAACTTGCATCCGCCTGCACATATTAGGCAAGTCGCGGCGAGAAAATAACCCTATGACTGCTCTCGAGATCAACTACTGGGTGCTTGGCGTAACCTGCTTTCTAACCTGGTTTCTAAGCATTCCAACCAAAGACACCTCGTGGGTCGACCGCATCTGGTCGATTGTGCCGATCGTTTACGCGTGGGTGTTCGCGGCCGGTGCAAACTTCAACGACATGCGACTCAACGTCATGGCCTCGCTAATAACCCTGTGGGGCGCGCGCCTGACCTTCAACTTTGCCCGCAAGGGTGGTTACGCTCCCGGCGGCGAAGACTACCGTTGGGAAATCTTGCGTCAGCGCATGAAGCCTTGGCAGTATCAGATTTTCAACATCGTTTTCATCGTGATCATCCAAAACGTCATTCTTTTCTTGATCACGTTGCCGATGAACGACCTTTTGCAAAACCCAAGTCCGTTTTCAACCGTCGATGCTGTGCTTGCATGCCTTTTCATTGCACTCTTGTTGCTCGAGACAATCGCCGACCAGCAACAGTGGAACTTCCATCAGTTTAAAAAGGCTGAGCGTGCAGCTGGTCGCGATCTAAAGCCAGGCTTTCTTACAACAGGGTTGTTTGCCGTCAGTCGACACCCCAACTTTTTTGCAGAGCAGTCGCAGTGGTGGGTGATTTATCTGTTCTCGTTTGCAAGCCTCGGCTTTGGCAACTGGAGTTGGGTCGGCGCGCTTGTGTTGACCGGGCTTTTCATCGGCTCGACTCGATTCACCGAAGAGATCTCGATCTCGAAGTATCCCGATTACAAGCTCTACCAAAAGCGGGTGAGCATGCTTATACCGCTGCCACCCCGCGATGCAGATTCAGAAGATCGCTTAGCAGCCCACTAGCCGACACGGGTGCGCTTGTTGCGAGCCGCCCACGAGCCGTGGCCCGCACGACAACCTAGTGATGCAGCTCATCCTCGTCGGCCTCGTCTTCAAGCCGAAGTTGTTCATCGCGGTTGCTGCCGCTTGAGGTGCCGGAGGATTGAGCCTGCGAACCCGAACCCGAAGTCGCACGCGGTGTCGGGTTTGACTTCATGAAGAACGGCCCGACAATCGAATAAATCAACACCGCCGCGGCCGCGACGATGCAACCGCCAAGGAAGAGTAGCGCGAGTCCCGCGAAAAAGTCGCTCATCGCCAGCTCGGAACGAACTGCAACAGGGTCATGTAGACGCCCCACGGCGCCGCAACGACAGCCACAAGTCGCCAGAGCCACCGTTTGACCTCGGTCTTGGCGTTCTTGGCATAGTCAAACCATGCAAACACGGCCAAAGCCAAGGCAGCCAGACCAAACGTCAGATAGCCAACCAGAAAGATTCCGAGAAGAGCCAGTGGGCCTAGCACGGGCAGAATCGCGTTCAGCCAACGATAGTTCTTGAAGTTCTTGGCCCAGCCGACGTTGGGGTCGTATGGCTCGCTCTTGTCTTCTTTATCTGGCATCGTCCTGGCTCCGAATCACTTCAGCCAAGCCGTGGTGTTCGGCCCCAACTTGCCATCGACGAGCGGTTGGCTCGTTGCCAGCAGGCGACCCTTAGGCAATTTGACTGGGCGGTCACCGAAGTTAGTGATCGACTGCCACCCATTCGGACGCTTGAAGTGCAACACATTCTTGTTGAACCAGTGCTTGACCCAAACCATTTCTTCGGCGCAAACCAGTTCGCGTCGCATCCTTAGCAGCTCGCGATACAGCTCCAGCGTGCTGCCCTTCTGGCCAGACAGTGCCTCCACCGAGTAGTCCACATACCAAGCCGGCTGAGGCAGGTGTGAACCGCCCGAACCGAATCCCAGGGATGCGCCCGAGCGCGCCCAAGGCAATGGAACACGACAACCGTCCCGACTGAAACCGACATCTGGGTTTCTGAAAAATTGGGGGTCTTGCATTTGCTCGGCTGGAATCGTTAGGTGCTCTTGCAGTCCGAGCTCTTCGCCCTGATACAAATAGGTCGAGCCTGGCAGGGCAAGCAGCAACTGGGTCATAGCCTTGGCGCGTGCTAATCCAGTCACCTCATCGACACCCGGCTTGAAGCGGTTAGGCGCATACCAGCGGAACAGGTCGAGACCGTTTGGCAGCCCGAAACGGGTGGCGTGACGAATCACGTCGTGGTTCGAAAGCACCCAAGTGGTGCTCGAACCAAACTTCTTGGCTTCGGCAAGGTTGAAGTCGGCGATCGACTTGACCTTGGCTGCATCCCAGCCGGCACCGAGCATGTCGAAGTTGAACGACTGCCCCAACTCTTCGGTGCTCGCATAAGGCGGACGGCGCTCTGGATGAACCCAAGCTTCGGCCACGGCCATGCGCGGCGGGTCGTATTCGTTGAACACCTTGCGCCACGACTTATAGATCTCGTGCACTTCGTCGCGGTCGAACAAATCGTCGCTGCCGTCGTGTTTCACCAGAGACAAGTCATAACCGGTGCGCTCGGGAAGGTGCCCGTTGGCGAGATTCTTGGTGAGAGCGTGGGCCACGTCGATGCGATAGCCGTCAACGCCGCGGTCGCTCCAGAAACGAATCGTCTTTAAGAAGTCTTCGCGCACCTCTGGGTTATCCCAGTTGAAGTCGGGTTGCTCAGGTGCAAATAGGTGCATGTACCACTGGCCAGGAGTGCCATCGGGCTCGGTGATTCGGGTCCAAGCGGTCGGGCCAAAGTGGCTCACGAGTTCGCTCGGGCGAATCTCGCCATTTTCTCCCTTGCCGTCTCTGAAAATGTAGCGGTCGCGAGCCGGCGAACCCTTAGGTGAACGCAGTGCCTCCTGGAACCAAAGGTGGTTAGAGCCGGAGTGGTTGGGCACGATGTCGACGATCACACGGATGTCGCGACGGTGAAGCTGCTCGATCATTTCGTCGAAGTCTTCGAGAGTGCCGAGCCTCGGGTCAACGTTTCGATAATCATCCACGTCATAGCCGCCATCAGCGAGGGCCGATGGGTAGTGCGGGCTCAGCCACACCGCGTCGATTCCGAGCGACTTGAGGTAGTCCGCACGACTGATAATTCCTCGGATGTCACCGATGCCGTCACCATTAGAGTCAGCGAATGAGCGCGGATAGATTTGGTAGACCACGGCTTGACGCCACCAGTCTTCAGAACCTTTGAGGAATTTGAAGTCAGACATGTCTCCAATCTTAAGCGCATCGGAAGCGGCATCCGTGAGCCGCCACCCGCCACCAATGAGCGGCGTTAGACTCGGTTAGTGAGTTCGATAACCAAGCAGCAGCGCCTGATCTTTATCCTGTTGCTTGGCCTGTCGATGTGCCTTCAACCATTCACCATCGACCCCTATCTCGCCTCTTACCCGGCGATTGAAAAAGACTTCGATGTCACCAGTGCGCTGATTCAGTTCAGCATGACCGGTGTGACCCTAGGTTTCGCTTTCGGTCAAATCTTTGCCGGCACACTCAGCGATTCGATTGGTCGTCGTCGCCCGATGATCGTGGCGGTCGTGCTCTATGCGTCGGCGGCACTGGGGATGTTGTGGGCAACCAACATCGAAACCTTCATCGCTCTTCGAACCATCATGGCAATCGGTGCATCCGCAGCAGGTGTTCTTGCAAACGCCGTGGTGCGCGACCTCTATGCCGGCAAGCCGATGATGAAAATGCTCTCGCGGGTGTTTCTCGTGCAAGGTCTATCGCCGATTCTCGGCCCAATCGTCGGTGCTTGGCTCAGCCAGGTTGTGCTCTGGCGCGAGGTGTTCGGAATCTTCGCCGGATTCGGCTCGGTGGTGGCCCTCTTGGCGATCCTGTTTCTCAAGGAAACGCTGCACGAGGATGACCGCAAGGAGTCAGCCTTCGCCGGAATGGGCAAGCGCTTTATTGCCGTGCTGCGAGACCGAATCTACATCGGTCTGCTAATCGTTTCGGTTGCTCAGACCGTTTCGCTCTTTGCCTATTTGAACGTGGTGCCATTCCTATTCCGAGAAGGTGGCTATGGGCTAACCGTTGACGAGTTCGGTTTCTGGTTCTCTTTCAACTCGCTGATGTCGGTTGTAGGTGTTCAGATCGGAGCTCGACTCGGTGCAAAGTTCAAGGCTCAGTGGGTGCTGGTGGCAATCGTCGCAACTGCGGTGGCGTCGGGGCTTGCGGTCACCATCTTTGGTGTAATCGAGGCCCCATTTGTGCTCGCCGAGATTGCCTTCGCGGTGCTCATTCTGGCCTTCGGAGCAACTATCCCGCTGATTCAGACGCTCGCGCTGACCCCGCACGGACACGAGGCAGGCACCGCCGCATCCCTGTTGGGTGTTTCTAACTTCTTGGTGACTTCGTTGTTCTCACCTATTTATACGCTCGTGCCACTCGACAACGCGGCACCGCTCGGCATGATGATGGGCGGGGCTTACCTGGTTGGTCTGCTCAGCTTGATTTTCATTGTGCGCCCTAAGACCGTGCCCGATCTCGCTGGCTAGAGTGGTTTTTAAATCGAAGGGATGCGCAAATGAGTGACCTTGACCGTGTGGGCGATGCCGACGGTTGGCGCTGCTGGTTGTGTGATGCTGCGGTCGATCCGGATGCGTCGGTCAACGCCGATCTCGGCCCGAGTGTTGACAGTTTTGGCTTGGCGAAGGGCAAGAAGGGTGGGGCTGGCGTCGAACGTTTGGCTCATCGCGCGTGCAACACGATGAAGGGCAAGATTGCTCCTGTAGTGCCTTGGGCCGAGCACCTGCTGGTGGCAGAACCTGCACCGATTGTCGAGACCATCGAACGCCTGTCGCGCAAGGGTGGACGCGAGTTGGTGGCACGATGCATGACCGCGGACGATGCCGACGCGGCATCCGAGTGGCTGCTGGATCGTCTAAGTAGGTTTGCACCCGGTTTGCGCTTTGAGACACAGGTCAACCCTGGCGGCGGCCAGTTCATGCTGATGCTTAAGGTCGGCTAGAGCCACCTAACGCTCGAGTCTCGTCGAAGATCTCCCCGCAAATCTTCAGGATGCTGCGCGAACAATCAGGTCGATGATGCGCTTTTCGGTCGGTTCGTCGATCTCGAGGAGGGCGAATGATGTCGGCCACATCGTCCCGTCGTCGAGTTTTGCGGCGTCTTGAAACCCCAAAGTGCAGTAGCGAGTCTTGAACTTGCCACCGTCTTGAAAGAAACACACGACTTTGCCGTCTTTGAAGTAAGCCTGCATGCCATACCAGGTCTTGGCATCGAGTTGCGGCGCGTGCAGTTTGACGAGCTGGTGGATGCGCTGCGCGAGTGCGCGGTCGGCCGGGGCCATGGCGGCGATTTTTTCGAGCACAAGCGCTTCGTCGGCCGTTTTGTTTTGCTCCCCTTTGGCCGCTTTGAGCTCGCGCGCCCGTTCTTTCATCGCTTCGCGTTCTTCTGCGGTGAACTTTTCAGCCATAGTGCTTATTTGTCGCTCTCTGGGTTGGTGTCGCTTTTTTCAATGCGGGTCTCACTGGCCGGCCGGTTAGCTCGAAAGACTCTCAAGCCGATAAGACTCACGACTGCTCCGGCAGGAATAGTGAAGATCATTAACCAGATTGCCGCTCCGCCACCCGAGCTCTCGTTCCACATGTTGCCGCCGGCAGGTGTGCTCGCGGCAGCGATGACAAGTGGTGCAAAGAGAATGCCGATGCCGAGCAGTCCTACGCCGCATCCGAAGCCTTGCACTGCAGAGTCGCTAAACAGCGGGCGAATGTTTGAGAAGAAGATTCGGAACGCGAAGAAGATGCTCCCAAGGCAAACGAAAAACAGACCGGTTGCAACATTGCCCCAAAGTTCGCTCGAGTCAGTGAGCTTGTAGGTGAAATCGAGCCAAGAGAAACCGAACCACACCGAAAGCGTCGCCAAAATCCAGACCAAAAGAAGACCGAGCTGCTTTAGAAACTGCATGAGCACCCCCGTATCGACCTTGAGATTAGGTTATTCCAACTGCCGCGAATCCGAGAGCGGATGCTCCTAGTATTCGCCCTTGATAACGAAGAAAGTGCCGCGAATCTCGCCGGCGAGAGCCGACTTTTGGCGGGCAAACTTGAACTTTTCGGCGAGCTCGGCAGGCACATCCATGCCCATCGAAAGTTTGAAGCCGACCGCCCGTTTTTTTGGGTTGTCGAGAGTGTAGAGAACGTTCACCGCGAGACCGCTCTCATAGAAAACGTGCGTCCAGCGGATGCCGTCCACTAGCAGTTCGGTCGCTTCGAGTGGCTTCGAGGCAAACTTGATGTCGCGTTCTAGGAGCACTCGCTCGACGTACTCGATCAGGTGCGGAACAGCGCTCGCGGGTTCGGTCGCGAAAACGGCGTCGTACTTGTTTTTGAAATAACGCGCTTCATTGGCGCGAAGACCAGCGAGGGCCGCGGCCACAGGTGAACTTTCGAGTCCGATGGTCGAAACGTTTTTGAAGTCCACAACATAGGTCATGGGGCAAGCCTAACTTGGCCCGCAGGCAGAACGCTCGGGTCACGATTGCGAATGGTCTGCTGTGAAAGCGCTGAATACCCGAAGCGACCACTTCTAAAGTCGGGGTCAAACTGTGAGAATGTTGACATAGGCAACTCGTTCGAAAGGTGGTGTGGTTTTGGAGAAAATCAAATCTTGGCTTTCGGTTCTGCCCCATCCCGTTCGATGGGCGCTCACCATGGTGATCGGAGCAGTTCTGCTGATCATGGGGCTCATCATGATGGTCACCCCCGGTCCTGGCCTGTTATTCATCTTTTTCGGACTATCGATTCTCGCGCTCGAACTCGAATGGGCTCGAGAACTAAACAAACAGGGGATGCAGGGGCTCGAGCGGATCGTCGCCAAGCTCAAGTCGATCTTTAAGCGCAAAAAGTAAGCGCGCGTAGAGCGAAAAACGTGAGCCACTTCGATTCTTCGCCAATCGGGGTATCGACATCGAACCAAACCTGACCGGGAATGCGGTCGTTCGTCACCCACCGCCCGTTCTCATTAGCCTTCGAAGCCAACCAAGCCGTTGCTTCTGCCAGCCTCGGGTCGGGACCCGTCTCTGCAAATGCACCTGAGTCCCTGAAATAGTTCAACGCTCGAATGATCGAGTAGTTCCATCGAAACGGGTAGGCAAGGTCGTGTAGCCACGGACCCACCGGCTCGCCGTTTGACAGTCTGAACATTAGTCGACGTTGCAAAAGGTATTCCTCGGCACGTTTGCGTGCATCCGAGAATTTGTCGTTCTTGCCTGTTTTCATCTCGTAGTCGAGCAGGGCGACCAGGGAGTTCAGTGTCGAGTGAAACGAAGAACGCAGGTCACCCTCGATCCACTCGCAGTTCCAGCCGCCGTCTTCGAGTTGGTGATCGAGAAACCACTGGGCGTTGGTAGTCATTTCGCGACCCAACCAGAGTCCGTTCGACAGGGTGTAGGCGTTGATGCAACAGTCGACCTCGCCTCCCCAAAACGGTAGGTCGTCATATTCCCAGCGACAGTTTGCCTCGAGGCGATCGCTGGTGTCGCTCAAGGTTTTGGCGTCGACGCCCCATTCGCGAAGGGAGCTCAACGACCATCCTGTGGAAATGTAGGGCTGCCCCTTCTCGCCTTCAACATAAGGCAGAGCCCGGGGGTCTTCGCGGGTAGGAAAGTGTGCACCACCGGCCCACTGACCGTCGGCGTCTTGCAGGCTCAGCAGTTGAGCGCCGAAACCCTGAGTTGAGGTGAGCGCCTTAGTCGCTGTCCACTGCTCAGCGGGAGCGTTCAAAAGGTCCCGTTCAACCTGCCACTTGAGTGCGGGGTCACTCTCGAGCAGCCACTCGAGGTTTTCTTGACTGGTTGGAAAATTCATGCGGTCAGTTTCGCGATCGCGCTGGACAGAATTTCGCTCTGCGTTTCGATCATGATGCTCATATGGCTTTGCCCTTCGAGAATGTGCAGGGTCGAGTCGGCAATTCTTTCGTGCAGCCATTCCGCATGCCCGGTGGGCACCGCTTTATCGAGTGTTCCATTCCATATTGAGACGGGCTTTGCCACCTCGCTCACGGCAAAACCCCAATCGGCCAGAATCAGATAGTTGTCATCGGCATAACCGGCGAGGTCGGGTACTACCGAATTCAAGAGCACTGGAAGGGCGTAAGCGTTGAAGGCGGTGTATTCCTCTTTGAACCGCGAATAATCCGGTCTTGCTTCCGACCCGGCTTGCCAGCTTTCGGCAGTCCATTCCGACTCGATGTTCTTCATCTCTTCGATCGCCATTCGCATCGAGTCTTGCCGACTGCGTGCCGAGGCATCGAGGGTTTCTATGGTTTCATGCTCGGCGAGCCCAATAAGAAAGTCAGCGCCCATTTCTCCATACGGAGCCACGCCAGCCACCAGCTCCGCACCGATGCACTTTGGTGAGAACGTGGATGCGAGTGCGAATGGCCCGCCACCCGACCATCCGATTGAAACAAACTGTGAAACTTGAAGATGATCGATTAGCTCGTTGAAGTCTGATGCCGCTTCGGAAACCGATGCCCAGTCGGCTCGGTCGCTGCCCGGATAGCCCGCTTTGGTATAGGCGATAGCTCGAACCCCACGTTTTGCTGCGTCATCGAGCACCGTTTGCCAAAGCCCGGCTGCGCCCGGTGTGCCGTGATGCAGAAGCAATGCTTTGTCACTTGGCTCTCCGTTATCGGCGTAGGAGATCGTGCGCCCGTCTGCTCGCAGGTGTTGTTTCAGCTCCGCTGCGCCTTCTGGCATGGGGTATTTCATCGCATCCTCCTGCTGTGAAGATTACTGGTTGATGGACATCGATTAGTCCACCGGTTGAAACGTTTTCGGGCGGCGATGACTAAACCCTCTGACTGCTCAGAGGGTTTTTCACTGTCTCAGAGTGAACACCCGACAACTTTCGAAGTCGGAGTCTTTCTTCGCCTGGCGGGGCTGCGGCCACCGAGCCGGCATAGCTTGCCGTCTCGCTCGGCTTGCGGAGAATAGGTGCATCGCATTCCCCGCTCGATCATCAGTATCGACGCCGAACGCAATTTCACAAACCGTTTCTACACCATCTTTCTAAGCCAACTCATCCGCTTCTTCGCGAAAAAGCGACTTGACTAAACATAACTAGTTATGTATTGTGTCAGAGTGGACAAATTCCGTGTGACGAGAACCTTGAACACTCTGGTGTCCAAGTTGAACAGCAGTGCGGATGAAATCCTCCGCAAAGAGTTCCGGATTACTTACAGTCAGTTCAGGTATTTGATTGTTCTAAATGAAAACCCTGGTTTCAGCGTGGGACAGCTTGCGAAGGCCCTTTCAATCTCACAGCCTGCTGTAAGCAAGAAAATTCCAGAATTCCTAGAGCAAGGTCTTATTGCCTCAGCAGGAGATCCAGAACACAAGACAAAGGTTGTGCTTCGTACGACTGCCAAAGGAAAACGGCTATCGGAGCGAGCTTCATCTGTGCTCGAGGCACGTTTCGTGAATAAGTTGGATTTTTTCCAGCCAGGAGAACTAGAGAAGTTTGAAGGCGCACTTCAAGTGATGCTAAAGAAACTTTCAGAGAAAGGTTGATGTCGTGTCGTCAATAAAGCAAAGGGTGGCCGCCAAGGAAAACGAAAAGTTCGTGGTCTTCGTTGTGGGAATGCGGATCAATAAACTTTGGGCTTTTCATCAGTGGCTACCCGTTGTCTCAGCTATGCCTTCAATGGTTATTGAGCAAATCAGAAATAGGAGCATCGGGGTAGTGGGAATTCCACGAACTTTCGTTTCTGGTCGCCTGATTCAGGTTCAGCAGTATTGGAAAACTTACGAAGACCTTGATAACTACTCGAAGGGAGCCCTGCACGCGCCAGCCTGGTCGAGGTTCAACCAAGCCGCCAGAAAGAGTACCGCCGTGGGCATCTATCACGAGACCTACGAGATCAACCGAGCTGGCTATGAAGCTATTTACGTCAATGTGGGCAAGCCGATACTTCTTGGAGATGCCATCGGTGTCCAAGAAATTGCGAACAATAGTTCTTCGCGCAAACGCATCCATGGTGGCAAGTAAGGCAAAGAAAACCTTCTGAGAAATCAGAAGGTTTTTCATGCGGAGAATGGCCCCAAAGTCGCCGCTTCGCGCCGCCGATGAGGCCCCAGCGAGCGTTCGAATCCGCACCAAAAAACCTGGCAAACAAAAAGACCGCCCTAAAGGCGGTCGTTTCGTTTGCGGAGAATGGGGGATTCGAACCCCCGAGGGCTTTCACCCAACGCGCTTTCCAAGCGCGCGCCATAGGCCACTAGGCGAATTCTCCTTGGAGTCGACGATCGAGATCGCCGGCAACCTCATACGAGTTTAGTCGCATCATCCGTGCAGAAAACATGGACTAAGTAGACTAACTTGGCTAACCTAGACGCATGGCAAAACAGGTGAACATGCACGAGGCAAAAACCCATTTCTCAAAGCTCGCCGAAGCAGTCGAAGCTGGCGAAGAAGTCGTTATCGCACGTGCAGGCAAGCCCGTGATGCGGCTCGTCAAGGTTGACGAAGTTCAGCAGCCAATCGTCCCCGGTTTTGCCGCGGAACTTTTTGCTGAGTGGGACGATGCAGCTTGGTCGAACATCGATCGCGAGTTCAACCAACTCTTCAAGGCCTGATCGATGGCGCACCGCTCTTTTATAGACACGCAGGTGGCTCTTTGGCTTGCTCGAGGTGATTCGCGAATCACGGCGGCAACCCTCAAATGGCTGAACTCGGGCAGTGAAACGCTGATGTCCGCCCTTAGCATCGCAGAGCTCGAAATGAAGGCGGCTATCGGAAAGTTAGCGCTTCCGCCAAATTTTTCGAAAGTCTTCAGTGACCAGGGCATCAAGATTGAACCATTTGACGAGCTGGCGGCTAGCGCAATCCCACGATTTCCCTCATTAGCGAGGCATGACCCGTTCGATCGCATGATTCTCGCTCAGGCGAGCACGAGCCCGAACACCTGGTTTTTTACAGCGGACGAGGCGCTCGTGTCTCTAGGTCTAGATTGGGTCGTCGACTGCCGCTCGTGAATGGGTTTTAGGTCTCCTGCTCTGGCGCACAGGGCGTAGAATTGCGAAGGACTCCCCGTGCGGCGTCACCTCGGCTAACTCCCCCAGGATCGAAAGATAGCAAGGGTAACTGGGCTCTGGCGGGTGTGCGGGGAGTCTTTTCACAACCGCCCGTTTCGGGCCGTTTCGATGTCGCTAGAGGAGGTTAGGCTTCAAACGTGGTCACCGCTCTCTATCGTCGCTATCGTCCTGAAAACTTCGCCGAACTCATCGGCCAGGCTCAGGTCACCGCGCCTCTCATGACCGCTCTTCGAGCCGACCGAGTCAACCACGCCTATCTTTTCTCGGGCCCACGCGGATGCGGCAAGACGACTTCTGCGCGCATCCTCGCTCGCTGTCTCAACTGCGCCGAGGGGCCGACCGACACCCCCTGCGGAAAGTGTCCAAGCTGCATTGAGCTTTCGCGCGATGGCGGCGGTTCACTCGACGTAGTTGAAATCGACGCAGCAAGCCACAACGGTGTTGACGATGCCCGCGACCTGCGCGAACGCGCGGTTTTCGCACCCGCTCGCGACCGCTACAAAATCTTCATTCTCGACGAGGCCCACATGGTCACCGCCGCGGGATTCAATGCGCTACTCAAGATTGTCGAAGAGCCGCCAGCGCACGTCAAGTTCATCTTCGCAACCACCGAGCCCGAGAAGGTCATCTCGACCATCCGTTCACGCACACATCACTACCCATTCCGCTTGGTTCCGCCGGCCCAGATGCTCGACTACCTCGACCAGCTCTGCAAGCAAGAAGGCGTGGATGTTGCGCCAGGCGTTCTCCCCCTGGTCGTTCGCTCCGGTGGTGGTTCGGTTCGTGACTCGCTCAGCCTCCTCGACCAGTTGATCGCGGGCTCTGAGGGCTCGAAAGTTGAGTACGACCGCGCGGTCGCGCTACTCGGTTACACCCCCGACAACCTGCTCGATGAAGCCGTGGATGCGCTCTCCATCAAGGATTCGGCTGCCGCATTCGCCGCGGTCGATCGAGTCATTCAGAGCGGTCAAGACCCTCGCCAGTTTGTAGAAGACATTCTCGAACGGCTTCGCGACCTGATTCTGGTAAACGCCGTTACTCACGATGCGAAGACGGTGTTGCGCGGCATTAGCGAAGAGCAGCTCGAAAGGATGCGCGTTCAAGCGTCGCGATTTGGTGCAGCCGAACTCACTCATGCGGCAGATGTGGTGAACTCATCGCTCAATCACATGTCTGGTGCAACTAGCCCGAAGCTTCACCTCGAACTCATGATCGGTCGCGTGCTCGTTCCGGCTGCTGACCAAAGCGAAGTCGGATCACTTGCCCGCATCGAGAGACTCGAGCGTCGCATCGGCATCGCAACCCCAGACGGTTCGTCGGTTTCGGCGACTCCTGCGACTCCTGCTGCGTCAAAGCCAGCCGCGTCGCAACCTGCAGCGAACCCTGCAGTGTCATCAAGCGCTGCACCAGCATCCCCGAAGGCTGCCGAGCCTGCATCCGCTGATGCGTCCGCATCCGCAACTGAGGCCGCACCTGTTTCCGACGCGTCTGCGCTCGGCGCAGTGACAACGGCTCAATTCCGCGACTCCTGGAACGCCATCCTCAGCCGCGTCGAAAAGGCTTCCAAGCAGGCCTGGGTCATCGCATTCACACTTCAGGTCGTTGACGTTGTCGACGATGTGTTGACACTTCGATTCGCCAGCCAAGCCGATCTCGATTCATTCAAGAGCGCCGGTCAGGCTCCAGAAGTTTTGCGCACCGCAATCCGCGAAGAACTCGGCGTGACCGTCAAGTTCAAGCCCTACGTCGTTCCGGGAGTCGACACTGCGCCCACTCCTATCGACATACCAGCGGCCGCTCCCGTCGCAGTCGCGGCAGAATCTGAGGCCGAGCCCGCAACCGAACCCGTCCCCGATGCCACCACCCCAATCGAGCAGGTTGCACCAGCACCCAAGTCACGCAAGGCTGCGGTCGACGACAAAGATCGCTATGGCGAATCCGTGCTTCGAGAATTCGGTGCGAAACCACTTGACGACCCAGCCGGTGGTCGCTGATGTATGAGGGTGTCGTCCAAGAACTCATCGACGAACTTAGTCGTTTGCCTGGAGTCGGCCCGAAGTCTGCTCAGCGAATCGCGTTTCACCTGCTTCAAACCGAGGATGACCAAGCAAAGCGCCTCGCCCAGGTGCTGCTCGAGGTCAAAGAGCGGGTGCGTTTTTGCGATACGTGCGGAAACGTGGCCGAAGACGTGCAGTGCAACATCTGTCGCGACCCGCGTCGTCAGCAAAACGCCATCTGCGTCGTTGAAGAGAGCAAAGACGTGCAGGCAATCGAACGCACGCGCGAATTCCGCGGGCTCTACCACGTGCTCGGGGGAGCGATCAGCCCGATCGAGGGAATCGGCCCCGATAACCTGCGCATCAAAGAGCTGATGTCGCGACTTTCAAACCCTGAGATTCAAGAAGTCATCATCGCAACCGACCCGAACCTCGAAGGTGAAGCGACCGCCACTTATCTCACCCGCATGCTGAGCCCTCTCGGCATTCGAATTACACGACTTGCCTCTGGTCTGCCGGTCGGTGGCGACCTCGAATATGCCGACGAAGTTACCTTGGGCCGTGCCTTTGAAGGACGCCGAACAGTCAACTAGACTTGAAGCAATCTTCGAATCCCGAAAATCCTCAGATTCACAGTCGAATCGCATCCCCGAAATCTCAATTCGACACTTTTCAGGAGCATCCCTTGGCCCTCATCGTGCAAAAATACGGCGGCTCGTCTGTTGGCGACGCCGAAAAGATTAAGCACGTCGCCAAGCGCGTAATCGCCACCCAAAAAGCGGGCAACAAGGTAGTCGTGGTGGTCTCGGCGATGGGCGACACCACCGATGAACTTCTAGACCTTGCCAACCAGGTCACCGATAACCCGAGCCCTCGAGAACTTGACATGTTGCTCACCTCGGGAGAGCGAATTTCGATGGCACTTCTTTCGCTGGCCATCAACTCGCTCGGTGCTAAGTCCCGCTCCTTCACAGGCTCGCAGGCCGGAATCATCACCGACGAGGTTCACGGAAACGCCCGCATCGCCGAAGTGACCCCTGGGCGCATCCAGGAAGCTCTAGAAGAGGGCGACATCGCCATCGTGGCTGGCTTCCAGGGCTTCAACCGTGAATCGAAAGACATCACCACGCTAGGACGAGGTGGCTCAGACACCACGGCAGTGGCTCTAGCCGCGGCACTCAACGCCGACCTCTGCGAAATCTACTCGGACGTCGATGGCGTATACACGGCAGACCCACGCCAGATTCCATCGGCCCGCAAGCTCGAATCTATCGATGTCGAATCGATGCTCGAACTTGCCGCCGCCGGAGCCAAGATTCTGCACATTCGCGCTGTCGAATTCGCTCGCCGTCATGGAGTCGACCTTCGAGTTCGCTCGACCTTCAGCGAAGATCCAGGCACCATCGTTTTTGCAACCAACAACGGAGAACACATGGAAGAGTCAGTAGTTTCGGGCGTAGCAACCGACAAGGGCCAGTCGAAGATCCTCATCGAAGGTATTCCAGACCAGCCGGGCAAGGCAGCCGAGGTCTTCACCCTCGTGGCCGAAGCCGGTGCCAACATCGACATGATTGTGCAGAACACCGCAACCGGTGTCGACGTCGAAGCAAAGATCAGCGACATCTCTTTCACCCTGCCGAAGGGTGACCGCGCCAAGGTCATGGCAGCTCTCGAGGCTGCCCAGGGCTCGATCGGTTTTAAGAACGTCGAGTACGACGACGAAATTGGCAAGCTCTCGGTTGTTGGCGCAGGCATGCGCACTCACTCTGGTGTTTCGGCCACTCTGTTCGGCGCGCTGGCCAAGGCCGGCATCAACATCGAGATGATTTCAACTTCTGAGATTCGCATTTCGGTGGTCACCGACATCAGCCAGGTTGACGATGCAGCCCGAGCCGTGCACACCGCGTTCGAGCTCGACAGCGACATCGAAGCAACCGTCTATGCCGGAACCGGCCGCTAAACCCGCCGCACAGCAAGGCCCGAGATGGGCATCCCTAGTTTTTAGAATTTGAGCAACAAGGAGAAACGTATGAGCCGCAAGCCAAACCTCGCCCTCGTCGGTGCCACCGGAGCAGTAGGCACCGTGATGATCGACATCATCAACAACCGCGAGAACATCTGGGGCGAGATTCGCCTGATTGCTTCGGCTCGTTCGGCTGGCAAGAAAATTACCGTGCACGGCGAAGAACTCACCGTTGTCGCTCTGTCGCCAGAGGCGTTCGACGGCATGGACATCGCGATGTTCGACGTGCCAGACGAGGTTTCGGCAGTTTGGGCACCGATCGCTGCCGAGCGCGGTGCCGTTGCCGTCGACAACTCGGCTGCATTCCGCATGAACCCGGATGTGCCACTGGTCGTGCCAGAGGTGAACCCTGAGCAGGCCAAGAACCGCCCGCTCGGCATCATCTCGAACCCGAACTGCACCACGCTGACCATGATGGCCGCGATGGGTGCGCTGCACCGCAAGTGGACCCTCAAAGAACTCGTAGTGTCTTCATACCAAGCCGTCTCGGGTGCCGGTGCCGTGGGCATCGACCGCCTGGCAGCAGAGCTCGCCGTTGTGGGTGGTCAAACACAACTCGGTCTAGCTGCGGATGATGTGGCTGCCGCGCTGGAGGCGAGCAACGTATCGATCGCCGACTCGCCATGGCCAGTGCCAATCGCACTGAACGTTATTCCGTTTGCGGGTTCGCTCAAGGCAGGCGGGCACACCAGCGAAGAGATGAAGGTTCGCGACGAGTCTCGCAAAATCCTTGGCATTCCGGGTCTGAAGGTTGCCGCATCCTGTGTTCGCGTTCCGGTTCAGGTGAGCCACTCGCTAACGGTTCACGCAACGTTCGAACACAACCTCACCCCGGATGAGGTGCGCGAAGTGCTAGAGGCTCAGCCGACCATCCGCGTGATGGACGACCCTGCAAACGGTGTTTATCCAACCCCGAACCACGTCGCCGGACAAGACCCGACCTTCGTCGGTCGCATCCGCCAGGCTCTCGACTTCGATAACACCATCGACCTTTTCGTGGTGGGTGACAACCTGCGCAAGGGTGCCGCGCTTAACACCTATGAGATCGCCGAACTGGTCGCCGCAGAGTTTGCAACACGCGACTAATTTGTTATCTGCAGTTAACGCCGCCGACACACGCCGCGGGTATCGTGAGAGTATGAGCGGACTAAGAGTTGCCTTTGTGGCATTGACTCTCGTTGTCGCACTCAGCGGCTGTGCGGGTAACGCAGGTGCCGACCCGACCCAGAGTGGCGATCCGATGCCCTCGATTGATCCAGCTTTGATTCCCGACTCCGCTCCAAGTGACATTGTGACCGCGGACATAACCAAGTTCGACACCGGCTTTGGCGAATACACGTTCAGGGTTGGCGAAGGTTTGGTCTGGTGCACCATCAACTACGAGAGCAACTTTGTGGTTTGCGAGCACAACGAGGCGAGTGCGCAGTATCAACCGATTCCGATTCCCTCGACCTGTGATTTCTCATACGGCTATCAGGTGCGCATGTGGGCTCAAGCTCCATCTGGCTCGCCGGTTGTAGACATGCCATGCTCGGGTGGCGCATATGCCGACCCAACCGGTGCCGAGAAGCTGCTCGACCGTGAAAAGGTTTCTGTGAATGGAATCACCTGCTGGGTAGATCAGCTCAACGTGCGTTGCGACAACGAAGCCGGAAACTACATCGCACTCGGCCCCGAGATTTGGGCCCTGCACTAGCCAACTCGGGCTATTTCCACTCGGCCTAAATTGCTCTAGACGCCCAACGGAAACTTTTTAGTTCGCTCGCGGCAACAGAGTCACCATCCGCACCTCGGGAAGGCAAAAGAACCTAATCGGAGCGAATATCGACGTGCCTAGTCCGGCACAGACGTTCAAAATCGACAGCTTGCCGGAAAAGTTCCACGCGCTGAGGCCCTTGGCATGTCGAGTCGGAAGGTCACAGTTTGTGACCAGGGCTCCCTTGCCAGGCAGGCACACCTGACCGCCGTGCGTGTGCCCAGCAAAAATCAGCGATGCGTCACTTAGCGTCAGGGCCTCGATGATTCGAAGGTAGGGGGCGTGAACGACGCCGATCTTGAGGTCGCAGTAAGGTGTTTGCGCGGTCTGTTGAGCCAGCGAATTAACCTCATCAAGACGATCGTGCGGATCATCGAGCCCCAAGAAACCGACTTTGAGGCCTCGGATGACCAACTCGCCACTCCGATTGTTCAAGTCGATCCAGCCACGCTCTGCAAGCGTTTCGACAAATCTTGCGGTGTCTAGGGGTGCTCCGTTTTCGACCTTGCTCGGAGCGAAGAGATAGGTGAACGGGTTTCTGAAAGTGGGTGCGTGATAGTCGTTTGATCCGTTGACAAACACCCCAGGAAAACGCTGCAGTGGCTCGAGCATGGCAAGTGCATCGTCCACGGCGGCTCGATGACTCATGTTGTCACCGGTGTTTATCACGAGGTCTGGGTTCAATGCCGAGAGCTGTCCAACCCAGCGCTTTTTCCGCTTCTGCCAAGGGGCTAAATGAATGTCGCTGATGTGCAAAACCCGAATTTCAGAGGTGCCGGCTGGCAACGCATCCGCGATTTGAGTTTCGCGAACGCGATAGAGGTGCCTTTCGATGCCGATGCCCCAAATCGCACAAACCACGCCGAGCGAGAGAATGCCCCAGAGCCAATCCACGGTTATGGACCGGTCGAGATGATCAAAAGAATTGCACTGTCTTTCGAAGCGGATTTGCCGACCGCAGGGATGGTGCCCAGAACGCGTCCTGCAGGTATGGTGTCGCTTCTTTGGAAGAGTTGGGTCTGCGAGGGCTGCGGTGCGGTTGCGGTCGAGAAGCCTGCGCCCACCAAAGTGGCAATGGCATTTTCAGGAGTCTCGCCGACGACACCTGCCGAAGGAATCTTGATTTGTCCGCCAGAGCTAACAAAGATCTTCACTTGGCTGCCTCGAGGAATCACCTGACCACCCGAAGGCCTCGTGTATGCCACCGTTCCGGCTGGCTGAGAAGAAGCAACCTTTTTCACGACAATCGTTGCATTCAAGTCATTGATCAAAATGTTCTGCTCGGCATCAGATGGAGCCTGGCCGCTGACCTGTGGAACCGTAATCATGGTTGCGTCAATCATCGACTGAGGCGGGTTCGGGAAAACTCCAGTCGGATACTGCTTGTTCGCTACCTGCATGATGCTGCGCCAGATGTCGTGGCGCACGGTATTTCCGGCTTTGCCGTTCAGACTAATGCGTGAAAGCGAGGTGCTTCCCGACACGTTTCCGACCCAGGTCGCGGTTGCCACCGCGGTGCTTGCGCCGGTCATCCAGGTGTGAACACCGGAGTCGGTAGTTCCCGTCTTTCCGGCAAGCATCACACCATCACCCGTGGACGAGGCTCCACCGGTTCCGCCCGAGACCACGCGTTTCATCGCATAGAGCATGCCCGCAGAAACCTCAGGAGTCACGGCTTGCGAGCACTTGCTAGTTGGGATCGCCATCTCGGTCTTGGTTGCGCGCTTGATTACCTTGTCGATGGCAATCGGAGTGCAGAAGGTGCCGTTGTTTGCGATTCCGCCAAGCGCGGCTGCCATGGTGATTGGAGCGATTTCGTTGATGCCGAGGATCGAAGAAGGCACATAAGACAGTTCGTTTCCGTCTGCGCGGTGAACGCCAAACGCCATCGCTACGTCGCGAATGTCACACAGGTCTAGCTGGTGTGCCATGTCGGCGAAGGCGGTGTTGACCGACAGAGCGGTGGCCTGAACCACGGTTAGGTCTTCTGGTTCTTTCGTGATGTTGTTTGGTGCCCAAGGGGTTGCCACGTTGCCGCACCGAGCCTTGAAGTCGCCGGCATCCCACTGACGAACGCGACCATCGACATGGTCGAGAAGTTTCTTTCCGGAGTTCAACCACGCACCCAAGGTGAAGAGTTTGTAGGTCGAGCCCGTCTGGAACCCGGATGAGCCGCCGTAGTCTCGGTCGGTTGCATAGTTGACCGAGGTGTGACCGAGTTCATCGCTACCGGTCTGGTCAAAGATGCGGTTTTCGGCCATCGCCAAAACGCGTCCGGTTCCAACCTGAACAGACACCGATGCCGAACCGATCTGACTCTTGTCGGTTGGTGGCACCCACTTCTTGGTGGCCGCATCCGCCGCCTTTTGAATGTTGATGTTCATGGTGGTGTAGATGTCTAGACCGCCTCGGCGCAGCAGGGTTTCGCGGTCTTCTGGGGTCGGGCCGAACTCAACGTTGTTGCGAATAGTCCAGACGACGAAGTCGCAGAAGAAGGCGTATTCCTGGTTAGCTTCACATCCGCTTGGGGTGTGGGTGATGTTGGTCTTGATCGGGCTGTCGATCGCAGCTCGTCCCTCAGCCGAAGTGATGTAGCCCGCATCCACCATGTTGTTGATCACGTAGTCGCGACGGTTTTTGGCACGGTCGAGGTTCTCGGGAAGATCGGGGCGATAGTCGTTCGGCGATTTGAGCATGGCTGCTAGCAAAGCCGCCTCGGGAACGCTTAGCTTCGCTGCGGTCACACCGAAGTAGTAGTTCGATGCTGCCTCGATGCCGTTAATCTGGCCGCCGAAGAACGAGAGGTTGGAGTAACCGGCGAAGATCTCCTTTTTGCCATAGCGCTGTTCGAGTGCAATGGCTAAGCGAATTTCGCGAAGCTTTCGATCGACACCGGGAGCGCGGGCCGCGTCGATGGCGGCTTGGTCACCAGCGATTGTGGCGGCTTCGATCAAGTTGTTCTTCACGAACTGCATGGTGATTGTCGAACCACCTGGACCATTGCCGAGAGTTGCGGCGTTGGTGAGGCTCGCACGAATCAGCGAGATGATGTCTACGCCCGAGTGCTGCCAGAAACGAGGGTCTTCGGTCGACACCACAGCGTTGACGAAGTTCGGCGAAATGTCTGCGTAATCAACCGAGATTCGGTTCTCGTGATAAAAACTTGCCACCTTCACGGGCTTGCCAGCATCATCCGTGGCATAGAGGGTCGAGGACTGGGAGGCGTTGACCGGTTTGATCCAGTCGGGCAGGTTTTCAAAGACCGAAATGCCTGTGGTTACGGCGAAACCGCCCACGATGAGGGCGGGTGCAAGAAGGGCTACGCTGAGAATGCCGGCGATTGCAGATAGCCCGATGAATTTCAGGAATCCCGCGAAGCCGCCTGAGCGTGCGTCTTGTCTAGACATAGACTCTAGGTTACCCGACTACTCTGAAAGGAACCCGAATGGTCAAGTGGGAGTATGCCACCGTCCCCCTGCTGCTTCACAAAGAGGCTCAAATTTTGAATGCCTGGGGAGTTGACGGCTGGGAGTTGGTTTCGGTCGAAGCCGGTCCAGCTGGTGGACTGATCGCATTCATGAAGCGGATGGTCGCCTAATGTCTCGCATCGAAGCACGCCTGGCCGAGCTCGGCTCGCCTCTGCCAGAGTTGGCCAAGCCAGTTGCCGCTTATGTTCCGGCGGTAGTGTCGGGAAACCTAGTTTTCACCTCAGGACAGTTGCCTTTTATCTCTGGCGCTCTGCCCGAAACCGGCAAGCTTGGCGACTCGGTTTCGCCCGAGGCTGCCAAGGGCTATGCCCGTCAGTGCGCGTTGAACGCGCTCGCGGCGGTCAAGTCGGTTATCGGTGACCTCGATCGAGTGACCCGCGTGGTCAAGGTCGTCGGATTCGTGGCGTCCACCCCAGACTTCTCGGGTCAGCCCGGCGTGGTCAACGGCGCATCCGAGTTTTTGGGTGAGGTTTTTGGCGAGGCCGGTCAGCACGCGCGTTCGGCCGTGGGTGTTCCTGTTTTACCCTTGGATTCGCCAGTCGAGCTCGAGCTCATCGTCGAGTTCAACTAGTCTGAAGCGCCGCTCGCGAGTTTCGAGCCAATCGCTGCCATCACGCTGCTGTCGGCGAGGGTTGTAACGTCGCCAATCGGACGATCTTCCGCCACGTCGCGCAACAATCGCCGCATGATCTTGCCCGAGCGAGTTTTCGGCAGCTCAGAAACTACAAGAATTTGGCGCGGTTTGGCGATTGGGCCGATCTCTTTGGCGACGTGTGCTCGAAGCGTCTGCGAAATCGCCGCTTCATCCGGCGCGTCGCCTAGTTCGTCCTGGCGAAGAATCACAAAAGCAACAACGGCTTGTCCGGTCAGGTCGTCTTTTGCTCCCACCACGGCCGCCTCCGCGACCCAATGGTGCGAAACCAACGCCGACTCGATCTCGGTGGTCGAAAGTCGGTGACCAGACACGTTCATCACATCATCGACGCGACCGAGCAACCAGATATCTCCATCGCGATCCTTTTTGGCACCGTCACCTGCGAAGTATTGACCAGGAAAACGCGACCAGTAGGTTTCGACAAAGCGCTCTGGGTCGCCCCAGATTCCGCGCAGCATCGAAGGCCACGGTTCGGTGATGGTCAGATATCCGCCGTGATCATTGGGCACCGGCCTGCCCTCGTCGTCGACCACTTCGGCAGTAATTCCTGGCAAGGCAACCTGTGCCGAACCAGGTTTCGTGTGCGTGATTCCAGGAAGCGGGCTGATCATGATCGCACCAGTTTCAGTTTGCCACCAGGTGTCAACGATCGGGCAGCGGTTTTGTCCGATGACCTCGCGATACCACATCCATGCCTCTGGATTTATTGGCTCACCAACCGACCCCAGCAGGCGCAGCGACGAGAGGTCGAACTGCTCGGGAATCGCCCGACCGAGTTTCATGAACGAGCGAATTGCCGTGGGTGCGGTGTAGAAGAGCGAAACCTGATATTTCTCGATGATCTGCCACCAGCGACCGGGATGAGGTGCGTCGGGTGTGCCTTCGTAAATGACCTGAGTGGCCCCGTTCGCGAGCGGGCCATAGGCGACGTAAGAGTGGCCGGTGATCCAGCCAACATCGGCGGTGCACCAGTAGACGTCGGTTTCAGGTTTCAGGTCGAATACGTTTCGATGCGTGTAGGCAGCCTGGGTCAAGTATCCGCCTGAGGTGTGCATGATTCCCTTGGGTTTGCCTGTCGTGCCCGAGGTGTAGAGGATGAACAGCGCAGTCTCGGCATCGAATGCTTCGGCTTCGTGTTCTGCGTCGGCCGCCGCAACTGCGTCGTGCCACCAAACATCACGGTCTTGAGTCCACTCCACCTCACCGCCGGTGCGCTCGACCACCAAAACCTTTTCGACCGAAGGGCAGTTGTTGTCGCGTAGGGCCTCATCTACCGCGGGCTTGAGCGGGGTCGCCTTGCCCTTGCGGAAGCCTCCATCTGCGGTGATAACTAGCTTCGCGTGAGCATCTTGGATGCGCGAGGCGAGCGAATCGGCACTGAAACCGCCGAACACCACCGAGTGAATCGCGCCGATTCGGGCCACGGCCAGCATCGCGATTATTGCTTCGGGAATCTGCGGCATGTAGAGCGCCACACGGTCGCCGTGGCCTATGCCTAGCGCGATCAGTGCATTGGCAGCCTTTTTCACGGCGGTGGTTAGCGCTTCGTAGGTGTAGACCTGCTCATCACCAGGTTCGCCTTCGAAATAGAGCGCCACTCGTGCGCCATGACCGGCCAGAACGTGCCGGTCGAGGCAGTTGTAGGCAACGTTCAGCTTGCCGTCGGCGAACCATTTGGCGAAGGGGGCCCCTGACCAGTCGAGTGTTTGGGTGAAAGGTTCAAACCAGGCGAGGTGTCGTGCCTGATCGGCCCAGAAGGCTAAGCGGTCTGTGCTGGCTCGGTTATAGATTTCGGGCTGGGCGTTGGCACTCTTGGAAAATTCGGCGGATGGGGCAAACGAACGGCTCTCATAAGAGAGGTTTTCGATGGCGTCAGTTTCTGACATTTCGCCCTTTCAAATCCGTTCTCAGCGTTGACGGCGGATTTTCCAATAATGGCACAATCCTGCCTGAGATTTTGGTGAAAAAATATGGCGAAAGGGAATCTTTCGCAATCAAATGGATTAGAGTTTTCATGTCGCGTTTATCGCGACCCGCGGTGCCGATTCCCCCAATAGGCACCGCCTGGCGGCAGGCTTTCCCCCAAGGCCTGCCGCCCCTTTTTAACCAGGTGTTCAGCTGGTGGTTCGCGCCTATTTTTGGTTTGGCGTCTCTATTGGATTCTTCGTCCACCCTCGCCGCTCACCCTCGCCGCTCACCCTCGCCGCTCACCCTCATCCCTCGTCGCTATCCGTTTTGTTTTCCACAGAAATCTCAGGGCTTTCCTCGCAGCGCAAGATTGCTGGCAACTTGTCTGCATGAGTTCTATAAGTTCGCCGAGCAACGTGGTCGAGGCGTCGTCGTCAGTGGGCCGACTTATCGAACTTTTCGACGGGTCAACAACGGATGCGGTCTTCTCGGGTTGCTCGACGGCTATGGTTCGACGCGGTGTCGAGTGGCACCCCATCGACTCTCCCTTCGCAACCGCAGAGTCTCTCGCCGACTGGATGATCGACACTTTTGAAGAGGCTGGAGTTGCGCTCAACTTCATGAGGCCCATGGGCTCTGTTGTAATCGACGGATTCCGGCTGCATGGAGTTCTGCCACACGGCATCAGCGACCGTGTCCAGCTCACGGTGCGTCGTCTGAGCGCAGGGGTGTTCGAATCAAGGTTTTTCGAAAGTCGGGCATCGATTCACAAATTCGAGCGACTGGCTCTCGCGATGCTCTCGGGCAATTCGGTGCTCGTTGCCGGGGGAGCTGGAGCAGGCAAAACGACGCTACTTCGAAATCTGCTGCGGCAACTCAGAGATTTTCGAGTCGTGACCATTGAAGATGCTCCCGAGCTCGCTCTTGACGATCCGAACGTGGTCGCGCTTACTACGCGCGAGGCCAATCAGGAGGGATTGGGTGCCATCTCGATGTCCGACTTGTTGGTGCAAGCACTTCGAATGAGCCCCGATCGAATAGCCGTGGGCGAAGTTCGAGGAGTCGAGCTCGCAGTTATGCTCGAAGCCCTGAACACCGGGCAAGCCGGTGGCGGAGCCACCATCCATGCCAACTCTTGGGTCGACTTGCCAGCCAGGCTCGAATCAATCGGGCTTCGTGCCGGTCTCAAACCCGAGCTGGTTGCGCGCCAGGTAGTGGCCGCTTTTGGTTTAGTCGCTTTTGTTGAAAGATCCCCAACTTTCGAGATAGCCGCTATCGCACAGCCAGTAATTGGCCATCGTGGGTTGGAGTTCGTTCGTGTCGACTAACGATGAACTCGCATTGACAGCACTTGTTTCACATCTAGAGAGCGGTGCGCTTGCCAAAACTTGGCTGTCGACCGCTCGATTTGAATCTCCCGACTGCCACCGGCAAGTTCTTGAGGTCATTTCCATTACGCGAACTCTTGGGTCGCCAGTTTTGCCGGCACTGCGTCAGCTTCAACAAATGTGGACTCAGGATCGACTTCAACGAACCGAGCTCGAGTCAGAAATGGCGGCTCCGAGGCTCACAAAACGTTTGATTTCTTGGCTTCCACTGGGAGCGCTAGCCTGCGCTCAACTCCTGGGTTTCGAGGCGATCGCGTCAATCGCTTCGCCAATCTCTGTCGTCTCACTCGTTCTAGGCTCAGGGATGCTCGCGCTCGCTAATCGCTGGTGTAACTCAATCATTGCCAAGGCCATGCCCGAGCCCGACAGCGTGCTGCCGCAACTGAGAAACGCCTTGCTCGTGCTCAGTTCTGGAGCTACATGGGTTCAAACAAAGAAGCAGATCTCGCTGGGCGAAGAAGCAACTCAAACGCTCGTACCCCTACTGAAAGTCTCACGAAGTTCTGGCGCGCCAATCTCATCCCTCATCGAACGGGAGATTCGAGTTCTAAATGACCGGCGGCTCGCCGAAGCGAAAACGAAGCTGCGCGAGGCATCGGTCAAACTCAGCCTGCCCATGGGGTTAGCTATGTTGCCAGCACTCGTATTTCTTGTGGTCATCCCAGTCTTTATAGCTATGAGCTCCTCTCCCTCATCAATGGCTCTTCAAAGTTAGGAAACCTATGAATATTCGAAGCGAATCAGGCTCGGCGACCGCCGAGTATGCAATCGCAACAATGGCGGCCGTAGCCTTCGCTGGGCTTCTCGTGGTGATTATGCGAAGCGAGGAGGTCAAACAGATTCTGCTCGGCCTGATTCGCGATGCACTGACTCCCGATGCATAAGGAGCGGGGCACAGTGACCGCCGAGCTTGCCCTGGCGCTGCCGGTAGTCATCGGCGTCGTGCTGTTCGGCTTCGGGCAGCTTCGAGCACAACTTCAGGAACAGCTCGTGCGTCAAGACCTCGCCTACGTGGCACAAGCACTTGAACGTCAGGAGCCAGAAACATCGGTCTTCGAGTGGTTTGAGGGTCAGCATCCCAGGGTGCATATAAAGAAGTCGATTTCTGATGGGGTGTTGTGCGTGCAGGCCCAAGAGTCGCCAGCCTTGAGACACTGCGTGTGGGTCGGCGCATACTGATGAGCCAGCCGCGTTTTGACCACAAAATTAAAAATGACCGTGGCTCGGGAACAATCGTGTCGGTGGGTCTGATTACAGTTCTCGTTCTCGCCTTCATTGCAGTGTTTCGGGTTGTCGAAACTCATAATGTGCAGCAACGATTGGTGTCGGTCGCGGAGTCATCGGCGATCGCCGCTGCCGACTCTCTGCACGGGTTTCGCGCGGGCCATCCATGTGAAGTCGCGGGGGCAATCGCAACACAAAATATGGCGAATGTGGTTGAGTGTCGTATTGTCGGTTTCGACGCATTCGTAAAAGTTCGAACCAAATCACTTGGTATGGTTCATTTCGCAAGTGCACGAGCGGGGCTACCGTGAGAGCACTTCAGGTCAGGAGCACAATTGGCGCAAAGCCAAAAACTTGTCATCGTAGAGTCGCCGGCTAAGGCGAAGACGATTTCGAAATACCTCGGTGGTGAGTTCACCGTGCTTGCCTCCGTCGGCCACATCCGTGAGCTCGTCGAACCGCGCGACCTGCCAAAGGAACTCAAGAAGGGGCCGTTCGGCAAGTTCGCAATCAACATCGAAAACGACTTCGAGCCCTACTACGCGATCACTCCGGGCAAGTCCAAGACCGTCTCCGAACTAAAAACTGCACTCAAGGATGCAAGCGAGGTGTATCTCGCAACCGATGAAGACCGCGAAGGCGAGGCAATTGCCTGGCACCTGCTGCAGGTGTTGAAGCCAAAGGTGCCGGTCAAGCGCATGGTGTTCCACGAGATCACGAAAGAGGCCATTCAGGCAGCTCTCGGTCACACCCGTGAGCTCGATAATGACCTGGTCCAAGCCCAAGAAACCCGCCGCATCGTCGACCGGCTTTTCGGCTACGAGATTTCTCCCGTTCTCTGGCGAAAAGTCAACCGTGGGCTCAGTGCTGGCCGTGTGCAGTCGCCGGCAGTTCGCCTCGTGGTCGAACGTGAGCGCGAACGTATGGCGTTCGTTTCCGCTTCATACTTCGACGTGAAAGCCATCTTTAAGGCATCCACCTCAGAGTCCTCATTTGAAGCCAAGCTATCCACCATTGACGGCAAGAAGATTGCCACCGGAGATTCTTTCGATGACAAGGGCAAGCTGGTAGCCGATGTCATTTTGCTTGACGGTGCGACAGCAGCCGAGTTGGCTAACGCCGCGAAAAACCCCGGTGTCAACGTTGAAGTCACCTCGGTCGAAGCTAAGCCAAGCACTCGGCGTCCGGCAGCGCCTTTCACCACGTCGACCCTGCAGCAGGAAGCGTCGCGCAAGTTGCGTATGTCGGCAAAACAGACGATGGACACCGCGCAGTCGCTCTATCAAGACGGTTACATCACATATATGCGAACCGACTCTCCGACACTTTCTCAGCAGGCGATTCAGGCTGCCAGAAGCCAGGCGGCAGCTATGTTTGGCAGCGAAATGGTCGCAGCCAGCCCACGCATTTACACCGGCAAGTCTAAGAACGCTCAAGAGGCACACGAGGCGATTCGGCCAGCCGGTGAGGTGTTCCGCACGCCTGCGGAAGTCGCATCCCAGCTATCTGGAAGAGCGTTCGACCTTTATGAACTGATTTGGCGCCGCACCGTCGCCTCGCAGATGCAAGACGCAAAGGTGTCGACCACGACCGCAAAAATCAAGGTCGCTCCGGTTACGGGCAAAGCGCTCGAGTTCTCGGCTTCGGGAACCGTGGTGACTTTCCGAGGCTTCCTAGCCGCCTATGAAGAGGGCCACGACGAGTCGAGAAACGAAGAAGATAACGAAGAGCGCGAGTCGAAGCTGCCTAACCTGGCGGTTGGCCAAAAGCTGAGCATCGACGAGATCTTTGCAAAAGACCACTCGACTAGTCCTCCGCCGCGTTATACCGAGGCGAGCTTGGTCAAGGCGCTTGAAGAAGACGGCATCGGTCGACCATCTACCTATGCCAACATCATGTCGACCATTCAGAACAAGGGCTATGTGACCAAGCGTGGTCAAGCGCTGGTTCCAGAGTGGATCGCCTTCACGGTCACGCGATTCCTCGAAGAAAACTTCGGCAAGCTGATCGACTACGAGTTCACCGCATCCATGGAGGAAGATCTCGACCGCATCGCCGATGGCGAGCTCAACTATCTCGACTGGCTCAAGCACTTCTACTTCGGTGGCGATGACCTCGACGGATTGCTCTACACGGCAACCCACATCCTCGACCAGGACCCACGTGCCATCAACTCGATGCCGATCACCGATCAGATCACGCTTCGCACCGGCCAATACGGTCCTTACCTCGAGATCTTTGGTGAACCGAACGCCGATGGTGCCGACGAAAACGGACGACGCATCGTGAACATCCCCGAAGGCCTCGCACCCGACGAACTCACGCCGCAGAAGGCCCAAGAGCTGGTCGATGCGCCGGTTGTAACCGACAAGGTGCTTGGAGTCGACCCCGAGACCGGGTTCGAAGTGCTCTTCAAGGATGGTCGCTACGGTCCATACGTCGTGTTGGATGACCCGAGTGCCGCAAAGCCAAAGACTGGGTCGCTCTTTAAAACCATGGATCCGCACCAAATCGACCTCGAAACCGCACTGCGCTTGCTTGCTCTGCCGCGCAAAGTCGGAGTCGACCCGGAATCGGGACTGGACATCATGGTGCAAAACGGCAAGTTTGGCCCATACCTAACCAAGGGCAAAGAGTCTCGCTCGCTCGGGAGCGAAGACCAAATCTTCACCATCACGCTCGAAGAAGCGCTCGAACTTTATGCCCAGCCGAAGTATGGCGGTCGCCGGACTGCCGCAACACCGCTTCGCGAGTTCGGTGAAGACCCTGCGAGCAAGGGTCAGGTGACCATCAAGACCGGTCAGTTTGGCGCATACGTGAGCGACACCTTCGTGAACGCCACGATTCCCAAAGACGACAACATCGAAGACATGACCGCGGATCGCGCGTTCGAACTGCTCGCCATTCGCCGTGAGAAGCTCGGGCTCGAGCCGGGTGAAGCTCCGGCAAAAGCGGGCAAGGGACGACGCACCGCAACGACTGCGCGAGTGGTCAAACGCGGAGCCACGAGAAAGAAGTAAAGTGGCGGGTCTATTCATTTCGTTCGAGGGCATCGACGGTGTCGGCAAGTCGACTCAAGCCGACCTGCTCGAAGAGTTTCTAGCCGAACAGGGCAAGACTGTGGTTCGCACTCTCGAGCCGGGTGGCACCGAACTCGGGCACGAAATTCGCCAACTCCTGCTGCACAGTGGGCACGTTGCACCTCGAGCCGAAGCGCTTCTCTATGCGGCAGATCGGGGTCACCACGTGGCCACAAAGATTCGTCCCGCGCTCGCCGAAGGAAATGTCGTAATCACCGATCGCTATCTTGACTCATCCGTTGCCTACCAGGGTGCTGGTCGAGTGCTGGGCGCAGACGAGGTTCGCAACCTGTCGATCTGGGCAACCGAGGGCTTGTTACCAGCGCTAACGGTGCTGCTTGACCTAGATGCCGAAACCGCCGTCGCACGTCGTGCCAAAACCGGATCCGCGCCTGACCGACTCGAGCGCGAGAAGATCGAGTTCTTCGAAAAAGTTCGTTCTTGCTATCTCGAGCTGGCCGCTGCGGAGGCCGCACGCTTCCTGGTGATTGACGCAACCGAGACCATCGAGAGCATCCAGCTGCGCATCCGTGACCGGGTTGCACAACTTTTGTCCGAGGCGTGAGCCAAATGAAAAACCACCAACCGGTTTTTAGCGAACTATTCGGCCAGCCAGAGGCTCTCGACCAGATCGAATCGGCCGTTCGAATTCGCGACGAGGGCGTATTTCACTCTTGGCTGATCACCGGCCCGCCAGGATCAGGGCGATCGAACCTGGCAATCGCTTTTGCGGCTGCGCTCCAGTGCAAAGACCAGGGATGCGGCACCTGCCAGTCCTGCGTTCTCGCACAGGCAGGCACGCACCCCGACATCACCGTGCTCTCGACCGAGAAAGTTCAGATTACGATCGCCGAGATTCGCGAGCTAGTGGCCAGTTCGGTTATGGGCGCATCCATGGGCGCCTATCGGGTGATGATCATCGAAGACGCCGACCGGATGACCCAAACGGCGTCGAACGTTTTGCTCAAGGCACTCGAAGAGCCACCCACCGGAACGCTCTGGATTCTCTGCGCGCCATCAGAGGTCGACATGCTTCCGACCATCAGGTCACGCGTTCGCCGTGTCGGGTTGAAAGTGCCAGCGGTTGAAGACGTTGCCAACCTCCTTGTCGAGCGCAATGGAATCGAGCCGAAACTTGCACTTCAGGTGGCTGCCGAATCGCAAAGCCACGTGGGAATGGCGCTTCGGCTGGCAACGAGTGCCGACGCAAGAACGCGGCGTAAGGAGACCCTCAAAGCAGCCACCCAAATTCGCACCGTCACCGATGCTGTGCGAGCCTGCGATCGGTGGATGGAACTTGCCCAAAAAGACGCCGATGCGCTCACCAAGGAGCGCGACCGCGAAGAGAAGGCCGCACTCATGGCTGCGATGGGTCTGACTGAGAATGACCCGGTTCCACCCTCGCTTCGCACCGAGTTGAAACGGCTCGAAGAGGCTCAAAAGAGTCGCGCAAAGCGGAGCCTGAGAGACGGGCTCGACCGCATCCTGGTAGATTTGCTCGCACTTTATCGTGACGTTTTGACCGTACAGTTGGCTGCTAATACTCGTCTGGTAAATCAAGATCTTGAGGCTGAAATTCGCGGTCTTGCCGCCGAGACCAAGCCGGAGCAAACAATCGCAAAGTTGGAGGCAATCGAACTGGCTCGGGTGCGCATCGATAGGAATGTACGCGACGTGATGGTGCTTGATTCACTTGCGGTGTCGTTGCAAGTGCGAAAGGACTAAGGATGCGCAAGTTGGGTCGAAAGATGGCCGCTGTTCTGGCGACCCTGAGCCTCGTGCTGGTAGCTGGCTGTTCCGCGCTTTCAGGCGCTCGGGAACTGGAGCCGGGCGTCGACCAGTCATACGCAGCGTTCTACACCCAGCCTGTGAGTTGGTCATCCTGCGGAGATTTTGACTGTGCCAACATCACCGTTCCGATGGACTGGTCTGACCCTGGCGGCAAAAGAATCGAAATCGCTGCCATTAGGCACATGGCGACCGACCCAATCGGAAACCTAGTAGTGAACCCTGGTGGTCCGGGCGCATCCGGTGTCGATTTCGTGCGCGACAACCTCGAAGGAATCGGCTCGAGCGCCATGCGCGAGCGCTATAACATCGTCGGGTTCGATCCCCGAGGCACTGGGGCAAGTTCACCGGTGAAATGTCTAGAACCGAAAGGGCTCGACGAGTTTCTCTATGGCGTGAGTCCCTATGAGAGTGGCTCGGCCGAAGACCTAGCTTGGTCGCGAGCTTCAATCAAAAAGTTCGTCGACGGATGTGCAGAGAACACTGGTGATGTGCTCGGTCACCTCGACACTCAATCGGCAGCCAAAGACATGGATGTGCTGCGCTCCTACCTGCTAGATGAAAAGCTCGATTACCTCGGCTACTCATACGGAACCATGCTTGGGGCGACCTATGCGACGCTTTTTCCGGAGAGGGTTGGAAGATTCGTGCTAGACGGAGCAACGAATCCAAGCGTCTCAGATGCCGACAAGTCGTTCAATCAACTCGTGGGCTTCGAACGTGCGCTTCACAACTACGCTGCCGACTGCGTGAAGCAATCAGATTGCCCACTCGACGGTCCAACCGACCTCGCACTCAAACAAATCAAGGCCTGGCTGCTCGATGTAGAAGAAAACCCGGTGCCGACCTCGAGCGGCCGTGAGTTGAACATCGCTACGGCTGTGACTGCGCTAATCCTTGCGATGTATTCCGAGGATTATTGGCAGTATCTGACTCAGGGGTTGAACGAGGTCAAGGACGGTTCGGGGGACACTCTGCTTCGAATGGCCGATTTCTATAACGACCGCAACGAAGACGGAACGTATGGCACAAACATTCTTGAGGCAAACATTGCAATCTCGTGCCTAGACAGCCGCCAACCATCCGACATGAAGTCGATGAAAGCCCAGAACGCAAGGCTTGAGAAGGTCGGCAAGGTTTTTGGTCGTTATTGGCAATACGGCGCGCTCACTTGCGAAAAGTGGCCCTATCCCGTGGTGACTCCTCCGGCTGATTATGCGGCTGCGGGGGCTCCCCCAATCGTGGTGATTGGCACCACCGGCGACCCAGCGACACCGTTCGAGCAGGCAGTGGCACTGGCTCACGACATTTTGGCTGACGGTTTCTTGATCACTTATCAGGGCGAGGGGCACACCGCATATGGTCGTTCGAACTCCTGCGTAGACGACACCGTCGACAACTTCTTGATTGACGGCAAGCTGCCTGAGAAAGAGCCGGTCTGCTAGTTGGCTAAAGAGTCGGGCCAGGTTTGGCCCAAAAATAACGGCGTTCAAGAGTATTTTTCGGTCAAGTTTCGCAGGCTGCTATCCGGCGCACCCGACGGCGTGCCACCCTGGCTTGAGATAATCGCCGAAGGCGAAACGGGCGGCTTGTTCGCGCCGACCGATGCCCCGTGGATCGTGCACCGGGACTTCGGCACGCTCGTGGGAGGCATCCGTGCGCTCTTGATGCAGGCATTGCATCCCGGCTCTTTGGCGGGCGTAGCTCAACATTCTCGATACGAATCCGACGCCCTGGGTCGCCTCAGTGGCACCATCCGCTGGCTCACCGTGACCACCTTCGGCTCGCACGCCGCGGTCGCTGGAGAAGCCGCTAGGGTGAACCGGCTGCACGATCGTGTTTCGGGAAACTATGAGGCTGGTGGATCGCAGGTTGCCTACCGAGCAGCCGATCAAGACCTTTTGCTGTGGGTGCATCTAGCCTTCACCGATTCCTTTTTAGCCGCCCACAATCGATACACCGCAAACCCCGTGGATGCTGACGCCTATGTCGAACAGTGGGGCAGGTCGGTAGCGCCGCTCGGTCTGAGCAATGTTCCCAAAAGTTATGCCGAATTGAAGGATAAGCTCGCTAGCTTCGATGGGGTCATCAGATGTGACGAGATGACTCGCAGCGTGATTGGTTTCATCAAAAACGTAAAACTGCCTTGGTACGCCCGCCCCATCTATCGAGTGCTTTGGCTGGCGGCCGTGGCGAGTCTCGACGCGAGTTATCGGCAGTTACTGCAACTGCCAGAACCGCCAAACTGGGTCACGCCTTTCACCAAGTGGATGTTGCGAGCGATTCGCACCGTGATTGGCCCCGAAAGCCCGATAGAAGACGGCGCTCTTCGTCGTTTGCAGCGTCTGGGCTAAACTTGTCAGGTCGCTTTAGCGACATCGCCACCCTAGCTCAGTCGGTAGAGCAGCTCCCTCGTAAAGAGCAGGTCAGGAGTTCGATTCTCCTGGGTGGCTCGTGTTCAGTGATTTGTCGCGAAGAAGCCAGATCCGAGTGCTCCGACCACTCGCCGTGAATGCCCTATCTCAGTTCGGGGTTCAGCCCGCATCCTTTCGTCTAATCAACTTCGGCTACAACTGCACGTACAAGGTGGTTGACCAAACCGGGCAAACTTTCGCGCTTCGAATCAACCTGAGTTCGAAAAAATCAGCGAGCAATCTGCGTGCCGAGGTGCAGTGGCTGCGAGCGCTAACCGAGCAGACCGATTTGCGCGTGCCGCATCCCGTTCTGACTGCACCGGGCCGCGAATTTGCTGAAGTCAACTTGCCAGGAGACGAAAAGCCCACCTCTGCAGTGCTGTTTCGCTGGCTTGAGGGGCACACCATCCCGGATGAACCCACGAAGGCACAGCTAGGTGCGATGGGTGCAGCGCTCGCCACCATGCAGGAGTTCGCCGACACCTGGCGTCCGACTGGTGATGCACAGGTGCAGACCATAACCGATCCGATGCAGGGCACCCCAAACCACATTTTTGGCGGGGATGAACGAGTGACGCCCGAGTTGTTGAGACTCGTTCGTGCATCCCTAGAAAAGATCGATGCGGTTTTCGAGCGGCTTGCCAAAACCGACCAACCGAAACCGATTCACGCCGATCTGCATGCGGGAAATGCTCTTTGGAATAAAGGTGAGCTCTCGGTTATCGATTTCGATGATGCTGGATTGGGCTTCGAACTTCAGGATTTGGCGATCAGCATCTTTTACATGCGCCAAAACACCGAAAAAGAAAAGGTTTTCTTAGAGGGTTACCGCCGAGTTCGGGAGTTGCCGACGTTCGAACAGCATGAACTTGAAGCGCTGCTGGCATCTAGAAATATTTTGCTGCTGAGTGATCTGTTGGTCACCACCAATGCAGAGATGATCGAATTTTTACCCACCTACATCGAGCGAACCAAGCTGAGACTCGAAAACTACCTGAAGACGGGTCAATACTTGCTCATCAAATGAGGGAATGCATCATTTCCCATTTGCTGTTGTTTAGTGTTACTTTCAACTGTTGACCGCCTAAACGGTGAGTCTCAGCATCCAGAGAGCAACGGAATCAATTGAGTCAGAAGCCGACCAAGCGAGTGCACCCAGCACGAGTCGTAGCTCGCGTATTCGGGTTGGCGATTCTGGTTGGCACTCTGGTTCTGAGTCTGCCTATATCGCGCACGGCAAATAACTTCGGTGGTTTTCTCGAAGCTGCTTTCACATCTGTCTCTGCGGTCTGCGTTACCGGGCTTTCGACGGTTGACGTCTCGACCTATTGGACGCCCTTTGGGCATCTGATAATCCTCCTGATGATCAAACTTGGCGGTTTCGGAATCGTCACTTTCGCAGTTCTTCTCGGGATACTTCTGGCCCGACGAGTAGGGCTGAATTCGCAGATGATTGGTTCAGCCGAAATGCCAGGTCTTGATCAGGGCAACCCGAAAAAACTGATTCTGAAGATTCTGATCGCGAGCTCGAGTTTTGAGTTTCTTGTGGCGACCTTTGTGACCCTGCGTTTGTGGCTTGGCTACGGCTATTCACTTGGCGATGCGGCCTGGTATGGCACGTTTCACGCAATTTCAGCCTTCAACAACGCCGGATTCTCTCTTTATGCGAACAACCTCATGGGTTTTGCAACTGACGGCTGGTTACTAATGCCCTTAAATATTGCGGTTATCCTTGGCGGATTGGGTTTTCCTGTGGTCTTTGAGCTGGGTCGTCGCATCCTAGGACGCGTGCGCGCATCCCAGGTTGGTGGAGTGATTGAATCGGCATTGCACTGGACGCTGTCGACACGATTGGTGCTTTGGAGCACCTTGGTATTGCTGGTTTTCGGTTCGGTGTATTTCGCGGCAATCGAATGGAACAACCCGGCCACTCTCGGACCACTCGATTTCGGCTCGAAACTGCTAAACGCGTTCACCCAGTCGGTGCAACCTCGAACCGCTGGATTCAACTCCGTCGATCTTTCTCAGGTCTATCCGGCCACTTTGATGGGGATGGACTTGCTAATGTTCATCGGAGGTGGCTCGGCCTCGACTGCTGGCGGTATCAAGATCGGCACCGCTGCAGTCCTGTTGTTCATCGTTTGGACCGAGATTCGAGGCGAAACCGCTGTTAATGTAGGAAGTCGTCGTTTGCCCCGCTCTATTCAACGACAGGCTTTGACCATCATCTCGCTTGCTTCCTTGGCAGTTATCACCGCAACCATTTTGATTAGCCTCACCACGAAATTCACGACCGACCAAATTTTCTTTGAGGTAGTTTCCGCATTCGGCACCGTCGGTTTGAGCACCGGAATCACGGCGCAAATGCCACCATTCGGGCAAATCATTTTGATGGCACTCATGTTCGGCGGTCGCCTAGGTTTGGTCGTGGTCGCCACGGCACTTGCAGTTAGACAAACTAAAGTTCATTTCGAATACCCGAAAGAGAGGCCACTAATTGGCTAAGCGGTTAAGAACTATCGGCGCGGATCGGCTTCAGACTCCGGTTGCAGTGATCGGCTTGGGCCGGTTTGGGTCTGCACTGGCCCTGGAACTTCAGGCCCTTGGGCACGAGGTGCTGGGCATCGACCTAGACACAGAGCTGGTGCAGCGATACGCGCCACTCTTGACTCGAACGGTTACAGCCGACAGCACCAGCGCCGATGCAATGCGCGAACTCGGAGTTGACACCTTTGATCGCGCGGTCGTTGCCATCGGTGTTGACCTAGAGGCGAGCATCCTCACGGTTTCGCTGCTCAAAGAAATCGGTGTGCCGGAGATTTGGGCCAAGGCGATGAGCGATTCACACGGGCGCATCCTCGGTCAGCTCGGTGTCGACCACGTGATTTTCCCAGAGAAAGACATGGGCAAGCGCATCGCTCACTCGGTGGGTGGAGACCAACTCGATTACATCGAGATCGACGAGGGTTTCGCGATGGCCAAGACAATTGCGGCACCGTCCTTTGTCGGAAAGAGCCTCACTGAACTAGCCATTCGTCGCGAGTACGGAGTGATCGTGGTTGCCACTGCCTCGGGAGACGTGAACTATGTGCCGGCGACTCCGGCAACGGTGATTGGCGATGGCGAATACCTGATCGTCGCCGGGCCAAAGGACAAGCTGGAGACGTTCAGCCGCGCGCAGTAAGACTAGCCCAGCTGTGCCGCAAGGATGACCTTTGCGCGGTGCAGCCGGGTGACCAGTTCGGCTTGCCTGATGCCAAGGTCTTGCGAAACATCAGACATCGTGCGCTGTTGCACCAGGATGCCCTCGGCCACGGGTTTGAGTGATTCGGGCAGCGCCGCCACCGCTTCGGCTAACTGCTGGCTGGGGTAGCCGCTCAGATCTGGCTCGGGCTCTTCGAAAGTCACATCGAGATCGAATTCGCGATTTTGCATCATGCCTCCAATAGAAATTCTTTGCGGAAACTTTGAACCACCGAACGCATGCCGATGCCGCAAACGCCGACCATCTTGCCACCGCGGTAATAGCCGAAGACACAGTCGCCGCTGAGAACACCGTCAAGCTGTCTTATTTCGTCGGCCAAGCCCAAGAGGCCGTAGGCCAGCAGATGCATGTCGTATTGATCACTCCAAAACGACGGGATGGGCGCGAATGGTTGCTGCCTGACCGATGCCAGTGCGGCCTCATCATTTGCCAAGGATGCCGCGAGCACCTGCCCGACTCGCTTGGCACTATCGGTGGGAATGTTCCAGTGCTCGACTCTGCGTGGCTCGCCGTCAAAGACGGGGTTCGGAAAGCGGGCCACATCACCAACCGCGAAAACGTTTTCGAGAGTTTGTCCGTCTTCTGAAATGACCTGAAGGTCGTTATTCGTGAGCACGCCGTTCGATAGATCGAGCCCGTTGCCGGCGAGCCACTCGACGTTCGCATCCGAGCCGATCGCTTCGATGAACAAGTCACAATCAAGTTGCCCGCCGCTGTCGAGAACCAGACCGGTCACTCTCGAACTTCCCACGAGGTCGGTCACGGTGGACTTCATGCGGAACGAAACGCCCTGTTCTTCGTGACGGCGTTGCAATTCCTTGGCCAGCACCGGGCCGAGAGGTCGAACAATGGGATGAACGCCAGGAGCCACGACGGTTACCTCGCAGCCAAGTTTTCTAGCCGTTGCCGCCACCTCGCAACCGATGAAGCCGGCGCCCAGAATCACAACGCGAGCCCCCGCCGTCAACTCGCTGCGCAGTGCAATCGCATCGTCGAGCGTTCTCACCACGTGTCGGCCAGCCAGATCGCCATTTTGGCATTGAAGACGTTTGGGGCGAAGACCTGTGGCGATAATCAGGGCACTAAACGGATGCACGAGCCCTGTTTCATCGGTAACCGAGTTGTTGGCGAGGTCTGCAGACACAACTCTCGTGCCAAGCACCCAATTGACATCTTCGGTTGCCGGCCGCTGCGGAAAAGCCACGGCCTCGTGGCTAACTTCGGCCGCGAGCACCTCTTTGGAGAGCGGGGGGCGGTTGTATGGCGAATACGGTTCGTCACCGATTGCCGTGATTGGTCCGGCATAGCCAAATCTGCGCAACGCTTCGGCGGCGCGAAGTCCGCCCATCGATGCGCCGACAATGACTACCGGCTTGGTCACGACTGAATCTAGTTCTGGTTATTCGACGATTCGGATTGCCTGCATCGGGCAAACGTCTATCGCTGCCTCAACGTTGGCGCGCTCGCTGTCGTCGGCCGCGGCCGTGTATTCGAGCTTGTCATCCGAGTTCAATCGAAAGATGTCGGGTGCTTCGAAAACGCACTGACCGTAGTGCTGGCACTTGGTCATGTCGACGTCGATCTTGATTGTCATTCTTTTTCCTCCACGGTTGATGGGTAAAGGTCTTTAGACGGGGTTCGAATGCCACGGAATTCCCAATCGCCACCCAGGGCGGTCGAGATTACCTCTTCGCTTTCGGTTGGTTGAGCGCCAACATCCGTGCGGATCGGAGTGGGGCCTTCGACTATGTGGTTAGTCAGGCGACCGAGACCTTCCACTTCGACTTCGACCACGTCACCCGGCTGAACTGGGCGGCTGAAAGCCGGCGTGCCAGAGAACAACATGTCGCCGGGCACCAAAGTAATCGTTCGCGCGATGTCGGCGACCAGGTAGTGCATATCCCATTCCACGTTGTCGGTGTTGTCGTCTTGCTTGACCTCACCGTTTACAAAAGTGCGGATGCGCTTGTTTCTGAAGTCCCAGTCGGTGACCATGCCCGGGCCAACCGGAGCCAAGGTGTCGCTGCCCTTGACGCGCAACATCGAGCCAGCATCCGTGTCTCTAAAGTCGTGTAGTCCGTAATCGTTGCCCACGGCGTATCCAGCAATGTAGTCGCCGGCTTCTTCGGGGGAGATGTTTCGGCAGGTCTTGCCGATGATGATGACGATTTCTCCCTCGTAGTTGAGCCACTTGCAGCCGGCTGGACGAACGACGGCAGCCTTGTGGCTGTTGAGAGCCGTGATCGGTTTGTGAAAGTAGGTGGGCGCGGATGGGAGCTTGGTCATGAACTCTTGAGTGCGTGAGTCGTAGTTCAAGTGCACGGCGATGATTTTGGTCGGCTCTGCGGGTGCAAGGTGCACGGCATCTTCGATCGCGATGCGACGACCATCTGGAGCGACGAGTTCTTCGCCATCGCGCACGACCTGCACTGCATAACCGTCGAGCAGGATTCTTCTAAGTTCAGTCACGAGAAAGCACCAGATCTTTCGGTCTAGGGAATCCACCCTCTGGCTTATCAAACCAGACGTGCACCTGTCCGGTGCCGATTGAGTTCTCGTATTCGCTATAGAGTCGGCCGACCGAGGTGTTGTCTTCTTCACCCAAAGCACCAGCCATGGCTAGGTAGTGGAAGAAGCCGGCCTCTGGCTTGTACTTCTTGAAGGTGTCGAAGTCATCGAGAACGGCCTTGTGGTTTCCTTCGGCGAACCAAGACAGCACCTTCTTGTCATACTCGTAGGCCTCGGGAGAATAAATGTGAATCGGATCGCTGGCCTCGTGCTTGCGCAGGTCGCGAAGCTTGTGGAAGGTGTGCGACAAGGCACCAGAGGCTAGCAAAAGCACCTTGCTGTCACTGTCACGGATGGCCTCACCGAGGGCTCGGCCGGCGCGTTTGAAGTCTTCCGGGGTGCCGGTCTGGCAAACCGACATCGAAACCCACTTCTTGTCGTCAAGCCCGCGACCCAGGTAGTGCCACAGGTTGATGGTGGCATAGAAAATCGGCAAGTGAGGGTCGCTGATCGGGGTAATCCAGGTGCCGTTCTTCTCGTCGTATTTGCTCAGGCTGTTCGCCAACTCGGGGTTGCCCTTGAATGCATAGGGAATCTGGCTCATGCCGCGTGGCAGCTCTTCGCTGGTGAAAAGCCCAGAACGCTCGGCGTGCGAGGTAATCACAAATTCCACGGTGGTTGCCCAGTGGCTGTCGAGCACCACGACGGTGTCGTAGTCGAGAGTTTCGAAGATGTCTTTGCGCAGTTGCTTTAGACCAGGGACGAGGCTCAGTTCTTTGCCGTTGTTCAAGTCTTTGCGAACCGCTTCAGGCAGCATGATTGTTGGCACGTGCGCCAGGAGTGCTGCACCTACTACTTCACCCATTTGCTATTCCTTCCATCCATTTGGCGAGACTACGGTGTTCTTCACATCCGCGTAGAAATCGAAAGACCAGTTGCCACCCTCTCGGCCAACTCCAGACTTCTTCGAGCCGCCGAACGGGGCCCGGAGGTCGCGCACGAAGAAGCAGTTCACCCAGATGGTTCCTGCGACGAGTTGCTTGGTGATCTTGTCGGCGTGAGCCCTCGAACCAGACACGACTACTGCGGCCAAGCCGAATTCGGTGCCGTTGGCCATAGCCAGCGCCTCTTCGTCGCTCGAGAAAGTCTGCATGCAGAGCACTGGCCCAAAAACTTCTGCTGTCACGATCTCACTGCCAGGGTTCGGGTTCTTGACCAGAGTCGGCCTGAAGAACAGTCCTCCGAGATCGGAGTTCGGCTCGCCACCCATGACGATGGTTTGACCATCTGCCTTGGCTCGATCGACAAAACCTTTGATTCGGTCAAAGTGAGTTTGGTGAATCTGGGGTCCGATGTCGGTTTCAGGGTCGCGCGGGTCGCCCTGCTTCAACCGGGATGCGCGCTCGCAGAATTTCTCGGCAAACGAGTCTGCGATGCTCTCGTGAACCAGGATGCGGGTACCACTCAGGCACACCTGCCCAGCGTTGTCGTACTGCTCGACCGCAAGTTCGGCGGCAAGCTCCAGGTCGGCGTCTTCGAAGACCAGCAGCGGGCTCTTTCCGCCCAGCTCAAACGAGCAGGGAGTGAGGTTGTCGGCCGCAGCGTGAGCGATTACTTTGGCGGTCGGCACAGATCCGGTGAACGAGATTCGTGCAATGTCTGGGTGAGCGGTCAAAGCTGCTCCCGCTTCGCGGCCGTATCCCTGAACCACATTGAAAACACCTGCTGGGATGCCCGCCTCAACGGTCAGGTCGGCGAAGAACGATGCGCTCAGGGGAGTCCACTCGGCAGGCTTGAGCACGACTGTGTCGCCAGCTGCAAGTGCCGGACCGATCTTCCAGGTCGCCAACATAAGCGGTGCATTCCACGGTGTGATTAGGGCCGCAACACCCGAGGGGTCCCACGAGATGTTGTTAGTGTGCCCGCGAGTTTCGAAAACTTCGTGCTTCAACTCGTTGATTGCCCACTCGGCGAAGAATCGAATGTTCATCGCCACTCGAGGCATGACTCCACGACGGTGCGAGCGAAGAAGTGACCCGTTATCCATCGTCTCTAATTGGGCAAGCGTTTCGATGTTCGCCTCGACCAGTTCGGCAAGTTTCAGAAGCAGCTCGCCGCGTTTGGCAGGACCCATCGCGGCCCAGGCCGGAAAAGCCTTGTTGGCGGCGGCAACCGCAAGGTCGACCTCGTGCTGTCCGCCTCTTGCGATTTCACCCAAAAAGGTGCCGTCGATCGGGCTGGTGTTCGCAAAGGTTTCGGGCGAAGATACGCGCTCGCCTCCGATGAAGTGTCGAGTGTCGACTTTTGCGCCAACGACTTCGATAAAGTTCATCCCTGCCGCTCCTTTGCCTGCGTGATTGTCATCAATCGTAACTTCAATTTCATTCGGATGCTAATGATTTAGATTAGGGCATACTTGTCTTTCAGAACACCAAAAACTTGAGGTTTGGTTCTCGCTTTTTATAACGATTTGGAGTGTCGAATGGTTGCAGCTTCGAGACCGCGCATCGCACTGCTCGGGCGCTTCGCCGAGCACACTTCGGCAACCCGTTCGGGGGCCATTGTTACCGCCCGCAAACTGGCCGAATCGGTCTGGGCAGCCGGCGGCGAACCCATCACACTTCTTCCGACCGATGATCACAACTGGGATGCACGACTCTCCGGTTTTCAAGGCGTCTTGCTACCTGGTGGCGGAGACATTGACCCCGCCGCCTACGGACAAAAGCCCGAGACTGAACACCTTTATGGCATCGACGAGTTGCAAGACGCTGCCGATCTGAGCCTCGCACGTTGGGCGATTGATCGGGGTGTGCCACTGCTCGCGATTTGTCGCGGATTCCAGATCGTCAATGTCGTTCAGGGCGGAACCCTGGTGCAGCACATGCCTCAGGACCACCGCCACGTAGTGCACTCATTAAGACTCGACGCCGATGTCCATCGTTTAGGGCTGAGTGCCGACACCATCGAGTCCTCGTGCTACCACCACCAGGCGTTAGACCGTCTGGGTCGCGATTTGCGGGTGATTGCCACCGCATCCGAGGGTCATGCCGAAGCGTTCGCAATCGAAAACGGGGGATGGGCATACGGTCTGCAATGGCACCCAGAAGACAACGCTGCTAGTGACCTGCACCAGGCCGAGATTTTTAAGCGGTTCGTCGAGCAGGCGTCGGAACATCCAGCTTTCTAGAGCATGCCCAAAGGACCAGGTTCGTTAGACCAGAGGGTCAGGCTCGTTAGCTCTCGAGGTGCCGCGTAATCTCGCGCAGGTGGTCGGCGACTTCTTTTTTGGCTGACGCGGTTAGAGTCTCGACCACGTACTTTTCTTCGCGGTTGAACTCCGGAAATAGCCGGTCCATTAGTTTGCGACCCGAGGCGGTTAGCTGCACGATCACGAGTCGACCATCCTGCTTGCTTTTGGTTCGCTTGAGCAGTCCACGACCCTCGAGGGTGCCAAGCACTCCGGTTAGGGTAGCTTTCGAAAATCCACCCTCGTCTGCGATTTGGCGGGTCTCGATCGGCTCCCAAATCCAGGTCACCCAGAGCACTACGAATGCAGTCCATGAGAGGTCTTCGCGAGAAAGCACTGTTCGCTCGAGGTGGTTGCGCACCGCGGTTGCCGCACGAAAGAGGTTTGAGGTGGCCGCCATTGCGGCAAAGTCGATCGGCTTTCCGCCGAGTCTGGCTTCAACCTGACGCTCGGTCTCGTTGAGTGTGTGCACTCCGGCCATGGCATCCCCTTAGATCTGATTGCATTCGCGCAAGTCCGCTCGGTGAACTGACTAAACCACAGTTTGACATTCATTTAGTCCCGAATGAATAACATTTCACAGATTTTCTGCACCGCACCTAGATTCACCACTAATCTAAAAATGATTCGTGTCCTAACAATCTTTCGAGGAGTCGACGTGAACTCAGTGTCGAGCATCACACTCGCTGACCTAGACCTATTCGTAAACGGAGCACCGTGGTCGGTGTTCGAAACACTGCGCGCCAAAAGCCCAGTGCACTGGAATGAGGAAGAAAAGCCGAACTCAGGCTTCTATTCGGTGACTCGCTATCACGATATCGTCAAGATTTTGCGCGACCCCGAGACCTTCACATCCGAGCGCTTCACCAATCTTGAAGAAGTAGATGCCGAGCAAGAAGAAGCGCGCCGCTCACTCCTCGAGACCGACGGCACTCGTCACCGCGCACTGCGCCGCCTTCTCCAGGGTGAGTTCACCCCTCAAGCTGTGGCTCGCTATGAAACGTTTCTTCGCGGGCTAACCGCCACCACGCTCGACAACGCCTTTGCGAAGGGTTCGTTTGACTTCGTCGAAGAAGTCGCTGCGGACTTTCCGATCAACGTTTTGGTTCGCCTTCTCGATGTTCCGGTTGAAGATGCCGGCAAGCTGATCGACTGGGGAAACCGCATGATCGGCTTCGACGACCCAGAACACGCGGATGTGCTCATCAGCGATCCGGCGAGCGAGAAGTATCGCCTCGTCCCGTTTAAGTCGCCTGCGGCGCTGGAGGTGTTTGCCTACGGCGATGAACTAGCCAACCAGCGTCGCGGCAAAGACGGCACCGACCTGATTTCGAAGCTGGTCAACACCCCGCCAACCGATGGAATCGCACTAACCGAGCGCGACTTCCACACCAACTTCCTGTTGCTCGTCGTTGCCGGCAACGAGACCACTCGCCACACGATCAGCCACACGATGCGCAACCTGATCATGAACCCAGATCAGCTGACCTATCTTCAAGAAAACCCCCACAAAATCGAGTGGGCGGTCGAGGAGTTCCTTCGTTTTGCCAGCCCGGTCTATCACTTCCGCCGCACCGCAACTCGCGATGTCGAGTTCAACGGGGTGCAAATCAAGCAGGGCCAAAAGATCGTTCCTTGGTTTGCTTCTGGCAACCGAGACGACGCGATTTTCGCCGATCCGAACAAGATGGATGTGACGCGCAACCCAAACGAGCACATGACCTTCGGTCGTGGTGGTCCGCACATGTGCCTCGGAAACGCGCTCGCCCGCATCGAGCTTCGCGTGATGTTCGAAGAACTCATTCGTCGCGTAGACAAGGTAGAGATCGCGGGAGAAGTCGACTTCTTGCGCAGCAACTTTGTTCACGGAATCAAGCGATTCCCTGTGAAGGTGACTACTCGCTAGGGTCGAGTCCGGAGATTTGGTCGATGAAGGCGTCTACCAACGCGTAGGTGCGAGCAATTGCGGCCGGCTCTTCAGCTGTCGTCATCTGCATCAGCACTTCTGGGTCTTGACCATCGGCCTCAACCTTGGCATCGCCTCCCCAGTCCAACCAACCTTTTAGACCGCTGGCGACCAGCTCGGGGTGAAACTGCACCGCGAGGCAGTTTGCATAGGTGAAAGCCTGTGATGCAACGGGGTTTCGCGCGATCTCAACGGCCTCAGCTGGAACGGTCCAACGGTCGTAGTGAAACTGAAACCACGGGCCAGAAGAAACCAGATCTGGTCGATCTGACATGATGGCCGTCCATCCGATCTCACCCTTCGGAGCTGGTGCGACCGAGCCGCCAAGGGCTCGAGCAAGCAACTGCCCACCAAAACAGATTCCTAGGATGGGCTTCCCCGCTTTTGCGGCGGCACGAATCCACTCGATCTCGGGAAGCAGCCAGTTGCCGATGCAGGAGTCATCCCAGGCTCCCCATGGTGCTCCGAGCGGAACGAGTACGTCGTAGTCGTCTGCATTTGGAAACTCAAACGGGATGTTGGGCTCACCGAACTGCGACTCGGGAACCACAAGTATTTCTTCGGTCTCAAATCCGCGCTGTCGGAATCGGTCGCCGACTGGTCCGGTCGGGCTGACGTGGTCGTGTTGTATGAACAGAACCTTCATTCGAAACCTAACTAGTCGGTAACATTTTGCGAACCGCAAAGGTGCGCAGTCGGCTTAGCACTATTATTTCGTTTGAGCCCTAACGATTGTTAGAGTTCGGTCAACTTGTTACAAAGGAGTTGCAATGGCCACCGACCTTTTGGCCCTACGCGCCGACCTACAGAGCCGCGACATCGATGTTTTGCGTCTGATCTATCCAGACGTTTTGGGTTTGACCCGATCCAAAGACTTGCTGGTCAGTCAGCTAGACAAAGGCGCTCATAACGGCCCCGCATTCTGCCAGGGCGTTTGGGTCACCACCACTCGCGGCGGAGTGCTCGATGCAAACAACATCGCGAGCGATGGACTCCAAGACCTGGTCAGCCAGCTCGACCCAAACACCATCACCGAAATGCCATGGGAACCCGGCGTTGCATTCGCAATCGCCGATGCTTTCAATCCAGACGGCTCGGTCAATTTAATGTCACCGCGCTCGGTGCTCAAGCATGTCATCGCCGAATACAACGCCCTAGGCCTTAAGCCCGTGGTTGGCCCCGAGCTCGAGTTCTACATCGCCAAGCGCACCAAAAAGGGTGGCTTCAAGAGGGCTCATGCAAAGACCGGCATGGTCTACACCACGGGCGTGCAGACCGACCCCGATGGCCACTTCTTGACCTTGTTGCGCACCCTCGACCAGATGGACATCGGGGTGTTCGCCGGCAACGCCGAGTTCAGCCCATCCCAGTATGAAATCAACCTGTACCACTCCGAAGCGCTTGACGCAGCCGACCGCACCTTCAAGTTCAAGACTGCGATCAAGGATGTTGTGGCCACGCTCGGCCAACACGCCACGTTCCTCGGCAAGCCGTGGAGTGACGAGGGCGGAAGCGGTTTCCACCTACACTTCTCGGTTACCGATATGGCCGGCAAGAACCTGATGCACGACGGTGGAAGTGGGCTTTCGGACGTTGCCAAGAGGATGATCGCTGGAGTCACCGCGAACGCTCAAGCACTCGCCGCCTTCACCAACCCAACCATCAACGCTTACAAGCGACTTGGGCCAGACACGCTTGCGCCTTACCGCGCTAACTGGGGATTCGACAACCGCAGCACGATGCTTCGCGTTCCACCGGAGCGTGGTTCAGGAACTCGCCTTGAGGTGCGCATTGGTGACGGTGCCGCGAATCCTTACCTGCTGATTGCGGGCATCTTGGCGGCTGCTCTCGACGGCATCAAGCGAGAGCTAGAGTGCCCTGAACCGGCCGAAGGCATGGCCTATGACAACGAAGCGGCAGAGATTTTGCCGATGTCGTTAACCGCGGCACTCGACGCGCTTGAGGCAAACAAGAACCTTAGTCAGCACATCGCCCAGGAACTGATCAATGTGTTCTTGGTGCTCAAGCGAGACGAGGTTGAGCGCTATGAGGCTGAGGTTACCGAGCCGACCCGCGACGTCACGCAATGGGAAATCGACGAGTATTTCGAGGCCTACTAAATCTTCATGAGTTTGCCAGGTCGCTGGTCCCTGTGACCTTGCAGAAGCCAGCCCCGTCTTTGAGTTGGGCGCGTTTGCGAACTAATTATTTTGTGAGCGATCTTCGATAAGCGTTCCGCCGTTAAAGGTCACGCCGACCTCGCGGTAATAGCCACCCAAGATTTCTTTCACTGGAAGTATCGAGTTCAGCTCGTCCCACTGTGAATCGCCCAGCGTTAGCTCGGCGTCGCCGTACCAAGGCTGACCGAGGTCTGCGTCAACACCGCCCATCGCGATCAACTGGTCCATCGAGTTTCCTGCTCCGGGCGTGATCGATGGCATCCAACGGGAGTGCAACATCTTGTGACCATTGACAAAGCCGTTTGATTCGGAAGGGCCTTTGAGGGTCACTACAGCCGAGGCGAGCCGGTGGTCGTATGCGGCGAGGGTCGCGCCGAGCTTTGCGCCGGCTTCCAACTTTGGCGTCGCCTTGCCATGGTTGAAAACTCGAGTCACGTGCACCGACCCAAGTTTCTTCGGGTAACCCTGAAACCAACCGCGGGCGATTGCAAAATCTTTGGTGACCCAGATAGCCACGCAGCGCGAGTAGGTCACGCCATTCTTTTTGCAACGAACGACCACAAATGCCTCGAGATATTGCGAGCGGATGGGGTCCAGAAGCTCGGCTCCACCCTCGCTGCACGATTGCCAGTCCGCCCAGATGATCGCGACGGCCCCCGGTTGCTCGTCGGCCAACTCGATGTCGCTTGGCAAGATCGCGCGAACATTTGCCGGGTCTGTCAGATACTCAACGGTCAACAAAGTTCCCGAGTAATACCAAGGCATGTTTGGCACTAGCGACGACTTTCCCGTAGGGGTCAGTGGGGCGATGAATCCGTTGAGTTCGCTCATGTCAAAAAGCCTAGCGAATCGTTCGCTTCCGAACAAAAACTCGGCTAACTCCCCTTTATAACGATTCGACAAAGCATCATCGTTAGTGCCCGTATGAACTTGACCACGGTTCAAGACTCCGCCAATCTTGGCTTAATCGTTTAGTCCCTAACGATTATTCACTCAATGAGGAGATCTCTTTATGTCCGAACAAAATTCGGGTACTTCACTCAGCAAAGGCAAGCTTGGCGTAGCCGGAATTGTCTTCTTCGTTGTTGCAGCGGCCGCACCGCTTCTGGGTATGACAGGTGCCGTTCCAGTCGCGATGTTCTTGGGTAACGGAGCGGGAGCTTCGGGAACCTACCTTGCCGTCGGCTTGATCCTGGCGCTCTTCGCTGTTGGATACTCAGCGATGAGCCAGAAGGTGACCAACACGGGAGCATTCTTTGCCTATGTCGGCCGCGGTCTAGGACGTAACGCCGGTGTGGCATCTGCGTTCGCATCCATCGTTGGCTATGTCACTATCCAGCTAGCCATCTATGGATTCTTTGGTGGCGTCATGTCTCTGACCTTCGCCGGCACAATGCCTTGGTGGGGCTGGGGCATCTTTGCGTGGGCAGCCGCCACCGCACTCTCACTCTTCAGCGTTGACATCGGTGCCAAGGTACTTGGCGCGCTCATGATTCTTGAGGTCGCGGTGCTAGTGATCACAGCTGTCGCGATTCTCGCAACCAACACTGGCTCGATTGACTTCGTCGCTGCCTTCTCGCCTGATGCAATTCTCGCCGGTGGCATCACCGGTTCGGCGGGAATCGCGATTGCCTTCGCTTTTGCCTCTTTTATCGGCTTTGAAGCAACCGCAATCTATGGAGAAGAGTCGAAAGATCCAAAGCGTTCGGTTCCTAAGGCCACCTACTGGGCCATCGGTTTGATCACGGCACTGTTCGCACTGGTTTCGCTTGCGATGTCTACCGCGATGGCCAGTTATAACAACCCAGAAGGCCCAGAGGGACTCCAGACTGGACTTTACGGTTACATCGCTGAGTTTGGTGCTCTCGATCCAGCAGTCGGTCTAACCAACCCAGCTGGCGTGCTACAGCACATGGCTGATGTTTCGCTCGGCGGAAACTGGATGTCAACCATCATGGGCTACCTGGTTCTCACCAGTTGCTTCGCTGGAATCCTTGCTTTCCAGAACGCGATCTCACGCTACTTCTTCGCCATGGGACGCGCCGGCGTTATGCCAGCGTCGTTCGGTCGCACCAACTCCAGCGGTGCCCCACAGAACGGTGTCTTGCTGACCTCGGCCTTGGCCCTGGTGGTCATGATTGCGTTCGCTGGTGCTGGTCTTGATGGAATCGGCAACCTGTTCACCTGGATGAGCGCAATCACTGCTGTTGCGATCATGTTTGTTGAAATTCTCGTGAGCATTGCGGTCATCGCCTACCTTCGCAAAGACGGTTCGGTGAACGTTTGGAAGTCGACTATCGCACCGGTTCTCTCAGCAGTTGGTCTGGCCGGAGGTCTTTACCTTCTGATGAGTCGTTTCAACCTGCTCGGAAACCTAGCCGCCGAAGGTGTAGACCCAACGGCAGCAGATTCGGCTTGGAAGCTGTCGGTCATGGGCTGGGTGTTCGTGCTCTCCCCATTCATCGCGGCTGCCATCGGTTTCTTGGTTTCGTCCGTGTCGAAGAACAAGGATGAGCTCGGAGCCGACGTTCTGTCGTAGTTTGCCAACACAAAGAATTGGTGCCCGATCGATAGGTCGGGCACCTTTCTTTTTGCCCTCCGGCCCAACTCACCATCGATTTCGTTTGGCTACGAATGTTTTTCGTGTCAGACTGAAGTCATGTCAGCAATGAGGCTTGAACATGATTTGCTCGGCGACTTCGAAATTCCTTCAGTCGCCTACTGGGGCGTTCACACCGCCAGAGCCGCTCAAAACTTTCCAATCTCCGGTGTTCCGATCGGGCATTACCGCAGCCTGATTCGCGCCTTGGCCATGGTGAAAGAAGCGGCTGCCGAAGCTAACTTCAAGGTCGGCGAACTAGAAGGTGAACTGCGCGATGCCATTGTCAAAGCGTGCCACGAGGTAGCCGAGGGACAGTTCGATTCGCAGTTCATAGTCGACGCGATCCAGGGCGGTGCAGGCACGAGCACAAACATGAACGCCAACGAGGTAATCGCGAACCGAGCGCTAGAACACCTCGGTCGCGAGAAGGGTGATTACTCGTTCTGCCACCCGCTGAACCACGTGAACATGTCGCAGTCCACGAATGACGTCTATCCGACCGCGCTCAAGGTCGCTTTGATTCTCGAGCTCAGGGAGCTCATCCGCGCGATGGAACATCTCAGGACCGCATTTGGCAACAAAGCCCGCGAATTCAAAGATGTAATCAAGATGGGCCGCACACAGTTGCAGGATGCGGTGCCGATGACCCTCGGCATGGAGTTCGCCACCTTCGCGCGCATGACCATGGAAGACGAACAGCGTCTTCGCGAGGTCATCCCGTTGCTAAGCGAGATCAATCTGGGTGGAACGGCAATTGGCACGCAACTCAATGCCCCCAAGGGATACGCGGCCGCGGCATGTGAGCACCTAATCAAGATTGCCGGGATTCAGTTTGTCGTTGCCGAAGACATGGTCGAGGCAACGCAAGATGCTGGTGTGTTCGTGATGGTCTCCGGCGTTCTAAAGCGCGTGGCAGTGAAGTTGAGCAAAACCTCGAACGACCTTAGATTGCTTTCGAGTGGACCTCGAGCCGGACTCGGTGAGATAAATCTGCCCCCTCGCCAAGCGGGATCTTCAATCATGCCCGGCAAGGTGAATCCCGTGATTCCCGAGGTCGTCAATCAAATCGCGTTTGCCATGATCGGCTATGACATAACCGTCACAATGGCTGCCGAAGCGGGGCAACTACAGTTGAACGCCTTCGAGCCAATCATGTGTCGTGCTCTGATGATGGGCATCACCCAACTTCGCCAGGGTTGTTATGTGCTGGCCGATAACTGTGTCGACGGCATCACCGCAAATGTCGAAAAATTACGGGCGGACGTTGAAAACTCTATTGGCCTTGTCACTGCGCTGTCGCCGACACTTGGCTACGAAAACGCCACCGTTGTTGCGCAAAAAGCTCAGCTCGAGGGCAAGACCGTTCGTGCTGTGGTCATCGAGCTCGGACTAATGATAGAAGCCGACTTTGACGCCGCGATCGGCGACGTCGAAAAACTAGTCAGACCAAACGGCTAGTCTTCTTCTCCGCTGCGACGCTTTGCGAGAATGGCAGCTTCCTGAGCTTCACGCTTGCGCTCCTGAGCACGCAGAAGAAACGCACCGATCACAGAAACGATGGTGATTACAACGATTCCGCCGATGAGCCCATCCTCGGGAGAAATGCCCCAAGCACGTTGCTGATCGGCTGCTTTTGTGGTCACCGGTAACAGCTCTTCCTCGCCACTGCCCAGTGTCGCGATGAGGGATGCGTCGCAGGCACCCGGAGGCTCGCTTTCAAAGCCCGTCGTGTTGACAACGGTGAATTCGTAAGAGCCCTCGACCGCGTGGCCATCGGCCGAAACTGCCCGCCAGTTGACGACATAGTCACCCGGTCTTGACGGAGCAATCGCCTCCATCATGAGACCGCCGTTCACCGAATCAACGCACCCATCTGCCCACTGCGCATTGTCTGGACCAGCTGGGCCTTGCACCGAAATGACGTTGCCATTTGCGTCACCGGTTAGCAGGTCTTCAGTGAACTTTAAGGCAAGAGTGATGCGCCCAGCCTCAACGGTTTCTCCAGCACTTGGCGAAGTGCTCTCGAGGTCTGCGTGAGCACTCGCACTAACCGACGTTGTCAGGGCTGAAGCAGCAACGAGAAGCAAGACGATAACGGAACGAAAGGCTTTCATGCCTTAAGCCTAACCTTCGCGCGCGGACTAAAATCGAAGCCAGGGGCGTTGGACCATTGGTTCCACGATTTTCAGTTCAGGAGAACATGTGTCAGATCGCAAGCCGAAATTCGCCTACATCAGGCAGGTATTGATCGGTGCCGCAAGCGGCCTAGCGCTGCTTCTGGTTCTTGTGCTCGGAACCACGCTCGGCGGAACGCCCCGCGCCAATCCAACCGAATCTCAATCACCTTCGAATTCTTCGACTCCAACTCCTTCGGCTACGCCATCTTCGAAGCGAACTTGCTCGGTTGCAGACCTAGCCAAGGACGCGCGACTCGCGACATTCTCGGGTGTTGTCTTGAAGGCAGACACCGGTGAGGTGTTGTTCGACCGCAACGCCACCGTGCCGGCGGCCACCGCATCCGTGTTCAAGATCGTTACGGCTGCCGCCGCTCTTCAGGCTCTCGGCCCAAACTTTGTGGTCGATACCAAGGTATTTGCAGACCCGGCAAACCCGGGCACAATCATTTTGGTTGGTGGTGGCGACCCGACACTCTCGGCAACCGCTCCGGGCCAACAGTCGGTTTATCAGAATGCACCGAAGCTCAGCGATCTGGCTGTCAAGGTTTCACAGTGGGCGGCTTCAAACGCGATCAAGGTGAATCGAATCGTGCTCGATTCGACCCTTTTCGCAGGTGGCACCGCCGCCTCGAAGTGGGACCCGAGCTGGGAGCGAACCGAGCAAACTCAGGGCTACATGAGCGAGGTGACCGCGCTTCAGGTGGATGGCGACCGAGTTAGCCCGTCACGCGAAACCTCGCCGAGGTCAACCACTCCTGTGATGAACGCCGGACGCAAGTTCAAGGCGGCTCTGGGGGCTACGGCAACGGGTGCGACTCTGGTTGAGGGAAAGTTGCCAGCAGGCGCAACTGAGGTGGCCAAGGTCACTTCGCAGACAGTCGACAAATGGATCAAGCATATGTTGCTCGTCTCAGACAACACCGAGGCCGAATACTTGGCTCGCCTGATCGCAATTAGGCAGGGTTACGATGGGTCGTTCGCATCCGTGGGCATCGCCATCAAAAAAGCACTCTCGGCAACCAACCTCGACATGTCGAACCTTGTTATCAAAGACGGTTCGGGGCTCTCGGCCAACAATTCTGTGCCACCACAGTTTGTGGCTCAACTGCTGGGTTTGGTCAACGAGGGGTTCAATGATTTCGAGATCATCGGCCAAGCTTTGCCTGTTTCGGGCGAGTCTGGCTCGCTGGCAGCTCGCTTCAAAGGCGACAACGCTGATGCAATCGGCAAGGTTCGCGCGAAGACAGGCTGGATCAAGACCGGTTACACGCTGGCGGGTCTGATCGATGCCAAAGATGGAACGAAGCTTCTCTTCGCCGTCTACGCCCTCGGCAACGTGAAGGATGACGCCAAGGTCGCAATCGATAATCTTGTGACCGGCTTTTACCGCTGCGGTGACACTCTTTCGAATGAATAACTCGAGACCTGCATCCCCCTAACGGAGAGAACATGACCAGAGCGCTATTCATAATCGACGTGCAAAATGACTTTTGCGAGGGCGGATCACTCGCGGTGGCTGGAGGCGCAGCGGTTGCATCGGGCATCACAGAATTTCTAGAGGCTCACCGAAGCGAATACGACGTGGTTATCGCTTCACGCGATTGGCACGACGCAGATAACGACAACGGGGGGCACTTCGCCACTCTTCCGGCAACACCGGACTTCGTCGAGACTTGGCCCGCTCACTGCGTTTCTGGCACTCGCGGGGCCGAATATCACCCCAACCTCGATGTCGGATTCATCGATGTTCACATTGAGAAGGGCCAAGGCAAACCGTCTTACTCGATTTTTGAAGGAACCACGCCCGATGGCATCTCACTTTCCGAACTGCTCGCCGATCTCGAGGTTGACCAGATTGACGTGGTCGGTATCGCCACCGATTACTGCGTTCTCGCATCCGCCACGGATGCGCGCAACGCGGGTTTTGAAGTTCGAGTGATTCCCGAGCTCACCGCCGGGGTTGCCGCCGATAGCACGGCAGCCGCACTTGTGAGCCTGAAGGAATCGGGCTGCCAACTTGTCTCGCTCTAAGCGGGGCACTGTGGCAGACTGTTAGCATCCGAACGAGTCTTCGCAACGAGAAAGTAAAGCAATGTCGCTGAACGAAAAAGACCTCCTGGCTCAGGTTCCAACCCAGCTCTACATCGCGGGCAAGTGGGTTGATGGCCACGGTGCCGCGCCAATCACCGTCGAAGACCCTTCAACCGGAAAAGCACTTCTCCAGATTGCGAACGCCAACGCCGAAGACGGCATGAACGCCCTCAAAGCAGCCGACGAAACCCAGGCGAGCTGGTCTCGGGTTGCCCCGCGTGAACGTGGCGAGATTTTGCGTCGGGCGTTCGAGCTGGTCAAGGCCCGCTCTGAAGATTTTGCAACCCTGATCAGCCTCGAGATGGGCAAACCGCTAGCCGAAGCCCGTGGCGAAGTAACTTACGGCAACGAATTCTTGCGCTGGTTCAGCGAAGAAGCTGTGCGAATCACTGGCCGTTACGGAACCTCACCAGAAGGCACCGGTCGAATGCTGGTGGCACAGCGTCCGGTTGGCCCAGCGTTCGCGATCACCCCTTGGAACTTCCCGCTAGCGATGGCCACTCGCAAGATTGGCCCTGCGATTGCAGCCGGATGCACGATGGTGGTCAAACCTGCCGAACTGACTCCGCTAACCACATTGCTTTTGGTTAAGACCCTCGAAGAAGCTGGCTTGCCAGCCGGTGTGGTGAACGTGATTACCACGAGCACTTCTGCCGCAACATCCGGACCAATCATCGCCGACCCTCGCTTGCGCAAGATCACATTCACCGGCTCGACCCAGGTGGGACGCAAGTTGCTCGAGCAGTCGGCTCAGCAGGTTCTTCGCACCTCGATGGAACTCGGTGGCAACGCACCGTTCCTAGTTTTCGAGGATGCCGATCTCGAAGCTGCCGTGACCGGCGCGATGCTCGCCAAGATGCGCAACATAGGTCAGGCCTGCACTGCTGCAAACCGCTTCATCGTTCACGAATCTGTGGCCGAGGAGTTCGGAGACCGTCTCGCCGAAAAGATGGGCGCACTCAAGCTTGGTCGAGGAGTCGATGCCGACACTACCTGTGGCCCGGTCATCAATGAGAAGGCCCGCGAGAACATGAAGCGTCTGGTCGACACCACGGTTGCCGAAGGCGGCTCAGTCGTGGTCGGTGGCGAGGCTGGGGCCGGCGACGGCTACTTCTTCAAGCCGACCGTGCTTCGCAACGTGAAGCCAGACTCGACCATCCTGAGAGAAGAAATCTTCGGCCCAATTGCCCCGATCGTTACTTTCAAGGATGAAGCCGAAGGCATCCGCCTCGCGAATGACACCGAGTATGGTCTGGTGTCGTATGCGTTCACCAAAGACTTGAAGCGCGGGCTGCGTTTGATCGAAGCGCTCGACACCGGCATGACCGGCTTGAACACCGGTTTGGTTTCGAACGCGGCAGCCCCGTTCGGTGGAACGAAGCAATCCGGTTTGGGTCGCGAGGGTGGTTTCGAAGGTATCAACGAATACCTCGAGACCAAATACGTTATGACTCCGGATCCGTTTATTTAGTTCACTAACAAGCCAACACGGCTAGAGCACGCGCCGCGCACCTGGCGCTGCTGACACCGCAAAGATGTTGGGTTCGGCATAGCCCAATGCGGCAAACTCCGCCTTCACTGCCAGGGTGACCTCTGAAATCTTCTCGAGCGGGGTCAAAGCGATTGCCGCGCCGCCAAAACCACCGCCGGTCATCCTCGCTCCGATTGCCCCGTGGCGAAGGGCGGTTTCGACAGCGGTGTCGAGCTCATCCACGCTGATTTCGAAGTCGTCGCGCATCGATTCGTGTGAGGCGTAAAGCAACTCACCAATCGCACCAGGGCCACTATCGCGCAGGGTGCTCACCGTTTCGAGCACACGCTGATTCTCGGTCACCACGTGGCGCACCCGTCTGAAGTTTTCATCGTCCAGCAGATCGGCAGCGAGCTGCAGTTCGGCAACCGACAGATCCCGAAGCGCGCTCACGCCCATCACGCGCGCACCAAGTTCGCAAGCTGCTCGGCGTGAGGCATAACCACCCTCGGCGTGACGGTGCTCGACTCTGGTGTCGATGATCAAGATTTCGAGCCCCGATGCGGCGAAACCTAGTGCTATTGACTCCGCTTCGAGCGACCTGCAGTCGAGAAAAACGGCGTGGTCGAGTTCGCCAAGCATCGAAGCGGACTGATCCATGATCCCAGTTGGAGCACCGACAATCGCGTTCTCGGCTCGTTGCCCGATTCGAGCCAGAGTTCGCTCGTCCAGTGCCAATTGCCAAAGTTCGTTCACCGCAACTGCGACGGCACATTCGATGGCAGCCGAGGAAGATAGCCCAGCACCAACCGGTACGTCCGAGTGAATGAAGATGTCGAGACCCGCGCCCCAAGTGCCGACCTTTTCGTGAATCGCCCAGACTACGCCGAGAGGATAGGCAGACCAGCCCGAAACCGAGTCGGCCGATATCTCTTCGAGGGCAAGTTCTACCCGTTCAGGCGAGAACGTAGATGAAACTCGGATGCGGTCATCCGCGCGCTTTGAAACTGCCGCATAGGTGCGACGGTTGATTGCGAATGGCAGCACAAAACCGTCGTTGTAATCGGTGTGCTCACCGATTAGGTTGACGCGACCGGGTGCCGACCAAACGCCTTCTGGCTCATAGCCGTAGGCATCTGTGAAGCGTTGGCGAACCTGCAGCGCTAGTTGCTCGGTCAAGGCATAACCTCGCGCAGTCGAGCGGCGGTGGTCTCCTGGGGGAAGTCTGCAATGAACGCTCCCATCGCCGATTCCGAACCCGCGAGGTATTTCAACTTATCGGCCGCGCGTCTAGGTGATGTCAGCCTGAAGTGAAAGCGCATGTTTTCGCCGCCGGCAACCTGTGGGGCCTGATGCCAAGCCGCTATGTATGGGGTGGGCGAGTCATAAAGGGCGTCAACGGCCTTGAGTGTTCTCGAGTAGACCGATGCGAGCTCTTTTCGCTCATCCTCGTTCAAGCCAACGAAAGACGTCACGTGACGGTGGGGGAGAATCATGATTTCAATCGGCCACCGGCCCGCGAAAGGCACAAACACCGTGAAGTTTTCACTCGCAAGGATGACCCGCTCGCCTGCCTGCTCAAATTCGAGCGTTTTCGCAAAAAGGTCGCTGCCAAAGTTCTTGATCGAGTTCAGGATCTTCTCGTGTGTGGGCGTTACATAGGGGTAGGCATAAATCTGACCGTGGGGGTGGTGCAGGGTCACACCAATATCCTGGCCGCGGTTTTCGAACGGAAACACGGTGCGAACACCGGGCAGTCCCAGCAGGTGATCGGTTCGATCGGTCCAGGCATCGATGATGGTTTCGATGCGCTCGATCGGCAGGCTTGCGACCGATCCCTCGTGCTCTGGGCTGAAAACAACAACCTCGCAACGACCGATGGAATCACGCACTGCTCCAAGTTTGAGGTTTGGCTCGAGTGCGTAGTTTTGGTCGTCGACCTGGGCCAGATCTGGCCCGAATGACGGACTCTTGTTCTCAAATACGGCCACGTCGAATCGATCGGGAATTTCGCTGGAAAACGTCTCGGTGCTTGGGCACAGCGGACATTCGGATGCTGGTGGTAGGAATGCTCGTGCGTGGCGATGTGCTGCCACCGAAATCCAGTCGCCCGTGAGTGAATCAAGTCTCATCTGTGCAACCGGTGGGCGCTCGGATGAGGGGCGAGAATCAAGCTTGCGAACGGCGGGGAGTGTCGAGGAAGCATCGTCAAAATAGAAGATGTCTCGGCCGTCGGCGAGCTGTGCTTGAAGCCTTCTCGAAGCCATATTTCTCCATCCGCGAAATCTGTAAACAACTCTAACTTGGGTCAAGATTGCGCGCTTAGACTAGGGGAGATGATTACCTCGGCCTACGCAACTTTTGAACTCGTCAGCATGGCTGTATTGGTGCTGATAATCCTCGGCGATGTGCTTTTTATCTTCGCTCGTCCTCACATCCCAAGCAACCGTGAGTCGACTTTGTGGGTGGTTTTCTACGCCTCACTCGCCGTGATCTTCGGGCTATCTCTCTGGCAGTTATTCCCAGACACGAACCGAGCAAGCGAGTTCTTTGCCGGTTGGCTCACGGAATACAGCCTCAGCCTCGATAACCTCTTCGTCTTCTTGATTCTGATGGCTCGATTCAACGTTCCGCGAAAGATCCAGCAAGAAGTCTTGATGGTCGGAATTGTCATGGCCCTGGTGCTGCGAGGCATCTTCATCGCCGTGGGTGCTGCCTTGATTGAAAACTTCAGTTTCATCTTCTACATCTTCGGTGCCTTCCTGCTTTACACCGCATGGCACCAGGCGTTCCGCTCAGCAGAAGACGACGAAGAGTCTGAATCGAAGTTGATCATTTGGCTGCGCAAGCGCATAGCGGTGTCTCAAGATTTCGACGGCGTTAAACTGCGCACGGTCGAAAATGGCAAAAAGATGTTCACCCCTATCTTGGTCGTGTTCATCGCTCTGGCTGCCACCGACGTGATGTTTGCGTTTGACTCGATTCCGGCAATCTTCGGAATCACAACCGACCCGTTCATCGTGTTCACCGCAAACGTGTTCGCCCTGATGGGTTTGCGCCAGCTCTACTTCCTACTGGGGTCGCTGGTCGACAAGCTCTACTACCTCAAATATGGCATCTCGTTCATCCTTGCGTTCATCGGAGTCAAGCTGTTCCTGCACGCGATGCACGTGAACGAACTGCCATTCATCAACAACGGGCAGCACATCGACTGGGCGCCTGAGATTGAGACCGAGGTTTCGCTGGGTGTAATCGTTTCGTCGATCGTGGTCGCCGCAGTTGCCAGCATCATTAGGGCTCGCCGAATCAGCAAATAGCCCCAAGATTGGAAGCACCGTGGCTGATTTCACCTATGTAGGTCAAGACGATGCTGCGCTGAGCACAACCCAGCTGGCGCGTATCACGCTTCGTGCCGCATACCAAAATCACTCGGCCGTTTTGGAGTCAATCGATCGGCTTTCGAGTTCGCGTGCTTGGCACAGAGGGTTTCAAACCCCTTATTCGCTAGGCACGGTCGCTGAGTTCGACTCCAAGGCGTCGATGCGAAACATCGTTGAATCCGGACTCGCTGAGTTGCAGGCGCATGTGAGGCTAGAAAAGAGCCGAAAGACTACTCTGACCGCCACACTTCAAAAGGCGTGGCAAGACCCCGACAGGGTGGTGTTCTTCTCAATCAGAGGATTAGGCGAAAGAAGCAAACCAAAGCCGGCCCAGGCCGCCGCCAAGCTTCAGGTTGACCGCTTTTTGGCAGAGCCGGGGCTTGAGGTTGCGATGGAACATCTCGCCACGCGTTCGAGTGGGGCGCCAGCAAACACTGTTTTGATCGCCATGGGAGCGCTCGCCGAGTTCGCGCCAACCAAAGAGTGGCTGAGTTGGGACGGCAAGGTTGCCGCCATAGCCCGCCACGGTGATTCGGCCCGCTGGCTCGAGCTCTTTCGCTTTGTGCGCAAAACAGGCGGCGAACTTTTGGTTCCGGTCACCATAGCCAGAACTCGCGGATTGCCAGAAGAGCCAAGTGACGAGCAACTTTCTCACGCGGCAGGTCTAGATATTGTGAGCGAAACCGAAGACGTTGTCGCGTTCTTGGCTCGTTTGGGTGCCAAACGAACCGAACGACTGGTCTTGGGCTCTTATATCTATTCACCGGGCGTGAAGCACATCAGGGTTTCGGCCGCTGCCGATGCCATAACTCAGACGTTTTGTGAAAACATGCCTAAAGAGCGCATCGCCCTTGCCTGGACCGCCACGCCGACCGACTCGGTTTGTGCCCCCGCCTCGGTTGGGCATTCGCAAATTGAGCGATCCAGGAGTCGAACATTCACGACCAAAACTAGGGATGCACTACTAAATCTGCTCGGCTGGCTTCGCACTCCGAATCCCGAGTTCTTTGAGGCCGAAGAAGGTCAGCTGGTTCTGCTCGAAACTTCGATTCATCTGCAGGGCCCCTCCTACTTGTTTGCCAAGCGCATTCAGCGCTGGAGGGCATACTGGGCTTGGCTTCGGGGAATCCCTGTTTCTTATCAGGTAGCTCCGCCTGCCACCACGAGGTCGGTGCTTGGAGCCAGCGACCTGTTGACCCACACCTACGCTGGAGCGCCGGAATTTGGCATCGAACCGCACCCGATTGAGTTCGCGCGTCTTGAGTGTGCGTTGCTGTTGTTGCGCGATCTAACCGACAAGGATGCAGCTGCCAACAACTTTGCCGCCCCGCTCACCGCTCTCGTCACCGACACCGCGATTCACGGTGGGTTGTGGCGCTTGCCCTATCGCCAGTCGTCGGTCTGGGCGCCGGCAACCATCTGGGGCCGATTCGCCAAAGCTAAGACTGCTTAGCTACGAAGTCCTTTAGCCAGGCCATCAGGTCTGGGCCTAGGTCGTCACGCTTAGTCGCGAGCAAAACCGTAGCCTTCAAAAACTCGAGTTTGTCTCCGGCGTCGTAGCGCTCGCCGCGGAAGACGACGCCGACCACGCCACCGGCAAGCTTTTCGCGTGCAGCCTTGGCAAGCGCATCCGTGAGTTGGATCTCGCCGCCGGCACCAGGCTCTTGCTTGGCAAGCAGGTCGTGAATGCCAGGGTTGAGGATGTAGCGTCCGATAACCGCGAGATTCGACGGCGCGAGTTCGGTTTTTGGCTTCTCAACGAAGTCGGCAACCTCGATGACACCATCGACCTCCTCTCCGGCGGGGCGGATACAGCCGTATTTGTGAATCTCTTCGCGAGGAACCTCGACGAGCGCAACCACGTTAGCGCCGGTCTTGCCATGCACTTCGATCATGGTTCGAAGCAGGTCGCTGGTCTCTTCGACAACGTCATCGCCCAACAAGACGGCGAATGGTTCATCGCCGGTGAAAGATGCAGATGCGTTGACCGCGTGGCCAAGGCCCTTAGCGCCTCCTTGGCGAACGTAGTGGATGTTGCCCAGCTCGGTGGGGGCCTGCACAAGGTCAAGCTTTTCCTGGTCGCCCTTGGCCTCGAGGCGTGATTCCAGGTCGGCCGAGGTGTCAAAGTGGTTTTCGAGCGCATACTTGTCGCGACCGGTAACGAACAGAATGTCATTTAGGCCAGAGCGCACCGCCTCCTCGACCACATACTGAATCACCGGCTTATCAACCAGTGGCAGCATCTCCTTCGGCATCGCCTTGGTGGCCGGCAAGAAGCGAGTTCCGAGGCCGGCTACTGGAATGACCGCCTTGCGAGGGGTGGTGTGCATGGGTTCTCCTGCTACTTATCTAGCTTTAATTCTCGGACGATCGACTGGAACTCGCGCTTATAAAGCGAGTTTTGTGGCTTCCAAGGCTTGACTGGGCCGGCAAAGTGAACGATCTTCGGGTGCTTCGCGTAGTCCTGAGTCGGAACGAAGTTCCACTCATCACCGATCTGCAGTGCCTGACCCTTCGAGTAGAAGTTCATCACGTCTTGGTCGTTGAGGTGCAACTTCTCCACAAGGTAAAGGTGGTTCTCGATGAAGTTGTCCTTGCGCATCCTGGCTAGGTTCATCAGCAACACACCAGCGTTGTAGGTGTCGGCGGTCAGCTTTCCGGTTGCGTGCGCGCGACGTCGAAGGGCCCAGGCCTGCTTGGCTGGCAGACGAAGTGACACGCGGGTGATCACGTGAACGAGGTTCGACCATCCATCGAGGCGGCTCTTCTTGCCAGCGAAAACGTGCTTCGTCACGTTGTGGTCATAAAGTTCACCGACATCACCGCGAACCAGGATGTCAACGTCAAGGTAAAGCACCTTCGCAACGTCCTTGAGCACCTGAGGCAGGAACAAGCGATCGAAGGTCGACACGGTGATGTGTGACATCAGGTTGACCGACGCCCCGTAGTCGATGCCACTGAAGTCGTGGAAGTGGAAGTTCACCTGCGGGAACAGCTTGTGCAGCTTGGCCCAGTAATCCTGACCTAGACCGCGAGTTAGCACGTGGGCGTTGATCTGTCGCGACGTGTTTCGCACGATCGACTCGAGCACAACGGCGAGCTCGTTCTTGAGGTTCTGGTCGACCGCGAAGGCGAGGTGAATCTGCTTCGAGCCGAACTTGTTCTTGCCGAGGTGCATCACGTGCGAGTCAAACTTCTTATAGATGCTCTGTAGGTCGAGGGAGGAGGCACCGAGCGGTTCGAGGTTGGTCGAATACTCTTCGGCAAACTTCACATCGGGTGCGACCAGCTCGTTCCAAATTGCCATGACCTCTTCGCGGCTCTTTCCAGCGAGGATGGCTGTGGTGATCACTTCGAGCTTGTGTTCGATGCCGTGGCGAATTTTGTTGAAGGCAGTTTCATCGAGATCGAGAAGACCCTCGAAGCGAACGTCGGAACGCTTGCCAGGAGTGAAGGTTACTGGCAAACCCATCGAGCGAGCAGGCAGGTAGCAGTGCAAGCGCTTGGTGATGACGTGGCCATAACCCGCGTATTCGGCAAGCATCGTGCGTGCATCCTCGATGCCTTCGACCAGGCTGAATGCGCGAACATGTTCGCCAATCTGGATGAAGCGCTTCTTCCACCAAAGCAGGTACTTCAAGAAAGGAACCTTGGCTTCGACAACTGCGAGCCTTGGCACCTTGCCGGCTAGCTTCGCCTTGGGGAGCACTTGTCCGACGGTGGTGGTGACACAGCCCGAGAAGAACGCGGGAACGCCGTAGTCGCGGAGCCGGTAGACCGTGGTCCAGTCGCGACAACCGATTGGACCGATCTTCTTCAGTTCGGCAATTGTCTTGGGGGTGAGAACGTCGGGGTCTTGAATGTGAAACGAGACCATGATGGCGTTGATGTTTTCTGGATATGGAAAGTCGACTTCACCCTTGTATGGGCGGTGCATAAACCAACCGTTGCTGATCAACCAGGTGTTCTCGGGGTATGAACGACCCGACGCGAAGTCACGGTGAAGTTCAACTGGCTGAACCTTAACTTTCTTCGCACCTTCGCCGAGGCGACGCTCTGGGTTGACAAACTTTTGAATCTTGCTTAGGTACTTGGCAAGGGCGCTGCCGCCAACGAACTCGACGTTCTGGTGGCGAAGCAAGTGCGAGATGGCTGCGAGGGTCTGCACATAGTCACCGCGGTTGGTCGACGTCTTCGAATAGTCGAGCATGTTGTAGTCCATGACCGCGAAGTTGATAGCACCCTTTATTGGCTTGACCGATCGGCCATCGTCTTGAAGTTGAGCGTGCCACCAAGCGAGCTCGGTTGCGAGATTCTCGTTGAGGGTGGACCGTGCGCCTTCGGCAAGCACGAGTGCCTCGACATAGTCGCGAAGCCCCGCATACTCGCCGTGTTTAATCAGCGCCCGGATGAGCGCCATCTTGTAGACGCTTGGACGCTTAGAGCCCTTATCGTCGAGAATCTCCCGAGCCTGTGCAATGCCCTTCTTGCGGTTGGTGCTCATCAGGGTGTCGAAGTATTCGAACGGCGCTTTCTGCTTGGCGAGGTCTTCGCCAGCATCCTTAAAGTAGCCGGCGGCTGAGTCATAAAGACCGTCGATTGCCAAGAAGGCGCCGAAACCCAATGAGCCAAGGGTCTTGGTGGCGGGGGACTCGACAAGGGTTTGCAGCATCGCTCGAGTGTTGATGCGGTTCTTGCTCTCGTATGCCTCGCGAATGTGGCTGAGCAGGCGATCTTCTAGTGCGACACCCTTGGTGAGCTGTTCGACGAGTTTTTTGTCAATTGACTTGGCTGTCGGCTTGAAGACGCCGAAGTAGTTGATCTTGTATGCGGCTACCTCGAGTGCTTTAGCAAACTTCTTGACGATGCCGAGTTTGAAGAAAGACTTCAGGGTTTTGGTGATTGCCTTCTTGACGAAGTTCAAGGGGTCTCCTCATTACGTTCTTTTTGGTCTGAACATCTGCGTTGGAGCCGACCGCGACTCCTTCAAGGATACCGCAGGGCCCAGTTTTCAGGCTCTTTGAGCCCCTCATTGCTGAGTATTTGCGGGTCGATTTTGCACCGCTTTCTGGTATTCAGGTGCAAACTTGGAGGTAGGCGAACCAGTTAGGTAGAAGATGAAGAAAATCGGTTTGATCACGACAATAGCGGCGATTGCTTTTTGCGCGGCAATTGGCCTCGCCGGATGCTCGAGCAACGCTTTAGCTCCATCGCCGACTCCAACTTCCTCGCCGTCCGAAACAGTGAGTCCAATGACGCCTGCCGAGGCAAAGGCCGCCTACAAAAAGATTGCAAAGGCCAGTTGTGACTCAGCATTGAGCTTAGGAGTCGTCGAGGCGGGAGACGATTATCGCCTTGTCTCGGTCAACAAGGATGAGGCTTACCAGGATTATTCGGCTGCCTACTTCGAAGAACCTGACAACTACGAGCTCATTTGGGAACTCGACAGCATTCACTCGTGTGCCGACTGGTTCGCTTTTAGCATGGCCGAAGAAGCCGGTCAGGAGACGGCAATCGAGGTAACTTTTGATCCGGCCGATTCGACCTTCACCACGTTTGAAGATTTTGGCGAGTATGGAACTTCGAACTACAAGATGACTGTCGCCGACGGCAAGTTCTTCACGGCAACGAACCTAGACCCCGAACATGAAAACACGGTCACGATTCAATACGGCCACATATCGGATGCGGATCGGCAGATTCTCGTCACTGCTGTTGATCGCTACCTAGAGACACTGAACGACTAGAGGAGACATGGGCATGAAACCAATTGGAAAACCAGCGTTCATTGCCGCCCTCATTGGCCCGGTACAGTCGGTGCTCGGTTGGGTTATCGCTGGGGCTCTCTGGACCGGCTACGACCCGGTCAGGCAAACCATTAGCGACCTCGCGGCGAATGAGTCTCCAGTCAAACTGATCATGTCGAGTTTCTTCGTGCTCGGCGGCACTCTGACTCTCATCGCATCAATCTATGCCCGCACGCTGGCTATGCCCGGTCGTGTAGCTCTGTTCATTTCGGCCATTTGCACATACGGGCTGACTATCTTTCCGACACCGCTGATCGGTTATTCAACCATGCACCGCATCTTTGCGATTACCTCTTTCGTGCTTTCGGCTGGTTGGCCACTTTTTGCGATGAGATTCCGCAAGGATGCGCCGTGGATCCTGCGACCTGCCGCGTCGATCATTGCGACTGCTCTTCAGGCGGCTCTGGCCCTGTGGTTCTTGAGCACCTGGACCGACCCGAATGCCACGGATGTTGGAGTGTGGGAGCGAGTGGTGGCGGTGTCACAGTCGCTCTACGTCTCGATCGTGATCATCGTTGTCTATCTGCTTCAGAGGCGGTCGAAGTAGTTATTCGTTCGTGACGAATAAAAACCGTATTCTCGGAATGACTTAGCGCTTGAGGCTGTTGTCCCGATAACCCCAAAAATGGGAACCAGCGGGTTATTGGTTGGTTGGCAATCCAAATTGAATTGGAGAAACGCCCCAAAATGACGCTACATGTGAAAAAAGGTGCCGAGTGGTCTTCGGTTTATGCCGCAGCGAGAGCTCTTGCACCCGAAGCCTTCGACGAGAATCGCATCAACAACTTGGCCATGGGCAAGTGGCTGAGTGTCGGAACTCCATCAGACCATGTAAACCCGGTCGACCAGTCGGCAATAGCCGGCCCGCCTAAGGTCGATCACCAAACGGCAATCGATGCCGTCTCGGATGCAGCGCGCCAGCACGCGGCATGGGGCAAGGTCGACCTCGACGAGCGAAAGGTTCGGGTTAGCGCAGCGCTCGCCGGACTCCGCATCGCTCGCGACACCATCGCGATGCTCCTAGCCTGGGAGATTGGCAAGCCTTGGAAGTTGGCCTGCGCCGATGTTGATCGTTGCATCGATGGCGTCGAGTGGTATCTCGGCGAGATCGATCGTCAGATGGAGGGTCGTCATCCGCTTTCCGGCCCGGTTTCGAACATCGCTTCTTGGAACTACCCGCTGAGCGTTCTCGTTCACGCTGAGCTGGTGCAGATGCTCGCGGGCAACGCCGTGGTCGCCAAGACTCCTTCTCAGGGCGGTTTCCACGCGCTCACCCTCGCCCACGCCGTGATGGCCAAGGCCGGACTCCCGGTGACCCTGCTTAGCGGCGTCGGTGCCGACCTCAGCGATGCGCTGGTGTCATCTCCCGAACTCGGTGCCTTCGCCTTCGTGGGCGGTCGCTCCAACGGTCGCGCGACACTTGAGCGTTTGGCCAACTTCGATAAGCGCCACATCCTGGAACAAGAGGGACTCAACGCCTGGGGAATCTGGGATTTCAGCGATTGGGACAACCTCGCCCCTCACCTGCGCAAGGGTTTCGAATATGCCAAGCAGCGGTGCACCGCATACCCGCGCTATGTGATTCAGCGACGACTGTTTCCGGCGTTTCTCGAGATGTACATTCCAATTCTCAAGGGGCTGCGATTCGGTCACCCGCTCGCCGTCGAAGACGATGCCGACGACCTGCCAGATCTCGAGTTCGGCCCGGTCATTCACAAAACCAAGGCGGACGAACTGAGCAGCCAGTTCAAAGAAGCCATCGACACCGGTGGAATCCCTCTTTTCGAAGGGGATCTAGCCCACGGCCGATTCTTGGCCGGACATGACATCTCGGCATACTTTGCCCCCGTATCGGTCCTTGAACCGCCTCGCGCTTGGTCTTTGCACCACTCTGAGCCGTTCGGTCCAATCGATTCCATCGTTCTGGTCGACACCGAGGCGGAATTCATCGCCGCGATGAACGTCTCGAACGGAAACCTGGTGTCATCGGTAGCTACCGACGACATGGCCTTTGCCAAGCGCGTGCGTGAGGAGATTTCGGCCTTCAAGTTCGGAGTCAACAAGCCGCGCTCTCGAGGCGACCGCGAAGAGGTCTTCGGTGGCCTAGGAGCGTCTTGGCGCGGAGCCTTCGTTGGCGGTGACCTGCTGGTCGATGCGGTAACCGAGGGAACTCGTCCGATTTATGGAAACTTCAAAGGTGGTTCGCGCTATCCCGAGGGGTTAGACCTCTAAAGCATGAAAATTGCTCTTGGCATTCTCACCGTTCTGTTTCTGTCGAGCGGAGTGCTGCACCTGGTGAATCCCGATGCGTTCATGTGGCTCATGCCACCTTGGCTGCCGTGGGCAACATTCCTGATTTATCTGAGTGGCGTTCTTGAGCTGATTTCAGCCGTAGGGCTGATTTTCAAGCAAAAGTGGGCAGCGCTTCTCGCGGTCATTGTGCTGCTCGGTGTGTGGCCAGCCAATATCTGGTTCGCCTTCGATGTGATTTCAACCGGGGATGCTGCGCTCATCGCCGCCGCCTGGATCAGGTTGCCGCTGCAGCTTCCCCTCATCTATTTCGCTTGGAAGTACTCGGGTTTTTCGCTGCCGAAATTGGTCAGGGCTTAGCGAAGGGTTACTTTGTTTTCGGCAAGAACATGCTTGCCGCAACCTTGGTGACGAGCGCTCTTGGCAGCATCGTCGACACCTTGGCCATGCCTGAGTTCGTGCCACCATCGATGACCTCTGGTTTGGAACCCTTCGAATCGAGCGCATTGAATGTGGTCTTGACCACATTTTCAACCGGGGCCATCGCGGTCGCTGGCTTTGCGCCAGCAATATCGAAGAATTCGGTCTGTGTAGCACCGGGACTCACAGTTAACACACGAACGTTTGTGTCGTTCACTTCACCCCAGACGGCAGTTGTAAACGAGCGCACGAATGACTTGGTTGCGGCATAGACTGCCATGCCCGGCACTGGTTGGTAAGAGGCTGTGCTGGCGATGTTCACAATCGCACCCGAGTTACGCTTCACCATCGGTTTGATAAAAATGGCGGTCAAATCAACGAGTGTGAGCATGTTGAGAACCATTTCTTTTTGAATCACTTCGCGGTCTTCGTCCACCAATCGAGCGTTGGTGCCGAAGCCTGCGTTATTCACTAGAAAATCGACATCGATTTTTAGCTCGGCAACTTTGTCCGCGAGCTGCTGACCAGCCTCAAGTGTGGCTAGGTCCATCGCAATCACGGTGACCTTGACCTTGGCGAATGCTGAAATATTGGCGGCTATCTGATCGAGCAAATCTGCGCGGCGAGCGACTAGCACTAGATTCGAGCCGCGTCTTGCGAATTCTTCGGCATAGGCTAGGCCAATGCCGGAGCTGGCACCGGTAATTAGAGCCGTTTTTCCTTGGTAATCCATGAGTGACTCCTTCGTGGTCGCATCGCTAGTCAAACCCCGAGCGGTTTGTCATTATTTCCGAGCGGTGAAGGCGAGCCCATTGGCGCGCCCCGGCCGACCGCTGAGATAGTGTTTCACCATGACAAATCTTGAACGACCAGAACTAGAGCCGATGCTTGAGCCGGCCCCATCCGAGTTGACCATCAAAGAGGTGCACGAAGGCACCGGAGTCGAAGCTCCGGTTGGTGGCACCGTCAAGGTTCACTACCTCGGTGTCGACTACGAAACCGGAGAAGAGTTCGACTCGTCTTGGGGTCGTGGCGAACCGATCGAGTTCCCGCTCGACCGCCTGATCAAGGGCTGGCAAGAAGGCATTCCGGGCATGAAGGTCGGCGGACGTCGCACGCTAATCTGCCCGCCAGAATACGCGTATGGGGCTGCTGGCGCAGGCCATCGTCTATCCGGACGAACCTTGGTGTTTGTGATCGACCTGCTTGGCGTTCGCTAACTGGCCGACGCCACAATACCAAGAGGTTGAATAAAATAGTGCCTGAGCTAGTTGCCCTTGCGAAAAACTAATTCTCGTGACGAAGAGTTGGTTTTATGCTCTGGAGCTCTGCTAAAAAACTCCAGATTTTGCGGAAACGCGACCATTTGAAAAACTAATCGCCACTGCCCCGTACTTGCTGCATGTAACGTAGCTTCGAACTTCCGCAGATTGTGAGCCAATTTTAGAGTACGCCGCCCTTTTGCCATTCGTACCCAAAGTGCTGGCCACTTGAGACACCGTCATGCCATTACGCACTTTTGAATACCCTGACTTTGTTACACAGCCAGCATGGGCTGGACCTGCAGTCAGCAACGTCGCAGCAACTGTAAAAGCCAAGACTGCCGATGTAAAGCTCTTAATTTTCATTGTTACCCCCTAAAATTCCCGGACTTGATCGCAGATTAAATCTATTTTGCGTACACTGAATATAGGTCAAAGTAATCGTATTTGCCTATACTTTTTTGGCAAAAGCCAGTTGTGATAGTTTGCGCACTTTTTTGAATATTTCCGCTGCCTCTTGCGAGGTCATTAGTCGAATCGTATTCGAAAGAATGCCTTATCCAATATTCGGAAAACGGATCCTATTTAGGCACCATTCTTGAATCGAACGGGAAATGCCTGGGATAATCTCGTGATAATAAGCGGTTCGCAGTTGAGCCGCTAGTTCGATGAATCCAGTATGCCCTTGCAGATTGCCGCTGTTTTGTAACCGTCTGGAACGCTCATCGCGTCAGCGCGAAGTGCATCGCTAATTTCACCAGAACTCTGACCCGCAAGGTTTTTTAGCCCGTTTGCAAAGTTCATTTCCGCGGAAGGCGAGCCGTCCATTGTTGCCGTTAGGTACTTTTCAAAAATCTTCAGATAACTTTCGCAGGTAGCTTTGTCACTTGAACCTGCGCATCCGGTCAAACTTGCAGCTACCAAAATAGCTGTTGCTACTCGAACGACAGCGTTTTTCATTAGTATCCCCATCTCTAAGAAGATTCAACTCTCGCCCCCATACTACTTAGTCACTTAGCCATGTCAAGAGCCCCGCGCGCTAGACCGCCTGATCAAGGGCTGGCAAGAGGGCATTCCGGGCATGAAGGTCGGCGGACGTCGCACGCTAATCTGCCCGCCAGAATACGCGTATGGTGCTGCTGGCGCAGGCCATCGTCTATCCGGACGAACCTTGGTGTTTGTGATCGACCTGCTTGGCGTTCGCTAAATCTAAGCAGCCGGTTAGTTGACCGACTCGGGTTCGTCGATGAACTCTCGAACTTCTTGCGGGCACCGGCAACCCTTGGCGATCTTCGCGGCCCACCGGTAGGCCTCTGCCGCATCCGTGACTTCGAGAACGGAAAAGCCACCCAAAACTACGTCGCTCTTGGTGATGGGACCGGGTGTTACCACTCCGTATTCGGTGACAACGACGGGGTCGTAGGTGTGAAAGCCACCGCCGAAAATCCAGACGCCGGCCGCCTTTGCCTCACGGACGACTGCGTGTGAATCATCTGCCACCTGCTGCCACTCGCCGTCGGTGACCTTCATGTCGCCGTCGTTGAAAGAAATGAAGAATCTTGCCATTTTTGCCTTTCTCGCGCCAAGCCTAGCCAAAAACAAAATCCCTGCTGCCGGCATGCGCATTGCCGGCCCCAACTAATCAAGAACCTACGAACACCATGTGCTTTGAGGTGTTGAGGCTTAAACTACAGGCGTGCCGCATCATTCTTCTCAAGCAACCGTTCTTGAGCAATTCAAAACAAACCAAGTCGTTTTGCTTGGCGAGCGACACGGTATCGCGGAAAATCTAGACTTCATCGCCAAGCTCGTTCCTGATCTTTGGCGCATTGGCGTCAGAAGTATAGCCTTGGAGTTTTTTGCAACTGAGAATCAGGCCAAATCAGACGCGCTTGTGTCATCGCCTGAATACGACGATCAGATAGCGCGAGATCTCTTGTTCGATTACAACGTTGGCTGGCCCTTTGTCGAATATCAGTCAATTCACAAGGCAGTCTGGGAATTCAATCGCGCTAGCAAGGCAGAAATGCGAGTCTTGCATCCGTCATACATTTATGACTGGACGAAGTGGACCGGTCTCCGAACCGAAGACTCCATGCAGGGGGTCTTTCACCGGGGTCACGTGAATGAACACAGGGCCAAAGTCATCGCAGATGCTGTTGGACGCGGCGAAAAAGTGATTGGGCTATTTGGCGCGGTTCATGCAATCAACGACAAACACACGATGAGTGCATTGGGTTTTCCCGATTTCAAGTCACTTGCACAAATCCTTGAGCAACAACATTCGATAAAGGTTTCATCGGTAAACATGAACGACGCTTTAGACGGCCAATGGGATGCCCAGATCAAGACTGCAAAAACGCTCAATCCTTGCAACATTGATTTTGAATTCATTTCTGGTCGGGACTTTAGCCAGGTTCAAAGAGATTGGCCTGATCCCGATTGGCAACCAACGCCGACAGACGTGCAGCAATACTGGCAGATTATGCGCAATCGAAGAAGCGCCTTTTTGAACTGACGTTGGTCGGTTTTTTTGCGCACTCTGAAGCGGCGACTGGCGTCTTCAAAACAAAATCCCCACCCATAGAGAGTGAGGATTTGTGCTTGTAGGCCCCGTGGGGATCGAACCCACGACCCACGGATTAAAAGTCCGTTGCTCTAACCAACTGAGCTAGAGGCCCTTGCGGTGCAGGAAAACCCCTGAACACCTAGAAAAGTCTAGCCTAGGACCAGACCGCGCACACCGATGCCTATTTGGTTACGGTGATCTTTCGGCCGCTGTCGTAGAACTCACGGTTGCCAACGACGTCGCGCACGCTGAGCCAAAGCGAGTAGGTGCCTTGCGGAGCGGCGGGGTCGAAAACGTAGTCCTGAACGTAGACGGTTTCGGTTCTAGTCTCGACCGCTCGTGGTTCAGATCCCGACGCATAGATGATCTTGCCGTCGCTGAATCCGCCACCATCGAGCATGAACCACGCGTAGATTCCCTGCACTCCAGAGTCGTCCTTGGCAGTGACAGAAACCTGGAAAAATTCGCCGTTCTTCACGCTTTCCGGAAGTTTCACGTCGGTCACTTCGGGGGTTTTGTTATCGCTTGAGCCTCCACTAACCGTGAAGGCGATCGTTGGTCCGGCGCTTGCATTGCCCATCATGTCCGAAGCATTTAGGAAAAGCGCATACTCGGCGTCAACCGCATCCTCGGGTATCTCGCACCGTATTTCGAAGGTGCCTGACTTGGCTGTGCCAGAGACCAACTCTGCTTCGATTCCGAAGCCGCACCATTCGGTCACCCAGCCCGGCGCGCCACCTATGAACCCATATATTCCCACGACACCAGACGCATCAGATGCCTTGAGCGTGAACACCGCCACGCTACCTGCCTTGAACTGCTTGACCTCCATGGTCATGGGCGCGAACTCTGGCCCAGTGCTGTCGATCTTGCAAGCATCGAGTCGAGTGTCGGTTGTATCTGCACTGCAAACATCGCTGCCAGCACCAGTGCGAATTGAGTCTGAGCTTGCACCACCGTCGATGATGTCGGATGCGTTGCCGCCGGAAATCGAATCGGAGCTGGAGCCTCCGAGAAGGACGTCTTGCCCGCCTAATCCCGAAAGATTGTCTTTGCCTGCGCCGCCTTCGAGCCGGTCTGCGCCGTCACTTCCGTTGATTACGTCATTTCCGGCTTCACCGAGAACGGTGTCGTTACCGACGCCGGCAAACACCTGGTCGTTTCCAGAGCCGGCTTTGATGATGTCGTCTCCGCCAAGCCCATAAATCAAGTCATTGCCTGCACCAGCGCAGATCACATCGTTTGCGGCTGTACCCATAAGTTTGTCGGCTCGACTGGTGCCCATTATGGTGCATTCGGGTTCGGCGGCGGTCGCTGGGGCAGCGATCGTCAGGGTTGCGGCCGCAATCGCTAAAGCCATGAACGTAGAGAAGAAGCGCTTCATCGACTGGCTCCTTTTGCTTGGTGGACGTTCTCGCAAAACCTTTTTGAATAAACTGACCGCGGTGGTTGCCTATTCCCAAAGTCAGCATAGGGTTGGGCTATGGGCCAAGTGTGCCCAACCTAGGAGGCCGACATGGCCCAGAAATCTCCCAAGAAAAATAGTCCGAAGACTGCTCCCGCCAAGAACCTAAAAGAAAAGCGTCTCGAAAAGAAGGCGAAGTCAGAAGAGAAGTCGAAGCGCCAGGAGTAGTCGCGTTTAACGCTTGAACGGGCAGTGGCGGCACGCCATCGCACAGCACTTGCCTTGGTCGGCGAGAGTCTTGGCGTTGAAAACGAAAAGTCCGGTGACTGGGTCGGTGTAACCGGCCTGTCCGATTGCGATCGAGATTCGGTGACGGTTCATGATTTCGTCAAAGTTTGGGTCGCAAACGTTCAAACGGTCTGGATGCGGCTGATCCAGTTCCCGCGGAAGTTTGCGCTCGGTTTTCGACATAGTTTTGACAGCCTAGAACGCGCACTCGCTGTCAGCCCTGAAGACACGCCCGTCAGTCGTCGAGTCTGGTCAGGGCTTCGCGCCACGCATCCGCCGCGCCTTGGTTAAATGCGCCAGGCGTGAAGGTCGACCGAACCGGGTTTAGGCCAGCCAGTTCATCCATCGAGCCCCAGATTCCTGCACCGAGACCTGCAAAGAACGCTGCACCGAGGGCCGTTGATTCAAGGTTTGCCGGGCGTTCGATCTTGCACTGCAATTGGTCGGCCTGAATCTGCATGAGCAAGTTGTTGGCAGCGGCCCCGCCATCGACTCGGATGCGCGAGGCGGCCACCCCCGCATCCGCGTTCATCGACTTGAAGACCCAGTAGATCTGATAGGCGATGCCCTCAAGCGTTGCCCTGGCGATGTGAGCCTTAGAGGTGCCTCGCGTGATGCCCTGAAGGCTGCCGCGAACGTCCGGAAGCCAGAACGGAGCGCCAAGTCCGGTAAGTGCGGGAACGAACGTGACACCGCCGCTGTCTGCAACCGATGCCGCTAACTCTTCAACCTCGGATGCGCTCGCGATGATCCCCAGACCGTCACGCAACCACTGCACCGCAGCTCCTGCCACAAACACCGAGCCCTCAAGGGCATACTCGAGACGACCATCCGGATGCTGCCATGCGACCGTCGAGAGAAGCCGATTGGTGCTGGCGGCGATCCGGTCGCCAGTGTTCATGAGCATGAACGCTCCAGTGCCGTAGGTGCACTTGGCGTCACCTGGTGAGATGCAACCCTGCCCGAAAAGCGCAGCCTGCTGGTCACCGGCCATGCCCGTGATGTCGAGTTCGAGCCCTAAGAATGCAGGTCCGTATGTTTTGGCGAGTTTTCCGTAGTTGGCAACCACTCTTGGCAAGGCAACGCGAGGCACCTCAAAGAGTTCGAGCAACCAGTCATCCCAGTCGCCGGTTTCCAGGTTGAAAAGTTGGGTGCGAGAGGCGTTTGACGCGTCGGTGATGTGTTCGCGCGCACCGGTCATGCGGGCGACCAGATAAGACTCGACAGTGCCAACTGCTATGGACCCGGCCTCGACCCCGCGCCAAATCTCAGGGTGGTTTCGCTTGATCCAGAGCAACTTGGACGCTGAGAAATACGGATCGAGCGGAAGCCCGGTTAATAGCTGCACACGTTCGGCGGCATCGGTAAATTTCTCGTCGCCCAATAGTTCCGCCGTGCGACGGTCTTGCCAAACGATGGCATTCACTGGCGATTTCAGAGTCAGGCGATCCCAAACCACAACGGTTTCTCTCTGGTTAGTGATGCCGATGCACATGGGTGGTTCGGGAGATTCAGCAATAGCCGCGCGAACCACGCTCAATACTGCCTGCCAGATTTCTTCGGGGTCGTGTTCCACCCAGCCGGGCTGCGGAAAGTGTTGCTCGAACTCGCTGTAGGCGCGAGCGATTGTGCGACCATCCCTGTCGATCACAAGCGCGGTGACGCCGGTGGTGCCAGCATCAATCGCCAAGATCGCCATGTCGTCTCCTAGATCAACTCTCAGTGAACCATCGGGTCATAGCCCGGCACAACCCTTGTGCCGCCCCCAGATTCGCTGGAGTCCGACTCGGAATCCGAACCAGACTTGGTTGGCCACTCAACCACGAGCATCGCAACGACCATAAGCGAACCGCCCAGAATCGTTCGAATCGAAAGCACCTCTTGGCCAAGCATCACGGCGAACAGGGCCGCAAAAATTACTTCGCTGGTCAGGATGATGGCCACGCGTGAGGCGTCCATAATCGACTGTGCCCAGGTCTGAACAAAGAATGCGATGGCGGTTGCGAACACAGCGCAGAACAGCACCGAATTCCAAACGTCTACGTCTGGAGGTGCTTGATAGCCGGGGTCTGTTGGGTTGAACAGGGCACCGATCCAGCACACCACGGCAACCGTGGCCAGCTGCACCACCGTGAGCGCGTAGGTGTCGCGACCCGGGCTCCATCGTCCAAGACCAACTATGTGCAGGGCAAAGAGAATCGCACACGCGAGGAGGCTGATGGTTGAGATGTCGAAGCCGAGTCCGCCGAGGGTGATCGTGCCCAGACCGATGGTGGCAAGGATGACACCGAAGAGCACCTTCTTGGCGATTCGCTGACGCAGCAGCAACCAAGCGAAGAGAGGGGTGAGAACGATGTAAAGTCCGGTGAAAAATCCGGTGATGGCAGCCGTCGAAAGCTCGAGCCCAATGGTTTGGGTGATGTAGCCCAAGCCCAGCGCCACCCCGAGCAGCACGCCGCGAAGCAAGAATTTGCGGGTGAGGTGCCGAATAAGTTGCGGACGCACAGCGAACATCAAAACCGTTGCGATTGTGAATCTGAGTGCGAGAAAGTCGAAATAGGGTTGACGCTCGATTGCGTCTTTCATCCAGACGAATGCGAAACCCCAGGATGCGGCCACGCTAACCAGAGCGAGGGCGGCAAGGGAGTTTCTCTTCATCCCTCGAGTCTATTTGCGCTTGGTGCCGAGTGCGGCTTGCTTGGCCATCGACGGAAACACGATGCCGTGCATCGGCCAGACGCTGGCCCAGTAAAGGTGCCCAAGCAAACCCTTTGGCGCATAGATGGCACGTTGGGTGAGACGGGTGCCAGTCGCGGTCTCCTGAAGTCTGAACTCGAGCCAGGCCAGGCCGGGCATCTTCATCTCGGCACGCAGGCGAAGCAAGTTTGGTCGGTCGATTGCCTCGACTCTCCAGAAGTCGAGCGCTTCACCTTCGATCAGATGATTCGGGTCGCGACGCCCACGGCGCAGACCAACACCGCCCATCAGGCGGTCGGCGAGACCTCGAAGTCTCCACGCCCAAGTGGCAGTCGAATAACCGTTGTCACCACCGATCGATTCGACTCGAGCCCAGACCACTTCGATCGGGTCGGTGGAGTCGATGGTGCGAACGTCTTCATAAAGGGTTCCACCGGCCCATTGCGGGTCGGTCGGCAGCGGATCAGATGGCGTGCCCGGAACCGAGGCATTGGTCCAACGTGTCTCAACGTTTGCCTCTTTGATTCGCTTGAGCGCCAGCTGCACGGCTCGCTTGAACGGGGTGAGTCCGCCGACCGGGTCTGGAATCAAGGCGCGGATGCGGTCATCCCTGGCCACCACTTCGTTTTTAAGGCTTGCCACCAATCGTTTTGCCAAGGTGTATGGCACGGGAGTGACGAGGCCCACCCAACCGGATGACAGTCGGGGAGTGAGCACCGGAATCGGAATGATGATTCTCTTGCGCAGGCCGGCTGCTGCGGCATATTCCATCATCATCTGACGGTAGGTGAAGACTTCGGGACCACCGATGTCGAAGTCGCCGCTGATCTTCGGGTCGATTGCCGCTGCGCCAACCAGATAGCGAAGCACATCGCGAATCGCGATCGGCTGGATGCGGTTGTTCACCCACTTCGGCACGGTCATGATCGGCAGGCGTTCGGTTAAATATCGAAGCATCTCAAACGATGCGCTACCCGAACCGATGACCACGCCAGCTCGAAGTTCGATGGTGGGCACGCCGGATGCGCGCAAAATCTCACCCGTTTCGGTGCGGGCCTTGAGGTGAGGCGACAGGGTGTCGGTTTCGGCGATGATGCCGCCGAGATAAACCATTCGCGAAACCTTGGCGAGGTTTGCCGCCACTGCGAACTTGGTGGCAAGCGACCGCTCTTCGGCTTCGAAGTCGTCTTTGCTCATCAGCGCGTGAAGTAGGTAGTAGGCGACATCAACGTCGGCCAACGCCCGATTCAGGGTCTCAACATCGTGAGCGTCACCCGCTGCAACCTCAACCTGATTGATCCAAGGATGGTCGCTCAAGCGCTCCGGATGGCGGGCAAGTATGCGCACACGATAGCCGTGTGCAAGCAACTCGCGAATCAAGCGCCCGCCGATGTATCCGGTAGCACCGGTCACGAGGCAGAGCGCAGGCTTGCCATCTTGGCCGGTGAGTACCGGCAGATCAGCGGTTACCGACTCTATGTTCACTGGTCTTGCAGACCGGCAGCCGTCAGGCGGAACGGTGGAGTCTTTTCGCCACCCTCGATAGCCGCGGTCAGGTAGTTCTCTCGCGGAGCTAGTGGGCAGGTGGCAAAGTCGGTGTATGAGCAAGGAAAGTTGGCCGACTTGTTGAAGTCGATTTGCCACTGGTCGCCTTCGATGTAAGTGGCAGTAATCGAGCGTCCGGTGCCATAAGTTGTTTTGCCGCTGGTGCCGTCTCTGAAGATCACCCAGAGTGCTTTCGGGTCTGGACGCTTGAATGCCACCAGTTCGAGCGTCTCACCCTTCAGTTCGAAGCGCAGTTTGCCCGGCGATTCGTAGTTGTTGCCTAACTCGCCGGCAAACGAAGAAACCCCAACGCGCTGCTCATCGGCCAACAAGGTTGCGGTGACCAACAATTCTGGGTCGTAGTCGAACGCTCTCACGCCATCAAAACGTGCCAAAGCGGGCGATTGCGGGTTTCTCGGACGAAGAATGATTCGGCCTCCACGGCTAGCAATCTCGAGAACACCATTCGAGGTCGGTTCGGTGATTTCGCTGCCAAGTTCGAGGTTCCAAACTCGCTCATCCGCACCCTCGAAGCCAACGGCATGCACTTCGTGATCCGCTGCCCACCAAGAGCCGGTGACATCGTCAAAAGATTGAGGGTTCTCGTCCAGCCAGTTCATGCTGGTGACTGCTAGAAAACCGGTTGAGCTGCTCCACTGGGAGTTGCGCGATTCGATCCAGGTCTGAAAGTCGTTCATTTTGTCTTTTCTGTTACGGGGCTGTGAATCTCTAACCCCGCGATCTTGCGCTTACTTCCCTTGACATTCGCAAAATGAACTACCAACATCGAGCCCGGCTCGAGAGCCCTTGCCTCGTGAATCAAAATCTCCTGTCGAGGCGTAGCCAACTTGCTGATTTCATCGAGGATGGTGGGCAAGGCCGGTCGGTGACTGCATAACACCGTCGACTTTTCGTCGGCAATCAGTTTTTCGACCACGCGGGCGGTTCGCTGTGGGCCTTTTTTGTTGCCGAACTCGGTGAGCTGGCCTCGCTCGATCACTGGCAGACCCATGGCTTCGGCGAACGGAAAGACTGTGGTGTAACAGCGACGCCACGGGCTGGTCACAACACGCTTTGGAGCAAACGCCGCGAGCAGCGTAATGAGGGCCCTAGCCTGCACCAGCCCAGCCGGGAGCAGTGGCCTCTTGCCGTCTTCGCCGCTCCAGTCGGACCGCGGAGTTGCATGAGCGTGACGTAGCACGATGAAGGGTTTGGTGGCTAGAAGACCTTGCTTGTGAAGGTCGATGAGTTGATCAAGAAAAGTCAAATCATGCTCATAGGTCAACTTTGTTCGTGCCTCTTCAACTTCGAACCAGCTCACGCTCGAAACTTCTTCGTCTGGCTTGAACTTCGACGCTGCAAGCGCCGCATCGGTCACCTTCGCGGCCCAGTAGTGCACCTCTTTTTCGGCTCCATTTTCGAGTTTGTATTCTTGAACGCCGAGCTTGACCCCGAGTTTGATACGCAGTCCGGTTTCTTCTCGAATCTCTCGAACGGCTGTCTCGGGGAGCGATTCGCCCGGGTCAACCTTGCCCTTGGGCCACGACCAATCGTTGTACCGGTCACGGTGGATAACAGCCACCATGAGCTTGCCGTTTACCTCGCGCCAGCAGAGTGCGCCAGCCGCAAATACGGTCAAAGCTATCGGCTCCGCTTTGCCGAAACGCGACGCATGATTTCGTCTTGAACCTCGAGCAAAGGCTTGCCCTTTTCGTCCACTTGGTGGCGAGTCCAAACTCCATTTGCATCCAGGTGCCAAGACTGCGATTCGTCGCTCATGGCAAGCTCGAAGAGCGACTCGGTTTCTTGCATGTGATCTGGTTGAACCAGGTTGACCAAGGCTTCGACCCGTCGGTCGAGGTTGCGGTGCATCATGTCGGCAGATCCGATGTAGTAGCGAGGGTCTCCGCCATTCACAAACGCGAACGCACGAGAGTGCTCGAGATAACGGCCCAACACCGACCGCACGCGAATGGTCTCACTGAGCCCAGGTACACCGGGACGAAGCGAACACATGCCGCGCACAAACACATCGACTGGCACGCCTGCGATACTCGCGCGATAGAGGGCATCGATGATCTTCTCATCGACCAACGAGTTGACCTTCACCTTGATGCCGGCAGGCCTTCCAGCTTGCGAATGTTCGATCTCGGCGTCGATTCGAGCGATGAGCCCGTCGCGAACCCCGTTTGGCGAAACCAGCAGGCTCTTGAAAGACGCATCTGGCGCGTATCCGCTGAGTTGGTTGAAGAGTCTGGTGAGATCTTCGCCGACGGTCTCGCGCGAGGTCAGCAGCCCGTAGTCCTCATAGAATCGGGCGGTCTTCGGGTTGTAGTTACCCGTGCCGATGTGGCAGTAGCGGCGAAGCTTGTTGCCCTCTTGGCGAATTACCAGAGAAAGTTTGCAGTGCGTCTTGAGCCCGACGATTCCATAGACAACGTGCACTCCGGCTTGCTCGAGCTTGCGAGCCCAGGTGATGTTGTTCTGCTCATCGAAGCGAGCCTTGATTTCCACGAGCGCCAACACCTGCTTGCCGGCCTCTGCCGCAGCGATAAGGGCGTCCACAATCGGGGAGTCACCGCTCGTGCGATAAAGGGTCTGCTTGATCGCAAGCACATGCGGGTCAGAGGCGGCTTGTTCCAAAAACGCTTGGGTCGAGGTGCTGAAACGCTCGTAAGGGTGGTGCACCAAAACTTCGCGTTCGCGAAGCACCTTGAAAATATCCGCCTTTTCGTCTTCGGCGTGGGTCAGATAGCGATTAGTCACTACGGGATGCGGTGGGTAGTGCAGTTCGGGTCGCTTGATTGCCGATACCTCGAACAACCCGGTCAGGTCGAGCGGAGCAGGAAGTTTGTACACATCGGCATCTTCGATGTCGAGCTCTCGACTGAGCAGTTCGAGAACGGTCGGGTTGATGTCGTCTGCAACCTCAAGGCGCACGGGTGGGCCGAAACGACGACGCAGCAACTCCTTTTCGAGTGACTCGAGAAGGTTTTCCGACTCATCTTCATCGACTTCGAGGTCTTCGTTTCGGGTGACGCGGAACGTGTGGTGCTGCAGCACCTCCATGCCGGGGAAGAGATGGTGCAAGAACTGTCCGATGACCTCTTCGAGAGGGATGTAACGAGGCGAGGTGGAGGTCGCGCTGCCTTGGATGCGGACGAAACGTGGAAGCAGCGGTGGCACCTTTAGGCGCGCGAACTGCTCTTTGCCATCACGGCCTCCGAGCATTACAGCCATGTTCAGCGACAAGCCCGAGATGTATGGGAATGGGTGAGCGGGGTCGACCGCGAGAGGGGTCAGAACCGGGAAAATCTGGTTCTGAAAGTATTCACGAAGCTCTTTCTGCTCGTCTTCGGTGAGGTCAGTCCAGTGCTCGAAGTGAATTCCCTTGGCGCGCAACGCTGGTTCTATCTTCTCGTGAAAAAGTTTTGCGTGACGCTCTTGCAGGCGGTGCGCTTCCTGGCTGATCTGTTCGAGAACTCTCTCCGGTGGCAATCCCGACGCCGACGCAACCGAAACACCCGCGGCCATGCGGCGCTTGAGCCCGGCGACTCGGACCATGAAGAATTCGTCGAGGTTCGAAGCGAAGATGCTCAAGAAGTTGACTCGTTCGAGCAGGTAGAGGTTTTCATCCTCGGCCAGTTCTAGAACTCGTTGGTTGAATGCCAGCCAGCTCAGCTCACGGTCCAGGTAGCGATCGACCGGCATGTCCCCAAAGTCGGGAAGGTCGATAGCCATGGTTTCGTCAGACATGCCTTCAATACTGCCACGAATGGATACGCGCAGGTAAATAGAACCTAAACGGTGACCGACTGGTCTTCGCGGGTGATGTTGAAGCAATAACCACGGTTTCGAACCGTGCCAATTAGCGCTTCGAGGTCACCGAGTTTTGCCCGCAGGCGTCGCACGTGCACATCGACCGTGCGGGTGCCGCCGAAGTAGTCGTAGCCCCAAACTTCGCTGAGAAGTTGTTCGCGGGAGAAAACTCGACCGGGATGCTGCGCCAAAAAGCGCAAAAGTTCGAACTCTTTGAAAGTGAGGTCCATCGGTTTGCCGTGAACCTTGGCAGAGTAGGTCGCGTCATCGATGACCACACCGGATGCGCTGATCGTTTCATCGTCTGAGCCGAAAGCGTTGGTCTTATCCAGTGCCAGGCGGATTCGAGCGTCGATCTCGGCGGGACCAGCCGATTCGAGAATCACGTCGCTCGCACCCCACTCACCAGAGACCGCAGCCATGCCGCCTTCGGTCACCACGACGATGAGTGGCGCAGACAACCCGGTGGTGTGGAGGAGTTTAGCTAGGGATTTTGCACCGGCAAGGTCGCGGCGGGCATCCAAGAGAAGAAGGTCGGCGGCCGGGGCGTTTACCAGGCTCGCTGGTTCGGCCACGATTTGGCGCACGCGATGCGGAAGGAGGGCTAGGGCAGGCAGAACATCGGAGTCGACCGAGGCCGACAAAACCAATAGTTGAGCCATAACAATCTCCGATGGGTTACCCCAAGTTTAGCCAACGTTCCGCCCCTGTAAGGCAAGATGTAACTGTGAAGCGTGCTTGGGTACAAATTATTTCGATTTGGTTCGTGGTGGCATTAGTGACCGCGTGGGTCACATCGTTCGCCTCGCAAGACTCAGCCTTGGCTTGGTATGGGGCGATCTTGGCTGGGTCTATTGCAACCGTCAGCCTGATTCACCTGGTCAAAGCAAGCGCGACGGGCATCGTGCAAGAGCTGATCTATGTCGCCGGTGGCTCTTATCTCATTCTCACTCTCGCAAGCGGTTACCTGTTTCTAGTTCGCTAGATAAACTTGACACATGATTCTCGCCGCAGAAATTTTCTTCACCGGTCTTCTGGTGCTTGCTGCCCTAGCCATCGCTGGCATCTCCGTTCTGGTTATTTACAAGCTCTTCAAGGGTCAGAAGTAAGTTGTTCGTGCTGCCCGACGTACTGCCGCTCGAGCTGACGCCCCTCGCATTCCTCGTTGGCAAGTGGCAAGGCAGCGGCATCATTTCTTATAAGTCGGATGACCAAGAAGGCCCTGCCGACGAACGCGAGTTTTTTCAAACCGTAGAGTTTGCCGACAACGGACTGAATGCGCTCAGCTATTCATCAATCGTCCGACTAGCCGACGGCTCAGACGCCTCGCTGCCGAGCGAACTTGGTTTTTGGAAAATCGCTCGTCCCCACGAGGCTTCCGATCATGGCCCAGGGTTATTGCTAGGTCGAGGCGAACCTTCAATCAAGACTCACGAAGACCTCGATCGGTTGCGCACCGAACAGGGATTCGCCATCGAAGTCTCTACACTGCATCCAGGTGGGGTAGCCGAGCTCTATCACGGGTTCGTGAAGAATGCTCGAATCGATTTGGCATCGGCCAGCGGTGCAGCCTTCGAAACCGCAAAGACCTATCGCCACTCCACCAGACTCTACGGCTTGGTCGAAGGTGCACTGCTTTGGGCCTGGGACATTGCACTCCCTGGCAGCGAACTAAAGCCTCACGCGTCGGCTCGCCTCGAACGAATCGGCTAACCATGGCGGTGAAATCGCACTTCACCAATCCGCTTGTTGAACAGCGAGACCTGATTGGGGGCAAGTCGGTCGTCGAACTTGACCGAGGCGTGATTCGGGTCACCGGCGCAGATCGGCTCGAGTGGTTGCATTCGATGCTGACCACCGATTTTAAGAATCTAAAGCCAGGAGTGTCACGCGAAGCCCTGCTGCTTGATGTTCAGGGACACATTGAACAGGTGTTCCACGCACTCGACGACGGCGAGGCGACCTGGCTGATTTTTGATGCGGCTCAAACCGAGAAATTGATGGCATGGTTCGACCGCATGATTTTTCGAAGCAAGGTTGAACTACACGATGCCAGCTCCGAGTGGCGAGTGTTTGGTGCGTTCGGGGATCTGGCCGAAGGCCGGACTGAGTGGGTTGACCCTTGGCCAAACGTTGTGCTCGGAGGAGTCCGTTACGCCACGTCGAAGCCCGAGCCGTGGGGCTACCGCGAGATTCTCGTGGAAGCCGCGCAGGGTGATGTGTTTGCTGCAGCCCACGGTGAGGCCGGCACGGATGCGCTCGAGGCGTTGCGCGTGGCAGCACGACGCCCGGGGCTCGGAGAAATCGATGACCGCACGATGCCGCACGAAGTCGACTGGATGACTACCGCCGTGCATCTGAGCAAGGGTTGTTACCGCGGGCAAGAAGCCGTGGCAAAGACTCACAATCTGGGGCATCCGCCGCGACGTCTGATTTTCTTGCACCTCGACGGTTCGGGTCACTTGATTCCAGAACCTGGTGCCGAAATTTGGGTTGTCAACGACGACGGAATACGCTCCGACCGCGCTCGAGGAGCGGTCACTTCGGTCGCTCAGCACTTCGAACAGGGTCCGATCGCACTGGCCTTGGTTCAACGCACCGTTCCGGAGCAGGCTGAGCTGGTCATCGTGAACGAAGAGCGAGAGATTTCGGCGAACCAAGAGGTCATCGTCCCAGCATCAGCAGGAAAAGCCGCGGGTCTTGCCCGCCCAAACCTGTTGATGGGCAAGAATTAACCCAGCCATAGCAGTTATCACCGAAGGCAGCCGATGAAACCGAGACTTCACTGGAGCGTCAAGGAATCTTGGCGGCGCATGATCGAATCGCTCGCACCGATCATCCAGATCGTTCTGGGTGCCACCGCCGGCTATGCCATAGCGCACTTCGGGTTAGGTCACGAGATGCCGCTGCTCGCCGTGACCGTGACCATCACCTCGCTGGGATTCAGCAGGGATGCGCGGCCAAAGCGCGTGCTCGAAACCGCGACCGGGATGGTCGTTGGCATCGCCTTGAGCGAGGTGCTGCTCGGCGTTCTCGGGCCTGGCATGTGGCAGATGTCACTCACCTTGTTGATCTGCCTGGTTAGTGCCCGTTTCATCTCGGGTAGCGCGACATTCGCTCTGACCGTTGGACTTCAGGCGATGCTGGTTCAGATTTTGCCGGCTCCAGACGGCGGCGTTTTCATTCGAAGCCTTGACGGACTGATCGGTGGAGTCACGGCATTGGTTGTGACCGCGTTGATTCCTCGCGACCCTCGCGGTTTGGCTCGCACAGACGCAACCAAGCTATTCGATGTGTTTCTCGACTCGCTCGATGCTCTCAAGTTAGCGCTTCGCGACGTTGATCTGAAGGTCGCCGATGAGACTCTCAAGCGCGTGCGTCGCACTCAACCACTGGTTGACAACTGGCGCATGTCACTCGACAGTGCGATTTCGATTGCTCGAATCTCACCTTTCCTGCGCAAGTACCGTGACGAACTCCGCGGGCAGGTGCGTTTGATGCGCGGCATGGATCTAGCGACCCGAAACCTGCGCGTGGTCGTTCGGCGCGTGGACTTTTTGATTCGCGATGCCAAGCCTCGCCCATACCTGGCCGACCTCATGGAGCAGATTGCCGATGCCACTCGCATTTTGGCTCGCGGTCTTGAAGAGCCAGAGGTTCTAGACGATGCGCAGGAGATGCTGGTCGAAATCATCAATCAGCTTGACCCGAAGAAGCACGGCATCGCAGATCAGGTTCGCGAAGCTTCTGTTCTTCTTTTGCTGCGCCCGTTGCTGGTCGACCTGCTCTGTGCCAGCGGCATGAGCGAAGAGGATGCCCGCGCGGAGCTGCCTCCGGTCTAGCCTCGCCCCGCTTCGACCGGTGAAACGGCCGACCATGCCACAGTAAGTTCACCCAATTTCCAGCGATTGCGATTGACCAATAGCGGCCATCCCTGTTCGAGCATGGTTTCGCAGGTCGCCCGCCAACGTTGAGCCGCCGAGAACGTCGACAGTGGGGCGTGCAACGCCCAGGCGCGATCTAGTGCCGTCAAATACTCGTGGATGCGCTCACCCTGCACATTGCGATGGATGAGTGCTTTGGGCAGGCGTTCGGCAACCTGGCTCGGCGTTTCGAGCGACCCCAGCTTGAGTGAAATCGTGAACCACTGCGGACCTTCGGCATCGAGGGTGACCCAACTCGCAAGCCTGCCGATCTCGTCGCAGGTTCCATCGACCAGCAACCCGTCTCGAGTCAGCCGAGACCGCATCTGTGCCCAGGCCGCGGCGACCTCGTCCTCGCCGTATTGTCGCAAGACATTGAAGGCGCGAATCACGTCGGCAGCGGGAAGTCCTGAGGGCAGGGGAGTTTCGAATCCGCCGACCAGAAAGTCGAGCCCGGGTTTTGCGGCAGAAAGGGCGCGTTCCACGCGCTCGCGGTCGATTTCGATGCCGACCACTCGAACCGTTGGGTTCAGTGCAACCAGCCGAGCGTGTAGTTCTATCGCTGTAATTGGCAATGCGCCGAAGCCCAGGTCGACCACCACGCATCCCGTTTTGCGAGTGATGCGTTGGGCCGCGATGTAGCGGTCGACGCGACGAAGTCGGTTGGGGTTAGTCGTTCCGCGGGTGATGGTTCCGACCGGTTTCTTGGTTGCCACGAATACAGGCTACCGACCGTGCCGCCGTCAGGCACTGCATCCGCGCTTGGTAAACTTGGGGTCATGTCTGAATACACCGTCATCTTGTTGCGCCACGGCAACAGCGTTTGGAACCAAGAAAACCTCTTCACCGGTTGGGTCGACGTCGATCTTTCTGACCAAGGACGAGCCGAAGCCAAGCGAGCCGGCGAACTGCTTGCCGCGTCGGGTTTGAAGCCAGACCTGCTTTATACATCGCGCCTAAAGCGCGCCATCAACACCGCTCACATCGCCCTAAACGCCGCCGAGCGTTCATGGATCGACGTCAAGCGCGACTGGCGTTTGAACGAGCGTCACTACGGTGCGCTTCAGGGCAAAGACAAAGCTCAGACCCTTGCCGAGTATGGAGCCGAGCAGTTCCAGATTTGGCGCCGCTCCTACGACGTTCCGCCACCGCCGATTGACGACGCCGACAAGTATTCGCAGGTCCACGACGAGCGCTATGCAAACCTCGGTGGCAACGTGCCAAAAACCGAGTGCCTCAAGGATGTTCTAGAGCGCATGCTTCCACTTTGGAATGACGAGATCGTTGGCGACCTCAAGTCGGGAAAGACGCTATTGATTACGGCTCATGGCAACTCGCTTCGCGCGTTGGTCAAGCACCTCGACGGTGTTTCTGATGATGAGATTGCCGAGCTGAACATACCGACCGGTATCCCGCTGATTTACAAGCTCGATGCCAACTTGAAGCCGCTAGTCAAGGGTGGGGAATACCTAGATCCAGAGGCTGCAGCGGCAGGTGCGGCAGCGGTCGCTGCGCAGGGAAAGAAATAGGCACTATCTAGGCAGTTTGAGCTGTCAACGAGCTGTTTGACGATGCAGACCGACTCGTTGCGATCCGGATAACCCGTTAGTTGACGGCGTCGTTCCAATCACCGGTCGACAGGTAAGAAAGCTTCGACGAAATGTCGACCACGTGGTCGGCAAAACGCTCGTGGTATCGGCTTGCCAAGGTGACGTCGACTGTGAAAACCGCGTTCTCTTTCCAGTCATCGGCAAGAACCGTGTCGAACACCGAGCGGTGAAGCTCGTCAACGCGCTGGTCTTCGGCCTGAATCAACTTCGCGAAGTCAACGTTCGGGTCCTTCAAGAGCATTTCAACCTTGCGGCTGAGTTCAACATCCAGAGCGCCCATCTCGACGAACGTCGCACGAAGAGACATTGGCACGGCGGAGCCAGGAAAACGGAACCGAGCAATCTGGGCAATGTGGCCGGCTAGGGCAGCCATGCGCTCGAGAGATGCGCTGATTCGAAGTGCCGAAACGAGGATGCGCAAATCGCGCGCAACCGGAGACTGACGAGCCATGATGCGTATTACGAGTTCGTCTAGAGCGAGGGCCTTGGAGGCCATCAGGTCTGCGCTGGCTAGTGCCTGATCGGCGAGGGTGACGTCTGAGCGAATGAATGCTTTTGAAGCTGACTCCATGATTCTGGTTGCGTCACTGGCCATCTCTTGAAGGCGTTCCTGCACTTCATGCAGTTCCTTCTGAAAAACTTCGCGCATTTTCAGTTCCTCTCGCGTTTACTTTCTAAATCCTGTGATGTTTAGGTTAACCCAAAGCGAACTGGCACTTAACCAGCACCGAATGATTTCGTTTCGCGCTTGCGTCACAACCTTCGAACCCTGGTAATCACCTAGTCTTAACTATGTGAACGACTTCCTCTGGCTACTAGCGCTTTTCGCAGCGCTCGCCATCGGAGTGTGGGTTGGAAAAACCAAGTTAAATCGGCAGCAAGCTCGCTCGAATTCTTCTCAAGAGGGTCGAAGCAAACTCGTTCAGGCGACTTTCGATCTGATGGAGTTGGTCTCGAACACGGCGCTTTTGCTCAACCCATCAAATATGGTCGTGAAGGCAACTCCGCAGATAGCCACCATGGGCATTGTGCGCGGTCGCGAACTGACCAACAAGAACATCGAAGATCTAGCCAACCGAGTTCGCCAGGGGGAGCAAACCGAGGAATTTTCATTCGAGGTTTCGACCGGTCTTGGTTCGAACGGAGCTTTCGTTGACGCGAGAGCAGCCCTAATCGAGTCGGGTTATGTTCTCGTCGTTCTTACCGACCGAACAGAGGCTAAAAAACTCGAAGATACCCGTCGAGACTTCATTGCAAACATTTCGCACGAACTTAAGACGCCGATTGGGGCTATCAGTTTGCTCGCTGAAGCGATCGCAGAAGCGTCGGACGATCCGGCCGCGGTTGAGAAGTTCGTCAAGAACCTTTCGAAGGAGTCCAAGCGTCTCAGCCGGCTGGTGAACGACGTAATTCAACTGTCGCGCATCCAGAGTTCAGACGCGGTTACCAACCCAGAGCTCATCGACCTCTCGGTGGTCGCCTCCGAAGCGGTGGAGCGAAACAGCTTCCTTGCGGAAAAGCGTGACGTAACAATCGCTCTCGACGCTCCCGAGGGCATCGAGGTTTGGGGAGACTTCGAGATGCTCGCGGTGGCCGCCAAGAACCTGATCGAAAATGCCATCCTCTACTCGGGCGAGGGCTCAAAGGTGGGCGTCGGCATCAAGGCCGAAGAAGGCATCGCATCGCTTTCGGTCACCGACTCTGGGCGCGGAATTCCAGTTGACGAGCAGCAGCGAATCTTCGAGCGTTTTTATCGCGTCGACCCATCCAGATCTCGCGGCACCGGCGGAACCGGGCTGGGATTGAGCATTGTGCGCAACGTTGCGGCTTCACATAACGGCGAAGTAACGGTTTTCTCGAAACCCGGCGTTGGCTCAACGTTTACTCTCCGTCTACCAATTGCGGATAGACAAATACTTAGTGATCCGGAAAGGAACTTCTCGTGACCAAGGTCTTAGTTGTAGAAGACGAAGATTCACTTCGCGAACCACTCGTTTACCTTTTGGAAAAGGAAGGCTACGAGACCTTTCAAGCCGAGAACGGCACGATCGCTCTGCAGATCTTCAAGGAAGCACAGCCTGACATCGTTCTTCTCGATGTGATGTTGCCAGGAATCAGCGGCAACGACGTCTGTCTAACAATTCGCCAAACTTCAAACGTGCCGGTGATCATGCTGACCGCCAAAGACTCCGAGATCGACAAGGTCGTTGGACTGGAAATCGGTGCGGATGACTATGTAACCAAGCCATACTCATCACGCGAACTGCTCGCCCGCATGAAGGCTGTTCTGCGTCGCAACGGCGAGCCTGAATCCGCCAAGGATGGTGTGCTGGAGGCAGGCCCAGTGCGCATGGACATCGACCGCCACCTAGTGTTCGTCAACGGTAACAAGGTTGCGATGCCACTGAAGGAATTTGAGCTACTTGAGTTGCTTCTCGAGAACCGCAATCGCGTGCTGACCCGAGGACAGATTATCGATCGGGTGTGGGGTTCGAACTACTTCGGTGACACCAAGACGCTCGACGTGCACGTCAAGCGCATCCGTTCAAAAATCGAGGATGACCCAGCTCGCCCGGTTCACCTAGTGACCGTTCGCGGTCTCGGCTACAAGTTCGAGGTTTAGGTTGTCGAGGCGCGTCTAGCCCTCTGGGTGCGCCAGATCGTTTAGCACGTCGGCGTATTCAGGCAAGGTTCCGTCAAGCACCGGAATGTCTAGATTCTGGGCGTCTCCACCAATCAAAGACACGTAGGCACGGGTGACTCCACCCGGAACACCAATCAAGTTGTATTCCAGCGGAGCGTTTTCATTGAAACCGAAGTCGATCTTCTGACCCGCAGGCACCTTGATCTCGTTTGAGACTAGGTCGCCGGTGGTCGCATCCTCGTATTCGATGGTTACGGTTTGGTCATCGAGCCCGGAGTTAACCAGCGAACCAATCAGGATGCGGTGCTCGGGTGAAACGAGATAGATGAAGTTGCGGAACTTGACGTGCTCCAGGTTGATTTGAGCACCGTCGCTCGGGGCATAGGGGGTTAGGGTGGCGATGTTTGAGCTCAGGCTGCAACCGGTGGTGCCAAGAAGCAAACATGCTCCGAGAACCGTAGCGGTGATGATTTTGCCGAACTGCATCTTTCCTCCTGATGGCGCGTGAAGATTTCAACGCGTTTTCTTTGTTTCATTTTAGCCCAGCCTGCGAGGCGTCAGGCTCAATCTGGTCCTTGGATTGAGCCCAAATCTGTGGTAAATTAGCGGTTTCTGAAGGGAATTAGCCACATGAAGTTTGTAGTCGGCGAAACCGTCGTTTATCCCCACCACGGCGCAGCAAAAATCATCGAAGTCGCAGACAAGACGCTGCGTGGTGAAACCAAAACTTATCTGCAACTCAAGGTCGCTCAAGGTGAGCTCACCATATGGGTTCCAGCTGAAAACGTCGAAATGGTCGGCGTTCGCGATGTGATTGACAAGAAGGGCGTCGAACAAGTTTTCAGCGTGCTCCGTGCCGAATTCACCGAAGAGCCAACCAACTGGAGTCGTCGCTACAAGGCCAACCTCGAAAAGCTTGCCTCTGGCGACGTCGTCAAGGTTTCCGAAGTCGTTCGTGACCTGTGGCGTCGAGACCAAGATCGCGGCCTCTCGGCCGGCGAAAAGCGCATGCTCGTGAAGGCCCGTCAGATTCTCGTTTCTGAGCTCGCATTGGCTCGCAAGACCGACGAGGTAAAGGCTTCGGCCACACTCGACGAGGTTCTCGCCTCCTAAAGATTGGACGTTGTCATGTCCAACCGTGGCATCGCAATAATCCTGGTCGCAGCCGGTCGCGGTGAGCGACTAGGTTCCAACGTTCCCAAAGCTCTTGCGATGTTGGCTGGTGAAACGTTGCTTGCGCACTCCGTTCGGACGGCTTTGCTCGCGCGCGGCCTAAAGCAGCTCGTAGTTGCCGGCCCAGAAACCCACATCGAGGATTTTGCCGAGATCGTGCGTGGCGTTTCCGACTCGCTTGGTTCACTCGTCCCCATCCGTTTGGTGATCGGTGGAGCATCGCGCCAGGCATCGATCGCAAACGCCATCAAGGTTTGCGACGAAGAAGTTTCGAGCATCCTGGTTCACGACGTGGCTCGCACACTTGCTTCAACCGCCCTGCTCGACAGGGTGGCCGATGCAACCTTCGAGACCGATGGTGGCGTCGTTCCGGTTCTGCCGGTCGTCGACACCATGAAGCGAATCGATGGCGAGGTCGTCGCCGCCACCGTCGATCGGAGTCAGCTCGGCATTGCGCAAACCCCGCAGGGTTTTCCAGCGGATGCTCTGCGTCAGGCTTATCGCAATGCTCTAGATGAATACACGGATGATGCAGCGTTGTTCCAGAGCGTGGGCGGTGTCGTGACCCACGTGCTCGGCGAACCGAACGCCTTCAAGATCACTACGCCAGCCGACTTGTCGCGAGCCGAATCGCTTTTTGAGCGCGAATACCGCACCGGCATCGGTTCGGACACCCATCGATTCACCGATGAACCCGAAAAACTGCTCTACTTGGGCACGATCGTTTGGGAAGGCGAGCGTGGTCTCGAGGGCCACTCCGACGGAGACGCTCTCAGTCACGCGATTGTTGATGCGCTGTTGGCCGCAGCTGGACTCGGTGACATCGGCTCGAACTTCGGCGTAGATCGTCCGGAGTTTGAAAACGCCAACGGATCGGTCTTTTTGAGCGAAACAAAGCGCATGCTCGAGGCCGCCGGATGGTCGATCGACAACGTTTCTGCACAGATCATCGGCAACCGACCGAAGGTGGCACCGAATCGCAGTTTGGTTCAGCTCGCTCTAGGTGAGATCTTGTCTGCGCCAGTTTCGGTTGGTGCGACCACCACCGATGGCTTGGGTTTCTTGGGTCAGACCGAAGGCGTGGCAGTGGTTGCCACCGCACTGATCAGTCGACTCAAAGTTAGGCTGAACTCGTGACCCTGAGCATCTTTGACTCCAAGAGCCAACAGTTGCGCACTTTCGAGCCGATCCAACCGGGATGCGCGAACCTATATGTCTGCGGTCCGACCGTGCAGTCTGCACCTCACGTCGGGCACCTGCGCTCCGCTGTCGCTTTTGACATCGTCGCTTCGTGGATGCGGTTCGGGCACGGCCTCAAAGTTACCCTCGTGCGAAACGTCACCGACATCGACGACAAGATTCTCGTGAACGCCGCAGCCCAAGGGGTCGACTGGCAGGAACTGGCGGTTTCGGTTGAGGCGGGATTCAATCGCGTCTATGGCGACCTGTCGGCACTTGCCGACCTGACACCGCACGCAACCGACCACATCATCGACATGGTCGCTCTGATTGAACGTTTGATATCGCGCGGACACGCTTACCAAGCGGCCGATGGCTCGGCCAACGTCTTTTTCGACAGCGCGTCGTGGGCTGACTACGGCGAACTCACCAACCAGGACATCGAGAGCATGGAAGGCGAGGATGCGGCAACGCACGGTCGCCGTCGTGCCACCGACTTTGCACTCTGGAAGGCCGCCAAGGTCGACGAGCCAGACACCGCAGCTTGGAGTTCGCCATGGGGGCTCGGTCGACCCGGCTGGCACATCGAGTGCTCTGCAATGACCCGTTCGGTTCTGGGCGAACACTTCGACATTCACGGCGGGGGCCTCGACTTGCGCTTTCCGCACCACGAGAACGAGTTGGCGCAGTCACGAGCCGCGGGGTTCGAGTTCGCCAACTACTGGATGCACAACGGCCTTGTGACGGTCGCCGGACAAAAGATGTCGAAGAGCTTGGGCAACGGCGTGAGCGTCGAGCAGCTGTTCCAGCAGGGCAACTCCGCGGCCGTTCGTTACTGGTTGGCCTCTGCGCACTACCGAAGCACACTCGACTATTCACCTTCGGCAATCGCCGAGTCGGCATCCGCGATTTCTAGAATTCAGAACTTCTTGAAGCGACTGTCATCGTTAGGCGAGGTGGGAGATGACGCGTTCAGAGCTGCCGATCTGCCAAGCGCATTCGTTGCCGCAATGGACGCCGACTTCAATGTGCCTGCAGCGCTTGCGGTGGTTCACGATGCAGTGCGGCAGGGCAACACCAAGCTCGATTCCAACCAGGATGCAGCGCCCGAAGCCCGCGCTGTCGCTGCGATGTTGCACGCACTCAACCTCAACCTGGCAACTCAAGCCGAGGTCGACGACGCCTTGACGGCTAGGGTTGAAGAGTTGATCGCTCGCCGAACAGAGGCGCGCGCAAACCGCGATTTCGCTCTCGCCGACCAGATTCGACAAGAGATTGCAGATTTAGGTGTCACCATCGAAGACACCCCAACCAAAACGACATGGAGTTTGAATGGCTAAGTCAGGTCGCCCAGGCGCATCCAAGGGCAAAAAGGGTGCGAAAGTAGGCACCGGAGGTCACGGTCGTCAGGCTCTAGAGGGTCGTGGCCCCACACCGAAGGCCGAAGATCGCAAGGGTCACAAGGCTTACAAGTTCAAGCAGGCCGCCGAGAAAAAGGCCACCGCAGTCAACTCGGGCAGCACTCGCAAGGGCGAGTTCCTCGCTCCAGCACAACGAACCGCAGGTACCGCCGGTGCGAGCCGCCAGAACAGTTCGCGTGTGGCCAAGGCGAGCGACGCATCCGAGGTTTTGTCGGGACGCAACTCGGTGCTCGAGGCGCTACGGGCGAAGGTTCCTGCCAACGCTCTCTACATCGCTAACCGAATCGAAATGGATGACCGCGTCAAAGAGGCGATCAACCTCGCCAACCACCGCGGCATCCCGGTGAGCGAAGTTACTCGCCCCGAGATTGACCGACTGACCGGAAACGATGCGGTTCACCAAGGTATCGCGCTTGGTGTTCCGCCATATAACTACCAGCACCCGATGGAGCTTCTCGACAAGATCATCGGACGAGGGCAGAAGCCGCTGCTCGTCGCGCTCGACGGCATAACCGATCCGCGCAACCTGGGTGCGATCATCCGCTCGGTGGCCGCCTTCGGTGGCCAGGGGGTCATAGTTCCGCAGCGTCGCTCCACAGGCGTAACCGCTTCGGCATGGAAGACTTCTGCGGGTGCTGCCGCGCGCATCCCCGTTGCGTTGGCCGCAAACCTGAACAACACGCTCAAAGAGCTCAAGAAGCGGGGGCTTTTTGTGGTGGGGCTAGACGGCGACGGCGACATGAGCCTGCCGAGTTTTCACCTTGGTGACGAGCCTTTGGTTCTCGTGGTCGGTTCAGAAGGCAAAGGGTTGAGCCGTCTGGTTCAAGAGAACTGTGACGCAATCTTGTCGATTCCGATATCAGGCGACACCGAGTCGCTCAACGCGGGAATCGCTGCCTCGGTCGCGCTTTACGAAGTCTCGAAGCGCCGCGCCTAGACCAAGTCTCGCCAGTCGGCGTCTTCGTCGTCTTCTTCAACTTGAATCACGCCCGACTTCACAGGTGATGGCATTGTGATCGAACCCGTGGTCGGTGAGATCAGCGCTTCTTCGTCGCGGCGATGAACCAAAACGTTCTTTACATAGGAGTCGACGGCTTCGCCCAAAGAAACATCTTTACCAGCGTCTTCGGATAAATACCAACGGTGTTCGAGCACCTGGTGAAAAATCTCTGCCGGTTCGAGTCGCCCAGAGAGTTCTTTTGGAATAGCTAGAACGACCGGCTCGAAAACGTTGCTCAACCACTCGTGAGCGAGAACCTCTTCATCGGCACCTGCCCGCATGTTGTCGCGGCGATACTCGTCGAGATCATTCAGCAGTCGTCGTGCCTGATTCTCTTCGACGTCAAGTCCGGTAAGTCGAATCAATCGGCGAGCGTGATGCCCAGCATCCACAACCTTCGGTTGGATCTTCAGTTGCGAGCCAGTCTCGGAGGTGCGGATCGTCATCTCGTCAATATCAAAACCGAGCTCATTGAGTCGTTTGATACGGAGGTTGATCTTCCACTTCTCGGCCAGATCGAAGGTTTCGGCCCCGGTGAGTTCCACCCAGAGTTCGCGATACTTCTTCATGATTCGCTCGGATGTTGCCACCGGGTCGACACCAGGAGCCGCGTTACCGCTCGCGACGAGGTCCATTAGCTCTCCAGCGATGTTAACCCGAGCAATTTCAAGATCATTCTCACGCTGCCCATTGGATAGCCCCGCGTCATAGAGGTGTCCGGTTTCGGCATCAACCAGGTATGCGGCGAACGAACCGGCATCGCGCCTGAACAAAGTATTCGAAAGTGACACGTCGCCCCAGAAGAAACCGGCGATGTGCAATCGGACGAGAAGAAGAGCCAGTGCGTCGACAAGGCGGGTCGCGGTTTCGGGTCGCAAACCTTGTGACCACATTGCTCGATAGGGGAGCGAAAACTTCAAGTGTCTTGTGATCAGCACCGAGGGAAGCTCTTCGCCTGCCTCATTGGTTCTGTTGTTGATGATGGCAAACGGTTCGACGCAAGGCACGTCGAGCTTGCCAAGATTTCGAAGCATTTCGTATTCGCGCTTGGCTAGGTCTGCGAGTGTCTCTTTGATGGCGATCACATAGCCGCTCAGGTGCGCAAAGCGAACAGTGTGACGCGAGAGGCCTTTAGGCAAAGAGGCGATGTTCTCGTCGGGCCAGTCTTCTAAAGGCAAATGCCACGGTAAATCCAGCAGAGCTGGATCTACCGTGGCAGCCGTAATGTCTAGCGCAGAAGCCACTAGCAGTGTTTCTTGGTGGTGCTAGTTAAGGCGCTCGCCCGACTCAACGTCGAACAAGTGAGTGACTCCACCCTGCGGGGTTAGGAATACACGTGCGCCTGGCTTCGGGTGAGCGACAGCGTCGACACGAGCAACGAGTTCCGCTTCTCCGCCACCGACGTTTCCGTGGGTGTAGAGGTAAGCGTCTGCACCGAGCTCTTCGACGACGTCGACCTCAACTTCGAGACCCTGCGAACCGATTACGAGGTCTTCTGGACGAAGACCAACGGTAATTTCGGCTGCCTTGGTCTTCGCGAGAATTGCTCGGTCAACAGGAAGAACCTGGTTTCCGAACTTGACTCCACCGTCGACGATAGGAAGCTGCAGCAGGTTCATTGCTGGGGAGCCGATGAATCCGGCAACGAACACGTTGACTGGACGCTCGTAGAGGTTGCGCGGGGTGTCGACCTGCTGAAGCAGACCGTCCTTGAGCACTGCTACGCGGTCACCCATGGTCATGGCTTCGACCTGGTCGTGGGTCACGTAAACGGTGGTTACACCGAGGCGACGCTGAAGCGAAGCAATCTGGGTGCGGGTCTGAACACGAAGCTTGGCGTCGAGGTTCGAGAGAGGCTCGTCCATGAGGAAGACCTGTGGCTTACGAACGATTGCTCGACCCATTGCTACACGCTGACGCTGACCACCCGAAAGGGCCTTTGGC
>JACCDN010236325.1_pt1 | contig 132492 bp, 125 predicted proteins | sample 7441691 | NCBI WGS metagenome assembly JACCDN01 (sample SAMN15323439, study PRJNA562643) | freshwater metagenome | isolation source: river surface water | place: USA:Blue River Watershed | collected 2017-08-16 | reverse complement strand
TTGGTACATGTCATTTTTATCCAATTAAATGTTTGGAGATTACATGTACAAATTAAACTTTTTAGGTCTATTTTTTAGTGGAACTTTTAATTGTCGTTACTGGTATTTCTAATTGTCGCTGATCAACAATTCTTTTTCCGGTTCTTTTTTCAAGTTCTGCAAGAGTTTTAAGATGTAAAATGCCGCGTTCGCCTCCTCCATCAAGGGATAATAGCCAGTACTCTTTAGGGGGTGAGGTAATGAGGTTATGAGATTTCTCAGTTTCATCAATTTCAAACATTGGGTGGATATCATCTTTATGTGCAGCAGAAAGTATAGTGCAGATAAAAAAGAGTGTGAGGCTGAATAAACCAATATTTTTTGTGAAATCGTAAATATTCATATTAATACTTAAGGTTTGTATACCTGTATATTAAATAGTTTTCAAAATTAATATTTAGTTAATTGTATGATTTATATTATTTATTGATTTGGTGGGTAAATATTTCCATAAGTTATACTATATATGAAATCATTTGTAGCTACTTATGAGGTTGTTGTGTCTATGAGTAAGGGAAAATCAGGAATAATTTAAGAAATTCAGATTTTAAAAACAGCGATAATTCTTATTATCGCCGTTCTTTTATGAGTTTGATGAAAGATTCTAATGACTTAGAAACTTTTCTGCTTCTAAAGCTGCCATGCATCCTTGTCCTGCAGCAGTGACTGCTTGACGAAATATTTTATCTTGAACATCGCCAGCGGCAAAAATTCCAGGAATTGAAGTAGCTGTGCTTCCAGGGGTTGTTATAATGTACCCTTCTGAATCGCAGGAAAGTTGTTTAAAAGGAGTGCTCATAGGTGTATGCCCAATGGCTACAAAAGCACCATCGAATTGATGATCTGAAAGAGTCTGTGTTTTTAAATTTTTAAGTCGCAATCCTGTTAGGCTTTTGATTGGTTGATCGACGCCTAAGAATTCATCAACGGCTGAATCCCAGATTACAGAAATTTTAGGATTTTTAAATAGCCGATCTTGAGCAATTTTTTCTGCACGTAGATGATCGCGTCTGTGAATCAATGTTACATGAGCGCAGTGATTGGTTAGATAAATAGCCTCTTCAACAGCTGAATTTCCGCCACCAATGACTGCAACATTCTTTCCCTTGAAGAAAAAACCATCACAAGTAGCACAGCCAGAGATACCATATCCTCTGAAATGTGTTTCGCTTTCTAAACCAAGCCATCTTGCTTGTGCGCCTGTTGAAATAATAACAGTATCTGCTGTGTAAGTTGTGGGTGTGTCGGTGATGACTTTAAATGGACGAGTAGAAAAATCAACACTTTCAACGGATTCAAATCGCATATCTGTGCCCACATGATTTGCTTGCGCATTCATTTGTTCCATAAGCCAAGGGCCTTGAATAACATCTTTAAAACCAGGATAATTTTCTACATCTGTAGTAATAGTCAACTGTCCTCCAGGCTGAGGGCCTAATAGTTGGATAGGGTTCAAGTTGGCGCGAGCTGCATAAATGGCAGCTGTGTATCCAGCTGGACCTGCACCAATGATAAGAACTTTAGTATGATTAGTCATTAATTTGTCTCCATTACTTTAGTAAACATGCTCTTACCAAACCAGTAAATAAAGGGTGGGGGCCGAATGGACGTGATTTTAGTTCAGGATGAAACTGAGCTGCAATAAAAAATGGGTGAGATTTATATTCAATAATTTCAGGTAGTAAACCATCTGGTGACATGCCTGAAAAAATGTATCCTTTATTTTCTAAAGCTTCTTTGTATTTCAAATTGACTTCATATCGATGGCGATGACGTTCAACGATCTCAGAGCTTTTGTATACGTTGTAAGCAAGTGAATCTTTTTCTATTGCGCAAGGAAAAGAGCCAAGGCGCATCGTTCCGCCCATATCATCAGAAATTCCACGTTGTTCTTTTTGTTTTCCGCTCATCCATTCGGTCATTCGGGCTACAACCGGGTTTTCTGTTAAACCAAACTCAGTACTTGATGCATCTTTTATGCCCAGTTCATTTCGAGCACCTTCGACAACGCAAAGCTGCATGCCAAGGCAAATACCAAGTAACGGTTTTTGATTTTCGCGTGCATACTGAATTGCATGAATTTTTCCTTCAATTCCACGATCACCAAACCCGCCAGGAATAATTATTCCATCGAGATTTTGAATTTTTGAAAGAAGCGCATTATCTTCAGCATCAATCCATACCTTTTCAATTTCAACTTGTTCTGCAATACCTGCGTGGGTGATTGCTTGATCAAGAGATTTATAAGCATCTTTGAGTTGGATGTATTTACCAACAATTCCAATGCGAACTTTTTCTTTAGGATTATGCAATTTTGCAATTAGTTCTTCCCATGGCTTTAAGTTGGGGGCTTTTTCAATAGAAAATGCCGATGCAACAGCATTATCAAGACCTTCTTGGTGATATATTAAAGGAATTTCATAAATGCTTTCAGCGTCTTTTGCGCTAATGACATTTTCATATGCAACGTTACAGAATAGAGCGAGTTTTCGTTTTGCATCTTCCGGAATTTCATGCTCACTGCGGCAAAGAAGTATATCAGGTCTTAGCCCTAATGTTTGTAATGCTTGAACTGAATGTTGAGTAGGTTTTGTTTTAAGTTCACCAGCTGCTGCTAAATAGGGCAAAAGCGTTAAATGAATAAGTAAGGTGCTTTTATGAGCTAATTCATTGCGTAATTGGCGTATTGCTTCTAAAAAAGGTAAGGCTTCTATATCGCCAACTGTACCGCCAACTTCGCAGATAATTACATCTGTACTATCACTGTCATTAAGAATGAATTCTTTGATTGCGTCGGTGATATGGGGAATAACTTGAATTGTGGCTCCTAAATAATCACCACGGCGTTCTTTAGCGATAACGGAAGAATAAATTTTACCAGAAGTGACGCTATCATCTTTTGTTGCGTCCTGATTGGTAAACCGTTCGTAATGACCAAGGTCAAGGTCGGCTTCGGTTCCATCAGAAGTTACAAACACTTCTCCATGTTGATAAGGATTCATCGTGCCAGGGTCGACGTTCAAATATGGATCAAGTTTACGTAAACGTACAGTTAGGCCGCGAGCTTGCAGCAATGACCCTAATGCGGCACATGCAAGACCTTTACCTAAAGAAGAGCTTACACCGCCAGTTGTGAAGATAAACTTAGCCATCGGCTATTGTTGTGCTGAGGTTTGGCTAACAACTTTTGTTTGATTATTAATCGAGCGACTGGTGATAACTGTCATTAATAGACAATTTCCCATAAATAATATGGCAAGAACAGTGGTTATACGTGTTAAAAGATTTGATGTGCCTCGTGCGGTAAACATGCTGCTAGAGCTATTGCCGCCGCCTCCCATACCTAATGCTCCACCTTCGCTGCGTTGCAAAAGAATAACACCGATAAGTGCTAATGTTATGAAAATTTGTACAATTAATAAAGTGTTCATAAAATCCTCGATTGTTATTTAGGGCTAATAATCATAATCATTTGTTTGCCTTCAAGTTTGGGGTTGTGATCAACTTTTGTTGTTTCCTCAAACTGTTCTTTTACTTTCATTAAAAGCTCATATCCAATGTTTTGGTGTGACAACTCACGACCACGAAAGCGCATGATAATTTTAACTTTATTTCCTTCTTCAATAAATCTTTTAATTGCCTTGCATTTAATTTCAAAATCATGTGGGTCAATCATTGGGCGAAGCTGAATTTCTTTTACTTCAACTACTTTTTGTTTTTTCTTGGCCTCAGCCTTTTTCTTTTGTAATTCGTATTTGTATTTTCCAAAATCAAGAATTTTACAAACAGGAGGTTCGGCATTCGGGGAAACCTCCACTAAATCAAGCCCAGCATTTTGTGCTAGTTTTAGGGCGTCTGATCGTGAAACAACCCCAATCATTTCTCCTTTTTCGTCAATAAGACGTACGCTTTGCGCCAGAATTTCTTGGTTTATTCTAGGTCCATCATGAGCACGAGACTCGCGTTGAGGTGGGCCATCGTTAAAGCGACTAATAATCAAGTCTCCATATAGGAATTACATATACAAAACAGAAAGTATCAGAAAAGGAAACAGCCGTCTACGAAAATTGGATATGTATCATATTTTTATTAATTGCGTGTGCGATTTCGGTGTCTCTGCAGTTGCTGAATCTTTAAAAGTGCGCTAGCTTTTTCCTACCAGTAGTTGGGCGATCGCTGTGTTATGCAGAGGAAAGTCCGGGCTCCACACAAGCAAGATGCTGGATAACGTCCAGCGGGGTAGGCTAAAAGCCTATTTTAGGGAAAGTGCCACAGAAAATATACCGCCAGTTTTAGCTTAAAAGTTAAAGCTGGTAAGGGTGAAAAGGTGCGGTAAGAGCGCACCGTGCAAATGGCGACATTTGTTGCAAGGTAAACCCCATCTGGAGCAAGACCAAATAGGAGCAAAAGGCTTTTTGCCCGGTGTGTTTGTGCATCGTTTTTTGCTCGGGTAGGTTGCATGAGGTGTCAGGTAACTGTCATCCCAGAGGAATGATCGCCCAAAGCACGTATGTGCTTGGACAGAACCCGGCTTATAGACTACTGGTTTTTTAAATTAAAAAAGCTACAGAGTTTCCTCTGTAGCTTAGTTGTTTGAATGGGTTGTTATCTAATTGATAAGCTTTAAAATATTTTGTGGGTCGGCATTTGCGTATGCTAGCATAGTAGAAGTTGCTTGTTGCAAAATCTGAAGCTTGGCAAAATTTGCCATTTCAATAGCAAAATCTGTATCCATGATTTGGCTTTTTGCCTCAAGAAGATTAACAGAGGTATCGCCCAAATTTTCAATTGTGCTATATAAGCGATTTTCAGTAGCTCCAAGCTTGGCGCGTATATTACTGATGGTATTAAGAGCACCATCTATTATTGGCAATGCTTCAACTGCACCTTCTTGAGTGCTGAGATTTGTTGAAGATAAGGGGCTAAGCTCTGTTGTTGTGCCACCCGTTAATCCAGCACGTTCTGGATGATCGCCACCTATGGTGATGGCTTCACTAGAAGTAAGAGTAATTGATCCTTTTGTCGTTCCTGCGTGCACGGCACCCAGATCCGTGTTTTCAATGCCTGCCCCATAATTGACAGTAATGTTGCGCCCATCAGGAGCTGTGAGTACAAGTTGATCTTCGCAATTAGATGAGGCTACAACACCAGTTTGTGTTGTTAGGTTATTGATTGAGGCAATAGCACCTTCCACATTTGTCTTTAAATCTGTTGTAATAGCAATATCTGCAGTCTCTATACCATTTATCGTGATAATTCCACCGCGATTTGTTGATGAAACAAAATCAGTTACATTTGTTACAGTAGGATTTGCGATAGCTTTTACATTAGCTCCGCTTGTATTAATGGCATTAGCGATTGCTATAGCACTTGAATTTGGTTGCGTAAAGCTTAGTCCATCAGGAGCAGATGGGTTAATGCTTATGCCCTCAATACTGAGATCACCACGGCGTAATGGTGCAGTTACATCATCACCTTTCACAATAACCGCCCCTATTTCAGCTGTATTAGCAGAAGGGATTGCGATAGCGATTGTATCACCAGCTTGTGTGCCGACTTGCAGTGTAGTATTCAAAGTACCGTCTAATAAGTTTAAGCCATTGAAATTGGTTTGTGAAACGACGCTGTTAATTTGCTGCAGCAAAGCGCTAGAATTTTCATTGATAGAATGACGGTCGGTGGAAGTAAGAGTTCCGTTCGCTGCTTGTATTGCAAGAGATCGAAGTGATGTGATTGATTCAGCGATAGAGTCCAGAGCTCCATCAGCAATATCGATTAGGGACACACCAGCTTGAGCGTTTGCAGATGCTTGGACTAAGCTTCCTATTTGTGCGGCCATGCGCGTAGCGATAGCTAAATTGGCTGAATTATCAGCGCCACTATTGATTTTTAACCCAGAAGATAGCTTTTCCATAGACGAAGTAAGCTCGAATTTGTTTTTTTCAAGGCTCCGTATAGCATTTAGAGCAGATGAGTTTGTGTTGACTACCATTGGCATTTTTTTCTCTCTTTCGTATAAAATTGGTTTACTCTGACATGGTGTCATGTGCAATATTTATGCCATAAGGCATGTATAAAATTTTTTTCTAAAAAAAACGAGTTACAGCAACATTTTTAGGTGTTGGAAAAATGTTTGCGTTTAATTTTTGAATAGAGAAAAGAAAATTTTTCTATGAAATTTTTGCCGCTTTTTGAAGAGCTATAGGAAATTATTTCCTATTCATTGAAATAAAATTTCTTTATTTTTTGTTTTTAATGCTTTGAAATTCTTTTTATTTTGAGGGTCTGAGTATTGTCATTCTTGCACTAAATAATGAGCCTTGTTTTTCTTAAAAAATATTATGAGGTTGTGTTCTATGTGCAGAAAGACTTTTGGATATACGAGGAAATGGCGCTATTAAGAAGATACAGCTATTCGTGTGTGAAAATTTGAGTGGGAGTATGATGGTGTTTTTAATGTTATTTTAAATTCAAAAACCATAGAGCCTAATATGTTCTATGGTTTTTGAAAGAGGATGTATTAAAATGTTTCCATTATTACCCAAGTAATTTTAAAACACCTTGAGGTTGTTGGTTTGCTTGAGCTAGCATTGTAGTGCTTGCTTGTTGCAAAATTTGAAGTTTAGCAAAGTTTGACATTTCAATAGCAAAATCTGTATCCATGATTTGGCTTTTTGCTTCAAGAAGATTTACTGAAGAGTTGCTCAAATTTTCGATCATGCTGTACAAACGATTCTCAACAGCTCCAAGGTCAGCACGAAGATTACTGATCATGTCAATCGCTCCATCGATTACTGCTAAAGAGCTAACTGCATTCGCCTGAGAAGAAAGATCTGCGCTAGACAAAGGAGTAAGCGTTGAATTTACGCCTGGAGTTAATCCTGCGTGACCAGGGTTGTTTCCGCTGATAACGATAGCTTCACTAGAAGCAAGTGTAACGCTACTAGCTGTTGTTTCAGTGGCTGTTGCTCCGAAGTCTGTGTTGGCAAAATCTGTGTATTCAACAGTGATATTGCGTCCATCTTCAGCTGTCATTACAAGAGCACCTGTTGCCGAATCAGCAGAAGCTACAACGCCGGTTTCATTTGAGATTTCGTTGATTGCAACGATAGCTTGAGCGACGTTATCTTCTAAGACTCCATTTATAGTAATGCTTGCAGTATTTATACCATTGATGATCATAGAACCATTGGTAGTACCTGTAGAAGCGAATGCTACGGTGCTTGTTACAGTGGGGTTTGCTGTTGCGGTTACGTTTGCATTAGTATGGTCTGCATTAATGGCATTAGCAATTGCGATTGCGCTAGCGCTTCCGTCTCGGTAGCTAAGCCCATCGTCTACAGATGCATCAATGTTTACGCCACTAATTACAAGATCATTTGCACCAAGTGGAGCAGTGACAGCGTTGCCTGTTAGTTCAAAAACACCTATTTCAGCAGTATTAGCAGAAGCAATTGCGATAGCGATTGTATCACCAGCTTGTGTGCCGACTTGTAGTGTAGTATTTAAAGTGCCATCTAATAAGTTCAAGCCGTTGAAATTGGTTTGAGAAACGACGCTGTTAATTTGCTGTAGTAAGGCTTCAGCATTTTTATTGATAGAATGACGATCGGTGGAAGTAAGAGTTCCGTTTGCTGCTTGCATTGCAAGAGAGCGAAGAGCAGTTGCTGACTCAGCGATAGAGTTTAAGGCGCCATCAGCAATATTGATCAGAGACACGCCGGCTTGAGCGTTTGCAGATGCTTGAATCAAGCTTCCAATTTGTGCGCCCATGCGTGTAGCGATAGCTAAATCAGCAGAGTTATCGGCTGCTCCATTAATTTTTAATCCAGAAGATAATTTTTGCATGGATGAAGTAATTTCAGTTTTGTTTCTTTCTAAATTCTGTATAGCATTTAGAGCAGATGAGTTTGTGTTAATTACCATTGACATTTTTTGGTCTCGCTTTCGTAAAAAAGTTATTAAAAGTTACTATGAATGTATTGGTGCAAAATTTGTGCCATGTAGTATTCTTTCATTTAAAAACAAGGATACGCTTTGTTTTTAAGGGGATTTTATAAATAGCTGCATGCAGCTATTTATAAATTTTTGGCAAGTTTTTCCTAAAATTAGTGGGAAATTTTTGCCATTTCCATGTTACCCAAGTAGCTTCAATATACCTTGAGGCTGCTGGTTTGCTTGAGAAAGCATGGAGATTCCTGCTTGCTGCAAAATTTGAAGCTTGGCAAAGTTCGACATTTCAACAGCAAAATCTGTATCCATAATTTGGCTTTTTGCATCTTGTAAATTTACAGATGAATTACCCAGATTATCGATGGCGCTATATAAGCGGTTCTCAATGGCGCCAAGGCCAGCACGAAGATTACTGATGGTGTTAATAGCTCCATCAATTACTGCTAGGGAGTTAATGGCGTTAGCTTGAGAGCTTAGATCTGCGCTGGATAGAGGTGTTAGCGTTGAGTTTACCCCTGCTGTCAATCCAGCATATTCAGGATTGTTCCCGCTGATAGCAATAGCTGAGTCTGAAGTAAGTGTAACAGAGCTCATGGTTGTGCCTGCAGCTACTGCACCAAGATCAGTATTTACCATGCCTGTATATTCAACAGTGATGTTGCGTCCATCTTCAGCTGTCATTACAAGATTGCCTGTGGTTAAATCAGCCGAAGCTACAACGCCAGTTTGATTTGAGATTGAATTGATTGAATCAATGGCGATTGCTATTCTTTCTTGTTGACTTGCTGATCCCAAAGCAATTTGAGGTGCCGCAATACCATTTATAGTTATAGTACCTGAAAGGGCTGATGAAGGAGCGTATGAAGTTACTTCAGTTACGGTAGGATTTGCTGTTGCAGTTACGTTTATATCTGTGCCACTTGCATTGATAGCATTCGCGATTGCAATAGCGCTGGCACTAGAATCTAGATGGCTTAATCCATCGCTTACTGAGGCTCCGATTGTTACTGCATTAATCACAAGATCGCCAGCGGTAAGCGCATTCGTAACGCTAGTGCTTGTCACAATGACAGCTCCTATTTCGGCAGTGTTAGCGGAATCAATTGCAATAGCAATTGTATCACCAGCTTCTGTGCCAACTTGTAGTGTGGTCTGCAAAGTGCCGTCTAATAGATTCAAGCCGTTGAAATTGGTTTGAGAAACGACGCTATTAATTTGCTGTAGTAAAGCTTCAGCATTTTTATTGATAGAATGACGATCGGTGGAAGTGAGCGTGCCGTTCGCTGCTTGTATTGCAAGAGATCGAAGTGATGTTATTGATTCAGCGATAGAGTTTAGGGCTCCATCAGCAATATTGATCAGGGACACGCCGGCTTGAGCGTTTGCAGATGCCTGGATTAAGCTTCCAATTTGTGCTCCCATACGTGTAGCAATAGCTAAGTCGGCAGAATTATCAGCGGCTCCGTTAATTTTTAAGCCAGAAGATAATTTTTGCATAGATGAAGTAAGACCAGCCTTACTTTTTTCAAGGCTCTGTATAGTATTCAGAGCAGATGAGTTTGTATTAATTACTAGTGACATGTTTGTCTCACGTTTTTAAAATTTTCCATGAAACTGCTGATGCAATAGTTATGCCAACTCAGGAAACGACTTGTTTGTAGGGGGGCTTATTGTGAATTTAAGAGAAAATTAAGAATGAAATTTTGACTTTTGCTGTCTTTCGCTATAATCTTTTCGATAAAGGTTTTGCTAACGATTTTAGCAGTGCGCAGCGTATTTATTATAAGATTTTTTCCAGTTTTATCTTTTTTTTCTTGTCTTCTTTTCTTTTGGCCAGGATTGATGAGGCCGGATAGTTTGGTGCAGATGCAGCAAGGTATTGCGGGTGTGTTCACAGATTTTCATCCTCCGATGATGAGTTTTGTATGGGCTGTGTTTTCCGATATATATGTGGGGCCTGGTGTTTTATTTGTGCTGCATCTTGCGCTTTACTGGGGTGCAGTTGCACTATTTGGTTGCGCTCAGCCTCGTAAGGCTCACTGGGTTTACTTGATAGCCTTTTTACCGCCAGTTTTTGCTTACCAATTGTTAGTGATTAAAGATATATCTTTTGTAAATTCATTTCTTTTCTGTGCAGCATGGCTGCATTTTTATGGAATGCGTGATATTTCTCCAAAGTATTTATCGGTATTTGGTTGGTTTTTGGTGGCCTTTTATGGTGCTTGCTCTGTGCATCAGTCAATTATTGTTTTGCCTTGGCTTTGCCTATGGTTTGCTAGGGTTTATTGGCCTAAACAAGCTAGAGAATGGATTATTAAAGGTTTTATTCTGTTCGGAATACTGGCTGTTGGCGCAGAGGTCTTTAATCGTACGGTAGCGGATTCGTCAAATCGAGGTCAGCAAAATAAATTATACGATTTAGCGGGTATTTCAATCAATTTGGATAAGCCAATTTTCCCTGAATATGTGAAGCAGCATAAGCAGTATAATTTTGAGCGTATCAAAAAACTCTATAATCCAAATAGAGTAGATGATTTAATTTTTATTGATGATAGCCCTTTGTTTGTTACTTTTTCTAATGAAGAGTTAAAGACGCTAAATAATGTTTGGATATCAGCAATATTTTCTTATCCAGTTGCTTATTTGAGGCACAGATGGGGTGTCTTTTACAAACAATTGACAGTTTCATTGCTAAAACATCCCGCTGACATTAAAGGAGAAATAACCCCAGGAATTAGAAATGTATTGCTTTGGTTTGAAAATACCTGGATTTTTTCATGTGCAACTTGGTTGATGGCTTATTTTGTGTATTTCTTTATACAGTTAGTGTATTTGTGCAAAGGTTATAAGCATTTTAGCGAAGGGCCAAAATACGTGAGCTTGTTTTTTCAAAATATAATGGGCGTTACACTTGTTATGTCTTTGTTTTTTGTGGCGGCTGCTGCTGAGGCTAGGTATGCTTATTTAGCAATTGCAATGTTTTATTTTAGTCATCCTTTTGCCTTTAATATCAGGGATAAAAGCTAAGATTTTATTTTTCAAATAACAGGGTCCAATTAAGTTTTTTTCTATTCTCTTTAATTGAAAAATCTCTAAATACAGTTGCATCTTTTAGCACGATAATTCTGTCAGCAACGGCTCCTACAAAATCCAGATCATGGCTTGCTATTAACATTGTTACTCCTTGAGCCTTTAAATGTAGAAAGAGTTGTTCAACTTTTCTGCCGCTTAACCCATCAAGGCCTGATGTGGGCTCATCGCACAGTAGTAGATCTGGCTCAAGCACAAGAGCTCTAGCAATGGCTACGCGTTGTTTTTGGCCTCCTGAAAGTTGATTGGGCATTTTATGAAAAACACCTTTTAGCCCAAGTAAATTAAGAGTGTTCTTAGCCTTTTCTTCTGCGGCTTCAGCAGATTGCTTTTTGGTGGTTTTAAGGGCATATGCTACGTTGCGCAAAACAGTTAGATGGGGGAAAAGTTGAAAATCTTGGAAAACGAACCCTGTATTTGCATTATGTTCAATAGTTCCGTTGTCCATTTTCTCAAGATTTTGAATGCATTTTAGAAGAGTTGATTTTCCACTTCCTGAGGGTCCGACTAAGGCTACAATTTGCCCTGGGTTTAAAGAAAAATTTATCTGATTCAGAACAGCATGATTGCCGTATGTTTTTGTTGCATTTATGACATTAAGCATGGTTCCACCTTTTTTCTAGAGATTTACCAATGTATTCAATAGTTTTAATTAGCAGGTAGTAAATAATTCCCGCTAAACACATAGGTTCAAAATAATTGTATGTTTCAGCTGCCAGTGCTTGGGCGCGGCGCATTATGTCCATTTCACCAAGAACTGAAACTAAAGCTGTTTCTTTTGTTAAAGTGACAATTTCATTAATTAGTGATGGAAAAACATTACGCAAAACTTGAGGCATGATAATATCTTTCCATGTGTACCATTTAGAGATATTTAGAGCTTTTGCTGCATCAAATTGACCTTTTGGTAAGTTTTGCAAGCCAGACCTTAATATTTCAGCAATATACGCAGCAGAATTTATGCCAAGGGTTAATACACCTGCTGCTAGTACGTTTAATTTAACGCCGATTAAAGTGGGTGCAGAAAAATACACAAAGCTTAATTGTAGCAAAGTAGGTGTGCCCCGTATCAAAGAAATAAAAGAAATGATTATCCACGTAATGGCTTTGGCTCCATGCTTTATGTGTCTTGTTACGGCAAATACCATTCCTAGTAGCCCACCTAGAAATATAGCTAAAAAGCTGTATGTTAGGGTGATGGGCAACCCTTTAGCAATAAAAAGTAAATCAGTTAAGAGGGTGTGGTTGGTTTTTTTTGTATCTCCTTCAACCCATTTATTTTCCAGGGTTTTCAGCGTGCCTTTATTTTTTAATTCTTCTATCGCTCGATTGATTTTGGCTTTTAGGGGGGAGCCTTTTTTCATTGTTATGGCAGTGCCGTTGGCTATATTGCCCACAACTGTATAACTTAGCTCTTTTGAATTTTTAGCAAATTCCTTTGCTTGGGCTGCATCCATCAGAGCGCCATCGACGTGACCTGCTTTTATGGCCTCTGCCATTTGGGTCATAACATCCATAAGCACAATTTTGATTCCGCTGGGTTGAGTTTTTAACCATGAATGCATACCGGAAGCGCCTAATTGGCAAGCAATTGATTTGCCGCTTAATGTTTCTTTGCTAATTGGGTGATTGCTTTTATGCAAGATAGCCAAAGTATCAAAGTAGTAAGGGGTAGAAAAATCATAATTTTTACTTTTCTCTTCGCTGATTGTGATAGAAGAAATGATCAAGTCAATTTCACCTTGGTTAAGTGCATTGAAAACCATTGAAAATGCCATCTCCTTTATTTCAATCTCTGCACCTAGGTGCTTGCCAATTTCTTTTGCGAGATCTACGTCAAAACCAACAATTTTTCCATCTTGCTTGAATTCAAAAGGGGGGTAGTCAGCTGACATGCCAACTGTAATTTTTGCCGGTGTGGCTATAAGCATAGGCAGCATAAGAAGTGCATATAGGAATTTTGAGAGCATGATTGAATATTCATTTTTATCCGTATATATGAATATAAATGCATACAATTGATTTGTCAAATTAAAATGAATATACTTTCAAAAAATGAATTTGAATTAATATGAGCCGCCATCCAATCGAAGATCAAGTTCTTCTGAAATGTGTGAAAAATTCTCTCTTTGCAGAGCAGTCTGAGTTGCAAATAGCTCTCAGGAGCCAAGGAATAGATATGCCTCAAGCTACTCTTTCTCGTCGTTTAAAGCGTCTAAATATTGCAAAAGTTAATGGTATTTATAAAGTTGTCCATCAGAAGGCTGCTACGCCAATTACGCAAATTACGAAAATATTGCCTAATCTAATAGTCATAAACACCTTGCCAGGACACGCGAATAGTATTGCTTATATTGTTGATGAAGAATTTGTAGCCGAGCAAATCTTTGGTATAGCTGGCACAATTGCTGGTGATGATACGATATTTGTGGCCGTTGATGGCAGCTATTTGGATGATGCATATGCTGAGCTGAAAAAATTTTTTCTTTTTGAAGATTAAAAATGCTGCTTCCTCAGTTGCCAAAGCATTCATTTTTCTGGTAGCTTTACATGAAGTCAACACGCGCGGGCGTGGTGGAATTGGCAGACACACCAGACTTAGGATCTGGCGACGCAAGTCATGGGGGTTCAAGTCCCTCCGCCCGCACCAATAAAATATATGGAAATTTATGGCTCTTTCAGTTCAAAAAGTGCGCGAACAAGGTGCAGTAATTGATTTTAAAGCTACTCTTGTCTCAAAAGATTATGCGCAAGAGCTAGACTCTTGGTTTATCAAGAAATCACAGATGGTGCGTCTTGATGGGTTTCGCCCTGGAAAAGCGCCTCTTTCTGTTGTTCAATCGCGGTTTGCTGATGAGGCTAATCGGTCTGTTCTTAACACAATAGTAGATAAAGTTTTAAAAGCTATCGACAAAGAACATAAGATTAAAGTGGCAGGTCAGCCAAAAGTTACCATTGAAAAAGCAGATGCTAAAGACGGCTTCGAGTGTAGTGTGAGCGTTGAATGCATGCCCACCATTGAGCTAAAAGATTTTTCATCGATTGCTTGTGAAGAGTTAGTGCTAGAAATTTCTAAGAAAGAAGTCGATGATGCAGTCGATGCCTTGTTTAAGAGATACAAGGGCCATGAAAAAGAGCAAAAAAAGGAAAAAGCTGACTGGAATGATAAGGTAGCTGTGTCTATTAGAGAAAAAGGCAATAATAATCTTGGGCAAGATCAAGATGTCGTATTGTCAGAAGACATAGATCAAATCTGGATGCCTTTGCATAAAGGTTTGCACGGAAAAGCTGCTGGTGAAAAGGCTGAAGTGACAATTACTTATCCAATAGATTTTCATGAGAAAAATATTGCTTCAAAATCCTTTGTATATGAGGTTGAGGTGAAATCTATATTTGCTGCTAAGGCATTCAAATTGGATGATGCCTTTGCAAAAGAATTTGACTGTGAAGATCTTGCTAGCTTGCACAATAAAATGCAAGAGACATTAAAAAATGATCAAAAGCGCCTTATTAATATGTATCATAAGCGTCAGATTTTGGATGTTTTAAACGAACAATATGATGTTGCGTTGCCAGAATCTTCAGTGAATGCGGAATTTCAGCAAATTTGGAAGAAGTTAGAAGATGAGGTCGCTTCAGCCAGAGAGCGCGGTGAAAAAGAAGACGTGAACCTTGAAGAAGTTGAAAAGGAATACCGTGCAATTGCAGAACGTAGAGTTAAGCTCGGATTTTTGATCGCAGAAATTGCTAAAGAACATAAGATCGCTTTAACAAATGAAGAAATTCAAAGAGAGATAGTTGCAGAAGCAATGAAATATCCAAACCAATTTAAAGAGGTTGTGGATTTTTATATAAAAAACCCCAGGGTTCTTGAAAGATTGATAGCGCCTGCTATAGAAGATAAAGTGGTTGAATTTGTGTTTGATAAATCGAAAAAGAAACAAACAAAAATTACAATAAGTGATCTGCCTTCAAAGCTAAAAGGAATTGTTCCAGGCTACGAAGATGATGATGCAGTAGCAGAAACAAAAGCAGGAAAAGAAGAGAAAAAAGGAAAAACTGATAAAATAGAGAGTCAGGAAGCACCAGCCAAGAAGGCGACTACAAAGAAAGGCAAATAAGCATGGATTTTAAATCATCCAAAGAAGCAGATGCATTAGTTTCAACCTTAGTTCCTATGGTTGTTGAGCAAACTGGTCGTGGGGAACGTGCTTACGATATTTTTTCAAGACTTTTAAAAGATCGTATTATTTTCGTAACTGGCCAAATTCATGATGAAATGGCTGCGTTGATATGCGCTCAGCTTTTATTTTTGGAATCAGAAGATCCTGATAAAGACATTTATATGTATATAAATTCTCCAGGAGGAGTTGTGACTTCTGGATTATCAATGCTTGATACAATGAATTATATTCGTTGTGATGTGGCGACTTTGTGTTTAGGGCAAGCATGCTCTTTTGGTTCATTAATGCTTGCAGCAGGTACTAAAGGAAAACGATATGTTTTAACTAATGCAAGAGTTATGATTCATCAGCCACACGGAGGAGCCCAGGGCCAAGCTACTGATATTGAGATTCAGGCTCGTGAAATTTTAAATTTGCGTGCACGCTTGAACCGCATTTATGCCGATTACACTGGGCAAAAAATTGAAGTAATTAATGATGCAATGGAACGTGATCGCTTTATGTCAGCTGAAGAAGCTGTTGCTTTTGGTTTGGCTGATCATGTGATTGATAAGCGGCCAGCAAATTTTTCTAAAACTTCATCTTAGTTTTTTTTATAAATTGATGTAGCTTGCGGGTGTGTAGCCCGCAGCACATATATTTGCTAGAATCAGTATAGCAAGTATCTTTTCCATGGTTATGCACATTCTTCTATCTTTTCTCTTGCTTGTAGCGGGAACCTTTTGCTTGAGCGGTCAAGACAATGGCGATATTGTGGAAAGCACTTCACAAGAAGGCATTGATTATAGAGTTGAATGGCCGCAAAGTCTAACGCCTGAGATGATTAAGCGTCTTGAAGATGTTTCTATTTTATTAATGAATAAGTCACGTCTTCCAGGATCATTTGGTGGGCTGATGAAACGTGTGGAAAAAGACAAACTAATACTAGAAAGATTATTGCACTCTTTTGGGTATTATGGATGTGAGATTTCTATAGAGCTTGGGCTGAATGAAAAGCCAATTTTAATTCGTTTTGTTGCTGATCTTGGTCCTCTTTATACGGTTGAACAGGTACGATTAGAAAACAGAGGGGAGTTTGAGCTTCCAGAATTATCTGTGGATTTAGAAAGCCTAGTGGGGCTGAATAAATCTGAAGTTTTAGTGGCAGAGAAAGCAAAAAAGGGTCAGATTTTCCTTAAAAAGTATTTTGCTCAAAATGGTTATCCCTTTGCAGAAATTGATGAGCCAGAGGGGCTTGTAAACCATGCAACGCGTAAAGCTGTGCTTATTTTTCCTGTGGATATTGGAAAACGCGCAATCATTAAGAATTCGTATGTTGAGCCTACTCAAAATCTAAACTCAGATTACATTAGAAATCGTTTATTTTGGAAAGATGGCGATGCATATGACACTAGGGTTGTTGACCTTACCAGACGGAAATTAAGCCAAACAGGGCTGTTTGATAACGTTATTGTAACCCCTGAACCTATTCACAATGATGCTTTGGAAAATGACAAAGAACAGCCGATTGTTATGCGAGTGAAAACTACCGAAGTGGCTCCTCGTGCAGTTACAGCAGGTGTACATTATGCAACGTCGCAAGGTGGAGAAGCACGTTTTTCTTGGAATCATTATAACCTTCTTGGCGGAGGTGAGAATCTAGGGGCAAATCTTCGTATGTCAAAAATTCGAAGTAAAGCACGCTTTTATTATAATATTCCTGATTTCGGTGTTCCAAAGCAAACGCTTAAAAATGAAGCGTATATACTTAGAGAGCGTACCCGAGCTTATCGTAGTGAAACGTTTGCTTTATCAAGTAGGCTTGAGCGTCAATTTACGGAAATGCTATCAGGATCAATTGGGTTAAGTACAGAGAATGGTAATATCCGTCCACGAACTACAAATCTGAAAAGTCCGATTCGGCTGGTTGGAATGCCTCTTGAATTAGGGGTGGATGCATCAAATGACTTATTAAATCCAACAAGAGGATTTCGCATTAATGGAAATGTTACTCCTTATACAGGACATTTAGGCTCAAGTAAGGGCATGATCGTAGCTCAAGCAAGTGCAAGTACATATATTCCATTTCAGACAAATAGTTTAGATGAAGATTTGGGTACTCTGGCATCATTTGTGCGTATCGGTAGCTTGAAAATTCGCAATTTTAATGATTTACCCCCAAACAAACGTTTTTATGGTGGTGGTAATGGATCTGTTCGTGGTTATGGGTACCAATTAATAAGTCCGGTTGATCAGGATAGGATTCCATTAGGAGGGGAGTCGTTATTGGAATTTGGCGGGGAAGTTCGCTATCGTTTTACAGAAACCATCGGAGGAGTAGCATTTCTTGAAGCTGGTTCGGTTTCTCAACGCAAAATTCTAAATTTTGGAAAAAAACTACTTTGGGGAACAGGTTTTGGTATAAGGTACTATACAGATTACGCTCCAGTGCGTTTAGATGTTGCTTTTCCATTGCAGCGTCGTAAAATTCCAGGGGCTAAAAAATCATATGATAGTGCCTACCAGTTTTATGTAAGCGTGGGGCAAGCATTTTGATGAAGAAATTTTCTGTAAAAAAAATTTTTATAAGTATTGCTACTTTAATAGCGATATACCAAAGTTTTCAATTTGAATTCGTTCAAAAATTATGTATTGAGTTACTTGTTAAGGGGATCTCTCCTTACGAAATATCCGTTGGTGAAATAAAGACTTCAGGTCAATTTCCATTTCGTGGATCCGTTAAGAACCTTACCCTTGTAAAAAATCGTGAACCCATTGCAACCTTTAAAAATTTTTTATGGGACATTCCTAATTTTTCTTTTAAGAATATCGTTTTAAACGTTGATGAGTGCATTGTTGCTAAGCAATCAGATTCTGTGGATTTTGATTTTTCGCTTTTTTCTTCGTCAACGATTGGATACAGCTTGCAAAATATATCAAAAAAATTGAGGCGCTTCAGTTCTATTAATATTGGTCGTTTATGCTTTGATAATAAAAACTTGTTCTTCCAGCTAAAACACCAAGTTTCTGAGTGGGTTGTTGTCGTTTCACAAAAGCAGGAAGAATTAAAGTTAATATTGGGTCAAAATGAAGATTATTCAACACTTCATCTGGATGGCATCTGGGAAGGTCAGCAGCTATCTGGTGATGCAAAAATTAAAGACGACATTATTGATTTGTCTTTAAAAATGAATATTAATTTTTTTGCAAACGAACACATCGCTAATTTTTTTGGGCCAGAAATATTGTTAACTGCCCACTTAGAAAAATTAAATGATTGGCAGCTTTCTCCTTTGAGGATTCAGACATCAAAAGGTCATATTCTGCAAGGGCAGTGTGCCCAACGAAACAATAAGCTGGATGGTCATTTCGTATGGGATGTTCGCCTACCCAATTCAACAAAATTAGCTAAATGCCATATTTTAATAGAGGGCGCTTCAAATCGCCCTGTAATAAAATGGAACTTTAAAGAAGGTATGGGGTCCCTAGAGGAAATCTGGGGGGAGTGCACTTTTATAGATAGTAAAAAGGTTAAATTTTTAGCGCACCTTCAGCATGATGAAAAAAACACAGCTTCCATGAAAATGGAGGTATCTCTAGCCCCACTTTTTGTAAATGGAAAAATTATAGTTGACTCTGCAGATTTACAGAAATTGGTCTATCCTTTTTTGCCAAATGCCAGAGGTAGCTTAAATCTTAAAGCTTATTTTGAAGAAGTGAGTTCTTTTGAAAGAGGACGCATTACGATAGATGGTCAAGGTTCAATTTCTGATACAAATTTTCATGTGCCAATTGATATAAACGTTTCGGTTCATAATGGTTTGGGAGTAGGTGAGGTATACTTAAAAAAAGGTCACTATCAACAATCTCCGCTGGACGCTCACTTCGTTTTCAATAGTACACCCGAGAGTGTTCATATAGAGAAGTGCAAATTGCAATTAAAGGATTTGCAATTAAATCTTTTAAAACCTGCTATTTATCATTTTGAACAAGGTTTATCGCAAGCTTATATGCAATTTTGTGGCGGAAAGATTGAGATTGGGCAGTTAAAATTTGGGCAAGTATGGTCTGAAGCTACAGGTTTTGTAAAATTTAATAATATTCAATTACGCAGCTTAAAAGTTTTTTTTGGCGAGCATGATATCGGCGGAACTTTAAATGGTGAGGTGCAAAAAATCGTTGGTAAGCCACTAACAGTTAAGCTTAGTGCTTTGAAGGGGATTTGGAAAAAGCATCAAAATGAGCATACATATAATATCTTGGAAAATTTAAGTGCTGTGCTTGATGTTAAGTTTGAAGAAGATGCTTGGCAGTGGAATTTGAAAGTTAAAGACTCGGAAAAGATTGATATCGAAACTTATGGAAAAGCCAATGTGCAGAATTCCTTAATAGACGCTTATTTCAAAGGCTTGATAAGGCTCAGGCTTCTTACAGACTGGTTGGCGACAGATGATCGTATTTATGGTGATATTTCTGGAAAATTTCGGGCTGTTGGACAACTTAATAGCCCTGTTTTAGAGGGGAATGTTAATTTAGATAATGGGCTTTACGAGAACAGTGACGTTGGAACTTTTTATCAAAATATTACGGTTCGTGCCAAGGCTAAAGGGAAGCGTCTGTTGATAACTCGTTTCGATGCTCAAGATGTGACAAAAAGTACTGATCCAAATCAAGGTCAGCTTCGAGGGGAAGGCTGGATTGATTTTACTGAACCTTTTTCTCCATTATTTAATATTCCGATGCATCTTTATCATTTGCGTATTGCCCAAAACGATGGATTTATAAGTGATGCGAGTGGAACATTAACTATTGCTGGAAAAGGAGCGGAAGTTGGTTGTAAGGGGGAAGTGACACTAGAAAAAGTTACTTATTTTCTTGAATCTTCAGTTGAGTCAAAGATACCAAAAATTATTGATAGGTCGGCCGAAAAAAATAGGGGCATGAAGAAAAAAGAGAAAGTTTATTCTACGGTTTTTCCTCTGGATATTTTGATTCATAATCCTCCTGGTTCTTTCAAGGTTGTGGGGGCTGGTGCTAATACCCTTTGGAAAGGTGATCTTTATGTGCGCAAATCAATCGCAAATCCTTTCTTGATAGGTACAGTATATTTACACCAAGGTAATTTAGATGTTTTGGGTAAGGTTTTGCATATTACTCATGGTGAAATTACTTTTGTTGATAATGACCGTAATAACCCTAGACTGAATATTCGTGCAGTTAAAAAGCTTGAAGATGGAACTATTGTAGCAATTGAAATTAAAGGAACTGGGGATAATACAATTGTTGATTTTACTTCTACGCCTTCTATGCCTAAGGAAGAAGTGCTAGCTTTATTATTATTTGGTAAAAAATTAGGTGAAATTTCTGTTTTGCAAAGTGTTCAGCTGGCTGAGCTTGCTAAGTCGGATGACGATGGACGTGGTTTTTTTGAACAGATGCGAAGTAACTTTGGGTTTGATCAGTTTGAATTTAAAACTACTACCCGTGGAGGTGCTTCACCAACTGATGAAGACGCCACTCCCCAAGAACGCGCAGAGGCAAAAACAAATCAAGCGGTGCGTATTGGAAAGGAATTTGGAAAAGTTCAGGTGGCTATTGAGCAAGGGGCTGGAAGTGAAACGAGCAAACTAGTGGTTTCTACACCACTTGGAAAGAATCTTGCCCTGCAAGGAGATGTGGGGGCTGCACAAAACACAGGTGTAGGTATTAGCTGGATAAAGAGGTACTGAAGTCTCTTTTTTTAACCAGTTTTTTATTTGCTTTTATGCTTAATCAATAGTTCTAGAATTTGTACCGCGTTTAAAGCAGCTCCTTTGCGTAGATTATCAGAAGCTATCCAAAGCACTAGGCCATTTGGAAGAGAAGAATCTTGACGTAGGCGGCTTACAAGTACGCTATCTTGGCCTGTTACGTCCAAAGGAGTTCCGTAATCCATGGGGTCATCTGCGTCTATGACTTGTACACCTGGAGCTTTTTTCAATATTGCCAATGCTTCATTAACTAAAAAAGGCTTTTCAAACTCAATATGGACAGCGGAGCAGTGTCCCACAAATACTGGAACTCTTACACACGTTGAAGAAAGCTCAATGCTAGGGTCTAAGATTTTTTTCATTTCATCTCGCATTTTTGTTTCTTCATCGGTGTAACCAGATTCTGTGAAGGAGCCTATGTGAGGTATGAGATTATGTGCAATTGGTCTGGGTAATTTTTCTGCAGGGATGGGGGTTCCTGTAAACAATGATCTTGTTTGTTGATCAAGCTCTTCCATAGCTGCTTTTCCAGCGCCAGAAACTGATTGATAGGTTGAAACAATAACTCGTTTGACGGGATTTTTATCGTGTAATGGTTTCAGGGCAACGGCAATTGGAGCCAAGGCACAATTTGGATTCGCGATGATGTTTTTGTTTTTATACTCTGAAATGCTTTCTGGATTTACTTCGGGAATAATGAGTGGGATTTTTGGATCATTTCTGAAGTAAGAAGTATTATCAATAACCACACAACCAGCTTTTGCCGCTTTCGTTGCATACTCAGCTGAAATTTTGCTACCTGGGGAAAATAGACCAACGTCTACATCTGAAAAATTAAAATCTTTTAGGTCTTCAACTACTATGGTTTCCTCATCGCCAAAGGATACTTCTTTCCCTGCAGATTTTACAGAAGCAATGGCCCTGATTTGTGATGCTTTAAAGTCGTGTTCCGCTAAAATACTAAGAATGACTCTGCCGACATTGCCAGTGGCGCCCACAACAGCTATTTTTATAGTTGATTTATCCAATTTATTCTCCCCAATCATGCAAGCCATGTCGTTTACGAGTAAAAGCTAGCAACATTCCTACGCAGACAGCCAATGCTATCATTGATGATCCGCCATAACTTATAAATGGCATTGTCATTCCTTTTGTTGGAATAAGGTGTAGAGCGGATGCCATATTAATAAAAGCTTGTAGGCCAAACTGTACTGTGAGTCCAGTTGCTCCAAGCAATATAAATAAGCTTGAACTTTGCATTGAACGTACCATAAAACGAACGACAATACTTGCAAAAATGCAAACGATCAGAATGCACATCCACAATCCAAATTCTTCTCCAGCAACAGCAAAGACGAAATCTGCATGAGCGTCTGGAACATTTTTTTTTACGACTCCTTCGCCGGGGCCTTTGCCAAAAAATCCTCCATTAGCAAAAGCTGCTAACGATTTTGTTATCTGATACAAATCATGAACAGGATTTCCTGCTGTTGGGTCTAGAAATTGGTCAATACGTTTTGTTACATGTGGTAGGAAGTAGTATGCCCCTACTAAGCCTACAACGCCTATACTCACAAGGCCTGCCATCCAAAAAATTGGCATTCCAGCAATAAATAACTGCCCTACCCAGGTTGTTACAATAACAACAGTCATACCAAGATCAGGCTGAAGTAAGAGAAGGCCTACGGTAGCTCCTATTACAGCCATTGATAATGTAATGCCAGGAAATTTTTCGTCGTGCATTTTCTCAGCGATAAGCCAAGCGGTAATGACGGTTAGTGCTGGTTTGATAAATTCTGATGCCTGTATCGATGTTCCGAAAATAATAATCCAGCGACGAGCTCCTTTAATTTCAAGTCCATAAAAATAGGTAAATATTAAAAGAATGATTCCGGTTAGATAAATCAAGAGGCTTAGTCTGCGCACACCTACAGGAGAAAGCAGCGATACGCTTATCATAGCCGCGAGTGCGGGTATGATCATAATCATGTGACGTTTTACAAAAAAGAAAGTATCTAAATTCAGTCGTTCAGCAACAGATGGGCTGGCAGAAAAGCTTAGAAATACACCAATTCCGATTAAAATGAGCAATAGAGTGAGAGCTAATCGATCAACCGTCCACCACCAGCGTCCCAAAATACTGTTGTCGCGTCTGGAAAATGTGGTAGGGGCATTCATGAATTTACCTTTTTAACAGCTTCTATAAAGACTTCTCCGCGGTGTTCAAAATCACGAAATTGATCAAAACTCGCACACGACGGAGATAATAGCACAATAGAACTTTTTTCGCACTTTGCATCGGAATATGCTTCTAAAACTGCTGATTCAAGGGAAGAACATTTTTTAAAAGGTATTGAATCTCTTAATGTCTTTGCAAAACGATCTTGAGCTTCTCCAATTAAATACGCTTTTTTTATTTGGGGAAAATAGGGTATTAATGAATCAATTCCATCTGTTTTTGCAACCCCCCCGAGAATCCAAAAAATATTTTTGCCCATATATGTTCTTAGGGCTTTTTCGCAGGCATCTGCATTTGTTGCTTTGCTATCATTAATAAATTCAACATTTCCGATTGAGGCAACTGATTGCTGTCGGTGTGCAAGACCTGGAAAAGTTTGAATATATTCCCAGATATTTCTAGATGTGCCTAGAATATGGCTTGTTGTAGCAAATGCTAGGGCAACATTTTGCCAGTTGTGTGAGCCTTTTAAGGTTGTTAATTCTTTGCAGTCAAATGACATTCCTTTAGCATGAATTGTGCCATTCGCATCAATCCAAACATCAGCGGGGTAGTTTTTTAACTCACCTGCAATAGTTACGTGAGAAATTTTTAATTGGTTGCTTACATTTCTGGAATATTCATCATCTTTTGCGATGCACGCCCATTTTACCTTATCAAATATTTTCATTTTTGTATTTACGTAGTTTTCGATAGAGCTATGCCGTTCAAGGTGGTCAGGAGAAATATTAGTCCAAACGGCGGCATCTAACTCAACGGAATTTGATAGTTCTAATTGGTAAGAAGAAAGTTCTAGTACGTACCAACCATCATCACCCAATTCTTCCAGAGTAAGTGAGGGAATTCCAATATTGCCCCCGATTTCGACCTTTAACCCGGCTTCTTTTAGAATGTGCCCAATAAGGGCAGTTGTTGTTGATTTGCCGTTTGTGCCAGTAATACCAATGTATTTTGCTTTTGGGCTACGTTTTTGTAGTAAATCAATGTCTGTGCAGATGGAAATTTGGTGCTTTTGAGCTTGTATGTGAATGGGGTGTGATGGAGGAATTCCCGGGCTTTGCACCAATCCAATGACTTCATTCCAATTAATACTTGGAATCTTATTTTGGCTGTCATCGTGAACAAGAACTTTATGACCAATAGAGAGAAGATATTTTTCACTTTCTTTCCCGCTGCGGCCGTATCCTAAAACAACATATGTATTCTTATTCATAATAACAAAGGTATTTCCTATGTATGAGTACAATGCCGATAAATATTTTAAGAGGCAAGGATTTTACACATTGCTTGGTAAAATAATTTCAAGTTCTGCTGCAACTTTTTCATTGCTTTCAGCACGCACAACTTCAGGATATTCCATAATGGTTGAAGATGCTTTTTCAGGATTTCTTAAAATATTTGCAACCATTTTGCCAACTTGACGTCCAAGGGCGTATTGATCAGCACCAAGAGCGGCTAATGCTCCTTTTGGCAGGCAGTCTAAGTCGCTTACAAAAACAGGGATATTCTGTGCTTTAGCAACTGCCACAATGCTATCAAAGCCGCTTAAAGCTGTATTATCATTGTTAATAAACAGAGCATCAACTTTATCGAGTAAAGATTCAGTTGCAGTGCTAACATCGCTAGTTCTATTTGCTGTTGCAAAAACAATTTCTAATCCCATATCTTTTGCTTCTTTTACCATTTCCGCATTTAGTGCTACAGAGTTTGCTTCGCCTGGGTTATACACAACGCCTAAGCGGGCCATGTGCGGTAGGATTTTTTTAAAATACTCAAATTGCTTTTTGACTGAGACATAATTTGATACCCCTGTGACTAGAGGTTCTGGTTTTTTATCTGATGCTACAAGTTTTGCATCAATCGGATTAGTTACAGACGCAAAAACCAAAGGAATATCGCTTCCAGATTGTTTAATAGCTTGTAATGCAGATTGAGAAACAGTGGTAGGAATTGTTACAATAACGGCGGCATTTTCTCCAATGAACTTTTGGGCAATTTGCGTAGCTAAAGCAGGGTTTCCTTGGGCGGATTCATAGCGCCAATCAATTTTTTCTGCATTTTTTAGCCCTTGTGCTTGAAGCTCATCAAAAATTCCTTTGCGTGTTTGGTCTAATGCGGGGTGTTCAATAATTTGGATAACTCCAACAATTGGTAAGGATTGCTTGTTTGATGTGTTTTTCCACCAAAGACCTAGGCCTGTTAATATAAATGCTATTGTGAAGATAGTTTTATTCATGGATTTTATCCTAATTAAAATGTTTACAAATTCGAGTTCAAAAAGCGGCTTGATGGTGCTTGAAGCACCGAAATATGATGCCCTTTTTCCCCTTTGAGAATTCGTGCAACTATTTCACCAGCGTGACGCCCCATTTCATATTGATCAGGAGCTATCGCTCCTTTGCATCCGCGTTTAACTGATTCAGGGTCTGAACAAAATACGGGAATACCTTTTTGTTTTGCGGTTTGTAATACGGCATCTAGAGCAGAAATAACGGTATTGTCATTTGTGAGCATCAAGGCGTCAACATTTGGCACGGTTCCCTGTGCAGCCTGTAAAACATCCCCTGTTGAATATGCGGGGGTTTTTACGATTCGATAGCTTGCAGCTTCTAGTTTGATCTGTAAGCGTTCTGCATGAACATTTGAATTTGTTTCACCTGGATTATAAATAATGCCAATTACAGACCCTTTTGGCACAAATTCTTGAATAAGTTGTACTTGTTTTTCAATGTCTGGTGCATCTGAAACACCTGTGACGTTTTCCTTGTTATGTCCATCTTCTTTAACAAGCTTTGCAGCTACAGGGTCAGTTATTCCAGCAAAAACCATGGGAATTTTTTGTGTATTTGCAGAAAACATCGCTTGTGCTGATGGGGTGGTGATAGCAACAAGGACGTCTGCTTTTTTTCCAATAAAGTTTTGGGAAATTTGTGTTGCAAGTGCAGAATTTCCTTGAGCAGATTGAAATTCAATTTTTACTTTATCGCCAAATGCTGATTTAATTTCATCTTCGATGCCTTTGCGAATGCGATCGAGAGAAGGATGAGGCGCAATTTGCGTAATGGCAACTACTTTGCCGGTAATTTTACTTTGAGAGAAATTCCCAAAATAGATAATAGCTAGGATAGTGGTGATAAGTAGGATTATTTTAGTGTACATAAAAGCTCCAACATTAAATGGCTAAAAAAAAACGGTTCGGAATAATTTGGAAATTATCCGTGTCGCCATCGAGCAATATGTTGGTGCATTTTAATCATAGCTCTAATTATGCATAATTTTTAAGCAAAAGTCAAGAAAATTTATTAAGTGTTCGCTTAATTTCATGAGTAATACAAAACATTGGCGTCCCCAACGGGATTCGAACCCGTGTTGCCGCCTTGAGAGGGCGATGTCCTAGGCCTCTAGACGATGGGGACCAGTGTTATATCTAGCCATTTGACAGTTTTTTTGCAAGCAAAATGCAAAAATTTTTAAGCAGCGGCTAGCAAGTTTCCTTCCATAACGGTAATGGCTTGTGCTGTAAGGGTAACACGATTATTTTCAACCGCTACTTTAAGTAATCCAGAGCGTTCAGAAATTTGCAAAGCATTCATAGATGTTTTGTTTAATTTTTTCGCCCACAAAGGGGTAAGGCGACAATGAGCAGATCCACAAACTGGGTCTTCTGGAATGCCGACTTTAGGTGCGAAGTACCTAGAAACAAAATCAATATCTGGTCCTAATTCACCTTCATTCAGAGCAGTTACTGTTACTGAGCGACAAGGTAATTGAGAGATTTTTGCAAAGTTGGGTTTTAGTTCCCGCACTGCTTGCACAGAAGGTAAAACAACTACATACATAATGTCGTCTTTATACACTGAGGTAACAGGCGTAAATCCTAATGCTTTATTTAATAACTCTGGCATAGGCGCTGCTTCTACTTCTATACTTGGGAAGTTCAAAGTAATCCAATTGCCGTTACGTTGTGCGGTTAAAGGCCCGCTCATTGATTCGAAGGTAATGATGTCTTCCTTAACAAAACCTTGTTCCCATAATAAATGAGCTGCAGCAAGAGTTGCATGTCCACATAAAGGGCATTCATCTTTGGGAGAGAACCACCGAATGTGGTAATGGTTTGTCGTAATTTTTTTTAAAAAAGATGTCTCTGAATAGTTCAGTTCGGCTGCAATTTTTTGTGCAAATTCATCACTTAGAAATTCAGGAACGACGCATACCCCAGCGGGATTTCCTTTGAATGGTTCGTTAGTAAAGGCATTAACTTGCCAAATTTGCACTTGTATCTCCAGTTGATGATTGCAGTTTGCGAATATTCAAGATATTTTAAAAACACATTTGTTTCAATATATAACATCAGTAATTTAAAAGGATACAAAAATATGTCTATTACCTCTTCCGTGAGCGGCGAGCAATTACGCCAGTTTATTGAAAAAATTGAAAATTTAGAAATAGAGAAGGCTGAGATTCAAGATCACATTAAAGATGTGCTGTCAGAAGCAAAAGCGCAGGGTTTTGATACGAAAATTATGCGCCAAGTGATTCGTATGCGTAAATTGAAGAAGGAAGAATTGATTGAGCAACAAGAATTGCTTGATATTTATACGCATGCCTTGGGAATGGTTGTTGAAGAAGCAGTAGCTTAATGGATCTATTCAATACCTTAACTAAGCAAGAAGAGGCATTTACCCCGATTAATGCTGATAATATTGGTATGTATGTGTGCGGGCCAACGGTTTATGATTTGGCGCATTTGGGTAATGCACGCCCTGTGGTGGTGTTTGATGTGCTATTCAGGCTTTTGCGCAGCCAATACAAGCAAGTAACATATGTGCGAAATATCACGGATGTTGACGATAAAATAAATGCAGCGGCCTTAGCGAGTGGTGAAGATATTCGAACAATTACTACACGTACTACTAAAGCTTACCATGAGGACATGCGTGCGTTGAATGCATTACCTCCAACGCACGAACCTAGGGCTACTGACCATATTGAAGATATGATAGGTATGATTGAATCGTTAATCACTCAAGATTTTGCGTATGTTAAAGAAGGGCATGTTCTGTTTCGGGTGCAGAAGTACCAAAATTACGGGCACCTTTCAAGGCGCCAACAAGATGAACTTATAGCTGGTGCAAGAGTTGAAGTGGCCCCTTATAAAGAGCACGCGGGGGATTTTGTGCTTTGGAAGCCCTCATCCCCAGAGTTACCTGGTTGGGATAGCCCGTGGGGCAGGGGAAGGCCTGGTTGGCATATTGAATGCTCAGCAATGAGCAAAGTATTTTTGGGGCAAACTTTCGATATTCATGGTGGAGGAGTTGATCTTGTCTTTCCCCACCATGAGAATGAAATAGCTCAAAGCTGTTGTGCGCATCAAACAGAGCGTATGGCAAATATCTGGATGCATAATGGGCATTTACTTGTAAATGGTGAGAAAATGTCAAAATCGCTGGGGAATTTTTTCACTGTGCGTGATGTTTTGAAAGATTATGATGGTGAAGTAATTAGGTTAGCGTTTTTGAGTACTCATTATCGGCAGCCGCTGGACTGGACAGATGAGACACCCCAAATTGCAAAGGTTACATTGGATAGATTTTATAGAGCTATTGAATTTTCTACAGATGATGACACAAAAGCAGATCATATTATCAATGCTCTCAAAGATGATTTAAATACTCCTTTAGCAATTAGCCATATGCATGAACTTGCAAATGATGTGTTTGCTGGTATAGGTTATGCTCAGATTTGTGCTGCTAACATGCTAAAAGCATGTGGTCAATTTTTGGGCATTTTAATGCATGATCCCAAAGAATGGTTCCAAGGAAAAGCTGCAGATAACGAAGGCATAGAAAATTTAATAGCGGCGCGTAATGAAGCAAAAAAAGCAAAGAACTTTGCTGAGGCCGATCGCATCCGTACACTACTTAGTGAGCAGGGAATAGTTCTTGAAGATGGGCCAGGTGGCACAATTTGGCGCAAAGCATAAATGAATAAGCCAGTTATTCTTCTGCACCAGGTGCAACTTTCTGAGAATTTAGGGGCTGTGGCGCGTGCCATGGGAAATTTTGGCTTGGAACAGCTACGATTAATTCAGCCTAAATGTGACCCCGATGATGCAAAAGCTGTTGCGATGGCAGCGGGTAATGAAAAAGTTTTGCAAAGTGCCTGTATCTACCAAAGTTTAGAGCACGCGGTGGGAGATTTAGAGTTTGTTTTTGCTACGACAGCAGTTGAGCGTGAGCTGATTAAAAATTACTGTACTCCCAAAACGGCTATGCCCTTAATTCATGATAGAAAAGTTGGTTTTTTGTTTGGCCCTGAACGTACCGGATTAACAAACGAAGATTTATCTGTTGCTAATTGTATTATTACTGTTCCTGTGAATCCAGATTTTTCTTCTTTAAATATTGGTCAAGCAGTGGTGATTGTGTTGTATGAATGGTATCAATCGCAGGTTCATCAAGAATCTTGGCTGCATTTGGGGGATACGAAACCTGTTCAGCAAAAAGAATTGCAACAGTTTTTTAAATTATTAGAAACAGAGCTTGATTTAGTGAATTTTTGGAGAGTTCCGCATAAAAAAGAAAAGATGTGGCAAAATATTAGGGCTGCATTTTTAAGAATGCAGCCCACAGAGCAAGAGATTCGCACCCTTTATGGTGCAATTCAAGCGATCAAGAAGTAATTATTATTCAGCTACAGCAGCGACTGCACATAAGAATTTTTTCTGTGAGTTAAAGTTCTTAAATGCTTTTCTTCCAGCTACTGCTACAATATGCCTTTGACCAACAGGTTTTCCATCAACGACAATAGAGCCTTCTGATTGTGTATAAGTAAACATAGCTTTATCATCTTTTCCGTTTTTTCTAATTTCTGCAATTGCACGGTCTCTTACAGATTCTCCTTCAATTTTCAAATCAGAAATTGGTTTACCAAGAAGAGCCGGGTCTGTTGATGCCACAACAGTTTCGCTTCCCTCTTGGTAGCATGTGATGCGATAACCTTTTGCAACGGCTTCCGTGACAGTGCCTTGTAGGGGTAATTCACGAGTTGTTGTTTGCATTTCTCCGTTAATTATTTTGAAAAGTTCTTCGGGTCCGCTTACACTTCCTTGTGAGTTGCTTGTTTCTGTAAGTGCATCTGCAATATTTTGTAAAGCTTTTGCCTGATCAGGGTTAACAGCTGGTGAGTGTTGGCTAGATTCTACTTTTTCTGATTTTCCAGCTTGATGTGCAGGAGTTTCATGTGTTGATGTTGTGCCTGCGCTTATAGCAGTGGCAGTTGATAGTGTTAATCCTAGTAACCATAGTTTTAATTTCATAAATTTACTCCAAAACTTTACATGTCAGCTAACAATAACAAATTTTTCTAAAATTTTCTTATTATTTTTTATATTGATAAAAGACTAGCTGTCTCTGTTGCAAAAAAACACAGAGGTAGTTCAATCTAAATCTTCTAAGATCTCTTCAACGGCATCCTTTTTTGGAAGAGTTTTTAAGTTCTTTATAGGCGTATTTGACTTAATTTGTGATTGGGTAGTTTTTTTTGGAGGTTTATTGGGGCCGTCATAAACTTCGGGGCCTCGGTAAAAGGAGGCTGCAACGCGCGTTGGCAATCTAGAACCTGTAGATGCTTTTGCCATAGCTTTATTGTTGTCGTTTCCAGTCCAAACGCCTACAACTAAATTTTGGAACCCAATGTCATTTTCGATGGGTTCACGCATGCTAATAAACCAAGCGTCTCGATCGCCGTTGCTGCCTGTTTTGCCCAAGACAGTGGGTGATACGTTACAGGCGCCACCACTTCCCTGGTTAATAACAGCGCGTAAAAGGTCTCTCATTTTAAAAAGAGCTTCATCTTTGATGATTGCTGGAGTAGGTTGTTCTTCGCGTTTGTATAGAATATTTCCTTCTTTATCGCGAATTTCTAATATTCCATAGGGCCAGACTGCGTGTCCTTGATTGGCATAAGTAGCAAAAGCAGCAGTTAAATCTAGAAGAGTAGTTTCAATAGCGCCAAGAGACAGCGATATGTGCTCTTCCATCTGGCTGGTAATGCCAAGTCGATGTGCTGCTTCAATAACTTTTCTTGGGGTTACTTTTTGCATAAGGCGAATAGCGACACTGTTTACTGATCGGGCAAATGCTTCACGTATGCTAATTTCCCCGCGTGCCTTGTAAGTAAAATTGCTAGGCTTCCAGTTTCCAATTACAACTGGGCTATCTTCAATCATTTCATCTGGGTTTAATCCAGCTTCCATTGCAGCAAGGTAAGTAAACATTTTAAAGGAAGACCCAGGTTGACGAAGAGCTTGAGTAACGCGATTGAATTGACTTTTTTTGTAATCTTGGCCGCCGATCATGACTCGTACGGCACCGTCTGGGCTCATTGCTAATAATGCAAGCTGAGACGTTTTAAGTTTTAAACCCATATCTTTTATATAATCAATGCATACATGGTCAGCATGGCGCTGCATAGATGGATCTAAAGTTGTAACGACAATTAAGTCGCGATCAAGTCCGTTAACGAAATTTGGAATGAGCTCCATGATCCAATCGCAAAAATATTTAAAACTGCTTTCTTGTTTGTTGCTTTCAAGAACATGCATACCTTCGTTAAAATATTTTTGAGCATCTTTTATAAATCCTGCTTCTTGCATAAGCTGCAAAACTGTTTTTGCCCGCTCTTTGGCCTTATCTGGATTTGAAGAAGGAGAATAGCGCGAAGGAGCCTTTAAAAGTCCTGCGATGACAGCTGCTTCAAATACGGTTAATTCACGCGCAGATTTGTTGAAATAGCGTTGTGCAGCTGCTTCAATGCCAAAAGTTCCACCACCTAAATATACGCGGTTAAGATACATGGTTAATATGTCATCTTTGCTGAATTTCCACTCTAACCAAACAGATAACAAAACTTCTAAAATCTTGCGTTTGAATGAGCGGTCTCGAACATCAAAAGCGCCTTCGGTAAATAGAATATTTTTTGCTAATTGTTGAGTTAGTGTTGATCCGCCTTGTACTACGCGTTTTGCACGATAATTTTCATAAGCTGCACGTATTAAGCCAATAAAATCAACTCCAAAATGGTAATAGAAGCGTCTATCTTCTACTGCCATAAGTGCTTGTGGAACGTGTATTGGCAAGTCTTGAACCCGAACCATTTCATCAAAAACGTCACCATAAGTGCTGATAACAGTGCCGTCTAAAGTTTGTATAGTTATGCTAGGCGTTCTTACGTTTGTTTGTAGTCTGTTTAAATCAGGAAGGTCATGGACGAACCATAAAAGGATCAGCCCCACTAAGATTGTTCCCCAAATGCTGGCTAGCAAAAAAAAACGACCCGCGAATCCTAGTAAAGATTTCTTTGTTTTTTTTGATTTGCCTTTTTGCTTCTTTTGCTTTTTTAGAGCCACAGAATAAACCTACACGTCCAAATTGATGACTTTCAAAGCATTGCTTGTGATAAATTCTCGTCTAGGTTCAACTACATCACCCATTAACGTTGAGAAAATTTCTTCCGCTTCTTCAGCGTGGTGCATTTTTACTTGCAGCAATGTGCGTGACTCTGGGTCCATGGTTGTTTGCCATAGCTCTTCATCACCCATTTCACCAAGACCTTTGTTTCTGCGATAAGAAACTCCTTTGCTTCCTTGTTCCATCAGCTGTTTTGTAAGAGTGCCGATATCTAGGAAAGTTTCTTGACGACCTTCACGGGCAGTAACGTGAAGAGTTAATGATTTGCCGAGAATATCAGTTAACTGAAGACGTAAGGTCATTAAGGCTTTTGCTTCTGGTGTTGCTCGCAAAGATTCATCGAGTGTCCATTTTTCATCAACACCGCCCCAGCTACGTATGAATGTGATTATATTATCGGTGCTACGCTCTGCTTTCCAGGATGAATTTTGATTATCAAGAGACTTCAGATGAGTAATGAGTGACAAATCTTGATCGGGAAGTGTCTCCTCAAAGTAATTAAAGACTAAAAGACCTTCAAGAAGTAAGCGGTTTGAAATACGTCTTGCTAAGGGTTTAAGCGTGTTATCTGCTTTTAGAATTAGCCCTGCAACTTGTCTCCAATCAGCTCCCACTATTTGTTCACCAGAAGGCAAAACTAGGAAAGAGTCTTTGCATGCTGCGTCAAGTAAGTAGTTATCAAGAGCGGCTTGATCCTTTAGATATACAACTGATTGTCCGCGCTTTACCGTGTAAAGAGGGGGTTGAGCTATATACAGATGTCCTCTTTTTAGAAGTTCTGGCATTTGTCTGTAAAAGAATGTTAACAGTAGTGTGCGAATATGGCTGCCGTCAACGTCAGCATCTGTCATGATAACGATTTTATGGTAGCGCAATTTATCTGGATTAAAATCTTCTTGGCCAATGCTAGTGCCAAGTGCTGTGATGATGTTTCCAATCTGGTCATAGCCGATAATTTTGTCAAAACGTGCACGTTCTACATTGAGAATTTTTCCACGAATTGGCAAAATGGCCTGATATTTTCTATTGCGACCACCTTTTGCAGTACCACCTGCTGAGTCTCCCTCAACAATGAAAAGTTCGCATTTTGATGGATCGCGTTCTTGACAATCAGCTAGCTTTCCAGGAAGAGAAGCAATATCTAGCGCGCCTTTGCGACGTGTTAATTCACGTGCCTTTCGTGCAGCTTCACGTGCTGCTGCTGCTTCAACAACTTTTCCAACAATGTTTTTTGCATGGGCAGGGTTTTCTTCGAACCATTGCTCAATAGCTTGCCCAACAACTGATTCAACAACGGCACGAACTTCTGATGAAACAAGTTTATCTTTTGTTTGTGATGAAAATTTAGGATCTGGAACTTTAACAGACAAAACTGAACTTAGTCCTTCCCGGATATCATCTCCAGTGATAGATAATTTTGCGTCCTTTTTTCCCTGGGGGGTATTTGCTATATAGTTAGAAACCACGCGGGTTAAAGCACCGCGAAAGCCTGCAAGGTGTGTTCCCCCATCTCGTTGAGGAATGTTATTTGTAAAACATAGGGTGCTTTCATGATAACTATCAGTCCATTCCATGGCTACTTCAACGGTCATAGCATCGACTGTTTGAGTGCAGTACAATGGCTTATCGTGAAGTGGTGTTTTTGCTTTATCAATATATTTCACAAATTCAACAAGGCCACCCTCATAATGAAGAACATTTTCATAAAAATGATCAGGGCGTTCGTCTCGTAAAGTAATATGTACGCCTGAGTTTAAGAAGGCCAACTCACGAAGGCGATGCTCGACTGTGGACCGATCAAATACAATGGCTGAAAATGTTTCTGTTGAGGGAAGAAATCGAACTTTTGTACCTTTTTTGTCTTCAGCTGGGCCAACAAGCTCTAATGATCCTTGAGGGACACCGTGTTCAAAACGTAAAAAATACTTATTACCATTTCTGTAAATAGTTAATTCTAAAAATGAGGACAAGGCGTTAACAACAGAAACGCCTACACCATGTAGTCCGCCTGAAACTTTGTAAGAGTTCTGGTCGAATTTACCACCAGCATGGAGTTGAGTCATAATAACTTCTGCAGCTGATACGCCCATTTCGGGGTGAATATCAACAGGTATACCGCGACCATTATCGGTAACGCTTACTGATCCATCTGCTTCGATTGTTATTGTGATACGATCACAGTGACCGGCCAAAGCTTCATCGATTGCGTTGTCTACAACTTCATAAACCATGTGATGTAGGCCACTGCCATCATCTGTATCACCGATGTACATGCCTGGGCGTTTGCGGACAGCATCTAGGCCTTTTAAAACCTTTATCGAATCAGCTGTGTAGTCTTCTGGTCGTGTTGTATGTGGTGAGGTCATCAAACTGTCCTTATTACCTGGCTTGGGTCAACTTCAAAACTTTGTGCATGGGGCAGTATAGCATCAAAAGCATCTAAATGTGTCCCAGTAAAAAATACTTGTAACATTCCTTTATTGCTTTTTTGTTGCTGTAAGTCCATAAGTTGTTCAAACAATAGCACACGATTGGCAAAATCTAAATGCGAAATCACATCATCAAATAATAAAATCACTGGAATGCTTATATTTTCTAGTAGATATTTTAAAAAACTCATTAGGAATTTAGAAAGAATCATTTTCTGTTCGCCGGTAGAGCATTTTTCGGCTAGTTGATTTTTTACTGTATAAAATACTTCTAAATCGCTTCGATGAGGTCCAAAAGTAGTCATTCCCGCGGCTGCATCGCGAGGTCGATTGCTAGCTAGCTGGTTTAAGTAAAATTCTTTCTTATTTATTTGTTCTTGTAAAATTTCAGCGGTACCGCTCATTGAAGCTTTTAAAAAATAATCAAAAGGTAGAAGATCAAGGAAGGCACTGCGATTTTTTTGCATTTGCAGGCCAGCATTAACGATATGCTCTTCAACATTGCTTACCCATCTAGTGTCTGCATTTGACTCAAGCAAGCGTAGTCTTTCTTTAGTTACGTGTTCATATGCTTTGAGTGTTGTTGCATGCTCTGGCCAAAGGACAAAAATCATGCGGTCAATAAAATGTCGGCGAACAGAGGGGCTGTCTAAAAACAAGCGATCAGTTTCTGGCGTAAGCCAAAAGAGACGCAAAATATCATTTAATATTTTTTGACTTTTCAAAGGTTCACCGTTTAAGTGCCAGAGACGTTTTTTAATGCCAATATCGCTTACACCTGTTCCCAGTGTATAACCATTAACAGCAATTGATGCAGCCCACGGATTAGAAGAGTTATGCTGCTGTAATTCTAAAAGCTCGGCTTTGCGCAAGCCACGGCCAGGGGTAAATAGGGAAATGGCTTCTAAAATATTTGTTTTACCTGCTCCATTAGGCCCTGAAAAAACCACAAAAGGCTTATTGATATCAAGAATCAATTGGTTATAGCTTCTAAAAGACTGTAATTGCAAACGTTGAATCATAAAAAGGAAGAAATGCTAACGTATGCTTATACTATAGGGGGATTGAAGGTAGTGCAAGGGAGGGGTTTTTAAGGATCTAGTTGGAATTTTGGGCAACGACGAAAGATGCTTGGTCACAGATGCCAATTTAAATGCAAAGCTTTTGTAATTGCTTCAAAATGGCAAAGCAAAATTTCAAACGAAGATCAGTATTAAGGCCATCACGGAGGAAACTAATTTTCTGATCTGGACGTAATTTTACCTCAGCCAATTTACGTGTTTCTGGTGAATTGATATATGCTAACAATGCTTCTGGTTTAGCAAACTGATTTTTATAAAAACTGATAACAAGTCCTTTGGTGCCGGCATCAATTTTTTCAATATTTAGCTGTTTACAAACAATCTTAAGTTCAATAACTTTTAGCAAATTTTCGCATTCATGAGGAATTTTTCCAAAGCGATCAACCAGTTCAGCTGCAAATGTATGAATTTCATTGGAAGATTCAAGAGTTGCTAGTCTTCTGTATAGACCAAGGCGCAAGCTTAAATCTGAAATATAAGTTTCAGGTATTAGCAAAGATAAGCCTAGATTGAGTTGAGGTGTCCATTCATTTGCGGGGGCATCGGTTTGGTCATGTTCAGCACGAACCTGCAAAATGGCTTCGTGCAGTAAAGTTTGATAAAGCTCAACACCGACTTCCTTTATATGGCCTGATTGTTCTTCACCGACAACATTGCCGCAACCGCGGATATCCATATCATGGCTGGCAAGTTTAAAGCCAGCGCCGAGTTGATCAAGGCTTTGCATAACTTCCAAACGTTTTTTTGCGGTCTCACTAATTACCGTGTCAGTAGGTAAAGTAAGGTAGGCGTAGGCTTGAATTTTTGTGCGTCCTACACGACCTCGTAATTGATATAATTGGGCTAATCCAAAACGATCAGCGCGATGTAAAATGATGGTATTGACCCAAGGCATGTCGATGCCAGATTCAACAATATTGGTTGCAAGCAGGATTTCATATTTTCTGTCACAAAAATCTGAGATGATATTTTCTAACTCAGTTGCAGGTAGTTGACCATGCGCTACCGCAATACGAAAATCAGGCAATAATGCTTCCAAAATTTCTTTTGAGGCTTTGATGTCTTCGATGCGAGGGACGACAAAAAAGCTTTGCCCGCCACGATGATATTCACGCATAAGAGCTTCTTTTATGGTGATTGGATCGAAGGGCATGGTAAAGGTGCGAATACTTAATCGATCAATCGGTGGTGTGGCAATTAGACTTAGTTCTCGAACGCCTGCTAATGCTAATTGTAAGGTTCGTGGGATAGGTGTGGCTGTGAGAGTTAGGATATGAACATTTGGTTTAAGTTTTTTTAGTTTTTCTTTTTGTTTTACACCGAAATGTTGTTCTTCGTCGATGATAAGCAATCCCAGATTATCAAATGAAGTTTTTTCAGAAAGTATGGTGTGAGTTGCAACGATGATTTTTGCATCTCCATTTTTTATATCTTCGTGAATGCGTTTTGCTTCAGCTGTTTTAACCAAGCGTGAAAGTTGAACAACTCGTATTCCAAAACCTTGAAAGCGGTTAGAAAAATTTTGAAAATGTTGGCGGCAAAGAAGGGTTGTAGGGGTTACAATAACAACCTGCTTTCCAGTGGCTGCAACTGCAAAAGCTGCTCGCAAAGCAACTTCAGTTTTTCCGAAACCAACATCGCCGCATACTAATCTATCCATTGGTTTGCCTGATGCTAAATCACTAAGTACTTCTTCGATAGTACGCAATTGATCATCTGTTTCAGGGTATGGGAAGCCAGCACAAAATTCATCATAAACTTTGGGGGTTAAGAATGTTTCTCCTTCTTGTAGTGCTCGTTGAGCTGCAAGTTTTATTAGATAATCTGCAATAATTAGTAGGCGTTTTTTAACTTTTGCTTTGCGATTTTGCCAGTGAGCAGTGCCTAAGCGATCAAGCTCAACAACCATATCATCAGAGCCATATCGGCTTAAAAGCTCAAGATTTTCAACCGGCAAGAAAAGTTTATTTTTATCTGCATACTCTAAGATTAAGCAATCGTGAGGTTGATCGTTTACATCAACAGTTTGTAAACCTTGATATCTTGCTACGCCATGTTCACGATGCACGACATAATCACCTACATTTAACTCACTAGTATCTTTAAAAGCGTTTGCATTTTTTCGTGTTCTTTGACCTTTGCGAGCACCTAAGATATCTTGTTCTGTTAAAACAATTTGAGATGTGGTAACAAACCCCTCGTCTAGAGGGAATGTTAAAGTATAAATAGGTCTGCGTGATGCATTCGATGGTGGCCAATCATTTAATGGTAAAATTTGAATATTGCAATGTTCTTTTAGCATTGCTTCGATTCGTGTTCTTGAACCATCTGTTTGAGCTGTGATGATGAGTTGTTTATCATCATGCGTGTTTTTTAAGGTGATTAAATTTTCAAATAATTGCCCTTGCTGTCGGGCTTGTAAGAAATTTGGTGAGGGTTGAACAGATAGTTGTGTTGAGTTTTCTGCGTGTAAAGGAGAGATAATTATGTGATCTTTTTTTAAAAATTCATCCCATTTGGGTTTATTCCAGTAAATGATTTCTGGAGGAAGTGGATGATAATTCGCATTGAAAACTGATGATGTCCGTGCTTGATAATATTCATTGCATAGGTCGTACTGTTCTGAAAAAGTTTGTGATGCATCAAATTCTATAATGATTTTTTCTGGGGTAATATAGTCAAGTAATGTTTCTGTGTGCTCAAAATACAAAGGTAGCCAGTGCTCATAACCAGCATATAGATGACCCTCGCTAATGCTTTTATACAAAGAGCTTTGATGATAATTTTCTGGAAAATGTTCTCTGTATTTTTTTTTGAAAAGATTGATGGATTGAGGAGTGAGTGTTATTTCGCGAACTGGACGCACTAAAACTTCATCTAGCTCATTTAAAGTAGCTTGGCTAATTGCCTCAAATTGACGAATACGCTCAATGTCATTTCCAAAAAAATCTATACGGTAAGGGTTCCTATCTCCTACAGGGAAAAAATCAATAATATCTCCGCGAACAGCGTAATCACCTGGTTCATATACGACGCTAACTCGGTTGAAACCTTTTTCAATAAGGTAGCTTTGAAGCTTTGAAAATGAGAAGGCTTGTTTTTTCTTAACAGTTAGCGCTTCGCCTAAAAAGCTTAAGCGGGGAGGTAAATATTGACTGATGGCAGCAACTGAAGTAACAACAATTTGATCTGTGTTTTCAGCTAGTGTCGTTAGGGTTTGAGCACGCTGACTTATAGAATCAAGAGATGGAGAAATTCGATCGTATGGCAGGCAATCCCAAGAATTAAAGCTTAAAATTTCTCTTTTTAATAATCTTTTAAGCTGACTTTTAAATTGATAAATGTCTTGATCTCGACTTAAGACGACAAGAGCCACTTTTGTTTCTTTAAGCAACTCTGCCGTGGCAAAAGCTCGATAACTTCTAATAACGTGTGAAAAAATTTTCATTCTTTATTGTTAGGTTTTCATGATGCATTCTAATTTGAGATATTCAAGCTATCATCAATTTCGTTAGAAAGCGAGTTAGGAAGAAATTTAAATTTATCTTTAAGAATTTGTATAGCATCTGCGCGCATTTGTATGGCAAGGTCTCTTACTTCTGCGTAGTTAAATATGGTCACAGGTTTATATATTTCTCTGGGGCTAATGAATTTTGCATGACTTAACAGGTACAAGACGTCTTGAAAATAATGGGGTGCCTTGTGTCCTGGACCATAAATTGAGAAGGTGCATGTTTTGCTTTCGGTTGTAATGTGCACAGTTGATAAAGGATTGGCTATATTCTCAATTTGCACCGTGCAAGAAATTTCCTCGACAATAGATGAATCCCTTTTATTTGTAATTTCTAGCACGTCGCTTATTGTTATTGTGTCTTCAGTGGAAGAGGGTAGATAGTCTTCAATAAGTAAAGAAGACGAATTTCTTAATCGGTAGACAGTATCATCATTATAGGGGCAATCAAGATGTGAAGAGATTAATTTTGAATAATGGGAAGCATCTCTTTTGCTCCAATTTATAGCGTCAAAATTGATTCTAAGATCAAAGCGTGTATTTGCTAGTTCCATATTATCGATAAACGTACTGAAAGCATTAAAATTTCTATCAAGATCAGCAGGTAAAGAAAATGACCCATCTGCTGATTTATAAAATTTATAAGCATCTGCATAAATTTCGTGAAAATAAGTGTGAAGAAAAGTGTCTAGAATATTCTTTTCCCAAAAATTCGAAATTTCCCGAATTTCTTTAATAATTTTATATGCTGGCCAAAAGTATTTAAAATGCTTACCACCGATTGCAAGAAAGTAGTATGCATGCTGCAGGTCATGGTGATAAGTATCATAAACAGTTTTGTAATAATCACCATGTCCACCTTTTTCGAGTTCCTTATTAGCAATGGTGATATATTGGGTAGGGCGTTCTTGTAGATACCCATCAACAAATCTTTCTATTTTTAACATTGCCGTTGGCACACAAAGGAAATAAATATCTGAATTGCGAAGAAAAGATCTACTGTTTTCAAACCGTTCTTCAAAATATGATTTTGGTAATTCTTCAGTTATTAATTCTAAATTTCTTTTTTGATCACAAATTTTTGCTAAGGCATCAAAACATCGCATCGCCCATTGAAAGGTTAGCGAATTATTTTCTATTTTTTCGCTGATCATATCGCAAATTATTCTTACTTGCTCTGAACGTTCAGGTAGATGCTGTAATGCTTTTTCTGCGTAATCTGCTGTGTAACGTATGCGATCACTTAATTCAGACACATGTGTTTCTTTCCAGTTCGCGCCAGCTAATCGAAAGGAATTGTAAATTTTTTTCCATTCAGTTACTTGCGTATCAACATTATTATGTTGAGTTTCAATTGCTGAATTTATTTTTATTATAAATATTAATAAAATTAAAAATTTCATGTATTTTAATGACCCTTTATACTTTAAGTATAAATAGGTATTAAAATTTAATTTTCAATGAATTTGAAAAATTGGATGAATTTGAATTAAATTATGAATTCAGAGCCCAGATTTTGCTGTGTTTATGAATTTTAAGAGGCCGAAGTATATTCCTTAAATCGTAGTAGCCCTGAACTCCAAGCTGCTAGAAGGTAGGTTAATAACCCAGAAGAAACTAATACAGCTAAGGCAATAAATCGAATGTGAATGCCATCAGTTGAATGAAGGTATGGGGTAACAAGTGGTTTTACAATGAAAAGCACCAAAAACGTGAGGCAGCAAGGAATAAGAATTTTAGATAAAAACTTCCAAAGTGCTGCGTCAAAACTGACGAAGTTACGCTTTTTTAATAGATAAACAAGCACAGCGGCATTAAACCAAGATGCACTGGAAGTAGCTATTGCAATACCTAAGTGTTTGTATTTGTAGATAAGAACGAAGTTTAAAATAACGTTAACAACCATGCCAGAAAGGGCCACTTTTATAGGGGTGACGGTATCTTGGCGAGCAAAAAAGCTGGTGTTAAATATTTTGATTAAAATATAGGCTGGTAAACCACTTGCAAAACCCGCAAGAGTTTCTGCGGTTGCTATGCTAGATGCCTGGTCAAAAGCACCGCGTTCAAAAATAACCATAATAAGTGGATGTGATAAGTAGATTAAGCCAAGCATAGCTGGGAGTGTAATCAGCATCGCAAATTCAATAGCACGATTTTGATTGTGCATGGCTCCTTCGACGTTGTTTTCTCTCCATTGCCTTGAAAGCATGGGTAATAGAACTGTTCCTAGGGCAGTTCCGGTGACACTGATAGGTAAATTGTAAAGTCGATCTGCATAGTAAAGATAGGATATTGTACCCATAGGAAGCAGTGATGCTATGATTGTGTCAATGAACAGATTAATTTGTAGAACAGCAGAGCCTACCGCAGCAGGGATCATGCGCTTTCCAAAATTTTTCATCGCTTGATTTTCCCTAGGTTTTCTAAGGGATGGTCTTATTCCCATTAAATGGCAAGGGATATAAACCCACAATAGTTGTACAAAACCAGATCCCATGATTGCGGTAGCAACAACTTTTCCATCCCCAAGCATTGAAGGGGTAACAAGTTTCATGATGAATACAATAAAAAGATTTCCTGCAATTTGCGAGGATGCCGCTGCACCAAAACGATCATGTGTGTTTAAAACGCCGCTAAATAGGGCCGTTAGAGAAATAAGCAAGATAAAAGGAAAGGTAATGCGTGAAAAGGATACTGCAAGTGAGAAAACTTCTTCACCAACTCCTGGAACAATTAGAGTGACAATAAAAGGCATGACCAATTCAAAAATAAAAATTAGCACCACTAAAATGCCAACCATTAGCGAAAATATATCTTTAATGAACTCTTTTGCTTCTTCTTTTTGTGAAACATGCATCGCTGAATAAATAGGAACAAAAGAAGAATTGAGTGCACCTTCTGCAAAAATTCTTCTTAAAAAAGAAGGAATTTTTATGGCAATAACAAGTGCATCCATGACAAAGCTTGTGCCAATATACTGGGCCATTAAGACATCACGAAAAAAGCCAGTTAATCGACTAAGAACGGTAAAAAAGGCAACATTGAGAGCTGAAGAAACTAATCGCATAAATTTTGGCAGTTATAATAAATCATTGAATTACCTACAGAAATACCAGAAAAATGCAGCTGCAAAGCTGACTGCCAAAAGGCTATCTAATCTGTCTAATAAGCCACCATGGCCAGGAAGAAAGCTCCCTGAATCTTTAACATTAAAATATCTTTTGCACCAAGATTCTAGAAGGTCTCCACCATGCGATAGGAAAACAGAAACAATAAAAAAAACCCAAAGGGCTTGATTTGTTTGAAGTTCCATTGCCTTTATTATAAGCCATATTCCTGTTAAGCCAAAAAAGATACCGCCAAAAAATCCTGACCAGGTTTTGCTGGGGCTGATGCTTGGTGCTAATTTTGGTCCTCCAACAAGTTTTCCAACTAGAAAAGCTCCGGTATCTACAAGCCAAATAAGGATCATCATTAACAAAAGAAAATAGGGGACCTTAATTTGCGGTATCACGTGAATAATAATCCCCATGGCAAGGCTGATATATACATAGCCAGAACTAACAATTGTAAATTTTTTAAAGGCCAAGATATTTAAATAGTATAGCCAACAGCATCCCACTAAAACTACCGCAATAGAACCTATATATAGCATCGGCATGAAACTTGAAAGGATTGCAAGCAAGCATATGCTGTTCATCCAGTGATAATTTTCTTTAAAACTTAAGCGTGACCATTCCCTAAGGAGTCCAAAAGTTATAAAAACTCCTACAATTCTAAAGTAAACTGGGTCCTGGATAATTAGAAAAACAATTGCTGGTATTGCAATTAGCCCAGTAATGACACGCGGAAGCAGATCATTTTTAGGCGGCAACACTGTATAGGCCATAACGTCGATGTCTCTTTGAATATTGTTCAATAGCTAAGTCTAACTGTTTTGCCCCAAAATCAGGCCAAAAGCAATCAACAAAGACATATTCAGTATAGGCCATTTGCCAGAGTAGATAATTGCTAATGCGTAGCTCTCCACTGGTGCGGATAAGTAAATCTGGATCAGGGCAGAATTTTGTGTCTAAGCTTTTACTGATTAAATCTTCGGTTATGTCTTCGGGGCGCAAAATGCCATTTTGAACATCTGTCGCAATTTTTTGAGTGGCGCGTCTGATATCATCGCGACCACCATAGCCTAGGGCTAACACCAAAGTAATACCAGTATTTTGTTGAGTGCGTTCTTCAACAGAATTCATTAGGTCCTGTAGATCTGTTGCGAAAGTAGTGCGATCACCAATAATTTTCATGCGCACGTTATTTTGCATTAGCTTATCGACAGAATGCTGAAGATACCAGCGGAATAACCCCATGAGTTCTTCTACCCATGCTTGTTCACGCTGCCAGTTTTCGGAAGAAAAAGCCCAAAGAGTAATGCAATCAATGCCAATTTCGGCAGCGCGACTCACAACTTCTTCCGCTGCTTTTGCGCCTGCGCGATGTCCTGCAATAGTGGGAAGAGATCTTGCTTTCGCCCAACGCCCGTTCCCGTCCATAATAATTGCCACATGTTTGGGAATATTTAAGTTCAACATCATAATTGCTATTACCGTTCTGTTGCGAAGTATTTAACGAAAAATTTATAAGCCATTTTGGCCTATACGTAGAAATTTCTCACGGCGCATTTGCTTTAATTGCGGTCCGCTGTGCCGCACTAAATCATCTAAAGTTTTTCCTAGTTGACGCTTGACAGATTCAATTACTTGTTCAGAAAATCGTTGTGCCCCACCGATTGGTTCTGGAATTATTTCATCAATAACACCAAGGGTTAATAGGTCCTGAGCTGTTAATCGTTGAGCTTCAGCCGCTTCAGCAGCTTTAGATGAGCTGCGCCATAAAATGGAAGCACATCCTTCTGGAGAAATAACAGCGTAGATAGCATGTTCAAGCATGAGAACGCAGTTTGCTGTCGCAATAGCAATCGCACCGCCAGAGCTGCCTTCACCAATAATTATGGTAATAAGTGGAACTTCAATTGATAAGCATTTTTCTATGCTTTTTGCTATGGCTTCTGCTTGGCCTCGCTCTTCTGCGTCAATTCCTGGATAGGCGCCAGGTGTATCAACGAATGTAATGACAGGTAATTTAAAGCGGTTAGCAATGTCCATTAAGCGCTGTGCCTTTCGGTAGCCTTCTGGTTTTGGCATGCCAAAGTTATGCTTCATACGCGATTCAGTATCATTGCCCTTTTCTTGGCCAATAACCATAACGGATTTACCGTTAAGTGTTGCTAGTCCGCCTACAATACTTTGGTCATCTGCAAATAGACGGTCACCGGCTAGTGGCATGAAATCAGTAAAAATAGTGCGTGCATACTCTAAAAATTTTGGTCTGTCAGGGTGGCGCGCTATTTGAACTTTCTGCCAAGGTGATAGCTGAGTATACGTTTGACGCATCATTTTGTCTGCTTTTACTTGCAGCTTAGAAATTTCATCAGCTATGTTTAGATCTTTGTTGTTAGAAAGATGCCGAAGCTCTTCAATTTTTCCAACAAGTTCAGCGATAGGTTTCTCAAAATCTAAAAATTTATTCATGACCTTAGGTCTTGGATCCATAGATAGGGTATAGGATGTTTTTTGAAAAAATTCAAGGTTTATAAAATTTATTAATCCATTCGAAAACCTTCGTGGCTTCCGGAAATAGGCCTGGAAATTGAGCAAAAGCGTGAATAACACCGGGGACTTCTAAGTGGCCTTTTAGTTTGTCTTTTTCCTCTAGCATTTTTGCTGCAATTCTCGAATCGTCTCTTAAAGGATCCTTTTCAGCCGCAATTATGAGAGTCGATGGAAAATCGATGTCCTTCATTACCCATAAAGGGGAAACTTCGGGAAGTGTTGTTAGCGCTAAGTTTGCGTTGAGGTAATTATTTACATAATATTCTATGGAATTCTTAGTTAAGCTATACCCTTCAGCAAATTCTTTGAGTGAGTCTAATTTTCCGGTCAGATCAAAAGACGGATAGAAAAAAATGCACTCATTAGGTAAAGCTATTTGTAGATCATTTAACCTTACGATAAGACCTGCCATTAAATTTGCACCGCCGCTATCACCAGCAACATTTATAGGGAAGCAATATTGCTCAACAGCCCATTTATATACTGCTTCGATTTCATTCAAAGCTGCTGGATAGGGATGTTCAGGTGCTAGGGAATACTCAATTGAGACAACTTGGCTATCAGTTGATTTTGCTAAGTTTTGGCACATTACATGGTGTGTGTTTAAGCTTCCTTGAGTCCATCCACCCCCATGGGCATAAAGGATGATTGCTTTAGGGTTGTTAGTGTGAAATGAGCGAACCCTAATTGGTTTATCAATATTGGGTAAATTTAAGAGTTGGTCATGAAAAGGGATAGAGCTATCTCTGATGCCGCCGTAGAGCATAGCTAGTGTTTCATAATTAGAGCGAAGTATCTCAACTGGGATTGTTTCAATCGCAGGTAGATTCAGGGCTTTAATATTTTCTAAGAAAAGCTGTGTTTGAGGTGTTAGCATGCGTTGGTACTATTCACTGGATGCACTTTTTGAGGGCTCAGGATGGTGAGTAGGAAATAGCCCAGCTGGGAATTATGAGTATTCATAATTACCTTAAGCTGCCTTTGATTTTTCCAGAGCTTCTTCAATACTACCAATCATATAAAAATTAGATTCTGGAATATGATCGTAATCTCCGTCACAGATACCCTTAAAGCCTTTGATTGTATCTGCAAGCGATACAAGCTTTCCAGGAGAGCCTGTGAAAACTTCAGCTACATGGAATGGCTGTGAGAGGAAACGCTGAATCTTTCGGGCTCTGGATACGATAAGTTTATCTTCCGCGGATAATTCGTCCATGCCTAAAATGGCGATGATATCTTGCAGTGACTTATAAACTTGTAAGATTTTTTGAACCTGACGGGCAACTTGATAATGTTCATCGCCTACAATTTCAGCAGATAAAATACGTGATGTAGAATCAAGTGGGTCAACCGCTGGATAGATACCAAGTTCGGCAATGCTTCTGCTTAATACTGTTGTTGCGTCTAAGTGGGCAAAGGATGCAGCGGGGGCAGGGTCAGTTAGGTCATCTGCGGGTACGTAAATAGCTTGTACTGAGGTAATGGAACCTTTTGTGGTTGAAGTGATCCGTTCTTGCAAGTTCCCCATTTCAGAAGATAGTGTAGGCTGGTACCCGACGGCCGACGGCATGCGTCCTAAAAGTGCGGAAACTTCAGCGCCCGCTTGAGTAAAGCGGAAAATATTATCAATAAAAAATAGAACATCTTTTCCTTCGGTGTCACGGAAATACTCAGCAACAGTGAGGCCAGACAAAGCCACACGAGCGCGTGCCCCAGGAGGCTCATTCATTTGGCCGTAAATAAGAGCAGCTTTTGAGCCTTCTTGCTCAAGCTTTACAACGCCTGAATCAATCATTTCATTATACAGATCATTTCCTTCTCTAGTGCGTTCCCCAACGCCTGCAAAGACGGAATAGCCACCATGGGATTTTGCAACGTTGTTAATAAGCTCCATGATCAAAACGGTTTTGCCAACTCCTGCGCCCCCAAAAAGACCGATTTTGCCGCCTTTAGGGTAGGGAGTTAGAAGGTCAATCACTTTAATTCCAGTTGTTAAAATTTCGGTTGCAGGAGATTGCTCAATAAATTCTGGAGCGCTTCGGTGAATTGAGGCTACGTTTTTGGTTTTAATAGGGCCACGGCCGTCGATAGGTTCACCGATAACATTCATAATGCGCCCTAATGTTTCGGGGCCAACGGGTATGCAAATAGATGAGCCTGTATCAATAACCTCTTGACCTCGGTGTAGCCCTGCAGTGGAATCCATGGCGATAGTGCGCACAGTTCCTTCACCTAAGTGTTGGGCAACTTCCAATATTAATTTTCCAGTAGAGTTGTTTTTGCATGGCACCTCCAGAGCGTTTAGAATAGGTGGTAAATGCTGTTCAAAGTAGACGTCAATAACAGCACCCATGATCTGAGATATATAGCCTTTATGCTGGGTGGTCATTGTTGTGCTCCTTCTGATCCTGCGATAATTTCGGTTAGTTCTGTTGTGATTTGCGCTTGGCGCGTGCGGTTATATTTTAGATTTAAATTTTCTAGCATGTCTTTTGCATTCTTTGTTGCGTTATCCATGGCTGCCATGCGTGAAGCCATTTCACCGGTTAGCGTTTCAATCCATGTTTGATGAAGATTAGCGCTTAAATATTGAATAAAAAAGTGCGGTAAAAACACATCGGGGGATGGTTCAAAAATATTAACGTCAGGATTTGTCTTCGGAGTTTCAAAGGTAAAAGGACAAAGGAAGCTTGAGAAGGATTGCTGAGTTAAAATGTTTTTAAATTTTGACCCTATAACACGAATGCGTCCAATTTTTTGGCTTTGCTTTAAGGGATCTATTGCTTTTGCAAGATTTAAAAAAGTTTGCATATCAGGGTTTTTGACTTCGATATTTAAATTTTCGCAAAAATGATAACGACTTTTTAAAGTATCAATTGTTTTTTGCCCAAACACCAAGATTTGCGTATTCGCATCATTTTCTAGTTCTTGGTGAATTTTTCGAATAAGATTGCTGTGAAAGCTCCCGCACAAACCTTTTTCTGCCCCAAAAACAATTGTGAGATCAAAGTCTCCTTCTGTATTTAACCAGGCAGAAGGTATTTCAAGGTCCTGATGGATATTTCCTAAATGATGGCCGATAAGATTTAAACGCTCAACGTAATCTCTACCAAACTGCACGCGTTCCTGCAGACGGCGTAATTTTGCCGAGGCTACCATTTTCATGGCTGCGGTAATTTTTTGCGTTGATTTCACGCTTGAAATGCGCCGGCGTAGTTCTTTAAGGCTCATGAGAAAAGCGACCTAGAAATTCTTCAAGGAAGGTTTTGAGTTTTTCTTCGTGATCAGTGCTCAAAATTCCAGTATTATTTATTGCATAAAGCATTTCTGGTTCCTGAGTTTCAAGAGCATGCAAATACTCCTGCTCAAACCTTTTAATATGCTCGACAGATAATTTATCAAGGAATCCACGTACTGCTGCAAAAAGGATAGCAACTTCTTGCCCCAAAGAATGGGGTTTGCGCTGATCTTGCTTTAATAGTTCAGTAAGTTTAGCGCCGCGAGAGAGAAGGGCTTGAGTATTGGCATCAAGGTCACTTGCAAATTGAGAAAATGCCAACATTTCGCGATATTGAGCGAGTTCTAGTTTGATTTTCCCAGCAACACTTTTCATTGCTTTAGTCTGAGCGGCTGACCCTACACGACTGACAGAAAGCCCCACGTTAATGGCTGGGCGTATGCCTTGGTAAAATAACTCAGTTTCTAAAAATATTTGCCCATCAGTAATAGAAATAACGTTTGTTGGAATATAGGCTGAAACATCGCCAGCTTGTGTTTCAATAATAGGTAGTGCTGTTAATGACCCCCCGCCCAAATCGTTGTTTAGTTTTGAAGCACGCTCTAGAAGTCTTGAATGCAAATAAAATACATCGCCTGGGTAAGCTTCACGTCCAGGAGGGCGGCGCAGAAGTAATGACATCTGGCGATAGGCAATCGCATGCTTGGAAAGATCATCATAAATAATTAATGCATGCATGCCGTTATCACGAAAATATTCACCCATAGCACATGCTGTGTAGGGCGCAAGATACTGAAGTGGAGCTGGATCTGAAGCTGTTGCAGCAACAACTATAGAATAATCCATAGCATCGTGGTCTTTTAAAGTTTTAACAAGCTGCGCTACTGATGAACGCTTTTGCCCAATAGCTACATAGATGCAATAGAGATGCTTTTTAGGATCAGGACCTTTATTAATTTCTCGTTGATTTAAAATAGTATCAATAGCAATTGTTGTTTTACCCGTTTGTCTGTCGCCAATAATCAATTCTCGTTGGCCGCGCCCAATTGGCACCAAGGCGTCAATAGCTGTAATACCAGTTAGCATAGGTTCATGTACAGATTTTCTAGCCGTAATACCTGGCGCTTTACGTTCTACAGGCGCGAGGGTTACATTTTCTAGTGGCCCAAGATCATCGATCGGATTGCCCAAAGCATCAACCACGCGTCCAAGTAAGCCCTTGCCTACATTTACGTTAACAATTTGATGGGTTCTACGTGCTTGGTCTCCTTCTTTTACGAGTTGGTCATTTCCGACAATAACCACACCTACGTGATCAACCTCAAGATTTTCAGCGATGCCACGGACTTGGGTGCCGTCGGTTGTGATAATATCAATCCACTCACCTGCTTGAACGTTATCTAGACCGTAAATGCGCGCGACGCCATCCCCGACTGAAAGTACAGTCCCAACTTCGTAGCTGTCACAAGCTTTATCAGCATGGTGTAGATTTTTTCTAATGATATCGCTGATTTCAGTAGCGCGATGTTGCATAAAAATTAGGCCTCTTTAAGTTGGTATGATAGACGATTTAATCGGCTTTTTAGACTATAGTCTAAACAGCGCTCATAGATAAAGGCTCTAAATCCACTCAAAAGTTCAGAATTTTGGTAATATTCAAACCTGTATTTTTTACTGGGACATGTCTTTTTTAATAATTCTTCGATTGCGGCATTATGTTCTGTATTGATTTTTGCCATTTCTACACGAATAGGCACGACATTTTCTTGAAAATCGATAAGGGCTTGAAAGTCTGCGAAGATATTCTTTATCAAGTCGCAACGGCGGTTAGTAATAAGAATTTTTAAAAAATTCACGAACAAAACAGAAAAGCTCATCAACTCTGAAATTTCTGTAATAATGCTGAGTACGTTTCTGACGTGAAAAAGCTTATTTTTTAGAATGTTTTCAAGATCGGCATTATTTGCAAGCAGTTCTTTGAAAGTACTGATATCTTTTAAAATAGCATCAATGCATTTCATGGTTTCTGCTTCTTTGTACAGAGCTGTTGCATAGCTTCCCGTTAAGCTAACACGAAGTTGAACGTTTTGAGCGCGCATATTTCTTGTTAAATACCATAACTTAATGATTGCCAGTATAGCAGTATATTGGAGCTAATTGCGAGCTCAGATGTAATATGCGCCAATTTTTAGTTTATGTTTTTCATGGATCGCAGAAAATTCTCGTGTTTGCTAAGTAGCGTGGCAAACACGAGAGATTTCTTATTAGGCATTAATTTTTATTGCTGGTGCTATCATTTCTAAGTACGTAATTATTGATTGCGCTAAGGGTAGGTTAGTAAGTTGCTTAGCTTTAGTTGTTTTAATAAAGAACAGCTCCCAATAGCCAGCCTGGTGGGAATTAACTGTTAATTGAGAAGTGGCTGCTAAGTTGGCTGTTTGTGGGCTTCCTGCCATCCAACTACTTAAAAGCGGTAAATGCGCTTGGGCAATATTATCAGTAAACTCACCTAATTTTTTTTCGCGTGTTCTAAGGGCATTTTCTAGCAAATCAAAATTTAATCTTTCTACTGTTAAGAAGCTAGATTGAATTAAAATCCGACAGGATTGGTAATCAAAAGCCTGGTCTACGTTATGAAGGTTATATACATTGTGCCCTAGAAATCCAGCAAGGTCTAATGTGCCGCTGGTATTGCCAATTATGCCTCTTAAATTAGGGAGAGTTCTAAGATTTAGTAAAAGTTGTAAATGGAAGTATTTACCATTGTCTTTGCCATCTGGCGTGATAAAAGGAAAAGGGTCTGTTCTATCATTGCCTAGACTTTTGAAAGAACCCCGCGTGCGACCATCGGTAAAAATAAACCATACATTATATCCTTTTGATTTAACGTAATTGCTTAATTTTCCAATAACCCCATCTTCCATATTTTGCTTTTCATTTGCTTTTGAAGAGTATCGCACATGCATAACAATAAGTGGATTTGAATTAGCGCCTATACGCAGCACTTCATCGCGCGCTTCTTTTACAAGTTTTTTGCATGCAATCTGGCTAAGATATTCCTGAGAATATTTATTAAAACCACGACGCAATCGTTTAGTAGTATTATCTTTGCCGAAGCTTATGAAATGTTCAGCAATGATAGTTGTAAGAGCTTTTTGATCTATATAGTGGGTATACTCAGTTGTGCTTAAATATTCTTCTAATTTACTTTGACGATTATTTTCACGTTGGCAATTTCCTGTGTCAATAAATGCAGTTTGGAAATGCCTTCCATACCCTAATACTTGAGCAAAATGCAGTGTTCGTTGCACTTGTGTATAAGCATTCATCTTTGATTCTGTGTCTCTAATTTCAGAAATGCCATCATAAGTTAAAAGGATATCAGGCACTTTCTTTCCATGTGATTTGGCAAGAATTAGATATGCTAAAATGTGATAACTATCGCCAGAGCTATTCATAGGTACCATAGAAATTACATATTTCGAGCCTGTTGCTAAATCTGGTAATGAGAGGTGCTGACTAGCAACAAGAACATTTTCTTGTTTAATAGCAGGTATAATTTCTTGCCTAATAATCGGTACAACTTTTTGTTGAATAGGCAATTGATCAACAATTGGTGCTGCATTAGGCATTAATGTTGCAACGGCATGATAAATAGGAGCAGGTTGCTGAAAAATATTTGGGTATTTTGCTTTTGCTTGTTTTAAAATTTTAGGTGATTTACCAGTACCGTTTGCAAAATTAGAAACTGTTTGGGGAATAACTCCAAAATCGTTCCCTATGCTTATATACGTTTCTTTTTTATGCCTTTCTTTCAAATAGGTACGCAGCTGCTCATATTCGGCGTCAGTCGCATTTAAAATATTGAAAATGCTTGAAAAAGCAAAAACAAAAAAAATAGCTATTTTCTTCATAATAAAAATCCTTTGCTGTTTTCTTATTGTAACTGGATGGAAATTTTTTGAGCTATACACAATGTGAATGTTTTTTTCCCAGAAAAAAATGTATTCACTGCAAGTTATTTTAAGGTCAGGAATTTAAAATTCGCTAACGCAAACATTGCTAGGCTCACGTTGCGAATTTTTTTTGATTCCTTCAGGCTAAAAACGAACAAATATAAAATTTCCGGATCCAATTCTCAATGCAGTATTGGCATCGCAAGTATCAAAAATGACTTTCCAAAAAAGATAGCTTGAAAATTCTTCAAACGAAAGATCATTCATTGTGCCAACGGTGCCAATCTGTGCATTGCAACAATCTTTTAATATGTTTCCTAATAAAGTTGAAAAATCTTGTTTAATTGAATCTTTATTCCCCAAGATATTTCCGAATAATTCTATATTGATCGGCGGCAGTACATTTTCTCCGGTTGCGGCTTGAAACCTTGGTTTTGTGAGTTCAAGCATACTAGTCACCAAAGGCTTTAATTTATCGTGGGGAAAATCTTTAAGAATACCATATGCATAGATGTAAATTGGACCTTGGTAAGCCAAAATTGACTTGATAGCCAATCCAACCATTTTTTTTTCTTCAGAAGAATCAATATTTCTCAGGCCTGTAAATTGTGAAGTTGGTCCACATAGATAGTCGGCAATCACTTCAATATTTGCAGGATATGCAAGGGTCATAAATCTAGAAAAAATTTCAGCTGACTGTTGATTAAATCCCAATTCTTCAAAATCAGAGATTCTTCTTGGCATAGTATGTTTTGTAATTTGACACCATTCCCTGCAAAAGTCTTCGGTTTCCTGATCTGCTGTGGCTGAGATATGAGGATTTAGTAATATTAAAAATAAGAAAGATTTGAATAATTTTTTCATAAATCAAGTACCTAGTTAAGATGGAAAACTTCGGCATAATAGGCATTTTATTAGAGACTGTAAACAGCTGAGTTAAATATAATCTATATTCCCTTAAACGCTTGTAACGCCTTCTGTCTAGCGTTTTGGTGGTCCACCAAAGGGGTGGGGTAATAATTTAACTTGTTCTTATAAAGCCAGGGCGTATGCACGAATTTATCAGGAAGATTTCTTAATTCAGGGACCCAGTGTTTTATATATTCACCCTTTGGATCAAATTTTTCTCCTTGTAACGTTGGGTTGAAAATTCGAAAATACGGCGCTGCATCAGCACCGCAGCCGGCTACCCATTGCCAGTTAAAAGGATTACTTGCTGCGTCTGCGTCTACTAACGTATCCCAAAACCACTGCTCTCCATCTTGCCAAGGTTGCAGCAAATGCTTAATTAAAAAAGAAGCCGTAATCATGCGCACGCGGTTATGCATATAACCTGTTGTCCATAATTCCCGCATGCCTGCATCAACAATTGGATACCCTGTTTTCCCTTTTGTCCAAGCATCAAAAAATCTTTGGTTCTTCTGCCAAGGAAAATTCTTGAAATCTTTTCTTAAAGGTTCATCCGTTAAGTCAGGATTATGAAAAAGTGTGTGGTAAGAGAATTCACGCCATCCAAGCTCACTTAAAAAACACGTACTGTCTATTTCGTGGCCATTAAAAATATTACATTGATGAATTGCATGCCATAGTTGGCGTATGCTTATTTCTCCCCAGCGTATATAAGGTGATAATCGTGAAGTTTTCATTGCCGGGTAATCACGGTTTTTTTTGTAGTTGGTTAGATTATCATCTAAAAAAATTTCTAGAATTTTTTGCGCATTAGTCTCACCTGGTTTCCAGGATTCTTCTAATCCTTTGGTCCAATTATGATGGGGTAAAAGTCCAAGTGATTCTTGAGTAGCTGAAAGTTTTTTAAATTCAGGGTCAAAATTTAAATGTTCAGGCGCAGGAATAGGTCGCTCTAAAGAATTTTGCGCCAAACAATGTCTCCAAAAAGCCGAAAAGACTTTAAAAGGCTTTTTTTCTTTATTTTGAATGGTATGAGGTTCAAATAGCAGTGATCCATTAAAAGATTTGCAGATAATGTTATGTTCTTTGAAATAACTTTTAATTTTTGTGTCTTGTTGCATTCCATCCGGTTCATAACGTCGATGCCAAAAGATGTGTGATATAGGTGCCTTAGTAGCAATATCTGTTAATACTTCAAAAGCATTCCCTTGACGAAAAATTAAATCTGCGTTGATTTTGTTAAGGCTACTTTTTAAAAAAGCTAAACTGTGGTGCAGCCACCATTTGGATGCTTCTCCTAATAATCTTGGGTGAGTGTTGTCGTAAATAAAAAGCGGCAGTATAGGTTGTCCAGTTTTAACAGCAGCATCCAATGCTAAGTGATCAGATAATCTTAGATCATTTCTAAACCATACTACAGCTACCATAATTAGAGCCCTCTTCAGCCATTTTAGCTATTTATATTGGTGATTCGGGTAAAATACAAGGTAGTAAGAAAGCTGATCTGGACTATTTATGAATGCGCTGTGTAGAATTAATCATACCCTTTAAAAATTTTTGGTTTATGAGTTTTCGCTTTCTTTTTGTGTGGATTTTTATGATTGCAACTCTTGTTGCAAATACGGTAGATATTCAGTTCTTAGCGCCAAAACAGCATGACAAAAACACTATGCCTTTTGTGCTTGTTTTTACTATTCCAGAACATGCGCACATCTACGGTCCCGATGACAAGGACTCACCTACCACTATTGAATGGAGCTTGCCTCAAGGAGTTACTCTTGAGCGTATAGTATGGCCATCTATGAAGAGTATTAGTCTTCACGGTCATAGTTTTGAGGCTTATGAAGGAAAAGTATATGTGCATGGTAATTTTGTTATTGAGGATATTGCTGATTTAAAATCTTTAAGGGCAAACATCAACTATATTGTGTGCGATAAACTATGCACACCGGAAAAAACCTCGGAAACTCTTAATTTGGTTGAACCTGCTGAGTGGACTTCTATTCCGAAGCCACTGATTGATTCAAATATTTTTACATCCCAAATGGCGCTAATGCTGCTTTTTGCTTTTCTAGGAGGTATTATTTTGAATCTAATGCCTTGCGTTTTGCCGATTTTGTCGTTGAAAATTATGGCTCTTACAAATCACGCTCATCCTAAAAAATTAAGGGAAAGTGGTGTGTTTTTTGCGCTTGGAACTATTGTAAGCTTTTGGATTTTAGCTGGTTTATTACTTGTTTTTAGGGCCGTTGGGCATCAGGTTGGGTGGGGTTTTCAGCTTCAGTCGCCCTCTGTTGTAACTGCTCTTATTTTAGTGTTTTTTGCGTTTGCGCTAAACTTATTTGGAGTTTTTGAGATTGGCACATCGTTTACAAAAATATCAACTAAAGGTGAAAATTCTTCAACTCCTTTTGGTAGTTTTCTTCATGGGATTCTTGCGTGTATTGTGGCTACCCCTTGTTCCGCCCCTTTTATGGGGGCATCAGTTGGATTTGCTTTGACCCAAAGCCCTCTTCACGGATTTTTAATTTTTACTAGTCTCGCTTTGGGCCTTTCAGCGCCGTATCTGTTGGTTTGCTTGAATCCTAAATCTGCTAAATTTTTACCAAAACCTGGCGCTTGGATGAATACTTTCAAAACGTTACTAGGCTTTGGCATGATTTCATCAGTATTGTGGCTTTTGCATGTTTTGGCTGATCAAGTAAATGTGTCTGTATTTTTGAACACGCTGATTGCGTTGCTAATGCTAAGTATTGCTTGCTGGGTTTATGGGCATTGGGGGGCAGTGCATCAAGCACCTTATGTTCGACTTTTGGCGATTGTTGTGACGCTCGGATTGGCAAGTTCAGCCTATTTTTATGCAATACATGCAATACAAATAGAAGATGATTCTTGGATGGATTATAACCCCACAACAATCGAACATTTACGCAAAAAATCTCCTGTACTAGTTGATTTTACTGCAAAATGGTGTATCACTTGCCAGGTCAATAAGCGCCTTGTTCTAGATACGAAAAGGGCTCGTGATATTTTTAAACAAAAGCATGTACAGTTGATCAGGGCTGATTGGACCACTTATGATCCTGCAATCACAAAGGCTCTAGAGCAATATGGCAGGAGTAGCGTACCACTTTATGTGCTGCTTTATCCCAACGGTAAACATAAGGTGCTACCTGAAATTTTAACAATGAGTACTCTTGAGAAATCTCTGGCTGATTTAGAATAATTACTATTTTGAAACAATATTTGATAAAAATAGCTAATCATTTGCATAAAAAAAATACTAAATATTTGGTCTGAATTATGCATGTGAAACATATAGGTATTCCGAATCAAAGATTTTTAGAAAGGCTTAGATTAGGGGTAGGGATGTATGATGATGGCTGATTTTTATTTTGCTGCTCTATGCTGCCTTCTTTTTCTAACTTTTCGAAGTGTCTAAGTCCAAATGCATACCCCGAAAATACAGGAATTGTAATAATTAGGGTTCCCCAACTTCCAAAATATTTTGTTAAATATACCAAGCCAAAAGATGCAATGACGTATATTACAGCACGCGATAATGCATGCATGAAACTAATATAAGTAAAGCGCTTTAATACAGGGAAATATTTGTAAAAAATTGAAGTAGCTGGAGAAGCATCAGCAGCGAAAAATATTATAGAAGACTGTAGCAAAAGAACGTGAAAATCACTTTGTAAGTGATTTAACCAATAAGGATAGCTAAGGATAATAATGGCCGAGATAAGAAGCTTAAATTTAAGTATTTTTAATGGATAAATTCTGTAACTCAAAAAGACAAATAATAAATATGTAGCTATTTGAACAATGGAAACGATAAAATTTTGATGGATAATTTGTTCAGCTCCGTAGCTGAAAGAATCTTTTAGTATTATTCCGCAATGCATATATGAAAAGTAAAAGCATAAAGGCCACATACAATCTATTAAAAATAATGCTAAAGAAGTTTTATGATTAACCCTGGTAACAAAGGTTTTAACTGTTTCCAGAGATGGGTCTCTTGCAACTGCGCGTTTGGCACGCATGAAATCAGGAGTTTCTCGCAAAAACACTCGTGCTGCAGTTCCAACGATTGCAATAACTGCCCCTATGCCGAAGATAATACGCCAGTTAAAACCAAAACTCATAACAATTGATGCTATGGCCAAAGATGCGGCTCCGCCCACGGCTGAGGCAACAGCTATTAGGGCAACGCACGAGTACCTTGCGGGGGGGTTTATAAACTCACTTAAATAAAGCTGAGCACCTGTTAGCTCACCCATTGAGGATATGCCCTGAACGATGCGGCATATTGTTACTATCCAGGAAGCGGTAATGCCGATTTGAGCATAAGTAGGTAGATTAGCCATGAAAACGCATGATAAGGACATAAACATAATAGTTAAAATGACTGTAACTTTGCGTCCAACATGATCGCCTATAAATCCAAAAATAAGTGCTCCAACAGGTCTGAATATATAGGTTGAGCAAAAAGCAAAAGCTGCAAGTAGCTTGGCAGTATGTGGGTCTGTTTGAGGGAAAAACAATTCATTTAAAAGAACTGCCATATGGACATATAGCATTAAGTCAAAATACTCAAGGAATGTACCTATCGATAACAAACCTACTGCCTGCTTCTGTTCTTTATTTAACGAGCTAAATATTTCCATCAGCGTAAAATTCCCTTTGCATTATTTTTACTGAAACTTAGTAAAAGAAGATTATGCTGCTTCTGCTAGTTTGATTCTTGGATGGCTATCAACTTTATCGAGTTTTTCAAAGTGCATTAAGCCAATCAAGTAACCGATGCATACAGGCAGCATGATTACTAAAATGCCCCAGTTGCCAAAGTTTTCGGTTAGATATACAAGGCCAAAAGCTGTTACTAAATATGTTAGGGCGCGGGACATGGCATAGGTGAAGCTAATATAAGTAAAGCGTCTGAGAACTGGAAAATGTTTATAAAAAATTGCTGTAGCGGGTGCTGCATCTGCTGCGAAAAATATTACAGAAGATTGAAGTACCAGTAAGTAAAACGGGTCAGTAATATTATTAAGCCAAAAGGGGCAGCTGATGATAATTACTGATGATATAATAAGTTTTACTTTTAGAATTATTAAGGGATAAATCTTGTAGCTTAAAAATACAAACATAAGTAAGCTTGCTATTTGTACTATAGAAACAATGAAATTTTGGTGAATGATTTGTTCTGCCGTAAAGCCAAAAGACTGTTTCAAAATATTCCCGCAAAAAACATAAGAAAAATAAAAGCAAAGAGGCCACATACAATCCATTAGAAATAAAGCTGAAGAGGTTTTTTGGTTGACCTTATAATTGGCTTTGAGTGTTTTTTTATCTAAATCGCCTGCCGCTAACTTATCCTTTATCCTTCTTTTGGCGTCAGCAAAATCAGGGGTTTCTCGAAGCTTTGTTCTGGCTACTGCTCCAATAACTGCAATTGTGGCGCCTGCCCAGAAAGCCAGCCGCCAACTTAGCCCGAAAGAAGTTACAATAGAAGCTAATCCAAGTGCTGCAGAGGTTCCAAGTGAAACAGAAAAAGCAAGTAAAGCAACGGCTGAATATCTAGCTGGTGGCTGGATGGTTTCGCTTAAATAAAGTTGAGCTCCTGTTATTTCTCCCATAGAAGACATGCCTTGAATAATGCGGCAGATAGTTACTATCCAGGCAGCTGTAATGCCAATTTGCGAGTAAGTCGGCAAGTTAGCCATCACTAAACATGAAAAAGACATCATGGTTGTGGTGATTACGACTGTTACCTTTCTTCCTACGTTATCGCCAATATATCCGAAAGCAAGAGCGCCTATTGGCCTTAGAAGGTATGTTGAGCAAAAAGCAAAAGCCGTGAGTAAAGCAGCCGTATGCGCATCAGTTTTAGGAAAAAACAGTTCGTTAAGAAGGACTGCCATATGTATATAAATCATGAGGTCGAAGTACTCTAAAAAAGTACCGATAGAAAGCAAAGCTACCGCTTCACCCTGTTCTTTTTTTAATCCAAACATACTTTTCATCCTTTTGGTAAACAGTTTTAGGGCCGAAGACTAATTTTGTCCTATTGCCCTAAATAGGATAACAGATAAATTTTTCTTTTTTAGTAAAATTTTACAAGTAGTGTCGCCTAGGCAAACAATCATTATGCCCTCTGTTTATCATCTCTTTGTTATTTTAGCAACGAGCATAGAAAACATTTTTTCACTTTTTTGTTGTATCCTGCAATTTATCTGAAAGAGCATATTTTTCTTACTGAGCAGAAAAATTTTTAATCAATCTTCATAAATATGAGCTAGAATTTTATGGAGAACTTTTTAACAAACTGTATGAGCGAATCTAAAAAACATCCTTATCATTTGGTCGATCCCAGCCCGTGGCCTTTGGTGTCATCTCTTGCTGTGTTGGTGTTGGCAGTTGGTGGGGTTTTATTTATGCATCATATTGATCATTGGGTTTTTATAGTTGGAATATTTTTGGTGGTTGCTTGCGCTGTGGGGTGGTGGTTAGATGTTGTAAAGGAAGCAAACACAATAGGTCTGCACACGCTGGTTGTACAAAATGGATTAAAGATTGGCATGGCTTTATTTATTGCGTCTGAAGCTATGCTGTTTGTGGCTTTCTTCTGGGGATATCTTCATTCCAGTCTAAACCTTGCGGGGCATGTGGTATTTCAATGGCCGCCTAAAGGTATTGTTACATTTGATCCGATGCAATTACCCTACCTCAATACGCTTATACTTCTATTATCTGGTACTACAGTTACGTGGGCGCATCATGAAATGCTAAAAGGAAATTTCTCCAAAGTTACGCAAGCTCTTATAATTACTGTAATTTTAGGCTTAATTTTTTCGTGTGTTCAAGTTGTTGAATACTCGCACGCAGCCTTTAACCTAAAAGACGGCATTTATCCGTCTAATTTTTTTATGGCTACTGGATTTCACGGCGCGCATGTTTTAATAGGTACGATATTTTTAGGTATTTGTTTACTGCGTAATATGCGCAGAGAATTTCAGCCAAACCATCATGTTGGTTTCGAAGTTGCTGCTTGGTATTGGCATTTTGTGGATGTTGTGTGGTTGTTTCTGTTTGTTACTATTTATTGGAATAGTTCTGTGGCAGTGAAGTAGAAGATCTGCTTGATAAATCTGAGGTGTCTGGAATTGATTGAGGTATTGAAAAATTATTGTTGATAAGTATTGCAATATTAAATCATTCTCTTTTAACTGTTTGCTGGATTCTGGTCCAAAAAATTACATCTTGAGTTAGAACCACTTTATCAAAAGTAATTTAACGAATAATTGCTTAAGTTATCCCCCTAAAATTTTTAATAAAAGTTAATTAAAAATGTTTTTAATCTGCGAAATATGGGGGTTTTTACAATAAAAGTGGTAAAAATGTGTCATATACACTACTTTTTTTTAGGTAATAGCTAAATACCCCCTTGACCGCCGAGCAAAACCGCCCTTATCATGAAATTGTAATTAATTAATCTAACGTAGGAGTGGGTTCCGTGAATAAAAGTGATCTAGTAAGCAGCGTTGCAAAAGCATCTGGTTTAACTAAAGCTGATGCAGAGCGCGCAATCGACGCAACTTTTCAAACAATTACAAAGTCTCTTAAAAAGGGTGACGATGTTCGTTTGATTGGTTTTGGTACATTTGCAACTGCAAACCGTAAAGCAACTGAGGGCCGTAATCCTCGCACTGGTGCGAAGATTAAGATCCCTGCTAAGCGCTTACCGAAATTCCGCGCAGGAAAGCAATTGAAAGAAGCAGTTGAAAAATAATCTGCTTTTTGCTAATACTAGGCATGGTTCATTGAACCATGCCTTTTTTAAATGGGTGATTAGCTCAGCGGTAGAGCGTCTCGTTTACACCGAGAGGGTCGGAGGTTCAATCCCTTCATCACCCACCATTTTTCTTGTTGTTTTTCTTATGTTTCTTTCAGCCTGCGGGCGAAAAGGTAAGCTTGAACCAGACGAAAAAGATTCGTATCCTAGGCAGTATCCAGCTGCAGTAGAAGATATTTTGAAGTGAAGTTGTTACGATTCTTTGTTTTTTCCATCATTATTAATTTTCCCATTTTTGCCGAATTAAAATCAGGTAGTGTTATTGTTGACGCGCGTGCAGAAAAGCTGGTGAACAATATTCTTTCTCGCTTGTGTAAATCTAGCAAATTACTTTTTGTTCCTAAAATCTATTTTGTTGTTGATAAAAGTATTAACGCTTTTGCTACCGATGAATCCAAGATTTTTATTCACACTGGTCTTATTATCAAATTTAACAATGTGAATCAGCTAATTGCTGTGCTTGCGCATGAGTTGGGGCACATTACCGGTGGGCATATGCATCGCATGAGTAATGAAATGAAGGGCGCTAATGTTGCTTCAGTTATTGGTACACTTCTCGGAGGTGCTGCAGCCCTTGCAGGAGGTGGATTTGAGGCGCTTATGGCAGGTAGTATGTTGGGGCAAAGTGCTGCGATGGGAACTTTTGCTAGTTTTTCAAGGACTCATGAAAAAGAAGCTGATGCAGCAGGGTTTAGCATGCTGCAAGAGGCAAATCTTGGTACTGAGGGTTTTATTGAAACCTTTGAATTGTTCAAAAAAATGAATGCATTTGGTGAAATTCCCTATTTACAGACCCATCCAAGCGACCAGGATCGTATTGATGCCTTTAAACATTATCGCGATGCGCATCCTGATAGAGGTTCAACGCCAATGGAATGGGAGCAAGAATTTCAAATCATTAAAGCAATTTTTATGGCAAACTTGAACAAGCCCTCGGAAACTGAGCGCTATTACTATCAAAAAAATACGCCAGCTGCTCACATTGCGCGCGCAATTATCTATTCTAGGAAAGGGCTGTACAGGCAAGCATTTAAAAAGTTGGATGAACTTTTGAGTGAATCACCTGATAATCCCTACTTACATGAAATGTATGGTCAATTTTTGTTAGAATCTGGGAATGCGCGTGCTGCTGTAGAGCATTTGCGAAAAGCGGTGAATTTATCTAGAGATGCTTTGTCTATTCGCTTACTTTATGCACAAGCACTGTATACCGATTCTAACGATAACGCTCAAGAAGCTCTTGATCAACTTAATCGAATTACTCAGGATGATCCAGATAATATCATGGCTTGGTTACTTAAAGTAGGAGCTTATCGCAAGCTTGGACAGCAGGGTTTTGCAGATATCGCACAAGCAGAAGCTGCAATGCGTATGGGGGATGTGCAACTTGCAATCAGCCGTGCAATGCGTGCGAAAAAAAGCGACAATCCTAAAATAAAAGAGCAGGCAAAAATGCTTTTGGAAGACTCTCGTCTAAGAAGTGAAGAATAATAAATTTTAGTGTGAAAAATTTACGTTTTAGAATCTAATATTGTTTGCTGAAATTGAAGATTCTTTAATATAGATATTACTTATTCTCTATAAACTAGCCGTTATTTGAATTTGATGCTGGTCGTAAAATTTTATTTGAAAAAATATTAGACAATAAATTTTTTAGAGCGTTTTTTATAAGATTTTTTATTAATTAATAATAAAATTTATTAGCAATTTTTTGATTTATTCCTGTCTTTGTAGGGTTTTTAGTGGCTGAGTTAATAAATAATTTTATTATAAATTTTAGTTTTATTTTATCTTTAATTAATAAATAATAAATATTTACTTAATTTATATTTAATATGTATTTGCAATAATAAAAATTATTAATTATTGCAATGGAGCTTAATAATGAAAATTAGTAAAAAATTTATTTCGCTATCCCTACTTGCTTTGTTTCATGTTACGCAACTTAGTGCATCTGAATGGAACGTCGAAGTTAATGGTAGCGATGTGTCATATCTTACTACCGGAGTGGATGTTCATACTTTAAACAAATGGGGAACGGGACAACTTAATATTACTGGTGGTGTCTATGACATGGATTTCATAGATGTAAAGGAGGGAACGGTCTATGTAAATGGAGTGAGTGAAGATTATATCTATTTAATTCAACCGATCACTTTGACGGCTGGTGAAAAATATCCTGTTAGGAAAGCTATATTGAATGTAAGGGTAGATACTGGAGAAATAGGGTATGATTCGGGATCGATTACTTCAGCTGTGGTTAGAAAAATTGGTGGTGGTGTAGCTGTTTTCGAAGGTGCTGGTTGTGAAGTTGGTTATTTAGCTGTACTAGATGGTGTAGCTGTTTTGAATGCTGCATATCTTATACCTGACATATCAGCTCAACTTGGTGCGTCAATACAGGCAAATAGTGATATTTCTCTTCCTAATGTAACAATGACTGCAGATGGTTCAATATCATCTTACTTAATACCAGAAGAATACTTGGTAACAATTAAGGATCTTGTGTTAGCTGGGTTTACTTTAACGACAGCTAACAAGAAAACAATCGTTACTATGTTGGACACTAGCGCTTCAGGTGGTACGATCTCAAATACTGACCAGGTGGTACTAAATGGGGCAAAAGGAAGTAATTTACTAACTAAACTTGACAGTGGTCTGATGACAGCAGAGCAAGATTTAAGTAACGCTTCTATGCCAATTGATGTGTTAAAAGGTATATTACAGGTAATAGGTCTTGGTAAATTACCAACTGGTGATATTACAATTGATAATGCTCTGGGGCATGAAAGTGTATTCAAATTGAGTGCAAGTAATCTTGCTGGAATTCCTTTAGCTGGAGCAGTTCCTGGACTTATGGAAATAAAATCAGGATGTACGCTTGAGGTAGATGCTGATCTTTCAGTTCCTTCAGCTAGTAGTGTAAATGATGTCTTTACCGGTGGTTTGAAAATGAATGGAGGTTCAACGTTGAAACTAGGTAATGGTGTTAATTTTGATCGTGATATTGTGGTGGGTACGGTTGTGCCTCATATATAAGCATAGAACATTACTAACTAATGATCCTGCTATATCGTACATTTTGTGCGGGGATAGCAGGATCTTTTTAAATTATTGATTCAATTTTTCTGCCCAAAAAAATAATAGAGAAATTGTAAAAAAAGGATTAGGGTATTTCTCAGTCATCTTCATTTTAGGGAATGCTTGTGCTGAAATTAGTTTTTGAAAATTTTAAAATTTTGTATCTAATGTGCTTTTTACATGGTTGTGGGTATGTGAGCGCTGGTTGGTACACTCATGAGCAAGCGATAAATAAATACGATGAATTAAATTTGAAGATTCCGATGCCAGAAAATGATGGCAGGACGCAAACGCTCAATAAAAAAGGCGCCGCAACGGCGAAGTTCGATTATGCTACGAAAAAGTTTTTGGAATATGCCAAGGGAAAAAACGTTTTAGAAATTGGTGGTGCGTACGGAGATGTTATGCTTGCCGCTCTAAAGCAAAGTAAAGATACTCAGTATACCCTTAGCGATTTAGATGAACGCCATTTGTTTATAGCAGCTAAAAAATTATCTATCGTGATTGATGAGAAAAAGCTTAAGGAAGAAAGTTTAACTAGAGTAAAATTTATTCAAGCAGATATCACTCAAGCTAATGATATTAGTGAAATTGGAACATATGACGCTATTTTTGTTGGTAGGGTATTGCATTTTTTAAACCCAGAACAGTTGCAAGCAACTGTTAGGCACTTATTCTTATTGTTAAAGCCAGGAGGTCGAATTTTTGCTGTGGCAGTTACCCCTTATGTAAAGCGCTATGAGAGGTTTATTCCAGAATACGAAAGACGTGTACATGCCGGTGAAAAAAATCCAGGTTTTATCACTTCACTGACAGACTATTTGAATGCTGATGTTACCACATCAGCGCAAAGCCAAAATATTGCTAGCGAGCCCTTCTTCTTTTTAGATGATGAAGTAATGAGAAAGATTTTTGAAAGTAATGATTTTAGGGTTATCGAGAGCAAAATGATGCCGCTATCTTATAGCTCAGCATCTTGGGCTCTTGATGGTCGTGAGAATGTTATTTTGATTGCTGAAAAGCAGTAATTATGGGTAGAATTGCCTAGGCGAGTAAGTTGCAAAAGCCAAGATGAGCTATGTTTTAAAGAGTGTCATTTTACAGGGATCTTGTGGCAATCTAAGCTATGAATTAGCAGATATTTTTATAAAAAATGGTGTTGTTGAAAATATTGATAGCTCAAAAATAGAACTATCTGATATTTCCTCTGATCATTTTTTTGTAACCCCAGGTTTTGTAAATAGTCATTTGCATCCCAATCAGTTGCTTGATCGGCGTATGCTTGACGAGAAGTCGATTACTGACTTACTTAGCGCTATGCACATAGTGCAGCAAAAAACTGACGAGGATCGTTATCACCAAGCTATTTTTGTGTTGATAGACGCGCTTAAAAGTGGTGCAACAAGCATTTATGCCATAGCATCAAAGCCAGAGCCTGTGATTCGTGCATTTAATGATATTGGTATTACGGGTGCAATCAGCTGCTTTTTCAATGATGTTTGGGAAGGTGAGGGAAATACTCCAGCTCAAATTAGTTTGCAAGAAGTTGAAAGAAATTTTGCGGAATTTTTTAAGGCCAATAACAAAGATGTGAAAATTCATATCGGGTCTGCTTCTATTTTAACAGCGTCAAATGAATTACTAAAATTATTTAATGACATTGCTGTTAGGTACAATACCAAGGTGAATATTCACATGAGTGAAGGTATTGATTCAGTTGAGAGATGTCGTCAGCATCGTGGAACGACGCCAATAAGATTGTTGGATCAGCTTGGAATTTTAAATGAGCGATGGAATCTTATTCATGCGACAACGGTTGATGCAGAAGAAATTAAAATCATTGCGCGTTCTGGTGCTTCGGTTATTCATTGCCCTGTAAGTAACGCAAAAACAGGTGTGGGTATTGCTCCAATGCTTGATTTTTATAAAAAAGGGGTAAATATTGCGATTGGAACTGATGCGTGTTCGAATAACAATACCAACAATATTTTGAATGAGGCATACTTTGCAACGTTGTTGCACAGTGCCATACATAGGGACGCCTTGGTTTTTAACGAAGAAATAATCTTTGAGTGGCTAATTCCTAACGGGTTAAAGATTATTGACTCCAATAGAAATGGTAAAATTGAGGTTGGCGAGCGGGCTGATTTATTAATTTGGTCATTGAAAGATCCGTGTTTTGTTCCATTGCATTATGGGAAATTTCGTTCAGCGTTTATTAATAATGCACCTGATGCTAAGCCACATACGGTGATATTGGGCGGCAGAAAAGTGATTGAAAATTATACGTTTACAGGTGATCTTGAAAAACGTGCTACGGATGCCATTGATAGGTGGACAAAAAAGGGCCTTTATCAAGAGGCCCCTGTTTCTTATTAGTACTAGTTCTTAAATTCCAAAATATCACCAGGTTGGCAATCTAGAGCTTTGCAAATGGCTTCAAGGGTTGAAAATCGCATAGCTTTTGCCTTGCCTGTTTTTAAAATTGAAAGATTTTGAATAGTAATATCAACGGCTTCGCTTAAATCTTGCAGTTTCATTTTCCGACGTGCCAGCATAACATCTAAGTTTACAATAATAGGCATGAGGGCTCCTTTATACTGTTAGCTGGTTTTCGTCTTGCAAGTTTTGCGCTTCTTGCATAACTAGTGAAATGACAATAAGCAAGATCCCAGAAGCTATTGCTTCAAAGTTTGGAGTGCCCAGGCTTACACTAATCCATCGATGGCCAGGAGGGTTTGACAAAGTTGCTGCGGTTGTCATCAAAGCTTGAACGATTGGAAGAATGAATATTCCATTTAAAAATGCTAACCAACCAATCCTTTTATATATCTGAGTATTTTCATGCGTGAATATACTTTTTTGTTCATAGGCGGCAAATAGTTTTTTAAGAAGTATGTAGCCTAAAATATAAGGAAGCACTTCTAATAACTGACCGAAACAGCCAATAAATTTTGATAAAGGTGTAAGTTTAATGTTGGCAAAATTAACAATGCCTTCTGGGGTTGTAATTGCCGACATAAAATACTCTTGGCGAATTGCTTCGTTAATTGGTGGCCATTCAATGCATAACCATAGAATGATAATGAATGGAGCTGTGCTTACCGCTAGACTGTGGAAGATCTTTTTTAAATATTGGCTTAATTTTTGTAGATTTTTCATAAGTAATTTAGATCAAAGTTAATAAGTGTATTTTACAAAGAAAATCTTTTTAGTCAATAAAAAATTAATGATTTTCGATAAAATATTAATGATTAATCACAAAAATATCTAAAAATCCTGAGATGTGGGCGCACTCTTGTAAAAATTTGCTTGGTACAAAACATGGTACATGTTCTGCATTAATATCTTTGGCTATACATAAGTCTACAAAGCCATAAAGAGCCATTTCAGAGTTGATAACGACACCGTCGATGGTGTTATTGCGCAGCGCTTCTTCAATGTTTTGATGAAATGCTGTGCTGGGTTTGGTTGTGTATAAAATGACTTTGCTGGTTTGAAAGCCGCAGTTGTGTAGAATTTCAGCTACATCATGCCGCAGATGATTACCGCACCCAAAGATGATTGGCCCATCTTCTGGATTTAAATTTTCTTTAATCCATTCAATCAGGCTTAAAGCTGAAGGGTAAGCTTTATTGGAGGGTGATATGCTATTTTCAAACCCTATAGCTTTTGCTTTTAAGGCGGTGGCGTTGCCAACGGCGTACACGGGAAGAGAGCGATCCCAATCAGAGCTTTCAAGTGCCAATGCTGCATTGCTAGAGGTTATAACAATTGCTTGTGGGGTAATATTGAGTGGTTCAATGGGTGAAAATTCTACATCTAACAACGACTGATGGAGAATTTTTGTGTATCCACGGTGATTCCAGAATTTTGTCTCTTTGTCTGAGGGGGGGCGTGTTTGGGTAAGTAAAATGCTTTTCATGGGTTGAGTATGCGCATACTTTGCATTTTTAAAAAAGGATTTTTTAAATCATAATAGTTCGGGTTATTTATCTCTCTGTACAAACTTCAAAATCTCTGTGATATTACGCGCATAGCAGACTTAATTTGTAGGCATATCATGGATTGGGATAGATTAAGAGTTTTTCATATAGTTGCGCAGGCGGGTAGTTTAACAGAAGCTGGGCATGCCCTGAATGTTAGCCAATCTGCAGTAAGTCGCCAGGTCAGCAGTCTTGAGGCAAGTATCGGCGTAAGTTTGTTTAATCGCCATGCTCGTGGTTTGGTGCTGACTGAACAAGGTGAACATTTATTTAGAATCACGCGTATTATTTTTGCGCAAGTGAATGCCATTGGTACGGTTATTAGTGAATCGCGCGATGGCTTATCAGGTAGCTTAAGAATTGCCACGACAATTGGAATTGGCTCAGTTTGGTTGGCATCACGCCTGAAGAAATTTACCCAAGCGTACCCAAAGCTGCGACTAAATATACATTTAACTGACGAAGGTGTAGACTTTACTATGCGTGAGGCGGATGTTTCGATTAATTATAATGAAGCATTGCCAACCGAAGATGTGACTCAAAAAGAATTGGCAACAATTCGCATGAGTGTTTATGCCAGCAAAGAATATGTTCAAAATTATGGAATGCCAAAAAAGCCAGAAGAGCTTGATCAGCATCGCCTAATTACGTTTGGTGAAGCAGGGGCGCCGGTTGCTAATGCAAGCTGGTTATTGCGTTTTGGAACACAGCCAGGGGTGTTGCGGGTGCCGTACCTATCTATCAATAATGCTTTTGGAATGTTACAGGCAGTAAAAGCAGGTATTGGTATTGCAATTTTGGCCGATTTTATTGCAGCAGACCATGATGATTTGGTTGAGTTGTTTAGCGATATTCAAACTCCGACCATGACAATGTATATGACTTATCCTAAAGCGCTGGATGGCCTGGGGCGGATTCGTGCCTTGTATGAATTCATTAAGGCAGAGCTGAATAAAAAATCAAAGTCAAAATAGAAAATTAATTTGTATACATTTAAAATTGCCATATTGATCGAATTTAGATAAGTTGACCTATCATTTTTGATAGGTAGCTGAATAATGCGTCATGGCGAGTTAGCTCAGGATTTAATTTCTAATGTTGCACCAGCCGCGCCATTAATAGTTATGATGAGTGGTCTTCTTTAAAAGAGGTTATAGTATAAATTTTAGTAAACAAATTTTCTTCTTTTCACTTTTAGTAATTTATGTAAGTGTTAGTTGGGAAAAAGGGGATTTCTCCCCTCTTTCTTTATTTTGTTACTATGCGTAGTAGTAACGTCTTACGATCTTATAGGTAACTGTATAAGTTATCCTATAGGATACGTAAGAATATTTAACTATTTTCATAGTCCACTCCCGTAAATTTTAAGTTAAAAGCATATTGTGGATATTTCCTAAGAATGAAGTATAGGTTATAATGCCCATACTCGCACGTAAGAAGCTTTGTTCAACTTACGTACATGCAGGTGATTTGTGCTACCTGCACTCCTCCCATTATTTAAGAACAATTTTATGTATAAGGCAAGAATTATATTTAAAAATTTAATAAATTTTTTTATACAAATAATATTGACCTATCTCTTTACTTTGTGTAAGAGAATCAAATCTTTTAAGACTCTCAACTGATATTGTTCACTGGATCCTTACGCCTCCTTACGGAGGCTTAGGATGACGCATTTTTGGTCAGAAAAATGCATCGTATGATTCGTGAAGTAATGTGCTATGTGGTTACTTAAGTGCCAGACTTATACAGGTTTAACGCAAGATAAGTTTTTTTAACCTTGCTTTTTATTTCAATGGACAATAATAATTTTCTAGAAATTCGTTGATGAGTGGCAAAGATGAAAAGCAAAACGCTTGAAAGAATTTTAGGTTTTTCTACTAATAGAGTAGAGCTGTTTGGCGCTCAATATAAGGCTTATGGAATTTTTGGAATACTTAATTTTCCAATAGCGTATTTTATTTTGCATAACGCTATGCAGCAGGATGAGAGTATAGGGCTGCGTTTATGCGCTGCTGTTTTATGTGTGCCTTTGGCTTTTTATAAATACCTGCCTGAAAAAATTAAAACTTACCTACCTTTGTACTGGCACGTGGTGCTTATGTACAGCTTGCCATTTTTTGGAACATATATGCTGCTAAAAAGTCATATATCGCTAGGTTGGCTTTCTAACATTACTTTGGCCTTGATGTTGATGATTTTGCTACTTGATTGGATTAGTTTGTTTGTCATTTCGTTCTTGGGAATTATTTTAGGAGTTGCAGTATATGCCATTTTCCATGGGTTTATAAATTTTTATGTGCGGGCAAACGCAGATGATTTCTCTTTGGCATTTAATCAATATTCTTTTCTTATCGTTATCGCTATTTTTTTCTCAAGGCATAAAGAGATTATTGAATTGAAAGAAAGGCTGCGATCTCAAGAAAAACTACGGTCTATGGAAAACCTTGTAGCAACTATCGCTCATGAGCTGCGCACGCCACTGGCAAGTATTGCCATGGTAGGTGAATTGCTGAAAAAGCAGCTGCCTGTTCTTGAATCAGGGGCAAAGGGGGAAGAGCTGCAAAAGGCGTTAAAATTAATAGCATCAGTGCCTGAACGAATAAGCACAACAACACGCAACGCGTTTACGGTGATTGATATGGTGCTGATGAACCTGAAGAAAAAGCCCGTGTCTCATGAGCATAAAAATTGCTTGATGAGCGAGTGTATTGAATCAACATTGTATGAATATCCTTTAGGGGAAAAGCAAAAAGAATTAATTCATTGGGACAAAAGTGTAGATTTTTCCTTTAAGGGGAATGAGCTGTATTTGAAGCATGTGTTGTTTAATTTATTGAAAAATGCCCTGTATTACATGCGTGCGGCGAATAAGGGGGAATTGTTTATTTGGCTGGAGAAGGGCGATAAATACAATGCGCTGTATTTTAAGGATACCAGCACCGGCATTGCACCAGAGGTTTTACCACATATCTTTGAAAGCTTTTATTCAAGAACCGCGAGAGGTACAGGTGTGGGGTTGGCATTTTGCAAATCGACGATGCGCGAATTTGGGGGAGATATTGTGTGTGAGTCTGTGGAGGGTGAGTTTACGACTTTTGTGCTGACGTTTCCGGTGGTGGAAGAGGATTGATTTCATAGGAATGGATCTTCACGCCTTCTTTGAAGGCTCAGGATAACGGTGTGTGAGGCGACGCACACTTTACGATACCTTGCGTCAAGGAGTCATCAAGCCGCTCTACAAAAATTCTCAAATGATAAAATTTGTTTATTGTCTAGATCAAACCCTCCAGGGCCATACGCATAATAATAAAGCTGATTTCCTTGAAGTTGCTGCGCTGGTCTAACATATTGATACCAATTCGAAGGGTCAGGAATTTCTATTGTTGCATGATTGTGAAAACATAACATTTTCTTGTGTGCTTGCATCTCATCGAACAGGGGATCAAAGAGTTCATGTGAACTGGTAATTGCGTCTAAGTGATCTTGTAAAAAAGTGAAAAGACTACTGGCCTCGCCTTTTTTATTTAAAAGCAAGAACGTTCCTGTGGTTTCATGAAGGTAATATTCGACGATGTTATTTTCTTCAACAAGTTTGAAAAAAAGCTCAATAAATGCTGGATCTTCTAAAGCGGTGGTTGATTTGTCAAAGGTTGCAGCAGTTGTAATAAGGCTTGAGGTTTGTTGAAAGTAGGTGAGTTGAGCTTCGACGATAGCTTTTTTTAATTTCTTAATAGATTCAAATTCATGTTTTTTTATGTATGCTTGGATAAGCCCCTGATTAAAAGCATCGATGGCAATGTGTTCATCTTCATCACCTGTCAAAAGAATGCGTTGAATCCATGGATTGTTAATTTTTGAGCAGAGTTCTATTCCTGTGATGCCAGGCATATGGTAGTCAACAATAATCGTTGAAAGCTGTTTGAAGCGATTGGGGTTATAAACTTCCTTGTACAAATCGTAGATATTAAAATCAAGGCGCACATGCTGCCATGCATCGGGGTTTGCTTGTTCAACAAGTTGATGAGAGAAAAGTGTGTTTCCTTGGTGCGCGTTAATCATCTCCAGAGCTTGAAAAGGGTTTTGACAAGGTATGTATGTTGATGTGTCTTCATCAAGGCAGGGGATAAGATTTTCAACGATGCTTTGATCATCGTCGATGATCATTACTTGGCTGGGAAGAAAAGTACAAGGGATTTTTTTCATAAGATTCAGTCCTTCTTGCAATGAAAGAAGCCAAATTATTCAAGACAGTCTATATAACATAAAAAAAATAACAACCTATAACTTTTTATAGGTAGACATACATTTTTAATAAATTTTTCCGGTTCTGCTTTTGTTAAAAAACTCAGGCAATGTCACGTGTTTTTCGCGTTAACGATCTAGTAATGCATTTTCACTATCTTTAATTGAATGCGTAGCAACATAGGTTACTGCGGGTAATTAACAAATTCTTTACACGATCTGTGGATGCAAAAAGGGTTTGTTTTTTGTATTTAATCATTTTGATGGAGAAATTTATGTATAAGAAATTTTTGTTAAGCTTAGCGTTCGTTGTGTCTTTATCAGCAAATTTTGATGATAAAAACGGAGAAGAATTTGAAACGAATTTTGGAACAGTGTATCGATCAAGTACAAAATTGTATGTGAACGTAAATGATGCAGGCGAAATAAAGAAGATGAGCGCAAAAAAAGGTGGTCTGATAGTTTTTAAGGGAGGTCAGAGCCTTGGTGAATTTACTTTTCCTGATAGGTTAATATTGACACATAACATGACAAGAGAGAAATTTGTGCAAGCACTTAGTAATTATTTGATTGAGGATTAACTGACACTAATTGTTTCAAAGTATTTTTTTAATAGTTGATAATTAAGCGTATGACTTGGGTTGCAAGCCTCGTAATGACCAATTAATACATATTCTGCTAGGGCCATATCACCAATGGCATCTAGCAGTTTGTGACGCACAAGTTCATCACTATACCTTAGGCCTTCTTCATTCATGATAGCGCCTTTGTGAATAACAACGGTGTTGTCTAGCGAGGCCCCTTTAGCAAGCCCGGCGGCCCATAATTTTTGAGCATCTTCATAAAAACCAAAAGTTCGTGCTTTGGAAACAAGTGTTGCAAAATCATCTTTATAATATGAAAATTGTTGAAATTGTTCTTTTGTAAGGCCTTCATACCTATCGGTGGGGGTGAATTGCACACTGAACAGATTTGTATCATGAGGGCTTAACTGTGCCCAGCCATGTTCGTTTTCAACTCTTATAGTTGTTGTGATTTTTAATGTGGGGCGTTGCTTGGATTGACTGATAATGCCTGATTCCTTAAGAGAGTTGCAGAATTCTTCAGAGCATCCATCCATAATTGGGACTTCTGGTCCATCAATGGTAATTAGTGCATTGGTTATACCCATACCGTAAAGGGCTGCTAGTATGTGCTCAATTGTAGCAACGGACGTTCCATCAGCATTTGCAATGGTTGTGCACATATTGGTGGAAACTACAGTTTTCCAGCTAGCATGAATGCGATTTTGTTGCCCTTCGATGTCTGTGCGCTCAAAAATAATTCCCTGATCAATTGCTGCTGGGTGCACAATCATGCATACGGCTTTTCCTGAATGAATGCCAACACCATGAAAAATCACTGGGCATGAAACAGTTTGTTGATTCGAAAAATTTGAATATGGGACCTTATGCTTTTCCAGCTGACGGACTTTCACCTCATCTGGTAAAGCATTAGCTGTATTATTAGCAACAGAATACATCACTCCTCCACCTGTGTATGATGCCTTAAAGGGAGGGCAAATTTCAAATATAGATATGTTACTAAATTTTACCTTCTAAACGATTTATGGAGCATTATTTTCTAAAATTTGCTAGTTTTTGTGTGATGACAGACATACATTTTACTTTAGATTCTATTGTTGATGCAGCAAAAGAAGTGGCCTCTTTGCTGCGACCTGGCTTGCCCTTGCTATTGTATGGCGAAATGGGTGCTGGAAAAACAACCTTGTCCAAGTATGTTATCAAGGCTTTGGGGTGTGAAGAGGAAGTTACTAGTCCAACTTTTACAATTATGCAGTCTTATGCAACACAAGCTGGGCCTTTATGGCATGTTGATTTGTACCGTTTAGAGGAACAGCCTCTTGATGAACTGGGGCTTGATGAGTTGTGTAGAGGCACTATGATGATTATTGAGTGGCCGCAAAGATTAGGCAGTAGACTGTTTCCAAGATACATAAAAGGGGTGTTATCAGTTCAACAAGATGGAAGTCGAATACTCAGTTTGGAGATCGTAGAATGAGTGAGCGTTCTCCCAATTTTTTAGGCAAATACAATCATTTTAATAAACAATATTTAACTGCTGATTTCTCACCACGTAAGTATTTTAGATGGCAGCATGAAAATACGTCGCGGGTGTTGATGGATTCTCCAAATTTGGAATCGCTAAGCGCTTTTATGGTTGTGGGTAACTACCTGAGAGAGCAAGGGTTGAGTGCGCCTGAAATTATAGAGGCAGACACTGAGAATGGTTTTTTGCTTTTAGAAGATTTTGGTGATGCTACGTTCACAAAAGTTTTACAAACAGATTTAGCACGAGAACACCAAATTTATATTTCTGCTGTTGATGTGCTTGTGCATTTGCAAGAACGCACAGATACGGAGTTACCTTTTTTAAAAGAGTATACCGTTGATTTTGGCCTGAATAAGGTTAAGCAGTTCTTGATGCATTATTATCCAAGGGTAATGCAAGAAGAAATCTCAAATTCAAATGAACAGAGTTACCTGACTGCTTGGGAAAGTGCGTTAAGATTAGCACTGCAGACCAAAAAAAGCATTTTCATGCGTGATTATCACGTGGATAATTTAATGGATTTAAAAGATCGCAGAGCCCCTAAAAATATTGGCTTACTTGACTTTCAGGATGCTGTTTGGGGACCTATAGCAGGAGATTTGGTTTCGTTGCTTGAAGATGCAAGGCGAGAAGTTTCGCCTGAGTTAACAAAGCAAATGTGGAGAAGATTTTTAGATGCTCACCCCAAAGGAGATCATCAAGAGATTTACGTGGCCGGAAATATTTTAAGTGCTGTGCGTCATGCGCGAATTCTGGGGTTATTTACAAAAGTTGCTAGCGAACGGAATGATAAAAGGTTTTTGAAACAAATTCCACATTTATGGACACTACTGCAAAGATGCTGTGAACTTGAAGAATTGAAGCTGGTCAGGCAGTGGTTTGATGTGCATGTTCCTCAAGTAAAACGAGTGATTCCACAATTATGATAAATATTTCTTCAACTGCTATGATTTTAGCGGCAGGGTTTGGTAAGCGCCTTGGAGATATTACAAAGCACACACCAAAGCCATTGGTGTCGGTTGGCAATACTTGCTGTTTGGATATTTCTATAAATGCCTTAAAAAACGCAGGGTTTAAAAGAATTATTATTAATACTCATTATCTTGCCGAGCAAATTGCTGAGCATGTGAAACGCTATGATGATTTAGAAATACTTTTAAGTTATGAGCCCGTATTACTTGAAACTGCAGGTGGAATACGCAATGTTCTGCCTGAATTTGGTGACAGGCCGTTCGTGACGATAAATGCAGATATGTACTGGCATGACACAAACCCTTCAGTTGTTCATCGCATGGCTCAAGAAATGCAAGAAACTGATGATTTTTGCTTGTGCGTAACGCCGCTTGATAATGCGAAAGGCCACTCGGGTTTAGGGGATTTTGTTCTTGAAAATGGCCTATTACGCAAACTCACAGATGATGACTCAAATACAAGTAAGTATGTCTATATTGGAATACAGTTGGTTAATCCAAAAGTCATCAAGCCGCTAAGATTAGAGCCGTTGGCGTTGTCAGGCCTTTATAAGCAATCAGCACAAACAAAATCACTTCGTGGTATTACTTTTGAAGGCACTTGGATTGATGTGGGTAATGTGAACGGCTTGGCATTGGCGAGAAAGTTGCAGGCAGAACATTAACTCTATTTTTTATAGAAACTGTACAATTATACAGGTACTTTTTGACAGTTCAGTCTGTTTTAATATGATCTGAAACTAATGATTTCAAAAAATCTTCATATAGTGGGGGCGAATATGATAAAATTACCCAAAAAAATTCTAGCCTCTTCAATGCTTGGTGGCATGGTGGAATTTTATGATTTTACAATTTATGGATTTTTTGCGCCGATTATTGGCCCCTTATTTTTTCCATCTCATGATGCGCTTGTGTCTACCCTTTTAGGGTATGCTGTCTTTGCTGTGGGTTTTATTTTGCGGCCTTTGGGTGCAATGTTTTTTGGTAATTTGGGTGATAAGATTGGTCGAAAAAAAGGGTTATGTTTGTCATTGTTTTTGATGGCTTTTGCAACCGGCATGATGGGAATTCTTCCCACTTATGCTGAGTGGGGTATATATGCTTCATTTTTAATGATTTTTGCACGCATACTTCAAGGGCTATCAGCAGGTGGGGAGTATTCTGGAGGAATTATTTTTGCCGTAGAGCACTCTCCTTCTAACGCAAAAGGTCGCGCTGGAAGCATTGTTGTTGCAGGGTGTATGGGCGGGGTATTTTTGGGGGCTTTAGCTTCATACCTTTGCAGCTTGCCCTTTTTGAGTAGTTGTGCTTGGGGGTGGAGAATTCCTTTTCTTTTAGGATTTTTTATCTCGATTATAGGATTATATATTCGCACTAATACGTCAGAATCAGTGGAATTTAGAAGAAGCAAAATAATAGAAAACCCGCTTTCATATGGGATTAAAAATTATCCCTATCAATGCATAGCAACTGTTGGAATTGCAGCGTTTAGTGGCGTGTTTTATCCTATTCTTTCTATGTTTATGCCAACATACTTAACCAAGGTTTTGGGGATGCCGCTGAGCCAAGCGAAATTGTTTTCTCTTGTTATGACAGTAACAATGGTAAGCTTAATTCCTGCATTTGGGGCTATTTCTGATAAACTTGGCAGGCCTTTAATGATGAGATTAAGTGCAATTTTGGTAAGCGTGCTTATATTTCCTTATCTATGGAGTCTTGAGTATTTTTCTTTTATGGGCATTCTTGCATCAGGTATGTGTGTTACTTGTGTTGTGGCTATGTTTATGGGCTGTATGAATACTTATATCTTGGAAATTTTTCCCGTTAATGTGCGCTATAGCTGTTTTGGGTTTTTCTACAGTATTGGAATGGGGATTTTTGGAGGTACTGCGCCAATGATAGGTATGTATATTCTTTCTCTACCTTTTTACTCAGTGATTTTTGGTGGATATTTATTGACGGGGTGCTTGCTGGGAGTGGGTGGGGTATTTCTTTCCAAAAAATCTGGAAATGTTAAATTTGCTTGAGTGACCATTCAATTAAGTTGATTTTTTTGTTTGCATTCAGTTTGTTTTTTAGATTTTCTACGTGCCATTCAACTGTTCTGGGAGATAGATTTAAATAATGAGCAATTTTTTTATTAGTGAGCCCTTGACCAATAAGTTTTAAGCATTGGTTTTCGCGGATTGTTAATTTAGATGTGTATATAGAAGGAGGACTTTCTAAGCTATCAGTGTTAAAAATCTCTGGATTAACTGTGGGGCTAGAGAACTCTAGAAGATCAGTTCTTGATGTTATGCAAAGTAGCCTTTTTTTGAAATCTATGCAGTAATTTTCCAGTAAATCGTGCTGATTTAAACAATGATTAATCCAATCAGTTCCACCTTGGGGGTTAGAAAAATAAAATCCTTCAATGTAGTTTCCGCACTTGATGTAGCAACATACAGTGTTCCAAATTTTTAGTTGGTATAGGCCTTGAAATAGCTTGTCTTTAGCTGTGGGCAATCCTATACGTACAATTTTATATTTGCCTAACTCGTTTGTGCTAGCGACTTCTTTTTCATAACGATCTAGAGGAATATCAGAAAGATTATTAATGAAGAAATGGTTCCATTGATTATTATTTGACCAGCCAAAGCTTTTGCCTGATCGATCAAAGCAGCGATACCCAAATACAGTTGTGTCCAAAAAATTAGGCAAATGTGGGACAAGATTTTGGGTTAAGGTATCTATGAATGCCAAATGATTTTTTTTCACAGTTTAATACCTAATTTTATTTGATATAAGCATTGCGCGATTATAAAAAGGAAAACAGTTGAAAACAACCAAATAATGTTATACTTTTATCGAAATTAATTCCCCGTATTTTCCAGGTATTTATTTTTTGAAAATATTTGTAATACGAGAAAGGCAAAAAATGGAAAACAATAAAGTTACTGAAACAAAAATTCCGGTATTTCCCCTAGAAGAAAAAGCTCGTTTACAAATTTGGCCAAGAATTGGAATTCGTTTAGAGAAAGTAATGGCAGTGACAGGGCATATGGAGGATCTTGCCCGATTATTGCGTGAAGATGAAGGGTATGCTGGTATGTATACAATTGAGGAGCAGATTCAGCGTGCCTCAGATCGACTTCGTGCATCTATTCGAATTTTTGAGAAAGCTCATCAGGTAAAAGTAGAGATTTTTACGCCTTATAGTCCTTTCGAAGATTATACGGAACAATTTATTGGCTCAATTAAAAAACCAGAGGAAGTGTCTTAATACGTGCAATATAATCAGATTCAGGTTTTACTTGGTTAGAATTTTGTTTGTCTTATAGTAATTACGTTTTGATTAACTAATTATTAATGTCACTCATGATATCTTGAAAGTACTATAAAAGTATTTCGTTTTTCATGAGCAGTATATTTGTAGTTTTATTATTGATGATTAGCACGCTATATGCAGGTATGGAAGAACGAGAGGGTCGTTCTTCTAAACGCGCTTTTGTTGCTATGAAGCGCATGTATTGGGCTGATCAACAAGAAGAAGCTGCTGATAAAAGGCGAAAAAAATATCGACTTGGTAATACAGCAAACAAGGATTCAAGTCCTGTCGCTAAGCGTCAGTTAATTCCTGTTAAAATGTCAGTTCTAGAAGATAAGATCCGTCTAAGCTATGAACCTGCAGCCTATAAAGCAGAGAAAAATTTGCATTTCGTCGGGCATCAAGATAAATCTCAACTAATTTCGCAAGTGCGAGAGCCTGATTTTCTTTCTCATAAAGAACAAAAATCAGGATAAGATTCTGGGCTAATATTGCTATTGTGGACTCGTCTAATAGATCACTCATCTTATTTTTTAAATTAACTGCTTAGCTTAGCTATTAACGAAAAATTTATTAGATTTTGTGATAATAAAAAGAAAAATTAAGGCAATTTTCTTTGAGTTCAGCGAGTGCATTTAATAAACTTGATTTTTTAAAGCCGCTACAGCGTGCACGTTTGGCAACTGTTGCAACAGAGGAGGTAGTAGGATCAGGCAAAGTTATCTTTAAAGAAGGTTCTGCATCGAAATTCTTTTATGTGTTGCTTGAAGGAAAGGTTGAAATTCAGAACAAAGTTAGAAAAGAAGTTATTTCAAAGGGGAATTTTTTTGGTACTGAAGTGCCTTGTGGTATTGAACAGTACCTTTTTACCGCTGTTACAAAAAGCAAATGTACGCTTTTAAAAATAAAAAAGGAAGTTTTGTACGATACGATTGATCAACTTGATTTACAAAAATTTCAGAAACGATTTTTACAAAATTTTGTTGGCACATTTTATTCGCAAAAATTTTTAGTATTTAAAAAAGACTCAGCAGAGCAGTTGTTTGCTCAAGCAGATCGATTTTGGATTGATGGTTTGGGCTGGATATTAGCCGCTATCGTTCCATTCATTATGCATTGGCTTCTCAGTAAAACGACAATGAATCATCAAAGTCAGATTTTCTTGTCGATTCTTTCGGCATGGTCAGTCATTGCAACTTTTCGTTTGCTCTCAGATTATGTGGCTACAATGATGACAATTTTTCTTTTAATTGGCGGAGGTGTTGTTAAAACAAAGGTTATTTTGGCGGGGTTTAGCTCAAGCAATTTCATTGTGGCTTTAAGTCTTTTGGGTCTTTCAAGTGTGTTGGTTTCCTCGGGTGTTGCTTATCGAGTATTGATAAAAATTTTAAAATTTTGTAAGCCAACTTATTGGGGAGACAATTTAATTTTATTAAGCATCGGTGGGTGGCTAACTTTAGGAGTTCCCTCATTTTTGATGCGCATGGATATGATGAAAATTTTCTACCAAGATGCTTTGCGAGTTCGTAATTTATCAGAAAATTCTAAGCAAGCGCAGGCAATGGGTTTTAGTGCGTACTGCGGGGCTGGAATTTTTTCTCAAAGTATTTTAAGCGCGTCAATGATGCATTTTGTGTTGCTAGGATTTTTTTGGGGGCAATACTCTAGTCAGTTTGATTGGTGGGAATGGCTTTTTGCCTCTTTAGGTTCTCTTACTGTGCTTCTGGTGGGATATTTTCTCGTGGTTTACTTTTCTTTTGGCAAAAGAGATAAGTATCAACCGCCGCTTAATGCTGATAAAAATCACTTAGAAGATATACTAGAGATTTTGGGGCCAACTTCTTCTACTGAAAAGGCTTCTTTAATTTGTATGTTTGGGGCAATTTTAAGCCTTGCAACTGTTAGCTTGCATGACATAGCACCTGATGTCATTTGTTTGCTGATTTTGCTTTTTCTTTTTACTTTTCAGTTTATGAATGATAAGGGATTTCAAACACGCATCAAATGGGATTTCCTTATTTTTATGTGCGGTTTGTCAGGTATTGCTTTTGCTGCCAGTGACGTCGGGCTTATAGGCTGGCTTGAAGACAATACAAAATGGATGGGCGAGTATTTTAACCATCATTTTTTTGAACTAACAACGTTTATGATTGTTTTTACACTTTTAATGCAGTTAATCCTTCCAAGAGATGTGAACATTAATATCTTAAGCATTATATTTATTCCACTATTTCAAAAAAATGGTGTTAATCCATGGATTGCGGTTTTTGTTATTAACACCATTGGTAGAGTTTGGTTCTTCGAATATCAAGAGCCTGAATATGCAATTTTCACAAAGAATACCAAGAATTTTTCGCTTGATATGTCATGCGTGATTAAGAAAACACGAATAAGATTGAATATATTCTATATTATTTCAATTTATGTTGGGATTTATTACTGGAAGTGGATTGGGATTTTGTCATGGTAAGTAGTATTAACGAAGCCAAGCAAAAATCTTTAATTCTAAAAATGCTAAAAGGCATCGTTTTTTCAAGTCTATTGGTGCTTTTGCTATTTTATAATTTAAGTCGACCCAAGATTATGATTGTGCATAGCTATGATCCAACTTTGGATATTGTGGAAGATTTTGATAAGGGGGTGAAGAAAAGTTTAGAAAATAAAATTGGTCCATTGGTGCAAAGTTATTATCTTAATATGTTTAGTAAAAATACGATCAAGCAAAAAATTGAAGCTGGAGTTGAGGCCAGGGCATCTGTTGATCGTTTTAAGCCTGATATACTAATTGTTATTGGTGACGAAGCTCAAGAATTTGTTGCAAAATTTTATTTAGGCGAAAAGAAAATGAAAGTGATTTTTGCCGGTGTGAAAGGAGATTTAGAAAAAATCGGATATATCCCAGAGAAAAATGTAAGTGGAATCATTGAAATGCCTCAGCTTCAAGAATTAAATAAATTAATTAATCATATGTTTCCTGGGAAAAAAAATATTCGTTTAGCGCATTTAGGAGATACATCGACAATTGTAAGTTTGACAGAGGAAATGTTGACTCAATACGTGTGGAAAAATGTCAAATTTCAAGATTCAGTAAAAGTACTTGATATTAATAATTTTAAAAAAGCAGCACAGCTTTTGGATAAACATTGTGATGTATTGCTTATTTCAAGTTACAGGGGATTAAAAAGCGGTCTCGATACTGAAGAAGATATTATTTCCACAGAAGCCATGCAGTGGGTTATAAACAACACTTCAATACCTATTGTTTCAACGTTTGGGTATGCCGTTGAAGAAGGGGCGGGCGTTGCTATTGTCTCATCAGCATATGAGCAAGGAACGCTTGCGATGGATTTAGCGCTAAAAATGCTAGAGGATGATTCCCACCATGCCAGTGCGATTTCTAAGGTTTTTGCTGTATACCTTAATGATACCCATTTAAGTAAATGTAATATTCAAATTCCCTTAATTTATAGATCTTTTGCGGTTGGCACTCAAAAACTATTTGAAACAGCTAAATCAGAGGAAAGTTTATGAGAACGTTTATAGCTTTTATATTTTTCTTTGCATGCTTTTCTGTTGATGGACGTATCCAAATACGTCAAACAGGATCCTCTACCGTGTATCCATTTGCGGTAAAAGTGGCTCGTGAGTTTTCTAAAAAAACAGAATATGTATATCCTTTGATTGAAAGCACAGGCACTGGTGATGGTTTTATAGATATTGTAAAAACAAAAAATGGTAATTGGTGCGATATTGTTGGCGCTTCTAGGCCGATTAAGCAGTTAGAATTGGAAAAATGCAAAAATGCAGGCGTTATTTCAATGATGGAGTTATGTATTGGTATTGATGGCATTGCTTTAGCTACTCAAAAATCTTTGAAAGGATTTGAAGATTTTCGAGTACAGGATCTTTATGCTGCAATTGCTATGAAAATTAAAAATGATAAAGGGGTTTTGGTCGATAATCCTTACCAAAAATGGAATGAAATTAATCCTAATTTACCAAATATTCCTATTCGTATTTTAATACCCTCTAAATCTCATGGTACGCGTGATGCTTTTGAAAATCTTATTATGCATGGTGGGTGTGAAATTAGAAAAGGCAACGAGGTGCGTGAAATTAGTGCTTATGAGGTTGCGGATAATCATCATCTACTGTTTGATTTTTTGGAACGCAATACTGATGTAGTAGCGTTTATAGCGGCAAGTCTTTTGCAAAGTCGAGATCATATAAAAGCTTTACGAATAAATGGTGTAGAGCCAACTTACTTGAATATTCAAAATGAAACTTATCCCTTAATTCGAAAGCTGTTTATCTATGTTCGAAAGGAAAATTATGCAACCACAGAAAGTTTGCAAGCTTATGTAAATGAGTGGTTTAGCCCTGAGGCCATTGGAGAGCATGGTTATCTTACAAAAATGGGTTTAGTCTCTCTTCCTGAAGGTACTAAAAACAGCAAAATTCTTTGATTTTGGTTGGCACGACTTTTGCATAAATAGTGCAAAAGGAGAAATCATGAGCAAACTTTTAGTCGTAGTATGTTTGTCTTTGCTTGGATTATTTGCAAGTTCACAATACGAATCATTTATAAAAATGCAAGAAGATGCTCATGGGATTCCTTCATTGTTGTTGCGTGCTGTTTCCAATGTGGAATCAGGGCGTTTGATGGGAGGAAAAATTTCTCCATGGCCTTGGACAATTAATGTTGAAGGTAAAGGGTATATCTTTGAAACTAAGCAAAAGGCAATTCAGGCAGTTGAAAGATTTCAAAGAATGGGGGCGAAGAGTATCGATGTAGGAATCATGCAAATTAACTTGCGTCATCATCCTCACGCTTTTCGTAACCTTGAGGAAGCTTTTGATCCGCAACTTAATGTTTCATACGGTGCTAAATTTTTAAAGCAATTATTTCAACAACATAAAAGTTGGCATTCAGCAATTGGCCATTATCACTCAGCTACACCTAAATATCATAATGCTTATAAGCAAAGAGTAATGAGTAACTGGGCACGGCTTACCAACAATAAGAGCCAAACGCCTCGTTTGGAGCGAGCAGTAATGAAATTTGATAATGTAGATGAGCTTGCAAAGGTGCCTAAAGTTGTAAAAAAAATTGAGCGGCAAAACATCACTCCTTTTGCAAGGGTTAAAAAGGTTTATTATTCCCTAGATTCAGGAGCGCCTTCTCAAGCGATACAAACTAAAAAAACTAGTTATGCATTGGAAGATGCATCGAGTAAGCAGTATTATTCCTTAGATTAAAGTAATTGGGTATTTTTAGTCAGCTACTTTTCAAATTCGAAATGCTGGAATTTATCAGAGCTAAAAATTTTTGATAGCCTTTCTCAAACTGCTTGATCAAAACTTGTGAAAATTGTTTGATCTTTTACGTAGTAAGAGTTTTTTAAAAAATTACAATGCCTACATCAACTTAATTTTTGAGGCAAAGCATGACAGTAATTTTAAGAAAAATCCCAGCTTATAATCCTTTAAATGATTCTGTGTATATGTCCCCCAGAATGAAACAGTATTTTGAGGAAAAACTCTATCAAGAATTACAAAAATTAATTGAAGAAGAAATTTTTCTGTCTGAATCTCTTGCAGAGGTTTCAAAGCGTGAGCCTGATTTTGTTGATCAGAGTGCCGAGGAAAGATTACGCTTTAATAACTATGTCTATCACGAACATGAGCAGCATTTGCGGCATGATGTCGAGTCAGCCCTAAAGCGCTTGGAAGATGGCAGTTATGGGTATTGTGTTGCAACGGGTAAGCCGATAGGAATTGAAAGGCTTATCGCTGCGCCTTATGCGCTTTATTGCTTTGATGTGCAAGCGCAAGTTGAGCATGAAGAACACCGAAAATGGGGGTAAACTATGCCATCTGTTTTTCATGGTCGAGCAGCCATTTCTTACGTGAAATGCCACCGCCATAACCTCCAAGTTTTCCGTCACTGTTGATGATACGATGACATGGAATGATTATCGCAATATTATTGGCGCCATTAGCATTAGCAACGGCTCGAAATGCTAAAGGTCTTTCAAGTGCTATTGCTTGATCAGCATAGCTTCTAGTTTGCCCATATGGAGTGCGAATTAGTTCTTTCCATGCATTTTTCTGAAATGGGCTACCTGTAAGAATAAGCGGGATGCTAAATTTTTTTAATTTACGTTCGAAGTAAGTTTTAAGTTCTGATTCTACTGATTCGATAATGGGGGTCATTCCAGGAATGATATTTGCGTTTGCATTCGCGCAGAATTTCTCGATTTTTCCCTTAAGCTTTTGTCTTTCAACGAACTCTAAAAAATACAAGGATTTTTCATCAGCGACAGCTACCATAAAGCCTAGAGGTGTTTCTATCGATGATGATTTCAGTATTATGTGTTGTTTTATTTGCCTTGAAGAAAATACATTTTTCACTGGAGTGTCCCGTATTCAATGGATACCGTAAAATACAAGATCACTTTCTATAAAATCAATCTTTTTTGTATAATATGCATGGTTCTGCTGTGTCTTGGTGTATAGATGCTTGATGCCAGCCATGTTTTTCATAAAAACTACATACTCTTAAATTATCCATCGCAACTTTAAGAGTCATTGGTCGTTCAAGGTTTTTTTCGGCGATTTGTAGCAACTGTGTGCCTTTGCCGCACCTTTGGTGGGATGGGTGAATAAACAAATTATGGATAAAATTATCAGCAGAATACACAGATACAAAACCGATGATTACAGTATTTTCTTCCATTACCCATACTTCATCATCTGCTGTTGATTTCTGGTAATCTCCAATCTGAAATTCATTTTTAGGGCGTGAAGCAAATGTTTCCTGGCGAGTAAATTGAAAAAATATTTCAAGCTGCTGAATATCTTCGTGCTTGGCTCTGCGAATGCTTATCATTTACACTGATCCCAGTTTAAATTAGCGTATTCAAAAAATCTAATATAAAATTTGCAATGGCGAAAATTAGTTTATGAACAGGGCCGCTAAATATCAGCAAAGCGCCAATTACGATCAACAAGCCAAAACGCTCAAAAAAGCGAAATAATTGATGGTGTTGGGGTAAAAAGCACGTGATCATTCGGCCTCCATCAAGTGGCAAAATAGGAAGTAAATTAAATGCAGCTAAAATAATATTAATTTGAACTGCTGTGTTCATTATTTCAGTGCTAAAAATGCCAATTTTCCAAAGAATCCCCGCGATAAGAGCTAGGAAAATATTCATCAAAGGGCCAGCAAAAGCTACAAAGAATACGCCAATTTTTTGTGGCCTAAGGTTTGAAAAATTTACAGGAACAGGTTTTGCCCAACCGATCAGTATTGGTGCATGGGCTATAAATAATATGAGGGGTAGAAATATTGATCCTAGGGGATCGATATGATTAAGGGGGTTCGCACTCAGACGCCCTTCATGCTGAGCAGTGCGATCACCAAACGCGTAGGCCATTAATCCATGCCCTAACTCGTGCAGAACGATAGATACAACCAAACACAATATTTTTACTATAAATTCCATAATTTCCGCCGTTTTAGAACTTAAAAAATAATTTTATGAATTTTTAATGCTAACTCAAGTTTGCTTACACATCTTTTTTGTGAAATTCAAGACTTGAAATTCATCTTTTTTTGCTTATTAATAAGTCTACCTTCTGACGTTCAATGTACGTGATTCTTAAGATATTTTCTAAAGAATAGTGCATTTTTGTCGGCTGAGTGTGGTTTTATTTTTTTAGCAGTGAGGTTTTAATGAAAATACACCGTCGTTTTACGGTTGCTGGGCAATCCCCATATGAAGGAATTGATTTCCGCTTAACTGCTAGTGAAATAAAAAATCCTGATGGGTCAGTGGTTTTTCTTCAGGAAAATATTGAGGTTCCTGCTCATTGGTCGCAAGTGGCGAGTGACGTTATTGCGCAGAAGTATTTTCGCAAGGCTGGTATTCCAGATGAGCTTGTTACAGTAAAAGAAGATGGCGTTCCAAATTGGCTTCAACGCAAAAAAGCAAAAGCTGGATGTTCACTGCGTGGTGAAAATTCTGCTAAAGAAGTCTTTAATCGTTTGGCTGGTACCTGGACCTATTGGGGCTGGAAAAATGGGTATTTTGATACAGAAGAAGACGCTCTCGCTTTTTATGATGAAATGCAGTACATGCTGTGTATGCAAGTTGCTGCTCCTAATTCACCTCAGTGGTTTAATACGGGTATTTACTGGGCATATGGCGTTGATGGTCCGGCTCAAGGGCATTTTTTCGTTGATGAAAAAACAGGCCAACTAAAACAGTCTACTTCAGCGTATGAGCGTCCTCAACCTCATGCTTGTTTTATTCAATCAGTTAGTGACGATTTGGTAAATGATGGTGGTATTATGGACCTTTGGGTTCGTGAAGCCCGTTTGTTTAAGTATGGGTCAGGAACTGGGTCTAATTTTTCACGGTTGCGTGGGTCTGGTGAAAAACTATCAGGTGGTGGAGTTTCTTCAGGTTTGATGAGTTTCTTGCGCATTGGTGACCGTTCTGCTGGTGCTATTAAATCAGGTGGAACTACGCGCCGTGCAGCAAAAATGGTGGTTCTTGATATTGACCATCCAGATGTTATTGATTTTATCGACTGGAAAGTTATTGAAGAGCAAAAAGTAGCTGCTCTGGTAACTGGATCTAGGCTAAACCAGATTCATTTAAACGGAATTGTGACAGCCTGTATCAATAATGATTTGAAAGAAGCTGATCGCTTTGATGCGAAGACAAACCCTGGTTTAAAATCTGCAATTCGTGCAGCACGAACTGCATTGGTTCCTGAAAACTATATAAGACGTGCTATTCACATGGCTCAGCTTGGATATACTAGTTATCCATTCCCTACCTACAACACAGATTGGGATAGTGAGGCATATGGGACAGTTTCTGGGCAAAATTCAAACAATACAGTACGTGTTACAAATGCATTCTTAGAGAGTGTTTTGGAAGATAAAGAATGGAGCTTAACATCAAGAACAAACGGGGAGGCACTGAAGAAGCTTCCTGCGAAAGAATTGTGGGATAAGATTGGTTTTGCAGCGTGGGCATGCGCTGATCCAGGTATACAATTTGATACAACGATTAATGAATGGCACACTTGCCCAAATAGCGGGCGAATTGACGCCTCTAATCCTTGTTCTGAATACATGTTTCTTAATGATACAGCGTGTAACCTTGCTTCAATCAATTTGGTTACTTTGTATAAAGATAATAAGTTTGATATTGGTGCTTATGAGCATGCTATTTCACTTTGGACAATTGTTCTTGAAATAGCTGTGTTAATGGCGCAGTTCCCTTCTCGTGCAATTGCTCAGCTATCATATGATTTCCGCACGCTTGGGCTTGGATATGGAAATCTAGGCGGGCTTTTGATGGCTATGGGTATTGCTTATGATAGCCCAGAAGGTAGATGTATTGGCGGTGCACTTGCGGCAGTTTTGACAGGTGTAAGTTATAGAACATCAGCATTGATGTCGAAAGAGCTTGGTGCCTTCCCAGGATATGCAAAGAATAAAGAGCCTATGCTAAAGGTAATGCGCAACCATCGTCGTGCTGCTTATGGTGAGACACAAGGGTATGAAGGCTTATCAATAGTTCCTGTGCCACTTCGTGCGAGTGATTGTACTGTTCCTGGGTTAATTGAGGCAGCATGCCAAGCTTGGGAAGAAGCAGTATCACTTGGTGAGCAGTTTGGGTACCGTAATGCACAGACTACTTGTATAGCGCCAACTGGTACAATTGGATTAGTGATGGATTGCGATACAACAGGTATTGAGCCAGATTTTGCTTTAGTGAAATTCAAAAAACTTGCTGGTGGTGGATACTTTAAGATTATCAACCAAATGGTGCCATCTGCGTTGAAAATTTTGGGATATAGCGCTGAAGAAATGCAAGATATTGCTAATTATGCGGTTGGGTATGGTTCAATTAAAGACTCACCTACAGTTAATTACGCAGCTTTGAAGGGTAAAGGGTTTACAGATAAAGAGCTGAAATTGCTTGAAGGTGCGTTGAAAAATGTCTTCGATATTAAGTTTGCCTTTAATAAATACACGTTGGGCGAAGATTTTTGCAAAACAGTTCTAAAGCTAAGCGATGAGCAATTAAGCGATTCAGGATTTGATATGTTGACTCATCTTGGATTTAGTAAACAAGATATTGAGTCTGCCAATATTTATTGTTGCGGTGCAATGACTCTTGAGGGAGCTCCTCATTTGAAAATTGAGCATCTTCCTGTTTTTGATTGCGCTAATCCGTGTGGTCGTACAGGAAAGAGATTTTTATCATTTGATAGTCACATTGAAATGATGGCAGCAGTGCAGCCATTTATTAGTGGTGCAATTTCAAAAACTGTTAATATGCCAGCTCAAGCAACAATTGAGGATTGTCAATCAGCGTATATGAAATCATGGCGTTTGTGCTTGAAAGCAAATGCTTTGTATCGTGACGGCTCTAAGCTTTCTCAGCCCCTTAATAGTTTAGCTTTTGATGAAGACGAAGCTGAAGATATTGCGCAAATGCCACAAACGCAAAAAGCCCAAGTTATTGCTGAAAAGATTGTGGAGCGGGTGATTGAGCGGGTAGTTTACGAATCAAAGCGTCAAAAGTTACCAAACCGTCGCGGTGGATATACTCAAAAAGCTGTTGTTGGTGGGCATAAGATTTATATTCGTACTGGTGAGTATGATGATGGAAAACTTGGAGAAATCTTCGTTGATATGCATAAAGAAGGGGCATCGTTCCGTTCGCTAATGCATAATTTTGCTATGGCAATATCGATTGGCTTGCAATATGGAGTGCCTCTTGATGAATACGTTGAAGCCTTTACATTTACTCGTTTTGAGCCATCAGGTATGGTTGAGGGGAACGATTGGGTGAAAATGGCGACATCGATTCTTGACTATATTTTCCGTGATTTAGCAATTAACTACTTAGGTCGCAATGATCTTGCTCATGTGCAGCCCAATGACTTAACGCCAGACACGATTGGTGATAGAACCGATTACATGGTAAATCGTTCATCAGAAAGTGAGGGTTCATTAGTTGTTGAAGCAACAGTGATTCGTGATGAGGTTGTTTCAATGAATATGAATGGACAAATGGACAGCTTTGAGAATAAAGCGACCGGTACTTACGGTACCTCAAATGTTGTGTCTTACTCAACTTCGAAACGTAAAGTTGAAAAATCTGCTCAAGCAAAGCTTCAAGGTTATGAAGGTGATGCGTGTGGAGAGTGTGGAAACTTCACGATGGTTCGAAATGGTACTTGTTTGAAATGTGTGACGTGCGGTTCTACGAGCGGATGTTCTTAACACATTGATTCTTTCATAATGGCCGCATGTATATGCGGCTTTTCTGTTGGTATCAAAAAATAGAAAGAGGCATCGTTCACTAAACGTATGGTTTGAGCAGCAAGGAGAACAAATGACCCCCATAAGTATTGAGTTTTTGGTTGTTATCATTGCTGTGGTAACGTATTTTTTTGCAGCAATTCCTTTTGGCTTAGTTTTCTCAAAGCTTTCAGGGCTAGGAGATATTAGAAATATTGGCTCAGGAAATATCGGAGCGACTAACGTTTTGCGTACTGGCAATAAGAAAATTGCTGCGTTAACGCTACTTTTTGATGCCATAAAAGGAGCCATAGCAGTGCTGGTTAGTGCTCATTTCATTCCTGGGCATGAATATGCAATTGGATTTCTGGCAATTTTTGCACATATTTTCCCGGTCTATTTAAAATTTAAAGGGGGAAAGGGTGTTGCAACTACACTTGGCGTGTATTTTTCTTGGAGCCCTTTATTGGGCTTTCTTGTGTTAGTAACATGGTTGATTACAGCAAAGTTGTTCAAAGTGTCTTCATTATCGGCCCTTGTGGCGGCAATTTTTGCACCAATTTTTGTTTATTTCTTAGGTGTTAATTCTGAGATACTTCCTTTTACGGCGTTGATAACAGCCACACTTTTTTACACACACCGAGATAACATCAAAAGGATTCTAAATAAAAAAGAATCAATCATTTCTTAAAAAAGGGGTAAATATGGTTCAAATCACGCGTGTGTATACACGCTCAGGAGACAAAGGGAAGACATCACTTGGGGATGGAACTCGAAGGAAAAAGTCGGATATCCGCTTTGAAACAATAGGCACTATTGATGAGGCTAATTCCTACTGCGGACTGATAGTGCCGGAAGTCTCTCCGAAGCTTCAAAAACTTATTAAGCATATTCAAAATGATTTATTTGATCTAGGGGCTGATTTGGCTGTGCCTCAGGGTGAGGCGCTGCGTATTAGTGCTGACCATGTGGAATTTTTAGAAAATCAAATCGATGCTTTTAATGAATTCCTTAAACCTTTGGATTCTTTTGTGCTTCCGGGTGGAACTAGGGCGAGTGCATTGATGCACGTGGCAAGAACCATAGTAAGACGGGCTGAGCGCTGTATGGTGCTTTTAAACGAATATGAGCTTGTAAACAGCAATGCGATGAAATATATGAACCGTTTATCCGATTTGCTGTTCGTGCTATGCCGTCACTTAAATGACGATGGAAAGTCAGATGTTCTTTGGATTCCTGGTGGAAAAAGAAAGTCTTAGTACTTATAAAAATGGTCGGGACGAGAGGATTCGAACCTCCGACATCCAGTACCCAAAACTGGCGCGCTACCAGGCTGCGCTACGTCCCGAACAGCTTATACACTATCTGAAAAAAAAGAGATTGCCAAGCGAAATAACTGTTAGTTGGGTTTTTTCCTAGTTCAGCAGTTTTGAAAAAATTTTTGTTTAGAAGCATAGGCAGCCGATCCATACTAGAATTACCAATGCAAATGCTAAGAAAACAGCTGCAGACGCTGCATCTTTTACAAATCCAATGGCGAGATCATGCTCCATTGTGACTCTGTCAGCTAAGCGTTCTATAGCGCAGTTTATTAGTTCCAGACAAAGAACTAGCATGTATACAGATAGCATAAGAACTTTTCTGAAGAGGGTAACAGGTAAAAAGCCTAATACTATTAATAAAAAAGGAAGAAGATATATTTCTAATCGAAAAGAGTAATCATTGTTAAATGCTGCTTTTATGCCAGTGCAGGAGTATTTAAAACTGTTTTGAATTTTTCTTATCATAGCGCTTACCATTTATTTACACTTACTTTGCTAAAGTTTTGAATAAGTAGCAAGAATTAGGTGTCATTTGGGAAAATTTTTTAATTCTTTGCAGAAATTATTGCGAGTAAAACGGTATTCTATTGATCAATTGCGTCGACAAGTAGCGTTACTTAATGAACAAATTGATTTGCGCCTTTTGGCAATTGAAAAAAATATCGCTTATATCAATACGGAGCGCTTAATTGCATCTGTTAATATTAATGGATCTGACACGCTTGTGGCATTTATGGAGCAAAAAATGCTTCAAAATAAGCAGTATGAAATGGAAAGAGAAGAATTACAAATGATGGTTAAAAAGCTTCAAGATCAATTATATGAAGCTTATGTGGAAGAAAAACAGCTTGAAAAAGTTCAATCTCAAGAAAAAATACGTATGACCATTGAAGAAAAACGTAGAGAAAACCAAGTAATGGATGAAATGGCAACCCAGACAAATAGAAAAAATTTGCTTAAATATTAAATAAAAATTACAATAAAGTGTAGTATTGATCTACATAAGTTAAATTTACAGCGTGAGGGTAAAGAAACTATGGGTAAATATCTTTCAGAAGTCTTGGGAACTTGTTTGTTAGTGCTTTTTGGTTGTGGAAGTGCTGTTTTGGCAGGAGGTCATATAGGGTTAGTTGGGGTAGCGTTATCATTCGGATTTGCGTTACTTATGCTTACCTACTGGTTGGAGCCAATTTCCGGCTGTCATCTCAATCCTGCTGTTACGCTAGTTTTGGCTTTTTCTAAGAAATTTCCAATGCGTGATATCGTCCCATATATTATTGCTCAATTAGTTGGGGGTATTCTTGGTGGGTACTTATTATTGCACATCGCCCAAGGCCATGCACATTTCAGTGTGGAGGCAGGATTTGCATGTAATGGGTTTGGCGAATATTCTCCGGGTGGATACTCAGAGCTTAGTGGTCTAATTACAGAGGTTGTCATGACAACTGTGCTACTGTTAGCCGCACTTGCAATAAAATGTAAGAAATTTCCTGTTGATGCTTCCGGGCTTTTCATGGGGGTAACGCTTGCATCAATTCATCTGTTGAGTCTTCCTGTCACAAATACTTCCGTAAATATAGCTAGAAGCTTAGGTGTTGCTGTAATTCATGGTGGATGGGCAATGCAGCAATTGTGGTTATTTGGAGTGGCACAACTTCTTGCTGTGGTAATTGCAGTTGTTATATTTAAAGTTTTAGAAGATGAATAAGGATTTTAAAATCAAGATAACCCCCTTAAGGCATTAGAAAAGGGCCCTCATTATCGAGGGCCCTTTAATTATTAATTTTTTTCTAGTCTTCTTTTGAGCTTTGATTCGGCGTTCTCTTTTCTTCAAAACTCAGGTCTTTTTCTTTAATTTTTTGCTGTTCAAATGAAGATGGTCCTGACAATAAAATCTCGAGTGCTTTGGCAATTTCGTTATTTTTACCTTCTTTTATAAACATTGTGGTATTCCTTATTGCAAATCCTGCCGTGAGGGTAAAAAAAATTTTCCTTAGTTACTACGTGGAATTTTATTGAAAATTCACTTTGCTATCTGATTTTATTATGTTGTACACGCTCGCGATGTCCAATATCCTTTTAAGTATTGAATTTTGGGGTTTTGGTTGCAATTTTGATGTATCAAAAAAAGTCTTAATTAGCTTGGGGTGTCTTCTAAAGGGGTGTCAGGAAGCTTGCTTTTTAAAACCCCTGTATTATGAGATAAGTTTATTTCTAAAGACCTTGCTCTTTCTTCTGCAGTAGTTAGCCTGCTTTCCACTTCTTTAGAAAAAGTTTTAAAGGAATTTTGTAAGTTTGTAATATCATTCTCTATGACATCAAGTTTTCTTCTTTCTTCTTTCCTATTTTTCCATTTTTCTATGATGAGCGGAGGTAGTAATCCTGCAAAAAAACCAAGAAGGGCGGGTATTAAAATTTTCCAATCTAAAGACATCATCATCCCCTTTATTTTGATTAAAGCAATGACTAATAAGCCTAGGCTTAGATAGCACAATAAGGTCTTAGATACAAATCTTGGTGTGAATTTACAATTTAATATAACTGCTTAAATCAGGAAATGATCTTCTTCACACTCAAGTTTGTCGGAAAGAATGGTGCAACTGGTTAAATGTATGTTTCCTGTTTTTCCTGATTGCGTTTGAACTTCACAAAAGGTTCCAGCGCCGAAGTCAAAAACTCCTATTACGTGACCTAATATTTTATTATTTGCTATCAGCGGTAGCCCTATTAATTGTTCGTAATAGATTTCATCATCAGAAGGAGGAGGGAGCTGATGGTCAAAAATGAAAATTTTACTACCCTTTAAAAATTCAGCCTGATTCCGGGTTGTTACTCCATCAATTGAAGCAATAGCAATGGTTGGGGCTTTGATAGTTAAACTTGTAATTGATATAGGTTCCTGCTTTTCATTAACAAGAGACCCGTACATAGTTAGGCTATCGGACGACCTTGCAAAGATTTTAATTTTCACTTGGCCTTTAATGCCATGGGCTGCTGTGATTTGTCCAAGGCAAATCAAATGGTTCATTGGCAACTCACATTATCTTAAAAATGAATTTAGAAGGTTGGGGCAAAGATTTTTCTTCCTGATCTTTGAAAATAGGGTGAATATCCAGTGAGTAAGGTTACTATTAGTTCACTGGATTGCCACACTCAGTATATAGTCTCGCAAGTAATTCTTGCATAGGCTATATTTATTCGGCTGCTGGTGCTTCTGTAGCAGCTTCTTCTGTAGTTACCGGAGCGTCTTCTGCTGGTGCAGTAGTTTCAGCGGCTGGTACTTCAACAACAGTTTCTTCCGCTGCTTGTGCCGCAGCAGCAGCGGCCTCTTCAGCTGCTTTTAAACGATCTTGTGCTTTTTTCTTAGGCAGTGATTTCTTAGGAGTCACACTGTTGGCTGGTTTTTTTAACAGGTCGATATTCGCTAAAAAGCCAGTAACGCGATCAGTTGGTTGTGCGCCAACAGAAAGCCAGTATTTTGCGCGATCAGCGTCGATTATAACACGCTCTTTATTCCCGTGCTCTAAAAACGGATTGTATGAACCAATACGTTCAACAAAACGACCATCTCTTGGTGCAGTCGCTTCAGCTACCACAATACGGTAGAAAGGACGCTTCTTCGCGCCACCACGCGCTAAGCGAATTTTTAATGCCATGTGTATTACTCCTTAAACACTCTTTATATTCCACGCATCATTGCGCCTAAACCTTGGCGCATGAAACCTTTTTTCCCTATCTTTCCCATTCGTTTGAACATTGTTTGCATTTGTTCAAACTGCTTGAGCAAGCGGTTAACTTCCATTACTTGCACCCCAGCACCTAATGCAATACGCTTGCGGCGTGATCCATTTAGGATATTGGGAGTTCGTCGCTCTTTTTTTGTCATTGATCTAATAACAGCAAGTTGACGGCGAACAAGGCTGTCATCAAGGCCAGCCCCTTCCAGTTTATCTTGTATTTTGCCAATTCCGGGCAAAAAACCAAGCATACTAGAAAGCCCGCCCATTTTTTGCATGCCTTCTAATTGTTTGGCCATATCATTCAGATCAAAATGCCCTTTTTCTAATTTTTTTGCAAGCTTTTCTTGATCTTCACTTTCAGCAAGTGCAGAAGCTCTTTCTACTAAGGCAATAATATCACCCATATCAAGGATGCGGCTGGCAACGCGATGGGGGTCAAATATCTCTAATTGGTCAATACGCTCGCCCATTCCAAGAAATTTAATCGGGCATCCAGTTACGTGACGCATAGAAAGAGCGGCGCCCCCGCGGCCGTCACCATCCGCTCGTGTGAGGATAATTGATGTTACGCCTATAGCATCATGGAAGCTTTTTGCGATATTTACAGCATCTTGTCCAGTGAGACTGTCAGCTACTAAGAATGTTTCTATAGGCTTTGATAGAGATTTTATTTCTTTTAATTCTGCCATCAATTCATCGTCGATGTGTAAACGTCCGGCAGTATCTAAAATAATAACATCTGTATTTTGGGTTTTTGCTGCAGTCATTGCACGCTTTGTTATTGCAAGTGGCTTCTCGCTATCAACAATAGGCAAACTTGGAATGTTCATTTGCTTAGCCAGCGTTTCCAATTGTAATTGAGCGGCAGGGCGGTATACGTCTAACGAGGCTAATAAGACATTTTTTCCAAACTTAGTGGTAAGTAATTTTGCGAGTTTTGCTGAAGTCGTAGTTTTTCCTGATCCTTGCAAACCAGTCATTAAAATGACCATAGGTGAAGGGGCAGCAAGATTGATGGGCTCAGGCTCACCACCTAAAGCATGAATCAATTGTTCATTTACAATTTTTACAACCATTTGGGCAGGATTAATGCTTTTGACAAGCTCTTGCCCAATAGCCTTTTCTTTTGCTTGTTCGATAAATTCTTTGACAACGGGTAAGGCTACGTCTGCCTCAAGAAGGGCAATGCGAATTTCACGCATCGCTGTGTTGACGTCATCTTCTGAAAGGGCGCCACGACCTTTTAAGCGATCAAAGATTCCGGATAAGCGATCAGATAGTGATTTGTACATATGCCCTCGTAAAATGTATTTTTAAAATAGGGAATATCAGGGGAAATTACAAGAATGAGTATACCCAATATTTCTAGTGCTAATCGTATTCCGTATCTACTAAATTATCCCAGTCAGGAAAATCATCATTGAAATTATTCTTGGCAAGTTGTTCAGATGAAATAGATGCTAATGTCTGAGGAAGAAGAAATGGGAGATCATCAGCTGTTATTTCATCATCGCTATCTTCTTCGCTTGAGGTCCAAGATTTTTGCTTTGATCTTTTTAGCAGAGAACTTCTTTTAAGAGTATTTGGAGTAATCATCTTTCCATTGTCATCGAATTCTAAGCTGTTTCTTCTGCCCCGAAAGCTTTTAAGTGTCTTATTTTTAAGCAACTCTATTCTATCTGGAAATTGAATACTGCGTGAGTTGGGTTTTAAAGCCTTTTCAGGCTCCAACCTGCAAGATGTTTCAATGCTGAGTTCTCCGCTGGCCTTAATTCCATCATGGATTATTTGTGGCGCCATATATGCACGAAACTTAGCAGTAAGAGCAACCATAAATGAAAACATAAAAATAGTGTATTTGGGTTTTTTTGATAGGTTTGGTATGTGTTGTGTGCAACCTTTTATCCAGATTGCTAAATTAGGGTAATGTGATTTGAATTCTTTTTTGAAATTTAGTAATGGGTTTAAGTTAGCTGTATATCCAATAATATGGCGAAGAGCTAAGTTAAGCTCTACATCTTCATTTGTGCCATCTAGATCATCCCATATTTTTGAAAAGACTCGAGCGAAAGTTTCTAACCTCCATAAGTTTCCTGTGTTTCTGTAAGGGTCTGGAGTGTTGATGATCTTTAAAAAAATGAATAATGTATTGCGTGTGATATCTTGTTCATACAAGGGGTTGAAATATATTTGGGAAGTTACTTGCCGTTTTAAAGTGTATGCTTTAAGAATTTTTTCAGAAAGTATTTTTATTTCGTCAAGAACAGATCTTTGAGAAAAAATCTCATTAATAATTTGACCAAAAAGAGGCGTTTGTTCAAAATTTATAGCTGGGACTCGAGGAGCATGACTAAGTAGGTGTTGAAAAATAGCTGGATTAATAGCTATTTTTTCAGTCCAAAAATTGGGCATAAAAGTGCTAGGAACTGAGTGAAGACCCGCAACAAAGGGCTGCATAGCATAATTTTGATCTTGCTGAAATTCTTCGTCATCTTTTGCTTCAGCACTGTATAATGCGAAAACTATTACGATAGCTAAAAAACTTAGAATAAAATGTCTAAACATCTGCTGAGTGTGAATGCTTTCCTTATTAAAGTATAAAGTCCAAATTTTCAGATACTCAAGAAATATATTCTAGGTGGACGGTGCCACCTTGGCGTATTATCTGAAACAATTTTTTTATTTCTAAGATTGCTGCTCAAAAATTCTGTTTGTGGCATGATTTTTGTATATAAGAACATACTATATAGTAAACAAAAGGTAGTTACATGCCTGGCGAAGTTAGCATGGGTAGAGCCATTGTGGATCCAAAAGGTCAAAAGCCTGTACGTGTTGGTATGAATCACGGTGGTCTTGATATGCAAGCAACCGGTAAAGAAATAAAAGAAGCTACTCTTGCCTCTACAAAAAAGCAAAGCGATGCTATTGAGAAAAATAAAACAGGGGTTCTTCCAGCTATCAGCGCTTTGCAAGAAAAAGTTAAATTATTACAAAGTGATGCTATTGCACTTAGTAACTACCTTGGAGATCGGCCTGGAATTGAAAGCAGTTTTAAAAGTCTTGTTCCTACAGTTTCTAAATCTGGAGAATTCTCAACAACTTCATTTGTGGACGTTACTCTAGATAGTGCCGTTGCTAAACCAACATCTGGATCAGTTTCCATGCGTGTTCTTCAGCTAGCAGTTGAGGACTCACGTATAACGGTAGATACAATCAAAGATTCAAGTAATAATCCCATTACATCAATTAACCAAGAGTTAGGCATATCAGGTAGTTTTACAATTAATGGTGGCGCCACAATTAATGTAAGAACAACAGATACATTGTACTCAATTGTTTCTGCAATTAACAATTCAAACTCAGGTGTGCAGGCAAATTTTTCCCAAAATGGTTTCGAATACTATTTAACATTAACAGGAACAAAACTTGCAAAGTCTCTCTTTTTTTCAGATAACGACGGCCTGCTACAAACTCATTTTGGTATCGACACGGGTCCTACAGATATAGGAAACTTACAGGCAAAAATAGAATGTGATGTAACCGATGGCAAAAGAGGTGTCGTTACAAAAACCTATGAATTTGACTCTAATATCGTTAAAGACCTAATTCCGGGTGCAACCCTAAAGCTTTTGAATACCACAAAAAATAGTGGTGGTGGTTATGACAATCTCAATATTAATATTAGCAATAATAGCAAAGAAGCATGCGACAAAATTCTCGCATTCTACCAACACTATAATGAGATACGAGAAACTCTTAACAGAAATCTAATGACAGATGATGATGGAAATCCCTTGGATCCAGAAGCTGTTATGGTAAGGTCGCCCTTGATTAAAAAACTTAATGAAGATTTGAGAGCGATTTCTCATTTTACATTAGTAGGCTCGGAAAGAGATGATTTTGTAACAGTTAGAGATATAGGAATCGTGCGCGATGAAACAGCTACAGGGTTTCAAGCGGGTATATTTACAATAGCTGATGCACAAAAACTTTTAGCAGCAATCCAAAATAATTTTGAGAAAGTCAAAAAGTTATTTGGAAATTACACTACAGTCTCAAATAGTAACTTTCGCGTAACGGATCTTGGTCCTTCGCTTGACCCTATGCTTGCGGGACGACCAATAACTGTTACGCTTAGCAATGTTGGCGGTAAATATTATTCCAGATTTTTATGCGGTAATAACGATACAGGGAATGTAGAGCAAAAATCCTCATCCCGTCTGGTGGGAAAGGAAAATAGTGTTTTTGATAAAATTACGATCGACTATAAGGGGGCTCCTGTTCAAGATGGAGATAGTGTTACCTTTACTTTGACAGCAACCCAAGGGCTTGGCGTCTCAGTTAGCAATACACTAGGAAGCCTTTTAACAAAAGAAACTATTGATAAAAAAACCGGTAGAGTAGTAGAGGCAGATGGCGATTTTTCCATTGAGGTAAAACGCATACAACAAAAAAATGAAAAATTAGAAAAGCAAGTTAAAAGGATTGAAAAAAATGCTGAACGTGAAGAAAAAAGGTGGATAGCTCAGGCTGCACGCTATGATGCAATGAAAGCCAGCTATTCTAGCCTTTCAAAGCAACTAGAAAATATGTCGATGGCTCACAGAAGAGATTAGGACTTAATTATGTATAATCGCTATAAACAAACATCCGTCCAAGGGTTAACAGTTAATCGGCAGATTGCAACTGTCATAAAAGATATTCATATGAAGTTGCAAGAAAGCGAACGCTTATTTAGAAGTTATAAATTAGCTGCCAGTATAGAAAGCGGTGAAAAAGCTGTTTATAAATCAATTGCTCTTTCAAATATTATGGAAGGGTACATCGATCAAACGATAAAAAAGAATCAGGGAAATTCAGAAGTTTTAGAGGGTCTGAAAGAGCTGCAACTGCATTTTAATAGTCTGCATCATACGATTAACCAATATGTTATCAAGCGTAATAAAGAGTTATATGAAAAAATAATTCTTAATTTAAAAGCGATGGAAAATTTTTGGAATGAATTGCCTGCTGTAGAATAGAAAGCTTTTACCTGTCAATTTTTATTCCAAAAGCTTTTAATTCTTTAAGAATTGTTTGTAAATCTTGTTCAGTATTGCCTTCTGCCCTTACAATTAATGCGCTTTGAGTATTAGATGCGCGTACTAACCACCAGCCGTAAGTATTCTCAACGCGAACACCATCAATTTCATTAAAGCTTTTCCCTGCATCAGTTAGCTTTTTCTTTAAATCATGAATAATTTGAAGTTTCTCTCTTTCATTACAGTTAAGGCGTATTTCAGGGGTGCTGTAAGCTTTTGGAAGCTGAGCTACTAAATCAGAGAAATTTACTTCAAGTGTTTGAATATAATTCAGCAGGAAAATCGCAGCATACAATCCATCGTCAAAACCATAATAGCCATGTTTAAAAAACATGTGCCCGCTCATTTCACCAGCAAATATAGCATTATGTTGAATCATCGCCTGTTTTATCCAAGAATGTCCTGTCCGCTCCATCACTGGTTTTCCGCCAGCCGCTGTAATAGCATTGAATGTATGATTGCTGCACTTGACATCGGCAATAATTGTACCGCCTTTCGCATCTTGCAAAATCGCATGGCTTATAATCGCGACTAGTTCATCACCCGCAATAATACGCCCCGTGGAGTCTACAATTCCCACGCGGTCTGCATCACCATCAAAAGCAAAGCCAATATCACAATTATTTTTTTTTACAGCTGCAATAAGGTGACTTAAATTTTCAGGTACACTTGGGTCGGGGTGGTGATTGGGGAAATTGCAATCAATATTCGTAAATAATGGCACATGACTATGTTTAGAAAGGTCTTTGCAAAATGCTTCTATAACGGGTCCCGCAGCGCCATTTCCGGCATCCCAGGCAATTCTTAGCGGCTTTTTAAAAGTGTGCCCTAACAATACTCGTTTAACGTATTTATCAAAAACATCTTTGTGTTCTGTATAATTTCCACCAGGTTTTTTTGTCACCTCTTGCAGAAGTAGATTTTGAATTTGTGTTCCAAAAAATGGTTTGTTCCTTAAGGTGATTTTAATGCCGTTATCATCCTTGGGATTATGTGATCCTGTAATCATTAACGTTGCATCGGCATTCAGCTCAAAACCAGCGAAATAACTCATAGGGGTTGGGCCCACGCCAATATCTAGTACCTCAAGGCCACAATCTATTAAAGCGTTACATAAAACTGCATGAAGTGCTGGCGAACTACTACGCCCATCGCGGCAAACTACAACTGTTTTTCCGCCATTATCGTGTAATAAGCTACCGAAGTGTTCACCTAACCACGTAGCATCAGCCTCAAAAAGGTTCTTGCCATAGGTGCCGCGTATATCATATTCACGCAAAATAATGGGGTTAGGCTGATACATGCTCTATCGTCGTTAAAAATATGGGATATTCTAAATCATTCACAAAAAAAATAGCAATAAATTATCCCGCTCAAAATTTTACAAAAAATAAGTATTGCAAAAAATTACAGCTATCACTAAATAATAAATGAAAGAAATCAGGCATTACAACAATATCAGCAACTGATGCAACAAATGGCTGCTCTACCACGAGCGTGTGATGTAGAAAATAATTTAAGCTGATAGAGGTATTTTAAGGCTTGTAAACGCAGATTCCAAATAAGGACGAAGTTCAGGGTCACTTGCTGCCAGGGCAAGATTTGCCTGTAACCAGCCTACTTTTGTGCCGCAGTCATAGCGCTCACCAGAAAAACGAAACCCCGTTAAAGGAACATTAGCTCCAAGCATCGATTGTAACCCGTCTGTTAGCTGAATTTCCCCTCCAGTACCAGCTTTTTTTAAGCCCAACGGCTCAAAGATTGAAGTGCTTAAAATATAGCGGCCAATAATCGCGGTTGAAGAAGGGGCTGCAGATATATCCGGTTTTTCAATAACGGCTTTTGCATTTACCTTTGCGCCTGACTGCGACCCAATATCAAGAACGCCATAACGATTAACTTCATTTTTTGGCACATCAATTACAGCCACCATGTTGCCATCGTCTTTAGTATAAGAATCAACCATTTGTTTTAGGCAAGGAACTTTTGATTGAATTAAATCATCAGCAAGTAAAAGTGCAAATGCATCTTCTTGGATAAAATGGCGTGCACACCAAACTGCATGTCCTAACCCTAATGGTTCGTGCTGACGAACGAATAATGCTTGCCCTTCTGGAATGCGAATTGAGCGAATTTTTTCAAGGTCTTCTATTTTTCCGCGAGCTTGCAAAGTCGATTCAAGCCCGCTATGGCTATCAAAATGATTCTCGATTGCTTCTTTACCTTGAGAAGTTATAAAAATAAATTTTTCAATTCCTGCTGCTTTTGCTTCTTCAACTGCATATTGAATAAGTGGCTTGTCAACAACTACTAGCATTTCCTTTGGGATAGCTTTTGTAGCTGGCAAAAAACGGCTTCCAAGTCCAGCTACTGGGAAAACAGCAGTTTTAATCATCAGGCAACTTTCTTATTTTGTTTCGGAATTTGAATCATTTCTAGCAGCTGGTTTAGTTCTTGGCGAGCAGCAACATGAGAAATATTCATCGCAACTCTTGCTTCGCGTAAATCAAGTAACGTAATTCCATTTAAAAATAACTCACGGAAAATTACACGCTCACCAAAACCTGCAACCAGGCGAAAACCTATACGCTTTGAAAGATTCTCCAAAGCTTTGCGCATTTCTTCCTTATTACGTGAATTTACAGAAGTTAAACGGTTGCGCAGCACAATCCAATCGATGGCTCTGCGGTCACCGCGTATTGCGCGTTGTTTTTTTTGCTCCCATACCATTTCTGAATAGGTGCTAGGACGAACAACTTCTAAAGTTTCGGGGTTTAATCGCGCCAACATATCAAGATCGATAAAACTGTCATTTAACGGAGTAATCAACGTGTTCGCAAAGCTATGTGCTAAGCGTGATAAATACATATCACTACCAGGTGTATCAACTACTATATAGTCACAGGCTGCCAGTTTTTCCATGGCTTCTTTAAAATTTTTTTCGTCTTCTGCTTGAGCTTCCTCAACTATAGATTTTTCTGAACGAAAAACTGGATAATGCTCAGGTAAAGGTAAGTGTTCATCAGGTTTAGCTTCACTTCGCAGGCGGCGATTCTCAACATAGCGAGACAACGTTCCCTGACGCGCGTCCACATCAATACTACCCACCTTGTATCCTTGGCGTAAAAGAGATGTGATAATATGCATTGCAGCCGTTGATTTACCTGTCCCGCCTTTTTCGTTGCCCAGTACAACAACATAAGGATTATGATTTTCAGACACTTGATATTCCTTTGCTTAAATTCTGATTTCATAATAGAAAGAAATAAGGAATAAATTCAAGATTTTATTATCAGAGATTAAATATTACTAAATTTAATTGATTATTAATTTAAAATTTTAACAGTGCATTGGTAATTTAAGGTCTATGCTTAAAAAACAGGCCCTCACTGGTTAATGAGGGTCTATTTAAATAAACTAATTAGACTTCTTCATTAGCAACATTGTTAGCACCTGAAGTTGTTAAAAGAGCTGCTTCGTTTAATTCTTCTTCAGAAGATGTTTGGGGCAACTCCTTCTCGATAATTTTATGTTCAGAATCATCATCAATAACATCCAAATCTAGACGTATTCCAGGTAATTCAGAAACCTCTGCCAACGTACTAGTTTTAAGCAATGCCTGAGCTCCTAACATTTTTGCTAAAAAGTTAGTTGTTGCTGTTCTCAGGTTAATCATAAATTCTGAATTTAGGTCTATTCCAGTTAGGAAAACAGCATCATCAATCATGGAAATTGAGCCATCACTCTTTACAACTAATTTTTGCGAAGCAGAAGTTGGTGGTAGAGTTCCGTGTAATGTATAAATTTTACTAGCTAGAATATTGGTGGGACTTTGATCTGTCACAAACGAAGTTGCTGCAGGAACAGTTGAGGGCTTTATCATAACCCCAAAAAGCGCATCAAAAGCTGCGTAAGCCAAAGTTTTTCTAACATCAAGCTCTCTAATTTGTAATACTTGTAAAGCATCTGGTTGTATTGAAGTGCTTAATCCTCCCCATGCAGATTTCGTAGCTGCCTTATTAACCTCTTGAATCTGCCCTAGAATTGATTGCAAATATTCACCAATTATCGGAACAATTCCGCGCATCTGCGGGATGATATTTACCAAAAAACTTGCTCGTGTAAGATTGTCAGCTGTATTAGTATCACAAGCAATATTACGTACGCACTTTAAAAGTGAGTCTAGTTGCTGATTCAGTGATACCGGAAGATCTATAGGAGAAGTTAGGTACCGGCGAATATTCAAAAAATAAACTTGTTCAGCAATAGGTAGAGAAGAAGTTTTTTGTTCTATCGCAAGATATAATGAACACAGCTGTCCTGGCACAACCTCGCTTTGTTCTGAAAGTACCGAAAATGCATGCACACCAGGGCTTTGAAGTTGTTGATGGGCTTCGTACACATCATCTTGTAACAACTCAATTGCATCGCTTAAATCGTTTATTTCAGTCTGCAATGAACTAATAAGATCATGATTTTTTTCATTGGTGCTAAGAATTCCTGCTTTTGCTCCAACGCAATATGATAAGCAGCCCTTAACTTTTGGTTTATTAGTTACAGATGCTTGAGCATCTTCAAAAAAACTTATAGGTAAAGAACAGCTCGAAATTTGTTTGATTAATTCTTGTTTAAGAACATCTTTATCTATCGTATCTATTAATTTTTCTACATAAGCAGCAAATGCCCTTGGTCCTTGCTCTCCTGAAAAGCGTCCCGTTTCTTGACTTAGCTCTGAAAGAGTATCTAAAGAATATTCTGTGCTTGCAGCATCTAGGCTTTGAATGTGTAAAACACCACCCAGTAGCAAAGCAATGGCCGTAAATTTTAGAGATGACTTCATATAGTAACTCCTGAAAAAATGATACTTACCTGATTAGTGTAGGCCTCAAGGTGAAAAAATAAAGCACTTTTTCTTACTGTTTTTTATCTTTTTCAAAAAGAACTTTTATTTTACTTATAAGTAATAATGCTACATCTAGTGAATGGAATTTAAGCGGTAATACTTGCTGCTCAATTGTCTGAGTGATCGATACTTGTTTTATTACTGATTTTTCAACACGCATAGCCGCTTTTGCAGATAACACTGCATGTGTTACAACTGCCTCAACAGATAAGGCTCCTTGCTTTACAAGAAATTCTGCAGCACAACACAAAGTACTTCCGGTATCAATAATATCATCCACCAAAATGCAATCATAACCGGCTACATTCGTATTAAGCCCACTCATCTGGCATGTAGTGTCTGCCTTTCTAATTTTATTCATGACTGCAAAATTACATCCAAGTGCTTGGCTTAGCTTTTGTGCACGTATCCTACTTCCCGCATCGGGAGAAACAATCATTAAATTTTTGCGATTCCTTAAAAAATCAGCAAATAATGGTGTTGTTTCGACATTTTGTACGGGAATGGAAAAAAAATCAGTAATATTTTGAGCGTGTAAATCAACCGTGATCAAATGATCAACTCCAACTACTTCAAAAAGTGTTGATACCACTTGCGCAGATATTGGCCCGTTCAAGCTTGTAACTTTGTTTTGGCGGGCATATCCAAAATAGGGCAGTACTGCAATCACCCGGCTGGCCCCTGAATACTTTACAGCATTAACCAGTAGTAATAGTTCCATTAAATGATCATTCACTGGATTTGAGGTTGATTGCACAATAACCACATCTTTTCCACGTAGGTCATTTGCTACTTCAACTCGAAGCTCTCTATCTTCGAAGTAAGCAGTTTGTGCATCCACAAAATCTATGCCAAGCATGTTACTAAGTTTTTTTGCTAACTTTAGGCTACTGCTGCCGGCAATAAGTTTGGTCATAGAAAAAATGTTCTGAATTTTTAATAAGAGTAGAATATAAGCGACAGAAAATCTTCATTAAAAGTGGTTTTAAAATTAATAAAAAAAATCAGGATTCTCAGTGGATTTTCTCCTTTTCTTTCTTTGCTCTTGTTCTTGAGCAGAAGCGTAAATACAAGAAAACCTGTCTTCACTTGTTGTTGCTTCATCCTCTAAAGAGTTAAAGTAACTTGCTGCGATTTTACGAGCATTTTTTAATTTTTTAGATCTAGTTTTTCTTATTATTTTTGACAATCTTGCCTTTGTATACCAAGGAACAATTTCATCTTCTGAGGAGAAAAATTCTTCAAGAGAATTTTCTGCATATCTATGATGACCCAACAAAGAATCATTCTGCAAAATATCGCAAGCCGTGAACGCTTTTGCTGAAATTTCAAGATTCTTCCAAACTGAAATCGCGTGCTTATGATGCGCCTTGAACTCAGGATTATTTAAAATCTTGCAAGCAATAACTTCTTTCGCTAAAGAAACTGACGAATGAGTGCTTTTATCAGAACTGAAGTCTTTCCATGCTCTTATTGCTGCTTCATGCTCGTAATATTCTCCTAAGGACGTATTTGTGAACAGCTGCAAAGCAATGAATGCTTTTGCTTTAATAGGAAAATCTCTTTCAGTAATCAGAACAGCTGCAGTAGCCGCTACTTGTATGTGCAATTCTTCTAACTCTCTTTTAAGCAAAATGGTATTTATAAGGTTTGCTTTGATGCTAGAAGAAACTTTTGAGTTTTCAAGGTAGGGCAATGCTTCTTCTGCTCTTGCTTGATGATATTGACTCAAATCTTTATTTGCCAAAACATGACTAATAATTTCTGCATAATAATCAGGGTGATGAATCGGCCCTTCCATTGCATGGAAAGAACTTATGAATTGCGTCATTGAAAAACATAGGCCACTGATTTTAAAAACAATTTTTAGCAATACATTGATCTTTTCATTAATTTAAACCAGAAATATATAGTATTATATTTCTAATTTCAACAGATCATCAAGTTTTAGTTGCCGTGATCATCCATGAATTACGCCTTCCGTTGAAAGAATTTATCGGAACTCGTTCGTGCTGAATATTTAAAAATCCTTGTTTTTGCAAGAATTTGTTAATAGAAGAATCTGGTTGTGATTGTTCGAGTCTTTCTAATTCAAGTGCCACAACTGCGCTAAGAGATAACTGAAAGTGTTCTGCCTTGGTTAAGAAATCTTCAGCAAAAATACCTATTTCTGTATTTAGCAGCGCGAAATACTCAGTTTCATCAAGACGAATTAATCCAGTAGCAGTAGTCATTGCTTCCTGCACTGACCTTATAGCTTGCTCGCAAAGCGCCACTTTTTCTTTGCCCCTAGAAATTAATTCTTCTATTTTTTCGGGTAAAGCGCCTTGAGAAGATAATCGCTCTGTTGTTTCACTCCATACTTGCTCAGGCTCAGAAGACATTGCTGCCTTTAATAAATCTGGAAATAAAGGGTATGCATAAAAACTAAATGGATTTTTAATTATTGCTTCTTGCCCTTTCGAAATTAAAGGAAGGTGTTCTATGAAAAGATTAGCTCCTGACCGCATATTATTTGCTAAATTTTTAATAGCTCTTGGCATAAGAAAAAAATCTATAGTTGGTGGAGTGTTCATATCCTGAAGCATTTTATCAATTAGCGCTTTACGCATTTTTGCTGGATAATTTGCTAATTTTTCAGAAACCTGTGCTACTGCAGATTTTTTTATTTCTGGATCATTAGCTGCAGCTATCCTTTCTAAATCAAGAGCTGTTCGTACTCCTTCGCTAGGAAAAAGTTCCATGAATACAGCAGCAATAGGTTTTTTAAAACCAAATATGCAAACATCTGTTCCAGAAATATGATTTGCTATTCCAGTATCAGGGCGCAAATCTAAAGTTGTGGCTCTACCACCAAATGTAAGGGTATGTGTAAAATCAGTTTCAGAATTATGATAATAAGATTCAAGATACGGGTTGTTAATCTGACCAACAGTCCTATTGCTACCAACTACTAGATATAACTCTTCAGCACCATAAATAACTGAAAAAATTATCAAAATAAAAAATAAGCCAACTCTATTGATTTTTCTCATATTGCATTTCTTAAAACTAATGAATTGTAAAAATAATATAATATAAGAAGCTTTTTAGAAACTTTTATTTTCAAAATTTTTATTTCTACAACAAGCCAATCGTTGAAAGTTGATTGCCATAGAAAGATTCCCCACGATGGGCAGAGCGCCTGCAGCTGAAATATTCATCCTCCAGCGCATAAGTATCTAAACTCAGTGCCTCAGTATTTTTAATGCCCTGTGTTTCAAGTTCATGTAATACATATCCACCTAAATCAAAAAGATAATAACTTAAACGTACTGAAGAAATAAAAAATTTTTCCTGCTTTGCAGCATCAAAAACTTCTTGGCCCACTTCGTAACTTTTTTGATGAATACATGGGCCAATAGCTGCTGTAATATTTTCCTTTTTAGCACCCAGCGACTGCATAACATCAATGGTTTTTTCAACAATACCAGCCACTGCACTGCGCCAACCAGCGTGAATGGCGCCTATAATTCCTTCAAAAGGATCTGTTAGCAAGATTGGTGCGCAATCCGCCGTTTGAATAGCGAGTAATCGACCAGGAGTTTTACTAACCATCGCGTCGCTTTGATGCCCATTTATTGTGTTTTGATCGACAATTAATACATCACTTTTGTGCACTTGGCGCAGCGTCACCATATGAGAAATTCCCATCACGCTACATATACGCTGGCGATTTTCAATAATATTGGTGTCATCATCATCTTTGTGAAACCCGGTATTAAGGCTTGTATAAATTCCTTGGCTCACGCCTCCCTGACGACCAAAAAAGCCATGCACAATATTTTTGTGATCAAGTTTTTTAGCTTTTTGAAATGGAAGCGTTACCACTGAAAAACCTCAAGTACTTTAAAGCGTTGCCCCATTTCACTCGGTGCTACCAAACGGGTCGCTCCTGTTGTTAAGCTAAATCGTTGCTCAGGTGAAGCAATGCCAATTAGCTTTTCAAGGCGTTGTTCAATACCTAAACGCAACAAGAAATTTCCTTGTGGTTGAAACCTGAAATTTATAGCAATGCTGCACAATTTATGAAAATCAACCTGATGTGATAAATCAGCAAAACTTAAACTCTGCAGCACATTAACTGGTTTATGCTGAAACAATGCTTGCAGCGTATCACCAAAGCGTGCTTCAGATGGGGTGTCATCACCGTAGTCAATAATTAATGCCACCCCAGGACTAAGATAATTCATAATTTCATGCATCACTGCCTCTGCAGCAGGGCATGATTCTTTAATAGTTTTTGGATTTCCAGGCGGAGAAAAAATCAGTGTATTTTCTTGTTCGCTATAACGCACCTTTCGTTCTTCGTGTCCAATGAACTGACGAATAGGCAATGTATCAAAAAATTCATTAGCAACAATTATTGTAAAATCTGCACCTTTTGGTACTTCTGAAAGACTTGTGTGCCAGAAAATCGAAGGAAAATCACCTAATGCTTCACGCTGTTGCTCGCGAAACGGCGCACAAATTTCGATACAACTAACTGTTAAACTTTCCAAAAAACCTTCCTGACGAGCCCCGATACGTAAAATATCTTGCATTAATGTTCCTCTGCCAGGCCCTAATTCAATTAGATGTAACGACGCGGGCATTCCTGCTTCTTGCCATTGAGCAATACACCAAAAAGCAAGCATTTCACCAAATAGCTGAGAAATTTCAGGTGCTGTTATAAAATCACCCTGAGAACCAATAACACTGTTGTGCACATAGTACCCAAACTCTGGATGGTAAAGACCAAGTTTTTGAGCTTCTTCTACTGTGACAGGACCGTTTTTTCGGATGTAGTCTTGAATACACGAAGGCGCACCATCATCAATATGATGCTTAGCAAAAGCATGAGCGTACATAATATAACACCAACCCCTAGATTATATGTGCCCAACTGCACAATCACCTCTTGTATTTTAAACGCTTCAACGCTTAAGCGAAAGAGTGCATATAAGCTCAAAAACAAACAGCCTGTTAACCCCTTACATTTTCTGACTACTGGAACTGTTTTATAAATAAAGTTTAAGGTAAAAAATAATACTAAGCCCTCTAAAAGTGCCTCGTAAATCTGGGTTGGGTGCTGTGCCACTATTTGTTTTGGAAATATTACTCCCCAAGGCATTTTTGTTTCTACTCCGCATAATTCAGCATTGATAAAATTTGCTAGCCTGCCAAAAAATAAACCAATAGGTGAAATAAGAGCCATTAAATCGCCAAGGCTATAAAAATCCAAATGATGGCGTTTTGCATAAGCAATAGCCATAACAACAACACCCAGCAGGCCACCATGAAATGACATCCCGCCTTGCCAAACTTGTAAAATTTCTAATGGGTGATTTAAGTAATAGCCAGGGTCATAAAGCATAGTATGACCTAAACGTCCGCCTATAACAATTCCTACAACAGCATGTGGTAAAAGGTCATCAAACAATTTGGGGGTAATATTAAATTCAAAACGCCTAATCAGTGCATGAGCCCAGTGACATGCCAAAATAATACCAACTACATAAGCAATTCCGTACCAGTGTACTTTCAAAGGTCCAAGTGTTACTGCAACGGGGTCAATAGCAGGAAAAGAAATCACACAACATGCATCTTTGGAAACTAATTTCACAACTTTATCATATAATACCAAACGCGAAAAGACGATGCTTGTGCGCCTATTGAAGGGGTAAATAAAAACTATTTTTTGAAAGAGTTTTAACTTTCTAATTTATATGGTAGATAACACACTAAAATTGCCTAGAATTATAAAAATTTCACATGCTAAAGCTATTTACTAGACTACCACACAACATATTCCAGCCATCAATCAATACAAAGAAAATAATTTTAAATGGCATGGAAATCAGCATTGGCGGCAGCATCATCATTCCCATACTCATTAGAATGCTAGCAATTACCATGTCGATTACCACGAAAGGTAAATAAATCAAAAAACCGATTTCAAAACCTCGACGCAGCTCACTAATCACAAAAGCTGGCACTAAAATTCGCATAGGAACATCTTTTGCTGATTTAATATTGGTTTCCTTACCTAGGAACATAAACAGTTCAAGATCTTTTTCTCTTACATTTTTACGCATAAAAGCATGAATTGGAGCGCAAATTTTTTCATAAGCTGTTTCATAAGAAATTTTATCATCCATTAAGGGCGCTACTCCATCTTGATAAGATTTATTAAGTACAGGCCCCATAATGAACAGTGTCAAAAATAGTGCGAGACTAATTAGAATCATATTTGGGGGGGATTGTTGCGTTCCTAGTGCATTTCTGAGGAAGGAAAACACAACTACAATACGCGTGAATGAAGTGACTACAACAATGATTGATGGAGCTATTGTTAGTAACGCCATCAAAGCGCTTAATTGAATCATACGACCAATAAGACTGCCGCTGCTATCGCCCAAATTTAAAGTAAAGCTATCAGCACATAGCGGCGTTTGCATAAAAATAAATAGAAATGCCCCAATACAACACAAATTATTGATGTGAAAACGTTTTGGCCGAAAATTTTTCAAAAAATTAAACATGCTGACGATCAAGATCCGCCACTTCGATGGAAAGGGCTGCGGGTGTTGTTTCAAGCAAAACATCATTGTTAGGGCCTAATAATAGCACATGACGTTTGCCACGATGAGTAATGTTAACGATGCGTCTTTTACCATCAATCATTATTGGTGGTTCAATAATTACTCCCTGCTGTTTAGCATTGAAAAGCGGAAAGCTCGAAAATTTTCCTGATTGTTGAAAATAGCGCAGCGCTAGAGCAAACAAGCCAATCAAGCCAAAAACAACAAAAATCGCTGCTATCACATTAAGCATACTTTACCTTTTTTTTGCCCTTCTTTAATGCTAGCTCACATTTTTTTTAAAAAGCAAGTGAAAGTAAAAAGTTGTTCGCAGTATATCCAGCTTTCCTTTTTATATTAAAACTTTTATAATTCGCGAAAAATTAATACAAAATAAAACAATGATTAAATTACTTATTTTAACTTTTTTGTGCGCAACCGTTTATAGGGCGGGCGCTACCGAGATAGATGAAGAAGGTCTGGTACCACATAATAAACTCACAAAGTTTCCCTATTTTAAAAAAATTCAACACTCAGCTGATTTATCCAATGGAGTCTTTTGCTCTCAAATTTTTCCTGAATTATTAAAACAATACCCAAGAATCTTTTTAGTGCCAGTAAACACACAACTTGTAAGTCAATATCTTGAAGCAATTAAAGCTACCCCAACCATTAAGAATGAAATAACCAAATTTGCAAATGACACCCTAAGTATTTATGCGTGTGCAAATGAAGAAAAAATTTCTAGTAAATTTAATCTGATCTATGAGTATGATCTTGGTGTTTTGCGCATGGCGCTGACTTCTTTTTTAAGTATTATAAACACTCCCAGTGTGGTCGATAATTTAGCAGAGTGGCGAATAGAAGCAATGATAAGATCCCTCACATCTATTTTCTCCATTTTATCTCCACAAGAAAGTAATCATGATTTATATACCAGGCTTCCGATAAGAATAATGGAAATTCTCTTATTTCCTTCAGGGAAAATATTTGAACATCCTTATCCTGACTTAGCAGAGTGGGCAAGAAGTATTCCTAATCAGTCTGGAAAATTAGCTTTTCCAGTCTTTGCGCTTTCGCTTATGCACTCATTGGCTTTTAAAGTAAAGGCTCCCTTTGCATCGCAAATAATTGTGGCTCAAGATTGGCAAGAAACGTTATCTACTCAGCAATCAATTACTTCTGTTACGCAAACATTAGTGCAGACAAATCCTTCAAATACTTTTTCTGGCTTTGTAGCACCTACTCCTAAAAAAAAGGGGAAGATTTTACGGCGATTCACCAAAAAACTTCGTGATTTTGAAAAATAGCTGCCTTTCAATTTTTTAACCGCCTAACGATGAATATCGTGTAGTGGAAATCATTGAAAGTATTTCAGTTTATCAGCGTGGATAAAGTAATTAATTAAAATTATTTTAAAATTTTATTACTTGCTGATGAATTGTTTAAAGAAAAATTGACTCTCTTCTTAAATTAATAAACAGTTAAATAATTGATATTAAAATTTTTATATAATATAAATTCGCAATACATATGATTAAGAAATTTATTCTAACATTTTGGCTGGTCTCTTTTTTTGTGTTTTTCTCCACAGCTGCCTTCTGCATGCACTACGATCCTACAAATTTTTCTAATATTGGTGATTTGTGGATTAATCCTGTTCTTACTCGCCCTTGTCTCACGAAAAAATTCTGGAGAAAGCAAAGTGGTGACCACTTAATTTCATATAGCGAAACAGGCTTAACCATAATGAAATTAAAATATTTTCCAGCAAGAGGTGATCATTTTGAAACCAAAATGGAGCTCACAAATGTATGGAATTTTCCTATTCAACTGCTTCGTGGAAAAATAAAATATTCCAATGATAATTCGGAGATTTTTGCATTACAGGACTATAAAAATGCTTGCTATTTTTGGCATTTTCCTGAGTTAAGAGACGCCACTAGTGCAAAAGAACGCAAGGAAGAATATGATAGTTTATTTGACAAGCTAGTCAGAAGGCTTAAAGCGCGGAACAGTTTTTATGAAGGTCGCGCAATATCAATTTATGATCTTTATCTTGATCAGAATAATCATATTGTTGGCTTGCAATTTGGATTTCCTGAAAATTTTTCTTTAAAAGGAAATATTACTCAAAAGGAATTCGACATAAGCTGGATCACTACGCCTCTAGATTTAAGTGTGGATGAATATGAATTTCATGAACCCCTGCAAAGGCATAACGCAAATATTTCTGGGCGGGTAATTCCCTACTATTACGTAGCTCCTTCTTCCCATGCCATGCCGATTGAAAAAACTATTGTAATGCTTTCTGGTGGCCCAAAGCTCCAGTATATTGGAGAATACTCATCCATAATAAAAATGTTCAGTGACGCAGGGTGGGCTACTATTCTTCCCCAAGAGAGTCTGCGTACAGGTTTTGGTTGGAAACATTTCTCTACTGGTATTGGGGAGATAGGACGAAAAAACATGCATCAGCTCCTTCACGTTTTTCACGATGCAATAGACAAAGGTCTAATTACAAATACTAGCCAAATATATTTTTATGGTCGCAGTTATGGTGGTTTTGTTGGAACTCTTTTTTCTGTGAAATGGGACGATTTGCATAAAGAGGCAGGCCTTGCAAAACGATTTAATTTTCAATTAATCATGGCTGAAGCTTCCCTAGTGGATCTTAGTCCCTTAAGGCCAGTTTCTTTTTATCTGCCATTTATTGGAGATATAGATCTTGAAAGATTTCGCAAGATTTTTATGCCTCTGCATAACATTAAGTCAGGCGAATCATTGTCGGCACCATTAATTATGATTCATGGCTATAGTGATAAAAAATGCCCACCTTCAGAAATTCAAGAATTTTCGCAAAAACTACTTTCTGCTGGCTGCGAACACTCTCTATTATGGCACGATGGAGGGCATGGTGTTCAACACTCAACTTATTCTAATTTTTTGTTAGCTCAAGCTCAGGCAAAAGAAACTGACAATTTAGAAAGGCAGATAGGTCTAATAAAAACTTTTTAAATTCTCTATTCCACATTTCAAATTTTGCTTTTAGACTATTCGTTCTGTACATAATTTTAATGTGGATATGATTAAGAAGTTTATTTTTCAATTTTTATATATGGTTATTATCAATTTAGCTCTAGGTAACGTGCACGGGGTATTTGACAATGTAATTGAGATTAAACGAAACACACAGAAAACATCAGTATATCCATTGGTAATTAACCTAGATTGTGAATTACAAAAATCAGGAATATTTTTTATTCTGGTAGATAATACGTCTGGTTACATAGGAGTGTCTAATGGAAGTAATAATTTTTTCTGGGCACATTTTTCAAAAGCTCCTGTTTGTTATGAATTTTTAGCTGAGGTTTTTTACAGTAATCCTTACCGCTATAATCTTCCGCTTAAATTGCGAAAAGCTCCTTCCACATACGAAGAATGGCTTAAAATGTTAAATAATTCAGCAATTTCTAAAAAAGCACCAACAAACGCATCGACTCTTCTCATAACTGTGGAAAAAAAGCAGATATTTCGCAGGGATAGGGGATATAGTTTTGGTTAGAAAGACAATAGATTTACGCAACCTTATAGCGATGGGTGAGAGCAGTTGAAAGTGTGCCATCATCAAGATAATCTAGCTCGCCCCCCACAGGTACACCGTGTGCCAGGCTAGAAATATTTTGCACATATGTTGCAATACGTTCGCGTACATAATGCATAGTGGTTTGCCCATCAAGAGTTGCACTAAGGGCAAAGATAACTTCTTGAAATGAAGTGGTTTGCACTTTTTCAAGTAAATGTTGAAAATTCAGTTGTTCTGGTCCTATACCTTGCATAGCGGACAGATTTCCTCCTAATACAAAATACTGGCCACGATATGTATTTGAGCGTTCCATCGCCCATAAGTCACTGACTGATTCTACAATACAAAGTGTGTGTGGGTCTCGTTTAGAGTCACGGCACAAGCTACAAATTGAATGGCTATCAAGATTGAAGCAACGCTGACAAATTTGAATGGTTTGGTACGCGCAAGAAAGGGCTTCAATAAGCGGCGTCATGTGGGATTCTTTTTTTTGTAGCAGATGCAGAGCAGCTCTCCGACCAGATCTGGGGCCAAGCCCAGGAAGCCGGCTCAAAAGCTGTATCAGCCGTTGAATTTCGGGGCTATTCATTGTAGAGTTTCCAAATGCACATACATTTAATTAGCACGGTTTTGTGATAACGACTAGTCCCCTTCGTATAGGAACCAGGAAATCTGCGTTAGCAATTGTGCAAGCCAGGCAAGTGATTGCGGCTATGGATATCGGCACAAATTATGAGCTGCTACCCATTGTCAGTTCTGGTGATAGGATAGAAGGACCTTTACACAGTTGTGGAGGGAAATCTTTATTCACAAAAGAGCTAGATGCTGCCTTGTTGCGAGGTGAAGTAGACCTTGTTGTACATTCTATGAAGGATGTAGAAACTCCACTTCCTGAGGGGCTTGAGCTTGCTGCAGTGCCTCTTCGCTTTGATCCAAGAGATGTGTTGATTACCAATCCAAATATTGAAATTGAAAATAGTGATACACCTATCACTATCGGAACATCATCTTTACGTCGAGGTCATCAACTAAGGTTTCGTCATCCTCATATCTCTATTTTGCCATGCAGAGGTAATATCCAAAATCGCCTACAAAAATATGCTAATGGAGAATTTGATGGAATTATTCTAGCTGTAGCTGGATTAATGCGCATGGGGCTTTTTAATGAAAATCGTATCGATAGCATTATGGCTGATGTACAGATTCTTGATACTCATTCCTACGTGCCAGCGCCAGGGCAAGGCGCGCTAGCCGTAGTGAAGCGAAAAGATGATGTGCGATTTGACACGGTGCTGCAAAAAGTAAATTGCCCAAGCAGTTTTCTGGCTGTGCAAATCGAGAGAATGATTACAGATGATCTTAATTTGTCATGTCATGATGCGGTTGGTGTATACGCATTAATTGAAGGCGCTCTATTCTCGGTGCATATTATTTTGTTCACGCCTCAAGGACAAATTGAAAAAAAAGCCAATGGATTGTTGAAGAATCGTGACAAAATTATCACAGCATTTATTGAGGAAATTCAGCAGCTGAGGGTATAGCTTTATCTTTGGTCCAGCTTAAATTCAATGCGACGATTGCGATCAAGCTTTGCTTCTTCTGTACTAAGAGGCTGAAATTCTCCAAAACCAGCTGCCACTAAATGTTTTCCATCAATGCCTTTTTTAATCATGTATTGCACCACAGCAATGGCCCGCGCAGATGAAAGTTCCCAGTTCGAAGGAAATTGTGGGCTTTTTATGGGCCGTTTATCTGTATGGCCATCCACGCGCAGGATCCATTTAATTTCAGGGGGAATTTTGCTCCCAATTTCTTTAAGAGCATTAATAAGTTCGATGAGTTGTTTTTTTCCTTCTTCACCAAGTTCAGCCGATCCTATTTCAAATAGAACTTCTGATTGGAAAACGAATCTATCATCAACAACTCGTACATCGCTGCGATCACCTAGGATTTTTTTTAACTGAGCGAAGAATTGTGAGCGGAACTGTCCTACCTTGATTGAACTTTTGTATTTTTCCTGGTCTTTTTCTAAATTTTGTAAACCAAGCTGAAGTTTTTTGACCTCTTCATCTTTTTGTGCTGAGTCAGCCTGCGCTTGGTCAAGGAGATATTGCAAGTGTTTTAGGCGTTCCTCTAGTTTTTCTAAATCGGTCTTGATGCGTTCATTTGTTGTGCGTTGGTCGCTGTGTTGTTGTTTTTCAAGGTTTAAATCTTGAGAAAGCTTTGCTAACTGTGTATTAAGATTTGTAATCAGTTCTTCTAAAGAAGTTACTTTTGCCGATGCAGCTGTGTGTTGATTTTTTGCTTTTTCTAAGCTCTGTTCAAATAATCTTAACTGCGCTTGCAGCCGTGTGACTTCAGAATCTTTTGTGTTGATTGTCTCAACTAAAAACACTTGGGCAACTAAAAACGTCATAAGGACAAAAATAATTGCCATTAGCACTGTTGAAAGAGCATCTACGAAAGTAGGCCATACTTCAAGACGAACAGAAGACCGAGGTCGTGCGAAAAACATCAAAAACTCATGAAAATAAGAACACTTAAATTCTTACGTATTTTTTAGGAATCTCCAAAAGGTTTTTGCATATTGAAGTCCAGAGGCAACAGTAAATAGGCTTGTTAAAATGAGAAGAATACTTTCACTGAACAAAAGTAGAGAACTAACCGAGGTAACTTGTAGCCTATATGTTACAACTAAAATGCATAGTATTTGTAAAAAGGTATTGATTTTGCTGGCTTTAGTTGGCGACAAGTCATTCTTGTATGGTGATCTCATCATTGAAAACCCACCAAGAGTAATTAATATGTCGCGTGCAAGGCACAAACACACAAAAGTTAATGGCATGGCTTTTAAATACCCAAGAGTTGCAAATATTGCGATCATTAATGTTTTATCAGCTATAGGGTCGAATATCTTACCAAATAGTGATTCTTGATTGAATTTACGAGCAAAAAATCCATCTAACCAATCGGTTGTTCCAAGTGCTAACGTCAACCAAAAGGCTAAAAAATACTCGTGAGAAAAATATAGATAAACAAGCACCGGTGCGCCGAAAAAGCGAACACCGGTAAGGATATTGGGAATATTAACCAACAATTTCCATTTCACTGAAGAAAAAAGCAATTTCTTTAGCTGCATTCTCTGCAGAGTCGGATCCATGAACAGAATTAGCTTCAATAGATTCTGCAAATTCTTGACGAATTGTTCCTTCTTTCGCGTTAGCAGGATTTGTAGCGCCCATGATGTCGCGGTATTTTGCTATAGCATCATCACCTTCCAGAGCTTGAACTACAACAGGTCCGCTGATCATGAATTGGCATAGCTCACCAAAAAAAGAGCGTTCAGCGTGCACTGCATAAAATGCCTGTGCTTGAGCTAAGCTTAATTGTAAACGCTTTTGTGCAACAATACGTAGGCCCGCTGCTTCGATTTTTGCATTGATTTTTCCTGTAATGTTACGACGAGTCGCATCAGGTTTTAGGATAGAAAGAGTTCTTTGTGTGTTCATACAACTTTTACATATACTTTAGGGTGACTAGTGTATGTTATCAGGCTATCCTTTGCAAGGATATATAATGGCTTTTGATATGACTAAAATTTTGGGACTTGATCCTGGGCTTCAATGCACAGGATGGGGGATAGTGCAAAAAAAAGAAAACTCACTGAGTTACGTAGCGCATGGTGTGGTAAAAACAGATGCAAAACTACCCTTGGCGGAGAGATTGAATGCTTTATATCAAGGATTATCTAAGGTGCTAGAACAATTCCAACCCCAAGAAGCAGCAGTTGAAGAAACGTTTGTTAATCAAAATCCTGTTTCGACGCTAAAACTTGGTATGGCGCGTGGTGTCGTTTTGTTTACGCCTGCTTCTTTTGGGTTGGGTGTTTGGGAATATTCAGCAAATAAAGTGAAAAAATCAGTCGTTGGCTCAGGGCATGCGCAAAAGCATCAGGTGGCTCAAATGGTGTCTTGGCTTTTGCCAGCAATGCCTAAGAATGTTGTCGATGATGCTGCCGATGCTTTGGCTGTTGCTATTTGTCATGCACATCATCGTGCGCTTAATGAAAAGCTAAAGGATATATCTCGGCTATAGTTTCTGACTTGGCATTGTTGGAATTCTCGCCTAATCTAAGTGAATTCAAAAAAATAAAATTTAGGAGAGTTTATGTCTTTTTCGGTAAAGGAATCACCAACTCAGAATGATGATCCGTTTTATAATCCTATGCAAACTGACGGATTTGAGTTTGTCGAGTTTGCAAGTGCTCAAGGTGATAATAGTTTGGAGAAAACTTTTGAGTCTCTTGGGTTTTCTCTTGTTGGAAAACATCGATCAAAAGATGTGTTTTTATATCGACAGGGGCATATTAACTTTATTCTAAATAAGCAAGCCGATTCTTTTGCCGCAGATTTTGCTGCAGCGCACGGTCCTTCAGCTTGCGCAATGGCAATACGAGTTAAAGATTCTGAACTTGCCTTAAATAGAGCAATTTCTCTAGGGGCGAAGCCTTACAAGTCAAAAATTGGTCAAGGAGAGCTGTCTATTCCTGCTATTTATGGTGTGGGAGATAGTTTGATTTTCTTTGTTGATCGTTATGATTCAAAAACGATTTACGATTATGATTTTGAGTTTTTACCCAATGCACAGAAGCATCCGAAGGGATATGGATTAGAGATTATTGATCATTTGACGAACAATGTTTATCAAGGTCAAATGACCAAGTGGGCTGGATTTTATGAAAAAATTTTTAATTTTCGTGAAATACGATATTTTCATATTACTGGACAAAAAACTGGTTTGTTGAGTCGCGCAATGACCAGTCCTTGTGGAAAAATTCGCATTCCTATTAATGAACCAACAGAGGAATCCTCACAAATAGCAGAATATCTTCGTGAATATAAGGGAGAGGGTATCCAGCACATCGCTTTAACAACAAAAAGTATTACTAAAACAGTTGATTCAATTGGGCAAAAAGGTATTAATTTTCTTGATATTAGCGACACATACTATGAAGTTGTGCGCGAGCGTTTCCCAACTTTAGATCTTGATTATGAAGCCTTGTCTAAGTACAAAATTTTGATTGATGGTGAAGTAGATGGAGACCGCAAAGAAATATTATACCAAATTTTTACAGAAACAGTGATTGGGCCAATTTTCTTTGAAATTATTCAACGAGAAGGTCACGAAGGTTTTGGAGAGGGGAATTTTTCAGCGTTGTTTGAAACGATGGAAAGAGACCAGGAAAAGCGCGGTGTTCTTTAAAAATATTTTAGAAGGGCTGCCGATTTATATCTTTATCGGCAGCTCTTAATTTTATAAAAAATTTGCACTAGTCTTTTACAGGTTGTGACTTTGCTTTAGCTGGAGAGCTATGAAAAGGGTATTTTTTGGAAGATGCATCATATTCTGTAATGGTGTGTTTATTGATTTCATCAATGATTAAGTGGTTCCATAAACCTCTTGCATACTGAATTGCTTTTGCTAAAAACCTAGCTACAATTGGAATATCCTCTGGTTTTAAAAGTGCAACACCAAGTAGGGCCAGAAGAATCCACTCAGAATTAGGCAGCATCGTACAATTCCATCATTCCGTGATCTTCTTCAATAAGCGGATAATCTTTTGGGGAAAACATTTGATAATGCCACCACTCATTATTGTAAAAATCCCAACCAGCGCTCATCATAATGCCTAATAGTATGTAGCGATTACGTGCTATTTCTGGGGGTAAAATTGCACTATGGTGAGAATTCTCTGTAAAATCATCAAAGGGTGTTCCCATATCAAGTTCTCGGCCATTTTTGTCAATTAAACTCAAGTCAATTGCGACACCACGAGTGTGATTTGAGCCTTTTTGAGGATCTGCTACATACATAGGGTTAGGGCAAAAATCCCACAAAGCTTCTGCCGCTTTTTTTGGTCTAAATGTATCAAAAATCTTAAGTCGATATCCTTGTCGATCAGCTAGATGTATAGCTTTTTCAAACAAAGGCATAGCTTTTTCATGTAAGAAACAGCGTGGATTTTTGTAGATTACTTTACCTGTAAAATTGTTATTGGTGGCATAAAGCAGTTTCAAAATAACTGGGTGCGAATTTTGTGTGATTTCAATTAAGGACATTTTAATTGTTCCCTTGCAAATGCTAACTTAAAATATCAGAAAATGTTGATAGAGTTTAGTGGAAAATGTCCGATTTTTTATGGCAATCGTTTGTAACATTATTGGTAATTATTGATCCATTTATGATAGTTCCTGTGTTTATTGGCTTAACACGCAATGATTCATCATTGAAGCGTGAAAGAATTGCTAGGAAAACGTGTTTTATTGCTATGATTTTATTGGTTTTCTTCGCATTAGCTGGCGATTATTTGCTAGATGTGATGGGAATTTCTGAGCCAGCCTTTCGTATTGCTGGTGGATTTTTGCTGCTATTAGCTGGTGTTGAAATGGTTATGGCTAAATCAACAGGTTCGCGAATACCTACTAATGCTGAGGAAAAAGAAGCTATTGATCGTGATGATATTTCTGTTTTTCCTTTGGCGATTCCTCTTATTGCGGGGCCTGGATCTATGACATCTATTGTGGTGCTGATGCGCGAAGCAGAACATCGTGGGGCGACTGTAGAAATGGGCGTGATTTTAATTGCTATTTTTGTGCTTTTTCTTACCTATATTGCCATGCGTATGGCAGAAAAGTTGATGAAACTACTCGGTGTGACTGGCATGAACGTGCTTACGCGAGTTTTTGGAGTGATTGTTGCAGCACTTGCAACACAGTATATCGTGCATGGAGTAACTGCTGTAGTGAAGGGGATGCAGTAATTACTTCCTCACTGAAACCCCATACACACCTAAGCACTGGATGCCCAAGCACAAAATAATTGAAGGGCCAGAGGGTAGGTCGGCGTGATAGGATAATAGCAACCCAACATAGCAACCCAAAAAGCCGAGTATTGAGCTTACTTTAAAAATCTGTCGATAATGTCTACACAACATTCTGCCTGTAATTGCAGGTAGCATCATTAACCCTAGCGCTAAAAGAGTTCCTATCGCTTGATAGCTGGCGACCAGATTGCTAACAACAAGTGCTAAAAAGCCAAACATTAATAATTTGTGGCTGGAACCAGAAACTTGAAAAAGTAGTGGGTCAAAACAATACATCAAAAGCAATTTTCTAAATTTGGCCATGAAAAAAATTGTGATTAAACATACAATAGCAATTAGGGAAAGAGTGATGGAATCTACACCTAACACACTGCCAAATAGCAAGTGCATAACGTTGGTGTTTGTTCCATGATGAAACAAAATCAAAACACCTAGGGCAAGAGACAAGCTATAAATTACAGTAAAGCTAGCATCTTCAGGGATAATAGAATGAGTGCTTAAACGGTTTGAAATGAAAGCGACAATAAGGCCGGCAGTGATTCCCCCAATAAATAGTGGCACAGGATTCATGCCAAAAAAAATGGCAGCGATGGCAATGCCCGGTAGTATGCCGTGGGCAAGACTATCGCCAACAAGACTTAAACCTCTAAGGAGTAAAAATACTCCTAAGGGTACTGCAGATAAACATAATAAAAAGCAACTAAGTAGTGCTTTTTGCATGAAAATGTACTCAGTAAAGGGTGCAATAAAAAAATTCCACAGATAGTGCATTAATGCTATTCCCCTTGCTTGCCTAAATTTTGATTGTGATAAAGGCTAAAATGTCCTTCTTTGCATTCAATAATGATTGGGACAAAATTGTTAACAAAATGCCAATCATGGACAGCAATTAATATGGTTTTACCACCTTTGTGTAAATCGCCTAAAACATCAGCAAGATCGTGAATTGTTTCTTCATCAATACCATTGAATGGCTCATCAAGCAGCAAAAAATCAGGATTTTGCAACAAAACTCTAGCAAACAATACACGCTGAAATTGCCCGCCACTCAAATCTTGAATTGCTCGATCAAGTGGTATGGAAAGTTTTACAGCATTAAGTGCATTTTGTAGATCTGAAGTGTTATGATTGCCCTTTGAATTTACATATCTGCTCATTTTTAAAACGTCGCTAACGGAAATTGGAAAGGTCCGATTGAAAGAGCCATTTTGCGGCAAATAAGCAATCGATTGGTGTGGTTGGAAAAAATTCCCTTTCGATGGTTTTATAAGTCCCGCTAACAATTTTAAAAGAGTTGACTTACCAGAACCATTAGCACCAATAACGGCACAATAGGAATGAGTAGGAATACTAAGAGTGACGTCTTTTAAAACAGGCTTGCCTGGATGATATTCGACGTCAATATGTTCAAGTGTTAGGTATCGATCGCTCATATCTTATACTCTAGCATGAGTTAACAAAATACACACGAGACAAATTCCTTTTCAGTATTGAAATATAATTTCATTTTCATGAAATATTAATCTTTTTGTTGGATTCTAAAGAAGCAACTACAAGATAGGCAAGTTCAAATGGGGTGGTTCCTTCTTCATTCTGTATCCGTGCTCCTAAACTTTGGATTGTTCGCTCAAGAGACTTTAGATATTGATGCAGCATCTCATAGGTCTGATCCTACTGCATACTCGTCACATTTATGGCTAAAATTCGATGATTTTTTAAATGATCCTGATTTTTCAAATCAGTTTGTTCCCTCATCATTAGAAGCAAAGTTTCCAGAAATTTCTGTACTTGTGCCAAGAATGCGTCTTCATGAATTGCTTCGATCCGCGTGTCACTTAAAGCGCCTGCATTTTCTAACTCGAGGGTTAAAGAAAGCGTATGAAGATATTTTTTATCACTTAGAATTTTTTATTGAAACTATGACTCCGGAAGAAACAAGCCGACTTTGGGGATGTATTGCTGGATGCGGGTATATTGTGCCAACTGATTTTTTAAAGCGATTAGATTTGCACACAGTAAAAAGTAGAAGAAATTTTACTGATTCCTTAGTCGTCTCTACAGTTCAGCATTTGTCTGCTCTGCCGCACGGACATGCGTTTGATAGCTTTACGCAAATTTTTTCAGCAATAAGCGATTTGCCGAGTCATACTGACGTGCATAACTACATATTCTTAAAAACTTACCTTACTGAAGTAAGGGGAATGTCAATTGAACCTTCAAGAAATATAAGAGCTGCGCTTAAGCGTTATAAAAATACTGCAAGATACTTAATAAAAACTAGTATTGCGCAACAAGAAGTTATTGATTTTTTGCAAAGCTTTAACCCCAATTTTGCTGGTGAAGTGTTTTATAAAGATTTAGATACTCACCTGGATATTGCTAGTATTGAAGAACAAGTAGTAGTTGATCTGGATGGTTTGCATCATTACAAAGAAGATATTGGGTCAGGAGAGTGCTTTAGAAGACATTTAGATACATTGCGTGACAGCGTTCTGTTGAAGAGGGGGTGGAAAGTGTATCGGATAAGAATTGATCAATGGGACTGGTTTAAGAGAGATTTTTCTGAAAAAATGACTGAACAAAACACCTTGGATAATTTTTACAGGCTCTATGCTATTTAATTTTCTGCGCAAGGGTTATTGTTAGATCGCTTGAATAGTGTTTTATTAAAACAACTATACTTGATCTATGATTAACAATTCTCAGGGTGTTTGGAAAAAAATTATGAAGCTTTTAGGTTGTGTTTGTTTAATTGCGGGTACCGCTATTGGCGCAGGAATGCTTGCCCTTCCTATTACTCTTGCAAAGTTTGGCTTATTTTATAGTTCTGTTTTGATGGTGGGCACATGGGCTATATGCTACGTTTCTGCGCTACTAAATTTAGAATTGAATCTGAGGGCAGGTCATGGCTTGCCTTTAGGAGCGCTTGGTTTACATTTTAGTGGAAAAAAGTCTTACCTGGCTGGTTCAGCGAGTCTTCTATTATTATGTTATTCTTTGCTGTGTGCCTATATTTATGGCGGCGCCTCAGCGCTTACAACTATGGCTAATTTTCCGCTATCCTTTGCTCAAACTTTGTGTATATATGCCATAGGTGCTGGACTAGTAATGCTTTGTTCTGTGCGAAAAGTTGATATTTTGAATCGCTTTCTATTCTTAGGAAAACTTTCTGTTACAGCTATTATTTTGATTGTGGTGCTGTGGCAGCTTGATTTTTTAAATTTACCCGTTGCTGCTCAGAAAACTTTAGATTTTGGAGATATGAACTTAGCCCTTCCTATTGTATTTACCTCTTTTGGATTTCAAGTGGTTTTTCATACTTTAACGAACTATACGGATAAAGACCCTGTTATGCTAAAAAGAGCTTTCTTTTGGGGAAGCCTTATACCAGCAATATCTTATATTTTATGGATTACTGTTGTTTGTGGTGTGATTTCCCATAATAATGCTGCCTTATTTGAAAAAATGATTTTTTCAAGCGTGGAAGTTGGTGAGATTTTGCAAGCTCTTTGCCATATTAGCGGGTCACCAATTATGCATTACATGACTTGGGCTATTGGTTTTTTTGCTGTATTAACTGCAACGATAGGGGTTTCGTTGGGGTTGATTGATGCCCTAAAAACAAAACATCCAATCTTAAATAATCACCTTGTTGCTGTTGTTGCCGCCATTGTTCCTGCTCTATGTGTGGCGTTGCTTGTGCCGAATGCGTTTATTAAAGCATTAAGTTTTGCTGGCATGATTTTAAGTTTTATGGCGTTGTTATTGCCGATGTATTTATTAATTTGTGCAAATCGCAAAGAAGCTGCGCCAAAATACTGGTATCCAATTTTAAAAAACCCCTTAATTCTTTTTGCAATTGGTGGATTTGGCTTATGGGTTATTGTAAGTGAGCTACAAAATCTTTTTGGCAGCTAAAGTGCAATAAATTTGCTGAATGATAGTGCAATGGTATGATGCTATATCGCACGTATTGTATACGCTTGCTTGCAATATTATCTCTTAAAAACTATATATGTACCAGCAACGTGTTTTTAAAAAGTATTATGAGATTTACATTAAATATATTACTAACGATATTTGAGTTTTCCATTATAAATGCTGCTGCTTGTTCTTCTGATGTTGCTGCAATTGGAGCTCTCGACAAAATTGGGGAAGGTAAGTACATAGGAAGCAAATCTTTAGAATATAAAGATATTGATGGCAGCATAAAGGAAGATCAAGTTTTCTTTGTGCATGAAAAATTAACATATAAGAATCTTAGTTTTTGGGAAAATTATGTACAGCAACAAAAGCAAGGAGCTGATTTAAAGGATATTGAAAATGCAGATCTTAAGCTTTCAGAAAAAATTGCTGAAGGCTTAGATCCTTTTTGGTTTTCTTTGGGTCTGTGCCCTCGAGGTTTTCTGTCTGAGGGTTGGCAGTATCTACGCCGTGGAGACATGTCTTATGACATTTGGATAGCGTATTCTACTCGTAAAAATCCAAGAGTGACTAGCATTTCTAGTCATGATATAGAAATGACTATGAGTGTATTTGCCAATAAAAATTGTCCATTTATTAGTGATGTTGGAATTTCAAAAAACTATCTGTTCTTTTTTTCAGAAAATAAGCCTCATAAAGAAATGGCTATGCAGTTGCATGCGTCAGCAGGAGTCATGGCGCAGCAGCATTATGGCATGAATAAATCACACATGATCACAAGGCCTACGCCTTTGATGGCAGAGATAATGGGGAAGAAATTAGTAAGAGGAAAATCTATTTGGGACTCTTGTGATATGGCGTATGCACAAAAAAAATATTATATATCTCCTCCATCGCATAAACACGATAATTATCCACTCGATAATCGTGATCCAGATACTTGGAAACTCGCAGTAAGCGAAAGCGATGTGAGAACTTTTTCAAGGCCATTATGGTTTCCAGCTGATGGGTATACAGGTAAAAGTGGAGAGCACCGAACGTTGGGAAATACATACTTCTCTGAAAGAGGCGCTTCTAGTATATTCTCGGCTGGTTCTGTGAGCTTTGGCGCTGACATTGTTGCTGTAAGTATGACAGCTCTTTCTGATATTTGGCGTAATCCAGCATAGCAATGCAGGTTTGTTATCTTTTGGGGCTGAGAGAGCTGAAGAATATTCTAAAACTGGATCGTATGGCCAAGCCATGTTGATACAGTGAGGTAAGAAACGATTTGGCTTTTCAGTTTTTTATCTACTAACTTCTGCAATTTCTCTTTCACCTCAGCAAGCTTTTTTGCATCGCGTGATCGGGCAACAAGATTAGTACCCTTAGTGTGGCCTTCTTCATTGAACGGGTAACTACCAATCGCAACATCCCGATCCATTGCCTTTTGCATCGCAGTTAGTTCATCAGCCAAGTCGTTCTCAAGAACATAGGCTTTTACCGTTACCGATAGTATGGGGTCGGCGTGGGCAAGTTTTGGCAAAATTGCCTCAAACATCTCTTGCATAACTTTTGGAATGCCGGCCATTACAAATACATTTTCAATTTGAAAAACCATTTTTGCATGAAGAATAGCGCCTTCAGCGGCCCTGGCCATGCGCCGTCTAGCATCATTAATGTGATCTCCGTAGTATTCTTCTAATAGCTTTAATGCTTCTGGATGCGTTATTAATGGCTTATTAAATGCCTTGGCAATGCTTGGCTGGGTAATGTCATCGTGGGTACTGCCAATGCCGCCAGTTGTAAACACATAGGTGTTTCTTGTGCTTAGTGTTTTTACGGCTTCAATAATCATGGCTTCGATATCAGGTACAACTCTACATTCTTGAAGCACAATGCCATGCTCACCTAGTCGATTGGCTATATAGTTTAAATTTAGGTCTTGAGTACGCCCTGATAATAATTCATCACCAATCAAAAGAACTGCTGCTGTAATCACTTAAACCACTTAGAAAAATAGCTAATCACCTGTTTATAGACGTCTATTTTAAAAGGTACAACCCGGTTTATAACTTCACCTATCGAAACCCATTCCCAGGCGCAAAATTCAGGTGTGTGTTTGCTAAGATTTATTTCCTGATCTGATCCACTAAATTTCATCAAAAACCATTTTTGACGCTGACCTTTATAGCGACCATTCCAACTTCTGATCGCAATATGCGGGGGTAGATCATAGTAAAACCACTTAGAAGTTTCTTCAAGAATTTCAACAGATTCTATCCCTGTTTCTTCTTTAAGTTCTCGTAAAGCTGCGGTTTTGGCATCTTCATGTTCATCAACGCCACCTTGGGGGAACTGCCAACTATTGGCCCATTCTGTGTGTTGACCATCAAGACGTTTTGCAATAAAAACCTTGTGGTCTTTATTTAACACAATAGTGCCAACGCAAGCGCGGTAATCATTAGCGTTGCGCATTATTTCGCCCAATTACTAAGCTGAATTTTTTCAAAATTCTCTTGTAGCCAATTGATGAGAGAATCAATATGGTGAATTCCTGGCTCTACTAACAATAATCCTCTGTTTTTGAGTTTTGCTTGGTTCACAACAAAATTAGCTTGCTCTGCCACATGGGAGCTGTCATCAGTCGTTCTAATAAAGCCATCTGGCATGAAAATTCCTACAGGAATATCGGGATTGTGAAGAATATTATTTGTATTTGCGTATACGATCCAAATGCTTCTGGTGCTTAGCCAATCTCTAACTTTTGTCAAAAATTCATTCAGTTTTAAATCTGAGGATAATGACCAGATAACTAATCCCTTAATCCATGAATGTTTTTCAATGATTTCTTGAATCTTTTGCCACTGATGCTCATTCAGATAATCAATACTAAGACACAAATTAAAATTTAATTTTTGTGCCTGCTCAATAAAATCTTCTCTTAAAACGCAATGGGATGGAACGCATAAAATGACATTTGATGAAAGTTTTTCTAGCAGAGTTTTTGAAATATCACTTCGCATGCAAAACTGATCAACTATTATTGTAACCTGGGGATTTTTATGTTTTGCATAAAAAGATATGCGATCAGTAAGTATAGAGCTAACGATTCCTGTTTGAATCTCAATACTTCCTTGTTGTTCTGCGAACAAAAAGCCTAGAGAAAAAATCACAAACAAAAAGGAATGGGGCGAGTGACGGGTCTCGAACCCGCGACCTCCAGGACCACAACCTGGCGCTCTAACCAACTGAGCTACACCCGCCATAGATCTTTTATACCGGTGTACAAAACCTTTGGTCAACGAAAAAGTAATATTTTTAAGGTGTAATAAATTCATCTAGTGATAATTTAGGGGCTGAAAGTTCGTTCCAAGGGGATTTTGTGCTGCACATAACGACGCCACTCGTAGGTAATTGGCGCACTGAGCGCCCATTAACATCTGCTATCCATTGCACCGCTTGAGATAATCCTGGATTATGAGCAATCATAATAATGCCCTTATATTTACTATCAACGGCGCTAATCATATTCCAAATAGTTTCTTGTTTGCTTTGATATAGACCATCATCAAATATAACTTCTATATTGGCAGGAAGAAGGGGTTTAATTCCTTCTAAAGTTTGGCGAGTACGCTTTGCATTAGAGCATACTACGTAGTCAACACCTGAAAGCTTTCCATGCAGTTTTAATCTTAATATATCAAGTTGCTGCATGCCTTCCATAGTGATAGACCGATCCTTATCGGTTTTTCCGTATAAAGGCATCTGCGCTTCAGCGTGCCGCATAAAAATTAATCGACGCAACATATTAGAACTTCGTTAGGAAAATGTGTGTAAACTAACTTAGTTAATCGTAGGCTAGTTTTTCTTACTTTGGCAATCACGCAACTGCAAAAACAAGCAATTATTTACCAAATCCTGAAAATCCAAGGAGTTGGGCCTATGAGTTTTTGGAAAGAATACAACAAGTCAAAGAATTTAGCAGTTGTGTTTAAGATTTTTCAGTCGCGTTTTGATTTAGGTAGCATGGACAGTGGTTGTCTAGAAATTGAAAGTTTTGCTCAGCAAAAAATTTCGTGTATTGGATTTTGGCAATCTGAATATCCCAGACAATTAAAATGTTTACATGATGTCCCTCCTTTAATCTGGGCAAAAGGAAAACTTGAGTTTTTGCATAACTCCCAAATTGCTATTGTGGGTGGTCGCAATGCATCATTTCACGGGGTAAAATTTGCTAAGGATCTAAGTCAGGGTTTAAGTCATGCTGGATTTACTATTGTTTCAGGCCTTGCTAGGGGAATTGATAAAGCTGCACATCAGGGGGCCTTAGCTCACCAAACTATTGCGGTTTTAGCAGGAGGAGTTGATAAGCTTTACCCTCAGGAAAATGCAGCTCTTTATGAGGATCTTCTTGAAAATCATCTGGTTATATCAGAAATGCCGCCACGCGTGGAGCCTACAGCAGAGCTTTTTCCTAGACGAAATCGAATTATTGCAGCATTGAGTTCGGGTATCTGTATTATCGAAGCTGCCTTAAAATCAGGATCGCTACTTACAGCAAAATTTGGACTTGAGATTGGAGTGCCAATTTTTGTGTGTCCTGGCCATCCTTATGATCCCAGAACAAAGGGATCAAACAAATTAATTAAAGAAGGCGCTTATTTGTTAGAAACAGCGCAAGATGTTTTAGAACAAATCCCCCTGCCACAAGCACTACAACATCAAATAGTCGAAATATCGCCTCAAGTACAATATAGAAATCCTGACAAACTGACCCAGGATGTTTTAAATGCTCTAAGCTATACACCCATTAAAATTGATGAACTTTTAAAAAGTTTAGAGCACTATCCGACTGAGCAAATTTTGGCTACTTTATGTGAGCTTGAGTTAAAAAATCTTGCCTATAAACCAAGCGCAAATCAAATTGTGTTATTGTAGAACATCACCGATTGTTATCACGTAAAATTCTCGCTTTATCTCGATTCCAGTCACGTTCTTTGATAGTTTCTCTCTTGTCCACAGTATTTTTACCACGGGCCATCGCAATTTGTAATTTTGCTTTGCCGAATGCATTGAAGTATAAGCGTAATGGGACAATTGTGTAGCCTTTTTTGCGCACGTTACCAATAAGCTTTTTGACTTCGCGTGTTTTCAAAAGCAGCTTTCTAGGGCGTTTTGCCTCATGCCCAAAACGATTAGCAAAACTATATTCGGCTATATTGGCGTTGAATAAATATATAGCAGAAGGATCATCGGCCATTTCACCAGCGTATGCTTCATTAATACTAGCTTTGCCTATGCGCATTGATTTGACTTCACTTCCAAGCAATACAACTCCTGCTTCTAGGGTTTCTAGAATTTCGTAGTCATAGCGTGCTCGTTTGTGTTGAGCTATTAATTTTTCTTCACGTTTTGCCATATATAACTCATAACAAGGTTTTTCCTTGTTTGCACATGGTATAATTTATGGGGTGCAATTGCAAGAAATGCAATTATTAAAGCCAAGAATTTTTCCACAGGTGAAGGCTGGTAGAACTAATTCCAATAGAATCATTTCTTGCAGGTATGTTAAATTCTGGCTTGCAGAAAGTTTTTCCTGGGTATAGAGCCTCAGGGGGCAACGCTATGTCTCTAGTGCTTTTACCAGCGGCTTTATAAAAGGCTATAGTGCTGACGAAAGGTCCAGTTGTGAATATTGTGCTATTTTTACTTTTGGGGTATAAATTTCCGTAAAATTTTTTATTTCTCTCATGCTCAAGCTTAAAATTTCTTTTGATTAAATTTGTAAGTTCAGCTGCAACGGGGTGATTAGCTTGGCATGCCATAAAACCATTACCAATAAATTCGTCTATAGGTTGCACTCCAAAAACAGAATCGTAAAAATAAAAATATGGTTTTAGGGAATGAAAAACCAATAAATCTGTATCTAAGTATGCTCCGCCCATTTTTCTGAGCGCTTCTACACGAAGAATGTCACTGGATCTGCCAAAGTTATTTTCAGCTAAAGCTTCATCAAATTCAGCTTGCAATTCTAAGGTGCCCAATAGCTCAGCAAACGCTATAACCTGTATATCGGTTCCCT